>Ga0265299_10000026_pt1 | contig 235679 bp, 343 predicted proteins | sample AusTroGonzalo_MG_4_FD_193485 | JGI IMG/M metagenome (GOLD analysis project Ga0265299, IMG submission 193485) | Bovine rumen microbial communities from tropical cattle in Woodstock, Queensland, Australia - Gonzalo_02 | ecosystem: Host-associated > Mammals > Digestive system > Stomach > Rumen ... | reverse complement strand
AAAAATGGAATAAAGAAGCGTGTATCGAAGCCGCCAAACAATGTAAGACCAAAAGTGAATTTAGTAAGCGTTTTAATGGTGCTTATGTAATATCCAAACGAAAGGGGTGGTTTGATGAGTTGGTACGATATTTTACACCTGTCGGTTCCAGATACAAAAGATGTATTTATGCTTGTGAGTTTCCAGATAAACATGCTTATATCGGTTTAACTTATGACATAAATAAAAGAATAAAACAGCATTTCAAGAATAAGGATAGCGCGATATATCAGTATATACAAACGACCAAATTAACCCCAATATTCAAGCAAATAACTGAATATATTGATTATGGCGATGCTGCTATAAGAGAGGGTGAGATTTTGGATGAATATAAGAATAATGGATGGGTAATGTTAAATAGATGCCCAACAGGTGGGCTTGGCTCAACAGATGAAGAAATAATAAGAAAGTGGACAAGAGAAAGGTGTATTGAAACGGCGAAACAATGCAGTTCTTATACCGAATTTAATGAAAAGTATGCCGGTGCTGTGAATTATATGGTGCGTCATAACCTTTTAGATGAAATTAAAGAAATACTTCCACCGTGTCGTGCTACACGTCACAAATGGACAGAAGAAACTGCGTTAGATGAATGTAGGAAATATGAAACGTTGGCTGAATTTCAGAATCAATCTCCGGGCGCTTATGTTTTTTTATTAAAACACGGACTTCATGAAAAAATGCGTGAAGGGAAAAAAATTTTACAAAGAGATAAATGGACATTTGAAGAAGCGAGAGTGGAAGCGTTAAAATATAAAACAAAAAAGGAATTTAAAGAACATGCAAGTGGATGTTATCAGGTTTCGGATAGACACGGGTGGTTAAAGGAAATCACCAAACATATGGAACCATCGGTTAAACCTAAATACACAGAAGAAATTGTTATAAATACATTACATAAGTTTTCAAGAATGGGGGAGTTAAAAAATAATAAAGACCCTTTAGTAAGAGGAGTGTATTGGTGGTTAAAAACAAAAAGAAAATTAATTGAATACAAAAAATATTTACATGGAGACCCATTACTTTCTAAAAGGGTTTCGTGGACAAATGAACTCATTCTAGATGATGTTAAAAAACACAAAACATACACTGATTATTATTATAATGGGCGAAGTTATCAGTATTCAAAATCACATGGATTAATAGAATTAATTAAAAAATACTATAAAGATGAAGAAGTATGGTTTTAAAGAAATTGAAGATTTAGGTTTATTGTTATATCGATATGTACGTGGGTCACATGCATACGGAACACAGTTACCTGGTGGTGTATCAGATATTGATGAGGGAGGTGTCTTTTTGGAACCCGCCAACCAAGTCATAGGTCTCGGTCTTGACTTTCAAGACCAAATACAGGATGAGAAACATGACAAGGTGTGGTACTCCCTGAAGAAATACCTCAACCTGCTTTGTACATCCAACCCGAACATGTTGGAGAGTCTTTTTGTGGATGACGAGTTCGTAATATATGAACATCCAATCATAACCGAAATAAAGAAACATCGGCAGGAGTTTGTGACGAAGGAGTGCTTCAATGCTTTTATAGGTTATTCAATAACGCAGATACAACGGGCACGTGGTCTCAACAAGAAAATTGTCAATCCGATAGAGAAACGGCTTTGGCCGCTTGACTTCTGTTTCGTTCCGTATAAGCAGGGCAGTTCCAACATAAGGGAATGGCTGAAGCACCGTGGGTTGGAACAGAAGTACTGTGGTCTTGTGTCTATCAACAACATGCCTGGGTGTTACGGTATCTATTACGATTGGGGTGCACATAACAGTGAAAAATACAAGGATTACAGTGAGTTTGAAACTGATGAGGTGTACTATCGTTTCGTTGAGTCAACCTTCGACGACCCGTATATCGGTGACATCGAGACGTTCATGATGAGTTGGTGGTTTGAGAAAAACCAAAAACCGATAGGGTATAGAGGTATTGTGCGTGAGGATGGTAACAGTGACGATGTAAGGTGCAGTTCGGTGGAAAGGGACATTAGTCCGATAGTGACAATGTGTTATAACCAAAACGGATTCGAGTCACACTGCAGAAAGTGGAAAGAATATCAGGATTGGGTGAAGAAACGCAACCCTGTGCGTTATGAGAGCAACCTTGGTCACAATTACGACAGCAAAAACGTCATGCATTGTTTCCGCCTCATGAACATGGGATTGGAAATCGCCAAGACGGGAGAGGTGCATGTCAACCGCAAGGGAATTGACGCAGATTTTCTGCTTGACGTGCGGAACCACAAGTTCGAGTACGACTACCTCATAGACCTGCTTGAGGGTCGCAAGGCGGAACTTGACGAGGCAATAGCCAATTCGACATTGCCCGATACAATATCCCGTGAGTTTGTAAACGACTTGCTTGTGGATATCAGGCGAAAGACACTCTCGGATGCATTGTTGAAATAGTAACTTGGGAAAACGCAGCCGACAAAGGTTGCGTTTTTCATTTTATATGATATTTATTAATATAATAAGAAAAAAAATATTGGAATATCATATGAAACGTACAGTCAGATTGACAGAATCCGAATTGAAACAATTGGTCAAGGAAAGCGTTATTACAATCCTTAACGAAAATGTTGATGAATTTTCCTTTGGCGGTGTTATGAACAAGGCGAAAAAGGGATTTAAGAACACATTTGGTCAGAAAGACACCATCCGTGGCATAAACGACCTGAAAAGTGGTGTCAGCAAATACCTTGAAGGCACCAACTACAGAATAGGTACAAACCAAAAATATCCGTATTCTGTGTTCATTATCGATGCCGAGGCTCAGAAGACAGTTGGTAAGATAACCTATTCGTTCAACGACGACCTTTTCACATATAACATGCCTGGGCATAACGGTGAGGTGAATTCATCCAACACAATAGAAGATGCTGTCAACAACATATTGAGCAACGCAAAACGTTTGGTGAATGAGAAGACGTACAAAGGTGATAGAAAACGTGGTAACCCCAACTATTCCGATGATGCGATGGACAAATTCGAAAGAAAAGCCAAGAAAGGTATGCCGCAAAAGAAAGTTCAGAAGCGTGTGAATCCGTATGACTACATGGATGAATCCCTCAATGTAAACGAAAAAACAAACAAGGGTAGCAGAAACGGTGAGAATGCAAACTACTCTGACAATGGTGACAGAAAGAGGAAACAGCCTTATAAGAAAATGCCGAAACATGTAAGCCCATATGATTTCGAAGACAATGAGGTTTTGCGCAGTCAGGTGAGGGAGTGTATCAAAAGCATGCTGACCGACAGAAAATAATTGAATTGTATATTAACGTTTTTTAAGAAAAAACCTCATTGTTATGTGAGGTTTTTTTGTTATCTTTGCAAACGTAAAACAAAAACATTTAACGGACAATGGTAGTTATACACATAGATGCAGCATATGACACAAAGGTACTGTCGAAGGTTTACGACGGGGTGGACTGCACACTGTTCTATAACCCGTCGGACAATGACGTTGATACAATAATCGACGCAATTGAAACCGACGACGGTCCTGTGGTACTGATGGGGCACGGTTCCCCGTTGGGGCTTCTCAACTCCACAATGTCCGATTACCTGATTGATTTCAGGTGGGGCAATATACTGATGAAAAAGGTGGTGATTGGGATATGGTGCTATGCCGCCGAGTTTGCCGACACCTATTGTCTGCACGGATTCTTTACCTCAATGTTCGTCTCAAACCTCAACGAGGCAGTAGACCACGGGGTCGGGAACACCACAGATGAGACAATACAGTCCGAAATGGATTGGTTCTGCACAGAGGTGAATTCGTACATCAAGAACGAGGTTCCGTTGTCACAGTGGGTTGACAGGCTTCAGTCATCTTGCCACAAGGAACATGATTTTGTGAAATATAACTATGAGGCACTTTCTTATTTTGAATAAAACAACAACAGCATGACAATAACAGAATATAAGGAAATAATAACATATCTAAAAGGTTGCATACAGGGTAGCGACTTTGAAAACCACACGTTTGTTGTGGGAGGTGCGGTACGTGATTTTTTAATGTACAACCCTATCAAGGATATTGACCTTGTGATTGACATTCCTGACGGAGGTTTGAAGTTCGCCGAATGGATGAAGGAACAGGGATATACGGTCGGAAGTGTGGTTACATACCCGACATACGGCACGGCAATGTTCAAACTTGCTGCATACCCCGACATTGAATTGGAATGTGTGCAGACGAGGGGAGAACAGTACCACGACAAGAACAGCAGAAACCCTGAAACCTGTTTCGCAACCATCAAGGAAGATGCTTTCAGGAGAGACTTGACAATCAATGCAGTGTACCACAATGTAAGCACAGGTGAAATTCTTGACATCACAGGCAAAAGCCTTGACGACATCAAGAATCACGTGATACGGTGCGCAAACGACAACCCAGACGTGGTGTTTATGGACGACCCTTTGAGAAATATGAGGGTGTGCAGGTTTTCAGCCCGTTATGGTTGGAAGATAGAGAAAGAGACGTACATGTCCATGATACGTAATGTTGCCCGTCTCGAGATAATCACCAAGGAACGCATACAAGACGAACTGATGAAAATACTCACCTGTAAGAATCCTGTGATGGGACTTGAGGAATTGGAGGATATGGGTGCGTTGGAGTATGTGATTCCAGAACTTGAGGAAACGGTTGGAATGGAACAGAACAAATACCATTTTGGCGATGTGTGGGAACACACTCTCAGGGTTGTGGAGAACGCAAGCAAGATGGCGGTTGAGAACGATTATGACAAACAAGTGCTGATGATGGCAGCGTTACTGCATGACATTGGAAAGATAAAGACCCGTTCCGAGAAAGACGGAAAAGTACATTTCCTGTTCCACGAAGTCGAGGGGGCGAAACTTGCCGAGGGGATAATGAGAAGGCTGAAATTCAGCAACGATTTCATTTCCAAGGTTTCATTCCTTGTAAGGGAACACATGAGATTCAAAAGTTTTGGTGATGAAGTACCGTCTGACAAGGCATTGAGGAAATTCCAGTATCTCTGCAAGGACAAGGAACTTTTCAAACTCTGTGTCTATCTGATACATGCCGACAATACAGCACATGCCGAGGAATACTGTCTACCAAACCAATGCAGGAAAATACTCGAGCGTTCGGAGGAACTTGAGAAATACGGTGAATCCATGTTCGGGTACAAACTACCTATAAACGGATTTGACATCATGAAAATCAGGGGAATAGACAGTGGACCTGATATAAAGAAGTGTCAGGATTATCTGATAAAGTTGGCATACAACGGAGTCGGCAAACTTGACAAGACAAGGTGCATACAGATGGTAAAAAGTTTCAACCCGCAAAAAAGTTAGACCTTTTGCGGGTTTTTTTGTTATAAAATAGTATATTTGTCTGTGAACATTAAAATGCAAGACGAATATGCTGAAAGAACAAATTGACAAACTCATTGCAAATGCAATGATTGCTAAAGATGAAAAGCGTCTTGGCGTACTGCGTATGACCAAGAGTGCAATGTTGGTACTTGAGAAGTCGGGCGCCGAGTACAACGAGGCTTCGGAGTTGAAAATTCTTTTGAAGATGAAGGCTGCCATGGAGGATTCCATAACACAGTTCACCGCATGCGGAAGAACCGACCTTGCCGACAACGAGAAGGCGGATTTGGATATTCTCAACGAGTTTCTTCCAAAAGAAGCGTCGGAAGACGACATAAAGGCCTATACCAACGAGGTGATAGACGGATTGGGACATGATGTTTCCATGAGGGACATGAAAACATTGCTCTCGGCGGTGCAGGCTAAATATCCCACAGCCAACGGAAATATTGTTTCCGAGGTGGTTAAAAGCAGAATGTAATAAAATAATAAAACAAACAAATAAAAATTATGAAATATCCTTATTTAGGCTACAAATTGGATGAACAAGACAGAATGAACGTTGTCTTTTTCACAAGTGAGGATGAGGGCGTTGTTGTCCTCGACCAAACCCATGAGGAAGGACAGACCTTCGGCACAAACAGTACGTTCAATGAAGACGATTACGATTTTCTCCCCGACAAAGACAGCAACGGTCAGGAAGTATGCGTAAGACTTGCCAATTAATAATCATTTAAAACCATTTAATTATGACGTTAGACGAATTTAAAAGCATTATTGCAGAGAAACCTATGGTAGTGATGAAATGCTCTGCGGAATGGTGCCAACCTTGTAAGGTTCTTGAAAAGACACTGTTGGGTATTGAACCCGATTATCCATCAATTGAATTCATCCACTGTGACGTTGAGGAGTCAGACGAAATCGCCGCAGCATACCGCATCAGAAGCGTACCGACGATGTTCTATATCGTCAACGGTGAGATAGTCGACAAGACTGTCGGTTCTGTTTCCGAGACAACATTGAAAGAGAAACTTGACGCAATGTCCACCAAAACAGAAAACAATGGATAAGGAAGAACTGAACAACAGCACAATCATCCGCAACGTTTCGGTTGACCAAAGCGAGATATTGCACAACATAATGGTTTTGTACAACGACAACAAACCATTTGACTGCGACATGACAGCAAGCACCCTTGCGTTCTACAGGAAAACCAAGGGTGATGCCTATGAGATACCCACTCCCAAAACTCTGTTCGACGTATGCCCACAGGTTGAAGGCTGCCAAAAGATAGAACCGTATAAACCTTTGCCTTTGGAGGACAACAGTGTCGGAAGCCTTGTCATTGACTTGCCGTTCATAATATCGAGTATGGAAGCACCTTCAAAGGACAAAGACGGGGCAAACATGATAATGAACAGGTTTGCTTCCTTCTATCCTGTGGATTTGCTGTATTACAACTACGCATATTGGATAAAGGAAGCCTACAGGGTGGTGAAACCCGATGGCATAGTTGTGTTCAAGACGCAGAGTGTGATAAGTGGAGGCATTCGTATCAATACCGAGGCATACAGTTTCATGTGTGCAATGTACAATGGTTTCACAATTGAAGACCAATTCACGCTTATTGCGAACAACAGAATCATTTCTCCGAGCAAGTACAAGAAACAGGTGCATGCAAGGAGTTACACAAGTCAGTTCTTCGTGTTCAAGAAAACCTTGAAGAAGAAGAGCAAGGATTTCAACTATTGGACAGCGATACCGCTGATATACGAAAATATGGACAAATTGTCCAATGACGTGTTAATAAAGGATTTAGCAAAAAAGTAATATGCAATACAGAAGATTTATATTAAAGAGAGACTATGAATGCGAGTTCGGCACATTGCCCGTCAACTCACAGATTGACATCTACGGTGACAGAATAATGTTCAACGGCGGCATGATTGAACCGCAGTATTACAGTGTCCTTGAAAGCCTAATCAACACCCCCGAACTATTTGACAAATACCTGAGGGAAGTTGTCATACCTGTAAACAAGATTTGAAATGGATGAAATGGTTTTAACAAACTACTACAACAGGGAACCGATTTCTCACATTGTTGCAGGTCCACCTGTCCTTCGTTTCAGTATTGAGGAGATTCCATATATACTGTTTACAAGCGATATGCATCTGCAACACAATAATATCATATCCTTTACCCACCGTCCGTATACAACTGTCGAGGAAATGAACATTGACTTGGTGCGGAATTGGAACAAGGAAGTGGAAAGTGTTGGTAGGAATAAGGCTATTGTCATTCATTGCGGAGACTTTATCTTTGGAACCAAACGTGCCTACAATTTCTATATCAACAGGCTTCTCGGTTCCAAGATATACATGGTTATCGGCAACCACGACATCAAGAATGTTATAAATCAATACAAGTTCGAAATAGATGGCAATGAGCGCATCGTGTGGAACGGTGAATATCTTGTGGAAATTTTCGATGAGGACAAGAAGAAAGTGACCACCTTTACGGTCAGTCACCATCCATACATGTCTTTCAACGGGGCATTCAACTTGCATGGTCATCTCCATACACCTCCTGACTTACAATATTATACGGGTAGTGATAAGGTTATTGGCGAAAAACTGCGTGAGATGGGTAACTACTATGACGTGGGTGTTGACGGAAACGGATACAAACCAGTCCGATTGTCGGACATATTGACAGGTAACACCATTTCACCCAAAATGAAATGCGTGGATTACGAATTTTGGCAGAATAAACTGATTAAAAAATAGATTATGACAGACAAAGAACTTTGGGAAAAAAGATGCATTCCCGCACTGAATGAAATGTATCTGATGTCAGATACGGTCTTTGGCAAGAGTGAATTTCCTTCGGACTTCGAATACACGTTTGAAAACATAATGAAATACTCTCCAAAGATGGAAGACGGGCGGTGTGAGTTTCCGCTTTACGCATTCTTTTCAGACAAGGAGAAAAACGAGGAAATAATGAAAAAGGCTACAGCACGTCTTCGGTCGTGGTATGTTTTCCCTTATCGGAGTGAGATTATATATGATGATGAACAGATTGCCGAGATGAAGGAAAAAATAAAGAAACTGTCCGAAGATAAGGAGAAGAACAGTTTTGAAATTGCACTCCTTGAGGAGAAAATCATATACAATGACATCTACAAGGAACGCCATCAACTGTGGCTTGAATACAAAGCCAAGTACGATGAAATCGAACAGTCATTTCAAAACAAGGAAATCGACAGGAAAGCCTACAACCAAAAGAAAAAGGATTTGTACAAAGAATACAAATGCACCAAGCGTGGCGAGAGCGAAAGGGTAAGATGGACAGTGTTCAACTATGAACCCAACAACAATGAAGAAATCTTCAATTCACTGAAGAAAGCCTATAATGGTGAAGATTACGATTGGCATAACAAGGATTTCATCGACACGACGGTCAAATCCATCCGTGAATTTGTAAATAATGTAAAGACCAATACAATTACAGTGACGAAATATGAGTAGGAAATTAATTAAAAATGCATCATAAAATGAAGAAATTTTAATTTTATGTGATATTTATTAATATATGAAGACAAAACAGGTATTAAAAATATTAAAAGTAACAAGACCGACATTGACCAAATACGTCAAAAACGGACGTATAAAGGTCAAAGAGATGCCAAACGGTTTCTATGAATACAATGACGATGACGTGTTCAAAGCCGCAAATATTTCGCCGTCTCGCAAATGTGTCATTTATGCACGTGTCTCAACACAGAAACAGAAACGGGATTTACAAAACCAGATTGACGTGATACGCGAATATGCAAACAAAAACGGTTATACGGTCGAGAGAGTATATTCTGACGTCGCAAGCGGATTAAACTATGACCGTGGTGAGTTTCAGGAAATGCTCAACGAAATATTGGCGTACAAAATCAAAACAGTCATTGTTTCAAACAAAGACAGGCTAACAAGAGTTTCGTTTGGCATGTGGCAACAACTGTTCGGACAATTCTCATGTGATTTGGTCGTTGCAAACAACGATGATGCCGAGAACGAAAACAGCGAGAATGAGATTTTCGAGGATATCATTTCGTTGCTTCATTGTTTCGCCATGCGGATGTATTCGGCAAGGAGGAAAAAGAAAATAACACTTATTGAGGAAGACATGAAAAATGAGATTGGTTTATAAGTTTGACATAAAACACAACGAAAAACTATATGAATTGTGTAAGGTTTCAAAAAACCTTTACAACCAGGCGTTGTATATTGTCAGACACGAACTGAAGGAAAACAACAAATGGTTGGGGTACGGGCAACTTAACACAATCCTTCAGGACACATTCAATCTCGATGGCGAAATTAACTACAGACTGCTAAAAGCACAAGTCGCACAACAGTGCTTGAGGGCATTGGACAAGAACATTAAATCTTATGTCAAATCAATCAAGGATTTCTCTAAGAATCCCTCAAAATACAAAGGACGTCCGAAACTTCCAAAGTATAAGAAAGAAGCAAACCAACTCATATACACCAACCAATGCTCAACAATAAAAGACGGTTACATACATCTCTCAAAAGAACTGAAGATACGCATCCCGCAGTACGGGAAGTACGGGAAAGAATTGGTGGATTTCCAACAGATAAGGGTGGCACCAAAGATGGATAAGACATTTACGGTTGAGATTGTATACCTATCCGAAAGGAATACCGATACAGACTTGGATTACAAGCAGTACGCTTCCATCGACTTGGGAGTAGACAATCTCGCAACAATGATATTGTACGGTGAAGAACCGATGCTTTTCAACGGAAGACAACTGAAAGCGAAAAACCAATATTTCAATAAAATAACATCAGAACTAAAAAGTAAGTTAACCAATGGACAAAAAACGAGCAAAAGAATTAAGCGGCTCTACATAAAGCGTGACAACCAAGTAACCGACATGTTTCACAAACTGTCCAGGAGAATAGTCAATCTGTTAATAGAACACAAGGTAGGCAACCTCGTTGTAGGTTACAATAAGGGATGGAAAGACTCCATAAACATCGGTAAACGAAACAACCAGACGTTTGTTGGCATACCATATGCAAAACTGATATATTTCCTGAGGTATAAATGTGAGATGTGTGGGATAAACTTGGTGGTTAACGAAGAGAGTTACACGTCCAAGTGCGACGCATTGGCAATGGAACCTATTGGGAAACATGAGGAATACAAAGGAAAACGTGTCAAACGCGGGATATTTCAATCCTCGACAGGGAAGTTGGTCAATGCGGATGTCAACGGGGCGTTGAACATAATGAGAAAAGCAGTCGGTGATTCCGAGTGTGTCACAAGGATAATCGATAGTGGTCGGCTGTTCCGACCGGTAAGAATAAACATTTTATAAATGTTAACTCTTATAAATAAATTTTAAATATTTTAATAAAATTTAGAACATGAGTAGAAGTGTAGTCAAGACGGTGCTTGTTGTCGGTGACAACCCCGATACCAAGGCAATGGAGTTCTCAGCCGACAAAAAGGTTGAGAAATATGTAAAGTACAAGTTTGCCGATGCAGGGAAGATGAGAGAGAAACAACTCAAGTCCCTTGAAGCGATACTTACGTCGGATACAATCAAACTGTCAAACCTGCAGAAACAGGTTTACGAGAACCTGTACCAATCCACATCGGAGGAGGATGATGAGCAGTTTTTCGACAACATTACCTATGGTATGGAAATCGACGAGGAAACAGGTGACGCCTATTCAACCGTCAACCCGAAAGCCAAGTACCAATATCAGAAATGCTATGACAACAGCCTTGTGAAGACGGGGCAGGAATCGGAGTTCAGCAACCCGTTTACCCTGAAAAACGGTTCAAAGCGGTATTCTGCCAAGAAATTTGATATAGATTGGAACAAGATGCACATGTCCAATACACGGGTCTATGAAGCCGCATGGGAATTGTGTGTTGAGGGGCGTGACCCCGAGACGGAGTTGGAGGAAACCATCAAGAAAAACATGGAGAATAGGGTTTCATATTTTGCCAATTTCAAGAATAAGGAGGAATACGTTATCCACAGTTGTGCGTTTTGGTGCTATGGCATAGTGATAGACGGTCAGTACCATGAACTCGACTACAGGACATCCGACAAGAAATGGATTTCCGAGTTCTACGAAAGGTTTATAAAGCCTTTGCCTGAAGACATTCTCCTGACAATATATGAGGCCAGGAGTCTTAACGATTGAAAAATAAGATAAAAAACGTTATAAACAATGTACACTACCAAAGATGTTGCAGTATATCAAGACATAATCAGACTATCAAACAAAAACATAACGTTTAAGGAAGTATGGCACGGGTATTTTGCCCCGAAGAAGTACATAAGCGATGACAACTACCTTTGTGAAAAATACAAGGTGTCCAAGAAATTCGAGGAAATGGACAATTTCCGACAAGTCTTGGATTATTTCGTAAAACGGTACACTGAGGATGTTGACCAAACCTATGACTATGATAATGTGAGAAGGGGTGGTTTGCCGTTTTCGGAGATTAAGAAATACCAACTGTGTGGACGCAGTGATGAACAACTGACGCTCATGGCACAGCGAATGGGTGAGGAATGTGCCGCAAGGGGTATTTTGTTGGAGTCAGGTGCGGAAAAAGATATTGAAAAGATGAAAGACCTTATCATTGGTCATGCCTGTTATGAGACACTTATAGGCTTCTATGTTGAGTATGAGGTAAGGAGATATCTGTTACACAAGGGGAAGAACCTTACCGTGCCTGTGGAGGAAACTGAAGTGGCAACCGTCATGGACTCCATGGGGGCGGACATCCTGATTTCGGATGAGGAGAACAAGATAAAGGCGATATTGCAGATAAAGCCAATCACCTTCATAAATGGGCGTGAGAGCGCCGACCTTATAAGCGACAGGTCCAAATGCTACACACAGAACGACCCTTATTTCAGGGAATATGCACAACAGCATCCCGAAAAATTCTCAAAGGGAAAAGTCCCTGAGTGGTATTATTTGTTCTATAACAAAAGGATTGTGGATAACGGTGACTTCAGGTTCAACGACGAATGTTTTGCGCGTTTCGGATATAAGATTAGTGGAAATACCCATCCGTTTTTTATGCAGAAGGAACAACTTTGGGACAGAAACGGGCATATGCTGTATGATGCCGAGACATTGAAAGACAATATTACATATTTTATACTTTTTTAACAAAAAAGATTTGTTCCGTATGGAAAAATGTTAGTATTTTTGCAAGTGTAAACAAACATTGTCTATGAAAATTACTGACATTATAAGTGATAACTTTACCCCCAAGTGGGATGTAATAGAAAGCATCGACGAGTTCAAAAGACTGTCGGAGACTCCACAATCGTTAAAATTTCATAAGGAGGGAAATGTGTATGAGCATACAAAATTAGTGTGTTCAAGAATGGCCGACATAATAAACGGCAAAGTTTCCTTTATAAGAAACGAGGAACCGTCCAATGAACAGAAAACAGCGTTGATGGCTGCTGCGGTGTGTCACGACCTTGGCAAGGCAACCTCAACCAAGTGGAACGAGGAACTGCAGGAGTGGAAAACCAAGAACCACGGCGCCGAGGGGGAACGGATAACCCGTCTCCTTTTCTTCGACGAGCCGAACATCCAACTGAGGGAGAAGGTATGCTATATGGTACGACGCCATATGACACTCCATCATATATTTGATGTGGAGGAGAAAATCAACAGCCGCATGATGTCACTGATGGGCGAACAGGCTTCAGTATACGAGATGGTCTGTCTGAACTATGCGGACTCGTTGGGTTCGATAAACGACCAGAACACACCTGAGGAAGTGATGTCCAGACTCAACAGGGTTTTGGCACTCGAGTTCTCCATAAACAAAACCCATGAAGACTTGTATGAAAGCCATTACGGTTTCAGACGCACCCTGACCGACAACTCACCGAACGTCTATGTCATGATGGGTGTTGCGGGTAGCGGCAAGTCAACATACGCACAGCGTTTCCTTCCGAATGCAATGCAACTTTCCCGTGACGTTATCCGTGAGGAACTTGGATATGCAAAGGAGGGTGAGAAGGTGAAGTGCACCAAGGAACAGGAAAGCAATGTGACAGAGGTTTTCAACAAGAAGGCTCTTAATGCCTTGGCAAAGGGACAGAACATCATTATAGACAACATGAACCTTACCAAACGCTACAGGGACATGTTCCACCGTGAGTATGGCAGTTTCAACCCGAGATACACATACATCTATGTGGAGGCCCCCACAATCAACACCAACATAACAAGACGTGACGGGCAAATCCCTGAAAAGGAGATAGAGAGAATGGTGAACTCCATAGATTTCCCTGAAGGTCATGAGTATGACAGCCTTCGTCTTGTCAAGCAGACAGAATTGGGTGGGGAGATTGTTGCAACACCGTTTGATGTGAAAAATGTGAATATATAAATAAAACGGTTCAAACTGTAAATTAAAACACTGAACTATGGAGATTTTTAAACCCAGCCACGATACGGTTGTGACGGTTGAATGGAAAGGACAAACAATCGCAGTATGCGATACCAATGATACAGCGGATACCTTTATTGAGTGGTATTCACAAAATTGTGTTGTGCCTGAAAGTGAAGACAATAAGAAAGATTTTAGCAAAACCAAAAGGTTTATATTAACGTTAAAAAAATGACATTATGCAAGTAAATGAGCTAATGATAGGCAATTGGGTGCGTCTTGTTAAAGCATACGGCAACCAATGCGATTTGCAAATCAGTGTAGATGCGTTGGATATATATCGTATTTCACAAGGCGATTATGAAGTGGAACCGGTGGCACTTACACCCGAAATACTGTGCAATAACGGGTTTGTGGAGGAAATGGATAAAGACAAAATCCACCATAGATATTCCCTGACGGAAGGTAGTACATATTTTTCCGTGAAATATGCAAGAAGTGTTTTTCAATGGTTAGGTCCGTTAGATATAGAATATGTACACGAGTTACAAAATGTACTTAAAATCTGTGGCATCAATACTGGTATTATATTATGACCATTTTTTTATCATTAAAATAAAAACATACTATGAGTGTATTAGATGAGACTAATGATGAATCTTTTTTGCAGGAAAAAAGAACATTTATAAAACAATGTGCTATTGAGGCGATGCAAGGAGTTCAGGAAAGCGGAAAATTTGGTATTGCTCTTGAAGTTATACCCGCAGAATTAGCTAAAATATCATTTGATATAGCGGAAAGTATGTGGGACGAATATGAGAAAAGATATAAAATCCCTTCATCTGTATAGTTTGTGGTATGAATAAAGTATTTGATTATAAAATAATAAGATAAAACAACATTAAAACATGACTAAACTTTTTGAAATTGAAGGACCTGTGGATGACTTGCTTAACGTGTCACCCGACGGCACAATGAAATGTGCAAACCTTGTCTATCTTGGACAGGACAAGATGGATGCCGAAAGCGAGATTTTCCATTTCGCAATCACATCAACCGCCATGAACGCAAAGCATGAGATTTTCGACAAGATGCTCGGCAAGAGAATAAAGGTAACGGTAGAAATGACGGAGGACGAAACCACGGAAAAAGATAATGACAAGGGTGATGAAAAACAGTATAAAGAGAATATTAATAACATATTTTCAAAGTACACTGTCAATGGAGTCTTAACACCAACTTTGGATATGTGCAAAGAACTTGCCGACAACGATATTCAATATCATCCCGAGAAATTAGGTGTTGATGCATCGTTAATTTCTACCATGAATAGTGATATGGCTGTATATAATAGAATAAGAGATGCATACGCTACGGGATTGGCAAAAGGTATGTTGTCAGTAACAAAAAAGAAGGAGGACTAACCCATGATTAAATTCTTAATCGGCATTGTAGTCGGTGTTATCGGCTACAAGGCATACAAAAAGTACGCAAAATGACCAAGAAAGAAAAGGTTAACCGCATTATCCTCGACGACATACAAGACTGTTATATCGTCGGGGATATTCACGGTGAATACGGTTCACTCCTGTATTCGATAAAGTGGGCTGAACTGCAGGACTGCCTGATTATCTGTGCAGGTGACTGCGGTATGGGGTTTACAACCGTCGAAGGGGCAAAAAATGAACTCTCCAAACTCAGAAAATACTGCAACAATAACAATATCCACGTTTTCTTTGTGAGGGGTAACCACGACAACCCTGAATGGTTTGAGAAGAAGGTTATCAACTTCCCCAACGTCAAGTGCATACCCGACTATACCGTTGTCACGTACAACAATAACGGCACCCTTACCAATATATTATGTATAGGTGGTGCCACAAGCATTGACAGGAACGGTCGCCTAAAACAGATGCTCGAATCCAAGACAAGGTTTCTCAAATACCATCCGACCGCAACATACGAGGAGGCTGACGACAATATACGTCACTTGTATTGGGATGGCGAACAACCTGTCTTTGACCCCGACAAACTCAACGCAATCAAGGAAGCGGGGTTGGAAATAAACATGATGTGCACACACACCTGTCCGAGTTTCTGCACCCCGACACATAAGAACGGTATCGAGGGATGGCTCTTGGCTGATAAGACACTGTCAGGTGACTTGGATAGGGAAAGGGAGACAATCGACCAAATACGCAACAAACTGTTGGAGGACGGTCATCCTATAGAAAAATGGATATACGGTCACTACCACTTCCACAACAGTGAGGTGATTGATGGCACAATGTATGTGCTTCTCGACATGGCACGTGGCGCCAAGTGCGACATGTATCGGATTTAACACATATTAAGAAAAAAGATTTGGCCAATTCCAAATCTCTTCATATCTTTGCAAACGTAAACAAATAAAAAAAAATAAATATGAAAAGAATACTTTTTACAGTTGCAACAACCATTCTTTTGATAGGTTGCACACCGAACCTCACACAGTCACAGGATGGAACATCATCAGCACCCATACAGGTGAACGATAAAATCGGAGACGCCCCGCATTTTTTCTCGGGTATAACAAAATTCTCATATAACGGGCATGACTATATAGCATTTACATTATCTTCATCCAAAGAAGCTAACCATTGTATAGTCCACGACCCTGACTGTAAACGTTGTAAAAACAATAAATAAATTAGACTATGGAAAAGAAAAAGACATTTTTGACCGCAAGTGCGGACATGAAAGAGGAATATTGCGCCAAGGTGGTGCGTATAGGCAAGATGAACCCCATCGAGGGCGCAGACCGTCTTGTGCAGACATTGCTTGACGGTTTCAGCATCGTTGTCGGCAAGGGGCAGTTTACCGAGGGTGAGCCTGTAATCTACTGTCTTAACGAGACTCAGATTAACAAGGACTTCCTTTCCGCAAATAATCAGTTTGAGTTCGGTGAACGCCATCTTAACGCCAATGCCGAGATGGTCAACAACCTCATCAACGAGGGCAACGTGGAGGAAGCGAAACGCAACGTGGGCTTCTTCAACAAGCACGGCCGTGTGAAACTTATCAGACTGAAGGGCTGCCCTTCATACGGATGTGTGTTCAAGAAGGAAAGCCTTGAGAAATGGATTCCGAGACTGAAGGACATCAACCTTGAGGAATACCTGAAAGTCGACGAGAACGGCTACGAGCACCCCTTCAATTTCGATACCGTTGACGGCAAGCTGTTCGCCGAGGCTTACGTTCCGCCCATGCCACAAGAGAATCACCGCAGTGGTGACAGGCTGTATCGCAAGAGAATGAAAAGGATAGAGCGTTTCGATAGAATGGTTCCAGGACAATTTTGTCTACATTACGACACAAACCAATTACAGAGCAACATTTGGAGAATCAATCCGAACGATGTTGTAACCGTCACTGTTAAGGAACACGGCACCTCGGGCATTTTTGGAAACGTTCTGACACGCATACCTGTCAAACTCTCAATGTTTGCCCGATACAACAACAAGTGTATCAACCGTTCCATCAAGATGATAAAAAGACAGGAAAAGCGTTTCTATTGGCAGCGTGAGGCGGTCAATCGCAAGGTGGCAAGCCTTAAGAAGGGGTTGGTTGATGAGTTCAAGGTGGACTACGGCAACATCTACTCAAGCCGTGGTGTCATCAAGAACCAATACATCAACAAGAATGTCACACCTGGGTTCTACGGCACCGACATATGGGGTGAGATAAACGACATCATCAAACCGCACCTCCTGAAGGGAATGACCGTGTACGGCGAAATCTGCGGATACCTCACCAATTCCGACAAGATGGTTCAGAAGAACTATGATTACGGATGTAAGCGTGGTGAAAATTTCCTTATGCCTTACCGTGTAACCTTTACCGACGAGAACGGCGACAAGACCGAGTGGGATGTCAGCGAGGTCTACGGTTGGACTGTCAACCTTATCAAGGAGCATCCCGAACTTGAGGGAAAGGTCAAACCGATTAACATTCTCTATCACGGAACACTCAGCAACTTGTATCCCGACATTGACATCAGGGAACATTGGCATGAGAATGTGCTTGAACTCATGAAAGGCGACAAGGAACACTTCGGAATGGAGGAAAATGAACCCCTCTGCAACACAAAGGTTCCAAGAGAGGGCATCGTCATAAGAATTGACGGTGACAAGAAAGCCGAAGCATTCAAGTTAAAGTGTAGCAAGTTCATGGAGAAGGAGTCAAGACAGGTGGATGCAGGTGAAGTTGACATAGAAATGGCAGATGCTTACGGAAAGTAGTTGACCTTAAATGAAATGTTCATGAAAAAGATAATGTTCAACGACAAATATGGATTGACCGATGCGGTGTTGAAAGGTGAAAAGACCATGACACGCCGCATCGTCCCAATCGACCTGTACAATCGCACGGATTGGAAGGCTGTGGAGGACGGGAGGTATTATGCCGTCGAGAACGACGGAGACTATCTTGACATCCGTTGCTGTGGCAATTATAGAATCGGAGAGGTTGTGGCAGTAGCACAGTCGTATCAGACCATAGAAAAGGAAATACGTTCATTGGGTCTTCCTTTGGACTTGAAAGAGGGTATAGCAAAACACAAGGGGTATACCAACAAGATGTTCGTGAAGGCAAGTGACATGCCGCACCAAATACGGATAACCGACGTCAGTGTTGAACGGTTGCAGGACATCAGTGATGAGGACTGTCTGAAAGAGGGAATTGTGGTTGATGCACACCGTCAGGTATTGTCCGATGACATATATATGTTTGAGGTTAACGGAAAGCACTATATCCAATGGCACTTTTACAACCCCCGTGAGGCGTTTGCAGCACTCATAGACAAGGTAGGGAAGAAGGGAACGTGGGACAGCAACCCTTGGGTATTCGCATATTCATTTGAATTGGTGTCATGAATTTGGATGGAATCGACCTGTCGGCAGTTATAATGCAATTCATAGGGCAAGAACGTAAAGTTAGAGGGGTTGATTTTGCCGAGTGGTGCGGTAAAAAAGTTTTGGCGGTGCATACAACAGACATCAACAATGCAAACTTTACTTGCACCACGTATTTTGACGAGTTCGCACTCAGAAATAAATTCCCAATTACAAGAAATCCTTATAACACATTTAAAAGTATAATGGACAAAGATGAAACATACGTCATAATGGAGGACAACGGGGAATGCAGGCTAACCGACCCCGATGCGGTTCTGCCCGAATGTATTGAGATTATGAAGAAATTCCTTTACGAATACGGATTTCCCATACCTGAAGAACACCTGTGCGAACTGGCCAAGGCATCTTTATTTGTTTGTTGGTACGAGGAGAAAACTTCCCCGAAACCGTATTGGTATGAGATTAAGATAGCAGAATTCATATTCCGAAGCTTAATCGAGGTTTATTGGCACCATTGCCCTGTCTTGGAAAATCCCCTGAAACTGTGGAACTACACAGTTGAATGGTTGGACAAACACCAACATGAATATGAAGCGTCTTTCAAGAATTGGGGCAATGCAATTACCGCCACCGAAGAGATGAGGTCAGAATATATAAATGATATTATCAATATAATAGAATCATGACAGCAGAAGAACTAAGACAGATAACCAAGGTTTCACTCCTGAACCCCGTTGTCATCAAATATATCGACGGACAGTTGGTGAAAGCCGCAAAGGAAGGTGACTACTCATGTGTATGTGACATGATTGACAGCAGGGGCTATTCGCAACCGATTTCGGAAACGCAGTATTTCTCGTTGAGAAAACACTATACCGACCTCGGTTTCAGAGTCAACGCTGACCCGAAGCCTGGAAGCGATGGGAAATACCATGTTAAAAAGATAACATTCGATTGGTCAGCCCCGACATCGGTCAATGTATCGGCTGACACCAACATTGTACATGAAGAAGGAGTTTCATAAAAATCAAAAAACAATAACATTATGACACTGATAATAGGCAAAATCGACAAAAGAAACAAAAAACAGATGATGTGGTCAGACGGCATCCTCAAGCAGGGCGACATGGTCTCATCAAACAATTCCAGAAAAATAAGTTCATTCACGGATAATGACATACACCTTGTAATAGGAACGTCAGGGGTGCATACATGGAACAGGTATGTCCGTAACCACCTTCTTCAGGAACTGAAAAAATCCAAGTACCTGTGCGGATGCCTTAACGACACCGACTACGCAGAGGAACGACTGACAGACATATTCCTGAAAATGCTTGACGACTACCGTGACCACTCAGGCAACAAGGGCGAAATCAGTTTCGGACATGTTGTGCTTCTGAACGGGCACATGTACCTTGTCGAGACTACAGGCGACGACTACGAGGTGACTACAACAGAAGTGACAGACCGTGACTACGTGTGCAGCGGAATGGGTCAGGAGGCAGCCGAGTGCATGATGCTTCTTAAAATTCCTCCCGAAAAAATTTTTAACGCCATTTCAACAGTATATTCCTCTGTAAATGACAATGTTATGTACCTTGAGGAAAAATATGGCTCAGAAAAAAGTGAAAAAAATACAAAAAAATAGTATATTTGCAGTGTACTTTTGAAAATTGGGGTATATTTATAATTAAACGAAATGTTGCAATGACGAATTTTAAACATAATAACAACGGAAGTTCCTTTAACGGTTCAACACGTTATTGGGAACACGGGTATTGTGCGTCGTCAGGCTGCATTCGCAAGGCAATTTAACCCCAACATATTTTCCCCCTTTTTGACAGCCTGACGTTCCCCAAGACATCAGGCATTTTTTTTGGGATTTTTAAGGAAAAAAATTTGGCGGTTAGAAAAAAAAGTCTTACCTTTGCAAACGTAAACGAGAGAACTTTGACATATTAGGCAATCATACAAATAGGAAAACGGGGATGTAGCGTAGGTGGTAATTGCGCGGGTGACTGAAAATCACCAGGCACTTGTTCAACTCAAGTCGTCCCCACAAATGGGTAGGTATACCGTAATTGGTAGCGGGCCTGACTGTAAATCAGGTGTCTAACGACTCTGGGGGTTCAAGTCCCTCCCTGCCCACAATAATGCCAGAGCGCCAAAGTTGGAGAGTTGGAACTGACTGTAAATCAGTCGCCTACGGGCTTAGTAGGTTCGAATCCTACCTCTGACACAACAGACATTTTTTTTTTTCACAAATTAAAAATAAAGGAACAATGAAAATCTACTTTGCGGCAAGTCTTTCGGAAGACAAGAGAAAATTCATGTACGAGGCGGTGAAGAGGCTGCGTGACATGGGGCACACGGTGTACGCCCCCATAGAGCATGTCGTTGAACATGCGTGGGAGTGGCCGAACAACGAATGGGGACTGCAGGTCTTCCGCAACGACGTCAATGCGATAAACGATTCCGAGTTCGTGGTTGTGCTGAGTTGGGGAAGGCTCGAGACGAGTGCGGGCACCACATGGGAACAGGGATACGCCTACGGAATAGGAAAGAAGGTAATTCTTGTGGAGATGACCGACAACGTTCAGAGCCTCATGGTGGCAAACGGGAGGTTCGCAACCGTCAAGGGATTGGAAGGCCTGTACCAATACGACTTTTCCAGAATGGAACCTCTCAGGTCACAGACAGAACAGAAATAGAAACGCAGGAATAGCTCAGTTGGCTTAGAGCACGACCCTTCCAAGGTCGAGATGTGGGTTTGGCTCCCATTGCCTGCTCAAACATAGGTCGTTGGTGTAACGGTAACATGGCTGTCTCCAAAACAGTTGATGGAGGTTCGAGTCCTTCACGGCCTGCAAGACACACATGGTGTTCGTAGTTCAATGGTGGAACGCCGCCCTGTGGAGGCGGATGGTGTCAGTTCGAGTCTGACCGAACACCCTATTTATAAAATATAAGGTATATGAAAATGATAAATTTGGTGAAGAACAAAATAAGGAAAGCCGTCAGGGAAGTGTTGAACGAGAATGTTGTCGGATACCCGATGCACTTCAGGACAATATACGATGACATAGGAGACGGACTCCTGATAAACGAGGGTCTGATAAAAACCTATCCATTGTCGTATGTACAGAAATACTTTGACAGACGATATGTGTTCGACATACGTGAGAAATACTTCAACGACAACGATTGGAAGGTCATCCTCGTACTGCCGTCAAAATCCGATAAAGCGCAGGAGATTACCGATGTCTTGAACAGGTTTGGATATTATCTTGGCTACAAGGAAGAGAATGACAGGGGGCTTTGCCTTCAGTTCGAGCCTAAATTCCAGAACAAGTTCACAGGACAGCAAATGAAAGAAGTCGGGTGCAAATACCTGATACATGTTTCCCCGATGTACAATCAGGAAAAGATAATGGCAAACGGGTTGTGCCCCACAAGTAGAAACGGCGAGTTCAGTTATCCGAACAGGATATACTTATTCCTTGATACTGTGTCGGACAGGGAGTTGGAAAGCATGGTAAGCAGACTTTCCGCCTCGAACAAGAGCAAGGGAAACGACGGCAGGTATTGCGTCTTCAACGTAAGCCTTGAAGGTCTTGAGGAACACACGTTTAACCTTGACTTCAACATGGACAACGCTGTCTTCACCGAGGAAAACATCCCCCCGACAAACCTGCAATTGGTGAAAATCCTCAATGTTTAACACTTTTTAACAAAAAAGATTTGGCCAATTCAAAAAATGGTAGTATCTTTGCAAACGTAAACAAAACAGAGATAGAAAAAAATTCCGAGAAAGTTGAAATTTGCAAGAAAAAATAGTATATTTGCATTGTCTGATTGGTTCATGATAGATGACATCCCGCCATTCAGATAACAGTGGCGGAAGCCGGGTAGCTCAAGGGTAGAGCGTTGCCCCGCATTGCGAGGAAGAGAGTGCAGGTTCGAATCCTGTCCCGGTGCCGAGACACGTAATGTGTACAGTACTTTGACATATTGGTTAGAGGTTAAAAACGGACAGATGAGCCGCCAACGGACGGTTCGGAAGTCCACAAGACAAGAAAGTTCGTTCCTTGACAATAGGCATAAGAGGGCTTATCCTCGCACTGCGAGGATTGTAAGTACCCGAGGTTCCCGCTTTTATTTTTGCGCGATAACAGGCGATTGTTGGGGAATTGACATAGGACTGATGTGGGAGAGATACCCTATTCAGCCCCCAAAATGGGACATCAGGGCGTTTGGCGGTGACGATGCACCCTTAACATAAAGGGTAGCGGCAGGCACGACTTTTTTGCAGGTGTTCCGAATATGGGAGACATACAGCAAACCATCTTTGAATTTCATAAAACAGTTTTTAAGTGGTTTACAAACAGTCCAAAATGCCCGTCCGTCTCCTGACACCATAGCGGTTTTCACGAGTTTCCCGCTTTGCCCTAAAAACTCTTTATATCGATAATCGGTTATATGGAAGCCGTACAGCAAACTTTTCAAGCAACAAACTTTTAATTTGTACACGCTAACCTTGGCTTCTGTCGATTATACTAAACTTAATCTAAGCCTGAAAGGTGGGCGTTATCTATAATACCTTCCACAAGGCGTAAGCCAGGTGTGGATATGGGAAGGGTAACAAATATCTCTAATGGGGTTTGGTAAGCTTTATCTTGGTGAAGAAATTAAGTGCCAAGGGGTCCCAGATACAAGTGACTACGGAAATCTTGTAAGGTTTAGATTTATTTTGCTTCCTTAGTATAGTGGTTATTACTCCGGATTTGTAACCCGGAAACACTCGTTCAAATCGAGTAGGAAGCTCACCTGAAAACATTTTGTTTAAATTTTTAGTGTACTTCATTGGAGTTGTTCGTGTTCCCCCCTACTCCGCGTGTAAATAAAAAGAAGGGAACAATCTCGGAGGATAGTTTAACGGCAAAACGGAGGCTTGCATCAAAATGGTTTTCTGCATACGGAATACCAACAGCAACAGCAACCAATACGCAACAGGGTGCCTCAGTTACAGGTTCGAATCCTGTTCTTCCGACAAAGGCCGAAGCCCACACGCACATGCTTAATGAGTCTCAACGTGCGTTCCGAAAGGAATAGGACCATAGAGTTGGAAAGACCTGTGCACGGGTGTGAAAACGTTTCCAATAGACGGGGAAGTGGGGTCGGTTGCTTTGGGAACATAGCTCAGCAGGTAGAGCGGCACCCTGTTAAGGTGATGGTCGTAGGTTCGAACCCTACTGTTCCCGCATGATTTTTTGTCATAGTTCATAGTTTTTTTAAAGGAAGACGTACAGCAAACACAAAAGTTTTTATGGAAAAGACGAAAATTGTCTTCTGAAAAATGGCCCTTTAGTTTAGCGGTAGAACGAATGGTTTTCAGCCATTAGAGCGGGGTTCGACTCCCCGATGGGCTACAATGTACTAAAAGGACATCGGATTTTGACTTGTTTTCAAAGTTCGAAAGTATTTATAATAGCAGTTAAATTGTTGATAGTTATGATTTCAGATGAATTGTTACAAGAACATCTCATTGTTGAGTTTTTGTTTGCGGATAGTTTGAACCATGATTTTTTCATTACTGAGAATTATGGTAAAATACATGGAATATACGATATTATAAAAACTATAGGGGATAAATTCCTTAAAGGGGAACGGAGTGTGACTGTAGGCATACCCGATGTGGGTGAAGTTGAGATTGTTTTTCAATATTCCGAAGGTTGGACGAACAGGAATGTCGTTGCATACTGTGACTACAATGGTGCCAAGCCACGTATTATAGTTAATGTTGAAAGTGTAGACAGGAATGCGGCGGTGGAGGAAGTTAAAAGAATAATTGCCCACGAAATCATACATGCAAGGCATGAAAAGGGTGTTGAGGAAAGGTATGGCGAAGAAACGTCCATAGACAATTTTGAGAAGGGGTATAGGGCTGCAGTGCTTTTTTCAAAAGACAGTGACCCTTTGGTCAGTAGTTTTGGGTACACTCTCTACTATCTGTCAAAATCGGAACAAAACGCTTTTATAGGACAGACGTGCGTTGAAATTGAAAACATGGGTAACGAAATCAAAGACCACAAATCTGCGATGGAGTGTATCAAGAAAACCGACGCATATGCAAGAATAGTTACCTTGGGGAAAAGGATAGAGTTGCTGAAGTCAGCAAATGAGGAGGATATGCAGAATTTGGTCGATGGATATATACATTTAACAGGAATCAAGACAACTCCAAGTAAATTACTTAAATATGTGGAGAATGAATACCGTAAGTTTGTGGACAAATTTTACAGACAGGTTTCGAAAATGGCTTATGAACAGTATGAAAAGCATACCGCACAGCGTTTCGAACCCAAACTGAAGGATGGCCTGTACGAAGACCTGTGCAAAACAAGGGATTTTATGGAACGTCTTGATAATGTCAGGTAACGGTTGTTTTCAAAGTTCGAAAGTAGTTATATTTAGATATAATGAAAACCGATATGACAAAGACAAGTTTAATTTTAATGTTATGGGAACTTCCCCAACTCCTCCTTGGACGTATGATTGCCAAAAAGACAGGTGCCCATGCACACACTGTCGACGGTGTGCGTGTATATGTGACCAACAAGTATGACGGAATGTCGATGGGTGACACGTTGTTTGTCAACCCCAACTCGTTCTACGGGACTTGGATGGTCAAGCATGAGTTCGGTCATATAATCCAAAGCAGGATATTGGGTTGGCTCTACATCCCATTGATACTCATACCGAGCATTGTATGGAAAAAGGCTACCGAGGCAATTGACAGGGTCTTCCCCTCAGAGGAGGCTGACATCAATTTCTTCAGTCAGCAGTTCTATACCGAACAATGGGCAAATTGGTTGATACTTTAAGACGGATAGATACCCAAACTCCAACAGCCTAATGGAGGTGATAACCACCTTGTCGGCTGTTATAGGGGCTAAAGACAGTCAAGGCGAACATCCTGCGAGAAAACAGGAACATGGTTTAAATAGTACCTTACTGTCAATGCGTTCCAAAGGGTTGTGGTGTTGGATATGTACGGCTACGGCATGGGGTGAGATTGTAGCAAGCACCCTGCAACACTGCATATATCCGTTTTTTATTATATGGAGAGGTGGCCGAGTGGCTGAAGGCACAGGTTTGCTAAACCTGCAAACCCGATAAGGGTTTCGGGGGTTCGAATCCCTCCCTCTCCGCGCAAGTTTTGGGAATGTAGCTCAGTTATGGTAGAGCACCGCGTAACGGCGGGACCGCATGGGTTCGAACCCCATCATTTCTACTCTATCTAAATCCCTGTCTCGAAAGAGACCAATAGTAAACAAAGATTTTCCTGACAAAAGTGGGGCAGAGTAGTCGGGACGGCAGATGCAGCCGTGATGAAATAATGGTGGTAAGCGAGACGTGCATCAATCCACCAATTTTTAAAGATAGGTTGTAAAATCCGCAAGGGTACACCGTAAACTGTGTTGACCTGTCTTTTTTGACATAGTGCATAGACGTGGACTGTGACGGGGAATGGGTAAACCCGCGCCGTAAAATAGAGGAACGACTGGAAGTGGTCGGTAAAAGTCGGACGGTGGACCGAAAGGTTTTGACACGTCAGTCACTGTGGGTTCGAGTCCCATCGGTGCGCGGATATGCACTTTTTTTACGGAAAAATTGTAACTTTTGAAAAATACGTTATATTTATAAAAGAATAAGGTAACAGAAGAAATAAGAAAATGGTAACGGCTTTAATCATATTATCTGTATTGGCAATCCTTGCACAGTGCTGCATTGTGCTCAGGATGCCCGTCGCATGTGCAGACGCCGACAGACAAGACGACCCCAAAGCCGTGGAGGAAATAGGCAAGGAATAGACACATTTTTCACTCTCATTAATATGCGTGGTTCCTTGTCAGACACAGGGAACCACAATTTTTTTAAGGGAAATTAAGAAAAAAGATTTGGTCGGAAGGAAAAAAGTTGTTACCTTTGCAAACGTAAAAGATACAGTGCGGGATGGAGAAGTTGGTCATCTCACGTGGCTCATAACCACGAAATCGGGGGTTCGAATCCCTCTCCCGCTACCAAAAAATTCCGAAAGAAGCCCTGCCAGGCTTTCGAGTAGGTCGCACGGAAACTGATTAGACGACGGCGTGGCAGCGCCTTCGGATTGAAAGGCTGACGTGTAAGACGAGGTGGTGTAATCGGTAAGCACACTTGCTATGGTTGCAAGAAGCGTATGGTTCAAATCCTACTCTCGTGTCGTAACGCAAAATGCGTAAAAGTACTTTGACATGTTGGTTAGAGGTTAGATGCTCAGGTGGCGAAATTGGTAGACGCGCAACGTTGAGGTCGTTGTGGGGAAACCCGTGGGGGTTCAAGTCCCCCCTTGAGCACAAGTTTTTTCTCCCTGTAGTTCAGTGGATAGTAACGAGAGATTCCTAATCTCTAAACCGAGGTTCGAGTCCTCGTGGGGAGACAAAAAGCAGACCATGTGGCGCTGAAATACACCTGACAGGAAAGCGCCTGAAAGCAGAAATGCGAAGTCGAGTCCAAAGATGGTGTTCACGGACGAGGTAATGGCGAGGTGTCGGTTCAAGTCCGACCATGGTCTCAAATTCCAATTGTTGATATACGTTTGAACGTATGTAAGACGAGCGTTCGAATCGCTCCATCTCCACAAAATTACAAAGTGCCCAGGGCACGAAAGCATTGCAGATAATGATGCTAATCCTGAACCCAAATCGAAAAGGGGTCGTGTTGCAAGTCATACTTTGTAGGATAAGGATAACATTGGGGATGTCTTGGTTTCGATTGCATGTCAAGTAGGATGTAAGGAGATTGGGATTAGTTGTTTTAAACGGCAACACAAACTATCGTTATGCAATGGCTGCCTGATAGGGCACCCATGTGCGAGTTGGCCACGAACTAAATCGTGGCAAATTTTGGACGCGTGGTGTAATTGGTTCAGCATACGGCACTGTCACTGCCGAGGGAGCGTAAGCCATTGCGGGTTCGAGTCCCGTCGTGTCCGCTAAAATATAAGTAACGGTTCAACTTTTTATTAGTTTGCTTGTAAACACTTGTTTTACTTTTTATTCCACAATATATGATATAAAAAGAAGCGACTATGGAGTATAACGAAGACAATTTTAGAAATGCAAAACCATTTGATTTATTTGAATTCACATGTGAAAATTGTGGATGTACTTTTACGCAAAACAAAAGATACATTGTAAAATGTGGGGGTAAAATACCACGTTATTGTTCAAGTAAATGCCGAGGGGAAGCAAAGAAGACGTTAATTAAAGTGCATTGTGCGGAATGTGGAAAAGAAAAGTTTGTTCGGAAACACGAATACGAAACAAGTAAGACAGGTAATTTCTTTTGTTCTGAATTACATGCTGCGATGTTTAATAATAAAGGACGTAAGCATAAAAATGAAACGAAAAGATTATTAAGTGAAAAAGAATTTAATATTTTAAATAAAAATGTTGAATACATAGAAAATGATACAGTTTGTCCAATATGTGGTAATAGAAAAACTTCTATGTCCGGTGTTTGTAAAAAGTGTTCAGACAGGGCAAATTATGAAGAATATGAAAACAAAACATTGGGTGAAGTGCTTGGTGAAAACACTACGTATACAACTAAGTTGTGTTCCACAATAAGAAAACACGCAAGAAGAAAGATGGAGGAAGGGTCAGTTGAAAAGGTATGTGCTTATTGCGAGAACCATGAATATGATGAAATATTAGAAGTACACCACATAAAAGGTATACTAACATTTAACCGTGAAACAAAAATAAAGGAAATAAATGACTACAAGAACCTTTTATGGTTATGCCCAAATCACCATCAAATGTTGGAAAAAGGGTTAATAAGTATAGAAGATATTGACTTGGAAAAGCATCAAAGTGTAGAAGAATCGGATGGGTTCTCCCACAAAGAAGTTAAGGACATTATCAAGTCTAATATAGAAAAAAGAATATCTGCAGGTTATTCATACAAAACCCCAAAAAAGGAACAATTGACAAAAGAAGAGGTTGCATTTAATCAGCGTAGATGTGAATGGCCTTCAAAAGAAGAATTGTTGGGTTTAATAAAAACAATTTCATTTGAAGCAATTGGAAGGCGGTATGGGGTTACGGGAAACACGGTGAAGAAATGGTGTAAACGTTATGGATTGCCAAGTAGAAAATGTGATATAAAAGAGATAACAGAATAATGAATAAAACCACTTGCTTTGGTGGGGGAATTGGTAGACCCGTCAGATTTAAGCTCTGGTGCCCGAAAGGGCGTGTGGGTTCGAGTCCCACCCGAAGCACGGATATTCAACAAAATGCCCGTAGAGTTTCTTGGCGTTTCTTCTTGTCATTCGGGCTGCCCGTTGCAAGGGCTGAAAACATGAAACCCAATATCCCATCGTGGCGTAATTGGCAGCCGCGCCCGTCTCAAAAGCGGGTTCCGAAAGGAGTATAGGTTCAAGTCCTATCGGTGGGACTATAAGTAAAATGGAAGTTGCATTTCGGGAATGCGGAGACCTCCGACCGCAATACAAATGAGGAGGTGGAACAAAGCCCGCATGCAAGACAGCTGTACTTCCGTATGTACTTATAACCTTATCCAAGGCGGCATTTTTTCCACTTCAAGTGTTTCATAGCATTTTTTATCACCTTGCCGCCTTCAAGTCTCCGTAGCTCAGTTGGTTTGCGAAAGCTTAGAGCATCGCCCTTTTAAGGCGGGAGTCCTGGGTTCGAGTCCCAGCGGGGACACAACTTTTCAAATCCGTATCTATTTATAGTAAAACAAACATTATGGATATGGAAATTTGGGAAACAACCGACATGAAGTCTGTTCGTCCCGACTTGAAGTTCAAGATAATGCGTACAGATTTCGCCAAACTTTTCAAGAACATGGGCTACTCGTTCTTTGAGAACGGGCTGTACAACCTGAACATCATAGGCATACGGTCTGACAACAAGAACAAGGTGACCAACAAGTACGACGACGTGCTTGTGCTGATATACAACAACGGCAACGGAAAGCAGAAGATAATGTACCCCATCACGACCGAGCCTGGTCTCTATTATATGACAACTGAACTCGGCAATGCGAAGGGAACTGCGATACTCGTTCCCGGGCAGTACAAGGGCTGTTGGGCGATTGGAAAGCATAACGGAAAGTACAAGGCGTTGGTTCAGGTGAAGCCCGTCAAGGTCTACAGGGACAAGAACAAGGACAAGGTCTACGACATGAACCCCAAGACTGTCGACAATGGCGTATTCGGCATAAACATACACCGAAGCAACGAGAATTGGACACGTGACACTGTCGACATGTACAGTGCAGGATGTCAGGTGTTCGCAAACCCGAACTATTTCAAGTCTTTCATCTCAATCTGTGAGAAGCAGGCGGGGCTGTACGGAAACTCGTTCACCTACACCCTCATCAACGAGAAGGACTTGGATTTCGGTCAGACAGTTTAAAGAGACAGTTTTTCTGAAAGAGTGATTATACCATTGCCCCGACACGCTTGTCGTGGAGGACAGGGACGCCTGTCCATAAACGTCGGCGAACCAGGTCGGATGTTCGCGGCATGAAGCGGCTCCTCAGCGTGGAAGCAAGAGCGTTTTCTGAGGTAATCCGAGTAGTAGCCCAGTTGGTCTAAGGCACTGCATTTGGTTAGGGAGATGCTACCTCCTATTGAGAATAAAGCGATTTCGCAAATGGTTGGGTACAACCCTGGGGTTCGATTCCCTTGTGCGAAACGATGCAGAAATCGTGTGTTCGAATCACACCTACTCGACTGATTATCAGATAGTTTCAAATAAAAACCCTTTCGTAAAGGAAGGTGCCGCCTGGTTGGCCAATCAGGTCTGTGGTTGGAGGTAAAGCATGTTAACGGCTCATGACCGTTTCTGTTCCACTATGAGTGACGTGATGCGCAGCGTAAAAAGCCTCCTAAATCTCCCTATAGTTCAATGGAAGAACATAAGTCTACGGAACTTACGATTGGGGTTCGAGTCCCTATGGGGAGACGATAAGGTGCATAAAAAGGTTAGAGATTGGATGTTGGAGTGAAACTACTTACTCCCTCGTCAGCCATCCATTAGAACATGACCGACCAAACGGGGAAACTCGACCTGAACAGCACAGTGCTGCAATTTAGCCTTCAATGGTAGTTGAAGGGATGGGTTGAATTTGGAATATAGTACCCAGGGCACGGCAAGAACAGTTCAATATGCATCTTTAAGGTCCTTTAGCTCAATTGGTCAGAGCAACTGACTCATAATCAGTAGGTTGGGAGTTCAAATCTCTCAAGGACCACAAGCAGTATAAGGTTCTCCACGGGTCTGCTTTAACAAAACCGTGGCAGTCAGCTCCTGTAGCTCAGTTGGTTCAGAGCATCGCCCTTACAAGGCGGGGGTCACAAGTTCGAGTCTTGTCGGGAGCACAATGGAGCAAAGCGCAAATGTCGTGGTGACAGGGACTTGCTGCAAGTTTTGCGACATTCACTACAGAGTACACCGTCACCAAGCCCCGGAGCTCTATGGGGCAGATGCTAATGTAACTCAGAATGGTTTAGAGTGCTGGGGGAGGGAAAGAGCCTGATACCCAATCCCGGATGTGGAGTAAAGGACAAGGTTAAGTACGACTCCTTTTCGGTGGTTCAAATCCACCCGTTAGCACGTGAAAAGCCGTAGGGATTGATTTAGGAGGTAATTTCCAACCTTGTTCGGCAACCAACCTTGAGCAGCGCGCGTTAACAAGCTTGCAAGGAGGACAAAAGGAAAAAACCAAATTTCGGTTCGTAGCTCAGTTGGCTCAGAGCACTACACTGATAATGTAGGGGTCGGTGGTTCGAATCCACCCGAACCGACAAAGCAACTTGCAAATACGTATCGTGCAAGTTCGCCTACACTTGGGGTCAGACCCACCCTGCTTGGGATAGGGTCAGGTATTTTCAGCCTGATAATTCTACTTAACGCCTGAGCGAACGTCTGTTACAGGAATGTCCACTTCATTGGTGCGATGGAGAGTAGATTAAGTCGCATTGGTGTTGGAACACGGATACATTGCCGAATTTTTGGTGGGTTTTCGGTTCTGTATTCGTGATGAAGGGCAGATAAGATAAGTACAGACCCACTAAACGTTGCAGTAAGCGGCGGCGACCAAGAACATGAGATTGGGCTGACATACGGTTCGGTCCCATGGACAAAAAACTCCAAGCAGTTAGTCTGCCGCAGGTTGCCATTACGGTTTAGGGTTTTATACTGAGCAACCTTTCCGTCGTTTCTGTGATGTTTCCCTGAATCTCCTTTTCAAATTATTATATAGGGGCCGCTGCCTCCAATGGTACAGGAACGGCTTTGCAAGCCGTCATTTCTCAGTTCGAATCTGAGGCGGTCCACAAAAACACGGAAGTCGTACAGCAAAACAACAAGAGTATAGTGGAATTACTTCAATTGACTTCTGTATAATGTCCTGTAGTTCAGTTGATTAGAACGTTGGATTTTGGTTCCAAAGGTCGCCGGTTTGAACCCGGCCAGGACTACACAACGGGAAATAGTTTAATGGTAGAACGGGGGTAGCGAAAAAGATGGTTTTCTGTAGATGGAATACCAACAGCAACCAAATGCGTCCCAAACCCTAAGTGGAGGTTCGAGTCCTCCTTTCCTGTCTAAATATGGTCGGAGTCGTCTAGTGGATAGGACACGTAAAACAAAAGACTTCTGCTATGGAAATCGTACAGCAACCAATTTGAAATGCTTTCTGGTAGCCGTAACACAGGTTCGAATCCTGTCTCCGACCCACAATGGAAGTACGAACCACTGAGTATAAGCGGGGCAATTCGCAATGCCGTACTAGTAAAAGGCACGGTGGAGTAGTCGGGAGTAGAGTATTCCCTCAGCCCGCTGAAAGGTGTTGGTGACCGTGAGGTGCCATAAGGTGCAACGCAACACAGGGTAAAACCGCAAGCGGTAATGCAATCGACGTAAAGCCGTCGTTTCCTGAGTCCGTGGCTCGTCAACTTACTTCCTTTTTTCTTTCTATAGTTTAATGGATAAAACGAAGGTCTTCTAAACCTTAAATCCCAGTTCGATTCTGGGTGGAAAGACATTAAACAACATGATTATGAGTAACAAAGTTAGAAATGATTGTATTTGCATAAATTGTGGTAAAGTTTTTTATCCACAGAAAAATACAACAGGTAAATATTGCAGCAACAAATGTCAACAGGAATATCAATCTCATCAAAAATATCTCAATTATTTGGCCGACCCTTCAAAGTATATGAAGGGATGTAATATGAAATGGATAAAGAAACACATACTGCAAGAACAGGGATATAAATGCGCTATATGTAATATGCCTAATAGTTGGAATGGTAAGGTATTGATATTCATATTAGACCATATTGATGGACATGCCCATAATAACAATAGGTCAAACCTTAGGCTTATATGTCCTAATTGCGATTCTCAATTAGACACTTATAAAAGCAAAAACAAGAAAAGCGATAGGATTTATTACCACTTTCATCATAGATAATGAGATGACAGGGTACCAGAGAGGATTAATGGCCAAGTCTGCAAAACTTCGGATTCGTGGGTTCGAATCCCACCCCTGTCTCAAACAACTATTAGTATATTTATATAAAAAAACATAGCAATGGAAGAAAAAAATATATTGAAGGAACACATTAGGAACATAGTCAAGCAAACGATTCGTACCTTGTGCGGTACTGAGCCTGTTTTTCCATCACAACCCTTAAAGCGCTATCCGTCAAAATTGGAGATTGCGATGAAGAAAGACCTGAACGAAGGTCTGATAAGGACATATCCGATGGAATGGGTTGAGAAATACCTTTCCACAAGGTTCAACTCGGATTTTGTCAAGGGTGGTGTGGATGACGAGGTTATGCATTTTTGGTTCATACTGAAGAAGGGCAGCAAGTCAATTGAACCGCTGAAGCAGAAGATGGATTCATTCGGTTATTTCTGTTCGGCTGAGGACAACGTTACCGAAGGCGTGTATCTGCAGTTCGAGCCGAAGTATGATGAATACAAGACAGGTGAGGAATTTTCAAGTAGAGATAATGACGAGATATTCTTCTATCACGTTACACCATTGTTTTTAGCAAATAAAATAAAAGTCAGCGGTTTGGTACCGAAATCCAAAAATGAGTTTCTCAATTATCCCGACCGTGTTTACCTTACCTTGGCTGATGACGGAAAAGAGACTGCATATGAAATGGCTGACATGCTGTATACAAATTCAGGCAACAAAATGAACGATGGCAAATACTGTTTAATAGGTGTTACATTGAACGGTTTGGAAAAGGCTAAGTTCTACCCCGACTGGAATGTGTCACACGCCACTGCCTATTTCACTTACGACAACATACCGCCACAGAACCTGAAGTTTCTGGAAACCTTCGAGGCTCAGAAGGCATAGACGGCTCCGTAGCCCAACGGAAGAGGCGGAACACTTAGGATGTTCACAGTATAGGTTCGAATCCTATCGGGGCTACTTGACTTTAGGAAACCGTGTACATGTTGACAGAAAATTGAAAAAACGTGTAAAGCCATCCTGTATACATGTGGATAACACGTTTTTTAAATGTAAAATATCTTGTATAATATTGAATCTTAATGCTATATAAAAATTATACTGTGTTGGAATACACTTTTAGAGGTATTTACAACGAATATTGTTTTACAATTGATTTTATCGCACTGTGTTGGAATACACTTTTAGAGGTATTTACAACGGTTATCTACCTTGCCTTTGAGCGACTTGTACTGTGTTGGAATACAGTTGAGGGGTTATTTATGACCAACTGACAATTAATAAATAAACAAATAAAATAAACATGAAGAGACTTTTGAGTTTGATTGCCGTTGCGACAGTTGCTGTCGTGATGGTTGCTTGCCACAGAAGCAAGCCCGTTGAGCCGACCGTTGTCGGTTATGACTATTACACTGAGGTGTGCGGTGACTATGACTACATTGCATCGCAGTACGACACTTTCTACTTCTATGAGGCTGACGTGCTGTACAACATCTGCTTCAATGAAGAGGGTGACCGTTACATCACCTCAATCACCACTGTTTTCCAGATTGGTGACACCTGCATCAGAATCGTGCACAGGGAAGGTGCCTATGACCAAGCCCCCGACACATTGGTTGACGCAGGCTATTGGATGGAATGCATGCCTTGCGACCCACGTGTCGACGTGACCCTTGAGGAGGCGGTCGAATGTGCGATTGACGAGGAACTGCCCACGAGAGCCATGACTTTCAGACGCATACTTGCACCCCCATTCCCCGAGTGCGGACAGTACATATTCGGTGTAGGTCTGCTGTTCATTGACGGATGCAACGACGTTGTTGATGTTGAATACGACTATCCCGAGTTCGTCGAAGGATACCTCTCGGACACTCTCATCGAGAATGAAGAAAACCTCTAACCTATAAACCAACGTGAACCCTCTGCAAAAAATTTGTGGAGGGTTTTTTTGTTTGTGTCGGTTTTTATAGTATATTTGCATCATGTGGAAAATCATGTATAAGTACTGTGGAAGTTGGTATCCGTTGACATCTCATTGTCACATCGTCTATTATCTTGACAAGGAGAGTGCGGAGAGACATTTGGGAAGGTGCCTTGGTGACAGGGATAATTGTTGGAGTGAAGCGTTCTGTGCGTTTGATGAGGAACCGAACATGCAATTTTTTTGTGTGACAACTGGCAGATATTAGAAAAATATAGTATATTTGCGTTGTTGAAAATAACAAACAGAAAGATATGAAACAGGATTTTAAAGTAGAGGAGACCTATCAAGTGGTTTTAAGACTGTTAAGGAAACACATTTCCAAGCCGAACTGTGTTGACGTGCTTGAAGAGGTTGCTGAAAGGCTTAACAGTCAGTACGTAGAATATGAAGATGAGGTGAAGAAACGTTTATCACGTGATTTCATGAGATTCTTCGAGTATTGGTTCCTGACGGTGAAGGACGCTGAAAAATGCAGCCCTAATGGGCAATCAATATTGTTAAACATAAACACTATTGACCCTTGGAGATTCTTCAAGGATATTTATGTTAGGTTTAACAAAGGATTCATGGTAAATCTGCCTGAGGACAACACCGACGAGGGGAAATTGGTGCGTTTGATAAATATTTGTATAAAGGCAGTTATCCAGACCAAGAAACGTACAATGGGAATGGAGACTCCGTCCAAGAAATACCCAGTGGAAAAATGAAGAAATTTCAAATTAACAGACATATGATGTTTTTCATTGCGTTGGTGAGCGCATGCGCATTATTGTGGATATTTGCCACTGTCAATGCGATGTTCCTGTTCTTGGGCATTGTCTCGGGATTCTTGTTCTTCAACGTGACTTTGTCCACCATGACAAACGTGCTGACGGGGGCTATGGTTCAGCCCAACGACACATTTTGGCGAATGCTGCTGCTGTTTGCAAGCGCACTGTTTATAACATTAAGCATATTTGTATAGAATAGAAGTATGAAAAGTAGAGATTTGTTTCCATACAATGTCAGGTGCAACTGTGGTTTCACCCTGAGGGGTGCCAAAGGGAAGCCTGTGTTGGATTTTGACGGTAAGAAAAATGACAGCCAACTTGTATATGCGCCGTATTTACCTCTGACCAATACACCCACAATTGGAAATTTTCACGAGTTCAACACCATGTATGCGTCAAACCCCGTATATTACGCTGACATAAAACTTGACATTGCCGACAGGGGTAAGGATGCAACGAGCGTATGGGTGGGAAAATGTATGGATAGGTTGATACAAATGCAGGAACAGATTGTAAAATATAATACCAACCCTTATATTATAATACAAGACAGACAAAGATGAGTAACACTTACAAAACAAAAAGCCTCGGAAAGAGGAAACGTACAGGGGAGACAACCCTTAAGACCGAGAAAATGATGGAACGTAAATGCGGCTTGATTGACGACAAGGTCGAGAAAATGGAACTTGAGGAAAAGGAACTGCAGGAGGCGTTTCGTAAGGAGATTGAGGAAATAACAAAATAGAAACATGTAGAATAATATGGAACCTTTAACAAGAACATGGAACGCGTTAAAAACCTGTGACACTATACAGGGAATAACATCGGCGGGTGACTTGGTATTAAACACAGCCTCCGACATCGGAACCGTGGTGGCTTCTCCAAGCACAGGACAGGCGTGGGTAAACACGGACAATATAGTTACAACCCCAAATACAAGTCCGTGGGAATCGATTAATGGACCGTTCTTTTTGGACTTTAACATAGTCGATTGCTTTACATCGTCTGATGCACCCTTCAGCCTGAAAACGAACAGAAAAAGAAAAATATTAACCTTTAAAAATTAAAACACCATGAAAAGAATCGAAGCGTACATGCGCAAAAAATGCGAAAGCAAGAAAACCGAGTTAAAAATCAAGATGGTGCGTAACGCCCTCAATGCAGCCCGTTATGCAGCCGAGGAAAAACTCGACACCGCAGAGTCGAACCTGCAGAAAGCAATGGAGGAGTTGGTCGACGCCACCAACGTCAGTTCCGTACTTTCCAGAATGAACGGTTACTTCAACGACAGAAGGGATGCCCTTGACGAGTTGTCGCTTGCCGACGAGATGGAGAAGTATTTCGACGAAGATGTTGAGATTGACCCCGAAGACGACGACAAGTAATCTTGATTTAACATCATTTAAGAAAAAACCTCATTGACATATGAGGTTTTTTCTTATCTTTGCAAACGTAAAACACATAAAAAACATTTACGATGGCAAAAGAACTTGTTGGAAAGTATGAAAAAGAAGCCTTTAAGTGGCAGATATTGACAATCGTTGCGATGATACTGATGGTCATTGTGTGCGTCCTGTACGGGACACAGCACAAGAAGGCGTCATCCGTTGAACCCGTGGTTCAGTATGTAACCGAGACGATAACCGACACTGTATATATACACGACACCGTGTATGTCAATGTGAGACCGAAGGTTAGGGACAGTGCCGTTGTCGAGAAGAACACTGAAACACCCATTGTTGAACAAAGCATATGAATATGGAAATTCAGATGAAATCAGAGACACCGTGCAAGCGTTTCAAGTGCTTGGACAGAAACGGCGACCCCGTATTCGTCGACAAGGTCAGGTTCGAGACCGACAAGGAGGCGATTGAGGCTGCAAGGGTTATAAACCTTCATGAGAACACAATCCACAGGCTTGTTGCGTACAAATGCCCTGTCTGTCATTATTGGCACATCGGCAGAAACCGAAGCGTGTTGACGGAGAAAGACAGAAAACGTTATTCAAGACAATCCAATCTGTAAGCAATATGATAAACGAGAAGATATACGTACATTATAGGATATACAACAATTACAGTGGCGACGAAAAAGAAGGGGACGGGCTGTTGATTGACATCACTTTCGACCAGGACGGTCACTCAAAGTATATCATCATGTCACCAAAAGGAGATGTATTCAGTGCGGGGGCGTATCAGATTAAGATAACCAATAGCAAGGAACTATACGGAGACGGCGGGAAACCCGAACAAAACAAGGACAATTCATAAAAGACAATGATATGAAACTAATAGACAAAGACGCTTTAGTAGCGGAGATAGAGAGACAACAAAGAAGACTTGATGTATTAAGCCGACCAAACAATGTAGAGTTACATAGAGATATTGCGATACAAAATGAAGTGTATTGTAGTCTTCTCTCTTTCATCAACACTCTTGAAGTGAAAGAGGTGGACTTGGAGAAAGAGTCGGAATCCATAGCAAACGGTATTATGATTTCAGTACAGTCAAACAAATACGGCACTAACATATATAATGCCGAAAGAAACGATTTCAATCATTATCATTTGCGAATGGCAGCAAGAAAAGGTATTGAACTTGGTCTTAAAATAAATCAGAAATGATATGGAAATGACAATTAAAGACCTTCATGGCCTGCAGTACAGCGAAAACTCCTACGGCGTGTACCGTTTCAAGATTGACGACAAGTCGGTTCTCAACTCGATACTCAACATAAACGAGCGCTACCCCGACGACACGATGGTCGCCGTGAATACCAATGTGTACGACACGCAAAACCCCGAAAGCATGAAAGCCGCCTACGACAAGTTGTGCGGACTTTCCATCAAGTTGGAGGGAATGAAGAACCGCATAGACAACATACGCAACTTTGTGTATTACGACATGTTGGACAAATTCAGGAACGGAAAGCATGAAAACAAGGAATAACAACACAGTCGATGACCTCTCGGCAGCTTCGTTCTTTTCCCTTGTGTTGATACTGCTCGGTGGTTTCGGTTGGTTCGTCGCAGGCACGATACACGGTGCGACACAGCCCAAGCATAAGGTGAGGATTGAGTACGTCATATACCGTGACGGCACACCATACCCCAAGACAGGTGTGTATGCGATGAAGGGAAAAGGCTTCAAGACGAACTGCTATACCCGTAGGGAAAAATACGGACACGGGGCGAACGTGCTTGAGATTGTCGACACCGACGATTGGGGAATGTACGTCGACAAGCAGTCGGTTTGTGTGTACACGGGTTACAACGACGTGGAGGTCAAATCATTGGAAATAATAGAATAAACAAAAAAAACATGAAATTCGGAAGAATAGTCGAGGGTTTTGAAATCCTCCCAAGCATTAGCGTGAATTGGATAACGTTCTGCGGCGAAAGGCATTACTCGCTGCAGTTTGCGTGGCTGTGGTGGTATGTCAGCACGTTCAGGACACCGCAGCAAATAGTTGACAGATACATTGACAACATCTAATTATGGAAACACAGGAATACAAAGTTGGACAAAGGATATGGTTCGCCGAGGAAAAGCGGCCATACAGGATAAGGGCTTGCGACGGGAGGTTTCTCATCTGCACCAAGCCGTTCAACCTGCGGAAGGACACCATGCTCTACACGATAGTCGACCTCAAGGAAGAGATAAGGGGAACCGACGGATACTCAATCGGGCCTTATGACTACCGCAGCGACGAGGACTGTGAAGCCGTTCTCAAGGAACTGCAAGAGGGTGCGAGAAGGAGAGAGTACAACCGCAGCGTCTATAATATACCGGGTGCTGTCTTGGAGGACATCGGTTCGGGGCATATCTCGTACCGCAACAGAATAGACTTGAACATAACGAAGGTGAAATAGACTGATATGGAAAACAACATTTACAAACTGCCACCTGAGGCGGAACCGGAATTTTCGGAAAGGTCAGAATACACCTATTGTGAATTTGAACAACGGTTGGTTAATCAAGGAATACGTATGTGCAGTAAAGCGCTGCCAAATAATGCAGATATTTTGCATTGCGGTCCTGACGGTCCTTGCTATAGTCCCAAGACCATAGTGAGTTACTGCGGGAGTGTGTCTTCCGCAACCATAACAATTACAGATAACGAAACATACACTGAAACTGAATAAAAGTTGTAATATGGAAACAGACAATCTCAAAGAACTTGACGGAAAACCTGTGATGATAGGCGATACCGCATATTTTCTCCGTTTTTATGAAGATAACTCAGTACCGTGCAGCAAGTGTGCGTTTTTCAATAGAGACACTTTAGGATGTAAATTGCCGATAGGTGTGACGGCTGAATGTCAGAGAGTCGAAGGCACACACAATGGGTGGAACACTTTGGAATATAGGGTTATACCAATGCAAAGTTCATACCCAATCCTAAAAGAAGAGTGGGAAAAACGAGAACAGGAAAAAGTTGAGCGTCAGAAGAAAAAAGAGGAGAATGAGGATATGCTTGCCAAGATTGGGGATGAGGAAATCAAATCCGTTTGCAATCATCTGTTTAACACCGCAAACTTCAGAATAACCAATATCCATAAGGAGGAAGACACCAATACTGTGGTTGTGCATTGTATAATCCACCATTCCGTCAACTACATTACAGTGACCATGACAATAAACAGTGGAGACTCTTATAAATAGGAAACGTCATGACCGATATACGATATATTATAGAGGCAGGTGAAGGAGAGTACTACCCAAGCAGTACAACATTCCACACATTTACCAAGAACATACTGAAAGCCAAGGCTTTCAAGACCGAGAAAGAGGCTCGGGACTGTGCTAAGACAATAAAGCAGTATTGGAAGAAGAACGCACCACTCTATTGCGGTCTTACGGGTAAACCCGAGCCTTACGCAAAGGTGAGGAAAATGACATTAACCATAACAATAGAATAGCATTATGTTTAACAAGGACAACATCAATTGGGAAGAGTTTGCCAAGGAACTCCTTTGGGACAACATCGTGTTCCGCAAGAACGACGACAGCGGATACGAGCAGGGTGACGAGACGGGCGACATAGGGCATTACCGCTACATGTCCGCGATAGGGGAGTCGTTCCATCCCGTAACGTGGAAGGAACTTGCACTTGCACTCGGATTGTTCACTGACATCCTCACACCCGACGGTCATGACTGTCACAAGTGCCCTGACGAGAAGGACTGTATAGCGTACTTCAAGTATGACAAGGACCATGAACGCTGCAATGGATGGAAAGGCAACTTTAATAATTAACATTCTTTAACAAAAAAGATTTGGTGGATTGGAAAAAACGTCTTACCTTTGCAAACGTAACAAATTAACTTATTCAATAACTTAAAATCAAAACACAATGAGTACAAAGAAAATCATCATCTTCGTCACGCTTATTGTCGTGGCAATCCTTGCAGTGACCTGCATGTCAATGTATTTCAGTTACAACAACAAGGAAGTGACACTCCGCAAAGAGGCTGTCGCACAGGAGGGCAAAATTGAAGCCGTCTACGACAAGATGTGGAAAGTGGTTCAGCAGAAGGCACAGGTGACCGACCAATACAAGGATGCCTTCCACGAAATCTACAAGGACATCATCGGCGGCCGCTATGAGGGCGACAAGGGTGACGCTTTCATGAAATGGATTACCGAGAGCAACCCCGAGTTCGACGCATCGGTCTACAAGGACCTCATGGCTTCGATTGAGGTGCTACGAGCCGAGTTCACTACAGCGCAGACCCGCATGATTGACGTAATACGGGAACACGAGACTTTGTGTAATACATTTCCAGGAAAATGGTTTATCAAGGACAAGTCCCCGATTGAATACGAGGTCATCTCCTCAACCACAACCAAGCAGGTGATGGAGACACGCCTTGAAGACGACATCGACCTTTTCAAGAAAGACGAGTAGTTAACGGAATACATGGGGAAGGGAGTCGATTCCTTCCCCGCTTTATCAAAACACAGTATCATGCTTATAATCGCTTTCATATTACCTCTCCTGACGATAGCAATCCTCTACTTCTTCTTCAAGAAGGAGGTTGCCCTGTGGGAATCGGCTGTACTTATCCTGTCAAGCGTTGTATTCACGCTTGCGGTTTATTTCATTACCAAGGATGTGTCGCAGAACGATATCGAATACTACGGTGGCTACGTGAAGGAAATCCGCCACTATGACGAATGGAACGAGTTACAGAGGAGAACCCGTACATATCCGTGTGGCAAATCGACATGTACACAAGTCTATTATGTTACGGTGACCCATCCTCAGTATTGGTCTATGACAACCAACCTTGACGGTGAACACAGTATCAGCGAGGAAACCTTCAACAAGTTCAAGAAACGCTTCAACACTCCCGAGGTGTTCATTGACATGCACCGCCCCTACTACACAAAGGACGGCGACGCACAGGTGCACTATTGGGACAAACGCCATGCGTCTTTCATACCGTATGCCAAACAGCACAGGTACAAGAACCCTGTAAAGCATTCAAACTCGATATTCAGATACTCCGACATAGACAAGGATTCCGCAAAGGTTCTTGGGTTGTTCGAGTATCCCGAGGTGAAGAACTGCAGACAGCGTTACATATTGGGATGCAAGGCAACTCAAGAGTCAATAAACCAAATAGACTTCGTGAACGGGGTGTATGGAAAGAAATACGAGTTCCATACCTTCATACTTGTGTTCCCTGCGGAGAAAGGCGAGGAGATTAGCGAGATGCAGAAGGGTTATTGGCAGGGCGGAAACAAGAATGAACTTATTGTCTGTCTTGGAGTGGACAGTACAAGACACGTTAAATGGTGCAACGCATTCTCTTGGTCGGATACCCCGTGGCTTGACGTGCAGACACGCTCATGGTTCACGGAACACGACAGCCTTGACCTCTACTCCTACGGCAGATGGCTTGAGAAAAACGTGCCCAAGAGATGGGAGAGGAAACATTTCTCCGACTTTGACTACATCCACTCGGAACTGACAACCACAGCTAAGATAATCATACTTGTGCTTACCTTTGTGTTCTGTCTCGGCATGTCCATATGGATAGTCACCAACGACTACGACGAAAACCATAAAATAGGTTAACTGACATGAAAAACATATTCAAGAAACTTTTCAGGAAGAAAAAGGGAAAGGTGACACTCACCGCCGCTTTCCCCTGCGATACGCTGCTCCCGAACGGGCGTGTATATCCTAAAGAAGTTGTCGAGGATGCAATCGAGGATGCGCTTAAAAAAACATATTTTGGTGGTGCTCTCAAGTTTTACCAAACACTGTTCAGTCTTGACTTGAAAAAACCCGAAACACCTATCGGGACGCTTGAACATCCCGTCAGTGAAGACACACTTACATCTACACCCAAAAATAAACGGACATGAAAATAGCAAAATGTGACAAAGATGACTTGGAACACGCCCATTCTTTAAGGATACTTGAAGACCTTGTGGTCGGGCGTTGGTTCATGGACAGTCTTAACGATTGGATGGATTGGAACGACTGCGAGGAAAAGCGGAAACTGCAGAGTTGCTTTGACTACATCAAGGAAAGTGAGGATTGCGACTCTGATGACGATGTCGACCCGAGACTTGTAATATATCAATACATGAAACGTGAATTCACCAATAACCCAAGCGGTCTTGCAAGGGTGATACTCGCAGCTGAAGCGGCTTTGGAACATTGCTTTGACCCCGACAAGGACTACCTTGAATTCCGTCCTGACATAGACAAGGGATTGACGTACTACGAGGCACACAAGGAAGAGGTCGACAAGTGGTACGAGGAGAATACCGAGACCGAGGAAGAAAAGGAAAGCCGCCACAACATTGTCGGAAAACGTTACCTGACCGACAACGGTTTCAGAACGGAGGATGACAACATATTCTTGTTGGACAATATGGAGTGCGCCATCATAATCAACCTTGCCGAAGGAAAAATTCATGTCGGGAGAAAGTCTGACGGCAACTCAGTGGACATCACCAAGTCGCCTGAGAAGTATTTCGGTGATGAGATGCGGGTTATGATAAGAATAAGCGACATACGCAAGGTGGTCAAGTCGCTTGGCTGTAATGATACCTTGGAGAAACTGTCGTGCAAACTATAGGGATATGAAAAAATACATCATCTATCTTCTGACATATAGAAGGAAACTTAGGCAATTGAAGAAACATAAATGCTCTGAATCACAGATAAAGGCGTTAATGAGATTCAACTCACCTGTTTTGTGGGCTGAGGATGAACATGGAGTATTACAACCACTTGACGGTAGAAGATATTCCAAGGATTGGTGGTTTCCGAGAATGCTTCGAAAAGCAACGTTCAGAAAAATCGGATAACGAAATAAAAATAATATGAAAGAACAGTACCTATACAAGAAACTTTCCCACATAGAAATCCACGAAGGTAGAGAAGTATCCAAAGACGTTCTCCATAAGATAAAACGTGGTGAAAAATATACCTGTTTCATAAGGAAACCGAGTCCAACGGTAGTGAAGAATGATAAGGCAAAGAATTGGCTGCGAACCCTTTTTTCTCCTTATACGGCTGATGACTATTATGTTGCCGCTGAGGACCGTTGGAGTATAGATGGTGAATTTGTAGGCACCGAATCCGAGATGACTGAGTATTTTGACAACCATATATACTTTGAGGAAGGCAAGCCGATGTATAGGCCTCATGTGGTGATACATTTTCTTGACGGATGCAAGACCGAAATGTGGTTTAAGGATGACTCGGTCCTTCATGTTTTTCTCGATACATTGTCGCAGCGCAAAGACGACGAATGGTCGCAACTTAGCATCATGGACGGAAAATTATTAGAATTAACAAATATTCCAAAAGTCAAATAATATTCCATTATGAACATAAAAATCAAGAAATTGGTGGATTGGGACGTTGCATTGGATGATGCCCTTTTCACCGTGAACAAGGAACAGAAACACAAGCAACCGAGCGACAAGTGGATTGCCAAGACATGCCTCGCACAGCACAGCATGCTGCGTGACGTCAGGTATATTCTCGAGATGGAGGAGATTCCCTGTTGGGTGTCACAGCACATTGCAAGGCACGATGCCTTCTCGGGACATAACACGAGAGAAACACAGGAAACACACTTTGTCGGGACTTCCAGAACAGACAGGACAGGTGTCGACAGGAAGAAACTTCCCCAAGACGCTCCCGTCAACCACAGGATAAGCCTCTCCGCACAGGATTTCATAACAATCAGCCAAAAGCGTCTGTGCAACTGTGCGTCAAAGGAGACAAGGGATGTATGGAAGGGAGTCATAGAGAAACTGAAGGAAATTGACCCCGTGCTTGCCGACAAGTGTGTACCGACATGCGTCTTCCGTGGATTCTGCCCCGAGTACGAATGCTGCGGCTACTGTAATACAGAGGCGTTCAAGAAGTGGCTTGAAGACTACAGAAATGTGGAACAGTATTCCTCAACGGCACCACAGGAGATAAAACAACAGGGATACAATCCGGGATTTGTCTGTTGAGACCAATTACACCAAATATCAAAAAAGCACCCCATCTTTCGGTAGGGTGCTTTTTTTGTTGTGAGAGTCAGGATGTTTACTTATCCTTTGTGAATGACGCTGTGATTATTGTAGTTTTATTGACGGTATAAGTTATCAGATTTTCTTTAGAAAACATTTCTGAGTCATCATACCATCCTATAAAATCATAACCCTCATTCGGGAAGGCTTCCAATTCAACTGATGTACCTTGCTTTACAGTTACAGATGAAACTTTATCTCCGTCTATCATGACATATCCACCTTCACCCCATTGAACAGTGAGAGTGACGTCTTCTCCGCCCTCAGGGTTAAACTGTGCACGAATAGTAGTGGATTCTTTAGCAATGTACTGTATCGATTCTTCATTGCCGATTACCAAACCTTTTCCGTCAACCCATTGTTTGAAAACATAACCCTTGTTTTTGGTACAACCAATTTTCACTTCTGAGTTGCAAGGAACGATTGCTGTAAGTTGCGGTGCGGGCTTGTCAGCGCCTTCATAATACACCAGTCCACCTTCATACGGTTCTGCAACAATGTTGAGTTTGACCATGTCGCCTTTCTCCTTGTAGTTAGCCTTGATGTGGACAGTGGCATATGCCTCTTCTATCATGAGATTTACACCGTCTTCGTTATATTGTACGGGCATTAAAGACGTGACAGTCCATCCGTCGAACGAATACGTTTTACCTGTCAGTTTGTCACTGTAATCGGGTAATGCAACGAACTGACCTTGTCCGTCATTCAAAGAACCGAAACAGTTGCCTGAAACATTAGCCCTGTACATTATATTGGAAGCGATTTCCAAAGGAGCCACGCTTTCGACTGTGTACATAATCATTCCGCTGTTCGTCTTGTTGATAATTGGTTTAACGTGGGTTTTACCGTAAACAGTGAAGGTGTATGTGGTGGTGAAAGCGCAATCCTGCATCTTACCTTCCCTCTCATTTCCTGCCTTTGCACCCCTTGGACCCATTGTTTCGACAGGCATCTCACCTTCAGAATCGTTTGTCCAAGCAATGAACTCACCTTGGTCATTATTGGCAGGGGATATTGACACAGTTGCCTGACTGCCGTATTCCACCTCACCGCCGCCTGTAACATTGAAGTTCATGCTCTGAGCCTCCGAAGAGTCAACAGAGACGTTTGTCCTTTTCGGCGATACCAATGCCTTGACTCTGAGGTTGACGGTTGGGAGATTGTCAGGAATAGTCAATGTTATTAAATTACCTTCTTCCTGAATATAGTTTGCCCATTCCTCACTGTATTCCCAACCATTGAAGCCATGGTATTCGTCAACCACCGCTTCCAAATAAAATTCGGTGCCTGATGGAATACCCATTATAATATACGTATAATCGTTGCCATTCAAACGATACATAACACCGTCGACTGGTTCCGCTATGAGGGATAGTTTATCGGGATTGGAAACATGTGAGAAAAGGGTTACACCTTCATCGGACACAGTGAATGTGAAAGGATTATTCAATGATATCACGTGCTCGTTTGTTTTATCAATATAGGCTACAAATTCTTCGCTCTTTTCTGTATTCACATATGTGTTAAGCGTTGCTTCGCTTCCAACTTCATAGTATCCAATCCCCATGGTGTCATACCCATACCTTTCATCTTCACGATAAGATTTCACTCTAACATAATCAGCATCAACAGGTCCGAAGATTGCACGGATATGAACGTCACCGCCTGTCCAAACGCCTGTCTCATTACACCAATAGAAATCACCATAAGATTGTCCGTCATCATATATGTTTTTAACATATGGTGAATATTCCACAGGCCATTCCCATCTCAGAAATCTATAACCGTCGTCAGCGGATGCATAAACGTATGCGTTGCTAAAATCCGATGGATGTCCATAAAAACTGACATGACCGCCTTCATTGCATTCACCGATGATAAAGATGCTGTCCTCATATCCTACGTAAACTACAACATCCACGTCATCTGTTACAATAAACGTGGCTGTCGGTTCGAATCCGTCATATATAAGAATGTCGTCTTCATCGGTATAAGACCATACCTCCATTTTCACAAACCTGTAGCCCGCAGTTGGTCTTACTGTGACGGTTACTTCATCACCAATGTTATAGAGACCCGTGCCTGTCACAGTTGCGGCATAGTCAGATTCGCTTTTTTCGTCGAGGTTCCTTACATACGATTCAACAATCTTCTTGTCTCCTATGTTCTCCCAATCGGCAATCACATCCAAATCATACTTGCTTGCAAGGTAAAGACCTGCGGCATAGTCATAGTCACTTTCGTAGTTATACCAATTGGAGATACCCTCAACACCTTTCCACTCCCTGAACATGAACCTGTCGCCTGATTTCGACTGTTCACGTGAATATGTGTAGAATGCTATGATAGGATAGTTTCCGAAGTATCTGTAGAACGCCTCAAACTCCCATACGATTTTTACATTATTGAAATAGTCGAAAGCAAACGCGCTATACGATTGGTTATATCCGTCATTATTGCTATAATCATGCATTTCGATGGCGGTGTTCTCGGTGTCGGTGGTGTTAGCCTTCAACATGAGGAAGTCGACGTCATCCTTTACGAACATTGCACTGATGGTTTTTCTCTTGCCTCTGTGTGTCACCTTGAATTTCAGAGTAGTGTCAGTTGAGATGATGTCTTGGTGTTCTGAGTAATACCAACCCATGAACTTGTAGCCTTTGTTGGGCTTTGCCACAAGGGTTATGACTCTTTCAGTGTTGCGGTCATAGACATGCGAGTGCATTGTTCCCTCAGTGGTGCCGTTGCCATCCGAGTATTTCACGGTTCCCATCGGTTCAACCACGGGATACAGTGTAACATAAGGTATTTGGTAAATATAATCACCTTCCAACAATGTTAATTCATTTGTGTCTTTGTCTATTGCGTTTCCGTCAATGAGTTGCAATCCGTCTTTCTTCAACTGTTTGTTATTCTCATTTGAAGGACGCTTGCCCCTTTCCTTGTCAAGTCTTGCAATAATTCTGTTGACAACTTCCTCAGGGGTCTTTTTGGTGTTTCCGAACCTGTCCTGTACAGGCATGTTCATGTTCGGTGAGAATGACTTGCCAAGAGTATTTGAAGGTTCGGCTTGGCTTCTTAAATCGTAGTTCTTGATTGCAGTGTAGGTTTGCTTCCGTGCAGTGGCTTCATCTTCACTAACGTTCTTCACAGCAGGAGTGCCGTCTTTCTTTTCAGTTTCCTTACTCTCCTTATGGTCATCCTCAATCGTTATCTTGCCGTTGACGTAGAAGACCGCATACTGTTCCCAAGGGAATCCAAGAACACTGTTGTGGGTGTTGACCCTCACAATACATTTGCCATCCATATCAATGGCGGTGGCTGTCATTTGAAAGTCGTCTGTGACAACAATCTCATTGTAGTCGGTGATGGAAAATGTCTTGCCGTCAGATGTTGTCCATTTTCCGAATGAGTAGTCCCTGCCATACTTTGCCTCTATTGTCAGGTTTGTACCCTCTATGCATTCGTATGTGACATTGTTTGAGAAATCGGGTTTCTCGCCATCACCGTTGGTCTCATATACTCTCACACCCTGTATGTTCTCACCTGCTGTCAGTTTCACGGTGCACACCTTGGCGAGCCTTGCCTTTGGTTTCAGCGAAAGCGAGTGTGTCGGGTGGCTTATGATATATACAGGCGAAGTCGACACGAGTTTGCCTGTGACAGCGTCATACCATCCGTCGAATGTGTATGGACCTTCCTCAGGCTCGTTGTTGGAACGTCTGTTCCTGTTGGGATAAGCATTCGTGTGGCATATGAATGCGATGTCCCTGTTTTCCAGAGTTATGATGTCATCGGGATTGACGGTTGTGGGTTGGTCGTTATATATCATGACCGTTGTCTCACAAACCAATGCACTGATTTCATCATCGGGTTCCACAACCTTCATGTGGAACTGTGCGGGGTAAATATACTCCTCAAACGAATATGTGTCCGAAACCGAGCAGTCGACGAAAAGTCTCATCGGGTTGGGATATTCATCCATGACACCCTCAAAACCTTCACATTCGTAACCGTCGTTGTCGTGAACCGACTTGATTTCTATCTCACCCTTGGTTCCGTAGAGTGCGTACATTGTTTCGCCGTCAACGGTGAACAGTTCCTCTGCCTCTATGTCACCGCTTATTTTTCTTATTTGGATTGAAGGGCGGACATTGTAGTCATTGTAGATGTACAGGAACGACGAGTTTGATTCGTCAAAGCCCTTCCAACCGAAACTGTCGAGAATCTGTCCCGCCTTCAACGAAATGGGGCGCTTCATGCTCTTTGTGTTCGAAAACACCGACCCCGCCTGTTCATAGAGGCTTATGAACGAGGTTTTCTTACCCACCTCAAGGTCAGCGTTTGAATAGAATGTGTTTTTATCCATTTGCGTATGTGTTTATTCCTTTATTATATAATAAATATCCCTTTCATTTGTTTGTTTATCCGAAAAAAATAGTATATTTGCGTCATGGAAGAAAGAAAATGCTGTTATGCAGGAAGTTTTGCCCCGTTTCACAGGGGACATGACCACGTTCTCCGAAAATCGTTGGAGATGTTCGACACGTCATATCTGCTGTTTGCAAAGAATCCTGAAAAGTCAGATACTCTTATGGACAGAATGTTCATTCGGGCAAGTATGGAGGGAGTAAGACGGATGTATAGTACCGAAATCGCAAATGGTAAACTGATAATATGTTCACTCGGGGAAAAAGGACTGACTGCCAATTTCTGCAAGGAACTTGGAATAAGGTATCTTATCAGAGGAATCAGGGGGACAACCGACTTCAATGAGATTGGGTTGGCTGAAATCAACACCCAAATATCAGACGGATACACTGACACCATACTGATACCGAGTCCGTCATCGCTTTCAACTCTCTCTTCCTCTTTGGTGAGGTACTTGTGGAGAAAGGACGGAATCACACTTGAGATGTTTGATAATATGCTTCCAAAAGAAGTCATAGACGCAATGTTGGACGAGGAAATACGCAACGGCATAAGAAACAATAACATTTTTTAACATAAAACATTTGACCAATCCGAAAAATGTTCTTACCTTTGCAAACGTTAATCATTTAAAACAAAGGAGGACAATATGAGAAACTACACACCCGCCAAAATTTACGAGATTATCAATTCGCTTGAGTATGACGAATTTCCCGTTTATATAGGCGCCCTCAACGAGGACATAGAGGAATTGGACATTACACGTGACGACTACTACAAGGTCAAGTGCCAACTCCTTCAATACAAATGCTATGCATGGGAACGATTCTCGCAGTTGCAGACCGACAGGTATTTCGGTTTCAAGAAATAAAAAGGACAATGGTACTCGTAACAGCAATGTTCGAGAGATAGATAATATAAGTATTAACCCTAAAACACAGGAAAACATGAGTACTGAGATGTTAGACAAATTCAAGAATTCGGAGTTGGAAAAGCTTTTCAACGTAACCCTTACCGAGAACGGCGACGTAAGTTACAAGTCGTCGGGCAACAAACTTATCGACATCCTTTTCAAGGGTGAGTATTACACCAAGCATCTTGCCGAGGTGAGAATCGGAACAAGCAATATCGAGAAACTGTTCTCGATGTTCATCCGTGACCCACGCTACGGTCTCGGCTACAAGGACCTTGGTCGCAAACTCATGGCGCTTAGCGGCGTAACCCCGCAGAACGTCGTCAAGGCGGGAAGTTTCAAGGACTTCCGTGAGTGTGAGGACTTCTTCAAGGGAATGTTCGACATTTGGCAGGGATTCCTCCGTTCGGAAATAGAGGCAGGCAACGAACTTGCCAAAAAGTGGGCACCACGCTACAGTTCCACCAATCTCATGCTTGCCCGCAAGCTTGCCAAGGCTTGGGGTATGAACAAGCAGCAGTACGGTCACTTCGTGAAGTGTAACACCACCGAGAACAAACTGTCCCGTCACACCACAGACGAGATAAACTTCTCTCAGGTTCCCTCGCTTGCCATGCTGAAATATTACAAGCGTTTCGCCAAGGGTGAGGATACCGCAGAGCGTTTCGCCAAGTATATCGAGAGTGTCAAGAAGGGCGACGCCAAAATCAACGTGAAGGTTACCAACGTATATGACCTCTACCGTGCATCCTTCAAGGACGATGTCGATGTGGATGTCTTCTTCGACAAGATGGAGAAGGTCAGCGGAAGTTGGATTCCTATCGTGGATACATCGGGTTCCATGTGGGATAGAAACGACAGTATCGGCAAGGCGTTGGCAATCGGGCACTACCTCGGCAAGTGCAGTTCATACTGTCCAGGAAAGGTGCTTTCATTCTCAAGCCGCCCACAACTGATTACTCTCGGTGATAGAAGTAGGGCACGTGCCTATAGCCGTCTCCCTAAGACCACCACACAGTACGGTCGTGAAATCGCAAGCATGTACACGGGCGACTGTTCCAACACGGACTTCGGTGCGGTCATGCGCATCCTCAGCGGGCTGCAGACCGAGTTTCCTGAGTATCTTGTCGTGCTTTCCGATATGCAGTTCGACTACGGCTCTTGTCAGGACAAGGACGCCCTGATGAGGGAGTGGAGAAGCAAGGGAATCAACACCAAGATTTTATGGTGGAATTTCAATAGCAGAGGTTCAGTTTCATTTCCAGAAACTGACAAGTACGGAAATATGTTCATCTCGGGATATAACCCAATGCTGCTCAAGTTCCTTGAGTGTGGTTTCAATGCAGAACAGTTCCTCATGAAACTGTTGGGTGAGTATGCAAAGGCTATCACCGCATGAAGAAGGCGAACATAATATGCGCATTGTTCGGGCACCGCTTGAGATACAACTTCAGGTGGATGCCCAACAAGTGCATCTGCAAACGCTGTCATAGGAAATGGGTGGCAACACACACAACACCATGTGAATGGATTGAAGTCACGGCGTTTGAAGGTGAGATGCGTACAGATAAAGAACTGTCAAAAAAATGGACTAAATAATATGTACAGCGACGGAGTGGTATTCATAGACAACCTTGAAGACTATCGCAACTGCTTGGCAAAATACAAGTGCCGAGACCTGTCCGACTTGGACGACACCCTGTGGTACACATACGGCGTCTCGCTTGAAATGGCGGAGAAAATCAAGGAACAGGTAAAATTATTTGAAAGCGATGGCACTATTTAGCAAAAAAATAGTATATTTGTACTTGAAGCAATTAAATTAATGTAAAACAATAAAAATTTTCACACCATGAGAGAAATGCAAGTTGAAGGCAATCTTGCCGACGCCCCACAGGTACTTACGGGAAAAGACGGTAGAAACTATGTACGTTTCAGAATGGGCAACCGTGAATACGGAGACCCCGAGAACGAGACCACATGGATTTCGGTGACAATGTTCGATGTGCCGTCGATTATCCAACACCTCAAGAAGGGCAGCTGTGTCCGTGTGTACGGAAAGTACAAGGACTCCATCTATCAGAACGAGAAGTACGGTCCTCAGATTGACCGCAGCATCACCGCAAGCCTTATCGATTTCGGCAAGTTCAACAGCAACAAGCCGAACGGAGAGGGACAGCCCGCACAGACCGCTGAACCTGCCCCTGCAGCAGCCCCCGCGCCCGCAGAGGCACCTAAGGCTACCGCAGGCAAGAAGAAGGCAGCCAAGGCTGAACCCGCCCCTGCACCTGCGCCATCGGCTGATGACGACCTTCCGTTCTAAGTCGGCGTAACTGCCTGACAACAGTCCTTATCCGAACAAGCCCGATATTTATGATTATAAATTAAGGCTGACTTGGATAAGGATTTTTCATTTGGTAAATACTACATAAGGGCGTGTGTCGGAAGAGGGGGTGATGTGATAAACGAATTGGTTAAGCGTGGTGCTGTAAATACGCATGCATATGGCGGTGAGGGTGACAGTACAATGATATACTACATCAACAACAAGAACGAGATTGCGCTGACCAACGAGAACGAGGAGATAGGATATATTCTCCTTAACAGCGGGTGGACTGAGTTAAAACTCAAGAAGCCCAAGAAAACCAGAAAATTCATGGTAACCGTTACAGAGGGCAGGACAAGGTGTTCAACCTGCCCGTTGCTTAAGGCTTGTGACGACGAACAGGTTACCAAATGCTCGTTGTCCAAGGAAATATCCGATTTGTTTGACATTGACAGGAGTCTTGACGGCAGGACAATCGAAATCGAGGAAATTACCTAACCATTTCATTGGCACGTCTGTCGAGATAGAGACTTGCAATACCGCAGTAGCGTTTCATAAAGTTGCGGTAGATGCTCTCAGCCCATTTAATCAAACGTTCTTTGTATGATGTATTGTTTTTGGGGGATGGAATGGATAATGATTTATAGTTTGTTTTAAGAGTGTTGTACAGATTTAGCAAATTTTCATCACTCTCTTTTTCAAGATACCATTTCAAGTCTATCATCTGTTTTGCATAGTTACGATAGGATGTGGTTGATTTAAGTTTTTGGTGGATGTTGTGAGGTCTTAATTTCACTTTATCAAACTCATCGAACGCTTGGTTGACATATGCATTGTTCTCTGTCCAAAGTGATGTATAGAGTGATAATGCAAGACACATTAACAGGGGATTGGAAGTGTCCTCCATATGGTCACTTATGAATTTGCCGTCTCCGAGGTTCCATTTCTCGTTGTTGGTTAACGGTTCATGCCCCGTGGACTGCCATTGCCAATCATCGTACATGTGGTTTATTTCATGACCGATAACTTCTTTTAGCCTCTGTTCGTTATATTCGTTTTTCAAGCCGATTGCCATATCAACATCCATCTCAACCACACCCAACTTTTCTCCCTTGCTTATTTTATCTTCGTTATAATACAGCGCGTTTGTTTTTTTTGGCTGGTGATAGTCAGGTGTTCTATTCAGGGCTATGTTCACAATCAGGTGGTTGAAATAATTGTTTTGCTTAAAATACAAGACACGGTCATGGTAACGGTCATGACTAATCATTTCATCTATGTTTGCCTTCACAAACTGATATATATCATTCTTCAACCCATCCAGAAAGTCAGTATGATGACGCTCTTCGTTCAGCATGTTCCAGCATTCAATGTCCGTAAGATACGGGATATCTTTTAAATCACCAAGTCTTTTCATTTTTATAGTATGTTGTTTATCTTATTCTAACGGCGACAATTTGTCTTTCAAAACTTCCCCATATTCTTTGTATTTCGTATAGGTTTCCGTGAAAAATGTATTCAACCGTTCAAACGGGTAGGTATGGTTATTCCTTCCAATTTTTGGCAATTTGCCCCTGCGTTTGTAATCACTTCTGAAATTGTCAATCAGCATACGGAATTCTTCAAGGAATCTGTCATACTTTTTAATCTCATTGTTATTGAACAAAATCTCCCCAACCAAGTTTTTCAAACGTACCTTCTCTCTTACCGCATCACAGCACATAAACAAATCATGAATGGTGTTTGTACAATCCGAATATTGCAATAGTTCGTTGTATTCCGCAACATTCAATAATGCTTTTGGGATAAGTTTGTCAGATACTATGCTACCAATAGCATCTATAACCGTCTTCTTCATTTGTTCATCATTAAATATATCTTTCATTTAACCCCTCCCTTTCTGAAAAGAAATTATACTTATTTTTATACCATCTTGTGTATTCGTCAACCGCACGTTTGTATTTTTTGAACAGGCGGCCATACCTGAAACGGAACAAATCATACAGTCCACGATAATCATATCCGAAATTTTTTGTATAAAATGATATAACTTTCTTCATGTCGTCACTCTCATGATTATTCAAAAAATACTCAACATACCTTTCGTACTCGTTTGCGCTTTTACTGAATTCAGTTTCAGTATTATCAATCTCTGAAGGGTTGACTTCTCTCCGCCTAAGTTCGGATTTGAAGCCCTGTATTAAACTGTCTTGTTCACGTCGGTTGGAATAGTAAATTAGTCTGGCAACACAACGCTCACAAATGTTTTTTGACTCCATACCATTCCTAACCGCCCCATACAAATCCTTTCCATACACAGGCCGTGGCGATTGGTTTTGAATACGGCAGGCATCCTGATATAAATGGTTCAGTTCATGACCGAACTCATCGGCAACAACATTGTCATCGGAAACACCGTCAATTATTTCATAGGACAAATATAGTTCACTTGTTTTGGTATTAAATCCCAATATCTTTTGAAAGGTTGGATTTGAATGTAAAATAACTTTTATTTCCTCGGAAGGATATGAGATAACCTTGTAATGGACTGTTGTCTCCACACCGAACATGGATTCATCGAACATCCCCGTCCATATCCTGATGTTATTCTTGAAAGGCTTGGGAACGGTTTCTTCACAAATACCGCTTATTTTCTCGTACATTCTGTCAATTTCGTGGTCCACAGGGTTGTTAGCCAAGTCCGCCTCGTCAAGTCTCCTTTCTTCAAGGATGAGACGCACCGTTTTCCTGATTTCCTCAGTCAGTACAGTTTTCAACTTTTCACTAATCATTGTTTCTTGTTTTTATCTTCCTCGTTTATTTTCTTGATGACATAACTTGCAATCAATACGGTTACTAAAGCACCCATGTCATTTGCAGGTTTTATTGTGGCAACTTTTGACGAAACTGTATCATCATCAAACATGAAAGATTTCTTTCTGTTGTTCAAAAACTCATTAAGGGTTACAACTTTTTCTTTTAACATAGTGAAAATATCAATGTCAAGTTGTGTCAAAGGAATATTGCCTTGTCCGATTGAACGGAAGAACGCAAACAAAGTCCACAGGTCAGTGTCATATTTTTTCCTACCGTATATTTTGACAATCTCCTTTTCAATGTCGTTGAGAGAAACCTTATTAAGTATATCAACAATCTCATTGGGTTTGACCGCACGGCTTATATGAGATATGACACCCTTCTTCCCTGTTCTTATTATCCTTAGCAATGGGAAAACCCACGTTTCAAAATTACCGCCGTATGTTCCATCGTTGCTGTGTTCAATGGCAAAATATGCCATGGTCTCATAACTGACAGCCACGTCCTTTTCAATTTTTGAATTTTTCCTTATACCTACCATTAGTCCTAGGAGCCTCCACCTTTGAATAATCTTGGTCATTTCACCTTTTTCAACCAAATCAAGCGACTCTTTTGTTGGTTTGATGTACATTTTTAATAGTTCATTCATATTATCTGTTTTTATTTTTGATTATTTACATATAAATATAAACAAAAATTAAAAAGTTTTCAATTATTTCAAAATAAAATTATGAAATGTAAACATTTTTTCAATCTTCTATTATCTAACTGACAGAAAAATAGTATATTTGCATAAGAAAATAATCTTATAAAAATATACAATACAATGCTAAATAACGAGGACATTCAGAAAAGGCTGAAAGACTATCCCGAACCTGATGAAGTGAAGAAGATAAGGGAGAACATCATCAACTCATTCAAAAACCTTGAATTTCAGGAAGGACCGCACAAATACTATGTGCATTATGACGATGGTGAGACAGAGGAATTGCCAAGCGTAAGCGGCACTGTGGAGAAGTTCGAGCCGTATACGGATTGGCAGGCTATCAAGGAAAGATACGCACTGAATCACGGGTTGACTGTTGAACAGGTCACGAGAATGTGGAAGGAAACCAACATAATAGGCACCAATAACGGCTCGTCGACACACCTTTACGGGGAAATGCTCATGCACTTTTTCCAGGGGCATCCTGAAAAGATATGTGACGTAATCAAACCCCAATATGAGGAAGGCTTCCTGATACCTTATTCGGGAAAACAGGTGGCCGCAATGAACTACTACATGGAAATGTACGATTCGTTCTATGATGACAGCAAACCAATCAAGATGTACCCTGTGATGCCTGAATCACAGATATACATCAAGAGGGGCAACGAGTTCGGTATCAAGCAGAGATATGCAGGAACCTTCGACATCCTCCATGCATACCAAGACAAGGGTGGCAAATGGAAACTCGCCATACACGATTGGAAAGGGTTACCTTTGGAAACTCCTATTTTGACAACAAAGGGATTCAAGACAATGGGAACATTGGAGTATGGGGACAGTGTATATGACAAAGACGGAAATCCCGCAAAGATAACAGGCATTTCGGAAATACACAACAATCCCTGTATGAAAATCACATTTGATGACAACTATTCAATCGTGGCTGACGAAGAACACAGATGGCTTGTCTATTTTAATAAACAAAATGGGGAAAAGGATGAAAAGGTTATGACGACTCTTGAACTGCATGAATACCTCAAAAACCATACAGGAAAAAAACGTCATACACTTACGATTCCGAAAATACAAATTAATAAACCGTTAAATACTGAAAAGGATAATAATATTGAGGTGGACCCCTATGTTTTCGGTGTTTGGCTTGGTGATGGACACTCCGCTTGCGGTTATGTCACGAACATGTATGATGAAATATTCAACGAGATTGAAAAAAGAGGTTACCATGTAGGTAATAATGTTAATGATGGAAAACATTGTGGTCAAGCAAAGACACGCTGTGTTTTTGGATTGGCAACTCAATTGAAAAAATACAATCTTTTGAAAAACAAACATATTCCAGATGAGTTTATCAATGGATTCACGTTTGAAGAACGATTTGAAATATTACAAGGCTTAATGGATACTGACGGTTATTATAATAAGACACGGAAACGTTTTGTTATGGCAACAACTAAGAAATCACAGGTGGATTTTACTGTAAAACTGGTAACTTCTCTCGGTATTAAACCAACTGTAATTAAAGCCACAGGTAAGTGCAATAACTGTAAGAAAAAACCGGTTTTTGAAAAATGGGATATTGCATTTAGCACTGACATGAATCCGTTCCTTATTAGAAAAATTAAGGTAGAATGTCCAACCCGAAATGAACGTGATTATAGAAACATATCAAGTGTTGAATATTGTGAGACTGTTAAAACAAGATGTATTGAAGTGGATAGTCCATCACACACTTACTTGGCTGATACTATGCTTTTAGTTACACATAACACCAATAAATCATTGTCTGATGATTACAAACGCTCGAAGGGTGTATATATGGAACCGCCGTTCGACGATTTGATTGACGAAAGCCTCTCACATTACGCATTGCAACTCAGCCTGTATCAGATAGGACTGATGCAACTCGGCTATGAGATTGGCGACAGGCGCCTCATATGGCTCAAGGATGACGGGACATATGAAAAGATAGCGTTGCCCGACATGACAGGCAGACTGATTGACGCTTTAAGAGAGTAGCATATTTATGTATATGTTAGACATTAAATCAATTTTACCCAAGACTATCCTCCGTGAAGACAGACTTATCAGTGAAGCCGTCACGGAGGAACTTGGTATCTCTGACAAGGTGACACAGATTGCGGAGAGGATATCCAACGCTGTCTATGAAAACGCATTGTCACGCCCAAGAAAAAAAGTGCAATCCGGTATCTTTGAGAACATCTTTACTTTCAATATCAAGGATTTTGGTGATGCAATCAAGGTTGTATGCCATAATATGTATTTTGGCGACAGGAACATATATGCCAAGGTGAGAACCGAATACAGCCGCCGCCCAAACAAATACAACAGCAAAACCAAGACATTGGACATGCATTTTGACTTTGTGAACAACAGAATTATGGGTGAGCACCTTTACGGCGCCTTTCAACATGAGTTGGAACACATATTCCAAGGCTTCATGAGTAACGGAAACACGAAACATTATCCGTCATACGGGTTGGCCGCAAAAAACATTAACAGTTCTTCTAAAGGTATCAAGACCATAAGTGAAATACTGTATTATTCCACCGCCAAGGAACTGTATGCGTTTGCCAACCAAGCATACCAAGCGATAATGCATATGGACAATATTGCCGAGGTATACGGGGATATAAGGAACGCCATTGCGGATACAAACTTATATTCAGGATACAGGAAACTTAAAAGGGGGATGAATTTCCTTACAAAGAACAAGGACAATCCAAACCTTCAGAATGCGTTACAAAACTTTGACATTACATACAATCATATTGTCAAGCGATGTGAATGGGCGGTAGGGGAGTATGCCAAATATATAGGGCGAGTGATTGTCAAATGTGAGAAAGACTTGCTTAATACCGAACAGTGAAAAAACAAAAATCCCACCTCATACAAGGTGGGATTTCCTGATATATAGAACAAAAAACCTAAAAGGTCGTTAGATGGAGAATTTTGCGGGTGTCTCTTCTGCAGCAACCTTGCCATTGATGAACAGGAGGCCGTTCGATATGTATTTGGTCAATGTGCTGTAGTGGATATTTTTCGGAAGTTCAATATACCCGTCGATTTCTGATATAAACCAACTGTTTTTCATCTCATCGCTCATGCTTGAAGAGATTTCAATGCGGTTAAGAGCGGGGTTGACATCCACCTTGATGTCGTTTTCGCTATGACCCGTCGCAACAACCACGAGGTTGTATTCACCGTTTTCAACAGTTGACCTGTATTCGGTGTGGATGGTAACGGGTTTGGATTTCAATCCATCCATTTTGGAACGGATTTTCCCGTAACCTTTTTCAATTTCAGGACCGACTTTCTCCACAGTGTCCTTAATCTTTTCAGCGAATGTGTCGGATAGGTCTTTGACATCCACGTCGAACCCGAGTTCGTTGAATGCTCTCTCAATGTCTTTGATAATTTCTTTACTGTCCATTTTTCTATGTATTTTAATTAACTTATATTTTCCTTGTCATACATTTCCTTCAATGAGGCGATTTTTCCTTCAAGGGTTTCAATCTGTTCATCCTTTTCCCTGATGGCTTTGTCCTTTTCCTCCATCATTCTGGAATTGTCGTCTTTCTTTCCGAAACCGTTCTCCTTGAGCCATGTCACCCATGTGTAGACTCCGCACATGACAAACAGTGCAATGAGGAGTAAAACTATGATTCTTCCCATATCTTTATTTGTTGTTTTTTATTTCTTCACAAAGTGAACAAATGCCTTTGAAAGCCATCTCTGTCAGTTTTTGCTTGTCATTTTTACCCACTTCAATCATGTACTCGCATTCATTGACAGTAAGGGTGTGACCGATTTCCGAGAGAGTCTGTATGTTTTTCAGGCGTTCCTCGTTGGTCATGTTGTTGTCGGCGCTGATGAGTTCACCCATCATGAGCCAAGCCATGCCGTTCTCGTATATTGCTTTCAGAATGTCATTGTCCATAGTCGTCGAACAGGTTTAGTTGTTTGCATCCCTTGTTGCTTGCGTATTGTTGGTCGACCAAGTCCAACATCGAGAGTGCATTCTCGACCTTGTCTGCTGCGTAGTTGCACTTCTCGGTCACGTCGGATATGTCCGAGCGTTCCGCAAGGTTGCGCAGCATTGTACGCACACGGCGCATCATTGTCTGCGTCGTCTTGAAGTAGTCGCTATCTTTCTGTGTCATTATCTTGAACATTTTGTTTGTTGTTTATGATTGGCTGTTATTGTACGATTTACGTGCCCTGTATGCTGAAACCATTATCCCTACCATGTTATCTATAGTGTTATAGAATATCGGTATCTTGTACTTCTTGCAGGTTTCACGGACATTCACATATCTCCAAAATTTGGGATTGCAGAAGACTATCAATTTATTGTCCTTGGCATACAGGCCAAGTTCCAAGAGGGATATTGGTGAGACTGAGTTGTCACCGAACGACATGAATATCAGGTCTGAATCATCCAAGCGTTCCTGTTCCCAATGTATCTGTTCCGCCACTTCATCGTAAGTGGCATCCTTTGCCCAATTGTCCCTTCTCGGGTTGTACAGAACAAGACCGTCTTTATCGTCATCCAATGCCTTTTCCTTGGTTTCAGGAGTGATGGGAATAACCTCGTCACCCAACTGTTCCCTGACAGCGTCAATGACCTGTTGCTGCCAATTGTCAGAGTCACCGTTATCTATCGTCCCCGCAAGGAATATCTTTATTTTCTTCATAGTCCTTAATCAGTTTTTTAAGCACCTCACCTGCCACGTAGAAACCGCTTAGGGCGACAAATGCCAATGATATTATCTTACTTATCTTTCCCATCCTTTTCCTTCTCCAAGAACATGTATCGGTTATAGCAGCAGACAAGGAAGGCGGTAATCATGCTGTCGTCATAGAAACAGTCGATGCCTTCATTGCATTGGACGTATCTTGCGACATCAGGTCCGTATATTTCCTCTACGGCATTGAAGACGCCCTGTCCCTTTCTTATGTAGGAGGGATATGTCTTTCTCAAGGTGTGTATCTCTCCTATGAATTCTTCGTATGTTTTCATGTTATTTGATATTTTTTCTTATAAGGGCAACATAGGATGACACGCCAACAGAAACACTTTTAATGGCATTTATAGAATGTGGCTCATCATAATTATAATAGTCGGGATTGTTTGCTTTGGCAACCATAATTGCCTCCTCAGCGGTATTTGCAACCACGAGTTGGTTGTCAACGTCCCATACCCTTGTCTGTTCAACTATAAATTCTTCCATGTGATTTGGTGTTGTTTATGGTTTATTCAAAATTTTCTTCCAACCAATCGTAGTCGTGGCTTTTGATATGTTCAAACGCCTCGTCGCACCATTTGTCGGTATCGGTGTCCTCATCCACAAGGTGTGACCATGTGCATGGCAGGTTCGCATATGTCCACAGTGCCTCGCTGCCGTTGTCAAACCTCATTACTTTAAAACATTTCTCTCTAATCAGTTCATCTGTCAGTTCCTCACCCATTCCCAAGTCGGATGGGGCGTTAAATACAATCAATACGTTTTCCATTGCAAATATACTTTTTTATTTTTACATTTCAAATGTTTTCAGGAAATATTTTCCATATTTTCGTCATCTTTGTCACGGATAGTATAGAAAAGACGGTAGTCTATGTTGTAAGTCACTGAATATTTGACGTTGTCAAACCCGTATTTTTTGATTAGTTCGTCAATGGCGTCGACAATATCAGCCGCATATGCGTAAGAGTCCCATTTAGTCATTTCCTTGCTTTTTTGTCCTTGATTGAAACCATTGTCGAGTATGAAAAATACGACGACTTGAAATTGTCCTTGTCATAGAGGAACACACCGCTTATGAAGGCATGTTCAACCCTTCCGTTTATCGTGTTCCTGACACCGTTCTTGTCAATGCATTTCACTATCACATCATGTCCGTATATCTGTCCGAAATACTCCTCGAATCGTTTGTCAAGCGGCATTCTGAAACGGTATTGCGGCTTCTCCTTGCGGAACTTCTCGTTCTCCGCATACATAATTATAAGGTCTGTGTCTGTAATCATCAATGAATCTGTTTTGTTATCTGTTGTGAACCGCACCGAAACTAAAGATTTCGGAGTTTTCTCGAAATATTATTATAAATTTCCTCAAGGTTAGCCAACGCACAGCGGAGTGCCAGGTTTTCGGAACGGCCGTTTTCAGTTCTTTTCACAAGTTCCTTCAAAATGGTCATTCCCATGAGGAAAGGCTCGTTGTCACCGAGTATGTCAGGTGAGTATTTGAACATCGACTTGAGAATGTCGTTGGCACCGACCTTGCCGTCCGTATCTTCACGAAGATATGCTATGGATTGGGCGAGTTCGTCCTTGTCGAGGGTGACGGCAAAGCCACCTTCTTCCACATCCCGTGCAAGTTTTCCATCCTCATCATAAAACGGGACATCCTTCATTTTTCCCGTCTCATAGTCGCAAACTTTTACGTGGAGACTGTTTATAAGACTATCCTTGCCACTGAGTTCTATCTGTTTCATTGCTCTATTATTTTACCGTTTTTATCTATTTTATACCATTTACCGTTCAGCTCCACTCTTGCATATCCATTATAGAAACCATAGCAATCTTCCCACCACTGCTCCGATAGGTATTTTCCTTTCGTGTCAATAAAGTTCCATTTACCTTTCAACTGCACCATTGCATAACCATATTGGAAGCTATAACAAGCATCAAACCACTGCTCGGATAATAGTTTTACATCCGCATTGATATAGTTGCCTTTGCCATTCAACTGCACTTCTGCATAACCTTCTTGAAAACGCCAACAATCATCCCACCACTGTTGTGATATTATCTGCCCTTCCGTATTAATATGGTTCCATTTACCATCCAATTTCACCATTGCATATCCATTATAGAAACCATAGCAATCTTCCCACCACTGTTGTGACAATATCTGCCCTTCCGTATTGATATGGTTCTTCTTACCTTCCAATTCAATTCCTGCATAACCTTCTCGGAAATTACTACAAAAATCAAACTTATTCTCAGGCGCTGGTATCTCTTTTACCAAGGTTATCTCTGCGCATACGAACTTGCCGTCACCATCATCACTTTCGACTATCTTCCCGCCGCATTCAACCTCGTAGTACACGGTACTTCCGTCGTTAGGGTAAAACACCCAACACTGCCACGGCTCATGACACGCATGGAATCCCTGTCTACACAGTAAAGGTACACCATAAAACGTATATGTCTTACCGACCTCGTATTGGAAGTCACGGCACCACAACGTGCCATCACTATGCTTATTAAATCCTTTATATGCTTTCATATTATTTTTGTGTTTGCCAATTTTTGAATATCACTCTCGGACAGTCGCATTCCATCTCTACGCAGGCGGGCTTCATCACCACCTTGGGGTAAATCTGTCGCATGAAACAGAAAGAGTTTTTCGGTGACCAATCTTCCTCTCCCTCTCTTTTCCCTTCAAGGAACTTGTAGAACACCACACCGCCGTAGATGTGTGTTATCTCTATTTCATCCCAACAGAGGGGACCTAACGACGACAAGTCGGACGAGTCCATATACAGATGAGCACCGACAAACAGTTTGTCATAATCCACCTGCGGCATTCGGTTCGCACAGGATTCTTCTTCGTACTTTAATGTCTTAGTTTTAAGTCCCTGCGGGAGTTCGATGCCGTATTTTTCCTCAAAGGTGTCCGCCCAAGTCATGTGCTGTTCAAACTCCTCCTTGGTCATATTGTACCGTTCGTCCATCCAAACGGTGAAATCCTTGTTATTTTCCATATTACTGTCCATTGTGCACAATGTGCGGTGTTTTTCCAATCAGTGAGTTCCACAGTCTTATCAATCCTCTGAACCTGCAGTACATATTATATGAAAGTTCGTTACGGAACACAATAATGTGTGTTGCAACAATGTCGAAACTGCTACCGAGACAGTACTCGGCACCCTTCGGGATGATTGCCTTGCGGAAAGGATAATCGTCGGCATGTCGAAGTGCCGTAAATTTCTCTTGAATACGTGTCCTGACTTCAGATGTTGTATCCACTATGGCATGGAACCCTTCATTTATCCTTTGTTCTCCTAATCCATTAATGGGTTCCAGATAGGTTATATCTCCTCTGCGTAACACATTGATGCCTTTGGCATTCAATATTCTGTTATAGCGTTGCTTATCTATAGAACCAAAAAACGGCCCGCGCCATCTGTTCTTGTATTCATTATCTTTACAGACAATTTTCCAACAGACAATGTCCTCTTTTGCAATTTCGGGCTTGCATCCTTCTTTGATATATAAGCACATATTAGTGTTTCCTTTCCTTTTTAGTTGACTTCCTGTATTTCTTCCTCAATGGTGTCAATACTGACAAAGTGAGTACGAGGGCTTTTGGATATTGAACCATCCTTTTTCGGGGCATAACCCACCGCCGTGATTAAGCTAAAATAGTTGGAATCTGACGAAATCTCCAGATGGTCAAAGAACATCGGCTCTGCGCCTCGCACCCTCACGAGCTTTCCTTTCAGCCTGTTTATAGGGTGTTCTTCCGACATGACTTTGCAGAGTTCACGCCTTTCGGCTCGAAGCAATTCAATGTCTTTGCTTATTCTTTCGTACTTTGCCTTGAATTCTTCTAATATCATATTGTTCCTTTCTTTTTGTTTGTTTACGTTTGCAAAGATAAGGCGTTTTTCTGAATGTGCCAAATCTTTTTTGTTAAAGGATGTTAAACATGTGTCACGAATGTCTGTGCATACACTTCCTTGATTGCGTTTATGCCGTTGACGTTTATCTCACGTGTACCGATTCCCGCAAACTTCTCAGTAAGTAGGGGTGTGGATGAAGGTTCCCATATACCACCCTTGTTCCTTGCCCACAGGCGTCTTTCTTGGTCATAAAAATTGACAATTTTTCCGTCGTCTATAGCCATCTGCACAGCCCATCCCGTGCCTCCGTCGACCATTTTGTTCTTGAACTTACCTATGGCGAATATCTCGTCAGCGTTCTTGACCTGACAGTAGTTCCTTGCAAGGAGATTCATATACTTCTCGGGCTTTCTATGTAGTGTTTCGTTCGCCTTCATCACGTGTTCCTTGCCTTCCTCGAACTCCTCCTCGGTTATCTCGGTGTTGCCGTTGGGCGTAATCTTGCCGTGCCAATAGTGGAACGACTCAACACCGTATACACCGCCGACCTCACCCCATACGGTGTCGCTTCCGATTGCACCACCTGAGTGGTTCACATAGTTTCCTGTATAGTTGAATATCGATTGGAATATGGAACGCCACTCCTCCGAAAACCATATGTTGTTGGGTACAATCAATGCTGCGAACATCCTCAGCATCTCCTCACCCGTATAGCCATTGAGAGTCTTTTCATCCTTTCCGTTCCTGTAGGCTATCATGAATTTCTTGTCAGGATGCTTCCTTGCAACTTCGTAAAGTTTTCCTATATTCCTGGCAATGTCACCCTTGCCGATTGTCCTGTCTCCCGGAATTCGCAAGTCCTTTGTTGGTAATGCGTAGGAGTTGCCCTGCAGACCTTCACCTACGCCGTATATTGCACCGAATTGTTCCCGTGCAACCTTCGCCGAACCCGCCCCGTGGCGACCCTCGGGGTTGCTTCCGAACACGAATATGGTGTCCTCGGCTGGTGTTATGTTTCCCTTGTAGTATCTCATATCATATGTGTATTCCGTGTATATATTGTATCTTTCCTTCCAGATATAATTTCGTTTCCGTGGTATTAAGAAACTTATAAAGATAAAGAACCATCCATTCCATGCAATTATCATCGGTTAGGTCGAACTCCGTCTGGTCATATATCTTCCAAATCTTGTCGAGATTGGAGAAAAGTTCCTTTGAACGGAGATATACATCGTCCTCACTAACACTTTCATTAAGTTCCAATAGAGGAAGTATTGCATTGTCAAAAAGTTCCTGGTGAGCATTTTGTCTAATGGTCTCCAACTGATATGGAGTTTGCCAATCATTTGCATCTACCTTGTACTGCATAATGTTCTGCAATGCGAGAACATACTTGATGAGAAGCCTGCCCATCGGCTCGGTTAGGTTGTATTTGTCGTATAAAGCCATATTCAGTCCTCCTTATATTTCTTCTGGTGTCGTCATGTAGCACTCGTCGATGGTCACCTTGAGGTTGCGGTACTCCAATCCGCACATTGACTCGGCTGCCCTTTTCGCCGCCTCTTTCTTGATGTCCCTCTTTCGGCAATAGAACCGCTCGGCATCGAAATCCCTGTCGGCAATCCACTCGCCGCTTTCTTCCTCAAGCCATTTGTAAGACCACGAATAGTTCACCCACCATGCATAATCACGCCCTACTTTCATTTTCTTTGTCCTCCTTTACTATCATGATTTTTATTTCTATTTACATATTTGATAATTCTGACAACTTGTTCGATTTTAAGGTTATAGTACGTTTCACCGTCCGAAGAACTAAACATAGTCAAAAGTATTTAAGTTGTTATTTTCACTACGTTCACCATCTGATTTATCCATCAGACTTCTCCGGAACGACAGCAGCACATCCTTAACCTTTTCCCGCTTTAATTTGCGCGGTTCGTATGCGCCGTTGCCAAGTTGTTTTAAGAGTTGTTCCCGCAACACGGTTGCGGTCACTCTGTTCCTTATATTCTTGGATGCGTTGAAATCGGCATTATCGGTATGTCCGCATTCAACACACTCAAAGGTCTCTTGGTTCGGTCTGTTCTCATCGGCAATGCAACCGCAAACCGGACACATCTTTGACGTGTAGCTCGCATGCACGGTTGACAAAGCGATGCCGTATTTCCTTGCGATGTGTTCAACCTCATCTTTCAGACTGCTCAATCCAAGAAACTTCACCTTACGGTTGTAGTTTATGTCCTCGTTATCCTTGTCCTTAACGTAGCACCTTCCGAATCCGTTGTCAAGGTCTTCCATAACAATATGGTTCACTCCATCAACCACCAACGACTTGCACATCTTTGAAATGAGTTCTTGCTCGGATTTCAACATCTTCATCTTGAGTGTGTCAAGTTTTTGCTGCTTGCGTTTGCCTACAACATAGTTCTTGCCCTTCTTCAATTTGTCAACTTCTAATGACAGTTTACAGAAGTCGTTTACGAGTTGCCTGTTATAGTCATAGGTAGTTTCGTTTGACAGACTGAACAAGTTATGCTTGCAGTTCACATCAATGCCAACCACATTATCACCTGCCTCTGGTATGTACCTTTGTCCGTCCTTGCACAAGTTGATGTTTACTTGATGATGCTTTTCATTAAAGGTAAGGACATACTCATAGTCTGGGTTAGACTTCCGGTACTCTTTCATAGAACCGTGCCAATCCTTGTTGAACTTCACGGGTATATCAAACGACTTCCTACCAATTCCCGACAGACTGACGAAGGAGTTGATTACCGAACCGAACTTCTTGTTGTAGTCGATGATTCTCGTTTTCCTGCAACGACCTCCGAATGACAAACATTTGAACTCAATCGGATGCTCCGAATACCGCTTGATTATTCTGTTCCTTTTTCTTAAAGCGAGTTTCATAACTCTGTCAAAACCAAATTTCTCACAGCAACGCAGTATGTTGTTGTAGAACTCACGTTTCTTGTCATCGCAGGTCTCCAGCTGCTTGGTGATATAGTCAATCGTGTTCTCATTACCATAGCGTGCAAGGTAGGTGAGACATATTGACAATGGTGTTTTGCTCTTTTCTGTCACAACCTTCTTCAAGTCGCCTTTCTTGTTCTTCTTGGTGTCACGCTTGTAGAACTCAAATCCGACAAACCGCACGACTTCAAAGTCAAGGTGCTTGCGGATTGCATCAAACTTGTTCTGGTAGCAGTTGAACACTTGGGTATATAACTGAACATCAAACGAACTCGGAATGGCATCCTTGTATGTTGCGCGCATTTCCTTCAAGAAGTCAAGTTTGCTGTATTCAAGGTAGTGTTCAATATTGTTGTTCACATATTCGGAAACCTTGTTCTTATGGTCACGCAGCATAACAGCAAACGCATACAACTCGTCATACTTCTGGCGAGTCAATCCGTTTGACTTGAAAACTTTTGTATATTTGCTGTCCATGACCATGTTCCAATAAAAAAGAGGCGTTAAACTTGAGACTGATGGAGAGAGTGTCATCAAGGATAAAACCTCTGTATGCCTTATGTTATGTTCGAAACCGCTCTCTCCTTCGGTTTCTTTTATATAAATAGTGTCAAACTACAATATATTTATACGGGTTAGTTTTGAACATTTTTAACTACTTTTGAATAGGTTTACCAACTTCTGTTATTATCCCACCAAGCCTTCGAGCCGCATAGGTCATGCTTCTTTAACCATTCCTTGACTAATTCAGTTTGCGTTTTCATATTATGCTATTTTCTAATTATTTCGTCAAGGTTTTCAATATCACCTCCATTAGTAGCTTCGGCTAATTTTCGGAGGAGGTCCTGGATGGTGAATCTATATGTAAATTGCACCTTGCTCTTTTCATCCAACAATTCTATTAGGAAATCACATTTACGACGTGCCGGTTCAATAAGCACCCATTTTATAAGATTTCCCTTACATTTTGCTGGGTATTTCATTATAGGAGCGCCACCATACTTTTTCCAGCAATCAAAACGAGCACCCCACATTTCCATCCAAAACCTTACAGATTTGGTTAGAGGTATAATAAATGTGTAGGTATTACCGTGCGAATCCAAACTACATTCAATGTCGTTGTTGGTTTTATAATTCATTTCGAGCACACCAAAATTCTTTGAATCCTTATTCACTTTTACCATAAAGTGATAGGGTGGCATGTTGGAAAAACCTTCCATTATATATTCTGCGAGCGTTTTCATATTTTTTCAATTTTGATTGTTGTTTAATTCTCCTTTACAATTATGATTTTCAGTTTGTCAGTAAAATTATAAGCATGTCTTGGCATTACAAGGCATCCATTGTCACAATCAACAACACATCCTGAATTTTCATCATTCACTACCTTTGCAGGAATAGCATCTTTCATCATCTGTTCCTTTTGCCACTTACACCCGCCTCGAAAGCCCATTCCAACTCGCTTTTGTCATACAGTCCATTGGTTCGCTCGGATGGGTTGGCGCAACTATATTCGATGGCCGCTTTTTCTACAACTTGTGTTTCCATATTTTTAAAGTGTTAGCAAGTGTAATATATACAGAAAAATTTCTTGAATCCAAAAGTAGGGAACAACAAATAACCCATATAGTCATCCGCCTCATAGCCTGTCCATTGGCATACGGCATAGTTGTCATCTTCTTGCCAATGGGCTTTATAAGGCTTGTCGTCTATCTTGAACTTGAATATCAGGTTGCCCTTGCTGTCAATCTCTTTTTCAGTATCGACATAGCCCATGAACTCGTTTCTGAAATTGTTGCTCACAGCCTCTATTATGTTGTCTTTGCTGCCAACGCATTCCTCACTCAGGTACTCGATGAAATTTTTATAGAACTCAGTCCTTGACTTATATTCTTCCAACCACATATCAATATCACGCTCCTCGTTTGTGCATTCCTCGGATTGTGTGTTGATGAAATCCTTTAGTTTCTCAAGTGCCTTCCACCTGCCACTGTTAAAAGCCTCGTTGTCAAGATTCGAGGTTTCTTCCTTGTTTCCGAGTTGACGTTCAATCTCGTCTAAAATTTGTTTAACCTGTTTGTTCATGTTGTTTGCTATTTGTTACAGTTTATTGTTTCCTCATCGATTATCATGTTCTCCAACCTCTCTTGCATGTCGGCGATGGCGGCTTCCCTTGTTTCTTCTGCTGATTGGAGGTAATACCAATATTCCTTGTCGTGAACCCGAGGTGGAAGTCCCAATTCATCTTTCACCACATAGGACACAAACCACCATTTCGGGAATACTCCGTCGTCGGAGGAATCTTGCAATATATTCAGGGAGTACACACGCTCACCTATCGTTACTGTTTCAGGTAGTTCTTTCATATCAATACAAATTTGAATTTCATATCATCGGTACTGTTCGCCTCGGCTTGGAGATTGAGAGCGCTTTGTACAAAGATGAGGTTGTCATACCATTTCTTCGCATCCCTGTCGTTCTTGAAGTTGTTTCGGACTATGGTGATTTGTGTTGTCGGTCCCGTTGTATAGCCAAACGTCTCGACGAACACGCACTGCGGGTAGTCCATCTTGTACTTGCCGAAAGCGGTTATGATGGAGGCGTTCAACTGCACGTACCACCAATTGTTGAGATTGAGGGACTTGTGCCTTTTACACCCCTTTACAATCTCGTAGTATTCAGGATATTTCTTGTCCATTGCTCCTTATTTTTTCTTATAGTTATTGAAATCTTCGTCGGTAGATTCACAATCATTTCTATAATCGTAAAACCGTTCTTTCTTGCAGATATCACAAAACTGCCTTCCGACTCCATTCCCCTTGGGGAGTCCGTCGCTGCACCAAATATGCCCGAATATCATGCAATGTAGTCTATCTCCAAGCGTCGGTCTCTTGGGCTTGTATGCGAACAGACTCAAGAGTGCGAGTATGCCTATATATGTTACGGTCACAGGCCAAATCATAGCCAAGACAGTAATTGCGGCGTATTCGAGTATTGTTTTGATGTCGTCCGATTTCGCCACGATGACCAGGCACATGATAACTGATGCAAATGAATACAGCCCTCCCGCCATAATTAATACAAATGTCATATTCATATTCATTTCTTTTTTCCTATATTTGAATTGCCGATACAAATATACAGCAATGCCAACATAGCCAATCCGAATATTATTTCAAATGTCATTTCTTAATTTTCTTTATTATCCATTTGATTCCAAGGTAGAAGAATGTGATGGGCCAAAACAACATTGGTAACATCACTGACATGAATGTAAAGAAGTTGCCACAGAGTCCTTCTATTCTTGTATCCTCATCCCATAAGATATATTGAGTACATCTTGCTATGATTCCATAAGCAATTATGCAAATAACAAATATAATATATTCATTCATTTCTTTTCTGTTTATTAGTTACACCTCCCAAAAATTAAGTATTGTGACTGAATTAAAGTATCCTTTAGTTGACCTAAGCCTAAGAGTTCTACAAAAACTTTCAGCTAAAATACCATTTGATGGGTTTTTGTGTTCAATTAATGTTTCAACCGCTCCAAATCTTTCACACCCACTACATTGCTTACCGGATTCCGTAATTCCAAACCACGATACTGCCCACTGACGAGTAAGTTCGGGGTGAAGTCTTAGGTACTCAAGTTGCTCATCTGGGGTCATTTCTTTCCACCGTTCAAGTGAGATGTCCGTTAATATAAAATCACTTATAAGCTTGGGTGACTCAATATAATTATTTTTATATTGAATAGACATGTGAAGATTGTCATTGTCAAGAGCTATGACCGTAACTACCGGACCATTTACATCGTATTTGTGGCAAACTTTATCGCCTTTTTTAAATTGTATCATTTCTTTTCCTCCTTTTTACTGTTATTTTCCAGAACCTGTCGGTTGTATTCCATGACGTGTATCTCGTTCACAGTCATATCCCTGAGCTCCTGGATACGTTTTGTGCTCTTTGAATAGATTGCCTCGAACTGGTCAAAAGCGTCGCTGTCTATCTCATAGAATACAAATTTTTTTGGTCCAAATAAACGCGGATTTTCAATTTCAGCGTCTATAAGACAGCTGCTGAATGTGTCATTCTGCCTGTATTCAAGTATATGCGGTGCGATTGTGAAACTTGTGGCTTCCCATTCTATGGATGACGTATCAATTAACTGCACTTTTCGGTTCCTAATCCTGATTAGTAGCATGCTTTCACCACCCCACTCCATCAGACATGTGCCGATGTTCAACACTGGGTCGTCGGAGCATATCCTCCTGCGGATGTACTTGAAAGCTCCTTGGTTTTTAGGCGAGGCTGCCTTAAAATATTCCAAAGCGAGTTCTGTGGTGAACATATTGAGTTCGTCAAGGGCCTCACTGTACGCCTCGTCGAACAGTTTGAACATCTTCTCTGTGATGGCGTAATTGAAACAGCAGTCAACTTCTCCTTCTTTCTCCTCGCTGTTGTCAGAAGGGGCCTGACAGTCGCGGTAGTCGTGCGCAGCAATGTTCCTGAAGCTGTAATCGTAATCGCGTTTTATCAGGTTCTCGTTTATGTCGAGGGTGACGATGTTGCATTTGTCGCTTCCGAGCATAGGGCCTATCCTCTTTATTATAAGGCTTCCATCGCCTCTAGGATAGAGTATGCTATCTCCACAATCTGCAGTATTGTGTCTGACTTCAGAATTCCTGCCAAGTATCTGACCGTCTATGGGGAGTATCTGTTTACTTACCTCTTTGTATTCACCCATTGATGTACATTGTGTTGTGTCTTCCATAGTATTAGTTTTATTGTTTGTCTTCAAAATGAAAGCATCCTCGGATGTCCTCGTCGTTGATGCCGTACTTGTCTTGGAGTTTCCACACCCTGTTCTGCGCCTCATCGAAGTCCCGATAATGGGATTTGATGATTGCATTCTGCAAAATGCAAATATTGCCAAGAACATACGCCAATCCACCAAGGATGAAAATGATAATTGTTTCCATAGTATTCGTTTTATTGTTTGTCAAATGTTGTCGGGAAAGACGGTGTGTTCCTCTTTGAACTCGAAAAGCCCTTGGCTTTCCACATCCACGCTTTCGTACCCCACACCCCTTTTCTTCTTGTAGTATTCCCCTGCGGGCATTCCGTTAATCGTCTGCGGCTTTATGGTAGATGGCACACCTCGGTAGTTATAGATTTTGTCGCACATCCCCTCGCGCAGCATTATGCTATAGAGCATACGGAGGTCGGCTGTGCAACCCTCTCTCCTTACGGGAGCCGCTATCGGCGTTATCTTTTTTCCGTTCCAATAGAGCAGTCCCCACCCTTCGGGAAGTTCTTCTTTCTTGATTATCCCCTCGGGGCATAGATACCACCGCACATTACCCAACTGATACTTTACATCGATGTTCCTCGCCGTCTTTTTCATGTCGTGGAGGAAATCGGAGTGTGAGGTCTTGACCTCTATGACCGTCGTGTTCCAACCGTCGTAGCCCCACACGTCGCAGTTCTCGGCAGTAAGCGTCACGAGTTCCACGGCGACGATACGGTGCTTTGTGCATACACGGCAGAGTTCGGGAACGTGGCAAGGCTTGGTCTTGCACCTCTCGTAGTTGCGCTTGCTGCGTTTGAGCCACTTCCCGCCCTCGACGCAGAGTTGGTAATGGAGTGAATCAGTCTTGCTCATTTGATAATGTCTATAACGTGGAAGTTTTTACAGTCAGGTGTAATGATGCTGTTTGTATTCCATTCATCGTAAGAATTGGTTACATATACATCGTCAAACGTGTTAATCAGCTGCATTTGACCGTATGGATTGACGAGGTGACGGACAAAGATGCCAAGTCTTTCGGGCTTGTATTTCTCACGCAGAATCTTTGCAGCCTCAACGAATGTACGGCCACCGTCGCAGAGGTCATCTACAATGAGGATGTTTTTACACACATTGTCAGGGGACTCGGAGATTTCCATATTCGTGATTGCCCCCTTGTTGTTTATATCCCTTTTCTTTGAAAGGATGATTTTATCCTTTTCTCCCCTTCCGTAACGTGCTGCAGCACCTGCGTCAGGATAGCAGTAAGTTGTCTCAAGAGGTTTATAGGTGTCAAGAATTACATCGTATGAACCGCCTTGACCAAGAACGGGTTCGTCATATGCTTGGCAATTATCAATAAGGCGGTAGACGGTATTTGAATGCGGGTGGAAAACCTGCACGAAATTTGCCCCTATACTGTTAATGATTTTTGCCACAATGTCCAACGAGAATGCCTCCTCGTATGTCATGACACGGTCCATTCTCATTGACATCAGGTAGTAAATCTTGATGGTGAAGTAAACACCTGCCCGTTTGAGGATGTCGCCTACTTGTGCAAGGAGGAACAAATCGTCACCCGATTTGATTCGTACCGCAACCTCATACAAATCCTTTCTGTCGAACGGTTCGAGTTTGATATGTTTCTCACCGTCGGGGAAACTGAAAATCTCATACTTGATGTCTGACTTGCCAATGTCTACTAAATTAATCCGTTTCATATCCTTTTGGTATTATCTGTTTACTTTTTCAGAACGTGCATGAAGCACCTCGTCCACCATTCCGTATTCCATCGCCTCCTGTGCGGTCAGCCAATGGTCACGGTCGGAATCCTTCTCGACCTCCTCGTAGGGTTTTCCGCTGTGGAGGGATATTATGTCATAAAGTTCCTTCTTTAGTTTCTGTATCTCACGCACTGTGATTTCCATGTCGGAAGCCTGTCCGTGTGCACCACCCATCGGTTGGTGAATCATCACACGGCTGTGGGGCAGGGCAAAACGCATTCCCTTCTCACCTGCACACAAGAGTACGGAAGCCATCGAAGCGGCGAGTCCTGTGCATATCGTGGAGATTTTCGGCTTTATCATCTGCATGGTGTCATAGATGGCGAGACCTGCATGCACCGAGCCTCCAGGTGAATTGAGATAGATTGATATGTCTTTCTCACAGTCCACCGATTCAAGGAACAGCAACTGTGCCTGAATGATGTTGGCGGTTAGGTCGTCAATCTCCGTGCCGAGGAAAATGATACGGTCAGCCATGAGGCGTGAGAACACGTCCATCTGTGTCATGTTGAGTTGGCGTTCCTCAATGATGTATGGCGTAAGCGACGAAGTTATCGCCGAACTGTATTTTCCATACGTGGTGCTTCCGATGCCACAATGCTTGGTGGCGTATTTTTCAAACTCTGTCATGTTCTGTTATTTTCGGATTTTTTGAATATAGAAATTGTCGTTGAATATGCAGTCAATGTTCTCATAGTTGAAATGATAATCCTTCTCATTGAGGTCAAGACCATTATGCAGTTTGTATATCAGCGTATGGTAGGGCAGTGGAATGCACATGAGTTCTGAACCAAGACTGTATTTCTCAAAATATGTGCACCTCTTGTGACGTTCCCTCTCGGAGAAGAAATTATAGCCGTTGAGCGAAAATACTTCACAGTGCACGTTAATACCAAGTTCGTTCTTGACTTTTCCTTCAACCGCATGTTCAATGTTCACAGGCACCGAATCAGTAAACTCGAATACAAGTTCATCCGAGTTATAGACTACAAGAGGCATGTTCTCTCCATACTCCCGAACAAACAGGTCATAAACCTTCCCTATTATATGCTTCTCCACAGTGATATGGCGGGAGGGATTCATCTTCCCGAATATCACCTGTCGGAAATATTTGCTCTCCGCTATGTAATAGATGTCGGTGTACTTTCGTATGAATTCATCGTAGGTGTCGGCTTCCAATATATCTTTATCGGCGTAGTTCAACGCCTGGAAGTTACCCTTCGTGAGGTCTATGGAGATGAAGAATTTACCTATGTTTGTCTCGTTGTAGAGACTTGAACACTTGGGCGTGAGTTTCTTGACAGGAAAGACCGACATGTCCATATTGTTGAAACGTTGGAACGCCTCTTTCTGCGGGATTTCGGTGATAATTCGTTCACGCACTTCGTAGAACTCCTTTAGGAACTGTTCTATACGAGTGTTCATCGTGTTACCGTCATACCTGTTGTCAATGAAATTCAGCAATTTGTTCCACTTGGTCAGTGCTCCGTATTCTTTTTCATACAGGCGCAGATGATAGTTAAAAATCTCCGCGCTGATAATCGGTATTGGGAGTCTGTAGTCGTTCACAAACCTCTGTGCAAGGTTCCAATTGAAATATGTATTCATGTTATTTGTATATTTTAAGAACAAAAATCGTCATAGTTGATTGTCTCGACCTTATCAATTTCCTTTCCACCTGTACCAACCTTCATAAATTCCCAATATTTGTTCGGGAGTCTGCCACTGTATCTGCTTAGGGGTACTATAATGAAAAAAATCCAGATTCTTCGCATTCAACCCGTCCCTTATTGTGTCCATCCCGATGTCGGACTCAAAAAATATGAGACCTGATACTTGACCGTAATAATTCTTACAGTACTTGCTCAGGATACCCGCAACATATCCGTTGTTAAACTTGTTGTCTGTCAGAAAGGAAATCATGTACTTCATATCTCACGCTTTGTTTGTCTGTCAATGTCCTTCTCCTTGATGGCTGCCCTCTTGTCGTAGTTCTTCTTTCCCTTGCATACGCCTATCTTCACCTTGCAGTAGCCCTTGTCGTTGATGAACATCGAGAGTGGTATAATCGTATAGCCTGTCTTGTGTTCCTTCATGAAACGGGTTATCTTTGTTATCTCGGACTTCTTGAGAAGAAGTTTGCGAAGGCGATGCTCGTCATATTTCATATAGCCTGCGTTTTCGTACAGTTTGATGTACGAACCCTTGAGCATCATCTCACCCTCGGGGGAAACATAGCAGAATGCCTCACCTATCGATGCGTTACCCTTGCGGACACTCTTAATCTCACCGCCGACAAGCACGATGCCCGCCACGTATTCGTCTTCCACGAAATAGTCAAAGTATACCTTTTTGTTCCTTATTTCCATCTCAATTTATTTGTTTACGTTTGCAAAGATAGGAAGAATGTCTGAAACAGACAAATATTATTTCCTAAAGTTTGTTAAGGATATGCGTTTCCCACTGTTAATCAGGTGGAAAACTTCTTCTATAGGTAGATACCATTCCTTATAGAACACGACAAGCGTTCCGCCACGGTATTCCGTGCCGACATCTTCCAACACAAAGTCGTCGGTGCTGAAATGGTCAAGTATGTTTGTGACAGTCCTTTCCATCTCTATTCAAACCTGAAATTGAGTACAGCGTCCGCCACATCCTCGCCGTGCGGACAGAATCTCTTTATCATCGATGCAGTGAGTCCGGCCGACATACCACTGTGCCCTTCATCCATGAACAGTTTGTATGCCATTTTCAGACGCTCGGGGTACTCAATACTCTCATCACGCATTATGCGGCAAATGTCAAGTGTGTTGCGGAGTTCCATGCCACGATAGAGGTCATTGAGGCGAATGGGGACGATTTTGTCCCAATACTCCAACTCCTCGTCAAGCACAAGCCCTCTTGCCTCCTGACGGTATTTCTCGGTATACTCTGGAATTCTCTCGTTGTGTTCTGCCAATTCCCTGTCGTACTTTTCCTTCCATTCTTTCTGTCCCCGGTCAAACTCAGCCTTTGTCTTGCCCGTCAGTTTGGTGTACACCTCGTCAAGCGTCTCGGTGGAACGGATTTCCTTGCCGTTGAAGGTTCCAAAGCAGCCTTCACCGCATGTCTTTGCTTCATTGAGCAGCATCTCGTAGGCTTCGTCAATACTGCAGCCTGCATAAAATTCAATCTTTTTCATTGTCTTTTTTCTTAAAATATCTTTTTTCGGGGTAATAGTAATACCAATTCTTCTTAGCCCATGAGAACCATTTCTCGGTGCTGCTGTCCGCCACGTACCTGTACAGTTTCCTCACTTCGTCGCCAAGGGTCTCGTCCTCGCTCTTCTTCCTGCATTCTTCCTTACAAGCCTCCAACCCCTTCTCCGCATACACCCTTATCGCATAGCCGATAACCTTTCCCCACTCATCCTTGGCGACTTCCCAATCGATGAACCACCAATACTCGTCGACCCACCCACGCTTGTATGCGAACCAATAGGCGGCGGGACTGTTGTTGCGCATCTCGTTCTTCGTGTGGTATTTCAGGGCTACGTCCATGCATTCCTCCTTGGTCCACTTCTTGTATTTCCTGAACCATGTGTAGTCCCCAAGCCATCCGTTCTTGTAGGCTGACCTGAAGGCACCCGAGGCGAAGAAACGGAAATCCGTTATCCTCTTGTATTTCTTTGCCTCCCTGAAGCACCTGTTCCTTGTCCAATACAGTCTTCTCATCAGAAGATTAGTTTCAGTTTGATGTTCTTGTTGTCCGAACGGGTCATGTAATGGCACTTCACCCCGAAACCAGGCTTGCAAAGCGCAGCCAACGGGCAACACTCGCAATCGGTGCCCCTTTCGCTCTCCTCTGCAATGAGATGCAGCCTGTTCAGTCCTATCTCGCAGATGAACTCCTCGCCTATCTCGGGTGCAAACGAACCCTGTGTGTCATCTCTGTAAATTCTCATATGTTTTCCTAAAGTTTGTGTTCAATAAACCATTTCGCCGCTTCCTCGGCTTCCTTTCTCGTGTCCCACTTCATGTTGCCCGCCTCGTCACGTATGTCCATTGTCTCGATTTTGGCGTACCAATGCTTGCCCTTGTTGTTGGGGAGTCCCCACTGCATGTAGCGCACGTTGTCTATCGAGTACTCGGCGGGGAACACGAGTTCGTCCTTCTCGGTCTCTTCGAGTATCTCGTCCACGCAGGACATGTTAAGCCACTGAATTCCGTTGGCGAAAAGGGGTTCCTTGCCATCAAGGTAATCCGCTATGCGGTCTCGGTACGTCTGGTTTTCAAGGTTGGTTGAAGCCATCGCCCAACCCACACCTCCGCCGTGCGTCTGAAACAGCGCCACGCCCCGCGCCCAAGCGGTAGTGTAGTGGCTTGCGCCCGTTCGGAACAGACCCCCCTCGGCGTCGTGCAAGCCGTCCTGTATCTCGCTTCGGACAACAGTGTCGAAGAAGTCGTTTATGTCTTGGACCGATTGAGGTTGGAAATACCATTGTCCCTTTGTCCAATTCCTGAGTTTAATCTTGATGAACTTGTACATATTATTATCTTTTTAGGTTTACGTTTGCAAAGATAACAAAAAACCCCATATAACAATGAGGTTTTTTCTTAAAAAATGTTAAACCAAGATTGTATCAGTCTTCGTCGTCAATGACGTTGTTCTGTTTCTTCTTGTCGCTGTCACCGTTGAACGAACGCAGCACAAGTCCCGATATGATTGAGGAAATGTCGTTTCCGTCGCCGTTCTCGGTGGTGATGACGTTCTCGCCAAGCAGGTCTTTCCATGAGTTGATGACCGCACTTGTCGACCCGAGATAGTCTTTCAGGTTGATGTGGTACACATCCCATTTCTGAAGAGCCTCGCTAAGGATTTCGCTTGTCGGGACATCGTTTTCGCAGTTTCCGAACAGTTCCTCCCCAACTTTCTGGGATATGACCTTGTTGCAACAGTCGTCACCGATGGTGATGAGCACACCTTTTTTGCCACGTTTGTCTAACTAGTCGGTCTTGGTGTGGCGGGCTGCGAAGTAGTATGCCAAACTGTAGGTCTCAAAACCGTTGCCGCCTCCCCCTCCTTCAAGGTAGAGTGAGGTGAGCCATTTCTCGGTGAGTTCATCCGAACTCTCGAACTGACCGACCTGTATCGGGGCGTTGTCACAGGTAAAGTCGCCTATGCCGACGAAACAGACCTGCGGGTTGTCGATGCCCTCGTCCATCAGTTTCTTCATTATCTCAGGGAATCCCTCCTTGACAAGTTTCTCGGGAACCATTCCCATGCTGCCCGTAACGTCGAGTGCTATGATAACGGGGAAGGACTCAGGGTGTTCCTCGCTGTCGCAAGACTCACGAGTCTTACCCTTGATGTCCATCTCCTCGTTCATGCAGCGGTTGCGGAATATCTCCTCACGGCTTACGGATGAGCTGCGGAGGCTGTGGCTTCTCATTGAAGCGTTGTAGTATGAATATGAACCGCCACCCATAGTCTTAGTCGTTAAGGATTTGCTGCTGATTGTTAGTGTTGTTCTGACCGAACAGGTTTCCGAACATGTTGTTCATGCCGTTTCCGAACATGTTACCCATGCTGCCCTGCATCATCTGCATAAGCATCATGTTCTTGAAGAAGTCGTTGTTGCCATCGCTGTCCATGAACATCATGAGCATCATCGGATTCATGTTATTCATGATACCTTGGTTGGTCGGATTCATCGACTGCATTGCGATGAGCATCATAAGCATGTCCTGTCCCTCGCCACCGTCCTTGTCGGCAAGCATCATGAACATCGGGTTAATCTGTGTGCCCTCGAAACCATTGAACAGGTTTACGACAACCTTCAGGGTCTTCTGACCGAGCATGAAGTCCTTGATAGGTTTCACGGTACGGTTGGTTCCGCTGTAGGAAATCGACTTGATGTTGGCCACCTTGCCGTCGTCGCCACGCTCGATTCCAACGACCTTAGAATAACTCGAGTTACCCGTGCGAACCACGTCTCCAATCTGTACAGCCTCAACATCCTTGCTGATAAGATAGACGGGCATGTCCATGGTGAATTCCTTTGGATAGGATACCAACTCGCCGTTGTTGTCGATTGCAACGTACTCGCCATTGATAGGTACACACACCTGACCGTTCATCGAGATTGTCAGGTTTTCGTCAACCACAGGGAGAAACTGTGATTTAAACTTGTCCATGAAGTTGGACATCATTCTGTTACTTTTCATGTTCTTTTTATTTTTTTTGGTTATTGTTTTGCCGTTTCTCTTGACCGAGTCGTATATGAGGTATTTGAGTTTCACGCCGCAGTAGTACTCGCTGTCCGCCTTGTAGAACCCGCAAATCTGCATTGGGGTTGCATAGGTTGGGCAATCAACGATGTCACCTATCTGAAGGCTTGACGACGGGTCCTTGGTGCCGTCAATGAGATAACTGTAGTGCTTTTCCTGCGCAATCAGCAGCGCATCGTCTATCTTGCGGTTGGTGAAGATGACCTCGACCCTGAATAGATTTTTTTTCTGTGCCATTTCTTTATCGTTTTAGCAAATATACTATTTTTCGGGAAATTTTACAATTTATTTCAAACTATTTTTCCAATTTATCATATAGACGTTCTCCCCTTTCAGTTCCTCAACCTTCTCGGAAAGGTCTATTATCCTGTATCCCTCTTCAAGGAACGGCTTGAAAATCTCCTCCTTGTATTCCTCCTCTATCGGGGTGAGACCCACAACGATGTAGTATCGGTTGAAGTTTGTCTCGCCATAGCGGATACTGTTGAGTTTTTCACGGATGGAGGAGTTGATTTCAACCTGTTTCGCCAAGATGAAACTCTCCCTGTCCATGCTCTTGCCGTATGTGGCGTCGTTGAACGCTTTCTGACTGCTCATGATTCTCTTGTCCTCATGAAGCCAATAGAAAATGGAGTCGAGAACTCCTTTTACAATCTTTGCTGTGTAATTGTCTTTTTGCTCCATAATGCTTACTTTGATTAACGTGGGAAAAAGGGGCGGTGAGCCTGAATGGGTGGCCAAGCCAAGAAGTCGTCAAGACATTTTTCAACCAAGTCATCATAATCATGACTTCAACACCACAGGGACATTTACCTTTGATTCTATGAATCCATATGTCGGTTCTTTTCTCCTCAAAGATAGGTATAATGGCTATCCGCCAATCATACGAATCGTCAGTTGTCCAACATCCGTCTTCCCTCAAGGTGGTTTACCGTTTCAGGTGTTCTTAGTGCATGGGTGTGGCATGTTTTGAAAGGCATTTATTTTGTGTTTTACATATAACATCAATTACATCATGTCCGCCCCGCAAACCGTAGCCACACTGTCGCTCACCGTTATGTCAAGAACGCCCGTCCCTTCCTTCACGTTGTGTTTTTATTCTTCCAACATTTTATAGATTTTGTCAGGCGACTCGTTCACATAGAAAGGGTCGACACGTGAATCCTTGAGTATTACACGTGCATCCTTTCTGTTGTTGTGACCCGAGTCAATGAACAACAGGACTTCTATCGGGACAAGTACGCTGTTGTTGTCCGACGCTCTGTGGAGTCTGATGAATTTCTTTCTTTCCATTTGTTCTGTATTTTTATTGGTAAAGTTTGACTTTGAATTTTCCCCAATTCATGTTCATCGGGAACACCTGCAGCCCAGGTTGGTACTTGATGTGCAGTTTCCTGCAGTCATGGGCATTGAGTGTGTAGATGTGACCTTGTGGGCCGTAAATCTGTTTCAGTATAAGGATATTTGTCTCAATCCTGTTCATCGTGTAGATGTACTTGATGACCTTGTACCCCTTGATTATCTCCCTTGAACCGCACTTCGGCTTGGTCTTCAGCGAAAGCAGCTCGCCCACAACGAACTTGCGTTTCACCTTTGCCTTGGCACGTCTCTTCAACTCGCCTCTCGGGATGTTGTCGGGATAGCACTTGTAGAAATCCTCACGCTTGAAATAGCGTTCCTCGTATACAAACGGGTCAGTATCATAAAACTGATAGCCTTCATTGTGCATGGTATTGCTGACATCCGTGCCGTTCAGTCCCGTCTCCTTCTCTATCTCCCTGACGGTGATGTATTTTTTGGGGTCTCTCCGAGCACGTGTTTTCAATGGTTTTTCCTCCTTTACCTCACGCAGCGTTGTCAACGCTGCGTTAGCAATGACGTATTTCAAGTAATAGTAGTCGGTAGCCTCCTTAACCAGGGTTGGGTTAAGCATAAGTCGATTGTACGTTGCCATTATGCGTTCTCGGATATTGCACGGTCAAGCTGCTCGGCATATCCCTTCAGCGAAGCCTCGAGAGTCTTGCGGTTGGCGGCTCCTTGGTCGTGTATCTGTTTGACTTCCTTGAGTGTCTGTATAATCTCGTTGGTGGTGTGCTGCAGCGTTTCCAGACTTATCACGGGGTCCTCGTTAGCCTTGGCCACCTCAATGGAGTTCTTCCTGATGTTCTCGGCATTGGTGCGAAGCATCTTGTTCGTAGCCTCAGTTATCTTCTGCTGAGCCTCGATTCCGTTGCGTTGGTTCTGTATGATGATTGCGTTGGAAAGTTGGTTCTTCCAAAGGGGAATCACGTTGTTCACGATGTTGTCAGCCCTCTGTGCCAACTCAGCGTTGCCCGCTGCGATTGTCTCCACCTGAAGCAGCGACTGCGTCAGCGTGTACTCCTGAGTCTGCATGTCTGCGATACGCTTCTCAAGGGAGTTGCGGAAACTAATCATCGTCTTGGTGTCGTAAGCCTCGTAGTCGGCAGGATTGGCAATCATCTTGTCCACTTCGTCGTCAATCTCCTTGAGTTTCATCTTGGCGGCAAGGATGTACTCCCTCATCTGCGCAATGTACGTCTTGTCGGCGTCGAAAATAGTACGCAGGGTGGAGTTGTCACGCATCGCCACGACACGTGTCACGTCAATCTTGCCCGAAATCTTCTGAACGTTGTCGGATATGCTGTCGTACTTCACAAGCACACTCTCGACAGTCTTCACAAGGTTCTTGATGATTGGAACCCTGCGCAGGAAATTCTTGAAGCGGTTGCTCGAATCCAACTCGTCGACATTGATAAGGTTCAACTCGCCAAGGAGTTGGTTCGTCAGGTCGACCAAGTCGTTATTGTTGTTCGAGCGTACCGACGAGAGCAGTTGGTCGCCACTCTGTGCAATGGTCTTGCTCAGTTCGCAGCCGTAACTCTGTACGCTGTTCACGTCCGTCACCTTTATTGTCGAACTTATCTTCTCGTACTTCTCCCTTTCCTCGGGAGTGAGCAGGGCGATACGTTCGTCATAGTTGTAGTTGTTTGCTGAAAGGGCGGTGACTGTCTTTTCATCCTTTCCGTTTCTCAATGTCAAGTCTTGGTTTTCCATTTTTCTTTATTATATGATTAGAATTGTTTACGTTTGCAAAAGTAAGAAGATTTTCCAAACGGACCAAATCTTTTTTGTTAAAGGTTGTTAAAGCCTAAAAATTGCCATGCAAGCGTTTTCTAATATCTGTCAGGGTTTCCTCATTGACTGTCATGCCATCTTTGAATACAAGTCTGTATGCGGAATTTGAACCATGAAATTCCATGTTTTCATAGGTTGTAGGGTCGATTCCGTCACCGAACTTGAACAGACCTGTACCGTCATCCTTCCACACTTCGCAGCACCCTCTCTGTGATTTCTTGAAAGAGAAGCCTGATTCCCTGTCAGTCTTGGGGTCTTTGAATATGGGGATGAACTTACCGTTGACAATACCACCCGTTGCCTTGATAGCACATGACCATGTGTCACGGGTAAAGGCTTGGAACTCGCCGTTCTTGTCTTGGTAGCAGGTGAAAGAAAAACTACCCGCGCCGAAAACGATATTGTTGGCGGCAAACCCTCTTTCATATAGTTTCTTATAGATTGTTGCAGCCCTTGAAATCGTAACCCCGTCACCGTAAACACATCCGATGTGGGGGTCAAGTACCTTGAATCCCTTTGTATTCACAGTACCACCGAAAATGCCCCACAGATGCTCGATTGTCTTCACCGAGATGTCAATGATGTCACCGCTGTCGGGTCTCACCAACAGTTTGCCGTCATGGTTGAGGATTTCCTCCTTCAAGGTGGGCAGGATATTGTCCACCATGTTCCAATAGTCATAACTGTCGGATACCATGGAGAATGACGCATGCGGATATATCTCGGTAAGAAGTCTCTTCACCATCGTGCGCTCGTCACCGTCGATGGCAGCGTTGCAGCACATCACACTGTGTTCCGTGCTTATGGCATTGACTGCGAAATGGCTGACGTCATTTCGTTCGTTGTAATAGTCCTCTATATACTTAACCGCAGGTATGGTGGCGGTTCCACCGAACGAGACAAGCCATGCGGCTGATGCCTTCTCAGCCTCCTCTCGGCAACTCATGCCACGGAAACCGAAATCGGAGATGGCCTTGCTGTGCGGTATTCTGTCATCTACAGTCTTGTTGTACCATTCATCCACAACATCCCTGTACAGTTTACCTACAGTGGCGTGTGCACACGGTTTCCATATCTCTGATGAAAGCAGACTCTCAACCCACTGCACAACCCATGCGAAATCGTCATGCGTGTTGGTTATCTCTATGCAGGGAACACCCATGTTGACAATCGAACCCTCGGGGATTGCCCTTATCTCAAGCGGAAGATACCCAAGACGGTGAAGGTCTCTTATCTTCTCTATACCGTAGTTGCCCTTGCCAAGCATGGTGTCTATTACACGGGTATACTCGGATATGACCTCCTCCTCATCCACATTGAAGAAGTTATCGTCAAAATACTCTATAAGGTATTTCTTGATGAACCCCTGCAATCCAAAGAATACCATCGTATCCAATTCGGGAATGCGGTTTCTTCTCGGGGTGAAATAAGAATAGAGTTTAGTTAACCCCTTGGAATACTGCTCGTTATGTACACATTTATATCCATCACAGAGCAATAATGCGATTGTTTCATGTTTCTTCATATTATTTCTTATTTTCGGTCAGCAAAATAAATTATCAAGGTTACTATCACAAACAGGATGGCGACCAACGGGATGCCAATCCAAAGAGGGGCGGTTACCCACCACCAACTCCAATCGATTACATGGCAGAGTTTCAAGACAAGGAACACCAAAAAGAGGGCACCTCCGAAACTGATGCCGTTTACTGAAACGTTTTTGCTTTCTGACATATCGTGCTTATTTTTTAATAGTTTGTACAATTGACTAAAGTGCTGTCCGACTCGGCAATGCTTTCACAGGATACCACGTCGGGACAATCTGTTATGTCCGCCATTACAGTTCAATTTTATGTGTTTGTACATATTCCCATGAAATGTTGGACTGGGGTGCCAACAGACCGTCTTTCGAGAACGGGTATCTGAAAACTGTCATATCTTGGCAACATGCGCTTTTCAACTCGTTCATGCCGTACTCAATGTCAAGCATATCCTGAGATATGAAGTTGACCCAAGGTATGCCGTCGGCGAAGTCCTTTCCAAATTCATCATGGTATGCTATGCCATAATAGGCACCTTCACGCAACTGCGGTGTAACTCCCATGTGTTTCTTGAACTCAAAGGCGTTTCTTGCTGCAACCAACTTCTTGTCGGTTTCCAAGTTGCCCGTTGTACCGTATATTATGAAGTCGTGGATTTCGGCATACGAGTAGCCACGTTCCTTGAAGCATTCGTCATCAGTTTTGCCTGTCAATCCATCCGACGGAGCCTTCTTCACAAGGTATTCGGGGAGTCCGAGTTCGAGACCGAGTTCGACAACCTCCTCCATTGTGAGTTCCGCTATCGGGTTGACATCGTATGCGCCGTCACCGTATCTTGTGTAGTAGCCACACAGTGCCTCCGATGCGTTGCCCGTACCGACAACACGCCCGTTTCTGCTTTGGGATACGGCGTAGAGTGTGGACATGCGGAGTCTCGGTGCAAGGTTTACCTTTGTCTGTTCGGAAACCTCAATCCCACTCTCTTCCAAGTTCCTTATGATTGCGTTGTAGGATTCCTCAATGTTCACAACGTGTTTTTCAATGCCGAGGAAGTCGCACACGGCGAAACTGTCAGTGATGTCCTTCTGTACCCCGTTGGGCATGAGAACACCCACGACACGGTCTTTGCCAAGTGCCTCCACACAGAGTGCGGCCACGGTGCTTGAATCCTTACCGCCCGAGATACCGACACATGCGTTGCAATCAGGACCGTTGACGGCAAACCAATCTTTCAACCATTGGATGAGTTCATCCTTATATTTTTTGATATATGTCAAACCTGTATTCATATGTTTTGTTATTTGTTGGTGAAACCTATTGACGACTTTGTTACACTTGTGGTGTTCTTCAACATGCCCTTGGTCTTGGTCATCTTGTAAAGCGTCTCGAATGACTCTTCCTCAGTATGACCGAACACAAAGAACAACAGTATGAGTTCGTTGATGTGGTCGATTGTGAATCCCTCCGTCTTCTTGACCCATTCGTCGATGTTTATCTTCTCAAGGTCTTCAGGAAGAACAGTCTTCTCAATGAATATCTTGCGGCTTTCCTCGTTCGGAAGCGGGAACTCCACGACACGGTCGAAACGTGACGGGCGGTTGGTGTATCTGTCCTCCATCATCTCGATGTGGTTGGTGGTTGCGATTGTCACCAAGCCGTTTATCTTGATGTTTCCGTCAAGTATGTTCAGAAGCATTGTGTTGAGTTCTGAACGGCAGAGGAAACTGTCGATGTCCTCGATAATGGCGATAATCTTTCTGTCGGGTTCGATTTTCTTGATGCGTCTCATTGCGTCGGGGAACGCCTCGACATCGTTGCTGTTGTTCAGGTAGAACACCACGCCGTCGTACTTCTCAATCAGTTCCTTGCACATGAGGCTTATCAAAGAGGTTTTACCCGTTCCAGGCGCTGAATACAGGAGATAGTTTCTGCGGAACACCCTATGGTATTTCTTGTAGGTCTCCTCAAGAGTCCAGAATTTCGAAATGTCGTCCAACACGATATCGGTTGCCTTGTTCGGAAGCCTGTACAGTTTGTTGGTCTCCACCTTGGCGACCTCAAAGTACATTCCGAGGTTTTGGCAGTAGCCAAGCGTGTAGTAGCCTGGAGCAAGCACGGGATAGACATTGCTCACGGGAATTATGCGGCCGTCCATTGACGACCATTGGTTCCCGCAGTCGCATTCGTCATCCAATACAGGTTGACCTGCAAGATTTCCCTCTCCCATTTCATCTTCACAAATATCTGTGATGTTTAAATCCACTTGTTCCAAATACTTTTGCTTTACGTTTGAAGCGCTTTTTTTAAGTCCTTTTGTTGCCATATTATTTGTTTATTACGTTAATTTGACATGTTTCCATTGTGGTCAGTGCCGCATTGTGGGTCTCCTTGCTGACACATGCGCAGCATTTGGCATCCACTGTTATCTCGGCGGTATCGTAGAAGTGAGCCTTGAGCAGCAGTGCGTTGGACACAATACATATACTCGTACAGACGCCTACAACCTCAATGTCGAATTCCTTCGGTCCACCGTTGGCTTCGACAATGTCGCTTACACATTCCACGAGCGACTTTGTCTCGTTGTCCGAATAGACCGAGCCGAATGTGGGCTTGTCCACCACCATGACAGTCTTTTCACGTGACATGAGGTTCTTGTGAAGCCATTCCTCAATCTCGGGAATAAGCCTCCAACCCTCGCTGCCCCTTACACAATGTACAACAGGCAGTTTCTCACCTTCCTTGGTGTAGAGGTAGTCGTCTGTGTGGGTGTCTCGGGTGAATATGATGTACTCACCGTTAAAATTCTTGATTTTCTCCATGACATTCGGAACGATTGCCTTGGCATCGTCGCTTCCGAGTGAACCTGAGACAAAATCGTTCTGCATGTCAACGACCACTAAAATCTTCGGTTTGTTCATTTGATATATTTTATATGTTTACGTTTGCAAAGGTACTATGTTTTTTTGAACCGACCAAATCGTTTTTGTTAAAAAATGTCAATATCGGCATATTTGAACTCACCTTCAGGGCTGTCGCTGTAAAGCCAATCGGTGAAAGTCACCCCGCTGAACCAACCGCCAATCATCTGCATGGTCTCCTCGATTCCCGTTGTGATTATGTGTTCCAACCCGTACAGCATGTCACACTTTCCGTTCTCCTTGAGCAAGTCCATATGGGTGACAGCCAAATGGTATTTCAGACCGTGTTTCTTCTGCAGATTGTCGAGCCTGTGTCGGTCAGTCGCACGTTCAAACAGCTCCAATTCAAGACAGCCTACCTTGAATTTCCCTTGGTTCTCGTTATAGGTGTTAGTCTCGCATTTGTTGGACAAATCCCATTCCAATTTCTTTCTCGGGTTATAGCCGTTGCCGTGCCTTGTGAGATACGTTCTCGTGACAAAGTAGAAATCCACGTCAGACATACCGCAGCCTTCAAGGTATTTGGGAACGATGTCCAATATCGGTTCTATTCCAACCTTTGTTGAGGTGACATGTGGATAGAAGCCGTAGGTTCCGTCCAACAGAAGCCCCTGAGTTCCCTCAAAGATAACGACATCGTAGCATTGAAGTAGAGTCTTGAACTCTCCCATAGATTCATATAACTTGAGATAGTTTTCACACCCATGCTTCATTGCAGCGTTGAACTGTTTCTCAAGTTCGTCGTTTCTGGAATACCCGTAGTAGTTGCGGGCATCGTCCAAGTAAAGGTTGCACAGGTTTTCCAACGTGTCGGGGTTGTCGTCTTGGTGTGTCAGGTTGTAGGATTTGAACGTATGACCGCTTGCCTGACGCTGAACCGCCTGCCATACACCTGCCTTGCAGGAACCGTCATCCTCCGCTTTCTTGTCCTCATGTGCGGACTTCACGTCGTATGGGGTTATGATTCCGTTGTCAAACAAGTGTATTGTCGGCAATTCCACACCCTTTACACGTAAAGTCTTTGACTCGTTGAAGGCACAGATTGGGTCGAAATAGGAACCACGGACATATGCGGTGTCAACACCCAAGAGAGTACCGCTACCGAATGACGAACAGATGTGGTTTATGCTGTTGTGTTCCACAGTGTGGGCAGCCTGAGGTCCGCCCGAGAAACGCACAACAATGACGCTTTTGTTTTCATTGATTGCCTCGGAACAGAGGTACTGAACCAACGTTCCTTTGCCTTCGTCGCCAAACAGCGAACCTATTACAGCCTTTACTTCCATATTATATGTACTTTATAATTTCCATTCAAATTCGTAATGCTTGCAGTTGCACTCGTTCTGCAGTTCGTTGAGGTATGAGACCTCACCCGAGCCTATCGTATCGAAGTCCTTGTTGTCAATGTGAACAGCCCACGCAGCGTCTGAATTGCACATGTCGTGGTTCTTGTTTGAACGCAGTTCAATGCGGTGGTCGGGACTGAACCAACACTCTATCTCACCGTCGGCACCCCATTCCATGTCGTCACGTTCCCAACCGTTGTTTTCAAGAAGTTCATGGGTGATTGGGATAGGCTCAATGTTGTCGTAGGTTTCCTCGACAAGTTCATCGTTGCCGTTAAAACATGCAAGGATTGTAACTCTCGACAAAGTCATTTTCTCGACTATGGCATACCGTTTACCATATTTCACCCAATTCGATAACATCAATTCATTTGCTTTCATATTGCTTTTTTTATTATAAAAACTTCATTTTGATTTTGTAAATAATTGTTTACGTTTGCAAAGATAACACATTTCAACGAAATAAACAAGCATTAAATTGTTAAAGAATGTTATAGAAATGGGATTCTGTCAACACGTATATAGTTTCCTTTATTTTAGATAGAATGTTCTTGATTCCCAACTGTTCTTGAAATTGAAATCTGAACCGAAGTGCTTGTTTACCTTATCGATGATTGCTTGACTTGATGTGATAATGTAAAACTCGCTTACCTGATAGATGAGTCCTCTGTCCTCTTTAAGTGGCAGGTTGTTTACACACCATTGGTATTCATTGAACAGGTTACGTTCAAATATAGACCTGATTTCAAACTGTGTCCTCGGATTTTTGTTCTTCTTATTTTTCGGGTGGCTATTCTTTTTCAGGTATTCAACATACTTCTCAATGATATAGTTCGACATGTCGTCGGGATGCGTGAAACCCTGCTTGGTAAGAAGTTCCTTCATCGGTGACTTGTCAGCCCACAGACCCCAATTGTTGCGAATCCATCTGCCGACGGAATGATGCGACTTGATTGCGGAGTTCGGTTCGGTGGCAAGCCATTCCTTGTCCTCATCGGAGAGTTCCCTATCAATGGCTTTCATCGCCTCGTCCATCGTTGTGGGGATTTGCGCCTCTTCAGGTTCCGCGTTTTCAATGGGCTGTCCTTCCCACAACTCGCCGTTTACACAGGCTACACACCCTTTGTCGTTGGTACAGGATTGACATTTGTCTTCCTTGTCTTCGAACAATTCAGATAATTCCTCTTTGGTCTTCCCATCAACAGCGGCCTTGAACTTTTCAACCATTCCTTCGTAGTCGTGTTTCTCAATGGGTTTCCACAGGAGAATGTCATCGAAATCCACACCTGAATCGTCATCGGTGTATTCCCAATAAGCATTTATAGTACCATCGGCACATTCGTCCGCATATGTTCGTACCTCACGTTCCTGCCCATCCTTTAAGATAACGGAGTAGTAGGTAGATGTCCAATCAACGCGTTCATTCCAAAGGTCTTTTACGGCCTGTATGTTCCATTTGCTCATATTTTGTTGTTTTAATGTTTACGTTTGCAAAGATAACAACTTTCTATGAATACGCAAAATCTTTTTCCTTAAAATGTGTTAAAGGGGCATGACAGCCTCGACCTCTTCCTCGATACTGTCCATGACATCCTTGCTGATGTCATGCTTCATGATGACATTCCTGTTCAGCAGCATCCTGTACACTTCAAGCCAATCCACAAACGGGCTTTTAACACCCCTGTCAACCAATGGACAGCCGAGCGCAGCGTCGTCTATGTAGAGATGGGCATAAACCTTCGGGCTTGACGACCACGCTTTCTGTGAAGGCGACTCATTTACCCCATATAAAGGTATGCCGTGCTTATCAAACCACTTGACAGCGTCTTTCAGGACAGTGCCTTCATCCTTGCCCCTCATGGTGTTGAGCACGATGCGGTGCCCTTCTTCAACCAATATTTTCAAAACGTGTGAGGCACCTATCTCTTTCCCGACTTTCGGATATTCGTGGGTGACACAGGTGCCGTCAAAATCAACAGCAATTATCATAAATTGTTTCTATTAAAGGTATTTGGAAATAGGTATGTTTCTTACAGTCCCCTTGGAGTCACACCATTTGGCGGGCATATCCCTGAGCCATGGGCATGTCTCGACTATCTCACGTCTCCTGCCGTACACCCAACCCCTGAATTTGCCGTTCGGCTCGGTTGCAACCAACCTGCTGTCTATCCTAACAGCACCCGATTGGTATGACTTGGACTTGAACGGTATCGTTTCACCTTCCTTGCAATACAGTTCCACCTTGTCTTTTTCAGACTCCACGGCCAACCTGATGAAATCAGGCTTGCCGCCCGCCTTGATGTCGCTGTATTTGTATCCTATTTTGGAACCGTTGGAAAAAGACGCACCCGACTTTATCATCATCGTTACATACAGTTCACCGTCTATCTCCTCATAGTCGAAAATCACGTCGGCGGGAAGCAGTCCGCTTTCGCCATCGTTGGAGAAGAGGTTGAAGGCTCTCATCCATATGTTGCTTGTGCACAGGGCATCCAACTGAGTGGAGGCTTTAATCTTGTTCCCGTTCGTATCCATCAACGACAATTCGTTGCCGTTGACACCTGTTATCGTGTATGAAGGATAGGTCACCGCCTTGTTTATCCTTCTTTCAATGAAGACTTTATCGCCAGGAAGAAACGCCCTGTCGGTATGCCTGAATATAGGCAATGCCATCGCAATCTTGTCCATCTCCTCGGACATCATCTCATTGACAACCTGCTTGGCAGCGTTCCTGAAATATGTTTCAACCAATCTGTTCATTGTAAATATGTTTATATATAAATAGATTGATATTTAGTTTGTGTTGGCATTATCGTCTTTTTCCAACACAAAAATCGCCTTGTTGTCCTCAAACCCGTTTCGGGGTTGGAACTGTGTAAGGCAAACATTAACAATATTCCAACCGTCTTTAAGGTAACTGTTCACAGCGTGTTCTGTATGCATGGCTTCGCTGTTTTCCCCAATTTTTCCTATGATTACTTTCTGCATGTTATTCCAATTTATGTAGTTTCAAATCTTGGTCAAGCCAAAAGCAACTCTGACAGTCGATACATGTCACGTTCCCAAAGGTGACAGGCTCGTCAGGCACCCACTTGAACCAACCCTTGTCCTCGTCGGTTATCTCTTTCCTCAACTGCATGGTATGCCCCACGAACTGCAGACAGTCCAACTGCTTCCTGTGCTCAAACTCGTTTATGTCAGCCCATATGATTGAACCCTCGGGATTCATTCCCCATCTATAAGGCGAGACATGCGAGAGATACTTAATCATTGTCTCGTTGTCGGGAGACTTCAGCATGTCGTAGAGGTTCCACTCCAACATGTCCGAGTCGGATACATCGGCTTTAAGGTCGTACAGCCACATCGAATGTATTCCCGCATGGGAGAATATGACTTTCTCCTTCCCGTCCTCCTTGTCTATAACACACAGGTAGAACCGCTTGAGGTTTGAGAGGAATAACGAGACTATCTCCGTCATCCTCCTCTCGTCAATGCGGCTGTCGCAAAGATGGTAGTCGGGGGCAATGTACGACCAATCATGGTTTCCCGTCAACATTGTGACATTCTCCATGTCCTTGGTTGTATCCAATATTTCATGGAAATTCTCCAACGCAGCCTTTCCTGTGATGCCCTCATGGGGATAGGGTGCCAAGTAGTCGCCAAGGAATATGGTGCGCACACCTTCGTTCATGTAGGGAAGGGCGTCTTTCCAGAACAGCCTCCCGTGAACGTCAGGTATGACTATTGCGTATATCTTCTCTTTCTCAACCATACTTCTCAGATGAATTTCAGAACGAGTACATCCTTGTCTTCCTCGCTGTCGATTTTCAGCACCTCGTCGGTGTTTGCCCACTGATAGAAGTCGAATATCTCAGAGTAGACATCGGGGTGTTTGGCGTCATCCTTGTGGATACGGAACACGCCGTCCTCGGATACCGACGACTTGGTGTCCTCTTTTGCCAATGCGTTCTTGATTGTCTCGAAATTCTTGAAGGTTTCGATTGCCTCTTCCTTTGTTACAACTTTCTTTGTTTCCATTTTCTTGTTATTTTGTTATTAAATTGATAATCTTGTGATACTCATCCCCTTCGTTGAAATCCTTGTCGAACGGCTGAGCATTTTCAGCAACCCACTTCGTGCGTTCATATTGTCCACCTTCGGGATTCTCAAACATGAACACCTTCTTGAGACAGATGCGCCCGTATTTCCAACCGTCGTCTATTGCATTCCAATCGTTTCCCGTTGCCTCATTTGTCAGCCTGACCTGCTCGTCGCTGTCATGCCCCACAAGTTTATTGTGCGGTAGATAGGTCTGCGCAAACTGCTGTTTGGAGTTCCTGAGACAGTCATGCTGCCTGTAAAGCATCCACGCATAGGCGTCGTTTGCGGACGGAACGTTCCATGCCTTGCAGTCGAACTCGTAAAGAGGCATGTCCTCAACCTTTTTTGCGCACCAAGTCCACATGTCACCGCTAAACAGGGAAGGGACTTCTCCCAACCTGTACCGTGTCATCAGGTTGTTGAACTTGGCCGTGGCCATGGAAGCCGCAATCGACTGCATCTTGCACAGCCTGTAACTGAAGAACGACGAACTTGCCAAACCCTCCGTCGAAAAGTCTCTCATCACCAACGAAATCTCATCCGATTGGCAATAGGCGAAGACAACACCCTGCAGTTTCTCGCAGAGGTGTACCATAGTCTTGTTCATCATCTCGGTGAAAGCCTTGTCGAACGGCTTCTCGAACTTGTTCTTCACCATCTTGGAGAAGGCTCTGCCGTCCAAGTGGAACAGGACATAGGAATTGGGGAGAAGTCTGTAGTCCGCCAAGTCCTTGTAATACTCGCATTTTTCCTTTAAACTTTTGAAATCCATAATATCATTTTATTTTGATTGTCATGTACTGTGTATATCCTCTTGAATGTTTGAAACCGACACTCTTCCAAAAACTCTCGCTCACACCGCCGTCGGCATCCTTGCTGAAATGGGAGAGGCTGACCTCATGGGGGTTGAACAGCCCGACCATCCAATTGAACATCTTGGTGCCATATCCACGCCTTTGGAATTTGGAGGAGACTTCAAACCTGTCAATGTATATGTCCCACGACGGCAACCCGTTCACCATTGTCCACTGTTCAAAGGTCAGGCAGCATGCGCCTATCAGTTTGCCGTTCTCATGGAAGGCGACAACGTTGGACTTGCCTCCTCCGAACAGTATCTCGTCCCTCACACCCGAGAACAGTTCGGGCAGGGACTGAGATATGCGTTTCGGTAGGTGTCGGCTGAAAAACTCAGCCGTTATACCCTCATGAATTTGCTTCCTGTTCATCTTTGAAAACCTCTATCATTTCCTTTATCTTGTCATTGTACTGCTCGTCCTCGGCGTACCGTTCATGCGAGTTCTGATATGTCTTCTCGTCGGGCTTTACGCCACCGAACCTGAAGTGTTCCCACAGGATTTTGTCAAGCACACTGAGGTGCCAATTGTCATACACGCCGTAGCCCTTATAGTTGGCGCCGAGACGCTGCGTGGTGAAGTTCTTCCGCTTGCCCGTCACGGGGCGCATGCCGAACAGGTTGTTGGCGTTTACCGCAAGGTCGGATTTTCCGCTTGCACTCTCAATCTTGTACTGTGCGAAGATGTAGTCGGGATACCATGCACGGCATTCGCATATGTAGGCGTACACTATGCTGTCGTTGAGAGGTGCGTTTGAAGGTCCTTCGAGAATGGCACGACCTATCTTTATGACAAGGGTGTCGGCGTCAATCTCCCTGCTGAGGCTTTCAACCGTTGCGGCATACTCCATTGAAAGAAGACGGTACGACTTCTTGTGTTTAAGGTCATTTGATACCAAAAGGGAAATAAGTCCTACTAAAACAATCCAAAGCGGGATTGAAGCGATGACGGGATTGTCCAATACAAACTGTTTGAACTTGTTTACTTTCTGATACCTCAACGTCGTTGAGTCGAAATTGAAATAAGGTGTGTTCTTTGTTTTCATGGTGCATTTTGTTTTAATGTTTACGTTTGCAAAGGTAACACCTTTTCCCGAATGGACCAAATCTTTTTAGTTAAAAAACGTTAAGTGTTGTTATTCAGCAATATCCAAACCTTCTATTATAAGGTATTTCTCATCTTCCTTCAGCCTGTCGAAATCCTTAAAGGAGAAGTCGTTTGTCACATAGTTGTTCAGGTGAATCTCCATACCTTCGCTTTCATTGAACCACCTGAGCATGTCGGGATTTGTCTCCTCCATCACCTTGTGCTCGTTGTACCAAACCGCAATCTTGTTCGGATTCCACTCGAGCATGCAACTGTTGATACCCAAATCGGTATCCATATATTTTGAGTTGGCGCCGTGGAATAGATTGTAGTAGGATTTCCCTCCCTTGTTCTCAAGGCAATTGCCTGTCACCAATCCTGGAAATATCTTGTTTGTACAGCAAATGGGAAATATGTCATGCGAGTATTTCCTGTAGGGATGTTTGTCGGACTTGCCGTTTGTCCATCCCTCAACAATGTCTATCTCGGGCGGCCACGTCTTCCCGTCCGTGAGCCATATGGCAGGCCACAGGTGTCTCCCTCTCGGCAGGCTGAAGAAGAATGTGAACACACCGTATTTGAACGTGTCGACGGACGAAATGTAGCCGACCTTCCAAGGGTATGTCTGTGAATAGAACTCCCTGTATTCCTTACCTATCCCGAGACGTGCCGCATCATATGAAGGATTGGCGGCATCGTGCCGTGTAAGCACCATGTCGCCGCTGCACCAACAGGTGTGGTCGGGATGGGCAATGCCCCAATTCCTGCCGATTCGCCAATTGATGCCCCATAACTTGAAATCTTGGTTGTCGGCATGGTCTTGCCATTCTGTATCAATTATCCTGTCCATCTTCCTCCTTTTCCCACTCGATGTAGAACTGTCGGTTGTCCGCATTGACAACGTAGTAATAACCCTCGCTGTCGCCCGTCACCACGAAGTCACCTTTGTCTGTGCGTATCTTGTCATACTTCTTTATGGTATTGTCATCCTTCTTGAGGTGATGGAATCTGTCATTGGTAAGGTCGACGCACGGCACTTGGTCGAGTATGTTCCGCAAACCCGCAAGACGGGAGATTGAATAGTCCCTGTACCCAAGCGGTGTGGCGGGAACGTAATTACCATCTTCACCTTCACACATCGTGTCGATTTCACGCTCGTCGATGTCGGGATTCCAATTCTTCCCGTGATAGCCGTACTCACCGTTCTCGATGAATGCACTCTCGTAGAGTTCCTTGTTTTTCTCGTTGATTTCCATATTATCTGTTATATTAAGTTTTCCAAACAGTATTTAATTGCCGCTTCACAGGCTTGCTCATTTGTCATATAACCTTCATCTCTTGAAAACAAATATTTCTTGTTTTTATAGATGTCAAACTGATAATTATCACACTGATATTCACCATAAGGGTATATGGTTATATGAATTTTATGCACCTCTCTCAACCACTTCATTGCCATTTGGAGAGTCGGTGCGGATATCGGGAACGGAATAGGATTCCATTTATAATTCCAATTCTTTGATGAAACTGATAATCCTATTTTTGGAGTTTTTGTTTCGGTGGTTAAGTTCCAATAAGCATGGCAATCTTCATCAAAACCCTTTTCTTTAAGGAGTTTTGCAACCTCAAAACTTACATAGTCTTCTGTAATCATAAACTTATTCTATTATCCAATATGGGTCTTCAATATTATTTAAATCATTATCATCAATATAACTACAATAATCACAGTGTCTTGTTGTAGTCAGAACAATCTTTTTAGGTTCTGATTTTTTCTTTGCTTCTACCAAATGTTGTGATAGGTACTGAGACACTTCTTTGAAATTATCAATATCACCATTGAATTTGTCAGGAAGAGTCTCATTACAGAACATTATAGCTCTCTTTTGCTTATCGGTTGTCATTGTTAATTTAGATTAAGTTTTCGAGACAATATTTAATTGCTTCTTCACAGGCTTGCTCGTAGGTATTGAAACCATAACGTTGTACACTATCGAAATCATCATTTACATTGCCAGAAAACACGTCAAATTGATATTTTCTTGTGTTATCGTAATTTAATTCAGTAAGTACAATATTAATTTCTATTCTATGCACCTCTCTCAACCACTTCATTGCAATTTGAAGTGTCCAAGCTGGTATCTCATCGGGTCTATTGAGTCTGTATCCCCTTGTTACGATATCACCATCGGAATCAAAGTGAAACCAACTATCTTCATTGAAACCCTTTTCTTTAAGGAGTTTTGCTGTTTCAAACGATACGTAATCTTCTGTAATCATATCTTTTGTTTTTATTATCTTTTTGTTTACTTACAACTGTCGTGTTGGGGTTAACTTTTCAAAAACGCCATCAACAATTCCGTTATATTTGTCAATCTGTCTGTCGAGTTCATCGATGATTTCTTGAAGCGTTGTGTTCTTTCCATACATCATAAGGTTATCCTTGATATAGTTTTTTTTGGAAATGCAGTTGTCGACAATGTGCAACGACTCTCTTACTTCTATTTCACTTTTGGTCATGATTAATTATATTAAGTTTTCCAAACAGTATTTAATTGCCGCTTCACAGGCTTGCTCGTGGAATTCATATCCTGCGTGGTTTTTAATGCCTTCAACCATTTCACTATGCAACTTCTTAATCTCATAACAGTAATATAAACCTTCTGTTGTTATATAAGGTCTGATAACCACATCTATATTATGCACCTCCCTCAACCACTTCATTGCCATTTGGAGAGTTACATATGGGTATCTATCTTCTTTAAGAGATTGTGCGCATTTAGCAGGTGACAAGCCAATAACTTCAATATCATCCTTACTAAACTCCGCATAACAATATTCACATTTTACATCAAACCCCTTTTCTTTCAGGAGTTTCGCTGTTTCAAAAGAGCAGTAGTCCTCGGTAATCATATCTTTTCTGTTTTAATGTGTCCGTTTTCAAGTAGCCACACCGCCATATGGTAGGCGGCATCTATTGGACTTTCATAGCCCTGTTCTACATGAAGAGCATAACCTGTATCATCCCACACCCACAAACTCCATTTGTTATTGTATCCTTCTAATTGATTGTATGGCATCAACTTCAACAGTGCCGTGAGTGACCAAGATGGAATATTTAATTCTGGCATAAAAGGTTCTTCACCTTCTTCCAAAAGTCTTAATTTGTATTTACAGTCAGTGTATTCTTTACCATTAAAACTATAACTGTAACACATATTTATCATATCTGCTGTGTCAGGACTCAATCTGAGTTCCAACAATCTCTTGCTTTGTTCAATGCTTGTCGCTATCTGTGTCATATCGTTTATGATTTTAGACTTACCATTCACTGTAGTCAGGAACAGTACGTTCATATGTTTCTCTGTTTTTCTGATGGAGTTTTGCTAATTCCATTGCTACTTGTCCGTTGCCGTACTCCCAAAATTCTGACTGCAGACCAATTCTGTCGTTTCCTGCCCACGCATTTTCCAAAACCCCTATCTGCATTGTGCTGTGCATTTTCAAAACAATTTCGTTTCCGTCAAGCAGCATCGCTTCAAACAAAAAATCTTTCTTTGAAAATGTACCGCTGTGTATGACAGCATCCCTTTGTTTGCGAAATATATCTGTGTTTATAATTCCTTTGCCGAAAATATCCAATGACTCGTATTCGGCATAGTTTTCAATTTCTGTGCATTCCAGTGCAGCCAATGGAATGTTGTTCATAATTCCATTGTTGTCCACCACCAATGTAAAATCACCGTTAAATCTTACTGTTTTCATATTTTATGCGTTTTTAACCCTTTAACTTTTTGCTTTGAACGTTGTTGCTATCATAATTCAAAGTTTTTGTTTATTCATAATGTATCGGTTTTCTACCGCACAGTCTGTAATATTGTGTTTTTTCGTTTTCCTTCTCGACAGTTATAAACGCAAAGTCATCATCACATTTGAAAATATCCATCTTGGAATTTTTGGAAACTCTGTCGTAGAGAGACCTGAGAGCGTCTTGGAATTTTACGAACAATGTTTGGTTTATTCCACCAATCTCGTGGACTATCTCATTGTTATCCTTGTCAACCTCGGTCAAAAGAAATAGTATCTGTTCCATATCGCTTAAAGTTTTTTGAGGTCGTTGTAGAGAGATTGGATTTTATCCGCATCCTTAAAACGCTGTGCATACTCGAACTCAAACGCTGCATCGCTCAATGCTTTCATCTGCTCCTCCGTGGGTTTCCAAGTATTCTGTGGAACCATTCGGTCTTTGAGGGATTTGAACCAGTCAATCTCTCTTTCATAAACAACCTGATTAACTTCATGATTATGTGCTTTCTGTGTAAATTGTATATCCGCAATAATAGCATCAAACATTTCTTCATCCTCTTCGTTCCAAACAGGTTTCTGTTCAATCTTCCTCAACTCTTTCTTCTCTGCATCCCACTCGTAACCTTCTTCCTTCATCTTGGAGAATAAGAAGTCACGCTGTTCTTTAGTTGCTGGATGTGTACATTCTATCATATGTGCTCCCCCATTTTCGATGAAGACATTTTCATTGCCGAAACAATATGAATGATAGAATGTGGGGGATGAAATCTCTTCATACAGTAACATGTTACCATAATTATCTACAAGTACATCGCCATCCTTTGCGTCTTGGATAGTCCACAACCTTGCGTTTTCATCAACATATTTTTTATCATAATAAGTACTACAACCACTTGGTTCTAATAAAAGATAATTCAAAATACCGTTTTGTTCTGGTTCAACTTCAAGTATTTTAAATGGTTCACTTCCACAAAATGTAATCCAATCACCAACTTTGAGTTTTGATTTAACTTCATCAATGGGTTTCTGTTTGCCTTGCTTTTCAAGCCAAACAATATAACCTCTAACAATATCATCATCTATATGATAATGCTCTTCCCCAAATTGAGATTGCTCAAGATACTGGATGATGCCCTTTCTTATCCTCTCATCCTCACTTTCGGCGAGTTCAGGGATGACTACTGATAAGACTTCCATCTTATCCTTATCGAGATTCCAATCTCGAATTCTTTTTATTGCTTCTTCTTTTGTCATATTTGAACTATTTTACCGTTTTTATCTATTTTATACCATTTACCGTTCAGCTCCACTCTTGCATATCCATTATAGAAACCATAGCAATCATCAAACCACTGCTCCGATAGGTATTTTCCTTTCGTGTCAATATAATTCCGTTTACCATTCAACTTCACTACTGCACAACCATCATGGAAACCATAGCAATCATCAAACCACTGCTCCGATAGGTATTTTCCTTTCGTGTCAATATAATTCCATTTGCCATTCAACTTCACACTCGCATAGCCATTACTGAAATTCCAACAATCATCAAACCACTGCTCCGATATCAGGCTTCCTTCTGTATTGATACAGTTCCATTTACCATCCAATTTCACCACTGCATAACCATTGCGGAAATCACCACACCAATCCCACCACTGCTCCGATAGGTATTTTCCTTTCGTGTCAATATAATTCCGTTTACCATTCAACTTCACTACTGCACAACCATCATGGAAACACCAACATTCATCCCACCACTGCTCGGATAGGTATTTTCCTTTCGTGTCAATATAATTCCATTTGCCATTCAACTTCACACTCGCATAGCCATTACTGAAATCATAACAATCTTCCCACCACTGCTCGGAAATCAATTTACCGTCAGTGTTGATGAAATTATATTTACTCTTCAACTCCACTCTTGCATATCCATTATAGAAACCATAGCAATCTTCCCACCACTGCTCGGAAATCAATTTACCGTCAGTGTTGATGAAATTATATTTACTCTTCAACTCCACCATTGCATAGCCGTCTCGGAAATACCAACAATCATCAACCTTATTTTCAGGTTCAGGTATTTCTTTTACCAATGTTATCTCAGTGCATACGAACTTGCCGTCGCCATCATTACTTTCAACTATTTTCCCACCGCACTCAACCTCGTAGTACACGTTCTCCCCGTTGTTTGGATAAAACACCCAACACTGATGTGGTTCATGACAAGCGTGGAAACCTTGTTCGCACATTAAAGGTTCACCGTCAAATGTATAGGTTTTTCCAACTTCGTATTGGAAGTCACGGCACCACAATGTACCGTCCTCATGTTTTTTGAATCCCTTGTATGCTTTCATCTTTTTGTTATTTTTCTTCATTCATTATTTAACGAGACGGACAGATAAGCCGCTGCCGCGATAGTAGTAGTACATGCCGATATTGCCGTCGCGGAAGCACATGCTATATGCGCTGCCCTCACAGATGCACGTACCCGACCAATAATTGCCTTCCGTGCCCAAGTCGTACACCCCCGTACCGAAGCGGTAGCCCGCAGCAGGAAGGAATATATTGTTACCGTTGGGTCCAATCACTTTGTATTCATTGTCTTTCCATTCCCACTTACATTCATTTCTTAGTTCCTCCCATTGCTCTTTTGTTGGGAGTTGGTTGCTGAACTTCTCAACCACCTCATCATAGGTGTAATACCCTTTTTCATTTGAAATTTTCCAAAGTGTACCGCTTGGCAGTCCGAGGTCGATGTATTCGCTGGTTGATGTATCCTCACAGACCTCTTGTTTTGTTTGCGGAAGCATTCGGTCTTTGAGGGATTCAACTCTTGATGCCAAATCTAAAATATATCGTTTTGAGTTACCACCTTGCACATATTCTGCGTATTTTTCTAATTTTTCTACTGCTTCATCTATAGTTTTCTCATCCTCTTCACACCAAACAGGTTTGTCATATTTAATATGAATAATATCTTTTAGCCATCTTCTAAGAAATTCATCTGGTATATAGCCAAGACAAGCATTTAAGTTCTGCTCATCTTCTCTATTATATTCAACAAGCTTCTGCTCAATCTTCCTCAACTCTTTCTTCTCCGCATCCCACTCGTAACCTGCTTCTTTCATTTTGGAGAATAAAAGGTCACACTGCTCTTTGGTGGCTGGATGAATACCTTGTGTTCCGTGGTTTGTGCACCAATAGGAATTTGAAACAAATTCCATAATACCATTAACAAAACAGTGCGTATTGAAGCCAAATTCGCAGGAGTCTTTATAGATACCAATCCAGTCTCCTTCTGGGCTTAAACGAGTTGAAAGTACATCACCATCCTTTGCGTCTTGAATGGTCCAAAGATGAAACCTCCTTTCGTAGTCATCGTGAGTAAGCCACCCTTTATCCGTTTCATAACATCTTTTGCCAACAGCTACGATGTGGCGAAGCGTTCCTTCCGAACTAATTATCCAATCCCCAACCTTAAACTTCCGTTCAGCTTTATCGGTTGGGTTCTGCTCAATCTTTTTTAATTCCAGTGTCTCGACATTCCACTCATATCCTTCTTCCTTCATCTTTTGGAATAAGAGTTCACGCTGTTCTTTGGTGGCAGGAGTATAATGAGTAAAATCGTTATTAATACTGCCCATAAGAGAGTTTGGGTTAGCAATATGGAATGTGCTATCGTCACCTTCATGCAGCTCTTTTTCGTTTGCACAGAAATAGCCAACACCTTTATCTTCTCGGATTTCTTTAAAGATAAATATAAATCCTTCTGTTGCAAGCACATCCCCTGACTTTGCGTCTTGGATGGTCCAAGGTCTAAAATAGTCTGCCGCTTTACCATCGTGTCTATCAATAAAAAGGCAATTATCTTCACAAGTTATAGTATTGTCTTCTTGTTTTGATTGATATGTTTGTCCTTTAATTGCAATAATTTTACCTTTTGATACAAAAGTATTGGTACAAACATACCATCCACCCTTTTTTACTTTAAACTCCGGTTCAACTCTATCAGTTGGTTTCTGCTCAATAGGTTTCTGTTCTCTACCCATATCGTCATACAACTCCGCATCAAGGCATTTAACCCTTATATTATTAAGAAAATCAATGGCCCTATCATCTTTAAATGTACCATTATATTCATAAGAATTACACATTTCATGAATGGAATCAATTGCTGATTTGTAGGGGTTGGTTTTTTCGTCTTTCTGCTCACCTTGCTTTTCAATCCAAGCAAAGAAATCAGCACGGGAATAATGACCACATGGTAAAATGGAGCAGTCTTTTAGATATTGTATAAGTTCTCTCTTTAAACTCTCATCCTCGCTCTCTGCAACTTCGGGAATCACTTTATCTATTACACTGGAGAATGTATAGCATCCAATATTCTTCTTTGCAATCTTCAATTTCGATATAGTTTCCTCATAAAGAGACTTGTAATCGGTTCCGTTTTCTTTCATATTTGTTTCGTTTTTCGTTTCGGTTACCTTAACGAAGGTTGTATCTCCAAACGTAAACCCTGGATTATCGAGCTGTTCATATGCTTCGAGGCAAATAGTTCCGCAATCTCCATTATTCTCACCATACAGGGGACATATATCATAGCATATACATTCATATTCTTTTTTCATCAAACGGTAAACCTCACCGTTGTACTTAAAAATGTCTTGTCCAATTTTTTCAATTTCTTTCATATTGCTTAAAGTTTTTGAGGTGTCCGTACACAGTTCATTATCTTGGTAACCATTGACTAACTGGTGGAACTACTCTATCTTTAACGATAGCCCCATCATGATTAATATGTGCAATAAGGTGCTTGTCGATTAAAACATCAACTCCATTATCTCTTGCACACATTCCCCAAACGTGACCGTTGTATTCAAAACTTGTTCCACTATATGGATTTGGCTTATTATGTTCACCTTGCTTTTCGAGCCAAGGGATAAATCTATTTTCAATTTCTTCCTCTGTCGATTTTCGTTCATATCGCATGTATGCAATTATATCTTTCCCTATCCTCTCATCCTCACTCTCTCCGAGTTCTGGAAAGACAAATTCAGCCGCTTTCTGCGCTTCCGAGAAACATTCGGGATGTTCCCCGTTCATCCAAGACTTCATACGTTCAACTGCATCTCCGTATTTTTTACATTCCTGCTCATAGAGTGTCTTGTAGTCGGATTCGTTTTTGTGTTCTTTTTCTTCCATGGTTGTTTCTTTGTTTTCGGTTACTTCGACGAACATGCAATTAGTATAACTGAACTCGGGAGCTTCAATGTCCAAAAGTGCCTCTGAACAAAGTTCCTCACAATTACCTTCATTGGCAAGGGCAAGAGGGCATATTTCCGTGCATCCAAATGAATCAGGTTTCTTTACCAACTTATAAGTCTTGCCGTTATACTTGAATAATGAATTGTCTTTCTCCATATCGCTTAAAGTTTCTTGAGGTCGTAGTAAAGTGATTCAATGTCCTTGTCTGTAGTATTATCTACCAAATATTTAAGTGCTTTCATCTGCTCCTCCGTGGGTTTCCAAGTATTCTGTGGAACCACTCGGTCTTTGAGGGATTTGAGCCAATTGACAGCATTCGTAATATTCTCTTTATTAAAGTGAAGACTTGCACCCTCTTTAAGCATAACAATAGTATTTGTAAATCTTATTTCATCTTCTTCACTCCAAGTTGCTTTCTGCTCTTTCTGTTTTTCGAGTTTTTCAAGGTATGGTATTACCTGCTCGGAAATGTATTTTCTTTCCTCATAAGGTAACTTGTCATTATTGATTGCCCTACAGACACACTCATGGAGTTTTTTGCTTAGTTTCTCTTCCTCGCTCTCCACGAGTTCTGGAAAGATATGCTCTCTTATAGACTGCAGCGTGGTCATATTACTTGTGATACCTTTCGCTCTTTCCACAGCATCTTCATACTTCTTGTGCTCCTCCTCATAGAGAGCCTTGTAGTCGGGTTCGTTTTTGTGTTCTTTTTCTTCCATGGTTGTTTCTTTGTTTTCGGCTACTTCGACGAATATGGATTCCCTGTGTTCAAACGCTGGTCTTTCGGCAGCTTCAAAATACGTATCACCACACAATTCAACACAGTCCTCTATATTATGCAACGGACAGTGACTGCAATTCTCACTGTTATTTTTCGTCAGCCTGTAAACCTTACCGTCCATTTCAAGCGTCAGGTCGTCATTTATTTTATAGTTCTTTCCCATAGTGATTTGTTTTTTTTTTTAACGTTAGAGTTTGTATTTTTAATGTTTCCAATTCGGTTCAATCGGCAATGAAGTCAGCCAACCCGCACAAGCGAAGCACCTCATCAAGATACGTTGTATCACAGTGTGGGTCGTTTTTCACCACAGCGACGTGCCTTTCAAGGAACGGGATACCACCCTTTGTAACGACGGTTTCATAGAACCTTATGTCAATGTCGGTGTCCAGGTGCGGCTTGTCGTCAACCATCATAAGGCTTATCTCGCTCTTGACTCCGAGATATGCACCGCCACGGGCGGTCTTCGGGTCGGACATAAGGTTGCATAGGTCGGGGATGACATTGATGTTCATCGCCACATGCTGTTCGGGCATGGACTCGTCGATTGCCCCGTATATGTCGGTGGCGAGGCTCACCATCGTGTAGTCACTCATATTGTCTCCTTTCATTTAACTTGTTTACGTTTGCAAAGGTATGAAGTTTATGCGGATTGACAAAATGTTTTTTGTTAAATGTTGTTAATTGAATCCAAGTTATTCCTGAATTTCTCTATCTCCGACTCAAGTTCGGCAATCTGTTCCTGTTTGCTTTCAATGAAAGACCCCAGCAGGGAGACAAGGTATTCCTTGGCAAGACCACGGGTCGTGAACACCTCCACGAAGGCGTCACCCATTACATTCTCATACTCCTCTCCAAATTCAGCCCCGCTAAGTGTATGCGTATCATTGAGAATATATGTCAGGTCTCTCGAGAACTTGACTCCCTGAAACTTGAAATTAACGTTTCTTACATCTCTCTCACCGTAATCCTCGTACCTGTCCCCATACCTGTATGTCCAATCAGTGAAACCCGTAACGGCAGCCTCACCTATCTGTCGGTCACCGTTCGGGTCAAGGTACACAAGGTACAAGGTGTCTCCCTTCTTTACGTCCTTGAATGTCTTTATGCTTTCTTTCCTTTTCATTTGACGCATTTTGGTTTATGTACAATCATTTGGTTTGCAACAATATGGTCCAATTCCCCATAGCAATACATTGCACCTTTCGGGATGGTGCATTTCACTATGAGTTCACTTGGAACGCCACGTCGTTTAAGTTCAAAATTCGCCTTCTTTAACGTAGAGTATGCGTGAAACCCCTCGTCAATAAATGTCCATCCGACAATACATCTGTTAGTAAGCGTATCTGGTGCCGATTTTTTCTCCAATAACGGCTTGTATGTCTTCAACACCATATCGTATTTATGTAACGTGCCGCGGAATATTGCCTGCCATTCATTTTCATCGAAATAGCCGACTATTTTGTAGCAAACAATATCCTCTTTTGCAAACTTAGGCTTGCAGCCTTTCAATACAGTCATGCACATAGCCAATCCTATTTTCTTTTGAAAAGTTTATCCATTTTAAGCCCCAAGTGGTACAGTTTCCTGCGGAGTCGGATTTTCCACGAAAAGTCGGGGTTGCGGAACATCGCCGAGCATTTGACGTATTGCTCTTTCGAGGGAATGAACTTGCCGTTCGCCCCTATCATCGCGAAGTCGCAGTATTCCTTGCTTCGCCCGTAGCAGTACCTGCACTCCTGGCAGTTCGCGCTGCCGGCCATCGTCGGTTGGTAGTCGTAGAGAGGGATGACATCCCAATAGGAAACACCCTCCTCGTTGTCGGGGTCTTTTGCGTTGATTGCCTTGGTGTCCATGTTCCGCAGATATTCAAAACCATCGCCCTGCGTCTTGAATATAAGAACGTCATCGTAAAGTCCACAAGAGTACATCATACAGAGACTCCCGTCACTGCAAAGCACCTTTCTATCGTCTTTCTTGTGTGACGAATAACTCTTGCAAATCACCCATTTGTCACATGCAGCACGGTAGGCATCGAGTCTTTCCTCCTCGGCTTTCTCGCACGGGCAGACGCAGGTGCACATCTCGTCAATGCCGTCGATTTTGGTTTCGTAGTACAGTTTCATATCCTATTCCTCCATATATTTTTTGAAGCCTTTTATGAATGAATCTATATCAATTATAGTTGTGCCGTTTTCATATTCATTCAGCCACTCACAGGCTTTCTCCATGAAGTCCTCCATTGCTTGTTCATAACCCTCCATGAACACGTCACGGTACTCCTCGTTCCAATCAAAGCCCGCTTCAACCGAAGTCTTGGACACACTGATTGGATATGCCTCCAACGCTTTCTTTTCCGCAGTCTTGCTCATAATGCTTTCTCCTTTCTTTTAGTGGTATACATTCCTTTGAAGGTGTCAGGATGGTTTGTGTTTATTCATACCCCTCTTCCTCCAACCACTCGTGGAGCATTTTTTTCAACCCATCCAAATCTACGTTGAGGTCCTTGAACGAAGGTATTGTCATAAGGTGTTTCTTGTTGTCCTCGTCATAGTAGCACATCCCGTCGATATACACAGAATGTCCGTAACCATTGACGTCACTGGATAGGAGTCCCATATCACCCAAGTAATCACAGAAGTTTTCTGGGTGGCAGAAAGTATCATCCTCATCAACCTCATCGTTTTCATTCACATATGATAAGATGTATTGAAACAGTATGTCATTTTTGAAATCACTATACTTCATTTCAATGCGTTCGTTCAGATAGTCACCATCGTTGACATCCGTTCTCGTGAAAATTTCAACACGAGGTTCGGTCTTACCTTTTTCTTGTGAGATTTTGTATTTTTCTGCTATGTTTTCCATATAAGATTTTTTTGTTGTTTACGTTTGCAAAGATAAGAAAGTTTTTCCAATCCACACAAATCTTTTTTGTTAAAAGATGTTAATCAGTACCCGAACCTCTCGTCATCACTCAGCATTACCTTCTCATTGCATTCGGGACAGTCTATGTACTCATGGTGTATAAGATAACCGTCCTCCGCCACGTACACGTCATCCTTGCCGAAACCCAACATGGTGCCGCAGCAAGGACATTGGACTATGTATTTCTTGTAGTTTTCAATGTCATCGGAAGAATGCCTTCCACTTAACTTGTTTATCATAATCTATATTTCTTTTGGTTTATGAACAATCATTTTATTTGCCACTATCTCGCTGTACCATCCAAGGCAGTACTCAGCACCCTTCGGTATAGTACACTTAGCCAAGGAATGTGATGAGTTAAAGCACACTAAATTATTTAATTGGTATAGTGCAATATCTTCATTGGTACATGCATAGAAGCCTTCTTCAATGTAATCAAAATAGGGAATACCATTAAACCAGGGTTTCACACTCAACCTATCGCAGGCAGTTAATACTTCATCGTAATTATGAACGGTACATCTATAAGGTGCTTCCCATTTATAGTTATCAAAAGGCTTTATGACTTTCCAACATGTCATGTCTTCCTGTGCGATTTCAGGTTTACGATTCCATCTAAGTATTAAACACATAACTCTATCTGTTTTTGTTTCTCTTAAAAATATAACTGAGATAATCCCCGAAACTGCGGAATACGACTATGTCCGTGGAGACCATCTGACATTCCCTCCCTTTGCAGTACTCCGCACCCTTCGGTATGACACACCACTTGAGCTTTTTGTACAACAAGTAGTCCCCACCGACATTAAACGACCATGCAGCGACAGGATTCCTGAACGAATGAAAACCCTCCTCAACACACTTTATCTTCTTTCCACGGGTTGTACGGTAAGGCTCTACACATAGCCTTCCAACCGTTTTCATTTCCCACGCAGCCTCTGCCACCACCCTCTTGCCGTACTCGAACTTCCCGCCATAATACGGACCGCTCCATCTGGACAAACCCTCTTCCACCACATACTTCCAGCATGTGATGCCACGTTTTGCGATTTGAGGCTTACACCCTGGTAAAACTCTTAGACACATATCTCTATTCCTCCATTTTGTTTGGTTTGTGAACTATCATTTTGTTTGCAACTATCTCGTTGTACTTTCCGAGACAGTACTCCGCACCCTTCGGTATCGTGCATTCAACCACAATGCCGCTTAGATGACTCGCATACCCAGCATGCGCCTTGTCAATAAACACATGGAACCCCTTGTGTATCTCACGATACGGGTTTACCCGAAGATGGGCACAAGCTTTCAGAACCCCATCAAACTTATGCTGTGTGAACTGATAAATCGCCTCCCACCTAACACCCCCCACAAGCGGGGCCACCACCTTCCAACAGGTGATATCCTCATTGGCAACCTCAATATTGCAACCTTCTTTTACTATCAAACACATAATACTCACTTTTAACCGTTGTACATTCCTTCCTCCGCAGGCAGTGCCAAGCCCATTGGAATAAGTCCACGGTAGTCAAACATATTCTTGTCGAGCCAATCTTCGTATCTGGCAACATTACTGTTACTAAAATTAATCCAATGTAAGTTAAATTCACCAATCCCCACCTCTACACAGCCCTCGTCATAGCCATTAGGAACGATACCATCATTTGTGATATGAAAATTATTTAATCCTTCCTCCCCAAACATATATTTGAGAAGTTCTATCTTCTCTTCCTCGGTCATACTCTCCATCGGACGGAGATAAGGCTTAACTTTCTCAATCTCACACCTATCACCCGGCAAAGCAATCAGAACATCACCCTCGTCCAAGTCAATACCGAGTAGTTTCATATCAAAGTAATCGCCATTCCAATATGACCATACTTGAATCTTTACTCCATACGGCAATCTACCGCAGAGGTCTTTCAGGAGTAGTTCTTTTTCTTCGTTTGTCATAATTGAATTAATTTACCGCTTTTATCCATTTTATAGTGTACACCGTTCAACCACACCCTTGCATAATCATCTTGGAAATACCTACAATAGTCAAACCACTGCTCGGACAATATCTTTCCTTCAGTATTGATAAGGTTCCATTTACAATTCAAGTTCACCCTTGCATATCCTTCTTGGAAACTATAACAATAATCGAACCACTGCTCGGATAGGTATTTTCCTTCCGTATCGATGAAGTTATATTCACCATTCAACTCCACAATTGCATATCCTTCTTGGAAATTCCAACAATCATCAAATTTACTCTCAGGCGCGGGGATTTCCTTTACCAAGGTTATTTCCGTGCATACGAACTTACCGTCACCATTATTACTTTTGATTATCTTCCCACCACATTCAACTTCGTAGTACACATTCTCCCCGTTATTCGGATAGAACTGCCAACACTGCCACGGCTCATGACAAGCGTGGAAACCTTGTTTACATGGTACAGGTTTACCATCAAATGTATAGGTTTTTCCAACTTCGTATTGGAAGTCACGGCACCACAATGTACCGTCTTCGTGTTTGTTGAATCCCTTGTATGCTTTCATATTTTTGTTATTTTACCGTTTGTATTTATTCCTGCCACAATTTCTTTATTCTGTACCAATAATAGTCCAGCATAGACCTGAATACAATCATATTCACTGCGACAATTTCATCATCCTCGCCAAGACAGTATTCTGTTCCTTTGGGTATAATGCATGGATTCGTACGGAGGTATGTTTTATTACGGTTTGCATGGAAACCTTCTTCTATATAGAAATTCAAACACCCCCCACCCTTCATCTCCAAATGCTGTATTGGATGTATTTTGCCTATGACATGAGACTCTGCTGTCAGCACCTTGTTGTATGGATATGAATACCCTGCTTTGAATGGATGTATAGCGGGACTCCAATATTTTACGTGGTCAACTACAGCTTTGTAGCACAATATATCTTCCTTTGCGATTTCAGGCTTGCAGCCTGGTAAAACTGTTAGACACATATCTCTATTCCTCCATTTTGTTGTACATTCCTTCAGGTGCGGGGAGTGCAAGACCCATTGGTATAAGTCCTCGGTAGTCGAAATGATTAGCAATGAGCCAATCAGTTGACAAGTGACAATTGCTGAGAGACAGTGTCGGTTCTGTGTGAAATTCACAATCGTACTCAACATGACTTTGCTTGAACCATTCTTCCCGTTCCTCATCCGTCATGCTCTCCATCGGACGGAGATATGGTTTAAGGTCATATTCAGCAATAAGTAGTTTAATTCCGTTAACATGTGGAAGCAGATGGGCGGGAACATCAGAGTTTTTTGTGCAATTCTTGGTTATCACCCCATACGGCAACCTCGCACAGAGGTCTTTTAGAAGTAGTTGTTTTTCTTCGTTTGTCATGATTATTATATTTTATTTGTTATACATTCCTTCGGGCGCTTCCAGGACAAGACCTTTTTTGATAAGTCCTCGGTAGTCAAAGTGGTACTTGTTGTAGAAGTCAATTGAGATAGTCGTAATTAAATGTTTTACCATTAAGTTCCCAGGGAATAATTTCGTGTTCTTTTGGATTAATTTGTTTTTCTTCCTTAATGGATTTCCCGCAATACTCCTTATCCCTGTATACTCCATCGGTTTCATTGATAAAAGGAACTATTGTATCATTTATATGGTCCATAACATCTCCCAAAGTCCAAGTAGTACCAAAACTACAATATTTACGATATATCATCTTAACTATATCATAAATTTTCTTCATAGCCCATTTTTCAGCATCGAAATAAAGATAACTATCGATGGTGTTCCATTCCTCACGGTTAGACAAACAAAGACCGCTGTCACCGCTGTAACTGTACATATAACTTATAAGTTTCATAAAGTTTATTGGGTTTTTAATTGTTATACTTTCCTTTAGGTGCGTCCACCGCCAGACCTTCGCGCTTAAGGTATTGTGCGTATTCCTCATAGGACGAAAACCTATCCTTCGGATAATACTTCCAGCCTGCATCCTTGAAGTCCACCCAGTCGTACATTCCTTCTTTTGCTTCGAGCGCAAGACCCATCGGGATAAGTCCACGATAATCGAACATCTTTTTGTTGAGCCAGCCGTCGATGAACACGCGGATTACCTTTGCAGCGTCGAAAGATATTATTTTAGTATAGTATCTTTCCATTTAATTATCTGTTAGCTTTCCTTCGCATTATGTTTTTCAACTTTCTCATCAAATCCTCGACACTGATAGCATCGCCGCTCCAGAAGAAACTCCATCCGTCTGTCCTGCGGGCTATGAACTTCTTTTCCTCAATGAAGTTCTTTATTTCATTCATTTCTTCCTGTGTCATAATTATTTGGATTTTAGTTATTTATAGAAAATGTTTCACAGAGATAGTCGTAATATTCATCCAACACTTTATCGAGTTCCCTCAACTCTGGATGTTCTTTTATCATATCTTCTTTCTCACTAAAATCACCTACGGCAAACGTATCTATTGCTTCGTCTGTAAAGTATTTTTGATTGGCCAATGGTAAAGATACTTTTTCTGCAATCTTTTCAATCCAACCACCATAATGTTTTGATTCATCAAAAGGTGTCCATCTATTCACATAGTCGTTGTCGTATATGAGAGCATCAACAAGTTTCTTCGCTATGTTTTCTCTCAATTTTTTCTCATCAACTTTTGTATAGTTGTACATTCCTTCCTCCGCAGGCAGTGCCAAGCCCATTGGAATAAGTCCACGGTAATCAAGATGACGTTTAATCAACTCATCAATAATGACCGCATCTGAGAGAAATTCGTTCTTTATCTCCACTTTACGGTCAGGATTATCCGATTCCGCATCATGCCCTATTGCTTCTATTATGTATGGTTTTGCATACTCATATATTTCGGTTATTTCGTCCTCGGTCATGCTCTCCATCGGACGGAGGTACGGTTTTACCTCACTCAAATAGCACTCGCAAGGCAAGTTTTCACCATCTCTGTCAAACAACAGTAAATTGCCGTCAACGTCATCACACTCTATCCCTATTAAACGCTTGACATTCTGATTAAATGGCACATTGCATTTTACCCCATACGGCAACCTCGCACAGAGGTCTTTCAGTAATAATTCTTTGTCTTCTTTTGTCATTGTTTAGTCCTCCATGTTCATTAATAATCCATTTCCATTAATCCATTTCCATCTCTTCATCACGTACATACTCCACAGTTTCGGGGTCAACCCAAAGTGGTATATCTACATCTTGTCTGAGGTGATGCCCGTCCCATTCGAGACAATTATCAAACGGGAGTCCAGGAATATGATTGTCGAGTGGGATAATTACGGGTGTTCCTTGCACAATTATAAGTTGCCCCTCTATCCATTCTTTGTTCCATCTTTTGGCCTTGAAAATTTGAATTTTTGTTTTCATTATCATTCCTCCATTGCTTTTTTGAAGTCTTCTATTAATGATTTACCAGAGTCTATTTCACAGTAGTTTTCATCGTAATGGCATAAGTTGGATTCTAACCACCCACAGGCCTTCTCAATTAATTCACTCTTGGCATTTTCACGGATTGTCTGACGGTAAAACCGTCTCCAATATGCTCGGTTCTTGGCCTCCTCACTGCGAGGCTCTGCAATTTCTTTTAATCTGTCTATATTTGTCATTGCTTTATTCCTCCATTGCTTTTTCAAATTCCTCGATTAGTTTATGTTCGCTAATTTTCGCATCACCACTGTGCGCTGAAATGTAGGTAAAATGTTCAGCATTATGTTTCAGCCACTCACAGGCTTTTTCAATCATTTGCTCATCTTTCCATTTTGCCATTTGCAGTGCTGAGCGAAATGCAACTTCATTAGCACCGTCATTGTACCATTTCTGTCCGATTTCCTTTGCTTTTTCTTCGTTTGTCATATCAATCTATTCTGTTTTTGTTTTCTTGACCAATACCTCAAGCAAATCCCTATGGGACTTTTCCTGCGGCGTTCCCGTGAAATTGTAGAAGTTGAATATCGCTATCTTCATGTCGTCCGACATGTACCAGGCGCAATCCCTGTCCTCAGTCGCATAGTACACCGTGGCGTTGAGATAGGTTATCTGCCTCTCGAAAAGACCCTTCGCCTCGTTGTCGAGGTCACTGTACCGATAGTTCCTCCCGTTCACAGTGATGCAAAAGTCGCACATGAGAAACCTCTTTATGGTGAGCAGCCTCTGCTTCCCGTCAATAACCAACCGCTTGGTCGGCTCTTCCCTGTTCAAACTCTCATGGGTATCCAAGTCCACAACCACCACGGGCGGTATCGGCTTGTTCAAAAGCAACGACTTTATGAACTCCTCCTGCTGCAAGAGCGTCCACACAAACGGTCTCTGCAAATTCACGCCGTAGTCCTTGAGGTACACGTCGAAGTCGTACTCCACCGTCTTGGGTTTCCCCGTAAGGTTCTCCGCAAGGAACGGGTCGAGCATCACTCCCTTGTTCACATATATCTCCGCAGGTATGTCGTGCATACCCGTCATGGATTTTATCTCGTCTACTGTAAGCATATGAAATTATTTTTCTTTAGATTGATTACATTTGCAAAGGTACTAACTTCCCAAGGACTGAACAAATCTTTTTCCTTAAAAGATGTTAAACCAAATCACATCGCAGCGTACACCTTCTTCAAATCAGAAACCGAAAGGCTGCTCATACGCACATGGTCCGTCCTGTAGTTTATGATGTCGTCAATCCCGAACCAATCCTTGGTGAAATACTCCATCTCCACAACCTTGCCTATCGAACCAAGCTCAATCCTCACAGGCTTGCTGTAGAAAACATACTCACCACACCGTCTCGACAGACTCTCGTGTATCTTCAGCATCACCTCCCTCTTCTCCCTCTCATCCGAACTGTAACGCTCCACAACCCCGACCTCGACCACCTCGTACTCCCTCGGAACAAGACGGTTACGCATCATGGACTTAATCATCCACTCCCCGCCAAGACGCTCAATGTACTCCTCCCCACAACACACGGTGACCTCCTTCACCTGCGACTCGTTCTCCGCTGTCTTGAAGACAAGGGTGACCTCACCCTCGCTTCCCTTGCCGTTTCCACTGTACCCGCACCACTCACCGTAAGACTTCATCCTCTTACCGCTGCAACGGTCAAGGACTACAATGTACGGCCTGTTCTCGGGTGAAACCAAATCGTTAAGATTGCATTTAATTTCCATACTCTTTATTTTTTTGGTGACTATATAAATGTTTTATTCGTTTTCAACCGTCGTATTCGTGGTTGTGTATTTTTCCGTTCTGGGGTAGGTTCAGGTATCGTTTCTCCCACATGTCGTGGTTCCAGTCGCCCTTGCAGCGCTCGTTGCAGAACACTTTGGTCGCAGTGGTGGAAAAACCGTCCTCCCTCAATTCTTCCATAGTAGGCTTCTTCCCTATGTAGTGGTTGAGGCAGGTGCCGCAGTAGTCGCAGGTGACTTCGTATACTTTCGTTATCATTGTTTTATGTGTTAGACTCTTGAAATGAGTTCGGTGAAATTGACAGGAATGTCGTTCTCATCCTCACAGTTACGGTTATGCTCTTCGACGGACTTTTTCCATTCTCTGAGCTGTTCACTGAATGTGGGTGTGAGTTCTCTCATTGTATTCATGCCCCCGACAACACCGCTGACATAACCGAAACGCCAGATGGTTTTCACAATACTCTTGAACGTGGCATCGTCGATACTTGAGGTGTCGTCACCGAAATGGCTGAAATAACCCCTGAAGTATCCGACGAGCTCATCCCAGTTGCTCCACTCGATTGGAGTCTGCTTGGGTATATTGCTGGAGCCGCACCCCCTATGCCTATCAGCGTACTCGGTGTTGGCGTGGTTCTGTTCGTAAATATCGGTGTTTTCAACATCCATTTTTGTTATTTTTTTGTTTGCCATGATTTATATGTGTTTTGTTAATTAAAGTTAATAAGCCGCCATCGGGGGGAAAACGTTGACCTATGCCATATTCTTGTCTGCTCTAGTTTCGTATTTTGCCAATTTTTCTGTAAGTTCAGTTAGCTTCTTTTTCAATTTTGCATTCTCGTTGAACAAATATCTGTTTGCTGCTTTGAGTTCATCCATTGTACCGTTTACGTACTCTTCAGAATTGTCAGCCTTTGCAACATTGCAATGGAAACACATTGTCTGATAATTCTCAAGTACATCTTTCCCTCCCTTTGCCTTAGGAACGATATGGTCTTTTGTCATTATGACATATTGACCGGAAGGAGTGATTCCGACAAGCTCAAGATGGTAATAATTGTCAAGTTGACCTTTGTTGTTCCTGTTCTTTATCATGATAAAGAACTTTCCCTCAGTGCCGCACTGAACACATTTAAAACCTTTTGTATAAAACAACTGCAAACGCTGACTGTTGGCTTTAACCATTTCGCCGTCAAGCATTACACGTTTGCGGTTGCCGCGTTTGTATTTGCCTTTTCCCTTTTTCTTACTTTTACTTTGAACCTGTTCGGTCGTGGGAACAAACATATCGTCTTTGACTGCCTCATAGACCTCTTCGATTGAATAAGTCTTGTCACGAATCACGGCTGTTTTGTTAACTCCAACAATTGTCATGTTTTCTAAGTTCATATTTCCCCTTTCTTTTAGATTGTTTATACTTTGTTTCTTGTTTACGTTTGCAAAGGTAAGAAGAATTTCCAAACCAACCAAACACTTTTTCCTAAAAGATGTTAAAAAGAGAAATATACCTATATAAAATGTTGTATTATAGACTGTTATATACCCCACTGATAATCAATGGGATAGAAACGCATGATTTACAGAAAGTTATGGAGACAACCTCTGCGAAAGCCTTGTAAACCAAATGGATTGATATATAATTCCGTTGCCACTGTGCACGAAATCGGAAGTAACACACCTTAAAGCATTCTGCGGCTTTTACGGAAATTTCGGAATTCGGGGGATTTGGATGTGAGAAACTGTCCTTTGTTTTTTCCCCACCAAAAAATTTAACAAAAATTAACAGACCTATGTTTCACGTGAAACAATTCATTTAACATATTGATTATCAAATGATTAACACATCGTGAAACATATTTTAACGTTTTTTAGGAATTCATTTCATCCATCATATGGAACCACAGGCGGTGTTCGAGTTCGTCGGAGACCGAGTCGAGGGTCTTGTCGAGTTCAGCCGCTTTTTGCCTGTAGACTGCATTGCATTTGTTGTATATGGTCTCCGCCTCACGGCACTGTTCATCGTAGAGGATGGTGTCCATGCCGACCGTGGGGAGACGGTCGAGATTGTTCTCGCTGCGGTAGTCGCGGTACTCCTTCATGCATTCGTTGTAGAGTTTATGCTCGAGAGATTCCTTTATGTCGTGGAACATTCCCCTTACTTCATCTGTTGTCATAATATTTTTTGTGTGTTAAAAAATTAATTTACAATAGATTAACATAAATGTTTCACGTGAAACATTTTGGATTGCGGGGGTATGGATAAGACACAATCGTGTCTTAGGGGAGGTCGGGGGAGATGTGTCGGGTGGGGGAGAGTTTTTCTTGGAGGAGATTGTCTATTTCCTCGGGGGATTCTGATGCGAGGAGGATGAAGGTCTTGTTGTCGCCGTAGATGCAGGTGCCTGAGGAGTCCTCGGATGTGAAGTACTTCGTGACGAGGGACATGTTGACTCGGTAGGTTCTCTTGGAGTCCTTGCCGTGGAGGTTAAGGAAGATGGGAGTGTTCATTTCTTTTTTCTGTTACCGTGTTTGATGTTTTTTCTCTTGGGGGATTTCTTTGTGAACTTTGGACCGCCGTGGGAGTTGTACCTTGTGGGTATTGTTGACATGGCGGTGTTGAAGAAGTCCAAGGCGGAGTCTTCGTTCTGTTTTTCCTTGAGGTTGTCGTTTGTGTTGTCCTGCATATCTTTATTGTTTTAAAGGTTATTATAACTTGGATGAGACACAATCGTGTCTAATTGGTGGCGAGGAGTTGCTGCCAAAGGTTGATTGAGACGTAGATGCCCGTGATGAAGGTGAGGGCTATGACTGCGAGGATTATTCTCGAGACGATTCTCTTTTTCCTGTTGTTGTCTGTCCACCATACGCCCGTGAGGTAGGTTCCTATGATGAGGATTACCGTTATCACTGTGAGGAGGACGGTTGACCAACTGAATGTCACTGTCGCCATGTCTCTATTGGTTTGTCTTGGGGGTTACGTGGTAGTTGTAGAGGTCGGCGAGGTGTTCGTCGTTGTTCTTGACTCTGAGGAGGTATTCCTCCTGCCAAAGGAGGACTGACTTGAGTTCCTTCTTTTTTTCCTCGGCGTATTCGGTCACGACGTCGTACATGAAGTTGTTGAGTCTGAGCCGTGCCTTGGTCTCTGCTATGTGCATACCCGTGGATTCCCTATAGACGTCGTCGGGGTGGCAGGTGGCGTCGGCGTGGATGAAGAAAGTCGGACCGTCGAAGACGCTGCGCTTGACCTTGATTTCGGGGTGACCCTTGGCGAGTCTTTCCATGATGGTGTCGTAGCCCTTCTCTATGGGGTTGAGGACATCCGAGGGTTTGAATGCGATTGTGCACCTGACCTTGTTGACGGCCTTGTGTGTGAACGTTGTCTCGAGTATCGACATCTTGAACATATTGTCAAGCACGTTCTTTGTTCGTTTTTCCTTCTTTGTTTTTTCCATGGTACTGTATATCTTTAGATTGTTATTTATTCGTTCGTTTACGTATGCAAAGGTATGAAGTGTTTTCGGAACCCGCAAATCTTTATTTGAAAGATTTGTTAATACACGCCCTCCCCTTCAAGCGGGATGATGTCCCAATCGTTCTCGTCGAGTGCGCCCTTCAGGTGTTCCTTTGCCTCTGAGAGGGTGTTGAACATCTTGGTGGAGAGTTTGCCCAACTTGACGCTCTCGAGAGCGTAGACCACCCTGTTTGCGTCTTTCATGATAGGTGATTTGGATTCCATCAGTATTGATGACTCGCTGTCGGGAACGAGGTAGTAGCCGTTGTCGTCACGTTTGATTGAATGTCTTTCACGGGTTTCCTCGTCCAACCCGCTGACGAAATTGAATGTCTTCATGATATTCTCCTTTTTTAAGTGGTTATACGATAATGTTGTCTGTCCTTTGTTTACATTTGCAAAGGTATGAAGAATGTATGGACTGACCAAATGTAATTTCATAAAAAATGTTAATTAACATACAGGATGGAATGACAGGGGTATATTCCATCCGCTTTAACGCTTGCAAATATAACGCTTTTATTTGGAATATGCAAATTTTTAACAATTCATTCCAAACACATACATAAAAGAAAGACGGACTTGCACTTGGTTGTGCAGTCCGTCTTTCCGTGAAAGGGATAACTATGAAGGGGAAGTACTATACCATTTCGTAGATGAGTTCACGTGCTTTCTGAACCTTGCGTGAAGCGTCACCGCCCATGATGCCGTCGAACTTGTCCTCCTCGGTCTTCCACGGCTTCGTGTTCTGGAAGTATGAGGTCACACCGTTAAGCAGCCACAGACCCGTGTTCTGATGTTCGGACTGACCCACTCCGGACACAATCGTGTCTTGCATGGCACGGATGAGGTTCTTTTTGCGGGTGGACAGTTCCTCAACGGAGTCGGCGTTGTAGTTCGCCTTGGCAAGCAGGTTGAGTTCCTTCTCGTCTGCGAAGAGTTTGCCACAGAATTTGGCGATGTCGGTGTCACCGCTTATCTTGATGTTCTGCATGGCGATGAGGTCGTTGACGAATGCCTCCTTGAAGTGTTTGTGCATCTGCAGGGTCTGCACAGCCATTCTGCGGTTCTCCTCGTTGTTCCAATCCATGCGCTCGTTGACGCGGGAGGTGTGGCGGAAGACGAGTTTGTTCTTGGCGCTCTTCATGGCGTAGTTGAGGGTGTTCTTGCAGACCACACGAATCGGGGTGAAGAATGCCTGAACCGCATTCGTTCCGTCATGCGAGGTGGTGAAGACGATGTAGTCCTCGATACCGAAACGGTCACCTGGGATTGTTATGTTCTCGGGCATTTTGGCGGTCATGTAGAAACGAGCGCCACCATCGAGTATGCCTGCGGTCTCGATGACTGCCTTCTCAGTGCCGTCAATCTCACCGCTTGTAATCATGTTAAGGAACTCGAGAGCCTTGGCGTTCTGAATCACGCCGTAGTCCTTGCCGACACAACCAAGGATATGTCCGTTGTCCTCACGCATGGTTGCCATGTGGGATGAGACGATGCAGCCCTTTGTAAACGTTGCCTCCGTGATGGGAGTGCCGTTGATGATGGCGTCATAGAGTTCGTCAGTGATAGCGACCATGTGGTGCTTCTTGACCTCATAGTTCGCCCCAACCTCCTCTGCGGCCTCGGAGACGGTGACGGGAGTGCTGAAGGACTTGCAGCCCATCACTCCGTTCCAGGCGAGGGGTTTCGCATCGGTATTGACCGATACCATAGTGTTGTTTCCGTTGATTGCGTTCATAACGCTCTGCATGAAATTGTCGTTTTTCTGTTCCATAGTGATAATGTGTTTTAGTTAAACCTTTTTGTTAATTGACGTATGCAAAGGTAAGAAGTTTTTTTGAATCTACCAAATTTTTTAACAATTAATATGAATTTTTTTTTCTAATAGGTTTCCTCGTCGCTGAATATCCAATCAAGTCTGTCAGCGTCATAGTCCTTGATGACGTTCCATTCCATGAGGTAGTTAAGGATAATCTCAATCCTTGTCTGTGCTTTCTCCTGTGTGTTGAGGTCACATCCTACGCAATGGCAGAGGGTGTCCACGTCCGTTATCTGTGCAGGAGACACAATCGTGTCTAATGTGTTGTTCTGTTCCATAGTGTGTAATGTTTTTTAATGGTTTATTTTACGATGAAATAGTCTCCGTTTGCATAACGCAAATAGTTCGCTATGTCGTTCTGTGTCCAATTCTCCGAGTAGTCCTTGCCTTGAGGGTAGGTGCGGTACTTTGTGACGAGTTTGCCGTTGTCGTACTGACGGATTGTATAGGTCTTGCGTGAGCGGTTGAACGCTATCTTGTATTCTCTCTTTGTTTCCATATAGATTGATTGTTTTTAGTTGGTTACTTAATCAAGTTCGTTTACCATACGTGACAGTATCTGTATGGGTGTTTCCGATGTCTCGTACATCTGATACGGTATATCATTTGAGACAAGGACAGGAACGTCAAAGGTATTGTCGCTATTGCCATTGCAATCAACGGCACTTTTGTATTTCACAAGTTTCACCTTGTCTATGGAACGGTATTCGTTGCAGTCGCAGTCAAAGACTGAAAGGTCATCATCATTGCCGACGGGCAAGGTGATTTCGTTGTTTTCGCACTTGGAAAGCAGGGATATAATACCTTTTTGTGCCGCATTAATGATTTCGGTTTCCTTTCTCACAAGGTCGTTTGCTTTCTCGGTCAATACATTGATTTCCTCTTTTGACAGATTTGTTTTATTCATAGTTTTGTCTCCTTTCTTTTTATGTTAGTTGTTACGTGTTGCGTATTCGTTGTACTTCTCAACGAGTTCTGTTTCCACCTCGGACAGTTTGTCCTTTGCGTCTCTGAAGTCGAGACAGTCGTTTGACATTGACATCATTGTATTGATTTTGTCGCAGAGAGTGTCAATGAGGGTTCTTGTCTCATTAAGTTCCGTTCTAATAAGTTCAATGTTTGTCATAGTGCTACCTTAAAGTTAAACAGTGGTTTCTTTTGCCTTTGCCCTTGTAAGTGTGACAATCTCGTCATATTCCTCACGGGTGATGTTGGGGTCAATTTTACATTTCTTCTCATAGTACTTGAGGGTAGAGGGATTGATGGAATGACCCTCGGTCATATTGTCATCGTCATCCCAAAAGACATCTATAATCACCACCTCGTCATCTTCGGAGTGATATTCACTCTCACGGGCGATTGTGAGGTTTTTTTCTTTATGCACATCACCGAAGAACGCACACATTGTGTCGTCATCAGTCCAATAATAACCTTTCATTTTCATAGTATTCTCCTTTCTTTTAATTTGTTACGTATGCAAAGGTAAGAAGTTTTTTTGACATACGCAAATTTTTAACATTTAGAACTCAAGTGAATTTGCATCGGTCTCCTCGTTCTCCACGCAGTAGTAGTTGTAGAGCGCGGTTGCCATAACATTTGCCGCTTCCTCGGTTTCCTCCTCTGTGAGTGGGTCTTCAAGATAATGTCCGTTGTAACCCTCGCCCTCTTCATACGTGCGGTCGGCACATTCAAGGTCGTTTGCACACATATCCTCCACTTCTTCAAAGGTACAAGGTGTTCCGTCCTCGTGGCACGTCTCCTCGGCAGGGTCTGCCATAACATGAATGAGGTTTCCTCTCTCATCGGTCAAGTGCCATTCATAGTAGGCAGGTGCGAAAAAGAATTTTCTCTTGTTCATAGTTGTCTCCTTTCTTTTAATTTGTTTGTTACGTGTGCAAAGGTAAGATTAATTTTTGGATTGACCAAATTTTTTAACAATTTATATGATTGGGTCAATAATGTCAAAGTGATGGATTGTGATTGGGTCGTAGTCCTTGTGTTTGGTGTAGTAGTTCTCCAACCAATCTTTCATACCGTCAAAGGTCTTGAATGCGTCATCGTGACCGTCATTCTCCTCAAAGGCAAGTTCAAGTGCGAGACTTTCCACAATGTTCGCTTTCATTTCCTCAAAGGTCTTGTAGTACTCGGTTGTTCCGTCTATGCCATCGGCAACGTACTCGCCCCAAATTGCGTCTGAAATGTTTGTTGCGTAGTAGTCGCAACCAGGCTCCTCGCAGTGATACCCCACGATGCAGTCTATCGCCTTTTTGAGAGCGTTGATAAAGTCGGGGTTCTCGTTCCACGCAGTGTCAGCGTGTAGGTCAATCCAAAGACCCTCGGGGTCATTCTCAATCCATACGATTTCACCCTTTGCGTAACCTTTGAAGTCCTTGCAACCGAGTGAGGACAACACCTCTTGCAGTGACATTCCAACCTTTAATGAATTTTCAACCTTTGTGAGGATTGCATCGTCTCCAACGATACGATAGAGTGTGTTTGCGATGTTTGCCATAGTGTTCTCCTTTCTTTTAGATTGTTATACTTTGTTTATGTAGGACACAATCGTGTCTTATTTGATTACACTTGCAAAGGTAAGATTAATTTTTGATATGTGCAAGCGTTTTAACAAAAAACTTACATTATCTCGTTAAACATATTGGAGGAGTTTTCCCAACACATATCGTCCACTTCCTCTATCGTGAGGTTGTTGTCTTCCGCATACGCCTTGAGACGCCTTGCGACATCGTTCACGTCATTGTCAAGGTCAGTGCAGAGCGACTGTGCCACAGAGTGCCAATTCTTATCCACGTACCAACCGTTTGGGATTTCCTCTGTCACCATATCCATAGGGAACTCCTTGATGTTGCGGAAATAGGTCTCAATCTCCTTGTCGGACACTTCATCGTAGGTTCGCATAAAAAGGTCTTCAACGTCCTCAAAACGGTCGTTTGTCTTTTGCAGTTCCTCAACGGATATGGTGGCACCGATAAACTGTGTCAGCATATTTCCGTCTCCGTTGTTGTACACGTAACCGTCAATGTGTACGTACTTCTTGCCGTCGATGGTTTCAACGTGGTAACAGGTGCGGTCAAAGAATTTCTTGTAGTTCATATTGTCTCCTTTCTTTTATAGGTTAATGTTTTATCTTAATTGACATTTGCAAAGGTAAGATAAATTTTTGAATGGACCAAATTTTTAACAATTTATTTTAATCTATATGAAAAAAAATAATCTTTGCGTATGCAAGGGTTAAGTGGTTTTTTGCTCTTTAACGTTTGCAAATATAACGATTATATTTGGAACGGCCAAATTTTTAACAAATAAAAAACCGCCCGCCCAATCAAGGGCAGACGGCACATATAAAAGGAGTGAACTATGGGTTACTTTCTCTTCTTCGTGATGTTGTAGTGTTGCAGTATTTCGTGCATTCGGTACTCGCTTATGTCAGCACCGCAAGTCTCTTTCATATCCTTGCAGAGTTTGACGCATTTCTTGTATTCGTCCGTGTCGGTGAACTCATAGTTGCAGTCGAAACGGAGCGTGTGGTCTTTTATCTCGGTGTCACCGTCTTTTTGTCCGTGCAGTGTAATTTCAAAGGTTTCGTGCGTCTCGGTGTTATACCAAGTCTTACGTCCATCAATGCGACCAAGCGTTTTAAGAGAGGGTATAAGGTCAGCGTGTATGTAGAGGTCGTAACCATCGCACCAACCATTTTGGGGTTTGATAGTGAAAGCGTCTTTGCGGTCAAGGTTAAGTTTATTGGCACGTTTCACGTCAAAGGGCAGTACGACAAGTCTGAACTCGTTGTTGTTCGTGAACCACTTTGTTGTAGCAACGACCTTTCCGTCCTTGTAGAAGACAATGTTGTGTATTTCAACTCCATAGAGTGAATTCGGATAAGTCAAGGTAAATGGGTTATACCAAGGGGTTGATTTTGTCATTGTTGTACTCATTGTGCGTTTCCTTTCTTTTCTATGGGTTAAAGATTGATTTTGTTTAGTCTCTTTGCAAGGTCAATGATAACGTTGCAGTCCACCTCAGTCCAACACTCGTTGCCGTTGAGCATAGTCTCGCAAATTCTCGCCTCCTCGTTGAGGGTACGTTTGATTTCTTCAAGTTCTTTTTTAATGTCTTCCATAGTTTTTCTCCTTTCTTTAATAGGTTATTGTTTGTTTGAATTGACGTATGCAAAGGTAAGAAAGATTTTTCACGTACACAAATTTTTAACATTTAATCTTTGTACGTGGTGTAGTAGTCCTCGAAAGCGTCAATGAGTTGGTTCTGCTCGTCCTCGTTGAGTTCGCTCCAAAAGTATTCACGACCGTCAAGACCGTTTATTACCTTTATCTCTTCGTTGCCCTCGTCATAGTAGAGTTTGTTGCCCATCAGTTCAAGGCAATCGACCTCCTCGTCACATTCCTTGCCCTCAATCGTAAGGCAGTGGCAGTCGCGTAGGTAACGCCACATACTTTGTTTTATGATATATCTCTTATCCATAATGTTCTCCTTTCTTTTTAGATTGTTCAAGACACAATCGTGTCTTATTATTCGTCTATGAAGTCGTACACTTCACAAGGGATTTCCCCAATGCCGTGCAACCAATCGTTTGCATACTCTGCAACGTCCACCGTTGTCCCCAACTCGTCTCTTGTTCCTCCCCACTGTTGCCAACTCTCATAGCAGGATGTGATATGGATTTCGGTGTCGTTGTCAAGGGTGACTATCACCTCTCTGTCCTTAACCTTTCCGTTGTTCTTGAACTCGATGTCCTTGATTTTGTATTCTCTTTCGTACATAGTCTGTTCTCCTTTCTTTTTTTAGTCGTTAGTATCTATTTTCTCTCCCTCGCAACCGCAGTTGGGGCAATGTGCCACTCGCAGTTCACCGCTTTCGTAGTCGTACTCATAGTCGCCTTGTTCAAGCGGCTCTCCGCAATGAGGGCAAGTGTAGGTAGGTTTGTCGGTCTCGTCCACACGCTCAATCGTGCAGTTGTACTCTGCAATCTCAATTTTGTTCTTTTTTCCGTCATAGACCTCATCAAGGATGTCGTTGTTTTCCACCATAGAGGCGATGTCGTAGAGGTTCTGTGCTACATAGTAGTCATCTGCAATAATTGTGATTTTTACCATAATGTTCTCCTTTCTTTAATAGGTTTAATATCTTTGTTTGTTTACGTATGCAAAGGTAAGCAAAATATTTGAACCTTGCAAATTTTTAACATTCTTTCTCCTCTTTTGGTGTCACATTGAAAGACTTGCATTCTTTTTCAATCATTTCGGCTAACGTCTTTTCCTTTTCGGTAGGAATGTCAAGCATATAATGACGGGGCAAACTGAAAGACAGAAGAAGTCTGTTGTCATCTATGCGTTCGCAGGCCATAACGCAATGGAGACTATTGAAAAAACCAATCCAATTAGCGTTATCCATAAAATTTTCAATGTTTCCCTTATCACCGCTTATTATGTATTTTTTCATAATGTCTCCTTTCTTTAATAGGTTAATATCTTTGTTTGATTACGTTTGCAAAGGTAAGATTAATTTTTGAACTGACAAAGCATTTTAACATTTAATTTCAATCTATATGAAATGAGGGTGTTGTGTGTTTGTCTCCCTTTAACATTTGCAAATATAACACTTATTTTTGGATTGCGCAAATTTTTAACAAAAAACGAAGACCCCCACGCCTTTCAGCGTAGGGGTTACTTTGCAATAAATGTTATGAAATAAAGTGTTATTCCTCGTTTTCGTAGAGCATCGTCTGCAACATTTCGGATAGTATGCCCACATAGTCGGCAGCCGTGCAACATACATCGTCTATTGAGACGTTGCAGCGGTCCTCGCCAATGTAGTAGGCGTGTAGGTCGCAGACGATAGAACCGTTTTCGTTAAAACCAACTCTCGTAACGTAGCAGTCGGCAACATCATCGCCAAAGTGTGCTGAAACGACACTTGGGGCGTTTCCCTCTTCCCAATCAAACTTGACCTCTCCGTGTTCTTCAAGCAGTTCCTTGATTTTCAAACCGAACTTGTCACGGTATTTGCGTTCCGATTTCCAATACGCATCCACTTTGTTGAGTTCCTTTTTAATGTCTTTCTCGTTCATAGTTGTCTCCTTTCTTTAATGTGTTTATACTTTGATTGATTGTTTATTCGCCAAGCAGTTTTTCAATCTGCCTTTCAAGGTTGCGTTTTGGGTTGATTTCCCCTATGTAGTCGTCAAAGTTGTCTCCAATGTAGCATTCGCCATTGGATTTCACCATAACCTCGCCATAGGCGGTTTCAACGATTGTGTGCGTGTTCTTTTTCATATTATACTCCTTTCTTTGATTGATTACGTATGCAAAGGTAAAACATTTTTTTGGATTGTGCAAATTTTTAACAATTTATTTTTTCTTCTTTTCATAGAGTGCCACAATCTCATCCCAATCGTTCACGGTCTCCCCCTCGCAAGTGAGGTCGGTGTCGTACTTGCCATTGCAGAAGTAGTCAAAATCCTCTTCCTTTGCCCCAAGTTCATCTACCGCACGTTCAATGACAAGTCGGTACATTTCGCTTGCTATTGCGTTTGCAATCTCGGGGCGTTCCGGATTGCATTCAAAACACATTTTGATGAGGTTAAGGGTTTCATCGTCCGATGGGTCGTAGTTGATACCAAACGATTTCTCAATCTCGTCAAGGTATTCTCCACCGTCCCAAAGTCCGATGCAGTCGTTAATCCATTCTTGCATATTGTTCATAGTGTCTCCTTTCTTTTAGATTGTTTATACTTTCTTGTTTGTTTACGCTTGCAAAGGTAAGAAGAAAATCCCACCCTTGCAAGCATTTTAACATTTAATTTTTCACTTCCCCAAAAGCGGTTTGTGTGCATTGACAAACTCCTCAACCGATGGGATTATACTTTCTTCAAAGAGGGTGTCCATTCCGTAGGCATATCCAAAGTGGTGTTTGTTGTCGTAGCATTCCCAACGCTTTCCGTATTTGCGTCTTTCCTTTACTCCGTAGAACCGCACCCACGCCTCAAACTGCGTTTCAAGTCTGCTTGAACCCTCGCATTCAACGCCCTCTTGGTTGTAGATGGTAATGACGATTGTAGGGTTCACCATTTTGCGTGACATATACTTAACTCCGAAAATATCGTTCTTGTCGTAGTCACGATAGATGTCGGGCTTGCAGTTGAGTTTGATTGTGTACTCTGTCTTTATGTTTGCGTACATACGGTCAAGCACCTCGTTCTCGTTCTTCTCAACTGAGACAATGTTTGCCTTGCCGATGGTCTCAATAACTTTGTCCAAACCCCAATGTGCGGTGTTGAGGTCAAAGGGTAAAATCTTGACATCACGGGTGCAGATGAATTTTCCGTTTCTTTTTGCTTTCTGTTCCATATTGTTTTCCTTTCTTTTAATGTTATACTTTGTTTGAATTGACGTATGCAAAGGTAAGAAATAGTTTACACATAAAAAAATTTTTAACACTTTATTTTTTAGAGGGCGTAGGATAGGTATGTTCTGTTCCCTTTAACATTTGCAAATATAACACTTATTTTTGGACTGTGCAAGCATTTTAACAAATAAAAAACCCCACGTCATAAAGACGCAGGGTCACAAATATGAAAGTAGGTAGAAAGGATTTACCAAGCGTTTCTAAAGGCTTCCTTGATGTCCTTTGTGTTTTTGCCTATGAGGTCATTGATGGTGTCCAAATCCCACCAATAGGCGTTCAGCGTGTATAGTGTTTTAATTGAGTTCGGTTTGCAGATGTGCGTCTGCATTGTCTCGTTTGTGCCGTTCATTTCCACGATACCGATACCCTCGATGGTGTGAGGATATGAATAGGTCGTTTTTCCGTATTTGTTTGTCAGTATTGTTGTCATAATGTTCTCCTTTCTTTTATTTGTTTTACATTTTACTTGGTTTGAGGTTACGTAGTTTATTGAGGGTGCAGGGCCGCATTCCCAACTCGTCAAACTTTTTGTTTACCTTGATAAGTGCCTTGATTTCCTCGCTTGCGTAGGGCATCAGTCCACATTCTATGAGAGCGTCATTTACCCTTGTCAAACTCGTTCCGTAGGGGAGTTCACAGTCCCCCATAAATTCGTCAAGCATTTCGTTTGCGTGTGACTTACCTCCAAACTCGGTGTTGTCGTCATAGAGGTCTATCAATTGAGCGATTTTCTTTGTAATTCTCATATTGTCTCCTTTCTTTTTTAGTCGTTTTCTTCAATGTCCGTTCCCAAAAGGTCACGGTTGTCAAACATTTCCTTTGCCACGTCCGCATCGTCCATTGCATCCATTTCGGCATAGGCGAGTTCCCTTGCTTGGTCTCTGTCCTCTGCGGTGACGGTGATATTTACTCTCGTTTCATAAAGAACGCTAACTGTGAATGTTTTTGCCATAATTGTCTCCTTTCTTTTATTTGTTTATACTTTCTTGTTTGTTTACGTTTGCAAAGATAAGCAACTTTTTTTGATTGACCAAATTTTTAACATTTGCCGTGTGCCTTTTTCAATGCCTTTTTTGCTCCGTCAAGACTTTTGCTCTCTGCGTGTTGGATTTCGTTGTCCTCATCCAACCAAAAGGCGGTGAACGTTCCGTCCTTGTATTCAAGCACCTTGTCCTCAATGCCATCGGTCTCGACAACGTGTTCAATCGGATAGACTATTCCGTCTTTCACACCCTCTGTGACCGCCAAGCACCAATGCGACTTGACAAATTCCTCGGTCTGTCCGATAGTCTCCAACGCACTCTTTTTGTCCTCTCTCTCATCGTCAGCGTCTCCGTCCGCATAGATTGGGTCATCATCCCAATCGTTGAACCAATCGCTGTCTAACTCCGCAACTCGGCAGTCTCCGTCATCGTCCACGTCCATATCCGCCCACTTGCAGAAAGTCACTTTGTCCTTGCCCCACTCCTTGACTTTCTCAATGACCTGCTTTTCGTCACAGAAGTCAAAGCAATGTCTCCCCCAACTGATAGGGTAGAACATCATATAGATTGTAACTTGTTCTTTCTCGGTGTTAATGTTTCTAATCATAGTTTGCTCCTTTCTTTTAATGTGTTATTGTTTCGTGTTTGTTACGTTTGCAAAGGTAAGAAGAATTTTTCAATCCACCAAATTTTTAACATTTAATATCGTGGATTGGCAATCCACTATAGCCCAAACACTTTTCAAAGTTTGAACTTGTGTATTTGAACGCTCCGTTATTGACATTCAGAAGATAAACTGTCTTACCCTCGCACACATCTTTTGTAATGAGTACCGTTTCACCGTTTCGATTGGTTTTGCTGATGGGGAACTTTATACCCCTTGCAGATACTTTTTTCATAGTGTTTCTCCTTTCTTTAATTGTTTACACTTGCAAAGGTAAGATTAATTTTTGAACTAACAAAGCATTTTAACATTTGGATTAATCCTCGTTCTCATCCTTTTCCATTTGGTCGCAAATCTGCCCCATCATATAAAGTCCCTCGGTGGTCGGCTCAAAACGGCAAGGGTCGAACGCAGTATCGTAGAATACATAACCGTTGCAGAGTTTGAGGGATAGGATTGTCGGTCTGCTTATGCTATCGGTTAAGCATTCAACGTATAAGTCCAACTCATCCACCAAGTTGAATTCTTTCCCAACGCCCTTGACGTTTTTTCCGTGTTTACGGATATAGTTTTTCATTATCTTCTCATACTCATTGAAGAGTTTTTGCATTGCCTTTTCCTTGTTGCTCTTAATCATAATTGTCTCCTTTCTTTTGGATTGTTCAGTCTTCGTCTTCACCATAGATTGCCCCCAAGTCCACATAGCAAGCGTGTTCTTCGTTTGCGTGGCAGAAGTTGATTTTCTTTGAGCAATCCTCTTGAACTTTGCCGTTGCAGAAAATACAAGGGGTTATGCACTCGTCCCATTGTTCCTTGCTGATGTAGCATTTGTTGTAGGTGTGTCCGTCAATCTTGATTGTGTTAGGTGCTTTTTTCATATTGTTTCTCCTTTCTTTGATTGTTTACGTTTGCAAAGATAAGCAATGTTTTTGACATGGAGAAGAATTTTAACAATTAATTTCAAGCACGGAAAAAATCTTTATGGAGAAGTGTTAAAAATTTCCCCAAACCAAATAAAAGTGTTATATTTGCAAGTGTTAAAGGGGAACAAAATAAAAAACCCCACACCTTGCGGTGTAGGGTCTCAGTAACAACTAAACACATTAAACTATAAGCAACCTATTGATTGGCAAAGTTTAGGATAATGTCCTCGCTTTCCGTCAAGTTCATACGCTTTCTTCACTCTGTACTTGAACTCTCTTTTGGATTGTGAAGTAGTCTTGTAGAACTTGTTTACAATTCTATATGTAGTGTCGGACGGTTTCTTGCCCAATCCTAAATATCCGTTGTACCACTTGCCCATTTCAAGGACAAACTCGGCACGTTCTTTGTCAAAGTGGCGATACCCTCTTACAAAGTCGGAGTGTTTGAACGCACCTGTCGTTATACCAATAGACAGAATAGCATAGAGTGGCATTTCGGGGTGTGTCGCTTGAAAGTCAAGCACCTCTCGGCATACCTTTCTATGTAGGAGAAAGGCGTTCAGTTCATCCTCGCTAAAATTCTCTCTCGGTTCAGCGTTTGCGTACCCTTTCACCATTTCCAACAAACGTGTTGTAGGTGAAAAGGATATGACGCTCATAGGTGGGTGTGTGTATTTCTTCCGCATAGCATTCTTGTTGTTTTACGTGTGCAAAGATACAAATATTTTCTGGATTTACAAAACGTTTAACAAAGTTTAACTTTCAGTTAGATTAAGACACAATCGTGTCTTATTGTCAGCCCCACTCGGCAAACTCCTTTGCAACCACCTCCTTTGTCAGCATTTCTTTCAACTGTCCTTTGAGAAAAGTACGGAGTGTTTTTTCATCCACCTTGTCCATCAGTTCCCTGCCCCACTGCGGTGAAGAGGTGACGTATTCAAAGAAAACTCGTTTCAGTTCGTCTGTTGGTATCGATGGGTTGTCAAGCACATTCTCGTTGTCCTCGTACCACGCATCCACGCTTGCCTTTGCCTCGTTCAGTGCGTCCTCCTCTGAACCAAACCCACCACAAATGTCTATCGTGTCACCCTCATCATCCTCAACACCATACCAATAGAAGTCGTTGTTGTAATATTTGTTCAGCAACTCCACTTGGTCACGCAGATAGTCCTTGATGTCGCCAAAGACATAAATCTCCTCAAACTTTTTCTTGTCACCGACAATCAGTCCGAAAAGTCCGCTATCCCAACGGTCGTTGAACGGATATTTGTCGTCGGATGTACTCAGTGAGATACCGCTGTGAATGTAGGCATATATGGGCAGAAACGGCACCTTGTTCTCGGTCAGTTTCTCCGTAAGGTCAGCGAGACTGTCCACATCGTATTTTTCCATAAGTGTATTGATACGGCAATCGTCAGGGTTATAGTCTCGGTGATTGGAGTAGATAGTGCCTACCTCATCCCATTCACGAGGGTTCGAGGGATATTCGTCATTGTCAATTGTGATTGTAAATCCTTTGTAGTTAATTTTTTCCATTGTGTTTCCTTTCTTTTAATGTGTTAATAATTGTTTTTGTTTGTTACGTGTGCAAAGGTAAGATTAATTTTTGATATACGCAAATTTTTAACACTATTCCTTTTCTTTATATCCCAAACCATAATATACATCATAGTCAATTCCCCACATCGTTCCAATGTGCATTAACTGACTTTCAGTTGATAATGAATTGAACCATTGCAGTTGCTCTGCCTCATCATTGATACGAGGGTCAAGCATCTCCCTATAATCGTTTATCAGTTCCTCCGCATCCATTATTGAATTAGGGGTGTAAACCAAACCGTCATCGTGTAAAATCTTTATTTTCATATTGTCTCCTTTCTTTTAATTTGTTTGACGTATGCAAAGGTAAGAAAAGTTTTTCATATACGCAAATTTTTAACATTTGCCCTCTCCCACCCTATCGGTCGGTCTCCCCCTCGTTTACACTTGCAAATATAACACTTATTTTTGGATTACGCAAGAATTTTAACAAATAAAAAAACCCCACGCCTTTCGGTGTGAGGGGAAAAAAGATGAGAAATAATGTCTATTCAACTACGGGGTCTCCAAGCGGTACTTCAACCGCTATCGGTTGGCGTTCAAGGTACAAGGCACACTCAATTGCGGTACGAAAACCGCCATAGTAAAATGAGTGTAGGCATATAAGCAGTTCTTTGCAGTTCATATCGTCCTTATCGAACTCGCCACGTTCTTTCAACGCATTGAGGTATGCAGACGCTACGTTGTAGGGGGTCATCGTTGATAGGGTGCAGTACAATGTCACCCTTTTCCTTATGGGTGTAGCACCCACTTAAATCCTCCAAAAATCTAACCATAGGTCAATCCTCCCCAAATCCTCTTTTAATAAGGTTTCCGCAAGTGTCAAAGATACGGTAGGCGAACCACATTTTGCCCTCTCTAACCGCCTCTGCTATGGAGTTGCACGTCTTTGGTGTTGAGGTATATCCCCAAGCGGTGTTTCCTATAACCACGCATTTTTTTCCTTTTGCCATAATGTTCTCCTTTCTTTATTAGTTGTACTTTTGATTAACTTACGTGTGCAAAGGTATGAAACTTTTTTGAACCTTGCAAATTTTTAACATTTCAGTTACACTCTATACGTGACAGAAATTCGTCTTTCTCGGCACAAGTCAGTCCAAGATAGGTTTCAACCATCGTGTCAATGTCAGTCGCTTTCTCTGTTGGGGTTTCTGCCTTGTCACGCCAATTAGGGTTATTGACGTTTCCAAGTCCTGCGAGAAACATACCATACATTGCTTGCATTGTACGCCACCTTTGCTCAAACGAACCGCTGACGTGTCCTCGACGGACAAAGTCGCCCATTTTCTCCCAAAGACGATTTCTTTCTTCTTCGGTCATTTTGCCATAAGTCCACGAGTTTTTGATAACTTTCTCAAACTCCGCCACTGCGTTTTCTTTAATCTTTTCCATAGGGGTTCCTTTCTTTTAATGTGAATAACTTTGTTTGTTGTTTACGTGTGCAAAGGTAAGCAAAGTTTTTGAATCTACCAAATTTTTAACAAATAGAATGTACCATCTTAATATCTATTAAAGCCTTTGTATGCTTTCATTATTTTATTATTTCTCCGTTTGTATTTATTTTACACCATTTGCCATTCAATTTCACCTCTGCATAACCATTGCAGAAATTCAAACAACAATCCCACCACTGCTCCGATAGGTATTTTCCTTCTGTATTGATAAGGTTCCATTTACCATTCAACTCCACCATTGCATAACCATTGCGGAAATCCCAACACCAATCCCACCACTGCTCGGATAGGTATTTTCCATCACTACTGATGAAATTACATTTACCATTCAACTCCACTATTGCATAACCATTGCGGAAATCACCACACCAATCCCACCACTGCTCGGATAGGTATTTTCCTTTCGTGTCAATAAAGTTCCATTTACCATCCAATTTCACCACTGCATATCCATCTTGGAAACACCAACAATCATCCCACCACTGCTCGGATAGGTATTTTCCTTCCGTATTGATACAGTTCCATTTACCATCCAATTTCACCATTGCATATCCATCTTGGAAACACCAACAATCATCAAACTTGTTTTCAGGTGCAGGTATCTCTCTTATTAGTTTAATTTCAGTGCAGACGAACTTGCCGTCAATCCCGCTACTTTCAACTATCTTCCCACCACATTCAACCTCGTAGTACACATTTTTCCCGTCGTTAGGGTAGAATGACCAACACTGATGTGGTTCATGACAAGCGTGGAAACCCTGTTCACATATCATAGGTTCCCAATCGAACTTGTATGTCTTGCCGACTTTGTATTGGAAATTACGACACCATAGTGTACCATCACTTTTTTTTCTAAAACCTTTGTATGCTTTCATTGTGTTACTCCTTTCTTTAATTGTTATACTTTGTTTTAATTTTACGCTTGCAAAGATAAGATTAATTTTTCATATACACAAGCATTTTAACATTTTTTTTTTTCAAGGGGCGAAAAAAGTGCAAGCGGAAATGTTAAAAATTTGCGTAGTCCAAATATAAGTGGTATATTTGCAAATGTAATGAGGGGAGCAATAAAAAACCCCACGTTTCCCAACGTGAGGTCAAAACCCATTATGCCAATTTGGAGGGGGTTATTCTTCGGTCTCGCAATCCTCAACTTTCAACATAACCTTGTTTGCGTTGAGGTGGTTGACAAGTGCGGAAACGGTGGTGAAAGTCATTGTCTCGTTTCCGTCATTGTATTGGATTGTTCCGTCTTTCTTGAATACTACTTTTTTCATAGTGCTTGCTCCTTTCTTTTTTAGTTTTACATAATGTTTACTACCTCTTTGATTGCTTTGAGTTTCTTTTCTGCGGTTTCCGCTGACTTGCTTGTAAAGTCATACAATCCACGATAGCGTTCCGCCTCTCCCCTTGCCCCCTTGATTGCGTCCTTGCAACCGTTGATATAGTCCACAAGTTCGTCAATAGTGAGGGTGCTGACCTCTTCCTTTGTCACGTAGTCGGTTGTGTGTGTTCCTTTAATTTCCATTTTATGTTCCTTTCTTTTTTTAATTTGACTTTTGATTAACTTACGTGTGCAAAAATATGCAATGTTTTTGGATTGACCAAATTTTTAACACTTGGTGTTCAGCAGTTGCTTTTTGGTGAGTGCGTTAAACGGCACGATAAAGTTGTTCGATACAAGATAGTCTCTCAGTGCGTTAATTGCTTTCATATTGTTCTCCTTTCTTTAATTGTTATACTTTGTTTTAACTTTACGCTTGCAAAGGTAAGATTATTTTTTCAACCCACCAAATTTTTAACATTTAATATTTGTACTTTCCGATAAAGTTCTTGAAAAGGCATTCGTTGTAAAAGGACTGCCACGCTCCTTTGTTGGTGTAAAATCCCACTCGGTAATTGTCGGGATAGTTCTCATCATCAAGTCTGTCCCAAGCAAGGGAGTTGTTTGATTTGCATTTGTAGGTCTTGCCACGATAGGTAATAGTTACCTCATATTGACTGCAACTGCACCAACGTACACTTGTCTTTTTCTTTAACTCTTTAAGTGTCATATCTTAATCCTCCTTATCTTTTAGAGTTCCACAACCTCAATGTCCTCAATGCCCTCGTTGCAAGGCACCATATTTGCCATCACCTGCTCCATATCATATTCATCAGTGTAACTTGCAATTTCTTGAGCCTCTTTCTTGTTCTCTGCCTCCACCTCCATATCAACAAAAGTGTGGAGATAAATGCGTACTGAATACTTTTTCTTCATAGTTTGCTCCTTTCTTTAATTGTTATACTTTGTTTTAACTTTACGTTTGCAAAGGTAAGATTATTTTTTCAATCCACCAAACATTTTAACATTTAGTTTTCGTTTAGGAGCGACCAAAGTTCCTCAATGTCCTCTTTGAAGAGGTAATCGTCCACATCCCAACGCTCATCGTTCTCGTCAATTATCTGCAACGGACTGCTATCATCGTGCATAAGGAAAAGCGACTTGACCGTCACGCTCTGCATTTTTCCCTCATCATACTCGTCAATCTTGATTGTAGGACGCCACTCCTTTTTTATGCACAAGTAACCGCCTGCAAGTTCCACCCTCTCGCAAAGGGCGTCATACGCTTGGTTCTTGGTCTTGAAAAGGTTTTCGGTGTCCGCAATGTAGTTTGCATCCTCGCAAAGGTTCTCAATGATTTCCTTGTTTATCTTCTCGTTGTTGTTCGCCACTTTCTCACGTGCCATATTGATAACATCCTCAACGGACACGCTGTCGTGTGCGATAACCTCAACATCAACGTAGGTTGAATAACTCAGATGTACAATGTGTTTCTTTTCCATAGTGTTTCCTTTCTTTTAATGATTAATAACTTGTTTGTTGTTTACGCTTGCAAAGGTAAGATTAATTTTTCAATCCACCAAGCATTTTAACAATTTATTTTGCGTACTGCCAAAGGGTTTCGCAAAGATTATAGAGTGTGGCGTTCTGCAATACTGCACCGCCATCAACCGAATACCAACCGTCATCTTCCAAAATATCCTCGTCACTCTCACCCTCCCAAGTGGTGTTGCCATCGGTGAAGTCAAAAAGCACTCCAAGCACAGTGCCGTTTTCCCAAGTGGCAACTGCAACAATAGGGTGTTCAACCGTCATTTCGGTTTCCTCGTCAAAGACAAACCCATATACATCGTCTTTGACATTGCCTTTAAGCACATTGCTTTCAGTGCGGATAAGACCGCCATTCTCGTTCACCATTGCAACAAGTGCATCGTGCATTTTCTTGTTGAGGTTGAGGGTTTTCTTGCAGAATGATTTGAGTGTGTTCTTTTTCATAGGTGTTCCTTTCTTTTAGATTGTTATACTTTGTTTGAATTGGTATTTGCAAAGGTATGAAATGTTTTTGGACTGACAAAATATTTTAACAATTTATTTCAACCACTTTTTGCAGTCGTACAAATCCCCAAACTCATATATCTCCCTATCTTTCGGTGCTGACGATTTTCTCCAACGGATATTGCTTACTCCGTCAAAGGAGTAAACCTCTGCCGATACCTCTCTCATTTCCTCTTCATTCTTGCAAGCAAAGGCAACCTTTCTGTCACCCAATACAACGTTCCCTATCGTGAATGTCACGTACATTCTTTTGTTTACTTTCTTCATGGTCTGTTCTCCTTTCCTTTTGTTTGTTTTACGTTTGCAAAAGTAAGAAATAATATTAACATACACAAATTTTTAACATTTCAAATTATTGGCAGTTTTCTCCGTTTGTTGCAGATAATTGATGTACCTTTCTCACCCCTTAACGTGTGCAAATATAACGCTTATTTTTGGATTACGCAAGAATTTTAACAAATAAAAAAAACCCCACGCTCTCCAACGTGAGGTTTCCAACCATTAACCTATTATCCCTATGAAAACTATGTATTGCTTACAACTGAATGATGAAACTCTTTCTCGGTCAAACTCAACTTCAATGCTCCGTGTTCGTCAAACTGCCACGTCCACAACTCCCCACAATGCACCTTTCCACCTTTCCAAGTCGTGTTTATTTGGTCGTTTGCATCCTCCGTATGCTCGGCACAAATATTGTTCAGCAGTCTATATACACTCTCCATTTTGTTTGTCTCACTGCCCCAATGAGAATACCCATTATCCCACGAATTAACCACGTTCATATTCTCGCCAAAGGTCAGTTTCTTGAACTCCGCATAGGTCATAACTTTGCCGTTCACGCTGATGGGCATTTTGTCGGTGTCTGCCCAACAAAGCACCTCACACTCCCTTGTGTACTCATCCCCAAAGACAGTTTTTCCAACCATTTTATGCACTTTGAAACAAAGGTTGTTATCTTTCAGCACCTTGTTGTATTTGCGTTTTTCACTCGGTGTCATATCACGCCACTCCATATCAACTATACGCTTGTCAAAGAGGGTGTAGTCTTTTCCCAAAACAATAGGGTTGTTACCACCGCCAAAACGTGCATCCACCTCTCCTTTTTGCAATCGTTCATAAATAAAATCCCCAACAACCGTCAACCCCTCATACCACTCTCTGTTGTTAATGCAAGAACCGAAAAATCCTTGCAAAACTTCGTGACCCTTGAAATAAATGTAGTGTTTCATAGTTGTTTCTTTTAATTTGTTTATATAAGGACACAATCGTGTCTTATTTGAATGTTACGTTTGCAAAGGTAAGAAAGTTTTTTCAATCCACCAAATTTTTAACAACCCTCAATATACACATAATATGGGTATTCGTTATAGTCATAGTATTTCCAAGCGTATATTTTTGAGGGGCATTCTTTGGTTGCATCAATCGGTGAAGAGAAATAGTAACGGCTTGTGCTATCATTTCTTTCCTTTCCCCTCTTACATTTCTCATCCGCATACTCATACGCAAATTTCTTTGCATCCTCCAAGTTGTCAAATTCCTTTCTAATTGGTTCAGGTGCGCCATATCCGTAATATGTTTCGCTGACTATATATTTATCAAACTCTCGTTCCCTCTCTCTGTATGTGCGATAAGGTTTGAGTTTCGGCTCTTTACTTATTTTATCTGCTACATTTTTGAAAAACTTGTCAAACTCGGAAACTTTAACATCAGTGATACTGCAATTCCTCGTATATGGGTACGAATACACCTCTTTCCACGAGTAATTTTCAAAATTAATTTGCACTCTCTCGCTCAAAGTCCACGCCTTGTCGGTTGTGAAATGATGAGCGTAAAAGCGGAACAAGCGACTTGCACCATAGAAATATATACTGCTATCGCCAAAACTCGTAACCGTCCACCCTTTGCCGTTCATAAAACCGAATATTCCACGATGAAATGTGGAGTTGAATTTCGCATCGGCAACATCTTTTACTGCTTTATTATATTCGTTTTGCAAGATTTCATTGTAGTTCATAGTGTACTCCTTTTTTTAATTGTTATACTTTGTTTGTTGTTTACGTGTGCAAAGGTAAGAAATAAAACTGACATACACAAATTTTTAACGTTTGCCCTCGTATTTCCAAGTGAAAGTGAAATACGACACCGTGTCACCGTATTTCCTTTCTCCGCAAAGACCTGTGATTTTCGGTATCATTTCGGCTTGACGGTCACGTTCCGCCTTGCTTTCAAAATAATCGCCAATGGCTGCATAGCACTCTATAGAATTTCCATAGATAGGAAAACCCCAAGGGTCGTGACCTATTCTTTCCCTATCAACCCAATATTGCCAACAAGCGAAGCCATAGCCTTCCTTTCCGTCAAGTTTCTTTTTGTCGGTCAGCACAACATCTTTAATTTCGTTGTCGAGACTTCCATAATATACTTTTTTCATAATTGCTCCTTTCTTTTTGTTTGTTACGTGTGCAAAGGTAAGAAATAAAACTGACATACACAAATTTTTAACAATTTATTTTTAAGTGGAAAAAAAGTTCAAGTGAAAGTGTTAAAAATTTGCACGAACCAAATAAAAGTGTTATATTTGCAAATGTTAAGGGGCAACAACCATACCCCTAAGACACAATCGTGTCTTATTTATATACCACACAAAACAAAAAAAGAGGGAACGTTTTTGTACTCCCTCTTTTTGTCTCGGTGTCCTTTGTCTTATGCGATTGTGCGACCGCCAAGTCTTACGCTCACCACGTTCTCCAACTTCGGAGCGACTATGCGATACTGCTCTTCCTCGTTCAGTCCTGCGTTCACTTGTTTCTTTACGCTTGAGGAGTGGGAGGTGAGAAACGACTTGATTTCCTCAACCTCGCTTGCGGTGGCGATGCGACCGTCCACATAGTACTCGCTCTCAACGGTGGTGTTCTTTCTCATACCGATTTTGAGGTAAAAAACGTTCTCATCGTTCAGCGACTGATAGAAGAAAGCGTTGTACCACTTCTTGCCTTTCGGTGCTTCCGACTTGTAGTCTGCGGTCTCACCCTTGCGGTCTAAGCGACCATTGACTGCGTTCTGATAGTCCACTCCAAGCACTGCGTTGCGGTAGGTGCTGACCTTGCGGACACGGCCGATAAAGGGGTTGTTGGTCTTTCTCATAGCGGGTTCAGTTGAGGTTACGACCTCTACTCCGAAAATGCCTTTATTTAAGTTGCTGATTGTGTTGATTGTTGTGTTTTCCATAATGTGTTCCTTTCTTTTTAGGTTAATATTAGGTTAATTGTTTTTGTTTCTTGATTACATTTGCAAAGGTAAGAAATGAAATTGACATAGAGAAATTTTTAACATTTAATTTTCCCCATACGAAAACTATTTCAATTATGCAAGTTTTTAACACTTTCCCAATAGGGCATAGCACTCCCTTGCCCCCTTTCACATTTGCAAATATAACACTTATTTTTGGATTGACCAAATTTTTAACAAAAAAATCCGTCCACCCTTTGATAGGGCAGACGGACAATTTCCGTTGTGTGTGTACCGCCTACAAGTCCTCAAAAACAATCTCCATAGGCGTTTTCTCGTCCGTTGTCATATACTCCGCATCCACAATCTCCGACACTGCAAAATCCCCCTCAAAGGTGTAGTTTTCAATAACATAGTCCTCAATCCCACCGCATTTCTCAATGTCCTCATCGTTCACGTCCTCAACGAACAACGTTTTTGCCGCACGGTCAATAACTGCAAGTCTTTTCATATTTACCTCCTTTTTTAATGTGAATAACTTTGTTTACTTGTACCATTTTTCGTACTCCTTCAACTCCGCATAGTACTGATAGCAGAACCACTCCGATAGGCAATCTTCGCCATTGTTGATACTTGCGAGAAAATCTGCAAGTGTGTAAATGTCCGCATTGCCCTCGCCAACTTCTTTAACTGCAAGTTTGAAACGCTCGTTGTCGTTCATTTCGTCTAATTGGTCGAGAGTGAACTCGTCCACGCTGAATAATAGAACAAGTGCTTTTTTCATAGTTTCTCCTTTCTTTAATGATTAATAACTTTGATTGTTTACGCTTGCAAAGGTATGAAAGTTTTTTGAACCGACAAAGCGTTTTAACATTTAATTTCAAGTGTTAAAAATTTGCGTGTTCCAAATAAAAGTGTTATATTTGCAAATGTAAAGCAAGGGCAAAGAAAAACCCCCACGCATTTTCAGCGTGAGGGCAAAAACCATTATTAACCATTAACCCTTATTTCACCTTTGTTATTCTCGGTTTCATCTCCCTATCGGATAGCGTCAGTACGTCCGCCCAATGCCTGCAATCAAACTTGTACGTGCCTATCGGTTTCGTACCCACATACACCTTTGCGGTGAATGTTCCGCAGTACATCTTTCCCTCAACCCCTCTAATCGTCTTGAACGTGTCGCTGTCCTCAATTATCTCGGTCATAAACTGATTGTAGTGCTTGAAAGCGTCAATCATACGAATTGCGTTGTCGTTGTGTGTCATTACTCTCATAGTGTTTTCTCCTTTCTTTTTTAGTTGCACTTATGTTCTTCTATCGTGAGGTAAACCTTGTTCAAATCCTCCTCCACCACGTTGTAGGACACTTTCTTTTCAAGAAAGCGGTTTTCGCTCTTGGTGAGGTATTTCTTGATTGAGGGCAGAATTGAGTGGGTCTGCATACGTCCGCCCAATGTACGTGCGTTTCCTATGCGTATTCTCATCTCTACCGTGCCTTTCTCCCTATCCTCGTCAGTTCTCTCGGCAATAGCGAGAATGCCATAGTAGTTGCTAATGAAATAGTACGTTCCGCTGTAAATCACGTTTACGTTGCTACCCTTGATTTTAATGTCGCTTATTTCCATAGTGCCAATATGTTTTAGTGAATACTCCGTTTGTTGTTTACGTGTGCAAAGGTAAGAAAGTTTTTCCACATACCAAAATTTTTAACACTCTATTCAATAACCTTACGGATGTCGCCTGATTCAATCCACCAACCATCGGATTCAAACACAACTCTATCCTTGAAACCGCCTTCATTGATACAAATTTCGAGGTGGTCGTCATAGAGACCATAGGTGTCCGAGCCATCACTGCAAGTGAAACCAACCGATGCGTTGTACTCCTCCATAAGCTCTTTCAGTTTTCTGAGAAATTCCTTGTCTCTGTCCGTCATATCTTACTCCTTTCTTTTTTGTTTGTTACATTTGCAAAAGTAAGAAAGTTTTTTGATATGGAGAAATTTTTAACACTTTTTTTCTTGCACCCATCATTCTTGTCGTGTCGCCCTCTCCCCCTCTTAACATTTGCAAATATAACACCTTTTTTTGGATTACGCAAATTTTTAACAAATAAAAAAAGAAAGACCGCCCAAGCAAGGCAGTCTTCCCTATGAATGTGAAATATTAATTATGCAGAAATAAATTACTAATCTCTATTTAAGGTCGGTCGCGTGTTCTCATCGGCTCTGATGTTTTAAGGTTACACATTAGTTTACTTCCCCCCCCCCCTTTGTGGGTTACATTTCATATCCTTCCCAACCGCAGTCAAACTCCTCCTCGTCACCGAGTTCGTCTATGCAAGTTTCCACAACATCTTCGGCTTCCCCCTCTCCCCAAGCCATACAAGTGCCAACCACCTCTTCGGCAAATTTTTTGGCGTTCTCGTCAGTTACGTTTTCACCGCAGTCAAGGACTACTTTAACTTTTACTTCAAATGTCTTTTTCATTTTTACCTCCTTTTTTAAGTGAATAATTTTATTTATTGATTTAACGTTTGCAAAGGTAAGAAAGTTTTTTGAATTGACAAAATTTTTAACATTCCGTGTGAGAGTGTTTTTTAATTAGTTCCTTTTGGATTGTGTCCACCTTTCTGCATATATGACGATAGTTTCTTCTGTTTGTCGGGGTGTCCTCGATGCAGACGTGCCTGCCACTACGACCGCACAGATAGAAAGGCGTGTGATAGTGTTCTTCAAGTTGTGAACGGTATTCTTCCACCTCAGCGAGATAGATTTCATATTCTTCATCGGATTGGATATTCATCTTCCACAGTATGCGGTTGTCTGATATTTCAAGCATTTCATTGCGTAATCCTTCGCTGTAGTAGGTTGGAAAGTTTTTTTTCATAGTTTTCTCCTTTCTTTTAACGTTTACGTTTGCAAAGATAAGCAACTTTTTCCGCATACGCAAATTTTTAACATTCAACGTACCCAATTATGCGACCGTCATAGTATGACCGCAGAATGCGGTATTTTTTTCCTTCAATGAACTTGTACATTTTTTTCTTTCTATTTGTTCTCATATTCCAGATTGTTTTTAGTTAATACTCTTGTTGATTAGTCGGCAAGGCATTCCTCCATTGCTTTTTCGAAATCGTCAATCAATATATTATAGTTGTAGTAAAATCTGTTTTCATTTACATTAAATCTATGATATGTTCCTGCATTATCTTTGAGCCACTTAACAGCCTTCTCAATCATTTGCTGTTGCTTCCATTGAGCCATCTTTTCGAGCATAAACAAAATCTCTTGTTCATCTTGTACAACACCTCTAACTTCACAGTCATATAGGTTGTCTTTGTATATTTCTCTTGCTTTCTCTTGTTGTGTCATTGTTTGTCCTTTCTTTTTTGATTGATTACGTATGCAAAGGTAAGAAAAAGTTTTCACATAGAAAAATTTTTAACATTTAAGTATTTTTCGCACACGACAGTCATCTTTTCCATAAGACGAGTGATTATATCATCTACAGTCTCTTTCGTACTGTATTTGTATATCAAGTCGTAATCTTCATACGAATACCTTTCCTCCTCTAAACAACCGACTCCGTACTTGGTCTCCATATTCGACAGAAATTCAACTATCTCTGTCATAGTATGCCCAAATATCTTGTCCTTGCTAACAACTTCTTTCTTTGTTATCTCCTTTGATTCAAAATCTCCATCGTCTAACGTGGAATCTATAAGTTTAACTATCTCTTTTTTTGTTAAACCATCATATTCGTACAACCCGTGAAGTTCATAGACTAACCCATTCTTTGCTTTTTCTTCGTTTGTCATTTTATTCTCCTTTCTTTTTTGATTGATTACGTATGCAAAGGTAAGATTAATTTTTCAATCCACCAAATTTTTAACACTTTCACCATACCCAATACTTAATATTTTTCGTTAATGTATTCCATTGGGGTCATCATTGGGTTCATGAATAGGCTCACTATTGAACTCATTTGGTATCAGCGGGCAGTTCTCTGGTACAAGGTCGTCGCCAGTGTGTGAGGAGTTGCGAGCAGCTATCTCGTCCCAGTGGAGGGCCCAGTGTACCATCTCTGGTTTATCGTATTTGGTGCAGAATAGGTCCTGAACGTCCTGGTCCACCTCAGCGTCATAATACACCATAGACAGTTTGCACATAGGGCAGTCGCTGCAATACTTGATTTCTTTTGTGTACGCCACGGTCCTGTTGGCGGCTTTGGGCAGCTTCGGTGGGTTGCTGTTGCTGTAGTGGTGGCTGTCGTTGTGAATAATTTTCATAATGTTGCTCCTTTCTTTTTGTTTGTTACACTTGCAAAAGTAAGAAAGTTTTTCCATATAGAGAAATATTTTAACACTTTATTTTTCCAACCGCAATCAACCGTTACTTTTAAGTGTATAATCAATATTATTATCTTTCAGATACTTTCTTGCATCCCTTGCACAACCGTGTGCCGTAGGGCGAAACCCCTCAATAATTTCTTCAAGAATTGTGTCAGCAGGTTCGTTGTTTTGCTTTCGTGTATCACGTAATTTCAGCAAAACTGAATATAAATCCTTTTCAACGATTTTCATAGTTTTCTCCTTTCTTTGTTTGTTACGCTTGCAAAAGTAAGAAGAAAATTTGATATGGCAAAATTTTTAACACTTTATTTTCAATTGTTAAAAATTTGCACAGTCCAAATAAAAGTGTTATATTTGCAAATGTAAAGCAAAGGCAAAAAAGAAACCCCACGTTTCCCAACGTGAGGTCGTATTCACCTTTTATTAACCAATTTCTCCTATGAGGGCATAACACCGCTGACTCCGCTAATCTTTCCGTCTTTCATTGCCTTTTTCACCCAACCCCTCTGATTTGCCATCAAATCGGATAGGTCGTTTCCCTCAACCCTTTTTGTCGTTCCGTCCGTGTACTCAATGTTGAAAAAATACTTTGCCATAGTTTTGTCTCCTTTCTTTTTTTAATAGGTTATTACCGAAACGATTGTTGCCGTCAAGACGATTGCGATGCACAATACAAATGTTGTCGCTTGAAAAATGTTTTTTGCTTTGTTCATTCCCTTTTATTGTGTTTTAGTTTAACTTTGATTGACGTTTGCAAAGATAAGTCTTTTTTCCCAATCCACCAAATTTTTTAACATTTTATTTCCCCTACACCGCACACTTGACAAACTCAACAACCTCTTTCTTCACAATCTTCAATATGCTCTTGTTGTGTGTTTTCTTGACGTAGTAGTTATCGACCGCAACCAACAGCCAAACCGCCAAAACGATACCTATAAAACCCTTTACGATTTCCCAAATCTTTCTCATAGTCTTTTCTCCTTTCTTTTTATGTTTAACATACATTGTATATCTCCTTTGCGACCTCATCGCCATACAACCCCTTTATACGTGCAAACATTGCCTCCGAAAGTCGGTTCCGCTCCACATACTCGCTCCAAGTCAGTCCGTCTTTCTCAACAAACCGCTTGAACATCATCTTGTAGTCGTGAAACCCAAAGTAAACCGCAATCTCCAAGCGTACCTCGCTATGCAGATTATTGTCGGTCATCTCTTTCCACTCTTTGATTTTGTTTTCGTTCACTTTCATATTGTCTCCTTTCTTTAATGATTAATAAAATGTGTTTTCGTTTGTTTACGCTTGCAAAGGTAATAAATTAAATTGATATGGAAAAATTTTTAACACTCCTAACGCAAACTTTTCCCCTCGCTGAAAATTAAATGTTAAAATCCTTGCCCAATCCAAATGGAAGTGTTATATTTGCAAGTGTTAAAGGGAAACAGCCCACATACAAAATCCGCAAAACCCAAAATGTTAAAAATTTGCACAATCCAAAAAATAACCTTATCTTTGCAAATGTAAAATTAAAACAAAGTATTAACTAAAACACATTGACCTATGAAAACAATCCTTTTTTTCTTCTTCATCCTTTTGTCGGTTATCGGCATCATCGCCATATCCGCCTTTTGTGCAACCCTTTTCGTTTCTCTCATTGAGGAAACAAGCGACAAAATAAAACACCTCATCAAACGTTAAAAATTTGCATAGTCCAAAAACATTTTGTACCTTTGCATACGTAACGAACAACAAACGAAGTATTAACTAAAACCCTAAACACTATGACTTGGAAACAATTTATGCTTGAAAACTGCGGCTACGAAACCAAAACAACCTTTTGGGACGATTTCTCAATCGCCGACCGTTTCGGTGTGTCTGCCGTGAAAGACACCTACAACCGTGCCTTTAAGGAGTGGAAAAACAACACGGTTTATGTTACCGAGTTGGCTCTCGTTCTCAATCACAAGATATGGCAACACGCTGACCGCAACAACAACCTCGCTCACGTTTACGATGAGTTGTGGCGAAAGATTGACCATTGGTGCTGCACCAACCTCAAGGATGACGATTTGTCATACTACTATCAGACCACCGACTGACACATTGGCACATAGGGGTATGGGGTAGGGGTATGCAACCCCCTGCCATACCCCCTCCCTACGTGGGGGCTGCCTACGTATCCCCCCGCACACCCCCTCCCTCTGTTTGCCCTAAAACAGGGACACGGTTCCGCGAACGACGTTTCCAAAAAAAATCCAGAAAAAAAATTGCCTTTTTCCATAAGGTGCCTTTCTTGTTTTTTCCCAAAAGCGTGTCTTCACATTACCGAACGACGTTTCCCAAAAAAAAATCCAGAAAAAAATTGCCTTTTCTCAAGACCCCCACCCCTCTTTTTTGGACTATCCCCTATCCAAAAAAAAATCCAGAAAAAATTTTTGTGGAAAATATAGGGGTGCCATATTTATGTTTTCCATACTATTTATATCTTAAATAAGATATAAAAACAAAACATAAATTATGAAACGGACAATAAAGTTGAACGAGCGTGAGTTGAAGGGGTTGATAAGGGAAGTCATTGACGAGATAGATTACAAGACGATGTCGCATGCCTATTATCGTGCGGATAGGTTGGATAACTTCGAAGAGGTGCAGGATGCGTTGCGTGTAATTGAGGAAGCCCTCAATGCATTTCAAACAGGTGGTTGGTGGAACGAAGGTGGGAATAGATGTGGTGGTGGCTATAGCTCTGACAGCAAGATAATGATGAAGGCGTTTGATGCGTTTGACACCCTATACACATTCTTTAACAGAAAACACAAGCAGGCTCAGAACATAGCCCGCAAATGGGAGGACATGGATGATGAGGCTACCAAAAACATGACAGATGATGAAAGAGCCGACTTTCACGACGAAAACTTTGATTGGAGATGCATTCCGTACGGTGACCTATAGTAATTGTCCATTTACAGTCAGGTGAAAGTAAAATAAATTGCTTATAAGATGCACTAAAGGGTAGAGAATAATAATAAGGTAAAAAACAAAGGAAGAGTTATGAAGAAAATCTTAAGTATTGTTTTATTCGTCTGCGCCGTGTGCGTGGTGATGGGGCAGCGTCCCGTGAGGCAGGTGTCTGTCAGCAACAACAGCAGGGTGTCTGTTCAGAGGGGTGACCGCATATGCGGTACTGCCGTGAAGACCTACAGTTACACAGTCACCGAGATGAGCATTGCGAACGTGACTGTTATGGACAATGCGGCCACCGTGAAGCAGGAGGGTCGTACCGACAAGGTTAAGGTCAGTGTCGGCAGTGTATCGGGTATAACCTACTATCTGTATGACGCCAATGACCAGGCTGTGACGAAGAACTACATCAACGGTGGTGTCGGTTACGTTGACATGTCGAGTTATCAGTGCGGTGAGTACCGTCTGCAGTTGATAGAGCCTAAGGGTGCGGAGAAGAACTTCAGGATAGTGAAGAAGCAGAAATGAGGATGTTTTAGTTTTTCCCATAGTATGAAAGGCGGGTTTTTTTTCGGAGACCCGCTTTTTTTGTTTTTTTATAGTATATTTGTGATGCAAAAACAAACATAAAAGACATATGGAGAAAGAAATTAAACAGATTATTGAAAAGAAAGTTGCCGAGAAATGGTATAATGAGTTTTACCGTAAAAATGGATAAGTCATGAAAGAGTTGAAAAGGTTCAGGTTCGGTGACGTCGAGTTGAAGGTCATCCATGAGGGGATGGGGTATAACGGTGGGTATGCCGCAGAGATAGTGAAATGGGAAAAGAATCCTTATTACGGGAAAGAGGAGGAGTTTGAGAAGGTTGGGGAGACCTATTACGGGAAGGGTGAGGATATTGGGTTCTGTGTGCATGAGAGTTGTTTCAAGAATCCCGAGTCGTGCTATGTGGTGGCGTTCGTCACGAAGGATGTAGAGATGCCCGACATATTGAGTGTGGGCAAGCGTCCATGGGAATTGGATGGGGATGATGCCGAGGCGTTCAGGCGGATAATCGACTACATATACGAGTGAATTAACATTCTTTAACAAAAAAGATTTGGTCCATTCGGAAAAAGGCATTACCTTTGCAAATGTGAAAGAAACTCCGAAGACAGGTTGTCGGATATTTATAGTTAAGGGAAATAATATGTCTTAACTGTAAAGCGATATGGAAGACGACAACATGAAGAAGAAACTAAGGAGTGTCAAAAAGGAACTGTTGACCGAGAAGCATGACACTGAGGTTCAAATAAAGGAAGACAAGAAGAAACTTAGGAGGACCAAGCGCAAGTTGAAGCAGGTTGACGAAATGTTAAGGCAAATATGATAACAACACCCGAGATTACCTGTTACAGATTCATCATTTTTCCCCTGAAGGGAGGAGGCGGCGAGTTGTATTTCTACAACAAGGAGAACAAGTGCAATTCGCACAGCGGGCTTTTCATGGTCATGCATAATCCCGAGATGGACTTTGAGAGGGCGATGGAATTGACAACCACAAAGAGGCAGATGCCGTTTGGTGCGTTCTACACCTTATATGGCGGTAACAGTGCGGAAAAGGTGTTGCTTGTATATGGGTCGAGTCTTGACTTCCCCGTATCGGAGTTCACTGAGGAAGGGTTGAAGTTTTACAGAGGTGTGTTGGAGAAGTATTGTGAGGAGTATGGATACAGGTTGGTTTGGAATATAGGAAAATGAAAATATAGTATTAATTAAAAAATTTGGAAACATGAAAAAGACATTTACCATGAAAGAGATTATCTGGCTTTCGGTAGCCGGTGTTTTGGCAATCATCATCATTGCCTGTTCGTTCTACACTGTCAAGTCGACACAGCGTGGGGTGCTGAGTACTTTCGGCAAAATCCACGAGTCGTCGATTCCTGACGGACCGCATCTTAAGATTCCGTTCGTGCAGACGATAAAGAAGGTGAACGTGCAGCAGAAGAAGTTCGACGGACAGGAGAACTCCTACACGAAGGATGTGCAGACTGCGGTTGTGGACTACACTATCAACTATGACCTTGTGAAGGAGAATGTTGCCGACCTTATGAAGAACGTTGGCGAGGATTACCATAACAGGATTGTGGTGCCGTTTATCAGAAGCACGATGAAGGACATATTCGGTGACTATGCCGCCACGGAGATTGTGGCGAACAGGGATAACGTTCGCCGTGACATCGAGAGTGGATTGCGTCAGGTGTTGGACAGCAACTATTTCATCAATATCCAATTCCAGATTACCGAGATAGACTTTGACGATGCGTTCGAGACCGCAATCAAGGAGAAGCAGGTCGCCGAGCAGAATGCGTTGAAGGCTAAGAACGTTACCATACAGGTTGAGGAACAGGCCAAGCAGACCAAGATTAAGGCGGAAGCCGAGGCTGAGGCTATGAGAATCAAGGCGACTGCATTGGAACGCAATCAGAAACTTGTGGAATACGAAGCTGTCCAAAAATGGTCTGGACAATTACCGACCTATATGATGGGCAACAGTGTGCCGTTCATCAATTTCGGAAAATAAAAAAGATTGAGGAAAAAATACAGAATCCCGTAGCGATACGGGATTTTTTTAGTATATTTGCGTTGGTTATGGAAACAATTAAAGAAAATTTGAAAGGTGACGAGTTGCTTTATGCGGAGGCGAAGGAAGCCTACTACAACGAGCAGCCGATAATGACCGACGCCGAGTTCGATGCCCTTGAGGAGAAGTTGAAGGCACAGAAATCGTCTGTGGTGAACAATGTGGGGTATTGGGACAGGAAGGCGAAGGTGAAGCATCCGACCCCCATGAGGTCGCTTGAGAAGATACAGGCTGACAAGAACACGGGCGAGGCACCCGTGGAGGAATTCGCCAAGTGGATGAAGGGCGCGATTTCCAAGTGCGGGGAGTATGCGGTGAAGGTGGAGGTTGGACAGAAACTTGACGGAAACGCAATAAACCTTGTGTACATTGACGGGCATATCACGTATGCATTATCCCGTGGTGACGGGGAGTACGGGCGTGACTACCTGCCGAAGATAGACAGGTCTCAATATCCACAGACCATACCTGCGGTGCACGACATTGTGGAGGTCAGGTGCGAGGCTGTGATACGCAAGGATGTGTTTGCGGAGAAGTACGGAGACAGGTTCAGCAACGAGCGCAACTATGTGGCGGGTGTGTTGAACTCGGATGATTCCACTGAGGGACAGATGAGGGAGATAGACCTTGTACCCGTGGAGATGCGTTCCATGAACGGTGCCGAGTTAGTGTACCATGACATAACCGAAATAGGGGATTGGGGATTTAAAAACTATTCACAGTTGCATCGTGTTGAGACAACGTTTGCGGTTACAAACAATGGTTTTGACAAGCATTTCGTGGAACTGTTTGAGATGTATGAGAACTACAAGTATGAGGAAAGCCCGTACCGCGTTGACGGTATGGTGTTCAAGGTTGAACAGCGTTACCGTTCCGTGCTTGGCGAGGTGGAGCACCATCCGTTGTGGGCGGTGGCCGTGAAGTTCAAGCCTGAGGATTGTGTGACAACCGTAAAGGGGTTTGAGATGAGCATGGGCAAAACGGGAGTGTTCACTCCTGTGGCGTTATTGGAGCCTGTGGCGCTTGACGATACAATGGTGTCCAAGGCGAGTGCGTACAACTACAGTTTCATAGAGAAGAACAACCTCAACGTGGGTTCCATAGTGTCGATAGTGAAAAGCGGGGACATCATTCCGCAGATATTGAATGTGGTCAACCAATGTGAGAAGCCGTTTGACATCTTGAACGAGTTCAAGTGCCCGTATTGTGGGAGTGGACTCTATGTGGAGAACGGAAAATTCATCAAGTGCATCAACGACGAGTGTGAGGGTGTCCGTATACAGCGTTTCATAAACGGAATGTCGGCACTCAAGATATTCGGTCTTGGAGAGGTGATGATGGAGTCGTTGTACCGTTGTGTGTACAAACACCCGTGGGATTATCTGACCGTCAGTGAGAGTGAATTGAGGGCGAAGCTCTCCGAAGGGGGATTGGAAGGGAAGGTATGGGACAATTTTGTGGAAGGGGTGTTCGGTATTGGAGAGGTAACTATAGAGCAGGTTATTTCAATGCTGTCATATGAAGGCATATCCAATGACGGGAAGACTGTCAAGGAGATTGGCAAGAAACTGTCGGGATGTGAATACAGTTTCTATGGATTGGAGAAAAGCGTTGTCTCGGGATGGGATGAAGGCGAGGACAAGTACAATATCGTGATGGCGGTTGTCAGGTCGATAGAGGAATTTGGTGGAAGGAAAGTGATTTTCCATACCGAACAGAGTAGTGGTAAGTTATTGAAGTTGACACTTACAGGTTCACCGAAGGCTTACGGCTACAAGACAAAGAATGAATACAAGGAGCATATTTCAAAACTCGGGTATACTGTGGAGGAGGTTTCGATTAAGGAGTGTGATTTCCTTATAACAGATGACCTTGAAAGCGGCAGTTCGAAAATGAAGGATGCAAAGAAGTTAAACAAAACAATCAAGACATATGGAGACGATATTGCTTAGTTTCATGGTGCTTTATTTCTGCAATTTGGTGTTGGATTATCCGCTGCAGGGCACGTTTCTTGCCAAGTGGAAGAGCAAGTACAACTACATCCTGTTTGTGCATTCAGCAATATGGGGTTTTGGACTCTCGCTTGCGCTTGCGTTCATCGGCATATTCGCTTGGTGGAAGGTGATTATGCTTGTGGTTGGTCATTACCTTATCGACTATTGGAAGTGCAGGGGTCTGTACAAGAAATTCCCCAAGTGTTCCGACATTACGAGCCTTTACATTGACCAGGCGTTGCATGTGGCGCAGATTCTTGTCTGTCTGATTTAGAAGATGATAATTATAGTAGAGACAATCTTCAATAATAAAAATAAAAACAGTTACAAAAATGAAGAAGTTAACAGTAAAACAATGGATTGCAATCGGAATTATGGTTGCTGCGGTCATCGCTGAAATCGTTCTCGTTTTCACCAATCCCGGTACCGCTGTATGGGCGGGTGTCTCATATGTCCTTGGTGGCATCACAGGATATTGGCTGAAGAAGAAAAACATTGTCAACGACGATGAGAAGGCTGAGCAATAGTTCGAGATTCAGGGCGGCACTCCTCTTAGGGGTGCCCCTTGTTTTCCTTTTGGTGTTCCTGTCCTGCAAAAAGGAGAGGTGCGCCTGTTTTAATGTGGAAAGCGGTAATTATGTGACTGTCGACCTTCCCGACCATCCGACGTCTTCGGACTGTGGGAACATGAGTGGACAGTTTTTAACTGAATGTGAAACCATTTAACTGATACAGATTGATGAAAAAGATAGATTTCGGATTCACACCGTCCGAATATCAGCAGAAAATTTTTGACTTCGTGCTGCATGGCACGGGAAACGCTGTTATAAACGCCAAGGCGGGCAGTGCAAAGACGACCACGCTTGTGGCAGCGATGAAGTTGGTGCCGAAGAAACAGAAGTGCCTTTTCATAGCATTCAACAAATCGATAGTCGAGAGTTTGGAGAAAAAACTTGTGGGGTACGACAACTGTGAGGTCAGGACAGTACACAGCCTGGGGTTCTCGATAGTATGTCGTCACCTTGGGTTCACACCGATAGTTGACGAATACAAGTACAGGAACTATCTCAAGAACAACATATGCGAGCTTTCGCAACTTGACTGTGAGAAAGTGTCCAGAAGAACATTGGAAGAATATGTCGAGAATATCACCACCCTTATCCATTTCGGGCGGTGTAACCTGAAACAGACACCGAAGGAGATAGCGGAGGTTGCCAAGAAGTATGACATACCGTACATGCATGACGAATGCGAGGTTGTTATCAAGTGTCTTGAATGGGGTAAGACACATCTTGACAGCATAGACTATATGGATATGGTGTGGCTTCCGTATGAGTTGAAGATGAAACCCAACGGGCACCAATACGATTGGATATTCAATGATGAGGTACAGGACTACAGCCATGCATATGTCGACCTGATGATACGGTGTTTCAAGAGAGGCACAAGGTTTGTGAGTGTGGGCGATGAAAAGCAGATGATTAACGGTTTTGCGGGCAGCAGTTCGGATGCGTACAAATGGATGAGGAACTATCCCAAGACAACCGAATTCTCGTTGCCGATATGCTACAGGTGCGACAGAAAGATTATTGAACTTGCCAAGACATATGTCCCTGACATAAAGGTGAGGGACGATGCAGGGGAAGGTGAGATATACTACGACTGTTCCCTCAGTGACCTTGAATGTGGCGACATGGTACTGTGCAGGTACAAGGCACCTTTGGTCAAGGCGTATGTGAAACTGTTGAAAAAGGGGGTGAAATGCCATATCAAGGGACAGGACATAGGGATTGGTCTTATAGACATGCTCAACGGCACGGATTGTGAGAACCTTGGCAGGGAGTTGTTGACTGACGGTGTTTTTATCCGTCTGTATGAAAGGCTGATTAACGAGCGCAACGACCTGATGGCAAGGCATGGACTTGACCTGTGGGATGCGACGTTGTCAAATTACATAATGTACCTTTACGATTCGATAAACACGTTGGCGATTCTTGCAGAAGGATGTCAGAACAAGGCTGAATTGATTGCGAAAATCGAGAAGATATTCATGGAAGATGGCGAGGGCATATGTCTTTCCACAATACACAGGGCTAAGGGTTTGGAAAGCGACAGGGCTTTTATCCTGTGCCGAAGCTGCATGCCACCCAAAAGGGAGAAGCGTGAATGGGAGATGGAGGAGGAGAACAACCTGATTTATGTGGCGTACACGAGGGCAAAGCATGTCTTGGGGTTTGTCTCGGAGAAGGAGGTGCCGCCGTCAGGGGCGTTGATGGCTGACGACAAGATTGTCGACGACATTGTGTTCTGTGAACGGCGTGTCTGTTCGGTGTTGGGCAAGGAGATGTCTCCAACCAACGAGTCCCCGAACTTTGCACGGTTCAGACTGAAGGCAGCCACGAAGATAGAAGACCTTCATGAAAACGACAATGTTGTTGTGATGGGTACAAAAAAAGAGACCTCTGTTGAAGAAGTCTCATTGGATGATTTGTTATCGGAATTCTGATACTGTCGGATTAACTACCGCTTACCAATACCACACCTTCACCGAAAACGATATCACCTGCTTCCATACCGTTGACGGGGTGGATGCCGGGATAACTTGTTTTGTCGGTATTCTCGAAGAATGACTCCATTGCCGAACCTGTGAATACACCGTCGCAGCTGTCGGTATAGGAAGCGTTTTTCTGTTCGGGAATTGTTTCAAGTATGATTCCGTTGTTGGGGTCCTCATCGTAATTGTCCCATGCAAAAATAGAATTGTTCATAACTGTTGTTTGTTTTTGTTCTTATTTTAATAATAAATATCGGACAAAATCATTTTTTGCTTGAAGTGATATTTATATTTAAGAATAAGCATAAAAAACAAATTACGTAATATGAAACAAACAGTCAGATTGAACGAAAACGAATTGAAGGAACTGATAATGTGTGCCATCAACGAGGAAATGGAAGAAGGCTTCCTGAAAAACATGGTCAGAGGTTTTCAAGCAGGTGCCAATGCTCAGGTAGATACTCAGAGAAACCCCAATCAGGATGCCTATGCACAGGCTTGGGACGGTTTGAAGCAAAGATTTCAGGCGGGTAAAAAGGGGTATAACCTTCAGAACCAGTACACGAAGATGGACAAACTGAAACAAGAACTGCAACAACTTGTTGACAACGGTGTGATTACCCCAAACCAAACTGTTAACCAACTTCTCAATTGGAGCGTCGGCGCCAAACAGAACAAAAACCTCGGACGTGGTGCAAAGGGTTTCAGTGGCGCAAAGGGTGACTACCAGCGTCAAGCCAAGGAAATGGGTATCAAATTGGATGAGGCTGTTGACAAAATCATGGAAAAACTCATGAAGAAATAAGGTTCTTTCAAAAAGGAATAAACAAAAAGGAGAACGTTTTTATTGTTCTCCTTTTTTTATTTTGACCTTGCATTCATCTCGCATTGGTACATATATCCCATAGCGAAACAAAAACCTTAGTTGCGAAATGATAAACGGAATGCCGTGAGGGAATATCAATACTCTTCCGAACAGGATGAAGTGATAGTAGTGTATCATTTCATGCAGCAGGGTGTCACGGATACTTTTTTCATCCCATTCGCATATTGCGTTGAAGTTGATGTTGGCGGTATATCCACCGTTTCTTTTCTTGTGGGCATTTGAGTATGCGTATGAAAAGAAATCGTTTTTCCCCTGTGTGTATACGTCGAAATTACAGTCGCCAAGTTTCCCTTTGAAATATTTGGTGTTGTATTCCTTGTACAGTTTCCGAATGGAAAATGTGGTTAGTAACTTTTCCTTGGTCCACATGGTCGTGTTATTTTTCATTTCCGTACAACCTGTCAAGAGAATCGCCAAGTTGAAGCAGGTTTTCAATTTGAGAGACTGATGCGGTATAGTAATCCATCTTTGTCATGGTGACGACACGTGTACCATTGTGTGATACATCGGTCTTGACTTTGAAACCATACTTTCCAATATGGGAGATTGCGGCGTCAGCGGATGAGAAAAAATGTTTTCCAACGTTCTCTTGCCAAAATTTCTCACCAAGATAGTCGGTGTCGGGTTTAATGTTAACAATTTTTCTACCGTTCTCGGAGCGTTCTATTACCTGACAGGTATATTCACGCATGGTGTTGTTCTGTGCGAAAATGTTCGTTGCGAAGAATATCGCAATGGCTAAAAGTGCAAGTGTCTTTTTCATATTCGTTCCTTTCTTTGTTTGTTTACGTTTGCAAAGATAAGGGATTTATTTCAATCCACCAAACTTTTAATGTTAAAAAGTATTAAAAATATTTATATTTATAGTATATATAATTTGTTACGCAACCAATGAGAACATTCAAGATAACCGAGGAACAGTTGAAATACTACACAGAGGCACAGGACCTTTTGAACGAACTTGTATATGTAAACAAAAACAAGATAAAGGGAAACAAGGCGTTCCTTTCATATGACAACAGCGGTGCAAGCAGACACACCGACAACCTGACGTCTTCCGACAAACTCAAGACCGACAAGATGGAGCAATCCAACGGCGACACCTATGAGGTTCCGTTGAAAAACGGTATTGTATCATACAACATCACATCCATATCGGGTATGGAGGTCATGCACTATTTCAAACGCTATTGGGATTCGCAGAAGACCGAGATTTCCGCAGGTGGCAAGAATTACGAACTCGAGATGGAATCTTCAGAGTTCAACAAATTCATGGAGTTTTTCAAACGCAAGGTATGGAATGTGGTCAAACACTGTACATCTCAGTTCCAAAGTTCCGATAAGGGGTTTAAACCTGTGGGTATTTCAATTCTTCCCGTCCCATCGTCGAGCAACTTCAATGACAAGATGGCGGAACTGTTGTCACAGGGTGGCGGCTTGAACGGTTTGTCTTGTCAGGTTATCAACTCACAACTTTTTGTGAAGGATTTGCGCAACCTCCAAAGGGATGAGGATTTCATAGCAAAAAACAAGGAATACTATGGCAACAGCATGTTTTCGGACAATACAGGTGGCAGTGTCTTGCAGAATGTTGACAAGGCTGTTAACAAGAACAGGGCGCTCTCTGAATTGTACGGTGAGGCTGATGAACTTTCAAAGACATCAACCGTTTTACTCAACTCAATGTACCAATACACAACAGCGTCAAACACGGGTAAGAATACTGAAGGCGCGTTGAAACGCCTTGTTGCAAACTATAGAAAATATTACGATTCATTGTTTAACTTGAAGAATAAACTTAAATCAGCCTACGACAATCCTGTTACAGGTTCCCGTAGTCGAATTGACCCCGACAACCTGTTTCAGCCAATCAAGGGTACTAAAGGACCGTCTGTTGAAAAGCGAAGCGGTATTGTGTGGAAAGCGGTCGCGCCGTATCTCCAAAACGAGACATGTCCCGCCACAGGTAAGCCTTACAGCCCCATTGAAATATATCAGTATCAGCGCCAAAAATTCCAAATTAAGAATCTCTCCAATGCCGAACGTATGGGATTGAAGAACATCTACAACCCCAACAAGGATGAGGAACTTGTAAGGCGGGAAGTTGAAAAAACCAAGGGTACTATATTCGTGATATTCGACGACAATGTGTCAGGCGGTGCAACTCTGTCTGATATATGCTACAATGCTCAGCAGGCAGGCATTGAACATATTGTGCCTATAACTTTCGGTAAGATGGCTGAGAAGACACGCATGGGTATGAAGAATGTCTCACAACCCGTGAACACCAAGGGTGAAAAGGGATTCAACTACTAATCCCCTAAAAAGAACCGTATACCAACATAAATACAGGTCTTGCTGTTTCTGGTCGGTCGTAAACACCTCTAAAAGGATTGTTTCGACATAGGTTACTGACGCTTCAAGCGACATACAGCGGATTGAACAGTGTTCTAAAAACACAATCCCGCATACTTTTATCCTGGCTTTTCAGGTCTGCGTTGTGTAAGCACATCTAATATTATGCACCAACATATTGTAAATATACTATTTTTTCTTGAATAGCACATGCAGTTGTATTGTGAACATATCTAACATTATCCGTGTCGGGCGGTTGTAAATACATCTCATATTGTATTCCAACACAGTGTTTAACACAACAAAGAAAGTGGAGCCAATGTTGTAAATACATCTCATATTGTATTCCAACACAGTTTGCTTGCACTAATTAGTAGTTAATGAGTTGTTGTAAATACATCTCATATTGTATTCCAACACAGTAGATTCAGGAGATGGTCAGGTTTATATGGTGTTGTAAATACCTCTAAAAGTGTATCTCAACACAGTTATTTCTTCATTTCCATATCACGCATTTTGTTGTAAATACCTCTAAAAGTGTATCTCAACACAGTACAATCTTTATATTAGCCTATAATTCAAATACACATAAGACATTTTAGTTTCAAAAAGGAAGTGAATCATTGGAATAAAGAATGGTTTTTCCCATTTTTTTCAATTCTCTTACCATTTCCACTTGGCTTTTAACCTTTGAGGTGAGCACAGGTGATGAGTAGCCGTTCTTTGTCTGCGGTGTCTTGCACATTATTTGTCTTAATTCGATATTCTTTGCTATGTGGGCGATGTTGCAAGCAGCGTTGTAGTCGGCATTAAGACCGTTGATGTGCCATTCCTGTTGCCTTCTCACACGTTTTTTACTGACAAGTTTCAATTCCTTTTTGGATGTCTTGGTATTTGCGGTTTCGACCACATAGACGCTGTGTGTCTTTGAATCCATTTGTGATGTGAAATATGAGGGTACCAATACGGTCTGTAATTTGTTGTAGTTTCCAAGTTGGATAAACTTGTCCTTGATATCGGCAAAGTGTACAATCTTTATAACCATGTTGTTAAAAAGATTTTTTTCTTTCTCAGTCTCGCCTTCGGGAGTCAGAAAAATATTATCTATTTCATCTTTATCGTTAAGTTCAACGTGATACCATTCCTTAACCTTTCCATCTTTGGTGGTTATCCTTACCTTACATTCGTCTGACAAGAGGTAGTTCATTGTCTTGCCTTTCAAATGATGGTACTCAAGCAATGACTTGGGGGCGATGACATGGTCATTGTTCTCGAATTGGGATGATTCAAGATTTTCAAGCGAAATCGTGTCATAGCCGTTTTTCTCGAATACGCGGTAGGCATATGTAATTATATTGTCACGACACCCGATTAACTGTCGGGACACGTTGTCCATCTTCTTAATCAGTTTGCTTGCTTCGGGTGTATTTCTGAACGGGTTCTCCCAACGGCGTTTGTCCATCGTCTCTTTAGATTCGGTGGAGAGGTCTTTATAATCCTGCTCCTTATCGAACTGACGCTGCAGTTCCTTGTATTTCATTTTCAGTTTGAAATATGCACAACACTGTGAGCGCAGTTTCCTTACGTAACTGATATAGTTAGCAATGCTTGTGTCAATGTCTTTATATTTCTTGTATTGTTCGTCAAGGATGTCTGAAAACACTTTTTCAATTTGACGCATTTCCGCATTATTGCTCATTTTTTTATACTCCGCATACCTTGCGAAGAGGAATTCGGTTTCAATTGGGCAGAATGATACAATATTCGCCAATTCACAGAAATATTTCAGTTGCTCTTCAGATAACAGTGATGTGAATCTTCTGTCTTCAACCAATACCTTATAGATATTGAAGTAACCCTTGACATTTCCATTGTCGGTGATGTTGCTTTGCATGAGCATGTGTTTTGTGTTGACGTCAACACCGACAACATTCTTGATTTGATGTTCGGGTTTGACAAAATCGGATGTCACCGTAAATGCAAAGTATATTTCCCCGTTCTTGATTGTGATGTTGATTGTGGAACCATGCTGATTTGTCAAGTCAAGGATATCCACAGGAGTTCCATCTTTGTTGACAACCACTTGCCTATTACCCCAAAGTTTTATGCCGTGGATTTTGCCGTTAATTGGGAGGTGGAGGATGTATGTGCAGGCGCCGTCAACCCTTGTGATTGAGAAACCCTGTATTTCCAAGTTCATGGAACTTTTTTCGTTGTTCACCCGTACACCGCCGAAAGATTTCAACTGTTCAACCGCGGCCAAGGTGATGTATTCTTTTATTTCATTCTCATGGTTCTTGAAATATTCATAGAGAATTTGCAAACGTTCAAGATATTGAATATTCACCTCTTTCTTGGATTTGAGGTATTCGATGATACTTTTAAAACCCTTGGCATCCTTTATATTGTTTTTCTGCATTTCATAAACCACCTGACTACGAATCAAATCCTCGGGAGAATCGGAGTCAATCTTTCTTTTTCTTTCAGATAGTTCGAGAGTGGAAATTTTGGTTGTGTAGTTGGCAAGAATATTTTTCACAAAACCGTTGCGCCTATAGTGTGTTTCGCTTATTCCGAGAATATTCCCCTTATATCCATCGCAGTTGGTTTTACGGATAATCTCATACATGGCATTGTTGCGGCTGTTTGAGTCATATGTGAACAACTTGTACAAGGGTTCATCCTTGTGTTGTTCGCACAGTTGGTAATACACATTTACAGGACGCTCTCCTGTTTCTTTATTTGTTTTTTTACTATATTTGTCAAGGTAAGGAAGCAAGTCACCGATTTTCATTGCTGTGAGATTTTGGGCTACCCATTTACTCAACGTGTCTTTGTAGGCTTGGTATTCTTTTACAACCCTTTCCCATTGAGTGAAACCATCGGGGCTAAGGTTTGCCTTCATTATGATTGTCTTGGGCAGGTTTCCTTTTGTGCTTTTGTTCGCCATATCTTTTAATTTTTAAAATTTAACTTCTTTTCCATAAAAATATATCTCGGCATCGTTCAGTGCCTTGTAATCAATCGGGGGTTCACAGTTGTTACACAAAGCCTCCCTGCAAGCCATCAGTATTTTGCCTTGGTGGTTCATGCCTATCCATACACCCTCTGTCTGTCCAATTCTGATTTTTGCATCGTCACGCATTTTCACCACACCGTTGGCGCTCCCGTACATTTCTTCTATCCTTTTCTTTTCCTCCATGTACAGTCTGTGGGCAATGTTGTTCTTGCATCCCCAATCGGCCAACGACCACCCGTGAAAACCGTTTTGGCTCTCGACAATAACATAGTCATCGGGAATTGCCAACAGCATGTCAGCGAATTTCTTGTTCTGCAAGCATTTCTGCCATACAGCGTATAGCATCAGGTGATAATGCCATTCACTCTTGTTGAAATCGGGTCTGCCGTGCAAGATGTAGTTCGGGTCTTTCCTGTACACACCCTTCAATGCCTTGGCACCACCCTTGAAGTTCTTTATCTCCTCCTGTATCCTAATGCAATCGGTATCGTTTTTCCCATAAAACCCAAGTATATAGACATATTCGGGGCAAGGATACTTCACACCGAAAACCTCTACAGGATATTCTGGATTCATGTTACCGAAACTGATGTCACACCCATTCCATTCCATACCCGAACGGGAGAAGGGAATAACTTTCACCTTTGAGGTGTCGTATTGTTCAATGTGTGTGAAATTGATTTTCTCCATATGTTTTTTATGATAAAATTTTCCTACATTTCTCTGTGTATTCCTCATCCATCGAGATGAAGTTGTACTTGTCGGAGTTATAAACTTCATCACTTAGCACTATCGGGGAGTGTGATATGATTATGATTTGTTTGTTGTACTTTTTCATCATGCCTGGCAATATGCTTGCATAGAGTGCATGTATGTTCAGTATGTCCATCGACTTGTCGATTTCATCGAAGAGGTAGGTGTTCTGTCCGTTTGGGTTGTATGCCATCGGGAACGACCTGTAGTATGCTTCCTGTGCGTCATATGCCAAGCGCCACGGGTTGTCCTTATCCGATTTGCCGTATTTCCCGTATGGCTTGTTCAGCAAATCGTCGTAGGTCACGTTCCTTGACATCATGCCCGCGAGTTTGTGGAACTGATAGAACATGGTCTGTCCTGCCGACTGTTGGTTTTTATCCATAATATACATTAGCTCTTCGGCCGTATTCTCGATAATCGAACCCTGCAAGTCGCCGATGGACCCATAGTTCGGGCGATTGTCGAAATTATGGAAATAAATCGGGCTTCCGTCCCACTCCACCACGCTTGAGGTGTTGCCTATTAAGTTTAGTAATTCTGCGGTATATTTCTCAGGTGCCCGTTTTTCGCCAAACCCAATGCGGAAATCAATCGGTCTGACAAATGAGGAAAAGCCGTCCTTGCAGAAAGCATGTGCCGCAATTCCCTTGATGATTGTGGTCTTGCCCGAGGCATTTGGACCGAAGATAAGGTTTATTTTGTCTGATGCGAATTCGAACTTGCGACCGACAAGGATTTCGGAACAGGATACTTTGTATTGATTCTTAACCTTTCGGTATGTCTTCATTTCTTCCTTATACCGTTCCATGTCGTCATTGAATTTCTCGTCGTCAACCACATCACGGTGGGTTTCGAACGAATATTTCCTGTACCGACAATCAGTTTTCTTGGGTTTGGCAGGTTTGTCTTTTTCAGTCCATCGTTCTCCGATGTACCCTCTTTCTCCTGTAAATGTTATGCTTTTAATCATACGTACTTTTTTAATAAAAAAGATTAAAGACTTTTTCTGGATATTTATGGTATATGAGACTCATCACCTATAAGATTGAAAAAGGTAAGGTAACAATTGAAAACGCCTACACCTTACCAATCAGAGACCATAAAGAGATTTTGTCACATATCCTGAACGACAGGGATATTAAGAGCCACAAGCCGATTTTGTTTTACGTTTTGGAGTGGTTTTTTCTTTCTTCTTTACACTCACTTGGGCTTTTGCGGAAACGGAAACACCTTTCTTTCCGGCTTTAAGGTTTTCTTCAATCCTTGAACCGACCTTTGTCTTGCGTTTCTTTGGAACGGTTCCTGTCTTGGCGAACTGATTCATAGCCCTCATTATCTTAAGGTTGAGATAACCTATATACCACGCTTCGATTCCATATTTCATACATAGGCTTGCCTCACCCAACTGCTCGTTCCCGAACAGTCCGTATTTGTCAATCATTATGTTTTTCTCGGCGTCATTGTTGCAGACAGCGTCAAGATAATACTCGACCCGCTTCATTTCATCCTCACGCTCGAAAATCTCCTCGCATTTGTTCATGGATGGTCGAACCGTGTTTATCAGGCTGCATTCCTCGGCTTCGTTGGTCTCACAGTAGTCACCGTCGTACTTGATGGTTATGTCGGCAAAGAACATCTTGTCACGGACAGTCCGCATTGGCTGTTCTTCGTTAACCTTATCCCTGAGTATATCCAACGGTATGTCATACCCGTTTTCCTGGAACCATTTATGTTTGATACGGTTTGCCCTGCACATTATGTCTCGGGAGACGTAATGGTTTACCAAACCGTTATGGTAAAAATATTCAAGCATATTGCGCTTTATGAACCATACGGCGTATGACATGAACTTGTATCCTCTTGTGAGGTCGAACCTGTCAATTGCGTCGAATAACGCCAAGTTGCCTTCCGATATCAATTCAAGTATCGTGTCGGCATCCTTGGAAAACGTTTTCGCCATTTTGTACACAAACCGTTGGTTGCTCTGGATTAGTATGTCCAAAGCAGAACGGTCCCCTTCCTTGTACCTGCGTATCACATCCTCTTCCTCTTGCACGGACAGTACCTTGTATTTCTGTATGTCCCGCAACCAAATCTCCAAGGCACGGTTTTTAAATACGGGTGCCTTGTCGCTAAAAAACATTGGACCTTTCATTCTTTTTCTTTTTTAAGTTTAACGTTTGCAAAATTAACGCCTTTTTCCCTTACTGCCAAATTTATTTTCCTAAAAAACGTTAATCCGAAGAATTAAACATAATCAAAAGTATTCATCATACTTTTATTACATTCACTACCTGCATTTTTCAGCAAGTCTCTTCGGAACGATAACAATATCTCTTTCACTTTCTCGCGCTTGAGACGTTTAGGTTCAAAGGATTTGTTATCGCGTTGTTTTAAGAGTTTCTGCTGCAACACGGTTACAGCCACTCTATTCCTTATATTAATCGCCGCATTCACGTCGGCGTTATCTTCGTGTCCACACTCAATACACTCGAATGTTTCTTGATTTGGTCTGTTCTCATCGGCAATGCAACCGCAAATCGGACACATTTTGCTTGTGTAACTCGCTTGTACGGTTGACAATGCGATTCCGTACTTCCTTGCTATGTGTTCAACCTCTTGTTTTAATGAACTTAAACCAAGAAACTTGACCTTTCTGTTGTAGTTTATATCCTCGTTGTCCTTGTCCTTGACGTAGCACCTTCCAAAACCGTTGTCAAGGTCTTCCATAACGATGTGGTTCACACCATCCATCATCAGTTCCTTGCACATACCTGAAATGAGTTGTTGCTCGGATTTCAGCATCTTCATCTTCAAGGTGTCAAGTTTCTGCTGCTTGCGCTTGCCGATGGTGTAGTTCTTGTCCTTCTTCAGTTCGTCAACCACCAACGACAGTTTGCAGAAATCCTTCACAAGTTGTCGATTGTAATCATAAGTTGTCTCGTTTGAAAGACTGAACAAGTTGTGCTTGCAATTAACGTCAATACCAACAACATTGTCACCCGCTTCTGGTATATACCTCTCTCCGTCCTTGCACAAGTTGATGTTCACTTGATGGTATTTTTCGTTGAACGTAAGCACATACTCATAGTCGGGATTTGTTTTGCTGTAGTCTCTCATACTGCCGTGCCAATCCTTGTTAAACTTAACGGGAATATCAAACGACTTTCTTCCGATTCCCGACAGACTGACAAAGGAGTTGATGACTGAACCGAACTTCTTGTTGTAGTCAATGATTCTTGTTTTTCTGCACCTTCCCCCGAATGACAAGGACTTGAACTCAATCGGATATTCAGAATACCGTTTTATGATTCTGTTACGTTTACGCAAAGCGAGTTCAAACAGACGTTCAAAACCGAATTTCTCACAACAACGCAGTATGTTGTTGTAAAACTCACGTTTCTTTTCATCGCAGGTCTCCAACTGCTTGGCGATATAGTCAAGCGTGTTCTCGTTTCCGTACCTTGCAAGGTATGTTAGACATATTGTTAGAGGTGTTTTTGACTTTTCTGTCACAACCTTTTTCAAGTCGCCTTTCTTGTTCTTTTTGGTGTCACGCTTGTAGAACTCAAAACCAACAAATCTCACGACTTCAAAGTCAAGGTGCTTGCGGATTGCCTCAAACTTGTTCTGGTAACAGTTGAACACTTGAGTGTATAACTGAACATCAAACGAACTTGGAATGGCATCCTTGTATGTTGCGCGCATTTCCTTCAAGAAGTCAAGTTTGCTGTATTCAAGGTAGTGTTCAAGATTGGAGTTGACATATTCGGAAACAAGGTTCTTGTGGTCACGCAGCATAAGAGCGAACCCAACCAACTCGTCATATTTTTGACGTGTCAGTCCGTTTGATTTGAAAATTTTCGTGTATTTGCTGTCTATGACCATATTCCAATAAAAAAGAGGTATTAAACTTGCGGTTATAGTTGCAGAGAGAACCGACAAGGATAAAACCTCTATATATCTTTACTGTTATTTTGGAACTGCTCTCTGCTTCAGTTTCCATTATATAAATAGTGTCAAACTACAATATATTTATACGAGTTAGTTTTAGACACTTTTGACTACTTTTGAATAGGTTTATAAACTTCTGCCGCTATCCCGTTTTCGGAAAAGGTTGGAGATGAAATCTATCAACTTTGTAACAATCGGTTGCAGGAAGAAGTAGATAACCCACACTATGCAAGCGGCAATGACAATTGGAACGGAAAATTCCCATAGTACACCAAACAACGCCGCATAGACCATGCCTTCCGACTTGTCGGTGTATTCGAAGAAGGATATGTCGGAATGCTTGTTCATGTATTCCAATACTATATATGCAACCGCAGTGAAAAACAATGCACCGCTTAGATATATTACCGTACCTGTCGTCATAGTTTGTTCTTTTGCTTGATTTGATTTACTATCTGTTCGATTGCGTTAATCTGTCCGGGGCTGAAGTATTTCTTGTTTATCCCAAACACCAAGTCGGCGTTGACGTTGCCGTCCTGTACAACCGCCTCGTTCTTGGCCAATTCCCAATTCGGTTGCGGCTGCGGTATCATGAATTCCGAGAACTCGCCTATATGCTTGACAAAATCTTTAATTTCATTATAGGAACAGAGTTTCAAACTGCCGTTCGTATGCTTGTGTATTATATAGTTGTCGTTCCCTACAGGGATTATTGAGAAGAATCCCGAGGAATTGGTGCCTATATGGTCGGACACACGCACTATATATCCAGGAAACCGATAGTACGACGACCTTGTGGATTTCACAACATCGTCGGTGAATCTCAGGATATATTTCTCCAACTTGTTTCTATCTTCCGATATATCAACCATTTTATTCTACATTATAACCTAACTCTTCTACAGCCTCAATCAGGGCATCCTCATCGAAAATGTCATTTGGCTCGGCATCGCCACGGTTTTTCAATTCATCAATCAGTTCCTCCGTGGTTGCATTCTCCAAATTCATGGGAACATATTTCGCCACATATTCGAGAAAACTCCTTTTGTCAAATTCCGAAAGACTCTCAAAGAGGTCTTCAAAAAATATCATTGTTTTCATACTACCATCTCCTGTTTGTTACTTTGTTGTACCAATTCACGCCAAACCTCGATATTGGAGATTTTTGCCCCCAATAGTATTTGCCTGTCAAAACCCATTTAATTGGTTGGATAATGAATGACATTATGATAGCATATAAATACATGAACGGTGCGGAGATGCGCCAACCTATGTTTCCGCTCGGTTTTTCCTCTTCCCACGCATAAGCGATGAACGGCATGTCAAGGTTGCCCCTGTTTCCACTGTTGCCGAATGAATCGCGGAGTCTGCGTTTTTGATGGTCGCTCAAGGGACACCCCTCTTTTTCCAATGTCTCTTCTATGAGGATGGCTGTCTGTAAACCGCTGAGCACTTTGTAGCGGTCTCCTAAATTTCTTACAATATTCATAGATTATATTTTGTTGTAAATACTATACAATGTTCTCCTTTTCAAAATCGTCACTTGTTGACAACGGTTTTTCCATTTCGGATATGGAATAGAGTATATGCATGGAAGCGAAGAGGTTTACGATAGACACTTTCCCTTCAGTTCCCTCATAAATCGGTTTGCCGTTGAGCAACAGTCTGAACTCACCCGTCTTTTCATTTATTTCGAGGTGGTAAGCCAAGTTAGACATGGCGGTTTCGATAGCTGTGTTGTCCTCGATGAAGGATTTCTTCAGTTCCTCGAGTTTGTCCAAGTCGGTGTCACCGAGCCTGACTCCCTTGTATTTTTTGACGATGTTCTTGTTGAACGCCTCACCGTTGGATGACGCACCCTTCGAGAAAGCGACGTAGTCTTCGGGCGAAACATCCTTGTAGATATATGTTCTGCCTCCCTTGAAGACAATTTTCAGTGTCTTGTTCTCGTTCTCTGCGTCATAGCAGGCACTGTACACCAAGTTGCTGCTGTCGTACCACGTGTGGTCGACCTTGTTTACGTATTTGTTGTAGATTACCATGTTTTGTTATTTTTGTTTCCGCAAATATACTATTTTTTTGAAACGTCTTGGTTTATGTCTTGAATATTTTTATATTTAATATCATAGACAAGTTAAGAAATGGCAGAAAAATATACGTTCACAAACGAGGCAAAGGTTGTATTCAACTATATAAAGAAAGACCTTGTGTCGCAGTTTCCCACCGAGAAGATAAGTTCATATTATTACATATATTCAGTTCTCTCCAATAAAGACTGTCTTGCTTACAAGGCGTTGGAGAAACTTTTTTTCACCGAAAGCCTGAACAGTCTGGAAAACGACTGTTATACCGAACTCTCAAACACAACCCCGATGTCAGGTGCAGAACCGAAATACGATAAGATATACGACGAGGTTCTTGAGAAATGCAACGAGAAAGGTGACGTGATAAATTCCTGCCTGTTTCTGGACATTCTGTTACTGCTTGACGAGAACTCGTATAAGGTTTTCAAGAAATACGGAATAACAACCTCACAGATTGAAAGTGTGATGGAAAGCACCATTGCTGAAAATGCCGACACCGTTGCCGATACACAGACGAAGGAGAAACGCAAGCCCAAAAGCAAACAGAAAAAGGAAACCGAGAATACACCCAAGACACAACCCGCAAGTGGGAAATACCCCGAAAACACCGATGTTGAGAAAAACCTGATTGACTTGAACAAGATGGCAATCAGCGGCAAGTTGGACAAGGCAATCGGAAACGGTGAAATCATTGACAAAATTTTCACCGCACTATTGAAAAGAGACAAGAACAACGTGATAGTGGTGGGAGAGTCGGGTTGCGGAAAGACCTGTACTGTGCAGCACATCGCCAACATGATTGTGGACGGTGACGTGCCCAAGTATTTCAAGGACAAGAAACTCATGAAGATGGATTTCATATCGTTGACATCGGGCACGGGCTTCAGGGGTGGTTTCGAGTCAAAGTACCAAAACATCATCGAAACCGCAGCCAAAAGCGGCAGGTACATTTTTTTCATTGACGACATAAACTCAATCCTTTCGCCAAACAGCAAATTCACTGAGGTTGCAACTGACGTCATGTTGGAGGACATACTGAACAACAAGAACATAATGTTCATATGTACCACAACGCATGACAACTATTCGAAATACATTGAGCCAAACAAAAACCTTGTAAGGCGTTTTGAGAAGATTGTCTTGACTGACAAGGATGGGAAAGACAAATTCGACATCATAAAGAAGGTTGCCGCCAAGTATGAGAAATACCACTTTGTGACATATTCCGACGATGTGATAACCACCGCAATAAACCTGTCGCAACGTTTCTTCGGCAATGCTGATATCTATACCGTAAGTGACATACTTGACACTGCAGCGGCCACTGAGTTGATGAAGGTCAAAAACGACGATAATCTTGACAAACTCGTATCTGAACTGATAGAGATACAGAACAAGATAGATGAAATCAAGACAAAGTCGGATTCGGAATCGTATGAAAAGTACGACGAACTCTGTGCCGACGAGGTCAAGAAGAAGAGCGAGATAAACCTTTATGAGAAGAAGATGTTGAGTGAAAAGAAACCTCTGCCTGTAACGCTCAAGTCACTGTACGAATGCGTATCAAAGAAAACAGACATCCCTGTGGGCGAGATTGGCAAGACCGAACTCGAGAAACTTAAGAACATTGACAGTCGTCTTAAGGAAAAGGTTATCGGACAGGATGAGGCGGTTGAGATTCTGTGCAAGGCGGTCAGACGGCAGAGGGTTGGATTAGGCAATCCCGACAAGCCTGTGGTATGCCTGATGTCAGGAACAAGCGGATGCGGAAAGACTTTCTTGGCAAAGAAAGTCGCCGAGGAGGTTTTCGGTAGTGAGAAGAACATGGTCAGGCTTGACATGAGTGAGTATGCTGACAAAATCAGTGTGAACAAACTGATAGGAAGTTCGGCGGGCTACGTCGGTTATGATGAGGGTGGTCTGTTGACTGAGGCAATAAAGAAAAACAACCACTGTGTGCTTCTGCTTGACGAGATAGAGAAAGCCAATGAGGAGATATACAATACGTTCCTTCAGGTATTCGACGAGGGAAGACTGACAGACAACAAGGGAAACACCGTTGATTTCAGGAACGTTATCATATTGATGACATCCAATATCGGGACAAAGGAAGCCGCCAACAAGAAACCTTTGATTGGTTTTGGCGACAAAAACGAGGATGTAAGGGATAGGGACATTATATTGTCCACAATCAAGAAAAAACTTCCACCCGAGTTCATAAACAGGATTGACGAGATAATGTTCATGAACAAACTGACTGACGATAACCTCAAGACCATCATAAAGATAGAGATAGGGAAAATCGAGGAACGTGTAAAAAAACTCGGCTATGCTTTTGATGAGTCAATCTTTGAGGGCGAACTTCCGAAGAATATCTTCAAGGAGGTCAAGAAAGAGTCTGAATACGGTGCAAGACCGATACTCAGGGAATTGCGTCGCCAATTGGAGGACAAGTTGACTGACTACCTTTTGGAGAATACACCTAAGAAAGGATACAAAATCAAATATTCAGATATTTATAATGAAAGCAGTGATAAATGAGTAAGGTTGTCTACATAACGGAAAATCAGTTAAGGGAAGCGTATGAGAATGCACTGACCGAGGCATTTGTCATAAACATACATTTGGTGTCGGCAATAAAGAGATACCTTGACAAACATTTTGCCAAGGCTAAATATGACGACATAGACGAGAACGGTGATGTTGTGGAGAAGAATGCGGTACAGGTGCTGAGTGTTTCAGGGCAACCGCTTCAAACCATAAGTGTGGAAAAACTGCTTTCAAAACTTGATTCCAAATTCGCCTCGAATATCAAGGATGATGATGACAGGAAAAAGTTCATCAAGCAGGTTGTTGACGATTGGTTGGACAACAAGATAAGTCGTGACGGAATGCTGTCCGTAAACTATATCAAGTAGTTAAGTGTATTTTCAGATTTTCAAATATCAACGGGTTGTAGAAGACAAATCTGTGACCGCAATGGTATATTTCCTTTGAGTGTTTCTGCACACGCATGACAAACCTGTTTGCGTCGGTTGCATTATCGGCATCATAAGTTATTATACCGTGTTTTTGGAAAAGCGGTTGGTCTTTGTTTTCCTTAATCAACTCATACATGAGATGAAGGTTTTCGTTGCGATGCTCATACCCGAAACTCACATTATCCGAGAAATAGTTTTCATTGGCTGAAAGGAATATCCTGTTTTCCGACTGCCATCTGAAATCGTCTTTCACCGCCTGTACGAAATTTTCCTGTAGAACGTTTTCACTGCTGTCGTTGATGATAATCCTTTTGTTGAGGAAATTCTGCCACACAAGTGATGTTTCGGCAGGGTGGTTTGTCAATATCTCGCTTTGGGGTCTGATGACAAAGAATACCGTACCGCCAAATTTCTCGATTGCCTGTCTTTCATTAGGGAAACGCACGTCGTCAACACATACAGTATCCTTGGAACTGTTCTGTATATTGGATATGAGTTTTTCCACATGCCAATCAGGATTGTACTTGCGTATTATGTTGGTTCCTATGAACTGCAGCATGTCCCTGACGTCAACCCACTGTTTCTTATCCTTGCATTCACGCTCAACATCCTCATATGGAACGGAGGTGTTGTCGGAAATAAGTTTTATATCCTTATCGCTTATGCCGCAGTCCAAGACATCACCTCTGTTTTTCACAGCATTAAGTTCCATGATGTTGGAGCATACATTGGGAATCATTTCTATGACAAGCCTTTTCAATGCGTCGGCAACGGTTATTATTTCACCGTCGAAATTCTCCTTCACGGCGTTTGAGAGACTTCCCTTTCCGCTTCGCATTCTTCCTGCAAAGCCGAATATACGCTTATTCGTTGTTGGGTTCGATAATTCCATCTTCTGTCGGGTAATTTGGGTCGTTGTTTTCGTCTGTTTCCTTGTTTTTCTCGTCCTCGTAATATTCGAGGGTGTTTATCTCCTTGAGAATATCTTTCAGGGATGCGGTGTCCTTTGCAAGTTTCTTTACAGCGGGCTTGTCATGGTCAACTATGACGTTTATTGCCTTCCTGTCCCTTATTGTCTTGGTGATGTTGCACACCTTCAATACCTCGTCGTCAAATATCAATCCTTTCTTGATAAGTTGGAAGACAGCGCTTTTCTTCTTGTCAATGACTTCCTGTACTGTCATTCCCTTGTATTTGCCCGAGGCTTCGATAACTGAATCTAAATGTAGTTCATCCATTTTGTATTTATGTGTTTTTCTAATAATTTTTCCAAAGTGTCTCTTTGTTGAGACTGTAGTTGTTGCCTTCAATGACCTGTTTGTCAAAGTGCTTTTTGGTAAAGCCGTTTTCGGTCAGAATGTTGTACATCTCACAGTCGTAACCGCTTATAAGTATCTTGGCATGACTGTTTATACAGACTTCCAAAAACTTTTTTTGAGTGTCATCATCCATATCCACTGTATATCTCGTCGTCCCACGTGTTGAATGCACGTATGGCGGGTCTGCATAGATGAAAATGTTGGGTTCGGAGAACCTTTTCATGAGTTCGATGCCGTCCCTGTTCATGAAATTGACCTTGCTCAGGCGTTGGTGGAGTTCATATAGCCCGTCAACCGTACTGAGGAAGTCGCTTACGTTCTTGGACATATTTCTCCTCACAACCCTTTGAAGACTGAACCCACCAATACCGTTGTGGCTTGTTCGGTTGATATAGAAAAAGCGGAACGCTCTGGAAACCTCGCCCAACTCTTTGTCATTTTTCAAATCGTCGATATATTCAGACCTTAAGTCTTCGTCATAATATACCAAATCACAGAGTTTCTTGAATTCATTGAACTTCGCTTCATCCGACAAGACCTTGAACAGCGAGTACACATTCTTTTCAAGGTCGTTATATATCTCAATCGGGGCAATCATGTCCTCGGGGGTATGCAGACCAATGGCGAACGAGCCGCCGAACGGCTCAATGTATGTGTCATAACTACCCTTCTCAGGAAATTCGGGTATAATGTTCTTGTACATCCCGTTCTTTCCACCAAAAAATTTGATGCAACTATTCATTATCAAGATATTATTATAATACAGAACAAATATACTATTTTTATGTGACATTTTTCAAATGTTGCATGATATTTAATAATAAGACCGCCCAAGATTGCGAGGAAGCTGTCAGAGTCGAACCACCTCCTTTACTTGTGGCGGTTTCCTTATTCATATGATTGTATATTTATAATATATACATTGATAACGGATGAGTAATATTCTAAACCATAACAGGAAGGTATTCAAATTCAAGGTCAACAAGGCTGACTATTGGGACATGCACCTGTACTTGAAACAGTACGGGGGCAATCTTGCCGACATGTTTCAGGATGAGTGTTTGGCTTCATACATTGACACGGCAATGGATGAGTGCTTGCTTGAAAACGGTTTGGTGTCGATGGACACATACCAATGGGAGAATGCAATCAATAAAGGTGTCTCGCTTACCAATATCGGCTTGACGGGTGTGGATAACGGTTTGCTTACCTATGACAAGGATACCATAACGCAGGAGGAGTTCGACGATATCTATCAGAACAGTGTTCTCGAGACTGGTGTCGACGACATGAAACTGTATTTGAACAGGGTTGCGGGCAATAACAAGATATATTCATACGGGAATGAGATTGTAAAGGAGAACAACATAAACATATCAAAACTGAACGGGGGATTCTATCAGGGGTTTTTCCAAACCGACACGGGGTGTGAATACAGGGTATTGCCAAGCAAACTCGGCAACGGATGGACAATGGAATTTGTCTTCAAGCCTGTTTTTGACGGTTCAGTACCAAGCGGTTCTGAAGAGAAGTTACCTACGCTTAACGATGTCTATCCCGAGAACAAGGGAATATTCTTCTATATCGGTACAAGGGCGGAGAACAAGTGGTGGAAATACTATAACAGTGACGATTCGGGAAGCGGAAGTAACGTTTTTACGACCGACCTCACCACCGACAGCGGGCTGCGTCTTGACAGTTATGACACGGTAGTTGATATAAACAACAAATTTGTGACATACAACCGAAGCAAGAACGGGCTTTTGGCAAGCGATGAACACACCGACGACGAGTATGCAAGAATATTGTTTGACGAGAAAAACTTTGGTGAGAACTATTATCTCTATGTGAATAGAAGCAAGGACGGATACACGGTTGAAACGATAGGTGACCTGAAAACAGACAAGACAAAGCAGTATGACATTCTGAAGGACCTGTTCAGAAACGCCTTGGCATTCCAAGTGAAAGTGGATGGAAAGATTGGGTACAAGTACATGGTTCAGGACTGCGAATCCGAGAAGGGATATGCGATAGAGGAGGAGTGGTCGTATGAGGAGAGAATAAAGGTTGGTGAATGGAACCATGTTGCCGTAAGGGTCATTCCGTTTTTGCCGAAGGATTCGATACCTTACAACAAGAAGGTGGACTTGATGAGACTCATTTTCTATGTCAACGGTAAAATTGTACTGTATTCGAAACCGATACCGACGCTTTTACTCAGGGTGTTGAATGATGTATACGAAAAACAGGAGGGTGTGCCGTACAATATTTCAATTGGTGGTGGAACACAGGGGCTGTGCGATGTCGTCTATGGTTTGGATACCGTACCTGAGGATTTGCTGTTCTTGGAACAGGAGTTTGGCGGTTCCCTTGAGGGCTATTTCAAGGTGTTCCGCTTTCATTCCTGTGACCTGAACTATGAACAGATATATCAGAACTACAGGCTTGAAAAACAATTAAGGTGGATTTAATAGTCAAAACATATTATATTAAATTGTATGGAAAGTAAAGTTATAAACGAAGCATTGGGCGGTGATTTCAACCTCGGTGAATTTCAAAACTGCAAAACATTTGCTGCAAGGCTGAAATACTGTAAAGAACATTTAGGTCCTTCCTTTGGTAAGGGAAGTTCACGTATCATATTTGAACTGACTGACGAATTGGTTTTGAAACTTGCCATCAATGAAAAGGGAAAGGCGCAGAATCGTGTGGAAGCACAAATGTCGAGGGAGAACGATGGCATTGTTGTCAATGTTGAAAGTGTTTCCGATGACTATGAGTGGATTATAGAGGAAAATGTACTGCCCGCCAAGAAAAGCGATTTCAAAAAGGTCCTTAATTTGTCTTGGGATGATTTCCAATCGTTTGTTGTGGCAACATTCAACGCCTATGCCCCCAATGGACGCAAATCATTTTATTATGCAATGGACGACGAAATGTACGAATATTGCATGGAGGAACATCCCGACAATTGGTTCTTTAGAGGTATATGGGACTATATGACAAACTACAACATTCCTCTTGGAGACATGTTGCGTTTATCCACCTATGGATTAACTGAACGTGACGGTGACGCACAGATTATCATCCTTGATGCGGGCTTGACTTATGAGGTATATAACCAATTTTATGCAAGGAGGATGAATGAGAGTGAAACAATTGAGGAAGAGGTTTCACTCAAGCCGTTTGAACCCAAGGAACAGTTGCACCCCAAGTTTTGGGTGAACAACAAACTCAACTCCAAGGTCCGTATGCGTCTGCTTGACATTGCCGATGACTTTGTGAAGACCCTTGATATAAGATGGGTTAAACCTGAGGACATTGTCCTGACGGGTTCAATAGCCAACTACAATTGGACAAAATACTCGGATGTTGACATTCATATTATAATGGATTTCAAAAAAGTGTACAAAAAGACCGACTTTGTCAAGAATTTCTTCGATGCCAAGAAAACAGAGTGGAACTCCACCCACGAGAAACTTAAGATATATGGATTCAACGTTGAACTTTCGGTTGAGGATTTGGATGCACCTGCGGAGGCAAGCGGTGTCTATTCACTCGAGAAAAATGATTGGGTTAAAGAACCGAAGGATTTGTCCGATGCCAAATTGAACAAGGAATATGTAAAGCAGACTGCTGAGAAATATCTTGACAAGATAGACAAACTTGAAAAACAGATTTCCAAGGAAAATGATGCCAAGAAGGTGGAAACCCTTTCAAATAAAATGTTGTCAATATTCAACACCTTAAAAGGTATGAGGCGTGAGGGGTTAAAGACCAAGGCGAAGGAAATGAGCAGTGGTAATATCATTTGGAAAATATTGAGGGCTGAGGGATACATAAAGAAGATTTGGGACATTATAAACTACAACTATGACAAACAGATGTCTTTAAATGAAGGTTCTTGGGGTGTACTTCCATTACAATCTGATGATGGTCTTGATTTTAAAGCACAATTAACTAGAAAGGTTTTGGAAGTAAATAAAAAAGAATTAGACAGTGCAAAATCAACCCGTGAAGCATATAGCGCACTTGGAAATGTACTTCTTTTACTTAAAAAAATAAAAGGTTGGTACATGAAAGATGATTTAGTCAAAAGTGGGCTTGAGAAGAGTATAAAAGATAAAATAGGATATCTCAATAAAAATATTGAAGATTTCTTATACCCTTGGAACAACGATGTGAAAGATGATGCTAAAACAATTGTAGAGAACCTACCTAAAGTGTACGATAAAATTTTAGACCAATATGCTTTAGATGGTGATAACTATGAGTGTCCAGAAAAAGATGATGATTTGGAGGGTGACGGTCTTCTTGCTACTTGCTATAAATCAATGACTAAAAATAAAAAAGAAAAACTAAATGAGGGTTATATTGATGATTTAATAGCCGATGTTTATGAAAATGTCGATGTTTATACAGTTTTGATGGATTTTAAAAATGCACCAAAGGGAAGTAAACAATATTGGAATTTGATAAACCCGTCACAATACAACAGAGCGTTACAGGATTATATGCAGAACGGAGAGGCGATGCGTTTCCCTGAGCGTATAGTTGACGAATGGGTTGAACTGATTATGAGAAATAGTCTTCAACTCCAAGCTAATACTGAGATTTCAGGTCATTCTTCTTATTTTCCTGAAGATGATTTCAGGGAGGTGTTCGAAGATGAATATGAACAATGGTGTACAAATAAAGGTATTGAACCTGACTACAGTTTTGAATCATGTTATGACTTTCTATATGAACGAGGGTGGGATGATTACGCTGTTGCTCCCGATGGTAGAGATGCGATAAGTGACTATGGCTTGAAACCGTTGGGTAATATATTAAACGAATATAATCCTTCAATGTCTGTAGGTGAAAAACTTATACTTGTGAACCGTTGCCTTGACGTGTGGCACCACAGAGGTGACTTGGCATCAATGTTCATTAAGGGTGGCTCAAAGGTTTTGACACAAATCTCGGCGGGGAATTATGTCAATGAAAACAAATCCAAGACTGTGATTGTGTATGAAACTCAATTGAAAGAGATGAATCCTGGATATGGAAATGTTTATCTAAATTCTTGGCTTGGAAGATTCCGTAAAGCGCTAAATAATGATAGCGTGACAACATCAGCCTTGCATGATGCGATGAAACGTTTTGGATTTAAGCAGGTAATACCAGGTGTTTACAGGAAAACTGATTTGGAATGGGCACTCGGAAATATTGACAGAGTTAAGAGAAGCCTTGGTTTATTGCCGAAAGAAATGCCACGTGAATATACGGTAACGAGAGATAGTGTGGAAAATAATAAACCTGCTGTCGATGACACCGACGACAATACACCTCCGTTGTCTAAAATGGATGTCGCTTCAGATGAGTTGCTTAGGCAAGATGATGTCTACGAAAACAAAAAGAAAAGTAAAAAATAATTTAAGGTAATATTTATATTTAAAATAAGTGCAAAAAAGATACATACGTAATATGTCGAACGAAATTAACAATGAGGAACTTTTGAGAATGAAGCAACTTATGAACTACGGTCTCAATGAAAGTTCCAAGAAAAGCGGACAGTCAATAGTCGAGTACCATCAGGTTGGTGCTGACGGCAATACATACGGTATTGTAAAGGAAAACAACAAATTCTATATTAAGGTTGCCCCCAAAAAAGACACCGAGGTTCTTGCCGAGGACTATGACTACATCGGTGGTTTCATGAATAAGAAACAGCATGAATATGACACCTATACCGTTGCATCCAAGCAGTTCGGTCTGAAAATGAAATCCCTGAACGAGGCCAACGCTGCCACAAAGGTTTCAATCAGCCCTTTCAAGGAAACTAAGGATGCTGAATGGCAAATCAACGAAACTCGTGAAATGAGAAACGAAATCAACCGTTTTAAACAAATCACGAATAACGTGTCTTATATCCTTTCTGAAAATAAGGAAGGTATGGCTATTGAACTCGGAAGTCCCGACAAGAATGCGGAAGAAGGTAATCCTTTCGTTGAGAAACCAATGTCAACCGACAAGGTTAACAACATGAAAGAAAACGAGACAGACCCCAAAAAGGCTGACGGTACCTATTCCAATAAGGGTGAATATAAAGAAGAAATAAAAGGCAATGAACACACTGACCCGAAAACCGCCGATGACACATACAACAAAGATGTGAAGTCAGTAGAATCTGAAGGTGTCGCTGTTGCGGGTGCAAAGGGTAACTCACACAAAAACGACGACGGTGTTAGAATGAACGAATCCAAACACAGAACAATCAGAGTGACCGAGGCACAGGTTCTTGCATGGAACGATGCACTGAATTACATGGATACCTCTAAGGGGACCGAAATCGGTGACAGTGCACCTTATGATGATAAACTCCCGAAAGAGCAGAGCAATCAGGATGTAAACGAAGATGTTGTACACAACACCGAGAATATGGACCAACATGTATCTGAACCTGGTGACAGCGCTCCGTTTGATGACAAACTTCCTAACAAGCAAAGCAATCAGCAAATGAATGAGGAAAACCTCGACCCTGAGACGGGTTTTCCTATTGATGGTGATTCTACAATGCTTACCGACGGTGAAAGGGAATTTGAAATTGATATAGACGACGATGAGCCTGAGTTCGACGCTGAACCTATCAGAGAAAACAAACTTGATGTTTTCGGAAAACACCCTGCATATCAGAAAGTTCCTATGACCACTCCTGACAACAGAGAAATCAACACATGGGGACGTGACTGGAACGATGATTCTGCAAAGGGTGAACAGCCTTTCGGTACGCAGATTGGACATAGCGGTGACCCGTTCAGTGAGAAAATCATCGATATGCTCACCGATGCTGTAATGGAAAGGTTTAAAAAAAAAGATTAACTGAGCGCAAGGTTTTAAGAGTCCCCAATATGGGGGGGATGGAATCTCCTATGATGGATGCTCCTATGGCACCTCCAATGGGGGATTCTTCTTTTATGGGTGGCGGAATGGAAAGTGAAAACGATATGAATATGATGCCTCCTATGGACGGTGGACAACAAAACCCATATGACACCAATTTTGACGCAGGAGTTGAGGCTGACGAAGAAAGCGACCCCAAGAAATACATACAGCAATTGACAGGCAAACTGAGTCAAAGCCTGAGAAAGTATAGCGAGAATCTGCCACAGCCCGACGCTGACTTAAACAAATACGTTGCAGGCATGATTGTCAAACAGTGTGTTGACGGACTGAATCCTGAAGATACTCAGGAAATCCTTAACAAGGTGAACGATGACGAGAATGGACAGGGTGATGATGCAAACGCCGATATGCAAATGCCTCCGATGGATGGAGGAGACCAAGGAATGGGTGCCCCTGACATGGGCGGTGATATGCAACAGCCAATGAACGAGTCCATGAACGCAAGGATAGACAACCTGTTTAATCGTTTCACTGATGATGATAACGAACCTATGAATGACACCAATGTCAAACATCGGACATATGGAAACTCACCATATACAGGAAAAACCTTTAAAAAGAAAGAGGAATAAATTATATTTATAAAAAAGAACAATTGCAATGAGAAAATTCAAGATAACAGAGGAACAGTTCAAAGAAATTGTCAATGAAATACAGACTGCAGATTCAGGTGCAACCGTTTCGGTATCTGCTGACAATAGTGGCAACGTATCTCCAGAGGCGGTTAAACAGGGTGTAGATATGGCTAAAAAAACGGGTAGCGATTCGATGAAGGTAACAGGTCTCAGCAATTCCACTACAGCCACACCAGTTTACGAGTCCAAACTCATTTCAAAACAACAGATAAAAGAAATGAGACTTAAAAAACTCAAAGAAAACTCGGTTGTTGTACCTGTTTCAAACTTATTCAAATAAAACAAAATAATACATGGAACTTCCAAAACACATAGCAGACGCAGTTGTCTCCAACAAGACATCTCTTGGAGACCATCCCTCTTTTCCACCGAAGCCGACACCTAACGAGTATATAATGAATATACTTGCAAGCAGGTATACTTCTCTTAAAAACGGTGTAAATGGTAAAAGTGACAATGAGATAGTTAGAGAGTTGAATGAACTTTTCGCCAAATGTCTTGAAGAAGAAAAGAAATCACGTGCTGCATTGGAACAACTGTGTGGTGACCTTGTGAATGATATGTTCAGGATACCCGAAGATACCATAGACGTGAGATGCCATCTTACTGACACAATTGACACGTCTAAAGAGAGAATGGTGCCTGAGGAGGATGAGAACTACTCGTTTGAGGATATTGACGACATCAAATACCTTGGTGATGAAGTCTATAAACGCAGACTACTCAATGCCTTGGTCGAGGGTGCTTCAGAGGAATATGCCTACAATGTTTCAAACTATGTGCAGGAACTTTACAAGATAAACCCCGAATTGCCCGCCCTGTATAGCAAAATCATAAGATACAGCGACTATCTGATGTATGCTTTGGATGACATCGCCTTGGGTACGGGAAAAGGCGCTGACGGCACGGTTGAGGTAATGCTTAACGCCGCGCCGAAACTTATCAAGGTCGAGGCATATGGAACGATATTTCCGATAATGCTGCAGAATACAATAAAGGGGCTTCTTGAGGTTGCAATCCTTAAGGGATTACCTGATGACAAGGACAAGGCATACTATGTGATGAAGAAAAGCGATTTCAAGATGGCGGAGATTTGGGACAGCCGTCTCGGTACTGCGTTGTGGGAACAGATTTCACCCTTGTTGGAAGGCATCAACGAAAATGTGGGGTTGAATTTTCTGTTCATGGAAATGTCAATGTTGGACACCCCGAAGTTCAATGAGTTCATGCAGGAGATTTTTGCCCATACAAACAAGGGAATTAGATATTTTGACGAACTTGTGGAAAACATATTGGACAAAAAGGATGAAGACGATTTCAATGACTACATTGAACAAAATAACAGACTGTATCCCATAGAGGATGGATATTTTGCCGAGGAAGACTTTGGAGGTGAAATGCCTGAGTCGTACTAGTGTACGCAATACAAAAAAATAAAGAGAGATGAATCCACTTAAACAAATATATGTTGAATGTTATCAAGATAAAAGCCGTATAAAACTTATAGAAAAGTTCCTTACAACCTATAGTGACGGCGTACAACGCCCGTTTAACCTATTTCCAAGACAAAAAGCATTTTTAACAGCACTCGGCGAAAAAAATGAGGTTATTGCAATTAAGCACCGTCAAGCGGGTATAACCACAATTTCATCAGCATGGATTTGTGGACAATGTGTATTTTCTTCCGATAAGGCACCTGAAACCATACTGTGTATTGCGAATAAAAAACCACTTGCAGAAGAAATATTAATAAAAATCACAACGTTTTTGGACCAAATACCACGTTGGATGTGGGGTCCTGACTATTATTCACCAAACAAAAACGACCCCAAAAATTTAAAGTCAATATATAAAAAGAAAAATAGAAGTGAGTTTGAATTATTCAACGGATGCAAAGCATATGCAAGGTCGTCAAATCCCGATGCTGCCCGTGGTATATCAGCTGTAAGTATATTATTGATTGATGAGGCTGCGTTCTTCCCTGATACATCAGCATATCAGGCTGCTCGTATGGCACAAGCAAGCGTATCTAACTTTAGAAGTATAATGGTCAGCACACCTTGTGGTAAAGACGAATTGTACTACAAAACCTATTCACAAGCACTGTCGAGGGAAAACAATTATTTCCCTGTTGAATTTAAGTGGTTTCAGGATTTACGATACAACAGGCATTTGCAATGGTACAGGAAAAACGAGGAAACAGGTGAAGATGAATGGATAACAGAACCTGTCATAGACAAACTCGGTAATATCCAATATGACGAAGAAAAATGGCGTAAGCTTGAGGTTGATGGATGGAAACCAACAAGTCCTTGGTACGTCGACACTTGTAAGGGTTTGAATAACGACAAACGTCTTATTGCACAAGAAATTGAAGTATCGTTTCTTGGGTCATCCGACAACGTTGTTGAACCCGAAGTTATTGAAATGCATCGTACAGAAAATGTAATAAAAATAACCGACGATTGGGAACTTAAAGACCCGCTTATCCCTGAAACGTGGATATGGGAAGACCCAATACCAAAACATAGGTACATAATCAGCGTTGACCCGTCTTCGGGTGCGGGTGATGACAATACATCTATTCAAATAATAGACTGTGATGCTATCGATGAAAATGGTACTCCTTATTATAACCAGGTTTTGGAATATAACGGAAAACGCACAGGTGATGAGATAGCAATGCTTGTTGATAGATATGGTAGAATATACAACAATGCTCTTGCGGTTGTTGAAGATATAGGGGGTTATGGTTCAACCACGCTTTTGGTGTTACAGAACATGAAATATCCTAATCTTTATTACGACGAAGCGGGATTAAAAACGTATACCAAAAACGACCCCACACGAAGATATAGCGATGTTAATTTGGGTAGAACCCCAGGTTTCAAAACCAATAATGTCAGACCACAGATGCTTCAAAATTTTGCAGCATGTCTTAGAGATAACAGGTTCAGGGTAAGAAGCCTAAGGGTAATAAACGAACTTGACACGTGGATATACAAAAACGGCAGACCTGACCATATGACGGGGTTCCACGATGACTCTATAACCTGTCTTGCAATGGGATTGTTTGTAATGGAATACTACCTCTTTAAGAAATCTAAAGATGCACGAAAAGACAGTGTGATGATTCATTCGTGGCGTTCATCCAATTCAATCAAACCGAAAGACGACGTGAAACCCACGGACAACATAGATATATCAAAACCAAGACGTCTGCCGATATATTCATCCTATCAGATGTCCAAGGCAAAGGCAAACAGGACAAAGGCGTTCATAATGTTGGGCGGTTTCAGCGGAAAAAGAGGCAAGTGATTGTTTTAAGTATGTGTTTTCTCCATATTTATAATATAAACTTATATAATAATGGCAGAAAACAAACCTACATTCTTTCAGAGAGTGAACAAGTTCCTGGGCACCGACAATACAATGCCCGTGGATTACACGAGGAAGAACATAACGACATACAACATCAACAATCCCAACGTTCTCTTTGCAACGAAAGACAAGAACGAGTATGAGACAAAGAAACTTGAACTCCGTCAGAACAAACTCCTGAAATGGAGATGGAAGAAGGCGGGGGCACAGATTTCAAATCAACAGTACATGAATCTTTCCGACGTGAAGATGATGTACCGTGACGCTGACCTTATGGATGGTTTCCCTGAGTTGGGTGCATGCCTTGACATTGTTTCTGAAGAGACTTGCTTCACCCCGACAAACGGATTTATGGTCAACGTGAACTCGAAATCCGAGCGTATCAAATCCATTCTCCAAGACCTTTTGGTCAACCGTCTGCAGATACAGATGACACTTCCGATGATTTGCCGCAGCACTGTCAAATACGGAAACTCATTCATGCTTCTCAACATAGACGTGAACAACGGTGTGCAGGGTTGGCAACAACTCCCTGTATATGAAGTCGAGCGTTACGAAAACATGACGGACGATAACCCATACCACAGTTATTTCCAAAATCCGAATAATACGGATATTGATAAAGACGGGAAAACAAGATTCGTTTGGGTTGGTCAAAATGACTTCACCCCTTATTGGAATTGGCAGATTGCACATTTCAGATTACTCTACGATTCAATGTATTTACCCTATGGTGTGAGTTATTTGAACAAGGCACGTAGACATTTCCGCATGCTCTCCATGATGGAGGATGCAATGTTGATGTACCGTCTTGAAAGAGCTGTTGAAAGAAGGGTGTTCAAGGTTAATGTCGGTGCAATCGACGAAGACGATGTACCTGCATACATTGAGGAAGTTGCAAACGAGTTCAAGAGAACACCAATTGTTGACCCGCTTACGGGACAGATTGACCTCAGGAGAAATATCCTCAGTCAGATGGATGACTATTTCATTCCTGTAAGAGACCCGAGTGACCCCAACCCAATCGAGACTTTGGCGGCCGCTCAAAACCTTACAGCTTTGGATGATATAAAATATGTACAGAACAAGATATGCGCTGCATTGCGTGTTCCTAAGTCATTCCTCAACTTTGAGGAAACCGCAGGTGACGGTAAAAACCTTTCACTGATGGATGTAAGGTTTATGAGAACCATCAACCGCATACAGCAGACAATGCTTCTTGAATTGAACAAAATCTGTATAATCCACTTGGCGTTCTTGGGCTTCACGGATGACCTGACCAACTTCACGCTTACAATGAACAACCCGAGTTCACAGGCTGAGATGCTTGAACTCGAAAACCTTGCAAAGAAAATCACAACCGCAAAGGATGCAATAACCGACAACGGAAACGGTATCCCGTTGTTCTCTTGCACGAGGGCTTGGAAAGAGATACTTGGTTGGAGCGAGAAGGAAATTGCGGACAACCTTGAAGAACTCCGTCTCGAGACCGCACTTGGTGCCGAACTGAAATTGACCAATCAGATTATCAAGCGTACACACCTGTTTGACAAGGTCGACAATATCTACGGTGAACCTGGCGCTGAATACAGCGGTGGCGGTGGAGAAGAAGGTGGTGATGAAGGTATGGGCGGAGGTGGAGGCGGCGGCCTCGGTGGTTTTGGCGGCGACATGGATATGGGCGGTACACCTGAGGGTGAAGATATGGGAGGTGCTGAAGGTGACATGCCTATGGACCAAGCGGCTGCAGAAGCAGGCGGCGACATGGGTGGCGCACCCGAGGGAGGTGAACCCCTTGCCGAGAGAATGCTTGACCGCAAATTGAACCAAATATTGTTGAAAGAAGAAGCGATAAGAAGAGATTACATTGCGAAATCCAAGAAATACAGCGACATGCTGTTGGAGAAAATCAACGAGAAGAAAAAGAAGGAAGACGAGATGATACAGAATATCCCGCTTTTCAACAAGACATTCTTTGTGAACGAGGAACTTGATTCGATGTCAAAGAATTTGGACAATTATATCAAAAGCAACCCTTCCAAACTCCACGATTAAAAGATGTAGATATTTATAATAAAAAGACATTAATATGGAATACGGAAATTTAGACAAGGCTATAAAACTGATGACCGAGGCTTTGAAGCAGTATGAAGAAGGCAAGTTCGATTTGGCCGAACATAGTAGAAAGGCTGCTAACCAACTTTTCGACTCAGCGGCTGAGGAAATGGAAACCGACGAAGGCAAGGAAAAGGTCATGTACGGCGAAAACAGGAATTTCGGCATAATATACAATACAATTGAAGCCAATACGCATAAACTGTTCGAGACAAAGGAAGGCAAGAAGAAGATTGGCAAGATTGTCAACTTCATCAAGAAGAACGACGTGCTTCTCAATGAGTTCAAGGCATACAACGCATTCACGAACCCCGTCAATGTGGAGAATGCCAAGGAATATGTCGACGAAGCGGTTTCTTTGATTAAACGTTACCCGAAGAGTGTGATAATCGAGAACAACCACAAACTTATAGCGAAAATCAAAGAACTTGGATTGAATGAGGCGGTTGAGATTACCGATGTTGAAAGCGAACTTTTCGAGGCTGTTGAATATGCAATTCTGAACAAACCCACAATCACAAATGTCAATGAATACAAGGAAGTAAAAAAACTTATCAGTGAGAATGTTGAACTGAACAACAAGATAGTTACCGAAACCGTTGACATAGACTCCCTTTACGAAGTGAAACTTAAAGAGATAGACGAGAAATATAGTGGTGCTTTCAACAAGGAAGAGAGAAAACTCCTTGAGACCATAGCAACCTCACCCGAAAAGGCAGAAAAACTGTTCAACGAATACAAGGAGCAGACTCTGTCTTCAATCAGAAAGAGAATAGAGGAAAGTGCTGACGACAGGAAAGAGTCGTGGAACAAGGTGTACGAGGCGGTAGAGGAAAAGAAGTTTGATTCAAAGAATCCCCTTTCACTCATCGCTGACATGATTTCACTATGCGAGACCGCACTGTAAAGAATTTTTGCCCATGATTATAACGTGAAAAACACAACCAATTACGGTTGTGTTTTTTTGTGGTAATTTTACCTTATATTTCCGAAAAAAATAGTATATTTAAGTTAAATTAAGATAATGTATGTCAAACACACCAAAAAACAAGAAGAAGTATGTCATAGACTGTGGTGAACATTTCAAGACCGAATACGGCATATTGAACAGAAAGAACCCCAACGTTATCTATATAACAGGAAAGGCGAAGGTTAAGCCTTTGGGAAAGAAAACAACATATGCATCGGATATAAAATCCGTGAAAAACAAATTTGATGTTTTTCTACCTACGGTTGTGAACAATGACACTTTCAAGGAAAAGTATCTGTATTCTTTTGACGTGACTGAGAACAGCATGTCCTACCACAAGAAAAGCAACCTGAAATACACCTTGCTGTTGGTTCCGAAGACAATAAAGGAAACCGATGAATACATGGATGAGATGGTGAGGGTCGGAACAACCATTTCAAACAAGTTGGATGAACTCATGAACGAAAGCGGTTTTGTGATAAGCTAAAATAGTATATACGGGGAAATAAACAAAAAGCGGATTTTAATGTCCGTTTTTTTATTTATACATATTTATATAAATAAAAAAGTGTCTATAATGGAAGACAGAACATATATAAAAGAAGTAAGAGCAAACGAGACAGGATACGGTCTGCTTATTGAGCGTGACGGTTCAATAACGGGCAACGAGGATATGGTCAAGCAAATCCATGAGGATATAAACAACCATAAGGAATTTGTCATCCCTGACAGATTTATTGTCAGTGCTATATTCCAGAAATTCGGAATTAAGAACGCAAACGGTCGTATTTATCCCGAAGCAATCCTGAAAAGGGAGGTTGAAAAATACATACAAAATTCTATTAAAGGCTTGGGAATCAGTGCAATAGGTGCCTTGGACCATCCTGACCAGAGTACACTTTCCCTTCATGATGTATCTCACAAAATAATTGATTTGAGATGGGACAGACACACCTTGGTCGGTGAATTGGAACTCCACCTGTCACCAGGATATAGAAGATATGGCGTGTGTTCGACAAGCGGAGACCTTGCCGCAAACCTGATATTGGACGGCATACTTATCGGTGTCTCTTCGAGGGCATTGGGTTCAGTGGAACAGAAACTCGGCACTTTGATAGTCGGTGACGACCTTGACCTCATAGGTTGGGACATTGTCGCATCGCCTAGTACCAACAACGCTTGGATAAGCAACTCGATGGACAACCTCCAACAGTTCGTGGAATCCAAGGAGGAACAGAACGAGAAGGCGTTGAACGAAAGCCTTGAGAAGGCAAACAAGATAATTGCACTGTGGAAATAACATTATAACATATCACATAAAATGAAACAAGTTAAAAGAAATATATCGGAAGACGTAAATTTTGACACTGAATACAACGTACATCCTTCCTTCGGCGACGAGGACTTTATGGAAGTCCGTATGCCAATTTCCAAATGGAAAAGTAAGGATGGTGATACGATGAAATCAAAAATGGGTGAAATTGGATATTCATTGTACGATGTGGGACAGTGTGACGGAGGAGCCGCCGTTGTGTTAACATTCAAGAAAAAAAATGTAATGGACAATCTTGACGAAGCCATCGACCGCGCACTGAGAAAACTCTTAAAATAAGAGATAAAAAAGGCTAAATATTAAAAGAGACTTGGAAACAGGTCTCTTTTTTTATTTTATACACATATTTATAATTAAAATACTATTTCTATATGAAAAAAGAGGATATTGTCAGAATAATTGCCGAACAAAAGAAAATTTCTACCAACGGCAGTTTGAAAAAAATAATCAAGGAATATATCAGAGAAGCGTTTGAGGGCGAATTCGAAGAAAACAAGAAACCCAAGCGTTTCATAATCCAAACAAGGACAGGCTCGTTTTATTTGGACGTTGACTATCCCAACAGCATAGACTATGACGAAAACACCCGTATGCTTGCAGGCTACGTTGGAAGAACACCTGTGGCTATCAAGGTGGATAAAGAGGCTTTTGAAAACCTTGCAAACAACCAAGAGTATTGCGAAGCCAAGTACAGGGTTTTGGACAAACATGATTCCGTTGAGAATGACTGCATACTTTCATATGACAACACGGCATTGAACGAAAGTCGTGATTATCCTAGGTGTGGCAGTCTCGAATATGAACCAGGCATGTACAACGAAGAACTCTCAGAAGAGGAAATGGAATGGCTGTGTGATAATTTTCCCGAGAGTTTCACAATAAATTTCACCGAGGAATGTGACGGTGACGGGTGGAATACACCAAGAGAGTGTTGGAGTGAACCCGACAAATACGATGTCAGAAATGTTAAAAAGGCTATTGCGTCCATACCTGACGAACACATAAGACAGGTTGTGGACAACGATTTTGACTCGTGGTTGGAGGATGCAAATCCCGAGATGGACTATGATGAACCCGACCCCGACGACATTGCAGACGCAAAAAGAGATTATTTAGCGAACATGCGATAATAAAAAATCAGTGATTTAGAACACTTTTTCGAAAAGCACGATATTTATATTTAAAATAAGAAAATAATTACTTTTCAAAATGTCAAAGAAAAATAACATTAGAAGCCAATACATCAAAGACCTTATGGCTGATAAGGAGTCTCTTAGTGAGCAGTTAGCGAAGACTACAAAGGATTCGCTCCGTACACTTCTTGAAGACACCGTCAACGAGCAGTTGAGAGGTATTTTGAATGAGGCAGACGACAAGGATTTTGAAGAAGATGAAGTCAACACCGACGCCACAACCGACGTGACTGTTGATGCGAATCCCGAAGATTCCACTGAAACCGTGGACACCGAAAGCAGTGAAACTGTGACCGATGGCGACGACACCGTTAGTGACGAAACTGTCGACACCGAAATAACTGATGGTGAAGGCATGTGGGATGACTTGGAGCAGTACAAAGGCGAGGACGACGAGTATGACTTGACAGGAATGGGTAGCGAAGACGTTATCAAGGTTTTTAAAGCCATGGGTCCTGAGGACAATGTCCGTGTTGTGAAGAATGACAACGGCACCCTGACGCTTACCGACGACGAAACCGACAAGGAGTATGTCATCGACATTGAAGATTCAATGGAAGGTGGCGACAGCGCCGAAATCGACATCGTCAACGAGGAAGACCTTGGATACACCGACAACTATCAGAACAAGACCGCTATGACAACACCTTCGAACAATGAACCTGGTAAACACGTCAACACTTGGGACGACGGTGTTCCTACAGGAACCGAGAAACCTTGGGTTGGAAACAAGGGCGACATGGCTCCTTTCGACAAGGAAGTCAACGAATGTGGAATGTGCGGCAAGAATCCTTGCGAATGCAATGAAGAAGAAACCATCTTCGAAATCGAAACGGGTGAAGATATTCCCGTTGAGGAAAACACCTCTGTTGGAGGCGGTTCCCGTGTAAAAGGTATGGTTGGCGACTCTAACCACTCCAAAGAGGCATCTGACAGACACTCGCATAAATCAGGTGACGGTGCACACGAAGAAAACCTCACCAACGAAAGCAGAGAGATGGCTAACTTCAGACGCAAAGCCGAATCAATCTTCAACGAGAACAAACAGTTGAAAGAGATTGCAAAACAACTCAAGGAAGAAATTGAGAGAGCAGTCGTAATCAACAACAGCCTTGCAAAGGTCATCAACCTCGTTACCGAGAACACAACCACACGCAACGAGAAACTTAACATCCTTGAAAGATTCAATCAGGTTAAGACAAGAGAGGAAAGCAACGCCCTCTATGAGACAATCTCAAGGGAACTGAAAGGTGCTCACAGCGTGAACAATACCTCAAATCTCATTAACAATCAGATAACTGAGGCTAAGAACAACGGTAACAAGAACAAGATTGTCGAGACTTCCATGATGAAGTCGGAATCGTTGAACGAGACCATCGATTTCATGAAAAGGCTCAATGCAATCAAGTAATTAGGTCACTTTTGAAAATTTGGCGATATTTATAATTAATAATAAAACAAAAAAACAAATAAAACAATGAGAGATATACTCACAAGCGGTGCAGTTGGTAATATTGAACTCAACGCACAAAAGAAAATTCGCGAGGACATCCAGAAACGTTGGGATAACCTCGGTTTGGTAGAAGGTCTTGACGGTCACCTTAAAGAAACCGTTTCAACTCTTTATGAGAACCAGGCTAAACACCTCATCTATGAGGCTACAGCAGCCGACAACAGCGGTTCTTTCGAAACTGTTGTGTTCCCCCTCATCCGTCGTGTGTTCAGCAAGCTTCTTGCTAACGACATCGTATCGGTGCAGGCTATGAATCTTCCTATCGGAAAACTGTTCTTCATCAAGCCCGTTACAAGCGAACGCGAATGGGATTTCAAAGACGCCGAGAATGGCCTCACTGCAGGTGACACCGGACGTCATCACGGTCTTATGGGTTACGAGAGACAGGACAGAAACCAGAATGGTGTTCAGAACAACCGTTACTACCTCCCCGATGAGGTTGTGAACGCAGTTGAAGGCGGTTGGGTTGGCTACGACGCTGACGGAGTTGCCCATGATTACGACACTGAGGAAGAAGCCATCACAGCCAAGAAAAATGGCACTATCGTTTCTTACGGTCGTGTAAAACCTGAGGTTACTCAGTACATGAAGAAAACTCTCTATGACCTCTTCTACAACGACTTCCTGTTCGACAACAGTAAGGGTAAAATCACCATCAAGGTTGGTAGCGCTTTCCCTGTAAAACTGAATGCAATGGGTGATGTTGTTCCTATCGACACCCCTGTTATCAGTGCACTCGACGGTTCAGTTTCAAGCCTCATGCTTAAAGTTAAAGGCTTCAGCAACTTCAACGCAGGTCGTATCACTGGTCCTGACGGCAACGAGATGGACACCGAGGCTTTCTTGGCTTCAATGAAGGTCATCAACAAAGAGAAAATCGAAGGTGGTGAAAACTTCTCAACATTCGCTGCTAACGAGAGCATTCCTTTCAGAGTTGTTACTCAGAAATACGCTCAGGGTATAGTTCACTACGGTGACATCTGCACCGGTGACGGTGAGATGCTTATCGAACTCGACCTTACCAAACCTGTTAGGAAACAAGGTACAACCACCAATGGTTACATCGGTGTTGACCCCGACCAGCTCACTCTTACTGGTAGCGGTTCGGGCAATGTTAACGACCTGTTCCAAATCGTTTGGGCTTCATACGACAGTCTCGAACTCGAGACCGAAATGGGTGAGGTTAGCTTCCAGCTCGCTTCAGTTACCGTTAGCGTTGAGGAGCGTAAACTCCGTGCAACATGGTCACCTGAACTCGCTCAGGACGTCAGTGCTTTCCACAACATCGACGCTGAGGCTGAATTGACCGCTATCCTTTCAGAGCAGATTGCTGCTGAAATCGACCGTGAAATCCTTCGTGACCTCCGTAAGGCTGCTCCTTGGCAGGCTCGTTGGGACTACAACGGTTGGCAGAGACTCGGCACCCTCTCTACTGTTTACACACAGAAAGACTGGAACCAGACCCTCATGACCAAAATCAATCAGATTTCGGCTCAGATTCAGAAATCGACACTCCGTGGCGGTGCAAACTTCATCGTTGTGTCTGCTGAAATCAGCGCTGTTCTCAATGACCTCGAGTACTTCCACGTGACCGACGCTTCGGCTGAGTCAGACCAGTACAACATGGGTATCGAGAAAATCGGTAGCCTCCAAGGTCGTTATCAGGTAATCGTTGACCCGTATGCACCTCACTGGAGCCTCATCATGGGTCACCACGGCACCTCACTCCTTGACACAGGTTACATATACGCACCGTATATTCCTATGGCATTGACCCCAACTATGTACAATCCGTTTAACTTTGCCCCTGTGAAGGGTATTTGCACACGATATGCGAAGAAACTTGTCAACAACAAGTTCTACGGTGCAATCCGTGTAGATGGTCTCGTACATTGGAATCCAAACGAACTTCGCTAATTGTAAATCAGTTAGTTACGAAGTAACTCCCAAACCCTCTAAGGAAACTTGGAGGGTTTTTTATTTGTACTTTTCAGCACCTATTTTCCGAGGCTTGTTGAAAAGTTCTGTACATAAACCTTGTTTTGGGTCGAAAACAAATGGATTACGCACTATTTATATTTAAGGGAAAAATAGTATATTTGTATTAGGATATAAAAGCAATAAATTATGAAAAACAAAAATGTTCTTGATGAAAAAATGATTTGCAATGAATACACCGAAACCGAAATCGGTGTAGAGGCGATGGCGTTGAAATACCATGTTGGCAAGAAGAAAATAAAGGAAATACTTGTAAGGAATGGTATTGGGATAAAGAAACGTGGTGGTCAGCAGTTGAAAGAAACCTTTGTTGTGAGTGATTGGAGAATTGAGAAATATCCTGTCATAGAGGGAAAGAAATATGTTGCCGTGGATAAAAAGACGGGTTTTTCAACATTCGATGTTGACAACAGGGGAGGAGTTTTGACCACATATATAAACAAGACCTATTCAATAAAGATACCGACTTTGTATGACAGAAGGATGTATTATATGAGAACGGGTAATTATTGGTGGGAACAGTGGTTCACGATAGAGACCATTGATAAAAGTGAAACAAAGAAATGCCCTTATTGTGAATGGGAGACTGTTGATTTGGACAACAAAAGCGGAATGTTTGCCACGCATCTGCTTAAAGAACACAATCTGACAGTCGAAGAACATACAGAGAAGCATCCTGAGGATTTGGATTATTTCACTAAATTTGCAGCAAAGAAAGAGAGGGATAAAAAACTTAGGAAAGAAGGTAACTATGTCATATGTCCTTTATGTGGGGAACGTTTCGAGAAACTAACCGAAGTACACATGAAAAAAATACATGGTTTAGAATGGACTGATTTCAGAAAAAACTTTCCAAATATACAATTATTGTCAAACAAATTGTTAGAACAGACAAAAGAAGCCCAAAAGAAATGTAATCTAACAGTTTCCAAAAACAGATTTATCTCAAAATACGAACGGGAAATTCAATCTTTTTTAGAAGAACATGGAATAGCGTTTGAGACAAACCGTCAAATTTTGGATGGAAAGGAAATTGATATACTTATTCCCGACAGGAAAATCGGGATTTAATTTGATGGTTTAAAATTCCATACGGAGTTCTTTGGCAAGAAATCGCACACCTATCATCTTGACAAGACTGAAACTTGTAACAAGCATGGATACGGACTAATTCATATCTTTGAGGATGAATATGTAAACAAGCAGGAACTTGTCTATGCAAAATTGTCACATATTGTCGGTATTGATGAAGAAAAAGAGAAGATAAATGCAAGGGAATGTGAAGTAAGGGAAATATTGAAACACGAGGCGGAACAATTCCTTGACAGATACCATATACAGGGATACTCAAGGTCAACCATATATTATGGCTGTTTTCACGAAGGCAGACTTATTGCTGTGATGAGTTTCAAGAATGGTAATGTCAAAAGTAAAGATTGGGAACTGACAAGGTTTGCAAGCGACTACCATTATGTTTGTCGTGGTGTTGGTGGAAAACTGTTCAAAAGGTTTATCAAGGACATTAATCCCGACAAGGTTATATCATTTGCGGACAGAAGGTGGACTGTTGATATACATACCAATCTATATACCAAATTGGGGTTTATTATAGACAAAATAGGAAGACCTGACTATAGATATTACAATGAAAGGGTTGACAGATACAAGAGGGTACATAAAATGTTGTTTGTGAAAGACAAACTTATCAAGAAGTATGGTTTTCCGAAGGAAATGACTGAGTGGGAAATGGCACGTGAACTTGGGTATGACAGAATATGGGACTGTGGGTTGGTCAAATATGTATGGAAACATGAATAAAAAACGCACCCGTTTTAAGTGGGGTGCGTTTTATGTGCTACATAAAAACCAACTCATTATTATTCTTAGATTGAGTTACTAATTGCTTCTATCGTTATTGATTCTTCAATAGTAAATGTATACGTTTGATTCCCACTTAATTTTGCTCCTCTTGTTTTATCTACCCAAGCTTTGAACATGTATCCTTCTCTTGCATCCGCATGTAAGGTTACTGTACTGCCAACAGGAACTGTTGTATTATCAGTTTCTACTCCATTAATAATTATTCCTTTGATACCTTCATCAAACTCTATGTTTATTTCTACTAATTCACCCAAGTTGGCAGTCAATGTCACATCTTCATTGGATTCAACGATATATGCAAATTCCGTTTTTTCTGATACAACATGTCCGTTATTATCTGTCCAATTAATTACTTCATATCCTTCTTTATATTTAATTCCAATTATTAATTGAGTTCCTACGGGTACGGTTATCTCGGTCATAGGTTCTCTATTAATCGTTAATTCATAATATGAATCTGCGGGGTTACCTGCAAGTCTAACTGTTGTCATTTCAGGATAAGTAACTTTGAACCAAGCGTGGGTTCTTGTAGAAGTTCCTCCTATAGTTACACCCACCCCTTCTTTATAATCCACCGTATAACCATCAACTTCAAAATAATGTGTCTCTACGTTTTTATCTGTTATACCTTCAGATAATACTATATTGGTGTTTTCCATGTATTCACTGTCGAATTTACCGAAGGCTTTATCTCCGTTTGATGAAATAGTATATTCACTTGACTCAACAACACCGAGAATGGAATTGGGCTTGTTTGTTTCAATCATCCAATAATGTTCATCAGGAGATGCTATAACAGGTTTAACTGTGGTGCCACCTTCGGGGACAATAAAACTATATTTGGTGTCAAATGATATGTCTGTAAGTTTATCCATTTTTTATTGATTTTTTTATTTTATTTTTGTTATTCGTTAATGTGAACTTATGTTATTCCGAAACAGCATTTGGGTTAATCCATCCTATGAAAGTGTTGCCTTCATTGTCAATACGCTCGTCACCTGTGTTGGGAACGATACTTACGGATGCCTGTCCACCAACATTATAATTTCCTTCACCTTGTACTGAAAATGTATCGGGTACGTTGTTGGTGTCTATATCAACAGGAGCAACACGTCCTGGGGCAAGTGTCTTTTCATATATTTCATAATCTCGCCATTCATCATTTACAACTATTTTCATTGGGTTTTCTGTTATAATGCCACTACGGGTATCCCATGAATCAAACTGATAATCATCTGAATTGACAGCCTTGATTGACAATGTACCATTTCCATAGAGGTAGTAGACGGTCTCTTTACGTGTTTTATCAGGGGAATTTACATCATAAAACTTTTCAAAGTACAAATTACCATCAACTACATTTAAAATGAAATCAGCCTGAATATCTTCAGTCATAATATATACTGCTTTCATTTTTTCAAAGTCTTTAAATATTTTATCATATCCAAGACCTTCTGTCACAATGCCCGGTCTCATTGAGATTGGACGTGAAAACTTGTTGTTTGTAAAAACGGAGTCGGCTTGATTGTAGATACTGATAAACGAATTACCTATTGACTTTTCAGGCTCCACGTTTGTGTAAAAATCATATATCGTCATGTTTTTTTATGTTTTTGTTGTATTATTATATATTATAAATATATACCAAAAAAGAAATCCGAGACATTAATCTCGGATTTCCACATCAAAAACATTATGGCAATATCAACACAGAATTTCCTTATATTGTAAAACGTTTTGAGGCGTTTTGTGATATAACATGCACAGTTGTACTGTTTGTAAAATGACTTAGTTTGGTTGTCCCGCAATAACTCATTGCAGATTGGAGATAACCCTTGAATTCCTCCGCAAAGGATTTGATTGTACCGTTCACGTCAATAAGCATGGACGTGCCTTCGGGTTGACCTCTCTTCCCGAGTTGTTTCATGCCTTCAGACGAAGCCATTCCGAAATAGAGTTTTTTATAACCAAAGGTATCATCCGATGACTGTAATTGGGCTGCGCTGTCTTCGCATGCGCAAAGCCTTTTACCCATCATCACGTAGTCGGCACCCAAGGCGAGGCATTTGATTGCATCACGATATTCATATATACCACCGTCGGCCACAATTTTGGCGGGGGTGAAAAACCCTATTTTAGTGTTTGCACATTCGTCTATGAGTGATGCCAATGGATAGAATACGCCCGTCATCTTGGCGGTTGAACAGGCTGCGCCGCTTCCGACAGACACTCGGACATAGTCGGCACCCGCCTGACACAGCATCATATAAGTGTCAGGGTTAGCAACGTTACCGACCATCAGTTCGACATTTAAACTATATTTTTGTTTTGTGTGTACAACAAGATTGTATAGACGTTGCATGTTACCGTTTGCAATGTCAATCAATATTTTCTTAGGGTTGTTTAATGATGTAAGTTTTAATTTCCCATTAAAAAGTTCCTCTGCTTCATTCAATGAAACTGCGGTCCATATGCCTTTGCCTATGTAATCCAACCTTTTTTCATATGAAACGGTTCTCGGTATGATAGGTGTAATTTTGTTTCTGATAAAGGTGGTGTAGTTAGATTCATCGACAACGGAAGGCATAGGAGAAGTAAAGATAGGTAAATTCCCATATTCATCATATGGATTACATTCGTTCCTGTGTTTTACAGTTGAACATTGGCATGGCATTATTGCCACATCATCAAGGGAATATAGAACTTTATTTTTAACCAACATAACATTTCTATTTTACACCTGTATGCCCGAAACCGCCTTTGCCACGGTCAGTGTTTGTTGAAATCTTGTCTATCTTGGTAAGGTTGACTAAAGGTTCGTTGTAAACAGAACAAAGGACACCTTGTGCGATTCTGTCACCGTTATGGATAATCAACGACTCTTGTGTTGTGTTGTATGCAATGACACATACTTCGTTTCTGTATCCGCAGTCCACTGTGCCTGGGGCGTTGAGTACAATCAAACCCTGTTTAAGTGAACAACCGCTTCTTGAGCGTACCTGCAGTTCGGTATTTTTCGGCAACTCGAAATACAGTCCTGTATGGATAAGTGTCGGAATGAAAGGCTTGAGTATTATATAGTCTTTCTTTTCCTCCTCGTCATGCATTACCGCAAGTTGGGGTGTTGTGTTTTGGTCTTTTGAAATCCATGCACAGATGTCAAACCCGCTGTCTTCATTCTTGGCATAGAACGGGTCTTTGTTCGGTGATTTGTTTGTAAATTTAAGCGTCTTTTTACCGTCGCTTATGGAACCGATTTTACCATACAATCGGTTTATATCAGCCTTGTTGTATCGGGTATTCGATTCAACAGTCTTCAATCTTGAAGTAAGATTCGAGATTTCTTCCTTCAATGAATCGACACTGTTTTTCTTTTTGTTGAACAATCCCATGTCCTATGCCTCCTTTGCTGCGGTGTTACCAAATGTTTCTGGATTTCATCCATTCCTGTCTCAGTTCAACCATTGTGAAAAGTTTGGCTGCCTTGACAAGTGTGTAGAGGGGTGTCCTGAATCTTGCACCGTTATCCTCGGCATCATCTATTGAAAGGATTGCCTCGTATTCATCTTCCTCAAGTTTGATACCGTATTTCTGACAGAGGAAAAGTGTTCTTGCACCGAGTTTCAATGCAGTGTCAAAGTCGTGGAATTTGTACATCTGCCCACGTTTCTTTTTCCATTCCTCGGTCTCATCGACAAACATTACAGCCTTGGCGATATTGAGAAGGAAAAGGACTCTCATGAGTTTGTTGGGGTTGACTGCAAGGTAGGGGTGTTTGTAGTTTCCGTCGGACACGCCTGCCTTTCCGAATGCGAACTCGTTGATTTGGTAGCCTATGTTACATAGCACTCTCAAGGTTACATCCACGAGGGCACCGTCATAGCATCCGCCATACTCGTCGCTCATTGAGTAGGGGGCGTTCTTGATTTTCTCACTGAGGTCGTTCATCATTTCTTCTGAATAGCAACCGTAATTTTCAAGTTTCTTTTGAAAAAGAAGGAAATTTGAATTAATTTTTTCTGTTGTCAACATAATGCTTCTTGTGTTTGATTAATACTAACGCAAATATACTATAAAAAATAAAACGAGCATCATTTCGTGCCCGTTTATTTATTTTTTTAACAACTATTAGTATATTTTGCTTCAACGTTGTTAGTTTTTCTTGCGGTTTTTACCTTTATACACTATTGTACATTCATATACATTGTCATCGGTGTCAACGAAAAGGAATCTTGTGCCCGATTTGGCCTGAACCACTTTCAGTGTGGGTGCCTGTGATGTGGCGGATTCGTTCATCGGTACACGACCTTGCATCTCGTTCATCTTCTTGTCAACAGCACTTTCAATAAGTGAGGCTATCTTACCATAGTCGATTGACTGTGCTGCAGCAGGGCGGCTTTCATTTAAAGGCTGTTTGCTTGCATTGTCCTGTTCCATGGTCTTCTGTATGATTTTTCTGGAAGCCTCAATGTTTTTGTTGCCTTGCAAAGTCTTTTTTACAAACTCGTCGATTTCATCGTTTCCAACTTTAGTTTCAATGAGAGGATTCTGCAATATGCTGTTGAGTATTGCAGGGTTCATCTTGGAATTTTTGACGTTAGCTGCTATCCTTTGTCTTGTTTCCTCGGTCATCTGCCCCGTCTCAACTTCTTTTAATGTTTCGATAAGCATTTCATTGCCGTTTTTCTCGTCAGCGGATTGGCTTCTGCCGAAGACCGCCTCGGTAAGTTGGTCAAGGTTGGCTGCCGTTACATATTGAGCCTTTGGTCTGCTATCCATTTGAGGCGACGATGTTCTTACGTCGGTGGCACCGTTTTGCTGCAACTGCTTGAACAATTCTAATGTATTACTGTAATCTGCCATTTCTTCTTTTGTTTTAATATACCTTTAATATAATGAAACAAGTTACGGATTACAACCCATATTTGCTTTTTAACATTCCCAAGTCAGGTTTTTTGTTTCTGAGTCTGTCGTTAAGGTCTTTCATTTTCATGGGATTGTCGGTGTTTCCGAGCCTTTGTCTCAAGTCGTTTTTCCTTTTGTACTTGTCGAACTGTGAAAGGTCAATCTTCTCATGCTTGCCAAATTGGTCTCTCATCCTCTCAAGCGCCTTTTCCGTGTCGGTCTTGAACAGGTCGGGACCTTGGTCTGTATTGTCTTCCGTCTCGGTGTTGTCCTCAGTATCGGTCTTGGAAGTGATGTTTTTCTTGTATTTGTCGAACTGTGAGAGGTCAATCTTTTCGTGTTTATTGAATTGGTCTCTCATTCTTGCGAGTTCCTTCTCCGTATCTGTCTTGAAAACGTCGTTTTGGCTGTTGTCCATATCCTGCGGTTCTTCCGACCCGTTCTGTTTTTGGAAGTCTGAAAGGGTGATGGGGTTGTCGAACTGTTGCCTGATTTGTTCACCACGTTTCATAATCTGCCTTTCGGCATCGGTTTTGTACAGCCCGTTGTCGTTCGGTTCCTGTTCGTCACCAAATTTGGCTACCTTATAAACCATAGCCATAGTGTTGTCACCATCGGTATTGAACGTACCGTACCTGTTTGGAGGCAGTTCATTGAACGTGCGCCCTGTGTCCTTCCATGAAAGGATGGAATCAACCCTCAACAACTTCCAATGAGGTACAAAAGTTGCCGTGTCGCCTGCATACTCAAAGATACGGATGCACGGGTTGGAGGCTTTGGTTATGCCGTATGCAAATACACCTATAAGCCTTGGACCTGTGGCATGTTCCCTGCCCTTGGTCACAGGCTTGTAGGTGACGATTATCTGTTGGTGTTTGTCGATTGCATCGCTTATCTTGTCAACAGATATCTCGTTCTCCCTGAGCAATTCCTCCAATAACCCGTTGAAAAGCATCGGATAATATTATTGTATGTAATACTGACCTTCAAGTATGTTTGCACTTGTGTCAACATCACCGTAAGGGTTGACGGAGTTGTACATGCTTCTCGTCATCATCTCGAGTCTTGCCTGCTGGTCAGCCAAGTTACCGAGGTTTGAAGCAGGGTCGGTGTCGAAGTTGAAGTGAAGGAAGGTATTGACAACAGCGTGGCAGTCGGGGAGCCAATGGGTGTGACCGCCGTCCATGTGACCTTTCATCGTCAGGTCTTTGATGGCGTTCATGTTGGCTCCGACAGGTGCGTACCTGTTCTCAGCGGTGTAGTCTGACCTTACAATCTGAGTATGTCTTGCGTCCATACTGCGTATCTCTAAACAAGATTGTGCCATATTCTATTCTTTTTTAAATTGTTATTTCTTATAAATATTGTTGAAACCGAAAACTATCGGTTGAGTATTTCGTTCAGGCGGGCTATTTGTCTTTCCGACACAACTATTGTCTTACCCTCTTTCACTGAATTGTTCTTGGAAATTGAGTTGGACAGGTTTTTGGTCTGTATCTTGACAAATTCAGTCTTTTTGGGTTCAGGTGTGTCTTTCACCTGTTTTGTTTTTTTCTTATCCAAACCCATTGCCTGTTTTGCCTCTTTTTCATTCTTTATCGTGTCGGTAGCCATTTTCAGCATACGGTTAACCCAATCCTTCATTTCCTGTCCACCGTTAAGGATGAAGTCATCCGATTCAGGTGTGCCGAGGTAGTTGTCGAAGAAGTTCTTTATCCTCTTCATTTCCTCGGTGGATATGCCGTCCTGTGAGCAAATCCATACAAGGCGGTCATAACCGTTGTTGTTCTTGTCACCGTTCTTTTCCTCATAGTCCGACAGGGTTTTCTGAAGGTGTTTCTTCAAGCCGTCGAATATCGGAAATATTTTTCCCCTGAGGTCGCTGTTTTCTTCGTTGAGTATAATCATTGTCTTAAACGTTCATGCCTGATTTTGATTTTCCCATTCTGTCAAAATATTTTTGCGATTGTGCGTTGTTTGTGCCCGTGTTTGAAATAGCCTTTCCTTGTGAGGGCATCACACCTTGAAGGTTGAGGTTGGTTACGAGTTTGTTGTACAACGCATCCTTGACTTTGGGCTGAAGGTTTCTGCTACTTTTTGCAATTGCATTGATAAAATTGCTCACCTTGATTGGTATGCCTGACAAATTGGCTGCCTGTCCGTTGCCGTAAAGAGCATTTGACAAAGCCTTCGCAATCTCAATCTGCTTTATTTGCGGTACACCTTGACCGCCTACAATTTTAAGTATACCGTCGACATTCCTTTCAATTGTATTGGATATGATTTCCATATCATCTTTTTCATTCTCGTCTGACAGTTCATCCATGTATGCAGGCGTGTTACTCAATCGTACACCGTTTTCATCCCTCGTGTTGGAATCAGCGTTAAGGTCGGAAATCTCGACGTCACTGTCATTGTCTTCACGAAGATTCATTCCGGGATAACCCCTTGCATAGTTGCCGTAACCCCATGGGAACATTTTTGCCATGACATCGATTTGGTCGGTTGTTTTCGGTTTACCCATTTCACCGTAGTCCATGACACCGTCTGCATTTATTTGCGACATCTGGTAGTCGGGTATAGGGTTGGCATCGTCTATACCTGTCTTGAACATGTTCTCTTGCAGTTGTCTGAACTGTTCCTCTGTTAATTTTATTGTTCTTGGCATTGTATTCTTCAAGTTAATATTTATATATAAATATCATTTAACATAAACAAACAATGGCATTACCAAATAATAGAAACTATTACGGCAATTATTCCTTGGAGGAACTGCTCTGCATGTGCAACAACAAGGGGATAAAATCTTTCGAAAACCGTAACGGAGAATTAATCATCACCTGCCACAACGGTGACAGATTCAGTTGCTACATACAGGATTCTGGAAGTGGTGGCGGCGGTTGTTGCTATACCGCAGGCGAAGGCATCGATATAAGCGACGGTGTCATATCAACCAACGCAAGCATAGAATACATTACACGCAATATCGTCGTCAATGGTGACATTGGTGCATATCATGACGGTGATTTGATTGAAGAGGGTACTTCTGTGCAGGTAATACTTAACAATATACTGAAAAAGACATACGATGTCATTCCCGTATTGCCGACTGTTGAAATAGCACTGCAGAACGTCGATGCGGGTGAAACATATGAGGTCGGAACCTATGTGGGTGAGATTATAGTGAACTCGAACTACACTGACGGCGAATTCGTCGGTGAGGAGGGTTATGAATATTCAATTGACGCCGAGTGTGAACCTGTACGCCATTTCTTCCAAATGAACGGTGGCACGGAATATTCACAGGTTTCTGACACATATGCCTATCCTGTCGAATACATTCCCGAGGGAATTATAAGGTTTTCAACCCATGTCGAATATTCGGCAAGCGAGGGAGAACCCGAAAGAAGCGACCAAACCCCTTCCAATGTTTCAATTGAGGCAGGTGATACGGATGTGGTTGAGGCAACTGTCAGGGGTGCGTACAAATATTTCTACGGTTGCATAGACACCTCTTCAGTGTTCAGATATGTTGACGGGAACGGTGATGCGGTTGAATATCCGATAAGCATAACCACACAGTCGGCACTGATGTCATTGGGGCTTGAAGAGGGGTTCTGTGAAGGTGACGGACCGACCACGATAGACAGCATACAGTCGGGCGACTTCGGCAAAAACTCCATTATACTCGTACTTCCCCACGGTCACAACAACATCCTGTCCACGGAAAATGAAATCGGCGCAAGCGTGGACATTGACAGGTGGGAGTTAAGCGGTGACGGAATACCATACGAAAACGGGAATATGAACACCTTATACCATGTATATGTACTCCATTCCCTGTTACCTATAAAATATAATAACATTAAATTCATATAATCTGCAATATGGCACACAATTTCAACCATCAGACAAACATAACACTTGGCGAATCCATTAAGATGGGTGTAAAGGCACCTGCACTTGAAGACCGTATATTCGACACTTGGAGCGACGCCAATATATATATACACGATGAAAACAGTTCAGCCGTTAACGGCTTGGTACTGACTGTTATAAACGACGGAGAGAACAACGGTGGTTGGTTTGTCGACAAGGTGGAGACGGGCAACAACCAATATGAACTCACCCTTACAAGGATAGGTATGGGCGGTGGCGGTTCGTGTGACCTTCTCATCCCTATTACGTACAATGCGTTGAAGAATTTCAGGGACACCAACCAATTGGTGCCGGGATGTCGCTACCGTATAATAGACTATGTTACCAAGGCTAACGTGGACATGTTCAATATGGATTGGTCAGGGATTAGCCCTTCACAACTTCAATATCTTTCGTTTTCCGCAGAACACCCCTATGACATAATTGTCCTTGCAACTGCCGTCAACAAACTCAGCGAGGACGCAAAGGCAATACAACACGAGGGTGACACGTATTTCAGCGGTTCCAACCTTGAGGCTTGGGAACTGAAATACAGCCTTGACAATGACACGCAGTATTCATGGATACAGGACCCGTTCAATTACGGTGAATCTATATTACCACCGTTCCCGTTCTGCTATATAAGCACAAAGGCGGATGGGCAATATCCCGATTTTCAAAACCTTCAGTGGCAAGACAATTATTCTTATCACGATTACAACCTGTGCAATGAAGTACCTGATTGGTTGGAACAGCAGATTGCACAGTTTGTTGCAATTTACGAACAGTACGGTATGGAAATATCCATTGAAATCGGTGACACATATTATGTGCCATATCCCGATTATCCTGTATACGGTATGGTTAGAATATCTTGTTGGGGTTTGGAAGACCAAGTTGTTTATTTCAACCGTATCACTGTTTTGAGAATAACAATTGAAGGCCATTTAATTGAATTCCCCGTTGTTTACGACTACGAGAACGCCAATGTATGGCATCTTGAAGGGGAAGGTATAGAGATGGATTTGGGTGTAACGTTCGGAACCGAATGGGAAATAATGGGAAAAAAGGGTGAATGGAACAAAGTTGGTGTTAAAAATACAGGCAAAATCATTGTTGAGGTACACGGATGCAAGGGTGTTGTGTTCGAGATGAAGGATGAGTTCAACAACAAGGCTGACTACGACTTCAAGAATATCGTATATGCAACCGACTATGACACCGACGGTGTATATAGTTTTGATTTGTATATTGATACTAACAATATACCCATAAACATAGTCATACCTGACAGTATAGATAACCCTACACAGGTTGTTGACAGTTACAGTAACACCTATGTAAATTGCACATATGACGATTGGTTGTATTGGTTTATACCATATTATAATGAACAGCAATGTTTTATAAGTTACAACGGATATTTGTTCAGATATTTGTACTATGAATCTTATGGTGATTATGTTGGGTATAATGACAATGGAACAATTGACACATCCGTCATTTGTCCTGAAGAAATATTAAAAACGTTGGCTGAGTATGTATCGAAATATGCTTCAATAACCCAATATTTCCTTGAACTGTATTTGGACTACACTTTCAGCAAAGGTTGGCATGATTATTCATTGGGCGATGACGACGATAACAATAAAAAGGGTACAGATGATGTTTCACTTGAGAAAGGTGGCAAAAGAGAAAAAACAAAGCACATATACAAAAACCTGTTTTCAAACATACCTGTCAAAGAATACAAAACCGTCGACGGCGGCAAAATCAAAACCTATTTAGAAGGTGTTTCCGAAAAACGTGACGGTAAGAAAAGGGACGGTGACCCGAAAAACAGGCTCAGTGTCTTGAACCGTATTGAAGATATACGTAAAGCAAGCGTCGGGGATAAGAAATTTACATTTGAAGGCAACTTGAAAAGCGTGTTGGTCAATTCAAGAAAAAGTGCAAATGTACGTGCAGATTCTTCATCAAGTCCTGTCGTGGCCTATGTAACGGAGGATGCTTCCTTGAACATATATGATATGGAATCATATGAGGGTTATAAGCCGATTGTGGTTGCCGAGAATGAGGTGCACGGATATGTGGTCAACTATGCCGAGTCACAAGAGGAAAGTGACCAAATCGGTTGCAGGACACTTCCCATGATTGTGCTGTACGCATACCCTTCTTCAGATTTTAACTATCAGTCATCTATAACATTCAACAAGGTCGCAAGCGAGGGATATTACGGTGTCACATATATCGAATGCTATTGGTTCGAGGGCAACAAACTGTTTTTCCCTGATTTTTACGATAACTATATAGATGCCCTCTCTTTCAACGCAATCTACAACTATTGGGATGAGGTGGGTTACGAGATATGGGGTTATCCTGGAAGTTACGGCGACGAGTATTGGCAGCAGGGTGACTACCGTGCGTTGAACCACAGACCTGATGCTATCATAACCTTTGAGGATTCCGATGGAAATGAACTCGGAAGTTTCAACATAGGCGACGACCAACAGGATGACGAGACAATCGTTATACCGACGGGTGGCGGCATGCCGACAATGCAGTGGAGAACACCGACGAAGGATGAATGGAGTTTTCTTTTACACTATCGTTCGGCAAGCAAGATTTATGATTCGACACTTGGAGATTATGTAGCAAACGCCCGTTATATACACGCACAAATAAGCAGTATTAATGGTTTGATGTTGCTTCCCGACGTATTTGAATTACCAAGTGGAATTACAATGAACAATATTAATGTAAACAGTTCTCAATATATTGAAAATATTTATACTGTTTCGCAATGGGAAGAACTTGAGGGTGCGGGTTGTATATTTCTGCCTTGCGGCGGTTATAGATGGGTTACGACTATAAATGATTTGAACCGTGTTGGATATTATTGGACTTCTAGTAATGGGGGTCCGTCCGAAATATATGATGCATGGGGAGCGATATTAGATGCTTATCCTTCTTTAATTTATAATCCACTTGAGAATGGTAACTCTGTACGTCTGATAAAGGATGAACAAACGGGTAATTTTACAATTTCAGAACGTGACAATAAATGTAGCATTGCAAAATCCAATCTCCAATTTCATTGTAAAAATAAGGAATGGAGGTTTGCCGAGAACGCTTATGATATAATAGGTTCAGATAATGCAAATATTGCAGAGAACTATGACGGGTGGATTGACTTATTTGGTTATGGAACAAGTGGATGGAATAGCGGATTCAATGCATACCAACCTTGGAGTACGTCAATTGACTATATTGACTACATATCATATGATTTGACAGGCGAATATGCTAATGCCGATTGGGGTATATACAACATGTCGTATGATTCGTTGGCAACGGTTGCATTTACAGGGAATTATAATGATTTGGAGAATAAACCCACTATCCCTGCTGCACAAATACAATCTGATTGGGCGCAAACTGACAATACAGCGGTTGACTATATAAAGAACAAACCGACACTTGAACCATTTGTTATTAATCGCATTGGGTCGGGAACAAACCCATATCAATCTGAAACAGACCGCACTGCCGAACAGATATACAACGCAGTGCAGGATGGAAGATTGATAAAGTATGCGTATATGTCATATAGTTGGATATTAAGCCCCGTTATATGTGAGAAAAGCACTAATAACACATATAAGATTGTATTTGTTAGTGTTGATTTAAGAAGCGACACGACAGTATCAACAAATAGTACATATATTTCAGATTCAGTCGCATTTTTTAGTAATGCAAGTAGTTTTCACGCTGATTGGGTAGCCGCCGACAATGTTTATTTGTCAATGCGTAGCGGTGTGAACACCATAAACAACGGAAAACTAAAACTACAAAGAAACGGAGTATTAATAACTGAATTTACTGCAAACGGTTCTTCAGACATCACTGCAAATATAACCGTACCTACTCAATTGACAGACTTGACAAACAATATTGATTGGTACGGAACGCAAGCCGAGTTTGAAGCCTTGCAGAGTTACAGCGAAACAACAAACTACCACATTGAAACAAACCCCTCAACCGCATTGCCGTTTAAGACGTATGACAAACTTATTAAATACATTGCGCCCGAACCGTTTTATGTAATGCCATTGGATAACAACGGAGGCGTTACGGTGACAAGAAACAGCGGTGCAAGCGAGATAAACTTGCAATACTCTTTGGATAAAACAACGTGGGAAAGTCTGACAATCGCAGAGGGTGAAACACATTCTTTCGTTTCGGCAGCAAACCAAAAGATATATTTTAAAGGCATAGTGAATGGAAATGCTTTAAATGCCTTGAACGGATGGAAAATAAGAGCGACAACAAACTATAACATAGGCGGACACCTTGTCAGTATTTTAAGAACGGATTGGGCAAGTGTCAATCAAATAAACGGAGAGGGAAACAACCGTTTCAAGTCATTCTTTGCAAACGATACAAATTTAATTGATGCAGGCGCACTCATAATGCCAACAAACGCAATAGCTTCTTGTTATAGGGAAATGTTTAAAGGTTGTACGAACTTAACAACCGCCCCCGATTTGCCCGCAGCAACTCTAATGAATTTCTCTTACGAGGATATGTTTAGAGATTGTTCTTCATTGACTTCGATTAAATGTCTTGCAACAAATATAAATGCAGGCGGCGGTGCTACAAACAATATGACAAACGGTGTAGCAGCAAACGGAACATTTTATAAGGCTGCAAATATGAACGATTGGACGACGGGCGCAAACGGAATACCAAGCGGATGGAGCGTTGTAGATGTATAACCAACAAACTATATACTTTCAAAAGGCGGTTTAAATAACCGCTTTTTTTACGTTTGTTATTGGATAATCTAAAAAGAAATACTTGTTTTATTAACGGTGTTCGGTTATTATTATTTGTGTAAAAAGTAATAGTAACCGAACATGAATAAAGTAAAAAGTATTTTCAACAAACTCAAGATAGGGTTGGCGTTGGGTATGAAATCAGCCGACGATGAGTTGGTACATTCAAACGCCTCGGCTGATGATGTCGACAGTGGCATACACCAACAGGTGACAGACAAGCGTGTCGCAAAACACCTTTTGAAAGGTGAGGTGACACAGGAGGTTGAAGAATTAAGATACAGGACATATCTTGTGGACAGGGAAAGCAAGGAGTTTGATTTCTTTTCACCTGTGAAGGCGATGAGGAAACCCAAGGATGACACCCGTAAAATCAGTTACGAGAACAACGAGAACCTGAAACTGATTACAGTACAGGAAAACCGCCATATGGGTGACGATGTTTACGATGCCCTTGAAAGCATTGACATGAAAAAAATCGAGACCGACGACAACGGTGAGGTGAAGTATGAACTTGGCAAAATACAGAAGAAGCACAACTACACCGTCAAACTTGGAAGGAATGAATATGTTGTTCCGAGATACCGTCTTGAGGAATATACCAAGAAACTTGTTTGTCTGTCGATGGATGAAAACGAGGAGAAGGTTCGTTTGGACTTCTACGTGTCAAAATACCCCAACGACAAGGATTGGAAATCCAAGGGATTTGTCAGGGAGATTGAAAAGATAAAGGATGGTCAGATTAGAAGCGACATCTTTGATTTCAAGACGGTTGCTTTTCAGACGGCACATGCCTATAGACTGTATGACGGAGTATCGTTCAAGTACGACAAGGTGAAATTCGAGTCGATATCCGAATATGACGGTGACTATGTGATACACTTTACCGCCAATACCGTGGAGAACGGGACTGATTTCTTCGACAAGTACTATAATGAAAGGATGGCGAAGAAATACGAGGAAAAGGCTGAGAAGGAAGCGACAATCAACTTTGACCCTTATGCACCTACGGAGGTGAGGAAATACAAATGTTCAATATGCGGAAAGGAAGTGACTTATAACGTTGCCGACATGGAGGCGTTGCAGTATAGCAATATTGACGTGGATGAAGAAACAGAACATGTAAAGACAAACGTAACCGAATACATGGACATGGAAATGGCTGAGCAGACATTCGGTAGATTCATCTGCAAGGACTGTTTGGAAAAGCATAAATTAGATTTAATGGCAGAATACAATGAAACACACTGACAACAGCAACAAAAAGATGGCGTTTCTTATGATTGACTTTGAAACACCTGAATTTATCACAGACCTGCAGAACAGGATACCCGAAAGCGAACTGTATTTCGACGACGAGTCTGAAAACGACTTCGGATTGGAAAGGGAAACGCACGTTACGGTTGCACCTTGCTTGGACAACGACATAGACTTGGAGAAACTTAAGTCATTATTATTACCTTTGTCTGAATACAAAACGATGCTCACCGATATATCGTTGTTCACCAACGATTATGATGTTTTGAAATGTGCTGCAAAGTCCATGAACCTTTTCAAGTCAAACAAAGATGTGCTGTCGGTATTTCCGAGCCACAGCGAGTTCAAGGTCTATCAGCCGCATGTTACAATCGGATACCTTAAAAAAGGTATGGGAGAGAAGTATACAAAGAAAATATTGGACAAACTTGTCATGCTCGAACCCAAACATTTCACGTTCTCATATTACGACAAAGACGGAAACAAACAAAAGGAAACGTGGAAATAAGTTGTTTTCATATATAGTGCTGACTATATTAATATAAAGAAAAAATACAAAAATTATGAGTAACATATTGGATTTATATCAAAAGCAGGTTGAAACTGACAAAAGATGTCAGAATTATGCGACCGAGGGCGTTGAGAAGATGTCACAGGAAGAGTTCGAAGAGTACAAGAAACAGGTTGACGAATTGAGGGAACAGATGGAGGCTCCCATACACACAGAAGGTTCCAAGATTGTCAACAAGTCGTATTCTTATGACGAAATCGGCGGGGAAAAACCGCAGATGCCAAACGCAAACAAATGGGCTTCGGAACCAAATGAGACACAAAACAAAATATACACAGAGGAAGAAATCAAGCGTGAAGACCTTCTGCTTTTCCATGGTGTAAACGACATGGATGGATATATGAGAAAAGCATACTGTCCACACTGTGGAGGTGAGTTGGAGGGTTTGAGTGTACCGATGTATAACCCGTTTACCTTGGAGGGAGTTGCAGGTAATGTCTGTAAGAATTGCGGCATCAAAATAACCTTGAGCCATTCATACCCCCGTTTTGTTTTGAAAGACCAAAATAATAGTGAAATAAACATTCATTTCTAATTTATGAAAATTGCAATAGACATCAACGACACAATCAGGGACTACACCAACCAATTCATTTACTGTTATCAGAAAATGGTCAATCCCGGATTTGACAAGCAATTAAAAGACATTAAATCATTTGACTTTGAAAAGGAGTTCGGGTTTTCCTCGAAGAGCGACTACCAAAACTTCAAGTATGTTGACGCTGCCTTTGAACTCCATGCGAGGGCGGAATTATGTGATGACAGACTACCAGGTGCATTGTCGAATTGGACTGACAATGTGCTGATGAACCTTGACGTGGATGAAGACCCGTCGGTGATGTTTGTCAGTACATTTGAACTCGGTCCGACGATTCAATCGACACTTTCGTTTTTGGCGGCACACAACGCAAGGGTGAGGGAATATTATTTTCCTGTCGATTCAATGACAATATATGACAGGTGTGACATTCTTATCACAGCCAACCCGAATCTCATAAAAAATTGCCCCGAGGGAAAGACAGTCGTTAAAATCAACACTCCGTACAATGCGGATGCTGAGTGTGAATATTCGTTTGACAGCCTTCTCGGTGCTATCAAGGATGAAAATGAAACAATAATCAAAATAATAGAAGGATAAATGCTTACAGAGAACAATTTTATCACATTTGACGGACATGTATATGCCATCGACATTAACAAACTGTTGTCGTATGTTGCAAAGCCGTCTGTCAATGAAAGTGTAAAGGACAAGACCAAGGTTGAACATTGGGGCTTGGTTGAGGATGGACAGGGTAATGTACAGGATGATTTCAGACTTATTTCAAAGGAAATGTCAGAAACGCTTACCGACGGAAGCGAGACGTTCGGGACAATTAGATATGACTTGGTCAAGAGTATGCTTAACTTGATTGTCACCCCTGCAACAGACGACAACGGCATCCCTGTCACGATAAACAGTTTGGATGAGATGTATTTCGGACAGATATTGTCATTCAATACATTGGTCAACGAAGGAATAATAATTGAAATTACAGATACAGACGAATAAAATGGAAAAGACAAACGACGAGAAAAACGAAACCATCGTTCAAAGAGTTGAAGAGACTGTCAGCAAACTCGACAAAAAGGACTTCACCTTATACTTTTTTGTGATTGACAGCAAGAACGTGCCGAATGGCAAGATGAACTACATCTATCAGATGGCAAAGACTCTGCACGATAAGGAATACAAAGTATGTATGCTTTATCAGTTGGACAGTGAATACAGTGCAGGTGAGATTGCCGAAATTCAACAAAAGGGAAGTGTTCCTGACGACATGAAACGTTTTGTTGGTGTAGGCGAATGGCTTGGTGAGGAATATGCTTCGCTTCCACACATGAACATACAGAAAGAGGAATGGAAAATCGGTCCTGCCGACTTCCTGTTCATCCCTGAGGTGTTTTCATCATTCATGTTCAGCACCTACAAGAACAGAATACCTTGCAAACGCTATGTAATTTTGGAGAATTTCGATTATGTTACCGAGTTTATTCCTGTCGGTCAGCAGTGGGCTAACTATGGTATTGACCATGTTATTGCCACAACCGAGGCACAGGCAAGGCTTATTAACGATGTATTCCCTTATACAGCCAACCATACAACCGTTATTCCACCTTTCATTCAGAACTTCTTCCGTAAGCCTGTGAAAGCAAAGAAACTTGTTGTGAATCTTGTTTGCAAGAATAGGGATGACATTAATAAGATTGTTAAACCTTTCTATTGGAAATACCCTGTATATCAGTTCGTTTCATTCAATGATTTGCGTGGTCTCCCCAAAAAACAGTTTGCCGAGCAGTTACAGGAAGGCTCTATAACGATATGGGTTGATGAATACACACCTTTCGGCTATTCAGGTCTTGAGGCTATCAAGTGTGAGAACATACTGATTGGTAAAATTCCGCAGATTATTCCTGATTGGATGAGTGAGGATAACGGCATTTGGTTCAATGACATAAACGATGTACCCGACATCCTGTCAAAGGTGGTTGCAACACTTATCGAGGATGAAATCCCTGAAAAGATTGCCAAGGGAATTGAAGAGACAAGCAAGTTGTACACATTCGAGGAGTATGACAAAAATCTCACAAAGTTCATGGATGATGCAATAAAGGAACGCATTGATGAACTTGAGTCATTTAAATTAATCGCTAAAAATAACGCTAATAACAAAGACTGAAAATGAAAGACATAACAATTATAGTACCCGTATTGCCACAACACATCAGCACTGACAATTTCACAAATGCAATCGAAAGCGTCAAGAACTGTCAGGAACATTATAAAAACGGTAAACTCAAGGTTTTGGTTGTAATTCCAAAGGATAGCAAATACGATTATCCTGTTATTGAAGGCGTTGACATGCAGTACATCGTGAACGATGGGGAAACTGACTATTGTTCACAGATTAACTTTGCTGTTGACAAGGTTGAGACTGAGTATTTCTCCATACTTGAATACGACGATGAGTATAAGCCAAAGTGGTTCAAATTCGCCGAACAATACAGTTTCGGAAACGAAGATGTGTCGGTTTTCCTTCCGTTGAATGTTGTCACCGATGTTGAAGGTGAACATTGGCAGTACTGTAACGAACTTCCGCTTGCCCGTGAAGCCACGAACGAGATGAATTTCATTGATTCTGAATGTCTCGAAAATTGGTCGGGTTTCAATCTGACAGGCGGTATCTTCAACACACAGGATTTCATCAAGTGCGGAAAATACAAACCTTCGATTCAGGTTGCCTTCAACTATGAACTCCTCCTGCGTATGGTGAACAAAGGTCTGCGTATCATGGTGGTTCCAAAGGAAGGCTATATCCACATTCTTGGCTTGCCTGACAGTATTACATCGAAGTATGCCAAAGACATTGAGAGGGAGGACATACAGAAATGGTTTGACTTGGCAAAACGTGAATACACTTACGATGAGGACAGAAAGAAAGGTATAGCCGAGAAGAAAAAGACAGAATTATCGTAAAAAACTTTTTTCGGTTAATGGACACTTTAAATGAACAGAAAAATGAAACGCAAGAAGTAAAAGAACCTAAAAAAAGAGGCCGTAAGCCGAATCCGAACAACAAAAATTATTTTGGAAGTGAGGAGGAGAAAGCCTTTCAGGAATATCTGTACACGGAAGACAAAGAAAAACGTGACCGAATATTCAAGGAAAAACTTACTCCCGCATTCACCAAGATGATAGAATCGATTATCCGACGGTATAATTTGTTTACACCGTCGGAAAATTTTGAGGATACCTTCAATGACACTATGTCGTTCTTGGTGACAAAGGTCTCGAACTTCAAGCCCGACAAAGCCAAAAAAGCATATTCATACTGTGGTACTGTATGCAAGAACTACCTGATTCTTAAAAGGTCACAGGCAATGAAAAACGACAAAAGGTTCCTTTCCTATGATACCATGTATACCGAAAGTAACCCTGACAATAGGGTTGTTGAAGGTAATTCGGTTGGATATGACAGTTTTAACAGGGAACTGATGTTTCGTGTGATGAACAATATCGGCGAAGTCATTGAACGTGGTTATTGGGATAACGGTGACGAACTCAGCGATTCCGAGGAAAAGGTTGGTTCTGCCTTGATGGAAATCCTCAACAATTGGGAAAGCCTCTTCATGCAAATGGATGACACCCAAAAGTTCAACAAGACAAACGTTCTTTATTTTATAAAGGAAAATACAATGTTGTCAACCAAAGCAATAAGAGATGCAATGAAAAAGTTCAAACTGACATATTTTTCTGTGAAAGATGACTATGTCAACGAAGATTAGTTTATTTTATATTTATAGATATGGCAAATAAACCTACACCGAAGAAATATAAATTGAAATTGAACTCGATGTCTCACCTTGAGGTTCTGTTGCAGGAACTCTATGACGAGGCGTCGAAGAATATTGTTGAGATACAGAACGAGATAAACAAACTTTCAAGTTCGACACAGTTGAACAACGAGATAATGGATGCCAAGGCAAAGTACGCAAAGGCAATGAATGACTTCTCGTCAAACAAGAACAAGGCATTGGCAACCAAGATGGACATAGCTAAACTCATGACCGAGGTTATCAAGTTCAACGGAAATGTGAAGAAAATGAATGAAGAGAGTGAGGCAATACCCGATTGGGGTACGTTTGTTTCAAACATCAACGAACGTGCGGAAAATAACAATATGTTAGAAAACACTGTTGAAGTGTACACCACTAAGTAATGGCAGACAAAAGTAAAGCACAACAGAAGATTGACGACGCTGTCGGAACTATCAATTCAGCGATTGCGATTTTGGACAATATTCCTGAATTGAACGACTCCAATTATACCCTGTCGTTGAGTCTTAATCCGTTCGACCTCCTTATGATGGTTCTCCGCAAAATTGTCAGTTATGACGAGATTGTGGAGTTTGTCTCAAAACTGCTTGTGCTTGAACTTCCAATAATGGAAACCGCCGTGAAGACATATCTGCTTACACACCTCAAACTGTTGTTTACCTGTTCAATGAACCCGTTGATTACCCACGACTTAATATTAAACGGTGTGGTTTTCGACCTTAAGACCATTGACTTGATGAACACGTTACGTTACTGTCCCCTTGACCCAAAGAATGAAAAGGGAGAAAACATGTATGGCAGATATTACTATTTTGGGTGTGATGAAATGGAAATCCCCGACGATTTGAAATATTCAGTGGATTTTAATTCATTTCTTTGGTATGCTGTAAACAGGCGAAGGGGTGATAGGGAAGTGTGGTATGGCTATAAACGCAACCCAAAATATGAAGAAGACGGTGTAAAGGTACACAGGTCACTTCCCGAAAAACAGACAAAGAAGAACGGTATCATAACACTTGAATACAATGGGCGTTCTTCCAATCTTTCAAATGCTGAAGGCAACGGCATGAACATACAGACACCTTTCAATAACTGTATACATGTGTTTATCGGTAATACTGCCCCCTATGATATAGATGAAGTCAACTTTCTGTATGAAGACATAAACGCAAAGGATTATAAACTTGCGGATTATGAAGAAGTCAAAGCCAAGGCGCATCAATATATTCTCAGATTGGAGAATGAATTAATAGACCTTGGTTATTCTGTTGGGGAAGAAGACCCTGAAGAAGGTTTGGACAGTGAAGAAAATATACAGCGCAAACAGATGATTGACGCTGATTTGAGACGCTTGAGACTTATACGACAGACGTTGGCTGAGAAGACAGCAGCCTTACAGGATGTTTTGTCAACTGACATTGATAACAATATAATAGTGCTGAACAGAGCAACCAATGTTTGGATTTACAATATATCTTCATTAAATGAAGAACTGACCATACCGAATGCCTGCATGACCCAACCCGTATCCGATGTTGAATCTGAAAAGAAGGTTACTATGGATGAAATTTCGGGTTATACTTCCCAACCTACGCTGCAATACAGACGTGTGGAAGACAACTACTATTACCACAGGACATTGTTTGAGTTCAACACGGACTATATAATGTCACTCAAACTGTTCGACGCAAAGACCCTTGCCGCACAGTTGTTGGATGCTTTAAGCGGATGCCTGACGATGAACCTGAATCTGAGTTTTGAGGAGATTGTCATAAAGAACGAGGTCGAACGGATGGTTCACGATATTCTTGATACTGATGACACCGTTATCAACGATTGCTTCTATTCATTTGATAACAACGCTTACAACCAAATGCTTGAAAACGCAAGGCTTGAAAGAATGGGGGTATCAGTTTTCAGGGATGGAACCTATAACGGTCAGATTTCTGCGGAGGATGTTATGAACCAACTGAACAACATATCCGCAAACGCCACCCATGAACAGATACAGAGTGCGATTTCGTCTGCATTGTATGATGTCAGCCGTCAGGTCAAGGGTGAATATGACAACTATGATACAAAGGTTGGCTTTGGGTTTGACGCCAACTTCATAAACGACCTGTTGAATACACTGTCATATGTTCTCGTTCTTTCAGTGCTCAGTCCCAAACTTTACCTTCTGATGGCAGTAAATTTGAAGATAATGGGTCAGGAAGCGGGATTTGATTTGGCAGGATTCCTTGAGTCGTTTAAACAAATGATTGCGGGTATAATACGCGCTGTGAGAGATGAACTGATGCGTATGTTCAAGGAATGGCTTATGTCACTTATTGCAAAACTCGCAAAAGACGTTTCGGCTAAGATTGCACTTGAACAAATACTATATTACAAGCAACTGCTTCAACAATGTATCGAATGCTTCAGGTTACATGGTGCCACCGCTGATTGGAATATGGCTGATGTGGATTATAGTGATATTTATGAAACTGAAAATAATGAACCTGTAAACGATGAATGCTAATATATGGATTGGATTAAAAACATAACTGACGGAATAAAAGGTGCATTTGAGAATGCGAGACTCCCAATAACACCAATTCCACCTGTTCTTCTCCTTTGTGAAATATTGAACAGACCTGGTTTGTCGGCAATTGCATTGACAGGTGCTATCATAGCAAGGTTGGAACAGGAGGGGTTCGATACAGGCCCGAATCCTGACGGTTCTGAAAACATGAACAACAAATTCGTAAGGATAATGTGTCAGGAACTTATAAGTGAGATTAAGAACAACGCTGTTGTACAGTCATCTGTCCAAACAGGTGCAATCACTGCTACGGGTGTCGGTGGAAATGCAGGCGGTCCTATTGTAATAAATGCGTTTAACGACAGAGTGGCAACAATAAAGGGATTGATTAGGTAATGGATTGGATTAAGAACATAGCCGACGGTATAAAGGGCGCGTTTCAGAAGGTAAGACTTCCGATTACGCCTATTCCACCGATACTTCTTCTCTGTGAAATAATGAACAGACCAGGATTGTCGGCAATTGCCATGACGGGCGCTGTCATATCCAAATTACAGAGCGAGGGGTTTGAAACAGGTGCAACGGAATGTGGGGAACCCAACTATAACAACAAATTTGTTAAAATTTTTGCTGAAGAATTCGTAAATCATGTGAAAATGAGTGGAGTTACACAGATGATTGCACAACCAGGAGACCTGTCCTTCATAGGGATGGGTGGCAATGCGGGCGGTCCTGTCACATTGACACTGATTAATAATAACATGGGAGAAATAGGAGGAATAATAGAATGATAGACAACATCAGTTTGGCAACAAAAGCCGAGATACAGGAAGAAATTGAAACTCTGGAAAAGGAATATGCTGACAGGCAAAAACTGTTGGGTGAAAAACTCGAGGAAATGCGCACGTATGTTTCCAAAGAGTTTGAAGAAATAAACAAGATTGCGAAAAGATACGGCGACTTGAAAGAAGAAATAAACAGAAGGGAAGGTAAGAATGGTTGATAATGAAAGTGGTTACAGGAATCTTGACAAACTCGCCCTATGTTACTTTACAAAGGTGGTGAGTGTCGAGGATGATTCTGACGGTCTCAGAATTAAAGCCCCTATTGGTAGCGATGAATGGGAGAAGTGGAACAGTGGCGACGTTTTTGGTGTACCATATGCCTTCCCTCTGCTTCCAAAGATGCTTCATGTACATCCTAAGGAGGGTGAATGTGTTGTTGTATTTACACAGGAACAGGGTAACAATGGAAGCCAACGTTTCTTTATAGGTCCGATAGTACCACAGGATTGGTCCTTCGACAGAACACCATATTCCTTTATAATGAAAGGTACAAACCTTAAGGGTGACTGCATAACTGCCATGGAAGCACCATCCATCAATCCTGAAAACGAGGGTACGGTTCCCAAAAGGGAGGATGTTGCAATACGTGGCAGGGGAAACAGCGACATAGTCTTCAAGGATGACGAGGTTGACCTTAGGTGCGGTTTCAAGTCCCATCCATATGACAGTGTAATAGAAAAAAGGCTTGAGTATAACTCGGTTGACCCTGCATACATACAAATGAAATACAAGGATGCAACCGACGAAAACGGCAAGGAGTTTAAGAGTGAGGTAAACGTTGTGGCTGACAGGATTAACCTTCTGTCACATGACTCCAAGACCTATTTTTCAATGGGTGACAGAAAGGATTTGATTAACAATGAAGAACTTGAAAAGGTGTATCAGCAAGCACACCGTCTTCCATACGGTGATGAACTTGTTGCGTTTCTGAAGGAGTTCGTAAGGGTGTTCAAAGACCACACACATCCGTTCCACCAAAAACCCCCATGTCTTAATGAAACCGACAATGACGCAATCTCTAAAGATTTGGATGAAATATTGTCCAAGTCCATAAGGATAAACTAACATTTCATGATATTTATTTATTGTATAACCATATGATGAATGTTAGTAACACATACATATATAGAAAAATCGAATACGATTATAGAAGGTACGGCTGCCAATACAGGTCTTAACCCCGTAATGGAACTATACTACGGCAACATGCACACAAGATGCCTGATGTACTTCAATCATCAAAAAGTTAAAGACTTGATTGAAGACAAGACATACATAGACCCCTCTAAACTTAGACATGTACTGAAACTGTGGAATGTTGCCGATATAGACATATCAAGGATAAACTGCCCCTTACCAGACTCTTTCAGAACAGAAGAAAAGGAGAGAGCAACATCATTTGACTTGGTGCTTTTCCTTGTTCCCGAAAAATGGGATGAGGGTCGTGGCTTTGATTTCAAGGAGGACAAGCGACCTGAATATCGTAAGGCATATTCCGAATACGGCTCAAACTGGTATTACAGGACAACGAGAGACAGATGGGAAACCCCAGGTGTCTATTCAATAGACCAACTGTCGGAAATGATTGACAACGACGACGAAAGAATAATCGGCATAAAACATTTCGATTTCGGAAACGAACAGTTTGAAATGGACATAACCGACGTGTTCAACAAGTTCATTGACGGAACCTTGGAAAACTACGGTCTTGGTTTGGCGTTCACACCTGAATATGAACTGATGAGGGAAATCGTTTCACAATATGTCGGTTTCTTCTCTAACCGTACCAACACCTTTTTCGAACCTTTCGTTGAGACAACCTATGGTGATGTCATCAAAGACGACCGCATCAATTTCTATTTGGAGAAACCGAATAAACTTTATTTTTACGCCAATGTAGGTGGAAACAACGTCAACTTAGACGAACTGCCCACATGTGAGTTCAACGGCGCCGAGATGGAGGTAAAACAGGCAACCAAGGGTGTATATTATATTGACACATACCTTACAAATGCCGACATATCACCGAATACAATGCTTTACGACACATGGTCCAACATAAAATACCAAGGCAGGACATATCCTGACGCTGAATTAAGTGTCACGACTAAGGAAACCGACAGGTACTACACTTTCGGATTGCCGTTCGACACACAGAAACACCCGAAATTCAAACCTGTTCTCTATGGTATCAAAGAAGGTGAGGAACTTCTGCAGGGTGAAAAGAGAAAGATAAACGTGGAATGCAAGATACTGTACACCCCGAAACAGGAATACCCCTTCAATTCATTACAGTACAGACTTTACATCAGGTTTGCCGACAGGGAATACAATGTGATAGATTGGCAGGACTGCGACATGATATATACAGGCAACTCCTTCTTCATTGTGACGGATGAGTTGGTTCCACATGAATACCACGTTGACATAAAGGTCAAGTACGACGAGGAGGAACTGATAACAAAGGATGCGTTGAGGTTCACTGTATTGAGTGAAGCCCGTAAAAAAGAATAAAGGAAAATAAAAAAGAATAAAGACATGAATGTAACAATTTTGGCAATATTTTCAAAAATTGCCGCATTTTTTAAGAAAATAAGTCTCAGAACTTGGATAGAAATAATTCTTGGTGTGGCACTTATACTCGGTTTGACCTTCCTTTGGTTGAGTTACAAGTCCGCAAAGTCTTCGTTGGCAACCGCAGAGAACAATAACGCCGCTTTCATGGCTGAATTGAACGACGCTTCAAATCAAATACTACAATATGAGTTCAATATGGAACAGATGAGATATTTCAATGACTCCATATCCAAGAAACTCGTTGCCGCCGTCGACAACAACAAAATCAAGGACAAAAAGATAAAGGAACTGCAATACATGCTCTCACACTTTGAGAGACATGACACCATCAGACTTATGGACACCATATTCTGCGAACCTGAGTTTGTGTTCGACACAAGCATAGGCGACAAGTGGATGTGTACAGACCTCCATCTCGAATACCCTGCGACAATCGGAGTGAAAAGCACTGCAACAAGTGAGAAAACTGTCATAATTAGTTCAAAGAGAGAAACCATCAATCCACCGAAAAAATGCGCAATTGCCCGTTGGTTCCAAAAGAAACACACTGTAATTGAGGTGATTGTGGATGAACAGAACCCATACATCGTAAGCGATACCAACCGTTTTGTTCAGATAACAAAATAACCGTTGAAACAATTTACTGCCATGGCTGAAAAGACACACAGGATAAATTACGAGAAATACATAAAAAGCCTTTGTGAGTTCATGAGTGAGAATGGACTTCACATCAGACCATTCCCCAAATATAGAATAAGCAACAGGAAACAAGATGGTGTTTTTATCAGAACTGCTTTTTATGACCCTGATAAACAGGAAGTTACTGTATTTGTTAACGGACGACATATTAAAGATGTGTTAAGGTCAATCGCGCATGAAAATATCCACCACAGTCAAAATCTTGACGGCAGACTTGTGGGATACAAGGGTGACACACTCGGTCAGGATGAAAAACTCGACGAGTTGGAGAAGGAGGCTTATGAAAAGGGAAATGTACTGTTCAGGAAGTGGACAGAACAGCAGGCTAAAAGTGAGAAGCCTTCCAAATCGTTTGGCAAACACATGAAGAAGAAAATAAGCATAAAAGAAAATAAAAACATGAAGCGGACAATCAAATTAACAGAATCAGACTTAAAAAACCTCATTAATGAAGTTATAATGGAAATCACTGACAACGATTTCACCTTTGGAGAAACAAGGTTAGCCAATCCAGGACAAGGTATACAGGAAATAAGATATAGGGGAAAACCTATTGGTTTTCTTTCTTCAAGAGACAGAAACCCCTTATCCCCTGTGGACGAATATTATCATATTCCCGATGTTGAAAAGGGTATGTCGGATGACGGATGGATTGATTTCAAGATTTTTAAGAATGATTACGAAGGGGCTTTGCAATATGTAAAGGATAATTTTGACGAAATTGTATATCTTTTCAAAAACGGGAAAATGGATTAATCAACATAATTTTGACAGTGGATATGTTTAACATTAAACAATACATAAAAGAGTGTGTCAGGGAAGTTATTTTAGAAACACAAATCCGTATAGATAACTTTGACAGGGTTATCAAACATATGCAATACCAAGACCCTGAGGATGAATTCTATTTCGTTCAAATAACCAAAAGAAGAAAAGACAATCCAACCGACGATAAAAGAATTGGAAACTACAGGAACGGCTCTTGGTACTTGGGTTCATGGAAAATACACTCAGTTGACGAACTCCTGAAACTGAAACCCACTATCATTGACATGTGTGAGAAAAACAATGCACGTGCCTACATCACACTTAACACACGTTCCGAAAAAGAAACCGCTGAAAGGGTTAAATTCATAAAGAAAACCATAAGGGGTGCAGAACACGTTGAGGACAGAGTTGCAGGTGAGGCAAAGTTTGGAAAGGAATGGGCGCAAAAAAGACCTCGCCTGTTGATAGACATTGACAGCGACGACAAGAAACTTTGGGATGAAGTGCACCACATACTTGACATGTGTCAGATTACAATAATGGATGAGTATGAAACACCAAGCGGCGGTCTGCATATAATCATACCAAACTATCAGGAGAAAAACTTCGACTATGCAAGAATGTTGTTTAAGAAATTCGACGGCGGTCGGGATATGGGTAGATATGCGACGGTACACCCGAATGCGGACGCTAAAATGATATTATATTCAAATACGAATACAGCGGGCTACTGAAAATAGAAAAAGCGGGTTTTTAATTGGGGACTATATACGTGCTGACAGAAAAAAGTGTTAAAAAGCTTCTCTATGTCGTGATTTAGTGTTATATTTGTACACGTAACATTAAATCACGACTCTTATGATAGACCTTTCCAATTTCAATTCGCTTATCGAACTCGCCTCTTATTTCAACTCGGAAGCCAAATGCCGTAAGGTTATCCGTGAACAGCGTTGGGGTAAAGACATCGCCTGCCCCGTGTGCGGAAGCCTGCACGTATATGACCGCAAAAACGGAAGATACACATGTGCGGACTGCAACCACACATTCTCGGTCATATCAGGCACCATATTCGAGAATACCAAACTCCCCCTCCGCAAGTGGTTCATGGCGATGTATCTCATAAGCAGCCATAAGAAGGGCATATCCTCTGTGCAGTTGGCTCAGGACATCAAGGTTACACAGAAAACGGCTTGGTTCATGCTCCACAAAATTCGTCACATGTACGGTCAGACCATCGAAAGGCTTGAAGGCAAGGTCGAGATGGATGAAATGTATCTCGGTGGCAAGGAAACCAACAAGCACGAAAGCAAAAAGACAGAGGGCACTCAGGGAAGGTCAACAAAGACCAAAACCCCTATATTCGGCATGGTGGAGAGAGCAGGTAGTATCAAGGCATTGGCTGTAAAAGACACGAAGGTTGAAACCCTGATGCCGATAATCAAGCAGTACGTGTATGAGCACAGCGAGGTGTTCACGGATGAACTGAGCAGTTATTCAAAGTTGGCTGAGCACGGATATATCCACAATGTCGTGCATCACCATGAGAAGGAGTATGCTGTCGGGGACAACTACACGAACACGATAGAAGGCTTTTGGGCGCAGTTCAGACGTATGGTGTATGGTATCTACCACTTTGTATCGAAGAAGTATCTGCAAAGGTATATAGACGAAGAGGTGTATAGGTGGAATACAAAAGAAGCGAAGGCAGGTGTGCGCTTCGCTTACATGTTCGGAATGTGTGTCGGAGTGTTCGACTATGGGATGGTGAAAAACGTGGCTTGATGTTATACACAAAAGGCGGGGACGGGTTCACCTTCCTAACTAGTTATTTGTACATATGAACAAGTTCACCTGAATCAGTTTTTTTATAGTTCTTGGCACGTTCCAAATGTTTTGAAAGAGCATTTACAAAATCTTCTAATTCACTCCATTCTTCGGGTGATATTGTATCCAAGAATTGTTCTGATGAAGAAACTACATCATCATAGTCAGGTGCAGGAATTGGGTCTCCAGGTCTTATATTAGGTCCAAAATAAGGTTTATGGTTGACTTTTTTACCCTCTTTCAGTATCTTTTTAACACTCTCCCTGATAAGGTGTTTAAGTTCACTCTCCGTGAGTCTAATTGTTTGTTTCATATTTCTATTTTCGTTTATTTTGTTATTATTATCCACATTTTTACCATTTGGAATTTTACCCATTCTCTGAGTAGTGTTTAATTTGGTTATTGTTATTTGTTGTTTTAACGAAACACTAAGCGTATTGTTAATTGAATTCTCAAGAAAAGAGAGAAGTCCATTAATGTCACTTATGGAAACTTTTCGCCTTTTAGCTCTGATTTCTTCGTTAATCGCTTGGATATATCTGCTTGCTTGTTGACCAAGAATTATTTGCAAATTTTGCCATACCCCCAATACTGATGAAACAGAGGCATTTACACTTGTGTCTTGATTATTTTGTATTTCACTCATAAGGATAGTTTTTATAATAAATATCAGTTGTTCGAAAAATGTTTATTTTTGCAGCATAAATGAAACACCATTCAAGTTTTAGTTCAACTTATATATTATCACAAAAATCATTATGACACAAGACGCTATCTATTGGGATGATTTGTTTAAAGAATCTTTAGGTAAATATTGTTGCGATTTATTCATTGATGCCAATCTACTCCATTATGAAGGTAGAATATTTGAAACCGAAAACAATGTTTGCTCTATAGATATTACTGAGTACATAAGGGCATCCACTGTATTAACCGTAATCGAAAAGGTAAAATTTTGTCTTGCTTGGTTACATACGATACCCATTAAAAATGGTAGTTGGACAAAGTATGGGGTAGTCTTTATTGATGGAAAAGATTTCAACTATATGCATCATACAGACTTTACCTCGTACCTTCAATTAATTGGCATTATAACACAGCAAGAACAAAATGAAATAAATATGGAATGGGTCGACATAACTCACGGTGAACCATATTATTGTTTGAAGTAATTCTTTTTGACCTCCCGTTTATAGTTCACAAAAACGCAGTCCAAAAGAACTGCGTTAAAATTTGTTTATATTTCTGTCAACAGGTATATAGTTCCCTTTTAATTACCCGCTTTTTTGTTGTCATTTGAAGGGAGAAGTACAATCTTTCCATTCATAATTTTCATACATTTTCCATTTTTGGGCGTCATGATTGTAATCATAGGTTATCTCGTCAATGTAAATCCTGATTCTCCACAGTTTTACAATCCCCTCTTCATACATCCTGCAGAATTCACAGAAACTCTTGCAAAAACCGTCAAGCGTTTCCTCATTATCATAATGATGGTTATAAACACTTCCCCAATCACCATAACTTGTGGCATTCAAGTTGGGAAGCCCATCAACGTTATAGGTACAATCCGAACCCATCCATAATTCATAACCGTTTTCCTCCAACCACTTGTGGTCACTTTTCCCTTCATGGAGTTTGTAGTCAATATTGAAATTTCCATACTTAACCGCACTTTTGAACGGCTCGGGGAACGTTAATACAATTTCTTTTGTTGTCATATCTTTATTACTTTTGTTATTATTCGTTTCTCAGTTCCTCGTCTGTGGATTTCTGTGTCCAATCCTTGTCAACGATGTCCATAAGGCTGCCTATGGCGACACCGTATTTCTTGGACAGGAGACTGTATCCGTTGGTTTCTATGTCACAGAAGGACATGATTGCCGAAGGCACCTCACCTTCATCCATGAAAGAGTCATATTCAGCCTTTGACAGTGTTTCCTCTATATACTTCTTATAGCGTTCAACCTCTTCCTTGATACCTTCTTGTTCAAGCACTTTCTGACGTTCGAAATAGTCCGACTTTATCTGTTCCCAATCCAAGTCGCATTCATCCACATACGGTGGCTTTTGGTCAATGCTTGTCCAAAACTTTATCTCCTTGTCCTCAGGCATCATGACATCCTCAACCTTGTCCTCATCACTCGGGTTCATCGGTTCACCTGACGTGAGTTTGCATTCCTCATCGGTAAATGACTTGCGTTCCTTTGGATTTGAAATAAGTATATTACTAACAATCTTACCTTTCTCGTTGAAGGTGTCACGCATCGACTTCTTGAAACACACAAGCAGAGTTGTGATTCGCTTGTTAAGCATCTCGATATACTTGGTGACATTGTACTCGGTCTCCTCGTCACAGAAATGGTCCTCGTCATCCTCAATTATGTTTTGAGGCAGAAGCATGCAGTTGAACACGATTTCATCCTTTTCCTCAGCCTCAGGGTGTTCAACGGCGACATATTCTGAAAGGTTCATCAACTTGCCTTGGTCACGCAGGTATTTCTTCACACCTTCGTTGTTTGCATCTTCCTTATACAGTTTCTTAATCTTGTTGTGCTCTTTCTCGTATTCCTTGGTCTTGTCCTCACCGTAGGCAAAGTACTTGGTGAGACGCTGCACGTCGGAAGATGTTTTCTTTTCACCCGTGTTGATGTAGTATATGGTGTCACCCATGTTCACGTTCAGACCTTCCTTTATAGCCAACTCATACCAAGCCTGACGAGACTTTTTTGTGCCCGCTGCAGTCACTTCCTTGCACTTCTCCTTATATTCCTTCAGACTGATTTTTATTTTGCCCACAGAGGCAATGTCCTTCAAGGGTATCTTGTAGTTGTAAATCTTGTCCACGTAGTCATAGTAGAACTCTATGAACTCCTTACCCTTGTCAAAAAGCAACAACGGAATAGCCTTGTCCAAGAATTTCTCAATGTATATAGGCATCTTTTTCGACTTGATGCTGTTACCTACCAACTTCACCTTGTTTCCTTCAAGAAGGTCGGCGTATGTTTTTCTTTTGAAGTTGATTGACGATGGAACTACCTCGTCAATATCTATACCGTTTTTACCTCTGAGGTAGAGGTCTTCGAACTCCTGAACGTCAGCAGCCACGCCTGTGTAGGGTTTACCCATTTTTCCGTTTCTGCCGAGACCGTTACAGTAGTAGGGGTGTTCGTCTGTATAGCGTAACTTATTAGCAACCTTGAAGTTAATACCATCTGTATTGCTTACAACATTCATACCGAGAGCGTTGACGAATGTACCGTCGAGAGAGATGTCATAGACAATACACTTATCTTTTCTTAATTTTTCTGATTTAACCATATTATTTGTTTTTTAATGTTTCTTGTTATTTTTTCGAAATATATTTCAATCCCGCAAGCATCGTTTTGGAGTAATCGTTCATTGTGTAGTTTCTTTCAATTGCCTCTGCAAGAAAAGTGTTGTAGAAAAGTTCTTTAACCTCTTTACTACCGTTCAGTACATATAACGGAACTCTGTCAAACGATTCACCGTGTTTGTCAGCCGCTAACTTGGCAAACTTTTTGACATCTATACCTTCACAATCATAAACAGGAGAATCTATTTTTTCGTTGTAATATTCGAGTTTTGTGTCACTATTAATTTCAGAAGGTTTTATTTTTTCCTGTTTATCATTGAATAAACTATGGTCTTCTGTACAATCAACAAACATTTCATCGTCAGATACACGATATATCAGTTTATCCGTTTCATGCCTGTAAATATATGACGGAGACATCCAACCGCTACGGCACAATACTTTATATGGTTTTGTACCCATGTCGTATTCACGCCCAAATTCATCCATCTTAACTGATGTTTCATCGATAAGTTCGGAAATGGGTACTATATCTATGTAACCTGTATCATTATATTTGATAAACAGCGGAGTATCGCCTGTAACGCTGTCTCCCACTATAGGTAAATAATTGTATTCTTCATCCATTTCAAGCGGTGGACATTGACCGTTTGTGACATATGTAGGTTGCCGTTTACTCATTGTCATAAAGTGGTGTGTAAGCAGGCGGAACATCATGCGGCCTGTGGAGGTGATAAGGGCACCTACTTTTCCCGAGTTCCAATAGAACACGTTTGATGAAACCGAGCCGAACCAACTGTTACCGAGAATTTTCAAAGGCAACTGCATCTTGTCGTACATTGACGACTTGCGTTTTGCATCATTTATAAGGTCTTGAAGTTCTGTAGCCTTCTTATCCTTCTTAAGTATCAACTTGAAGTCCTTTTCGGAAAGGTTTTTGTATCTGTCGTCAAGTCTGAGGTTCTTGGTGTATTCCTCCAATTCCTCGGAGTATTTGTCAGCCTCTTTTCCGTATTTTTTCTTGAGTCCCTTATAGTGTTCACGCTGTGTCAGCACGTACTCGAGCATGGTCTGCATGGAGTCGGCAATGTCAACCTCGCTTTTGTACTCATATGTAAGGTCAATACTTGGATACAGTGAGTTATAGTCCAATTTGGCAACATTTGTGCACAAGCCTGTTCTTTCAAGACGTGAAAGACCACCGATTGGAAGAACAGCGTTCTCGGATTCTGGAATAGCAAGTCCCTTCTCGTAACTGAACGCAAGCATTATATATTTCCAAATACCTGCAGTACCCATTGTACATGCCCTCTCGAATGAAAGGGGAAGCATCTTGCTTATAAGGAAGTTGGATTGGTTGAACTGCAACTCAACCGCATCGGTCTCACGAAGGTCGTCCATAAGGTAGCGTTCGACAATATAGCGACCCGTCACAAGTTCATAGTCGTCGGCAACGTAGTTACGGGTGTAGAGTGTGAATTTCCTGCCATTATAACCCTTGACAAAGGCTTTGCTTTCCGACAGCAGTCTTTCGCATTCCTCGTCATACAACTGTTGCCCTGTGGTTCCCTCGGGATATTTACGTTCATACTCTATATCCTCACCAGTTTCTTTATCAACAAACTCATACTCTTCACCCTCAAATTGGTCAAAGAATGGGTTACCAACAATATTATCACCCTCAGGGTCATTAACCGTATTGTAGAAATTATCAAACTGTTTTTTTAAATTTGCATTATCATTTACATTATTTTCTACATTGTTAATGAAATTTTGATAACGCTCATACATTGCTTTATCCTCTTCAATAAGAATATCATATTCCTCAACAGTAAATTTCGGCTTGATATTTTGTTTGGGTTTGACATAATTCGGGTCGTAACGATACCAATCACCGTCCTCGTCGTTGAAGGCATAGTTTTTCTCCAAGTCGTTCCAAATCTCCGAAATATCGTTTCCTGGAACATATACACGGTTCTTCGGATTGAGTTTGAAGTCTCTTGATATGTTTTTCAATGTAGCGGACTTGATATTGCTGTCGAGTGCCATTGCCCTTCTTACAGCGTGTAATCCGTCTGTAACGTTTATTCCATACATGACGGTTTGGCGGTATTTTTCCATCTCACCGCCAAGTTTGAGGATACTTTCCCTTTTTTTCTTGTATACACCACGCCTGAGATACTTTTCGGATTCCTCGGTCATTGTGGTGTTGTATTTTTGGTATTGGTCGTCAACGAACACCCAATCGAAGTTCTCACTGTTGTAACCCGAGATGACATCGGGGTCAACCTGTTCAATGGCACTGAAAAACTCCTCCATTGAGTCGTATTGGGAATTCATCCTGTCCCTTTCACTCTCCCCTGTGATTGTCAGTATCCGTTCAAATCCCTTGTTGCTTCTTATACCTATTTGGTCTATGGTGTCGGTTTTTCCGTCAAGACCTGTGGTCTCCAAGTCCCACTGCATTCGAACAAGTTCATTGTAGTCCTCGAAGCCCTTGAACAGACGTTTGCCTGTGGTAATCATGTACTGTTCGTTTGGGGCGACGCATATGTAGTTTCTGGAATTGTCATCCGACTGCCCCTTCTTGGGATAAACTGGAAGATTACCTTCCTCGAAAAACTTTAGGAATTGGGAATAGGAGAGTTTTCTTGTAGCAAAGAACAGAATCTTGTATCCGTTTTTCATCCTGTCAGGCTCAAAACCCTCGTCGGTTGTGGTTCTCAAGCCTTTGCAGGAAATGCCGTATTCAGCCATCTTACTCTTAATAAGAGGTCTGTTTCCGTTAAATAAACTTTGTGCTGCCTTTGTCTTGCACCAACAGAATGGATGGAAATCATCCTTAACCATCTGTTTCTTTCCATTTTCATCCCTGTAGAAAATGGTCACCTCATTGTCGTCATAGCCACATTCAATCTTGACTATTCTTTCCATCGGGTCTGACCCGTGAAGAAACGATTCAATTTCTTCCTTTGTGATTTTACTCATAAAACTTTTGCATTTAATTGATTATTCGAGACTAACGGGTTAAGGGTAAGTACCCATCATCGTTAAGTCTATTATCAATGATAAATATACTATTTTTCAGAAAACAAAATCAAATGAGCAAGATATTTATTTATAAAATATATTTAAAAAATGGCACAGAGAATAATAAGACTTACTGAAAACGACATCAAGCGTCTGATTAAAGCTACCTTGAATGAGGTTATAAACTACGGCGGTTATGATGACGATGACGAGGAAGATGAAATCCTTGCAAAATACGACAAACAGACAGCACTTCCAAAAAGTAAAGAATATCAAGGTGAATTTGACCAAGATGAAATTAACGCTGACGACGAGGAGTTCCCTGAGGACGACGATGTTTTTCCTGATGAGGAAAGATTCAACGACAACGATGAGTTCCCTGAGGACAACGGTGATGGAGACGATGACCCCGACGATGAACCGCAGTATCCTTCACGCAGGGAGGAAGAACCCGAGGAACAGCATCAGGAAGGTGACGTGATTTACTATGAGGATATCCCGATTACCTACCACGACGGTAACTATGAAATGGAAATCCTGCATGACGAACCTGTCGTCATAGGCAAGGGTGAACACCTGAAAAACGTGAAGTCATTCTACGACTACATGTGGGACACCATTCCATATAGCCAACATCAACAGTACATCACCAACCTTGAAAGACAGGGAATCGCAACAAGGGATTTCGGTGACATGGACTTTGACAATATGGTTGTTGGTGACAACATGAACATTGACCTTTCAAACAGCAAGATGATTGTTGACTGCGACAAATGGCAAAACTCATAATCTAACATGAATGCACTGAAGCGAAAAATATCCACATTGATTAAAGAGGTTTTGACTGAAGGTGAACAGTCCAAGCAACAATGGGAAGGCGAAATAAACGATTTCTTTTCTGCATTGAGAAGCGGTAGCGGTGACATTATTACAGAGGATGACCTTATTGCAGTCGAGATATTCAAGTCAAGAGAAGCATCAAACGACCCGAGATATGTAATATACGAACCCTCGAAAGACCCATTGAGACTGCGTGACGACCATTTTTATGTACAGCGCAGTCGTCAGTTGACCGATGAGGAACTGAACGTGATAAAATGGTACGCTGAACGCCATGGTCTTGATGGAATCATTTCTGCAATAGAAGAAAACACATACAATGAAGACTATCTCGATGAGGCGGTTAACCGTGCGTTCAACAAAGTTTTGAGAGAGGACAAATTCGATGACCTGTTTGACACCAAGAGAAACGGTAACCTGAAAACCGCAGGACTGTTTGGGTTTAATCTCCAAGACCCCGAAGGTGAATGGAGAAACGAAAAGATAATATACGACCCCAACACAAGAAGAATGTCCTGCATGGGCGTCAGTATAGTGGTTGACTCTAACGCCACTATCGAGGACAACGTCGACAGACTGTACGACAAACTTATTAAAAGAGGTTTCAGAAGTCAGGAAGAATAAAAAACGATAACGCAACCAATAAAAAAGCACCTTCATTTTTAGAGGCGCTTTTCTTTTTCTAACGTCTTAATACTGAATTATTTATTGTTATTACTAAATCTTCTTGGATTGGAATTATCAAATCCCCACTCGGGAATGTCATGCCATCGGCAACTATTTTATCCTGAAACTTAATCTTGAACAGACCGATGTATCGGCCAGGCTCGTTTGTGTCACGTGTTTTCCATTTGTATTGGAGAAGGTATCTCTCGTCACAACCGCTTTCCTCGTCATATATGATGTCCGCAGGTGCGTTCGCTATCTTGTATATTCCTGTTGCCTCATTGTACATTGAAAAGGTAACCGCATCGGCACCCTGCAATGCGATGAAAAATTTGTCGAAGTCATGTCTGCCGTCGTTGTTCAGTTCCATACGGAGATATGGAATATTGGCATTCTTATTTATGAAAAAATACTGAGCCATTTTTCTGTAGCGCTTTATTATATAAATATGTAATAGAAAGAATAAGATATTTATATATAAATATGATTGGTAAATGAAGATAACAACTGAAATACAGGAACTGTTTGATTTAGCAAGGTTGAAATTAGGCGGTGGGATTCGCCGCGTTGAGGTAACCGACGAGGCAATGTGCGCCTGTCTTGAACTGACGATGCGCAGGTACAACCAATTTGTCTTATCTTTTATCATAGAGAACAATTGGTCGAACTTTTATGGAAAGAACCTGAACATGACCAACGCTGAGTTGGCTTTCTCATTCTCCATACGCACACTTGACCTGACCAAGGACTATTCCGACTATTTCTCACACTTTGTGGGACTGCAACAATATGGAACCAAGTGGGAACTCAAGGAGGATTTCTTCGAGATAATTCCAGGACAGCAGACTTATGTCATTCCTGCGGGAAGGGCAATCAACAAGGTCCTTCACTTTACCAACCCGACAACCGACGTTGCGTTGCTTGCAACCTATTACGGCGGTGCATACGGATTCGGTGGTGGTGTTATGGGACAGTTGGGCGGTGCAGCCGCAGGTGCGTTTGCGGGTATGCCTGGATTGTACGGATTGTGGGCGCCATTCTATGCTGCCCCGCTTTACGACGTGGCACTCGCAAGCACAAATATGAAAGAGAAAAATAAGTTTCTTGGTTGTGATTTGACATATAAGGTGACAGCGGGTCCTGACGGCACACACCTTATCCACCTTACCAATGTTCCCGGTAGCCCGTTCGACAGGATGGGCGGCTTCGGCAGACTCCATAAATGCTACTGTTGGTACACGTACTATGATACCCCTGATTGGGATGACTGTGCCGCAGATAACCATCAGGTGATTGTATCCCCCGACCAAGTGAAATTGGATGGAAAGGACTTCGGTCTCCTCAATGACGCTGCAAAGGCAACGGTTACACAACTCTTCATCGCTGAGGTCGCTGAAACCTTGGGTCTTGTGAGAGGTAAATTTTCAGGCTTATTAAATATGGTCGCATCACCCGTTACATTAGATTACAATATGCTTTTGAACTTGGGCAAGGAGGAAAGACAGGCTGCGTTGACCGACCTAAAAGAAAGATTACAAGAACTTTCGCCGTGGAAGATGGCTGAGAAGGAAGCGGCTCTTGTTGAGAATGTCATCAAGGCAAGGCGTGGAACTCCAATGAAAATTTATGTAAGATAATTATAATTAGAAAAAAATATACAAACAGAATATGCCTGCAAAGAGTAAAAGTCAACAGCGTTTTTTCGGAATGGTTGACGCATACAAGAAGGGTGAGTTGGAAAATCCAAGTCCCGAGATAAAGAAAGCCGCCAAGTCAATGACAAAAAAAGAGATAAAGAAGTTTGCAAAGACGAAGCATGACGGTCTTCCCAATCATGTTGACGAGGAACAGATGATAAGGGACCTTGTCAACGAGGTTGTTGAAACGTCATTGAAGTCTATATTTTCAAATGATGGCCATTATGACGGAAATAATCCCATTCATCAAAAACTGAGACGTTCTTTTGACAATTGGTACAATTCATTTGCCAAGTCCTACAATGTATCAGACGACATCATGGTTGACATGCTGCGCGGTGCCATTGATGACATAGAGTACGGTGAGTTATAATCCTACGCTTTTTGTTTGGATAAGCCATAGGTGATTGCCTTATTTATCCTTTTTGTTTGAATTATATCCACGTTGTATTTTCTTGCAAACCATGTATGCAGGCAAATGGGTTGACCGTTGAAATATACCTCCGTGGTCCTGTCGTCAAGGATACCTTTTCCCTCAAGTGGAACAAAGTTATAGTTCAGTTTCTCATTCATGTAGCAGAGAGTCTTGTAATACGGTTCGAAATTGTCGTATGCGTATTCAGATGTACATTCTCCCTGTGGGGTGGGGTAAAGCCTGAGTTCATCCCAATCCAAGTTCTTCAGTTTCGCTGTGTCTATAACAACGAAGAACAGGTTCGGCACGTCGGGTCTGTGTGTGCGATGTTTAAGCATGCCACCGTCGGGTACACCCATGATGTCGATTGAGTTTTCCTTCATGTATGAGATTATATCATGTGTGTGTTGAATGTCATACAACAGGCAATCCTCGTCTATCAGGCAGACAAACCCGTATTTGTCCTGTATTCTGTTTTCAACGAACAGTTTGAGTAATAACTGTTGTCCGAACAAGCCGTTTCTGCCGTCAACCAACAGTTGCGGCTCATATTTAATCTCGGTCCTTTTGAGAAGGTCGGGATTGAGAACGTTGCGGATTATGACAAGGTCATTGGCCATTGTAGACTTGTTAGAGTTTGATTAAATTGTTGCGGCAAATTATTTAAGTTTCATGAGATTACTTTCAATAACAAGTTTAGCAAGTTTTGCTGTATTTGTTTCGGCTGTGTGAATTATCGGTGTTTTGTTTGAATTAATATTTCTGTTCGTAATACAAAGTTTTTGATACTTTGTATCAATATTCAAAAAATCAACAATCTCTTCATCCTTAAGTTTTAGGTTGTCTAAATCTGTAAGTATAAAACAAAAATCATCATTTAAATTGAATCGTTTAAGCCTTGTTGTATATTTTTCTATTGCATATTTCTCTATATCTTTACTCATAATATCGAGATTACCAACCTTTGTTGGTGTATCATACGAAGCATCATATCTATAATGTGTGAAGTTCAATTCAATATCATCACCAATAATAATTTGGCTTGTTCCGTATTTATTAACAAAACGGTATTTTGTATAATCAATGTCTTTGATGTTTTGAATTAATTTCTTAAAATTAGCATAGTAAATTCTACACCAAACAAGTGGGTGATTAAATGGTGTGCCAAGCAATTGATAAATTCTGCCGCCAACGCAATTGTTACAAATTATATTCATACAAACAAGTCAAAATATTTTTCTTTGATTTCAACATCATTATATTGGTCAATTTTTTGACCGCATCTAACTGAGTCACTTTTATTATGACGATAATATATATATGTATATGTTTGATTTTCAGCATAGTTTACATAATGATAATGTTTGAAATCTATTACATCAAGACCAAATTTTTGTGGATTTTGTTTTAAGAATGTTATACAATCGGTATGGTCTTTTGTATCTAATATCGTACACGGTACTTTT
>Ga0265299_10000024_pt1 | contig 242489 bp, 271 predicted proteins | sample AusTroGonzalo_MG_4_FD_193485 | JGI IMG/M metagenome (GOLD analysis project Ga0265299, IMG submission 193485) | Bovine rumen microbial communities from tropical cattle in Woodstock, Queensland, Australia - Gonzalo_02 | ecosystem: Host-associated > Mammals > Digestive system > Stomach > Rumen ... | reverse complement strand
CTTCTTCTGTGTCAACTTGGACGTTCACATTAGCGTCAACCTGAACCTTAATACAGTCGGCTGTGGGAATAGCTTCCGTTGTATTAACGTCGATCGTAACAACAGACAAAGTAAGAGAGTTTTTCTGTTCAAGGAACGGGATGCACAAGCCAGCACGACCAACGAGGAATCGCGGTTCCTTGCGGATACCAGAGATGACAAAAGCCGTGTTAGGCGGAGCCTTAACATATCCAGCCAGGAAGATAATTAAAAGAAGCAAGACGAGCGCAGCAACTGCCAGTCCTACAATAAGCATTGGAGTAAGTTCCATTAGGTTTCCTTTTGTTGTGATTGTTGAATCCGTTTGTGGTTAAAAGAATGACACTATCCCCGGATTCATAGAATAATATCATTCCATAAAGTTATTAGCCAGACCAGCCCATTCTACCATGCGAACTCCGTTCTCTAGGAGCTTTAAACCCTAAGAGAGCGTTCTTACGAGATAGAGTGAGCTTTGCGAAAGTTTCCTTTAAGGCTTCTTCCTCTTTGTCAAGATCGAACAATGTATTGCCGACTGGTCTCGGACATCTGTCTATAATCATCTTACCTTCTGGATCGGAGACGAATCTGGTACAGCAAGTGGTTAGACCGTTATGTCCAAGTTGTGCGGCAATTCGTTCAAGCTTTCGTTTAGAACCATCGCCTGCTATAAAGTAGAATGTATCGTCGTAAGCAGAGACTAAGCCGTCTTCTTCTTTACGGACTTTAAAGCCAAAGCTAGTAGCGATCTTCTTAAATATCTCTTCATAGCTGCGTCTATTAACCACCTTCGGCTGTTCTACAACCTTCGGTTTGGGCTTAGGTTCTTCTTTGGGTTCTTCCTTCGGGATCTCCACTGCAAAAGAACGTTTTGCTATTTCTTCTCTCTGTTTGGCAACAAAGGCTGATCCAGCTTCAGCTTTTGCATAGCATTCGTTAATACGGTCATCAACGATTTTGTCAATGTTGTCTAGAGTGATTTCTACTTTTTCTTCAGCCATTAAACCTCCTTGATTTAAAAATTTATGGTTAAAGCATAGATTAATATACAGTCATATATTAAGATAAGCTTCTATCCAAGGAGACACATGGAACAAATTAAGAAGATAGAGTTGGACGGTATTCCCGGTACTGGAAAGACCTTCCGAGCTGAAATGTTAAAGAAAATGTTTCCTGATTGTACGATCATTGACGAAGGATTGTACACAGACCAGGTAAGTGACGAAAATTATATCTCGTTAGAAGATGCTAACAATCCTGACAGGCTTCAGGCATTTGCCGAAGCGTTCAGAGAAAAGGTAAAAGCTGCTAGTGATACGATGTTTGTGATTCTCTTTTGTACTACGCCTAAGAGCAAAGCAAGATTAAAAGACCGTGGGGATAATCCGGATGATATCCCATCGGATGATGACTTGTTCGAGTACAGCAAGAGATTCAACTTCTTGTACAAAGTTACGAGAGATCTGCCCAATGTTCTATCGGAGAACACAGACCACGATCTCATTGCAGAATAAAAAAAAAGAAGAGCGACACACAGTCGCTCCTCTTATATTTTTCTATGATCCTACAATTCCCAGTGGAAATATGTAAAACCATTTGTATCTTCGGTAACCATGTAACCGAGGGTTGTAAAGTATGCTTTAAGCTCTTTTACCATTTCTTCACGTTCTTCCTTTTCGAGATTTTCTTCTAAGATGTAAAGCCTAGGCAGCTCAATAGAGTATACTTTCTCTTTCTTAGAAGCATGCTCGAAAATCTTTGCGCTAATGAAAGCGATAGCCATTGTAAGAACAGTAGCTCTATGCGGAGTCTTTCCATATCTGTAGAAGCTGGTATCTGAGATTAGTCTGGCTTGGGATGCTTTGAGTTCTAGTAACATTTGATTCTCCTATAGTTAAGGCTTAGTTTTTATATTTTATTTTTTTTTTATTTTATTTAAACTTACAGAAAAAAATTGCAGCGTATTTTAGAATGGGTCTAACATTATATTAAACGATGGTGTGATAATTAGGAGACACATCCTAGTGACAATTCCGTTACTAGCATCAAAAACAACAGGATGAAGAAAATTCTTTTATTCATTCTCGCTATGGCGGCATTACTTCAGGCAGGAGAAGGATGCTACGACTTTAGATCCTGCGATCATGAAGTCTTGGAGGTGGTACCCAATATTACCGCTGATAGCATGAGCTGTCGTCAGGAAGAGGGCGTGGTATATAAGACCCTCAATATTCGCATCAATGGCGTACCGATGCGAAAGACCAAGTCTTATGACGGTATTGTATGCCGTCATGTAGACAAGGTTGAAGTCCTATCTAACGGGAAGGTAGAATTAACTTACGGGTTTGCAAAAATTCGTGAGAACAGCTTCTCGGCAGATAATCTGATTGAATTAATCTCCACGGCTGATTATGGCTGTAGAGAAAATTTCTTCTTTCAGAAGGGATGCGATGAATATGTAGCCGAGAAAGACGGTTATAAATTTGTGGGTAAAATCGATGACCAGTATCACGTTAGCGGATACTGTCATCTACCCAACGGCAGGAAACGCCATGTCACCAATGTTAGTGAATGTGTCGTTCTCTAGCCTATTTCATAGGAGGGTATGCGAAAGCATACTCTCTTTTTAAAGGAGAAAAATGACAATGAACAAGAAAACAGCAAGTGAAACTGTGTCTAAACTAGCAGACCTTATCCGCGAATTCATTAATAAACGTGGCACTGGTCTTGCGCTCTTCGCCGAGAATGAGGAACATGACGGTATACGCAACTACAGATGGGCAGTGGCGATGTCTCTATCTAGCAGTATACTGCAAAATGTCTCTAAACCAACGGAAGGAGAACTCGCGGCATATCCATTTTTATGCAAAGATACTTCTTATGTCAAGATAACACTTTGCAGAACGTTTGTTGAAAGACAGACAAATCAACCAATTCATAAGGTTGAAATAAACACTGTTTGTCTTTTCTTGACAGATAAAGAAGCCAAAGAGATTGACAGTATTGAAAAGCTTGTAAAGGCTTTATGCTCTTGCAATGGCAGAGAGTATGAAATACTAACCGCAGATGAAGCGCAATTGCGAATTGGAAAGCTCATCTTCGCTTGCTAATCTAGATATGTTCAAAAGAATGGGTATCGCAAGATGCCCTTTCTTTTTTGTAAATTTCTGTGATCCGATGGTATATTAAAAAGTGCCATAATTAAACAGGAGATAAAAATGACAGTAGAAATTGTAGAAAAGCTTGAAAAAATCTATCATGAATACGAAAAGAAAAGAGGCGTCGGTCTTGCCCTCTTCAAGGAGGGAGAGGAGTATGATGACATGTACAGTTACAAGTGGGCGGTATCGCTCGCTCTTAGTTGCGTGTTCTATAATCCTCGCAAGCCCAACGAAAGAGAGCTCGCCGCATACGACTTCCTCGACAAGGATGTGTCGTATATTCGAGTAAACTTCTGCAGAACATTCGTCGAAAGACGCACAAACCAAGCTGAGCATAAGCTCGAAATTAATCATACTGATATCTTTCTAAAGGAGGAAGAAGCGGCTAAGATTAACAGTTCCGATGATCTAATAAAGGAACTGTGCTTGGGTAATGGCAGAGGATACGAATTAATCACAGTTGAGGAAGCTCAACTGAGATTTGGCAAGCTTATCTTTGATTTTTAGTCATAAACGTTCTGGCCCGTAGACCAGCTTAACCACTCTTATAGGAGATAAAAACATGACTTTTCTCTGCAATGCTTTCAGCCTTCAAATGATTGGGGAATTCCCTGCAATGGTCGAGATCACTGAGATCCCTGAACCAAGCAAGGAAGAACTTAGTTCTTTTGATAGCGCCGTCGGTCATAATGATACAGCCAATGTCCTTGGCGTTGCTTGCGTTCGCAAAAATGTCAAGCTCAACAAGGACGATACTGTCATCGTAGCACAACTCACTGGAGGAAGACTTCCGGAAGGTTCTACTACCCTTCCCGAAGGATTCTCTTTCAAGTGGTTGCGTGTGACCCTGAAGTAACGAGAACAAGAAACAAGAAGAGAACAGGCATCGCAAGATACCTGTTCTTTTTTGTATAAGAAATGGTCTAGACCGAAGTCTAGACCGTAAAGGTTATTTTATTTTTGTGCCCTAGCCTTGGCGAGTTTAGCCGTAGCTTCAGCCTTAGCTTTTTTGAGTCTGGGAAGACACTCTTTAGCCGTTTTAGCGATACGGAAATAGAGCGACTTGTCCAGATTCTCTTTAAGTAACGGGCCATGCTTGTAGAAGTCACTGATTATAGCGGCAACGATACTTGGAAGCCATAAGACTGGGATAAGGAAAATGAGGCATTGCTTAATATCAACGATTAGGTGTTCGAGAGTATAGGCATGAGCATTAGAGAGCTTCGTGCATTGATTGATGGCTTTATCGATACGGTCATCAATAGCATTAATTTCAGGTGCTGTCTTTGCTTTCTTAAGCTCTTCAATGATAGAATCTGTACCTTCCTTAAGCTTAGGAGCCATGTAGTCCTCGTAACGCTCCCAGAGGTCAGAAATTTCGGAAATAACACTTTCATTAGCTGTTGTGTTCATAGAAGAATCTCCTTTCATTAGCGAGTTATAAAAATGGTCTAGACCGAAGTCTAGACCATTTAAAACCCATTTCCAGATTAGTGGATGAACGTTTCAGTCGGCAAATAAGGCGACACGCCTGCAAAACTGTAGAAGTTTGCACTGTTGTTCGTGATCGTCACACGACCTGCGCCCGGCATCACGTCAACATAGGCGTAACGACGAGAGGTGAGGATGGTCGGAACGTAAGTGTTCTTCGGGCTGTTGTAGCCAGAGCCAGCCTGTTCGAGCATGAAGCTGTAGGTATAGAGCTTGTAAGTCATCTGATCCTGAACAGTCGGGATGAAGAGAACGCGGATAGCGCCCTGCGGGATGTTCGGAGAGGAGACAACCTTCCAAGAGTTGATACCCTGATACTGACCGAAGGCAATGTTAGCATTCACGCCAGCATATTCGGACTGACCATTACCGTGGAACACCCAGTTGATGTCCGGAATGAGAGCTGCATCGAGCGGGTTGCAAGCCGCAACGAAGTAACCCTGTTCGTAATGGTACATGTTGATGATGCTCATGGAGAGGTGGTCGAGCACCTTGGTAAGCATCTTGGGCCATTCTGCCGGGTTCAGCTGGTAGTTACCCACCGGCTTTGCAGAGAATGCACGAACGAAGTCGCCATTCGGAGCCTGTTCGATAGCGTCATCAATAACTTCATCCATGAAGTTAACGCCATCCAAGTCCATCTTCTGAGCGAGGAAGCTGGAGAGGATTTCCACGAGCTTGGAAACACCGTTGAGCGTAAACATACGGAGCAAGTCCGTGATGTATTCGTTCGGAACCGGAGCTTCAAGGTGTTCACCAGTACCGATGTGGATTTCCTTGTCGCGGATATCGAAGCCAACCTGAAGAGTGCTGTTGTTCATGACAGAGGACACGAATGCCTTGATCATGACAAACTTGAGGTTGCCATGCTGCTGCATGAGAGTGAGACGACCAGTCTTCACATCAACGTCACCGTAGATAGCGTCAACGAGCGTCACGATGACGGTACCAGTTGCACCAGAATCAATGCAAGCTGCATCAACTTCAACGTCGAGGGTCACAACACCCTTGATGCCACCACGACGGGTGCCGCATTCGATCTTGCAGTTCTTGACGAGATCAGCATCGGTGAGAGCGGTGCCGTTAAGAGTAAGAGCGACTGTTCCGGAAGCCGGAGCCAAGAGCTTTCTCGAAACACCGTTAACGAGAACACCAGCATTGGCAACATATTTCGAAGAATCGAAGCCAGCCGTAATGACAGAAACGTTCACGTCAACTTCGTCATTTTCATGGTTGACCATGCCGATAGCTGCATCATACTTCGGAGTAGAATCCGCAGTACCGCCAGTCGGAGTCTTGTAGTTCTTAGAATTAGCAATGTCGTTGCCGAATTCGTCAACATCAAGACCAGTGAGGAGATTCATGGAGAAGCAGTTACCTGCGCCGAAATAGAACTTCACATCTTCAGCAAGGCGAACCTTAGAGACAGCGGTATCGATGTCCATGAGGTTTTCCGGCACATAGTGCTTGTTGCCCTGAAGATCCTTGAGCCACGGATGGAGGTAGTTAATGGTGAACTTCGGCTTTTCAACAGCTTCCGTCGGGATAGCCTTGTTCATAGCCGTACGAGCCCAAGACTTACGGAGCATCGGGGTCTGGAGGAAGGACATCGGAGCAACTGTACCAAGGGAGGCAGCTTCGAGAGCTTCAATACGAGAAGACTGTGCAATAGTCTTGAACTGTTCTGCTTCGGCTTCATCAAGGCCAGCAGCGAGCATTTCAGAATAACGACCAAAGAGGCCATCATCGCCCAAGACGTCTTTGAAGTCATCGGCGTTGAAGATGTTAACATTGCTTGCGCTGAATTCTTCAGCCACTTCGCGAAGAGTGGAGGTGAACGAGTCATTGCAAGCAGCCATCTTCTGAGAAGGTTGCATGTAAGAAACGGACATAATTGTATCCTTTTATTTTTGATTGTGAGAAAACGGAACCAGGACTTAATGTTATCCTAGCTCCAAGAGAAATGTCTACTGTACTAGGATCCTAGACATTTTCAATGTATAGTTAGATGGGCCTCCGGAAAAGACTATAATTTCAGTGCAAATTTGGACGCCATATTATATCAAGGACGAATAATTCATGTATCAAATGAACTTTTTATAGATTATAATTCACAATCTAACAAAGAGGAAATTATGGCTAGCACCCTTACTAAAGAAGAGAAGATAGCTCAGAAGACTAAGGAACTCCGCATCCATCTCATCAATGACTTCCAGTGGAAGGAAATCACGATAGAGATTATGGGAGAACCGAAGGCTTGGCAACGCGAACGTGCCAGAATGGATAAGAACGGTAAGTTCCTGTCCATGTATGACCCCAATACTTCTACCAAGAAGATCTTTAGGGATTACATTCTGGATGCGATGAAAGATGCTGGGGTCTCCATGATTCGCGATACAGCCATCTATTTCAAGATGGATTCATACAAGAAAGCTCCTAAGACCGTTAAGGATTACGAGATGCCTTTGTATGAAGAAGGATTACTCCGTCCGCTTACGAAGCCGGACGTGGATAACTACGCAAAGTTGTTCATGGATGCGGCTAACAACGTACTCTGGGATGATGATAAGCTTGTTGTAAACGAAGGTTGCGATAAGTATTACTCTGCTACTCCTAGGGTATTATTCCATATCAAATTCAGGGAGCCGAAAAAGTGAAAATAGACAGTCTGCCTAATACTACATCAGGAAGACTCTCGGTAGCGGTAGCCATGACCTCGTTCAATGAGAACATGATCAAGGCTATCTCTTCCGATACCAAAGAAGAAACTGAAAAGAATTTTGAAGCTATGCTGAATGCCGCCATCGTTGTATCGACGAGAACGACATACAAGGCATACGACGATGTCTGGGTTATAAACGCAAGAAACATGTCAGAGAGTATTGTAAGAACTCTCAACGTATTTGCAAAGCGAAAGATGGAAATAAGCCAGACACTAACAGGAAAAGCCCTCGTTCTTACAGCATACATCGATTCCGCAATCTGCTTCATGGTTAAGAACGAGACTGATGGCTTTGCCAGAATGATGGCTACTCTTGGGCAGATCACATACTGGAATTCTAAGGGTGTTGAACGCATACAGCGGATGGCTAAAGAAAACCCGGAGATGTTCAATCTCAAGGATGATCCGGATTGCACCATGACTACCAAGCTGCTTAACATCATGCTAAGAAACGGTGTTGAAACAGCCGATGAAATGGACATCAATGGATGCCTGTCTGACATTCTGAGATTCTCCGATTACAAGGTGGCGCAAGCTTATGCAGACCGTATGGCTAAGAAGAATCCTGAGCGTGGCACTACTATCTCTCTGGATAATAACACCAGTGGCATAACTCTTGCCATCAGTCTTACCAATCGCGAGATAATGGAAAAGCCTTATTATGTCTCTCTGATGACTCTTGACGGTATGATTGAGATCCTCAGCTACCTGAGAGAAAACGCAGAAGGCGGTGACAAGCTTGACCCTACGCCTCTCGAACGCATGAAGGAAATACGTGAGAAAGTCAAGGATGGGAAATCCGAGACCTTCTACACGAACTTTAAACCTTATGTTACCAATTTCGATTGTGCATACGACCAAATCGTTTCATACGATCTTGGCCCGTTAGTCTTTGAAGATTGCAAGTTCACGGATAATGCTAAAGCTGTACTCGGGTTCCTTATTAGAAGACTTCCCGACAGTATCCGTAGAATCCTTGAGCCTGAAGCTAGGGACGACATGTATATCGAAAAGGTAGACTGGTTCTGCAATATCTCATTGACCGATGTGATATTGGACGCTATTGACCACGTCCGTAACATCGATGTTGACAGACTAAAATAAAAATAGAAACATAGGCTTTCGCCTATGTTTTTTTTTTATTTCTTTTGCATTTCGTACAGCATGGCATTATTTAGCAACAGTTTCGAAGCCATATAGAGATCGAAGTGCAAACAGGTATTCACCAATGCTTCAAAGTCATTGTAAGCCACGAACGCCGAGATTTCATCTGAGAACCAGATTGTTACACCCGGAGTCTGGTTGCCGTCTTCGTCCGCATCAATGTATGGAGTGAACAGAAGCGAACGGTTGTTACACAGATTCTCGATCTTAAACCCAGCTGCTTTCTTAGGATCCACGCTGTAAGAGCTGCCGTCATCAATGATAGAATCTTGAATGAACTGCAAACATTCCTTCAGACCTTCTTTGAAAGTCTCCAGACAGAAATAGGAAATAGAGACTGAAGCGTAGACATCACGATCCCTCAATGAAATCATGATGTAATCGCTCGTCATGACTCTCAGACACTTGTCTCCGTTGTTTGTAGTCGTCTCACGGAATGTCTCTTCATCGGTTCTCACCAATAAAGACATTCTAATGCCAGACTTCGGCAAGATTAAGACGGTCTCTTCTACTTTATCGTACATAAAAATCTCCTTGTTGTTCTCAACAAGGAGTTCTTTCGATTTTTAGATGGGAAAGCCTTTTATCTGGCTTATCTTAGCTTTATTGCACTCAATTACAGCGTGTTGAATTACATTGTATTCAAGTGTAATGTAGTTGACAAGGTTGTCCATAGTTCCGAAGTAGATGAACAAGATATTCCTATATGATTCGGAAATCTCGCCTACCGTCTGCGAGACGAGATTAGTAATGTCTTCCATACTCTTGGTGGAGTTCACTAGCTCGGTCTGTTCACGGTTCTTGGCTACGGCTGTAAGCACTGATACATAGTGCTTCGTGTGCTTATTAATAAGGTCTTTCAGGAGTGAGAAGTCACGCTCCTGGTTGAGACCGTATTTCATTAGGTAGCTAGAACGGAAGTTCGCAGCCATCAACTGCTGCTTCTTCTCTCTTCTCTTCTTCAGGTAGTTTCGTATCCACTGAAACATTTGATTCTCCGGTTTGGTTGGTTATTGCTGTGATAGTTTCTATCTTCCTAGGGATAATCCTAAGCTTACGGATGTTTGTAGTCTGAAGTGCAGGTGATGCCGATGCTCTAATGAGAAACTGAAGTCTCTCACTGTCATCTTTGGTCATCACATAGGCGAACTTCTTCACAAACGCTTGCCAGTCTCCGGTCACATTCTTCAGTGATAGAGTAATGGAACCACTGTGAGCAAGCTCGTGAGCCGTTAAGGATAGAGGAATGAGACCAACATGGCCCAAGTAGTGCTCCAGCACCACTCTCCCTACAATAGTAAAGCTCGATACATCTTCGTTATTAGCGAGAGCATCATCCAATACAATACGGGTAATATCGAATAGAGAAAACGGGAAGTGATGGATCTCGATACGGCAATCTTCACGGTTGACGCCCGCAAGGATGGCACAATCATTCATCTCTGCATTTTCCTTCAGGAATGAGAGATAATCCTTCAGCTCCTGAGATCCTCTTACAAGCCTCTCTAAATATTTTATATACTTAGCCTTGGCTTTGTAGTCATCTTTCAGGTATTCAAGATTCGCGAATGAAGCGTAACCCTCAAATTTGTCCGTATCTTTAATCGTTACTTTCTGTAAGGAATTCTCTTGTGATTTTTGTTTTTCTTCTTCTATCAAGTCTGTCGGCAATTTCATTGTTTACCTCAATCATCATTAGAGAGATCGGACGTTCCATTGAAACCTATCTGCGGGATTTCGTCTGGAGAATAGATCTCCTGTTGTTTAACCGTTAGGAAGTTCTCATCCTTATTCATTCTGTATCCCTTCTGTGTCATATCGATGAGCTTAGTAAAGCTGGTAAGAGTCTCCGGTTCAAGGTCTTCTTTGTATTCCTTAAAGAATTCCATGAAGTGACCTGCAACATTGTTCAATGGGATAAATACCTTTCCACTATGGCGGAGCTGATGCACAGTCTTAGCGAGAACAGTAAAGCCTACCTTCAGGTCGAAGTGCAGACGCATGACTTCATCGGCAACCATGAAAGTATTAAAAGGTATCTTCTGGCGGATAAATTTATTGGTAACGGCAGAGCAGATCTCATAGAGAGTAAACGGATAGTGGTCTACCTCAAGCGTAGCTTCTTCCCCAGTAACCATTCCAAGAATATTGCATGACTTAATGCCTTCGCCACCGAGTTCATTATGCACTTTATAAATAAAGGTCTTATACTCGTCAGACTGACGCACCATACGCTCACATGCTTTAATGAATGTGTTGTAGTCTCTAGAGTCTAAAATTTTTTCTCTTTTAAAAGTCTCGCGAAAATAATCCGCAGTGACGGTTCCGTCATGATGCTTCACATTAATCTGGTTTTCCTTCTCAATGTGAGCATTTATAATCTCTTCAATATTTTCCATTTATTTTACTCCTTTCATTTTATAGTTCAACAAAAAAATAAGAGCGATATGACAAATGTCATACCGCCCTTGTGGTCACCGCTCGTTGCACGGTATTTTACTTTTTCGGAATCTTCGGGAACTGTGAGCTCCCTATCGGAATCTTAAAAATTGGGCCAAATGTGTATACCGGGCAAAGTGATTTGTAATCTAGTTTCATTTTTACTCCTGTTATTTTTTAGTGGTTAATAGCCTATAATTATATACGATCGCCAGTGGTAATTCTACGATATACCGAACTAAGGAATGGAAACCACCTAACAATGGAGAAACACTATGGCTGAAGAAACACAGTCTCAAGAACTCAAAGAAACTGAACAGGCAGAAGCACAGGTTGCAACTCCCGAAAAGGAAACGATTGATGTAGATAAGATCATTGAAATCTACAAGGCTGAAACCATCCAACATGCCAAGGTCACTCGTTCCTATTACAAGACGCTTTACTACGAACTCAAGAAGCGTACAGACTTGTCTGGCAAGCATCCTATTCCGGGATTTGAAGCAGCAGCATTGTCACACTTTGAAAATGTTGTCAAGCATCACGATGAAGACAAGTTCAAGGATCCTGAAGCACTTCGTTATCTTGCTCTTCGTCACTTCAATCACGCTACTAACGGCGAATTCCAAATCACTGAAAAAGAACGTGAAATGGGTGAATACTACATGATGCTTCACCGTCGCAACAATGATCACCATGTTGAATGCGGTATGTATCATTTGGCTCGTTGCACCATGTTTGGCGAAGACCATAAGCCGTACAGATACAACTACTATTCTCTCATGGAAATGGCAGCTGACTGGTGTTCTGTCGCTGAAGAACTCGGTGTAGACCCGATTAAGTGGTTCTATACACAGATCAAGCGTGGTCGTTATATTGTTCCTGACGAAGTCGAAAAGCTCCTCGTGGACTTTATGCAGACCCTCTCTCCGTTCCTCGAAGAAAACCGTAAGCTCGGCAGATTCGGTCTTACACAGCCTGATCACTGCATCAAGTAATGAACTCATAGCTGAAGAGAAATCTTCAGCTATATTTATATAGTGGGGTTCTGATGGAAGAAATATCTGTCGATGTTACTGAAATCACACTGAAAGACTTTCTAAATAAATATAATGACGTTGCCAAGCAGTTTGTTTCCAAGACACCAGTAGGCAATAAGGAAATGCTTTCCACTCTTGTTCTGAAGATATTGGAGAATAAGGATACGAAACTAGTCTCCATCATAGGAAAGAGACTCGGTAGAGAGATTGGGTTTCAACAGGAGTTAAAGATTCTCATATGGTTTGTCTCTGAAAGGATTGCTATAATGGGGAATAATATTTGGGCTAGACTCTCCGGCGGTGCATTTGGCGCATTCCCAGATAAGATACGGGAAGAAATACTCTCAAGGAAGATTAATCTCGTAACTATAGCCGAAGGAGACTTCAATGGTCTCACTGTAAAAGATATAGAAAATTCGCTTTAAAATTGAGTGATATTTTTAACTAAGCATTGAATACGGGTCATGACCGAAGAAAATCCGTAATTCTATGTAAAACTTTTCAAACAAGGAACATAATTATGTACTTTGAACAATTCGCAAACGGCGGTGCTTCTGTTGAACCCGTCTCTCACGTCGACATTCTTACGATGGCCTGCGAAGGTGCTGAATTCTGCGGTGAAGCAGAAGTCGCTCTCATCGAAGAAGATGGTCGTCTTTGCATGACCGTTGGTGCCGAAGCTATCGGTGACGCTATGGCAGCTGTGGCTGACAAGGCAAAAGAAGTTGGTACTAAGATCTGGAAATGGCTCGTTGAATTTGCTCGTAAGGTTCGTGCCTTCGTGTCTCAGGCTATCGTGTCCCTCCGTTCTGGTGCTATCGCAAGCGCTCTCAAGCGTATCATCGCTAAGGCTACTGCCAAGGCTAAGAATGATGACTGGAAGGAAAATGCTCCGAAGCCGGAACGTGTGACCAAGTGGAACGTTGAAGTCAAGAAGGCCGCCAACGGCATTTGGTTTATCACCAAGACTGCTGTGGACAAGTTCCTTACCCAGACTGACAAGGCTTTCAAGAAGCTTAATACCCAGATGGGCAAGTCCGAAGCATTCGGTGGCAGCTACAGCGACAGCCAGAATGACAATGTTGGCGAACTCGAATCCATCCTTGACGAAATTCCGAAGATTAAGGATGAAAATGGCAGTACGCCGGGTTACGCAAACAAGTTGCACGCTGATGTTGAAACCAAGGGTGCAAACAGCAAGTGGCTCGAACGTCTTGACGGCAACTTTATCGGCGCTTTGACTCTCAATAGTGACCAGAACAACGAACAGATCATCCGCTCTGCCTTGGCTGCTGCAAAGCTCCTCGTTGGCAAGATGCAAGCTGATCCGATCCTCAAGTGCTACGATGCTATCAAGCTCCTCGACACCGAAGTGAACCTCGCTAAGAAGCTCGCTGCTGATGCTGGCAAGTCTGGTGCTCGTGAACTCAAGCGCATCAAGAAGATTCAGAAGGCTGTGTCTAAGGTCGGTACGACTGCTACACTCTTCTGCCGTCGTCAGCTCGGTGCTTACAAGAAGGCTACTGCCCTCGTTATGCGCCTCTATTCTATGGCTGGCTCGATGGAAAAGGACGACTATAAGGAAGACTAATTCGGCTTCGTTTCTAGTGTTTCGTAAACCTATAAGGGTAAAACCTTATAGGTTTATTTTTCCCTTAACTCATGATTGAAAAATAATGAGGATACTATGGAAGCATCTGAAATCAAAGAATTTATGGACAAGCTCTCTGTAGAAGATAGAGAGATCTTCACGGAGATTATGAATGACACTATGGATGTATTCCGTGAAGACTATGGAAACGAAGAAGACACCGCTAACGAAGGCTTGATGGTTAAGCGTATGAACTGGACTACCCAAGGTGTCATCGATAAGAAGGTCTCAAAGGTGTGCGTCCTACTTGCCAAGGCTAACGGCGATCCTCTCTACGGAAAATTCAAGATATTCCGCGATAAGTGGAGATTCTTCAGAGAGAAACTCAGACAGAAGTACGGCGGTCGTGCTAGGGCCATCGTGTTATCCAATGGTGGTGTCAATGCCGAGAACCTAGGAGAAGCTGTCAACAAGGCTCTCCACCTGAAATAAATACAGTGTCTCTTAACGGAGACACTATTTTCTAACCGAAGGATTAATGTATGGAAGTTCAAGGATCCAATTTTGATGAAGAGATTAACGCATTGAAGAATGAAGCAGCCGAGTTGGACGCTCTGTATAACAACTCCAAGGCTATGCTTCAGAATGTGATAAACTCTAGGTCTAGAGGAAGTCTAGCATTCACCCATCTTCAGACTGGTAATCTTATCGCTATCAAGAATGCCAAGATATCTGCTATTAAGGGTATCATGACCCTGAAGGAAAAGAAGTACAAGCAAGAACTTCAAAAGCAGCTTCTCGATGGCGGTGGCGGAAGTTTCAATGTCGGCGAGCTTGTCGATATCCTATCGCAGAATGGCGTTGGGTATCGTCCTAAGCAAACCATAGAAGCCGAAGTGCTTGATGAGGAAGACTTTGAGGCCCAAGCAAAGGAACAGCTAGAGAAGTCTAAGGAAGTTGCCAAGGTATCCCAGGCAGAAAATGAAGCCCCTGACTTTAAACAGGAAGCCTATGTTCCGCCTGAACCTGAAGCAGACCCCGAGAGCGAAGGTATTGAAGAACTTGTAGACATCCCAGTTACTACCGATGAGTACGAGATTGTTGCCAATAAAGATGGCGAGATCTTTGTCATTGACCTTACAGCCAGCAGCGACGCCGGAACAGTTCTTATGGATAAGGATCTGCTCGGTATTGAAGCCGACGAGAAAGCCGTGATTGACTCGTCCGGTATCATTCCCAAGGCTAAATTCCGTGGCAAGGATATTGAAGTCGTAGAGATAGAGAGCTAAGACTCTCTATCTTTTTATATTCCGAACTAATAAATGCGAGAAAACTAGAGAGGAACATTATGGAAAAGAAGTACAAGCTTATTTCAGTAAAGAAGCTCGTTACTAAGACGGACGTGAAGCCATACAATACTGGCGTTCTCACTGTCTATTATGAGAATGGTGTACGCAAGTTCGACTTCGATGACAATCCGACAGTCAGGTTCCATGTATCGAAGCCTGAGTTTGTTGAGAAGCATGGTAGTAACCCGTATGTCGTTCCGGTTAACGAAACGGAAGAGATTGAGTGCGAGTATAAGAACATTTATGAAGCCATCATTGACTATCAAGCCACCTTCGATAAGGAAAAGGCAGATGCCAACTATGCTCTCTTAGACAGATTTAGAAAGAACAAAGTCAGTCCTGAGAACTTCTTCCTCTGTCCGTTCGTTCACGGTGCAGATGTTGACTTGGCTGACCACTATATTCGTAGATTCTTCGATACTAAGCTCGAACCGAATGGTGGCGAAGATAAATCCATTCGCCTTAACAAAGTCTTTTGGGATATCGAATGCGATAACAGAAAGATTCGTCGTTTCGTGGAAGCAGATGAAGCCATCACTCCGATTAACGCTATCTCTTGCTTCGATACAAGAACATCTACGCTTGTGTTGAGATTCCTCGATGACTCTGTTGACGGTCAGTATGTGGAAAAGAATCCGCAGATTAACGAATTCAAGGCAGACATTGAGAACATTCGTAAGAAATACGAAGACGAGTGGAACGCTATTCAGAAATCTATCTTTAAGGAAATTCCGAAACCGCACATCAATGTTGAAATCAAGTTCTATGGAAAAGAAATTGACTTGATTACGGATCACTTCAATGATCTCAACTACAGGTTTGCAGCAGATGTTGTCATCGCTTTCAACCACGGCTTCGACTGGGGTTTCACCATCAGAAGATTGGAGAATCTCGGGTACGATCCTGGTGATATCATTGCTCCGAAGGAATTCCCGAAGGACTATCGCAGAGCATACTATAAGGCTGACCGCTTCGCTAAGGATATCAAGAAGAAGCACGATGGTTACTATATTCCTGCTTTCTATTCTATCATAGACATGCAGCAGAACTATTACGCCATCCGTAACTCTAGCCCTGAAGACTACTCTCTTGACTGGTTGGCTGAGAATGTCATCAAGGTTCGTAAGGTTGAACATGATGATATCGAAATGGCTGACTTTCCGTATGAAAATTATCCGTTGTTCTGTAAATACTCTGGGCAAGATACTCTTGTCATGTACTGGATTGAAGAGAAGGTCAGTGACGTTGATACTATCATGTTGTTCCGTGGGTTGACCCATACTCGTGAAAATAAAGTGCTTACAAAGACAACCATGCTTCGCAACTTCATCGAGTGGTTCTTCATTACGAAATGCGGTCTAGTATTGTCTAACAACCGTACCAGATTGTTCAATAAGATTTATGACAAGAAACGAGCAAATGGTGATAACCCAATCAAGTATCCTGAACTAGAGCCGTATCGCTCTGACAAGACGGCTGTAGACTATACTGAAGTGGGTGAAGCTGAGAACGAAGAAGACGAAGAATTGGTTAATGACAATCTTGAGGAAGTCGAATCTCAAGTTGCTAACATTCAGGCTGAAAAGAAGGTCAAATTCAAGGGTGCGTAAACAATCTACATGCGCACGTTAAATCATGTTAATTGCTGGAAACTCCTTAGAGCCCAAAGTACCAAATGGTGACAATCTTTGGGATTGGACAATCAGCAGCGAAGCTTACATCTAACTTTTCAATATGAATAAATTTGAAATCTTAGATAGCAAGACTGTTAAGCTTGTGATTACAGGCAACAAAATCGATGGCGAAGTGCTCATCTCAAGAGAAGATCTTGAACGAGTGTCTTCTAGACAATGGTACATAAAGGATTCAACAAATGAGAATCATTATGTGGCTTGCAAAATGAACGGAAAGACTTGCAAGTTGCATAGATACGTCCTTAATGCCATGTCACGAACAGATATTGTTGACCATATTAATCGCAATACTCTTGATAACCGAAGAGAGAATCTTCGTATTGTATCTTCGACAGAGAATAATCTGAACTGCCGAAAATCACGAAATAACTCTAGCGGAAGGACAGGAGTATACTTCAAAAAGGCACAGGGAAATAGGTCTGATCTCTTTATAGCACAGTGGAATGAGAACGATAGACATTTCTGCAAGTGTTTCTCTATAAGAGATTTAGGCTACGAAGAGGCTTTTAAACAAGCATCTGAGTATCGTGCCATGAAGGAAAGAGAGCTTAATATTCTTAGCGAAAAGTGAGAACGTTCAACGACTATCCCGTAAGGGAGTAGGTCTCAAGCGAGACCGAAAGACATGAGCGCTTTTAGCGTATAATATAGTCTGAACTCTATAGAGATATAGAGAGAATGTGTAGCGAACATTCGTAACATAATGTTGTAGCTGATCCTAATCTTCTTATCGCTAACGGTGTTGAGATTCTTGGTGAAGTCAGTACTCTTATCTATGACTTTGTCTGTGACTCTGACTTGTCGTCACTGTATCCGTCCATCAAGATTGCATGGAATCTCTTTATCACTACGATGCTTGGGAAGATTCTTCCGAAGAATAACACGAACGATATCGAGTACTCCGCTACGCTTGCCAATTATATCATGACGAGAAATGATATTAAGATCGGCGAGCAGTACTTCGGACTTCCGTCACATACCGAGTGGACAAAACGAATTCTCTCTCTCGCATAAACACATTATCTGCCAAGCTTAAAGGCTTGGCAGATAATTTTATATAAAGAAATGACCTTAACCATAAGGAAGCAAACAAATGAGTACACAACAGACAGAAGAAACCGAGGAAAAGCCGAAGACATTTGAAGAAGTGGAAGCGGAATCCAAGGAAGAATTGAATGAAGAAGTCAATATGCTCTTCAGAGAGGTAGTTTATGGAGAATAATGAAGTAGAAGAAGCCGAAATCGAAGAAGCTCCGGCTGATACCGGAATCCGTGCAGACTTTGACCCGGCTCCGACAGGCCCAGTGGATGTTCTTGATGAGGAAGAAGCTGGAATCCGCCCTACGACAGTTCCCGAAGCTACCGATGAAGCTCCTGAATTTGACGAAGCTCCGGCTGAAGAAGCACCTGCACCAGAAACTCCCGCTGCAGAAGAAGCTCCGGCTTCTGAAACACCGACTGAAGAAGCTCTAGTTGCAGTTCCTCCGGCTACGGAAGAAGCACCTGCTCCAGAAGCCCCGAAGGTAGAAGTTGAACCTGCCAAGGAAGACCCGTTTGCTAAATTTGTTAAGCATAAGTCTCTGTTCCGTTATGTGAGCAAGATGAGACAGAAGATGGCTCAAGGCTATGACTACGTTGGAACATGTCTTGATGCTATCATCAAAGGTACAGAAAATAATTCTATCATGATCACGGATACGGACAATAATACAATGGATGTTCCAGCATGGTACTTCGCTCTCAATAAAGATACTCTTGAGCCTGAACCGCTTGATGTTAGTAAGCCGGGGTATGAAGATTATACTCTGCTCTTGCTAGTTGCAGGTGAAAGCACTGACATTGCGGGATACTGGAGAGATCGAGTTTCTATTGTTGATGTCAATGCAGAAGACTTGTTCAGGAATCTTGAAAATGCGAAAGACTATGAACCGTTGTTTACTAGTGCTGATGCGTTCCGTAAGAGTAACTCTAACACTTATCTTAGCTTGTTCTATACTCGCGATATTCCGGTTATCTGGCGTATGGCAGGCTATAACAAGTCCAAGATGGTTTGGGTTGACAAGGATGGATACACCCATGTTCAGCTCAGTGTAGGTTCTGGTACGATCGTGAAATTCCGTGATCTCATCAGAGAACCGGAAAAGTTCGTGAAGTATGTACGCACTATCGACTCCACAGAAACGCCGTATATCGTCTGGCCTTGTGAAATGGCTCCGGAACTTCCGGCTTACAAGTATCGCAACCTTCCTGCGGTTGTGCTCAAGCATGACTCTAAAGGAAGACTTATTCCCAGAATGGAAATTGATACTATGTGTCATGACTACAGCCAGGCTTATAAAGACATGGATGAAGAGCTTAAAGACTACTGCATCCTGTTGTCGGCATAAGCTAGACCATTTTCCAGCTCCCGAAAGGGAGCTTTTATTTTTTGCCTATGGGAACTTTCTAATGAAAAAATCATTCAAGAGGCTGATATGGCAAATGAAGTTGATGCTGCCCTCAATACAATAAGTAATGACCAGTATGGATTTATGGAAGCTTTCATGAAGCTTGCCGAGAAGTGTTTCACACAGGTTCCGGGTACTAACGAAACCAATAAGCTTGGTATGTTCGGCTATCTCACTGAGATAGCCGCCCATTCGTCTAAGAGCGCACAGTTCCACAGAAACATGCTCTTCAACGAATTCTTCCTTAATACCGCCATGATGCCGTCTACCATTTATAACACGGCTGAATCTGAAGGCGTTGAACTCAAGGCTTCTCGTCCGGCTTCTTGTACCATCATCATGGAAATTGAAAAGGCTAAGCTTCTCAGCCTCATTGATGCTAATGAGAACGGTTGGCTTACCATTGACAGAGAAGACTTCCTTGTTAAGTTAGACGAAACGGAATTCAGACTTCCGTATTCTCTTATCTTCAGCCGTAATGCCAATGGTGTTCGTGGTCTCTATAAGAGCGTTCCTATCACTAATGGAAGTATGACTATCACAAGCGAAACACCGCTGTTCGATACGGTCTACGACTTCAAGAGCAACTTCTATGTTCCGATTAAGGAATACTATGATGACACCAGAAAAGCTACGATGATTTCTTTTTCCATTGTAGTCTTTAACGTCATCTATGAATACCATGAGGACGTGTATACCGATACCTCGAACTCCAGTATCAGTAAATACATGATTGATTTTGGAAGGAAGTATGTCGGTGCTACAGCCTTTCAGCGTGTCAATGATAGCTTCGAATGGAGTGAACTGAAGATCATTACATCGGCTCTGAAGAGCGCAGGTGAAGATCCGAGTGTCTTCCTGAAGAGACTTGACAGCGATACCGTATTGTTTTACTTTGGTCGTGGCGACAGATCTTACATTCCGAATAATGGAACGAACCTTAGATTCATTGTTGCTACTACCGACGGCGAAGCAGGTAACTTCACTTTTAAGGGTACTCCTGCTATCAGTATAGACAAGGTTGACTATGCTTCTGAGTTTTCTTCTTGGGTGTTCTCTTCTCCGGCAGGTGGATCTGACGAAGATTCTCTGATGACCCACAAGAAGGACATTTATACCAATAGAACTAGAGCAAAGCTTCTCGGATCTGAGAATGACCTTAACGAGTATTTTGCTAGTACCTCCGTCGGAAATGAAAAGACGAAGGTTATCGTATTCAAAGAACGTGATGATATCATCACCCGTGAATTCAATGCCTTCTGTATGATGTCCGATGATACTTGTACGTATGAAACTAATACTATCCCGTATGTAAAGATCCCGCCTTCTCAAGATGGAACAACCTTAGTAAAGATTCTTCCATACATGCCTATTCGCTATGAAGACAGGCACAGCTCTACTCCGGTGGATGAAGAACACTTCCTTACTGTGGGAAAAGTCATTGATGAAACGAACCCAATACAAGACATTAAGGAATGTTTGCTTGATCGCAATGAGTTCATCTATTTCTCACCATTTTCTTATTATGTAGACAACGGCGGAGATACGGTTCATACTTATGTGTTTGACGAAAATGTTGATGAGACTTACTCTGTCTATATCAAGACACTCACTTCAGAATCTGTCGATACACCGATCGTGAACTATGTTAAGGCTAAGAGGAATCCTGCGCTCGGTGAGCTTATTAATGTCTACGCTTATGTGACCGAAGGTGAACTTGCCCGTAACAGATATTTCCTTATGGTCAAGGACTCCAACGACAAGCTTGTAGCCATTGAAATGCAGAGAAACGAAGATGAAGGATGTTTCGAATGTGCTATCCCGACTGTTGAGATTGGCAGTATTCAAAGCGACGAAAAGTACACTATGAGCGTAAAGAGCAAGGGTCTAAACCAGTTCTATGCTACTTACGATTCCAATGGCAAGTGGTCTGCATTGGAGAATGTTTCTTTCCTTAGCAATGCCGAAGCTTTCATCTACTGCATGGAGCCGATAGATGAGAACAACCTCATCGACGACAATAAGAACGAATACAAGGAACTTAGTGCTATCAATAGCAGCTCTGAAGCCCCTCGTGGTCTCAATGAGTACCGTCTGAAGTCTATTAGCACTATCAATGGCGGTTTCAAGTTCTTCGAAAACCTTAACGATGTTGTTACCATCGGAACAACCGTACAAGACAGTGCAAGATGTCTCTATATGCTTCCGGTTGTCGGTGGTCGTATGCTCTTCTCTAACTCTGTCTACGATAGCTTTATGACTCTCTTTAAGAGTGTTATCGAAGCAATCCGTAATGCTGCTAAGAGATTGCATAACAACACCAGACTCAACATTAAATTCTTCAATACCTACGGGCGTACGAACTTCTGGGGAGCACAACTGCTCAAGACTTCAGAAGATTCAGCCACGGAAGTACAGAAGTTCTACAAACCGAACCTGTATTACGAGATCGTTGTTGACCGTCAGAACGGTTACGATGAGGAAGTGGAAAAGAAGATCTCCACTATTGTCAGAGATTGGACTGAGCAGTTGTTCAATCTCGTGTACAATAATGTCCTCATCACCGAGAGAATCTCTCTTAGCAATCTTCTCAAGGAATTGGAGAATCAGATTACGGACTGTGATTCAATCAACATCAAGTCTATCAATGGGATCGACCATGTCAAGTACATCGTGCCGGATCCTGATTACAAGACACTGTTGGATAGTGAACAGAGCAACACTGGCTTCGTTCCGTCTTTCCCGACTGTGAACCTTGGTGTATTGAATGAAAGCCGTTCCCTCAAGAAAGAGAACGATATCTTCATCCAGTTCGTATCGTAAAATTAAATTCAGTATACGCAAGTATACTGAATTTTTTGTTAGTCAATGTCTGGGATAAGAGACACTGGGAGCAGATTGGAATCCGTAATGGTATCGGTCTTGACACCAGCTCCAAGCATATAAGCATCGAAGGTATTGAGGGCAACCTTTTCAAATGCAGAAGAACCTTCTTCGACATCTTTCAGATTAACGAATCCGTCAGCCTGAATCTTAGAATAGAGAACTCTCTTAGCACCCATGTTGTCGCTTCGAGCACCATTCAATTCCTTCATAGAGTCTTCATTCTGCTGAAGCAACAGAGCGTAGGATTCCACGTCAGAGTTTCTAGCGACCTTGGAGTCAGAAGTCACAGTACCAGTAAGCTGGTTTCTCTTATCAATGTCGAGAGTAACACCAGACTTATGGGTAACGACCTGCTCCAATCGCTTGATGGAAAGATAGAACACCGGAACACGGGTAGCTGTTCTGACCGGATTACCGTTAGTATCCTTCTGGTCACGAAAATAGACATATTCTTCTAGCGGAATATTGAGAATCTTCAGGGCTTTCTCTATCTGGTCGAATTCCGGTTCGTTCTTATGAGGGAGAACTTCAAGTCTAAAGTTGGCTGTAGGATCCGACAAGAACTTGCTCATCCAAGTATTGAACTGAGTATCGCTCATCTTGTTGAACATCTTGCGATACTTGTCAGTGTTTTCACCAGTCTTGTCTAGGGCATCCATCACGCTGTACACGAGGTCTTCGACCTTCTTTCTTTTGCCTGTACTCATAAATACTCCTTTTCATTATTGAGTTCTGCCCTAACTACCTATTGAACTATAGGAGTATCTATGGCAGCACAACTTTCCGATCTCACTCAACGGAAAGTATCCTACCAGCTAACTAAAAATACCAGCTTCCTTCAGATGCACCAATACCTGAAGGAAAAAGGAATCAAGAACAACAAGTTTTTCTTAGCATTGTATGATGAAGGATTAAGATTTGTTGATCCTAGAGCTGAAGGACTTTCTACAGAGATAAAGGCTCGAATAATTACGGAGTGCAAGATAAATCCTTGGTACTATTTTAGAGAGGTAGTACGAATTCCTGTTCCGGGTGGCTCTATCCCCTATAATCTCCATCGCGGAAACCTTGCTCTGACTTACATGAGCCTTCATAACATAGACACGATCACATTGATGCCTCGTCAACACGGTAAGACCATCGGTGCTGTGTCTTTATTTTCTTGGCTATTTTTCTTCGGAACAAAAAACACGCAGTCAACGTTCATGAACAAGAAATATGGCGATGCACAAGTGAACCTTAAGAGATTCAAGAACATCGTTGAATTGATTCCGGCATGGATGATTGAACCGAAGCAGTCCAGAGAAGACCAAGAATCTTCTACGACTTTCTCTCGTAACAAGCTATTGAAGAATATAATCACGGCTATGCCAGCTGCTACATCCCCTGAAGAAGCAGACAAGCTTGGTCGTGGTCTTACGATGCCGTGCTGGTTCTTCGATGAAATTGCGTTCGCCAAATATAATAACATCATCTATGCAGCTGCTGCTCCGGCTGTATCTCAGGCTGCTATCGAAGCTGAGAAGAATGGTGTGCCTCATTTCAAGATGTTTACCACTACGCCGAACTCTATCGATACTGATGAAGGCGGATGGGCTAAGCATAACCTTATTGAAGCTGCTTGTGACTTTACTGAAGAAATGTATGACGTTCCGGCTGACAAGCTTAGGGATTATGTCTACGAAAGATCTACCAATAACTTCGTCCACATTGAATTCACATGGAGAGAACTCGGTCGTGATGAAAAGTGGTACGAACAGCAGTGCCGTGATCTTCAGTACGATAGACAGAAGATTAAGCGTGAAGTTGACCTTGAATGGACGCTCTCTTCCGATAAGTCTCCGTTCACCGAAGACTGTCTTGAAAGGGTTAGCAACTTTGTTGTCCGTAAGGAACAAGAGACCTATCTTAGAATCGGAGACCAAGGAAACCACAAGTTCACTATGCTTGAACCAGTGGACTTCCATGATCCTGTCATCCTCTCTGTTGACGTTGGCGGTGGTGTCGGCACTGACTTCTCTGTCATTCATATGCTTGATATTGATGATTTCCACGAGAAGGGTTACTTCTCTTCGAATAGGATTAACCCAATCCCGTTTGCTAGAATTCTGATTGAAGTAGTCCGTAACCTGTTCTATAACTCGCTCTTAGTGGTTGAAAGAAACAGCTATGGTCTAGACGTGATTACGACATTGCTCGAGAGTTCTGTCACTGCCAATAAAGTCTTCTATCGTACTATCAATAACCCGATCCCAGGACAGGGTAACAAGGTACAGAAGGTCTACGGTATTGACACTACTTCCGGATCTCGTGATATCATGATTGCTAATCTGTTCATGTATGTTGAAGAAGAACCGCATACAATCCGGTCTAGATTCACCTATGAAGAGCTTAAGACACTGGAACGCAAGAGCAACGGAAAGGTTGAACATTCTAACGGCGCTCATGACGACTTCCTTATGTCCATGCTCATCGGCAGATATGCCGCATCGTTCGATAGCTTTAAGATGTTTAAGCGAAGAGTCTGTGCATCGTCTCTCAGGGAACGCAAGAGTGTTGCAGTACCGGAAGAGAAGATGACGACAATCACTGAACATATCATTAGCTCTGAAGAAAACGTGGTTCACGACGACCTGAAAATGAGGAAGATCTTTTCTCTCAATTTCGGGAATGAGCCGAACTTTTCAATGAAAACCATGAAGGATACGTTCTATGGGCAAGTACAACGATTTAATGACCGATACAGAAGATCTTGAGTTCGGAACAGGGAATTCAGAGTTCCGAATGGACGACAATGTGTTGGCTCTTGAAGAGAGACTATTTCAGCAGATGGACGATCTGAAGAAGATTCCTACCGAAACTCAGGAGGATGCCCTTACAGCCGTTACTAACACTGTGATGGCTCTCAGGGAAAGAGCCAGAGAACAAGGATGCACCGATAAGGCTAACTTCCTTACGGAATACCTTTATGACATCCGCATCAGGCTTCTCACCAAGTTTAAGGAATTCTTTGGGATCGATGCAGCTAGCAATGCCTTCGGTAGCACTGAAGGAAGTGGAGCTGACTTCGCCGATCTAGTTCAAGCTTTCTACTCGTTCCTTGTTATTAACCGCAAGGAAGGTCTGGCTAACTACATCGTGAAATCCATTCTCAAACACAAGAAGGAATTCATAAATACATATAAATCGAAGTCTTCGAGAAAGAATATCGGCGCACAGAAGAAGTATACTGGGGCTACAGATACAGGTCTTCTCGTGTTGCTTGACTGTCTTGAAGATGTCGTCAATGACGTGATTGAAGGAACCACCGCTTCTACGGACTTCTACAAGGAACTCGAAGTCTACTGTGCCGACAATGAAGACGAATGGCAGAACGCTATTCTTCTTGATAAGTTGGAACTGGTTGTGCTTCCGACAGCATTTGATTCCCTTATCAAATCTGTGAATGATCAATCTAACATTGAAGCAAAGCATTTAATTACGCTCTCTGTATACCAACAGTTGAGCGAGATCGCTATCAAAAATCAATAGGAGTAACCATGAGCGAAACTCAGGAACCGAAAATTGAAGAACAAGCTGAACAGGCTCTTGAAGCTATCAACTCGTTTGAACAGAAAACCGAAGAAATTGCTAAGGACAACGCTGAACTCCGTTCTCAGATGAGCGAAGATGAAACCATCGCTCTTGACAAAGCTCAGGAGATCATGGAATCTGCTAGCGGAAAGGATGAAAAGGAAGAAGCTGCTGCCATGCGTGAAGCTGCTGCTGTGGCTCTCGTTGGCGAAACTCTCAAGGGTTTCAATCTTGCCCATAAGGTCTCCCGTGCCTTCCTTGCACAACCGTATGCCGTTGGTCTCGATAAGTTCATCAACGAAAAGATGAAGGAATACAAGGGCTCGAAGCGTAAGAGTTCCCTTAAGAACAAGCTTAAGATCGAATTCCAGAAGCTTCACCGTAACCATATCCAGTTCCAAGAAAGCATTACGCTGAAGAAAGTGACGATGGGCTTCTTCGAAGAAGAAAATGTCCGTCCGTCTGCTATCGTCAACGTATGGAATGATAAGGACAAATTCGAAGCCTCTGTCAAGTACGTTGACGAAATTCTTGGTAAGCCAGCATTCAAGAATCTTCTCCTTGCTCTTCGCTTCTGTGTGAAGACTCCGATGGAATCTCTCTATCGTTGCTTCGCCATCGCTGTAGCCAATTACTGCCACAAACTCGGCGGTTATGACTCCAGACAGTTCGTCAAGGGTTTGGCAAAGACTCTCAGTACCATTTCCGTGGCTGCTATGGCTTCTAGATCCCTGCCGAAAGATGTCTTCGAACGTCTTGATATGAGCATCGTTGAAGAATTCGCCCATGCTGTCGAAGACTTTGATAAGCTCCTCGGCCAGTATGTCAGCGAATCTAAGTAAACTCCAATATGAAAGTGAGGATATCCTATGGCATTACCATTTCTGAAACGTGTTGAGAATGACTACTATCTTACAGCTCCGCAAGCTGTGGTGTACGTCCCTCTGTACTTCTTCGATAATGAGAGAATCTCTGTTGTCGAAGGCGAACTGGTTAAGACCATAGGATTCATTTTCATTGAGATTTACAAGACACCTACATCCAAGCCGGAACTCTGGCAGCTTGATTGCCCTTTGAAGCTTACTATTCCCTTTGCTGAATCTAGAAAAGAGAAGAAAAAATTCAAGGGTACTCACGAAGAGGATGAGTACATGGCATTTACCATCAAAGGTAATTCTGTCATGTTCCAAGAAGCTCTCAATGTGCAGAACGGAAAGAACTCTGAACTCTTCCTGAACTTCCTGCTTGGCGGTAAGCTCCCTGATAACCTGAAGTACTCCGATATCGCAAACTTCCTGAAAGAAGTGTCATCTCTCAATGGCACTGCCTTGGGTGTGCCTATGTCGGTTACTGAAGCTATGATCGGGGAAATGTGTCGAAGCTCTAAAGACATCTATACTCCGTATCGTAAGATCGCTGGTAGAACTGGCTCTGATTCTGACTATACGAACATCCGAATTCAGGAATTACCGAGAGTTACCTCAACATTCTCCGGTATTGCATTCGAAGATGTTACCTCAGCTGTGTCTGTGGGTTGTGTAGCCGGAAAGAAGGGCATCAAGGGTATTGACTCTCCGTTCGAGAAAGTCATTCACTGTTAAAAAAAAAATAAGTGGTTGTATAGACCACTTATTTTTTTTTTGTCATACTAGAAGCAGCCCATGTGCAAGGCTATCTGGTATAACAAGAACATGATTCCACCGCCCATAAGGATAATGGGGATGAGGAATGTTGCTATCAACATAACAAACAATAAGATAAGGAGGATCATTCCCCCAATGATTACCTGTGCCATATTCAGCCTCCTGTAGCTGCTAGTGGGAACTGGATATAATGCCATATAGCACCCCCACGATAAATGCTACAAGCATCTTCTTACGCATCGTAAAGATGCCGTAAAGAAGCATGATGAATAAGACTGGTAGTATAAACATAATCTTACCTCATAGTTTAATATACTCTCAGCAGTCTGAATTTTACTCAGGAAGAAACTATCAATTTTATCATCCTTCCAGAAACTCTAAAATGAGCATCGATATTTCATAAATGTCTTATGAATATTAACTTTAGCAAATACAAGGAGTCCAATTATGGCTGCTGATTCTCTGCCGAAATACATGCACCCGCACTCGAGTGCTCGTATTATCGATAATGCCGTCCTGACTGTATCGTCTAGCGGCTTGACAAACATGTTCATTGCCTTGGAAGCCGAAAAGGGTATGCCGAATGAAGCTACTTACATCACTACTCAGAGTGAATGGATCTTCAACTTCGGTGAACCGTCCTACGCTAAGTACGGTCAATCGGCTCTGAACGCTCTCAATTATATCAATGCTGGTGGCGGCGCTTGGGTGATCCGTGTAGTCCCGGATGATGAAAGATTTGCTGCCCTTTCTCTTGGCATTGGTTTCCGTAAGGAACAGGCTTTCACCAACGATCAGGAAAAGTATCGTCGTCTCGAAATGACGACTGACCAGATTAAGCTCTGGAATCTTGCTCAGACTGACGACAAGCAGAAGGTTGCTGTTGACGGTCGTTCCGGCAATTTCGCTATCCTCCCGTTGTTCTACGTGGAAGAAAATGGTACTATCAACACTGCTCTCCGTCTTCAGACGCTCGATGAAATCGAACTCTACAAGGCCAAGAACACTGATACGACTAAGACCATCACTGCCGTGGCTAAGAAGAATGTCGTTACATACTCCAATCCGTATGTCGAATTTTCTGGTATCTTCAGCCAAGATATTAAGCTTGTCTCCAATGCTAATGGTTACTTCGTTGGTGAAGTTGGCGGTGTAACTTTTGCTGATCCGACGTCTGCTACGAGCTTTGTGGCAACGATTCTTGCTGACCATTTCTGCATTACTGACGAAGTTGGTACGGCTATTGAAACTGAAACTGCTGGTTCTGCTACCTCCATCAAGGTATATGAAACCTATGAACAGGCTCTTGCAGCTGTTGACCCGGATGTCGCAGATGCCGACAAGGCTTCTCATGTTCTTATCTTCTCTGGTACGGTTCGCATTTATGCAGCAGCTGCTACCACCGACATCGCAACGACACTTGACGGCGCTCTTGTAGCTCTCTTTGGTCGCGTTGGTTCTACTACCGCAGACCAGTTCAAGGCTGAACTTGAAGGAAGCGAAATCGAAGAAACCGGAAAGAAGCCGGGGTTCGGTTCTAAAATCAAGAAGGACGAAAAGCACACGTCTCTCTGGTTGCAGGATAACAGAACCGCTGCTGGCAATGCTCGCGCAGTATTCAGAAATGTCGATATTACGACTTTCTTCGGTGGCGATGAAATTGTCGCTTCCGCTACGAACGGCACTGCAAAGCTTACGACCCGTCTGTCTCTCGTGATTGGTACTGCTGATGAAGCATCTTGGGATTTCTCTTACGAAGTTTACAAGGAAGCAACTGTCGGTCAGTATATTCCGGTATCCTCGGATCTCATCAACGACAACACTGCATTCACTAAGGTTGAAGTGGACGAATGGAACTCTCTCCATGCCCTCAACTACAAGCTTGGTAATGAAGTAACCGCTACAGCTCTCGTTAATGCAGCAGAAACAACTGGCGCAACGAAGAATGTTTCCCTCTTCTACGTGAAGAGAATCGTGGATGGTTCTCCGGTGTTCTCTGAAGCCGTGACTATTCCGGAAGCATATCGTTTCAACCGTATCAAGCCGAGCGATAGCAGCGAAGCTATGGTTCCGACGACCGATAAGTCCTATCCGGTCAAGGCAATGGAAACCAAGTATGCAAGCATCGTGAGAACGAGGGTTGCTTTCAGTGCTGATGTTTCCACTGAAACTAACTGGAAAGTTGCTGTAGATGGCGGTACTGCAAGAAAGCTGGCTGTCAATGACCTTGAATATGTCAACTACTTCAACGCCACTCCGTCGCTCTATACGCTTTCCGCTTCTGAAGGTAAGCTTTCTGTAACCGTTGATACTACTAAGGCTATCACCGCCGATGAATTCAACACCATCCGTGGTACGTCCTATGGTAAACTGTTTACAACGGTGACCACGACTAATGACAATGTGACGACTACGTCCATTAAGCTCAGAACGGATATCGACGCAACTGAAGTCCCGAACGTCATCGCGGCTTACCTCACTGCCGAAGAAAATGGCAGATTGCAGAACATTGTCGTTTCTGACATCCCGGTATCCAAGGTGATGGAAAAGCTCGCCAACGGTGCTACGACTGGTACGGCTACGCTCGACACCGTCTATGGAACTGCTTTTGAATTCACGTTCGCAGGTCTTGTTCCAGTTCTCTCTGGTAACATGTCCGTGGCTGGCTTCAATGGTACTGCTGCTCTCACGTTTGTTTCTGACTCTCTTGAAAACCTGACTCTTCGTGCATACGACGATGTTGACGAAGGCAAGACCTCCATCACGGCATCTCAGATTCCGGGTGAAAAGATTGCTTATGTTCGCAAGATCGTTGAATTCGATGGTAGTGCTTTCGAAGGCAACTTCGACTATCTCGAACGTCTTTATGACACGATCGGTCTCGTGGCTACGACATTCTCTGACTTCTCTCCGGAAGCTGCTGCTGACTATGAAGCATACCGTATCGAAGACGGTATCAAGGTCAAGAACAGCGACATCTGGGATAAGATTGAAGATGCCAAGGAAGGTTATGTAGTTGGTGCAATCCGCGACGAAATCACGGAAGCAGACCAGGCTACTTTGAACTCTGCTAACTTTGTTGAATTCTGCCGCTTCTTGCCGAAGGGTTCTGGTAAGTGGTACAACAACCTCGCAGTGTCTCTGACCTACGATGACAACTTTGATGGTACTTATCCTGATTGGAGTATGTTCAAGCTCTCCGTGATTGAAAAATCCAAGGGTGAAGAAATTGTTCGTGAACAGTTCTCTGTATCCTTCGATCCGGATGCTGTGGCTGCTACTAAGGAAAGCCTCTTTATTGAAGACGTGGTGAACACCTACTCTTCTTACTTGACTTGCGTGGTCAACTACGACAACCTCCAGAACTTCATTGAAACGAAGCTTGCAGTGAAGGATGCTAACAACAAGGTTGTTACTGACGAAGATGATAACGAAATCTACGTCGATGTTGACACTGTGATTAAGTACATCTTCAACCGTATCGATCTCGATGAATTCAACACCAGAACGTTCGGTGAAAAGTACGAAACGACTGAACTTGCACAGTATGCGTTCACTTCCCTCATGAGTGCTATCGGTGCTGACGTGGATGGTTGCACGCTCGACCAGACTCGTTACTCCAGAGATAACTCTGATCTGTTGATGTATACTGAACCGTTTGTCTCCTTCTGGTTCTACAATACCCTCACCCCGGCTACCTCGCTGTATCTCGGTGGTGGTTCGTATGGTAATGGTTGGGGCTTCGAATATGAAGACGATGAAGGTCAACCTGCTTACACGAGCACTTTGGCTCAGGCTCTTGTCCGTGCCTACAATGGTACGACTGATCCGTTCATCACCAACGTGAACCTCTGTGAGTTCGATTTGATGTTCGACGCTAACTACGATGAAACTGTCCGTAAGGCAATGGTGGATCTTGCATCTGTCACCCGTCAGGACTGCATTGTGTTGCTCGACCAAGGCTTGTCTATTGCCAACGCTACTCAGGCTATCGATAAGAGACAGAATGAACAGAACTACGATACCTTCTATGCCTCTATCTTCACCCAGCATCTGGTTGTGAATGATATCTGGTCTGGTAAGGTCATCAAGGTTACTCCGACGTTCTTCTTGTCTTCCAAGATCCCGTCTAACGATGTGGCAAATGGTAAGACCAAGAACTTTGTGGGCGCTCGCCGTGGAACGATCGCTGGCTTCCGTAGCATTTCCTACATGCCGACGACCTATGAAATGAGCGAACTCTACAAGCATCAGGTCAACTACATTGAACGTGACGCTCAAGGTGTCTTCTTCGCAACCGAACTGACTTCTCAGACGAAGAATACTCCGTTGACGCTTATCCATGCTGTTCGTGCTATCTTGGCTGTCAAGAGAGACTTCCTCAAGATTAGCCGTAACTACCGCAGCGAGGACGCTATCGGCACTGTTCAGGCTCAGCTCATGAGCGAACTGAATTCTTGTGCTGCTGAATACATCCTTCAGGGTGCATTCAAGTACATCACTCCGACGATCTCCTCTACGGACTACGATGTCCAGCAGAAAATCTGCCGTATTGATGTGGCTGTGGCGTTCGTTGACATCATGGAACGCTTCGTGTTCTCCTTCATTGTTGAACGCTAAAGTAATAAAGACCCGTATCGCAAGATACGGGTTTTTATATTCTCGAAACTTCACAATAGAAAGGAGAGCTTATGTTCAATAACAAAATGAGAAGTCCTCTTGATTTTTCTGGATTCTTTGAAGGCACCGTAGTCACGAATGATGACCCTAAGAAGCAGGGTCGTGTAGGTGTTGCTATTAAGAGATTGATGCCATTTGCGGGTAGCTATACTAAGATAGTGGAAAACCGTGAGACTGTTGTGAAAAATGACAACAAGGACTCTAATGACAATATCAGCGGTACTAGCCAAGGTCTTAAAGCTACGAACTTCATTTGGTGTAACCGTGCTTCCAATCGATTCGAGTATCACGATGAAGAGGCCAACAAGAGAGCAGAGACTGGTAGCTTTATCGTTCCGCCTATCGGTGCTGTGGTGTTTGTCATATTCCTCAATGAGGACATCAGATACCCGTACTATCTTCCTTTCGGCCCCGCTGTTGAAGGAAGCAGTACTCTGAAGAATTCTACCATTGAAGGTGACACTGGCGTAGATCTTATCCATGAGACTATCAATGGCGATACCATCGGATTCGAGAATGACGACCAGCAGTTCTTCCTCCAGATGAGCGACAAGAGTGGTGTGCTTGTTGACGCTAAGGAGAAGAAGATTGTCATCAATACAGCCGAAGATGCTGCTGTTATCTCTCTCGATAATGACAAGATCCAAATCATTGCCAATGAAGTCAATGTTCAGGCTTCAAAGGTAAATGTGACAGCCGACGAGACGTACCTAGATTCTAAGGTCATCAGCCTAAAGTCTAATGATTCTCAGAAGTGGGCTCCCAATATCATTACCAACTGTCCGCTAGGTGGATTCGTACACGGTGGTATTCCTGCCGGAATCAAAGATCTCAAGGGTTTCTAAGAAATTGTGCATAGGTCAAAAGCCTATGCACCTTTTTATGGCGGAACTTCATAATGAATTTATAAGGAGTCATCTAATGTATTTGGCAGAAAAGCAGAAACAAGATGCGAAGATCCTAAAGGAACTGATTACTTTCGCCTCTACGCTGATTCTCAAAGACCAGACTTCAGCAGACCAGCATGAAAGTGTCAAGTCTGTTACCTATGCGAACAACTACATTTCCGCTATCGAAGGTACTCTTCCTATTGAAAACGGTGTTCCGTGTTTTACCACAAGCGAATTGCGCGAATATAACGCAATTCCGGATAACACTGCTTACTTCATTGATTGCTATCGCAGAAACTCCCTGTACATTGGTAACAATGATAGGAGATTGAAAGAAGTTTCTGAAGCTGCCTTCAACACCAACTATGGCAATCTCACTGCTCCGTATAGGGGCAATGTGTACGAAGCTAACTCGTATTACAGAATGTTGTTCTATACCTATGGATGCGATCCGTATGATGCTCGTAGAGCTCAGGATATGTCCATCATCGCTTACAACACTGGCGCAGTTACTTCCAATATTGACCTCTTCAGGTTCAATAAGATCTACGATGAATGCCGCAATCTCTTCATGGAGAGATTGTTCAATAAGGCTTTCGAGTATACGAACACTTATCGTGAGCTCGTTAACTTCCTTCTCATCGTGATGACTATTACCAGATACCTCGATGAGAAACTTGCGGATCTTACCATCTACAAGAACTACACTGCCAAGGATCTTAGAAACCTCTTCTACAGTTTCGGTTTCTTTAATGATAGTATCATCCCGTCTTCTTTCAAGGAAGATGTGGCTAAGGCTCTCTACAAACTTATCAACGCAAAAGCTACTGATGCAGCTTTTGACATTGTAGTTGACGATATCTTCAAGTCTGAAAGTATCAAGATATACAAGTACGTGCTTGTTAAGGAAATCGCCGATAGCGAATACAAGAGCAAGTTCTTCTCTGAAGATACTATCGATGAACCGAATCCGGATTCTGTCAGCCTGAAGTTCTACAAGATTCCTTACAGTGTTAAGGACAGCATTGCGTATATTAAAGCTCACAAAGACGAACTTTCTCCAGTTGCTTACAGTGACTTCGTATCTGAAGATAGATTCTGGTTCCCTAACGAAGATGACCGAGGGGAAGCACAGCTCAAGGCTAATAGGGATGTTAGTGTTCTTGAGACCAAGTATATCTCTGTCACATACAAGAATGATAACCTTGTGAGCTCGGCAGAGAAGCTTGCTCTCTTCTTCGCAATGCTTCATCATGTTAATACAGCTCGTCTCAATGTGGAATCTTCTGCAATGAGAGGAAATGTCTCTCTGTTTGATCTCATGATAGCATTTGTCTATACCAGAGCACTGCTTATCACTAAGCTCAATCCGGAGAACATCGCTGTTGGTAACTGTTACTCTACAGACCCATACTCCAATAACCGCGAGTTTAAGCATTTCATCATCATGCTTAACAGCATCTTGACGAATGATGACCCTAACAACCCGTCTCTCGATCCGTTAAAGCTCTATGACTTTGCTTCCAGGAAGGTTACGAACATCATTCAACCGGATCCTACAAGCGAAGATCCCATTAGCAAGGCTGCTTCTGTGGTCTGTGCCGTAGAAGACTCTTCTGGATACGGTGCTGAAGAATTCCCGAATCGCGATGAACTTTTCGCTCGTATTAGCTCTATCCCGGATCTCATCAGAGAATTTAAATCTATCTCTGAATTCCTTGATGACATGAAGTATGCCGTTGAGAACATCGAACAAGGTCTTGAATACTATAGCCCGGACTTTGTGAAGAAGACTCCGCATGGTAATTATGCCATCGATTACAGTATCCTCTCGCAGAAGTTCGGTAATGTTCCAACGTTCAGTGCGAACACGATTGATAGATTAGAGAAAGATATCATTCGTGTAATCTCTTCTGGTGATACTGAGCACACCCTGCTCAAGTATGGTGTAGGAGACGGAGCCTCCGAAGTATTCTATAATAGACTGAAGACATACGGTCTTAATAACTACTTTGAAATGAAGAACGCTCTTCATATTAAGGAAGCCCTCATTGCGTCCGAAGACAATATCTCCAATGAGAACTATGCTGGCGAAGACACCTATGAGAAGTACTTGAAGGAAAATCAGCCCGAGTTTACTGCCAGAATCATGCGTATCATTAATGAAAGCGATGATCCTCTGCCGGAAATCGAAATGATTTCTTCCAGTCTCGCTTCTGAGATCGATGCCATCTTCCGTAGATATGAACTGAATGATATCAGCTTCACTTCTCTCGATAGCCTTGCTATTGCAGCATTCGCTTCGTCCCTGATTGCTTTCATTAAGAGTATCACTCTTCAGATTAGATCCTCTGCTGACAACACTCTCGAAGTGGAGATCAATGAAGGCAGCGAAGATAAGATGACCCTGATGGACGGTCTCTTCTACGAGACCGAACAGCAGGGAATCCTCTTAGACGGCTCTGTTTTGGATGATAGCGGAATGGCTGTCTTTGGCAGTCTTACTCTGAAGGACTCTCCACATTTCTCAATGAATGAGATGGCTAGCACGAGTTTGTTCAAGGATGGAGTAACTGGTAGCACAGATGCCATCCTTGAATCTTTCACTAACTCACCATTGGACAAACCGGAAGTTCTGAGGAATCTTGATATTCCTGATGGGGACGATGACGATACTGGAGAAGCTGGTTTAGAGTCTATTCTTCATTTCCGTGAAGAAGTATTTGCTCATATCGTCACGGCTAGTGATATACAACCTGGCGAATATGACTTCGATTACATTCTCTATAAGGAAGCTAGCTTTATTAGCCGCAGGGCGATTAATGAAAGATTCCCATTGAGAAGTGGGGAAGGATTTATAAAACCGCCAGTAAGCGTAATCTATTTTCTCAAGGTTAATCCTTCTGGAACTGTGTTACGAACGGGTAATGGCCCAGTGCTTCTTGCCCTAAAAACCGAAAATAGAATTATTGAATAGGAGATTCTATGCCGAATACTGAATTTGACTCATGTTTCGCCAATGAATTACAGACGATTAGTCTTAGAGAAGCCAGAACTACTAAGTCGTCTAGTGGCGATGACAGATATCTGGGTGTGCTTAGTCTCGGGCAGGAATCCAAAAGCGTTCCTGCCTCTGATGTAGCCGCCTCTCTTGATATCGCCTTTGGCTTTAGAGACGACGTTTCTTATATCAAAGACGACTTCGTCTATCGTGAGGGAAGGTTCTATTGCGCTAAAGAGGATATTCCTGCCGGAGCTTGGGATGCAAGCAAGTGGCTTGCCGACCCGTCTCTGAGCTCAGTCTTGTTGCAAAAGATACGAGCTATAGTTCCGGTTCCGAGCACAACAGGAAGAAACCCGGGTGATGTCTTAACAGTAGTTAATGGTGTACCCGCATGGATGTCACCTGCTCCTCAAGGTCAGACACCGATTATCTATCTTGACAGAAATTACGGTAATGATTCTAATAATGGTTTATCATCTGCGAAGCCAGTTGCCACGTTTGCTAAGGCTTTGAGTATTCTTAAAGACAACAAGGGTGCTACTATTTATGCACTTGCTGGCGGTGATTATACTCTTAATGGCGCAAATGCTTTAGGAATTTTAAGCCTTGATGGATCTAGCAACAAAGTTCTTGCTATGGACTTTACGCTTTTCTGTGAAGGCTATCTTGACCTTAACTTTAGCGATGCTACTGCAAGCATTAACCTAGTCAAGCTCAATGGCAATATTAAGATTCAGTCTTATAGCCATATTCTAATCAAGAATCTTGATGTATCTGGTAATAGCTTTAGCGTTGAAAGTGGTAATTATATTACTATCAATGAAGGCTATACTACGAATATTTCTTCTAAGTTCGTGAATATTAAAGCGTTTGCTAATATTTACGCTAAGAACGCTAATATTCAATGTAACAGAGAAAATTCTGAAGTTAAGTTCCATACTGTAAGAGGTGTAGTCATAGACCTCCGTGATGCAGATATTACATGCTATCGTTTAGCTGTAACTTCTGACACTATTGGTTATACTGATCTCACTGGAACTGGCGGCTATACTGCTGGTACCGAAGTTTACTTCTCTTATAACAATGGCAATCATACCATTAATGTTACTGGTGAATGTCTTGTTAGTTGCTGGAAGCTTCAGACCCATAGGGCTAGTGCTATTACTTGCGGAAGATTTAATCTTACTTGCGAATCTGGGTATCTTCCTAAAATAGATTCTTATAGCGATGTTAATATTCATAGTACCCGTAATATTGAAATACAGAACCAAATTGCCATTACAAACTATGGTGATGGTAATTATGCCAATATCAACATCACTTCTGAAGCTGGCGAAATCTATTTCTATAATAATGACGCATCAAATGAATATATCCTTGGTGCTGAAAGAATCAAAATTTCTGCGGAACGTATTACATTCTCCAATTCTAGGGAAACAGTTCCGCCTATCAATGGTAAAATAGTCCTAATTAATACATACAGCGGATCTGGCACGACAAATCTTCCTGATATTATCGGAAAGAAAGTTATCATCAAGTCTGAAGGAAATGTTGAAATTAATAACATCCTCCCAGCAAATGCTGCTTCAAACAGATCAGTTCATATTACTTGCGAAAACCTTAAGTTTAATTCATCCGTCAAGAAGATTGGTACCAAGACATATGGAAGCAGCATTAGCTATTTTGACTTCTTGGATGTTAGAGCCAGAAAGTTTGAAGTTGCAAATGGCGGCAATGAAGTTCTGGCATATGCCATTTATATCAAGACTACTGGTGTAGATGACTCTTCTTCTGATGGTGATGTCTGTATTTCAACTGGTGCATATATCTCGGCTATGTTCCTTAAGATTGACTGCGTATCCTTGTATACAGGTAGCGGTGGTGGTTATATCATTGTTGGTGGCAACTCCTCCGTCAATGACAAAATCGCAGGTCTTGGATGGGAAACTAAAGATATAAACACTGATACAAAGTATAGTGCTATTATCAACGCTGATTCAGTCTATGTGATGAACAACTATACTACCATGCTTCATCTTTGCCCTTATGGTAATCAAAAAGCTGGTCAGTATGCGCTAATCGACGTCGGCGTATTTAACTATGGAAGCAACTATTACGGTGTCTATTATAAGCCTATCGCTTTCTATACGAATGGCGGCAGTGTTAACTTTACTGGTAATATTGCAGGTCGTATTGGCGGTATCTTCCTCAATGGCGAACTCCGTCTCTATCCGTGGGATAACTTTATTATCTTAGGATTCTGTAATTCTTCTATCGGCTCCTCTGTTGATTATCAGCCTCCGCTGGATACTAATGGCAACATTAAGCCTACTGGCAAGATTACAGCAACGTTTGACCATAAGCTGATTAGAGAATTCTACATTCATCCGTATAGCTCTGTAACATCTATCGATCTTAATGACGGTCTCTCAGAAAAGACTCCTGTTTGCACTCCGAAAGGTTTGTACAGAGCTATCAGCAAGGTGGAACATAGCAACTATCCGATTCTTATTCATATCTTGGGAAACGGTGGTTCTAATATTACACTTGATGCCAAGAAAATTTGGGAGGCTACTGGTCAACAGAATACTTCTGGTATTCTTGCTATTCAGGGCAACCTTAACTTAGATGTTACAGTCGCAAATCTTCCGAAGGGCTCAAATCAGAATGTCTATTCATTCTATGACTTCAGAAGTCTGAAACTGTATCCCGATACTAGCGAAATGAGCAGTGGTATCAATAATAGCGGTACACTCTTGTTCGTTCGTAACGTCACTGGAGATTTCAAATATGACATAGTAGACTATACTAAAACGGCATGGTATAGCGTATTCTCTGCTCAGTGCGGTCAACGCATGGAAGTCTACGGTGTTTGTGCAAACACCTTCAGACTGAAAACTGAAGGATATTTGTACTATGAAAACAGTAGGTTTGCTGCCTGTGATATTGTCTTGGAATCAAAATACTTTGTTCAGTTCAATACTGATGCAGCAAAATCTCCGTATATATCTACGTCAACTACGACTGAACGATTTGCTATTGAAATTAATTCTGACGAAATTATTGCTGATCTTTCTAAGTTCAAAATGACAGGAGCTAGCATAAGACTTAATGCAACAAATCAAGCTGATTTTACACTTAACGCACAGCGTGGTTTCTATGGTTGCGTAGGTATTAATGCTAATGCACCGAGAGTATACCTTAAGACATACGATTCAGGTGCTGCTGCTTTGTCTGATCCGATTGGCCCTAACGGATTATCTATCATAGCAGATACTCTGACTATTGGTAATGGCACTAACCCGGCTGATAGACTCCCGTTCTTCCATTGTAGCTTTATTGCGTCTTCAGAGATAATTGTTGAAACACACCTATTCTCAGTAGACTATGGGTATAAACGTAGGAGCGCTATCAGTTCGTCTGTACTCGGAAATGTATATGATGAACCTTCATTTATCTCGTCTCCTGAAATAAAGCCATGCTATCCTCAGTTTAGCATTGAAGTTCCGGATACCTTTGTAGACAATTCTGCAATCGAGTTCGTTAACAGCAACGTTACTGTGAATACTGGTATTCTCGATACTGAGCTTAGATTCTCTACTAAGGGTCTGTATTCTGACGAGACATACAAGATGAGAGAAATCAATGCTACTCTTGATATCGGTAGAATCACTAAACATGGCAAGATTAGTGGATACAATATCTATGACTCTTCTTATGCTACTCCTATCAACTTTAACCTCATTTCTAATATTGGCGTAGTTGAAAAGGATAACACGGCTTGGTATGCTTACTTCAATGATGGTACGACTGGCCAAGCAGATAATGACCCTGCAAAGCATACGAACTTCAAGTTTATTGCGCATGTGATGCATGAAGGTACAGCTTCTGTAACACAGTCTTATACTGGCGCAAATACACTTTGGCAAGTTGTAGCTGATGATAAGCCACGGATGACTCTCCCTCCAGCTCCGTCAGGTAATGGTAGTTATATCTTGACTTGTACAATGACTAACGGTACACCGACTTATGCTTGGATTACCATGAATACTACAATTGTGTCTTAAATTTATAAGGACTAGCTTCATAGGCTAGTCCTTTTTATACTTAAACTCCAAATTGTTAAACATTATAACATGAGAGGTTTATATGGCCCAAGCCAGCTCATACAAAAAACTTAGCGAACTTACAGCCGAACAAAAAGCCAAGTTTAAAGAAACAGCTACTATCTTAGCTCAGGGCAAGACCACTGCTGATGGTGCTACGACTGATATCAATATTCCGTTTAGTGAATTTGGCGGAAGCAGCGGAGGAAGCGGAAAGTACACAGTCGTTAATAAAACTCTAACGAACGCAGACATATACGGCGATCATATTGACCTAGAAGTTCAAAACAATACTATGTACTTTATAGACATTAGCCAATTAACAGCTCCTTCTTCAGAAGGATACGATCTATGTGGGATATTTGTAAAACTTCCTGCCATTGAAGCTAATGATTACTATGATATTGTGATTCAGACAGTCGGAGAATATAAACTACAAGATTCTTTAGCTATATATGCCGAAATGCCAGATAGGGAAGATTTACCCTTATTCAATATCAAAGAGTACATCAAAAATTATATCAACAATTTTGCTCAGCTAAAGTCTAATCCTCCTAGTAGTATTTCAACTACAAGCATTAAAAATTTGTTTGCTTTTAGAATTTTTGGAAAGCAAGCTATTCTTATCCCTATGGATTCGTATTATGACTAAATTTTAAGGTGCTAACCAGTAATGGTTAGTACTTTTTTATAGCACAAACTCCTAATTGTCTAATATCTATAGGAGATTTTCTATATGAGCGAATTTATTAATGGCTTCGGCAACGCAGGTTTGCTGGCTGAAAGAGCTAAGAAGGATGAAAATGGTAACTCCTTAACTTTGACTATCGAAGAAGATAAAGTCACCGAGATTGGCGGAAAACCAGTTGGCGGTGGCTCTTCTGTTAGTATTACTGAAACTACAGTCAGCAGTAGTATCCAAGATTCTAACGGTGATGATATCCTTGACTCTAGTAATGAGGCTATCGGCGATTCTAATTCAGTAACTTTCGTTTCAGGAATCAACGGCAAGAGTCTTTTAGCGGAAAGAGCTAAGAAGGATGAAAATGGTAACTCCTTAACTTTGACTATCGAAGAAGATAAAGTCACCGAGATTGGCGGAAAACCAGTTGGTGGCGGTTCAGATCTTCCAACCGGAGGAGAAGCTGGCCAAGTATTGACCAAGACCGAAAACGGATATGACTGGAAGTATGTCACGCCGTTAAAATGGTTTAACAATAAGCCTGACGATGCCACAATCGAAATCGATAATAATTCTTATAGGAACGTTACTGTTGACTCCTGTAATAATATCACCTTTAATGTAACAACAAGCAGCACTCACGACTTCCCTAACTTTGTTATCGACATCCATATTGATCCAGGTGCATCAATCGAAACGCTAAAAATAAATGTAACTTGGACGATTAATGCTACCGAGCATGCTGGTGTCGAAACTTTACACTGTCCGGTTACTGGAAATACATTAACTGTATTACCGGGCGAATGCTATCAGCTGTGTGTAGTTGGACAATGTTGGCGGATAGACAAATTCATTGACCCGCCAAGTGAAGGTGTTGAATATGTGCTTCTTCAGAATTTTATAAGTGGACATAGTATAGGTACGCCTGATAATGGTCAATGGGTAACGACCGTTCCTAATGATTGGTATGATGACTTATACCAATGGGATTCCAATTTATCTATGTTTGACGATACTACTGCTGGAGCTACCTTAGTGGATAATAGAAGCCCAATAGATTGCAGCAAATATGGTATTAGTTCTGGTACACCAGTTGCTACAGTAACCTGCGATTACGGGTGGCATACTGATTTAGCGTTCTCATTTGATTCTGGCAATATATCTACCCCATTTACTGTAGAAACATTCTTTGCATGTCGTGAACCTTATGAATTTAATCATAATTTTATTTTCTATATCGGGGCTGCTAAATATAGACCTGAAGATCCTAATGAACTACATTTAGCTTTAAAGATATCAAGGTTCCTTGACTCAGAAGATCCTAATGATACCCATATTGGCTTATATCTAACTGATGAATATACAGATGACCATAAATTATTAGGTTTTGAACCAGATGGAATAAATCCTGATTCTGCACAAGGCGGCCCATATTTTACAACTTGGATCGCATCTTGGCATCATTTTGCTGTAACTGTAGATACGAGTAATCTATATGTATTCGTCGATGGAAAATTATACGCTACTCTAGCTTTAAGCACAACCATAACGAACGAAAACTCTGTTACTAAGACATTAGACGAGTGGATAGGACTAATGCCGTCAAAAATTCTCATAACCAGCTTTGAATCAGGCGAAGGCAATGGAATATGTGGCCTTTGGGCTCAGCTTGCAGTCTGCAAGGCTTGCAAGTGGACTACAGACTTCACAGTTCCTACCGAAGCGTATTAAAAATATTCTCTATACCACTTAGGTATAGAGAATATTTCTTTAATGGCAAAAGAATTTTGGCCTTAGGTATTCGGATCAGAACCGCCAGCTCCTTGACCACCTTCACCGCTCGGTGCCGGATCAGAGCCACCCTGAGTCTGCGTTCCATTCGTTTCCTGTGCCTCAGCCGGAGTCTTGTCCGGTTTAGTGTCCGTATCCGGATATGTCGGTTCGAGGTCTTCGATCTGAGTAGACGGAAGTTCAGGGAACTTCTTGTCTTCTGTCAGCAAATCAGTAATCTCGTCGGCAAAAGCTTCCTGATTGAAGATAGTCATAGCGTCATTAGTACCAACAATGGCACCTGTCATGCACTTGTACGGAACCGTAACAGTACCAGCACTAGTACGAAGAACGAGGAAGTCATGCTGTGCTTCCATAGAAGAGAATTCATAAACACCAGCAAAGTTATTGCCGTGTTCTTTCCAAGTAAGTTGAATCTGCATAATGAGATCTCCTTTTGAAGTATGCAAACATCATTAACTAGTTGACACCATAGGGTAACTTCCTAATGAAAAGGAGAGATTATGCTGCACTCTATCCAAATAAAATACAACTTATACGGCGTGAAGAGCGAGTTCACTGGTCTAGGTGACGTCATTTTGTTCGGCGACGTACTAGAGATCGAACATTCTGGGAAAGTAAAGATATCCACTCGTGTTCGTGATATCATTTATCTAAGGATAGATAACAATGTTCTTGATAGACCTTTCCCGAAGAATGTAGAAGCTCTCCTTGATTCATGCTCGTATCCGTCTTACAAAGGACAGATCCCGAATAAGATAGGACACAGTTGTACCATTCGTTTCTTCCGTAGTTGTCAAGAGTGCTGTCAGACATTCTCTTCTGTGATGTTTACTGCTAATCCGGAGAATCTTACCATCCGTGACTTCAGATTTGCTAGCAACATGTTCCGTTATGACGAGATCCTTGAAATGTCTATCGATGGTGAGATACTCGACATTGATGAATACGATTATGAAAAGATGGAAAGAGTCTTAAAGAATCTGGAGGTAAGATGATCTGCGAACTTCGTTTAAAGACTAAAGGCTATTCTACTCTTCCGAACGTCTACTCTGTTGCTGCCGATTCCTTCATCGCAATGCAGGACTACTTTACGTTCAAGACCACTAATGGCACTCCGATGCAAGTATACTATAAAGACATCATCGAGCTGCAGATGGATGATGAAGTCATCTCTAAGCCTAACTTCAACTCTGTCGCTGATAAGATGTTGTTATTAAAACCCATTTAAGAATAAATCTCCCTCGCGGAGATTTGTTTTTTTTTCTCTTTTATTAAAAATAAAAAAACAAACAGAAAAACAGTCATAGAGGCTTATTCCTAACTAAACATTGCAAGGAGCGTATATGAAACTAACAATAGAACCTTTCAGACTCATTATCTCTGACGTATCGGAGAAAACCAAGAAATTCTTAAAGTCTGTCTTGGCTGTCTACGATAGCTACTGTAAGTGGCCCAAGATTCTCTGGACAGCTATCTTGGAAAGATCTAACGGAGATCTTATTCTCCCAAGATTCATCCCAAGGAAGTTTCTTGTTTACAATAACAGTCTTCAAGTAGACAATCAGGATAATGATAATGCGTTTATCAAAGCTCCGGCTGTTCGCATCAACATGAAGTACACACCTAAAGATGACCTTCAGCGAGAAGCACTGGACTACATGTTCGACTCCCTGAACAGATTTAAAACAAGAATTCGTGTGCTTGACCTTCCGACAGGATCCGGAAAGACATTCCTCGCTTTGTGTGCTGCATCTAGACTTAGCGTGAAGGCGTGTATCTTTGTTCACAAAGTAACGATGATTGAAACACCGTGGATTAAAGACATTCTAGAATTCACTGATATTCAGCGTGACGAAATCTGTGTAATTCAAGGTGCCGATAGTATCCCGAAGGCTATCAAAAACAAAGATAAGTACAAGATTTTTATCTGTGTTCATCGTACATTCGAAGTACTTGCAAGACGCGCCGACGGCGAAGAAATCATCAGAAACATGTACGCTGATCTTGGAATCGGTATGAACATTGTTGACGAAGCCCATAAGGAACTCCTCAGCGTGTTCTATATCAACATGCTATCTTGTGTGCCGTATACACTATACCTTACTGCAACTCTCGGTCGTGTTGACTATAAGGAAAACAAGATCTTCAAGTATATCGTACCAGAGATGGATACATTCCGCAGTAACGTCTATGTTGCTGATAAGAAGATTATCACCTACTGTCCGAGACCATTCACGACACCTTCCTGTAGCGGTTGGGCTAAGCAGTTCAACAATGTTGTCGGTGTTAGAATGAGTGTATACTGCGGGTATCTCATGGAGTGCGAAGAGGCACAGTTAGCGCTCTATGAAAAGATCAAAACCGCTATTGATGAGATTCTTAAGGTAAACCCGGATGGACAGATCGCTATCTTAGTTGGTACTCTCGATCTCGTTCAGTGGCTCTATGATGGTCTCACTACGGACTATCCTGAGATTCCGATTGGTAACTTTACTTCTATGATTTCTACCAAGACTCGTATCTTAGAGCTCAAGAAGAAGATTATCCTATCCACGGAGAAGTCTATGGACAGTGCTACTGATAGCGCCATCGATAATCTCATTCTCACTGTTCCAATTACCAGCGACATTCAGCTTACACAGGTACTTGGTCGTATCCGTGGAAGAGTAGACCATCCGACTCCGTACTTTGTCTACGATATCTTTGATATCTCTTTCCCCAAGACGAAGAGCAACTTCAACCGTAGACGCAAGATAATTGTAGAAACTCTTGCGAAAGAAGTAATAAGGGATTAGCAGTATATAAAGAAATAGTCACACAAGGAGATTTATGGCTATACAATCTGTGTCAAAATCCGCCAAAAAGGTCTTTGAGACTATTTACAAACTCACCAACTCCTTCGGAGAGAAGCCTGAGACAGTCACCTTCGAGGGTGATTATGCCTCTTGCATCTTCTCCAAGGAACGTGGGATTACAGAGATCTTTGTGGCTAACAATGACCATTCTCTGCTTGCTCCTGAAGTTGGGGCTGACTGGTTTTTCTCTGTTCCGATGGCAACTCTGAAGGAATTGAAGAAACCGAATGTTATCACCGACATCAGACGAGATAACGGAGAGGTGATTATCACAAAGATTCCGACTATGGACGACCCATCTACAAGGGTTGCTCTTAAGGAACACTCATGGGGGAATAAACGAAAAGACAATCCTTTCGCCTTGGTAGAACAGCTTGAATGGGCTGTACTTGACTTACCGGACAAGTTCGATGTTCTCAAGTACAACTTCGAAACTGGGAATCTCTACAGACCGGGCGAAGAAGATACTCTCGGCCCTGTGCTTTACATTGACTCTAAGATTGTTCCAAAGCCCAATGTAAGAGAGGGCTGTTATGTCTCTATTGAAGCTAGCGACGACAATTTTATCTACCCGATCCTCTTTACCGAACATGAGAAATACAAAATCCTCATTAGGTATATGAAGATTTTGAGGTAGAACTTTACAATGAACATGCGAGGACATATGGCAAATAATATACGAAACGCTTTTAACATCATCGACACTATCTACGAGGCTGTATCTAACTATCTTAACGAGAATAGCAGCTGCGCAAATGATGTCAGGGATATCATAGATGGCCTTGAGTCTATCCATAGACGCAAGACATTGTTCGAGAGATTCTTCAGCTGGGAGAATGTTACATTCAAACCGTTCGAAGAACTCGATAAGAGTGATTCCGATGAGGTCTTTGCTGCGTCTATATCGCCAAGCGAAAAGGCAGCAAGGTATAAGGCTATCAGCAAGTACATCGAGTCTGAGTATGTTGGCAGCTCCCTCTCTATGGCTATGAATGTCTTTCGCAATTCGTATCTAGCCATGTTCTCTGATTCCGCTTCAGACAAGGCTCTAGATAATTTCGATAGTGAATTCTTCCCGACATCTTTCGGAGAATTTCGCACGAAGTCTAAGGGTATTCCTCTGTTGATTCCGGATCCGAGACTAGCTAGAACGGAACTCATTAAGCATTTTGACAGAACCACAATTCTCGGTCTTACGGCAAGAAACGCCATCCGTGATGGCTATGTCTATGATGCTTCTCTTCTGCACCGTATCCTTGTTATCACCGCTACTTTCTTGAGTGTGTATAGTCCCGCCGAGAACTTTTTCACATTCTTCAATAGCACGAAATTCTTCGATACGCTTGTGATACCGGGAACAGAAAAGACCATCAAGACACTCTTTCTAGAAGACTACAAAGAGAATTACATCCTCTCTTCTGACACCAGAACGGTGAGAGGATTCAAAGAAGAAATCCTTAATTCACTTACGACATTCCCGCAAGCTTTAGCTACGATGGCGATAGTAGACTTCTCATGCTTCTATCCGTTCGTAGTTACAAGATTCATCATCAACTCCAGAGGGGATGAGCCAGTAGCTTTGAAGAACTTCAAGGATGCTGCACAGTCTCTATATGGAGAGATGCTTAGCTTTAACGAGTATGTTGTAGCAAACGCATAGGTACGCTTATGACATTGGTAGAAGCCTTAACCTCAATCAACGGCTATTCTAAAGAAGAAATCAACAGAGTGATTCCGGAAGAAATTCTGAAGAGCCGTAACCCGAAAGTCAAGGACTATAGCGAGTCCAATACAGAAATCTACGACAAGTGTGTCGCTCTGTTCAAAGCGTATGACAGAGGTGCCACTCTGCTCGCAACTATCGGAAAAGGAAACGAAGAAGAAATTGAAAAAGCACGGAAGGATCTTGAAGTAACATTCTGCTATCTGACAGAGGCATAAGATGGGTATTTTCACCAAACGCACTTTCCTTACGGACGGAAGTAGCTTCTTCACATCCTTCAGAATTACGGGAAGACACTTCGGCCCGTATAGTTTGATGCTTGCTCTTGACGACATTTCTGACAAGGACAAGACAACAATATTTAAGTCATTTCCGGAAATCTACAAGCAGTCTAGCTTTGTTCGTGTTCACGGCTTCAAAGCTCTGCTTCCGAGAAATGATGTCTATACTTGCGACTTCTTTGATGACTGTGGCAAGATGAATTTCTCTGTGCTTGTCAGCCCGGAATTCATTATGAAAAAGGAATTCCTCTACAACTATGACAAAGAGCGTAAAGTAGAGACGCTTAACAAGAGAACTCTCTGCTCTCGTAGACTCGAGAATTACAGAGAAGTCGAGATCCATGAAGGAACATGGCCTATCTCCGTGCTTAACACTGAAGGCAGTTTCGTTAGCTCGGTTACTGTCCGTTACAAAGACAGGAATCCGAAGGATTACGACATCAAGGAAACGATTAAGGAATACACTTACTTTGAAGATAACCAGATTAAGTGTCTTAACTTCGGAAGTAAGATAAAGGTCAAGACGTATAACGGAAGATGCAACGCTATCTACGTCAATGTCAACCACTTAGTTAACGCCGTCGAGCTCGATGAACCGTCCGGCAGGTGCATGTGGATTGTAGCAAGGCCTTTCCCTATTGAGCAATTCAGTATGAGCGACCCTCGCAAGTCGCTTGGCACTAATCTTGTAGCAAAGATCTACACGACTATTCTGGAATGGCCTTCTGGAGAAAGACAAGAAATCTCCGAAGAAGCCCTTCACAAGATCTACTGTAAGCTCACTAAGGGCGAATATGTTGATGGCACGTTTGTCAGCAATGCCATAAAATAGTATATTAGATAAGGAGAATCTCAGGAAACGCTTGGGATTCTCCTATCTTTAACCTCAAGGAGAAAAATGGCAGATCACAGCTTTCTCGAAAGTGAACTGCTGGTTCCCAATGCGAACAAGATCGATGGCCCAAGACTTAACATGGTCTGCAACCATCTAAATCAGGCTCTTGTATTGGATGATCCGGAACCGCCTCTGCTCTTTACGAATTTCGAGAATCAGGTCGGAGAAGTTTCTTCGTCCATTCTTCGATATGACCATAAGCAGAAGGTAGTCAAGGCTATCAAAAAGAACGACTCTACTTATGCCTTGATACTAGAAGATCAAGAGACGAAAAAGATTGACTTTAAAGAAATCACAAGCTCGAAGAGACTCACCGAGCACTTCGGTTATCTTAACCGTGTTCCCGATTTCGAGAACATTACGGAAGGAATGGAAATTGAAGCAGGGGAAGTGATTAGCTCGGCTTCGGCATATGACGACCACTTAAACTTGGCTTATGGAAAGAATCTGAAAACGATCTTCTATAACCATAAGGATGGAACCATCGAAGACGCCATTTTGGTATCGGAAACAGCTGCGCAAAAGATGGCTTTCACTGAGATCATGGAATACGGCGTTCTTATCAACTCGAACGACGTGTTACTTAATCTTTACGGCGACAGCAATGACTACAAGTGTCTCCCGGATATCTTCCAAGAGATTAGTAATGGTATCATTTGTGCAAGACGTAGATACGAAAAGCGTTCTTCGTTTGCAAGATTTACAGATGCTACAGCACAGAAGATTATCGCATCAGACGCAGTCTTCAGTGGAGTAGGATATGTGGAAGACATTACGGTATACTCTAACGTTGCGTCCGAAGTTCTGAACGAACCGTGGTCGAAGCAGATTAGAGATATCTTGGAAAATCAGGAAAGATACTGGTTGGAAATCATTGAAACTTTATGGCCCTATAAGCAAACGGGTTTGCTTACACCGGATGCATCGTATGCGATAGCTAGGTATACGGAGTCGGTGAACGGCCCGCATAGCGAAAAGAAGCCGTGGATAGCTAAGAATGAATTTGACTTCTTGTATCTGAACGTGAAAGTCTGTCATCAGAGACCGCTTGAAGAAGGTTGTAAGATTACAAATCGCTATGGCTCTAAGGGCGTGATTTCTAAGATCCTGCCCGATGACCAGATGCCGGAAACCATTGATGGAGACCATGCAGAAGTTTGTATGTCGCCTCTCGGTATCATCGGTCGATTGAACCCCGGTGCGTTGTTTGAACTTGCAATCAACGAAATAGCGGACAACTTCAGAAAGAGACACATGAACGATAAACTCGATGGGAAGATCGAAGGTATTCGTGAATGTTATCTTGCTCTGAACTATGACCAGAAGGAGTCCTTTGATAAGTACATCGAGTCGTTGGATGAAACAGCTCTGACGACGTTCATCAATGAGATGTACGACAAGGGCTTCCCGATTCACATGCCGCCATTCTTTGATAACATCAGCTTCGAAGAATACGCTGACCTGGTTGAAGAACTCGGAATTCAACAGACCAAGTTCAAGGGTATCGACCGTCCGTTGACGTTTGCCAAGGCGTACTTTATGCGTCTGAAACAAGAACCGTCTGGCAAGCAGTCTGCAAGATGTGTCGGCTTACTTAGTTCCAAGGGTGTGCCGAACAAGAGTAAGAGTGCGAAGAGTACTGATATTCTTAGCAAGACCCCGATTAGACTTGGTGAACAAGAAACCTCCAACCTGATGTTCTCTGGAAACCTCAAAGACATTTCTGACTTGTTGTCGTTCTCTTCTCAGTCTTCTGAAGATAGATTAGCGCTTGCACAAGCTCTCATCAAAAAGAAAGAAGGCGAAGAGATCATTCTCGAAAGGAAAGGCAACAATGTTCCGAAGAGTATGCTTAACGGTTATCTCAGCGGACTCGGATTAAGGATCAAGAAATGACGCCAGACGAATTAGCGTTTGACTTGGTGTGTAATGGTGCTAACAGCACCTCTACATCCCAAGCCTTTGTTAACTTCAGAGAGAAGAAATACATCGTACAGTGGCCTGATGTCTATGACCGCGCAAAGCTGTTTATGGAAGGATACCATAATATTGATGATGCTATTCTCTTGCCCATTCTGTGTTTGAACAGCATTGAAGGGGTAGAAACACAGTACTGTTGTTCAGGCCACGGCCCGGAATTCAACCATGCTTACATTATGTTCAGATCTATAACGGATGAAGTCCGTGGAAAGATGAAGAGCTTAGTATGCTGGCATCAAGAACCCGACGAACTTGAGCGAGACGTCTACAGGATGAATAAGCCTAATGGAAGTTTTGCTATCTGGGCTATGGCTTTACAGGAGCTGTATAATGCAACGAAGGATGTTGTTCATAAATTTGAGCGTTGTAAGATCATCGAAACATTTGAAGGCAAGAGACAGATTGTCCCGATTGACTTCGAATTCGAAGGTGAGATTCCTGCTCCAAAACATCTAGACTAAAGAATACCGGGTATCGAAAGATAACCCGGTTTTATTTTTTGCTCTTTCAAAGAATTGTATGAACTATAAAAATGAAATCAATTAAGGAGTAAACATGCCCGAAGGAATGAACATCAAACCCTATCTTGACTCTAAGAAACTCTACCTTGTCGAATTCTCCAAGCAACAGGATATTCACAAGGGTTTCGACCAGAAGGGTCATGCTCTCGAACTTCATGGTTTGAGAATCAGCCGTATCGTTGACTGCGACTGCAACGAAATCTCTGAAGCCAATATCAAGGAACAGAAGGAGTGCGATATCTCCGTATTGGCTGGTGGTGACAAGTGTATTGTTGCTGTTATCTCTGATAACGGTATCACTATCCACTGGTGTGCTTTCGAAATCATCAAGGGAGACAAAACGAACAAGCAGTTCATTATCGGTAAGAAGTGGATCTGCAACGGCGAAGAAACTAAACTGTTGAATGAAACCTTCCCGGAATACTTCGAACACTGTGCGGTCTCTTCGGAAGAATTCTACGAAAAGAACAAGCAGTTTATCCCGAACGATGAAGGCGACAAGCCCCTTGACCTCCCTAGTACAAGTGAGGTTGCCAATGAGGAAAAAGCTTCATAAGACGTTGAAAGCTATACTTATGGTTCCATTATCGGTGCTCTCGATGATTTTCATCTACGGAAAGCATAAGTAACATTTCATAGAAATAGGTCTTTGACCTATTTCTATTTCTTTATCTTATGGCAACTTCATATTGAAAAATCAAAAGGAGAGCTTATGCCTTCGGTGTTTTTAGCCAACAACTTTGAAGCAAGATCGAATCCTTCGATCATCAAAGAAACTGACGATGACGTGACTTTTCGTGCTATTTTGCAAGATGGTGATATCCTGAACCGTAACCGCAAGATTTATCCAACTGGTTTGATTGACGCAGCATTGAATGATCCGCTTCTCCAAGAAGCTCTCCAGTGCGGCACTTGGTATGGTGAAGCAGGACACCCGTTCGATACGAGTATCAAAAGACAGCTTTATACGGACTATACTAAAGTGTCTCATGCTATCATGAAACTCGACAAGAAAGCCAACAAGTTCTATGGCGACATTACTACGACTGTCAACCAGAATGGCTCTTGGATGAAGAAAGAAGTGGATAAGCAGAAGGTGCTGTCGTTCTCCATGAGAGGACTTCACAAGCTTAAACAAGAACAAGACCACTTCCGTGTTGTTAACCTGAAGATCACTACCTATGACTGGGTTCCAGTACCGTCTCATGCTGCTGCACGAATGGTATCTGCCACTGAATCTCCAAATCCGTTCATCAAGCTCGATGATATCGCTGTTACTGATGAACAGGTGAAGGAAGTGCTCGGATCTGAAGGTATCAACTCTCTGTTCGCTATTGAGGACATGCTTGACGGTAAGGTGCAGACAGCATCTATCAACAAGGGTGTTGTGAACCTTAAGGGTGGAAATGGGATGATTTCTATCTGTGACTTGAGATCCAAGACTTTCTCTGTTTTGGATGACGTATTCGGGGGTTAGTTAATGGAAGATCCGAGATTAACTTTTGCTATCATAGGTGTTCTAACAGGTCTTGCTGGTCTCATAGCTGCATGTACGGCCTATGTGAAAAGCAAAACAAATACCACGCAAGGCGAATCTATGGAAGCCCGTATCAAAGCTCTAGAAACAGCAAAAGAGAATTCCGATAAGGAAATCTCCGAGCTAAAAGATAAGACTAAGGACATGGGAACCATTAAGACTAAGTTAGACAATGACTATCGGAGCATAGAAACTCTCAAGTCTTCTACTAAGGCACTTGAACAAGGACAGGCTGTCATGGTACAGAGAGTTGAAACAGTTGAAAAGATAGCCGAGAAAGTTGATCGGCTAACGGAAATTGTTATCAGCGTAAAGACGTTAATCGAGAATAAAACTAAATAGAGGATTCTGCTATGGATAATTTGTGGCTTAGTACTTCCAAGATTATTCAGCGTGTAAAGGCTCGTGTCGGTGCGGGAATGAGAAATCTCGAACTCGACGATGATGCTATCGCTGAAATTCTTAAAGATGAAACCTTACCGACGCTTTCTGTATACTTCCCGAAGATAATCCACTACATCGTGGATATGAAGAACGACATGGTTGACGGACAGCCGGGGATGTACTATGTTGAAACTCCTACGCAGCTTCTTGGTGCTGAACTTCTGACATCTCTCAATGGTATCGGAAGCTCAACTACATTCTACGATCGCTTTTACCGTGTTTGTCCGTTTGAGTTTGTCTTGAGTTTCTTGCAGGATGAGATTGCCAATTTCACGGCTATCCCGTACACAGTACACTTCCTGCCTCCTAACAAGATAAACATTGCTCCTAACCCGCCAGAAGGAATGAATGACAACAGAATGGCTTTAAAGCTTAAGGTCGCTCACTCTGACTTTACGGAATTCCATCCGGGTCTCCGTGAGTATATCCTCCAGCTTGCGGCTTGCGATATCCGTATGGACATTCTTGGATTCCGCCATGTATTTACGAATGTGAATACTACGCAGTCTGAGATTGAACTGTATACTGGTACTTACGAAGATGCCGTTAATGAACGAAGAGAACTTCTCGAAAAGTTCCGTCAGAACATGCATCTATCGGCAAATCGCAGGAAAATCTTCACGTCTTTTTAGCTAATTTTCGCAAAAGATTTATCTCCTTAATGTTCGCATTAAGGAGATTTTTATGGAAAAACTCAAACCAGTAAGATTACAGGAAAAGAAAAATGGAAAAATGTTTACATTTCTAGTTTTTCCTGATGGAAAAATCAAGGTTCCTGCTAACAGCAGAGCTCTTTCAGCTGATTTTAGCGAAGACGACTTTATTGATGCTCACATAGGAAAGACTGGATCAGGTTATATGCGTATATCGAGACATAATGTTACTTTTTATGTTCATCGCCTTGTAGCCGAAGCTTTCGTTCATAATCCGGATCCGACTCACTTTCTTGAGGTGAACCATAAAGATGAAAACCAAGAAAACAATAGATACGACAATTTGGAATGGTGCGATCGCCAGTATAATGTTACCTATGGAACACGTATTCAAAGAGTTTCCGATAACAACAAAAAGAAAGACAAGCCAGCAGCAAAATTTCTTTTGTCGCTTGGTAAGATGATACCAGAACTAACAAAAGAAGAAAAATTAGCGTATAAACGCATAGAATACTTCAATCGAAAGTATGGTATAGATATCTTTTCTGATGGAAGGTACAAGGACACCGCTTTCATTGACAATTTTAGAAAAGACAGGCAAAGCAATGCGAAGTCTGCAGTGAAGCCATGTCGCGATTACCTTATTAGTCTTGGCAAGCACTCAAGATCTGATCTATCTAATGACGAGCGCCGTGTCTATAATCGTATCTATGAAGAATTTAAGAATTACGGTATAGATATTTTCGCCAACGGGGATTACCTCCTTTCGGATGAGGCTGTACAAGAAAAGAAAGCTCTGCGTATATCGCAGAATAAAAAGGCTTTCTATGCCAGCAGAGAATAACAAAAAAAGAATCGGTTGTACAGACCGATTCTTTTATTATTTAAAGGGAGCTGATAACACCCATGAGGTTTTCCTTGATCCTGTGCTTAAGATCAAGGAGTTCCCTATTGAGGGCTTCCTTACCACCACGAAGAGCGGCATTGGAAGTTTCCAGCGACGAGATCTTTGATCTGAGCAAAGCGTTCTCGCTTTCCTTTTCGAGATTCTTCTTGCGGAGTGTTTCGACCATCGCTTCGAGAGCGAGGATCTTTTTCTCTTCATCCGTCAAGCGGTTCTCTTTGCGGACTTCGTGAATACGACCATACTTTTCCGGATCAATGACCTGGAGTTTGTCCTTAATCCACAAGGACATGTACTGTTCGGTAACACCCAAGATTTGAGCGTTCTCGCGAACAGTCTTTTCGGGATCGTACTTTGCAGCACGTTCTCTGTCCCGCATTTTCGCTTCGTCGAATCTCTCAAGAGTTTCGGCGTCACAATGATAGCAGAAACTTTGAACCCTGATATTGTTCCGTTTACAGTACTCTTGATAAGAGATGTCGCCGCTCTTGAGAGCCTCAATATGAAGCTCCCAATTAATGCGAACTGGGCTATGAGCCTCGTACAGATCCGGAGGACAGTTCTTCTTGAACTGATCCTGCTTGAGACCCTGTTCTCGACAGAATGATGCAACGGACTTGCTCTCCGGAAGGGATCTCAAGATTTCAACATAGGAGTCCCAGTCCTTTCTGGGTTTCTTATATTCGTATCTTTCTTCCCAAAGTTCCCCTAAGATTTCGCGGAGAGCTTTCTCCGTAACCTGACATCCTTCTGGTTGATGAGCCAAGAATTCCTGAACGGTCAGTTTCGGATTGCTCCAAAACATTGCGCGAATCTTCTTGCGCTTCCTCTTGCTCATATCTGCTGCGTCAGCATAGCACTTAGCCGGGAGCTTCTCTTCCTCTTCCGGCTTCGGGAAAGTCGAAAGAAGTTGTTCCCTGTCAACCCACTTGATCGGGAGTTCTGAAGAGGTGCGAATGACACTCGCAGCTTCTTTATAATCGAACCCCTGATTCTCGCAGAATACTCGCATGTTGACCCTGCGAGCGTCTCCGTTGGCTCTTTCAAGAGTTTCCTTAAGAGCAACTTCGATCTTTTCATAGTTTTCATTTTCAGCCATTTTTATTGTCTCCTGGTTTAATGGTTTTTAACTACATTCTTTAATATATGACTTAGGAGACATTTTTCACGTTTTTATTTTTTTCTTTATAATAACCTATAAAAAATAAAAATACCTCCATCCCACGATGGAGGTATAAATTTATTCTTGAGGATCTTTCAGGTTGAGGACAGCTTTAACTATCTGTTCTCCAGTGGCAAGTCTGTCCATAGTGATACTATTGGACAATGCCATTGAATCTTTCAGATCCTTGAATAAGTAAAGCAACTTGGCCACTTTCCTAGCTCTACCTTCGATTTCAGTACTTTCGGCCTTTGCCTTATGAACGTCAAAGTTATCGACATCGATTTTGAGCTTATTGATAGCTCCTTCAATGTTTTCTCTGAGACGCTTTACAAAGTTATCGATTTCAGTATGCTGATCCTGAAGCATTGTCAAGTTGTTGATTCCAAATCCTTCAAGGTATTCAGAGATAACCTTGGGCGGAACCTCTACAGTCTTGAACTCATCGTCAGGAGCCTTTCCTGTTCTAGTTACAGAAGTCAGGAGAATATCCTTCCACTGGCCCTCAAATCTAGAAGTATCGACTTTGTTAGTGATAACAGCAAGTTTCGGAATGAAGTACTTCTGAAGCAATTCTGTGATTGCCATCTTGTGAGCATCGGTCTTAGTCTTCAAGTCAAGCACATAAGGTTTGACACTGATGTTGAAGCTAGAAGTAGGCGTATATCCGTCCAGTTCCTTATTGTGCTCTTTGGACATCTTGATGTTGCCAGCAAGCTTTTCCTTGTAGGACTTAATGAACTGATCGAACATCGTAGCATAGCCATCACTGAGTCCCTTGTACTCAGATTCAGACTTCCTCACGATGTCACGGAGCTTGTCCATATATCTGTCATGAATTTCCTTCTTCACATCAGACGTACCGTTACCGATGAGGATAGTCGGGACGTTGAGGTTAGGATCCTCGTTGGCAGAAATGTTAAGCATAGTGATGTAATGAAGTTCTTTGAGCTTGAGAGACAGAGTATTCATCATTGACTCCTTATATGTTCATTATAAAGTTCAAGAATCCATACCCCGAACTTTATATCGAACCAAAGGAGAACCATGACTATGTTTAATATTGTAGTAGACATGTCTTTCTTCGTGCCATTTATTAACAGAATGGACTTGCTAGAAGAAATGATCCATATGCTTGCAAAGGTCAAGCCTATCCCCGTAGTATCGCCGCTTGAAGCTCTTGGACAGTTTGATAAGACGAAGGGTGTCATGACTATGGACGCTTTTCTTGACAGCTTCCCGAACGACATGAAAACGGATAACTACGACAGGTTCAACTGGCTTGACGCCATTAATGAAAAGATCTACTGGGTAACTCCGTTCATGGAAGCTAAGGACTACGCTCTTGGTACGTTCCTTACAAGGACGGCAGGAGCTATCAAGGAAGAGACTTGGAGAACAGTGAAGCGAGAAAACAATGTATTTCCGTCTATGAATGTTCTCGAACGCTCTAAGGTGTTCATTGAAATGAACATGTACTTCTTGAAAAGATTTCCTAACGGTCTTAAGACTCTTCTCCAGAAGGAAGAACTGATCAACCCGTTGTGGTTCAAGTTTAACGGCGAGCCTACGGATTACTCTTCGGTCTACGAAACACTTAAACTCTCTCGTGACCACTTCAACATTAACTACCGTGAGGTGTTTCTCTCATGATTATATTGAAAGCTAAGTTTGAGAACTTTGCTGGGTTCTATACAGGCATGGGTCTCAGGACTTTGGAAATCGATTTTACGAAGTCTCTCGATGAGCCTATTACAATGCTCTTCGGTAAGAACTTCTCTGGAAAGACTACACTCATTTCTGTTCTGCATCCGTTCCCTTCTTCTCTTGATAACCGTAAGCGTATCATTATTGAAAAAGAAAACGGTATGAAGGAACTCATCTTCAGGAAAGATGAGAACAATGTCTTCAAGTCCGTTATCAACTACGTATGGAACGATGAAGAACAGAGACATGAGTCTAAGTGTTTCTTCTACAAGCTTGAAAACGGCAGATGGCAGAATCTGAACTCGTCTGGTAAGATTAAGTCATACGGAGACTGTGTTCAAGACAATCTTGGCGTAACCGAAGACTATTTCGTCGTCGGTCGTATTGGTGGGATTGCTAACTTCGTTGACCTTTCTAAGAGCGATCGTAAGAAGTTCATCGGACAGTTCCTTCCGGCTATTGACCCATACTTGAATTTCCACAAGAAAGCAGCAGAACAGTTTACGGCTCTCCGTAGACAGATGGCTACATTCAAGGATGAACTCCTCAAGCTCTCTTCCAAGGAGAAGTGCCAAGTCGCTATCGATAATCTTGAGATCGCTATCAAGGATAAGGATACCATCCTTGAAGATCTTAACAAGGATTACGGAAAGGAAAAGGGTATCATTGATGGGATCCTGACAGAGACTGATAAGTCTATCCCTGAACTCCGTGTATTCGCAAGAACAGGTAAGAATCCGGTCGATGAGAAGATCAAGGAACTCGAAAGCATCTATGATATTCAGAAAGCTGAGATTCCGGAAGGCTTCTCTCTGACAAGTGCTGATGAAGAGATAGAGCATATTCAGCCTGACCTTGATAAAGCGAGAGAAGCTAAGACTACTCATTCTGTTATGATGAATAACGCTAAGACTGGTCTTAATGAAGCCATCGAAGCAAAGGAAAGAGCAGAGGCTAAGCTGAAGTCTCTTGAAGACTCTCAGGGAACAGTGGATCGTCTTAATGAAATGATCGCTGATGGCGAAACAAAGCTTCAGCAATGCACAGAAGAAATGAAGTCTAAGTATGTGGATATCAAGTACAAGAAGTTTACCACTTACGGAGCAGCTGAACTGGCAATTCTCAAGAGAGAATCCATCGAAGCTAACACTCTGCTTTCTGGCATTCGTGATCAGCTGAAGTCTTACGACCTGTCTGATGTTGATTTGACAGATCACTCTGTTGTGAACAAGCTCTTGTTCGAGGCTACAACCGAGCTAAAAAAGCTTGAAGAAAAGCGTAACAAGATTATCACTATCGCTAGTGACATCAAGTTCCTTGAAGCTCAGGCTAAGCTTGAAGAAGTGCTGAACAAGCGTCCGGCTTCTTGTAAGAATGACTCTTGTCCGTTCATTGCAGCAGCTGTTGAAGCTAAGGGTTCCATCATCCGTCTTGCAGCTCTTAGGAAGGAACAGGAAGAATTCGCTTCCATTGACCGTGACTCATTGAACAATGAAGCCATGTATCTTACCAACAAGATTAGCTTCTTGTCTTCCTGTGGCGATATTTACGAGAACTTCAAGAAAGAACTCTCGAAGAAGCTGTCTCTCAGGTTGATTTCTAAGATCCAGATGCTGAACGACACGATGACTTATCTGAAGTACTTGAAGGGTACTGAAGACGAGCTGTTTGACTTGTTTGATGTCTCCGATATCGAGAATTACGTTAATGCCAGACTTGAACTTGAAAATACTCGTTCTTCATTGGCTAATGCTAAGCTTCAGCTCAAGGCTGTAAGCAGTGAAGCCGAAGCCATTGGTGCAGCCAGAGAAACTCTCTCCAAGGCATCGTCTAAGGTCGAAGAGCTTCAGTCTAGCTACAGTACCGAAGAAGAAGGCTTCAGAGCTGCTAACGAGGAAGTTACTTCTATCAGCGATCGTATCGAACATCTGAAGAACCTGAAGAAAGCCTTTGTTGTTCTTGAAGAGAAACGAAAGGAAATCGAAGAGAACAAGGCTAAGGTTGAAAAGATGGTTCAATATCTTGCTGATATTGCTAAGAGCCGTCAAGCTCTCTTGGAACTTACGACAAAGATCACTGATGCTCGTAAGGAAAAAGAGGCTATGGAGACCGAGCTTAACAACTACAAGTACGAAAGGCAGAAGCGTGATGAACTCGAAGCTAGCATTGCCAAGATTCAGGACGAGTACAATGCCGTTGAAGCTGTTAAGGCTGCTTGCGACCAGACCAAGGGTATTCCGTTATACCTCATTGACACTTACCTTGAAGAGATCCGTGAGAAGGCTAACCACCTGCTCCAGATTGCCTTTAACGGTGAGCTGCTCATCGGCGACTTTGTTATCACAGAAAAGGATTTCTCTATCCCTATCGTGAAGAGCAATGGAACCGTCTTGGATGACTGCAAGCTCGGAAGCGGTGCTGAACAGTCGTTTGTCAAGCAAGCTCTGTCTCTGGCTATCTTGAATAAGGCTATCAACAACTCCTACAACATCGTATACCTTGATGAAGTAGACGGTGTGCTTGATGAACAGAACCGTACTGGGTTTGTCAAGATGCTGAGAAGACAGATTGCCGATCTCAAGGTGGAACAGTGCTTCGTCATTAGCCATAACCGAGAATTCATGCAAGAACCATGTAACCTCATCCTATTGAAGAATCACGGTATCGAGACTAACAACGAAACTCTCATGGCTAACAAGACAATCATCTTTAATTACGAAAAGTAATACAAGGACTCTAAGGACTTCCTTAGAGTCTTTTCTTTTGTATATAAAGAAATTGAAGTAACTATAAATTATCCACAAGGAGAGCTAATGAATAGCATTACTTCGCTGACAAGTGAAAGCATTGAAAAGAGCTACACTGGTCTCAGGGAATTCCTCTTTAACGGAGAGGGAACGATTGCAGAACGAAAGTCTACTCCGATCAAGATTTTGACCAAGGATACGACAGTCGGTCGAGCCATCATCTCTCTTACGGCATTGAGAGCTGTGTCCAAGGGTTTGGACATGGAGTTCGATGAGAGCGATTTGTTTGACGGTGATAGTGCCAAGGACGTTGATGCGTATATCAGACGCTTAGCGAACATGGCAAGAGAAGCCGGAGTAGACAATCTGAAAGAGAAAATCTTTGAGGTGATTCAGGATCTTCTCATTCTGTCCACAAAGACAAATGAGATCCACGGTATTACCGTTGACTTATACAGTCTTGCAAAGATGTATAAGAGTAATCCTGAAGCCAAGAAACTCATCGACTTCAAACTCGATGAGCACAAGACCTTGGATGAAATGTCAGAAGATATGTCCAAGCTGACTGAAGAAGTCGGTAGAGTATTCTCCGCCCCAGATTCTCCGTATAGAGAATTGATCCGAGGAGAAGCTGTTAACAAGAAACAGCTGACTCAGATGGTGGCGTGTGTAGGTCTGAAGCCAGACCTCGATGACAATATCTGCGAACACCCAGTGAACACGAGCTTTATCCGTGGACTTAGAAGTATTGAAGACTTTTGGGTATCTGCAACTGGTGCAAGAAAGGCACTGGTTATCTCTCACCATCAAGTGAGACGCTCAGGATACCTTGCAAGAAAGTTGCTGTTGCTCACATCTGACATTGTATTGTCAGATGAAGAGTGCTGTGACACGAAGCATCCGTTGGAAGTGGATGTTCCGAACATGAAGACATTTACTCGCCTGATAGGAAGATATACGGAATCAGGAGAGAAGATTGACGGAAGTGCCGAACAGTTTGAACGAATGAAAGGCAAGATTAAGATTTATAGCCCGATCACTTGTTCATGCAAGACAGGTATCTGTAGAAGATGCTATGGCGACTTGTTCGATATGGCAAACGAAGAACACTACCGTGTTGGGTCTGTGGGTGTGTTGTTGCTTACATCATGCTTGACACAGAGACTTCTGTCTGCAAAGCATCTTCTCATGGCAAAGACTAAGCCCATCGAGTGGCCAGCTGGATTCACGGAACTGTTTGAAGAATCTAAGAATGTGCTGCTTTCCGGAAAGGATCTTCGCAAGTTCTCTATCGCAAGAGAAGACCTTGGTGAAGACGATGAAGGAAACTTGGTGGTCAACAGACTGACTGTGAAGAACAAGAAATCACAGGAAACATTCGATCTTCCTGTACCACTGTATCCGACAGGACGAGTGAAAGAGGAACTCGAAGTATACAAGCATGAGTATAACATCAACATCGAAGACAGCGAAGAACTGTTTACGTTGCGTCGTCAGAGTGTTGAGCTTAACGAAGCATTGATGAATCTCATTAGCTTGATTCAGACCGACAGCCATAACGGAATCGGTAACAACTATGTGGCTATCGCAAATGCGTTCCTCAAGTATATCGTTGATGGTGAGATTCCGATTGTATCTGTTCATGCAGAAACGATCTTGTCGGCACTGTTGAGAGATATCAATGGAAACAAACCAGACTTCTCGTTGCCAGATACTGGCCCGATTACTGTTCTCAGATTGAGCGAGGGCATCAACACCAAGAATCTTTCTACGATCCTGTCGTTCGAGAATCTTCGTAAGAAGCTTCAAGAAATCGACACGTATGAGAGAGTCGTTGAAGGTGTCTATGATGACTTCTTCGTTGGAGAGCAGTAAAAATAGAGAGATCGCAAGATCTCTCTCTATTTTTATTTAATGATGTTCTGAATTTCAGTCAGGACATCTTCACCGTCTTTTTCGAGTACAGAATTGTAAGCGAAGGAGACGTTGATTCCGCTATCCCAGATTGCAAGCATTACGTTGATGATCAACATAGGCGCAAATTCTGGAATGAGGAACGAAGTTGAACCATAAGACTTCACGATTTCTGCAATGACAGAACGCATGGAAATCTTGCTCAGGTTGTTGAATGTGATAGCAAGACGGTCGGTGAACTTATCAAAGTTCTCGTAGTCTGCTGTCGGAACCAATCTGTCGATGTCCATGACCGCCTGTCTAGAAGAATTCTTGACAGACTTAAGAGCAATGAGCGAAGCAGCTTCACCAGCTTTACCGATGGAAGAAATCAAAAAGAATTTCGCATAGAGGTAACGGATCTGGTCAAGCACAAGTTCATTGTAGCTAATCCCGTAGAGCTTGTCAGTCACCTTGGTCATAATCTTGGAATAGATACGGCTAAGAGCAGTGACTAGCTTTACATTACGGGTGAAGGCTTCAGGGTTGAGGGTGATTTCCTTAAAGATCAAGGCAGCAGCACAGAGATTGTAAAACTGTCTCGGGTTGGAAGCGATTTCGCCTTTCTTATCGACCTTGAAACGATTGGTTAAGTTGGCAACACCAACGGCTTCGGAACCATTTCTAGCAACCCAGACCGGGAGGAACGGAAGACCAGTGCCATAAGCAGCAGGAGAGAAGACAGGAACAACGGTTCCGTTTTCAATTTCGCTGATGAGTCTGGCACGAAGAGGACGCTTCTCTCTGGCTTGCATTTGCTGAACCATTTCGGTGATAAAGGCTTTGGGAGCAGTATCAAGCTTCGGATTGAGGAGAGTAATCTTCTTAGCCGTAGCCGCCTTACTTTCCTCAGTAATAATAGACAATTCAGAAAGACGTTTCATAGAATCCTCAAAATGGTGTTATTCATTGATAAGTTTATGCCCGTAACTTATCATTGCTGCAAAGGAGTATACAATGAATACCATAAAGAGCTTTTACAAGCCCAAGGGCGATGGACTTTTCGTAGCTATTGATGCGGGAGACTTCCATTTCGGAGCTAAGGATGATGAGCATCTTGCCAAGGAATACGACGATTACTTCAATAAGCTGATTGAATCAAACACAGACGCGATTGACCTTGTGGTCATATCTGGAGACCTCTTCCATAAGGAAATCAAGATGTCTTCCAGTACGATGAGACTTTTAGCAGGATGCTTTTCCAGAACGCTCAACATCTGTGAACGCAATAACATTCCTGTAAGACTCCTTCAGGGAACATTGTCTCATGACCGTGGACAGGTTGAAACCCTTGGTCTCTTCCTCAGCGGTTACAAGTGCTTTAAGACTATTACGACATGCACTGTCGAAGAGCTTTACGAAGGCTTTAAGGTTCTCTACATTCCGGAAGAGTATCCGAAGGACATGAGAGAATTCTACAAAGAATACATCTATGAAGCTCCAGACAAGGCTTATGACTTTATCTTCTTCCACGGCACAATGGACTTTCAGTCGTTTGCTTCTCAGGTTTACGAGAGCGAAATGCCGATGGAATCTGCACCAGTGTTTAAGAGCGAAGACTTGATTCGAGTATGCAAAGGCCCTGTCACTGGTGGTCATATCCATGTAGCTTGCGACTACAAGGAAAAAGTATTCTATCATGGAAGCTTCTCTAGAACTTCTCAAGGTGAACCGAAGTCTAAAGGTTTCATGATCTATACTTACAATCCCAAGAACGGGACATTCGACCATGAATTCGAAGAGAACCTTGACGCACCTGTATATAAGTCATTCTCTGTAGATGATCTTTATAACGGCTCTGCTGGAAATATTGAGGTATTCGTCAAGACGTTAGCTGCTACAGCAACCGATCCGGCGGTTTCTTATCGATTTGTCATGTCAGAAAAGCTTGCTAGCGAGCATCCCGAAATTAAAAAAGTTGTGTCTGATTTTGCCACAGACGCTCGCAATCTTAACTTCCAAATCAAACGAGCCGTAGACAAAGTTAAGACCGACGAAACTCAAGAAATGGAAGAGACCGAAGAGGAACAAAACGAGCTTGCGTTCCTTGCAGATCCTTCTCTCGACTACAGTGAGAAGATACAGAAGTTCCTTGAAACGAAGTTCCTCACGAAAGTTGAGCTTGACAAAATACGTCTTATCATATCCGGAGAAAACTAATGCCAGGACGCAGAAGAGCACCGACAATCATCTTGCCTATCAGCAATGAATTACTTGAACGTTCCATTCAGCTATTACTCTTCACCACGAAGCTCACGGTCTGGGATGCCCAGAGTATCCGTGATATTCTTATCCGTTCCAACATTGCTATGGAACACGGTGAAGACTCGTATCGTAATGGGCTTATCAAGATAGCTCTCGGCATCTTTAACAAGGTTGTAGAAGATCGTACCATAGACGGGAAAATTCTTAGGGATACCGTAGTGGGAACCTGCCCGAACGCAGATGAGATTCTGGAAACCTTGAAAACAGAAATTACTTCCACTGGGCTGATTCTTAACGAAGATACAGCCGAATACATTGTACAATCATTCTCAGACTTGTCGGAGTCTCAGGTGTTGTACGGAAGTGTGAATCCTCTCGTATCTCTCGTCGAAGAATTACAGAATCTCGATGCTCATAACGCTAGAGCACTTCCAAAGAAATTTAGAGACATTGTGCTTCCGCTTATCAGTTCAATGAACAGGGCGGAAATTGAAAGAGACGATTCTGATGAAATGATCTTCGGCGAAGAATCGTTTATCAGAGGACAACAAAGATCTATTGATGAAGCAAAGAGTCCGAAGTCTGTAGTCCGTACAGGATGCAGAGAACTCAATATGCTTCTGGGCGGTGGGTTCAGAGCAGGACGCGTATATGTGTTCTTGGGAGCACCGGGTACTGGTAAGAGTCTCATGTTGGAGAATGTCTTGTACTGGGCTTGCTCGATGAACAGATATGATCCTAGCACGCTGAAGGAAGGCATGAAGCCCATTGTCCTTTATGTCACCCAAGAAAACTCTCTCGAAGAAAGCTTGGAAAGACAGTACTCCGTTGGCTTGCCGGAAGCCATATCCTCCGAAAAGGATTACATTGATAGAACTCCGGAAGAATTGTACGATCTGTATGTACAGAACGGTTGGAGAATTCCGTTCAAGAGAAAGTACAAAGACAATATGTCTATCAGCGTGGCAGATATCGAGAGCGAAATCGAAAAGCTCGCCATGCGTGGATACCAAGTCGTCTGTGTCGTTCATGACTATCTTAAGCGTATCAGAGCTATCAATCATATTGATGACCCGACGTTTGATCTTGGTTCCGCAGTAAATGATTTCAAGATCTTGGCTAAGAGATACAAGATCCCTGTTATCGACGCTTCTCAGATCCAGAGAGAAGCAGTCCGTAAGGCTTCGGAACTTGCACAGAAGGGACAATCCTTTGAAGGTAAGTTCAGTGGCGCAGACATGGGCAATAGTATTGCAGCATACGAAAATGCTGACGGTACTTACATGCTTGGAAACCTGAAAGACCCGGAAGGTGTTCATTATATGATGATCTGTCGTCTGAAACAGCGTTACAAAGCAAAGAAATGTCCGTTCTCTATGGTCGCTATTCCGTTCGAAGGAGACACAGCTCGTCTGGTCTGCAACTTCGGTAAGAGCGAATCTATGGGTGTCCGTACTACATGGGGCGATAGACTCGAAGAATCTGCTCCGGCAGGTGCAAGAGGAAATCGCTTCAAACGAGTCAATCCGGAAGAAGCTTAATGAAAAGTGCGTATCGCTCGATACGCACTTCTTTTTTTGTAAAAACTCATGAATGAGGTAATATATGGCGGAAAAGTTGTTGAAACCCGAAGACTTAGACTTCAGTTACAATTCCACAACGATGATTGGTACTGACGTCCTCTCAGGGGTAGTGATAGGATTGTACTATGGATTTTGGAATTTCAGTACATGGCTTGGTTGCAAGATGTTCTTCAAGTCTCTTAAGGAACATAAGGATGACGACAAGTGGCTGAAAGACCAGTATGCTAAGCTTCTTACGGCATACAAAAACAGACATGACCACATGTTTACTCCTGCCTATGATGCTGTGAACAGCGTAAAGTGGAAAATGGAAGCTTGTTATGCGATGATTAACACTCCCAAGAAAGACAGAGGCAAGGTTGACTATGACTTTGTGATTGATGAAAAGTACAAGACAAAGTCTATCTATGGACAAGCTTTCAAGATTATCAACAAGAACGCCAAACCAGTAAAGAAAGCCGGAGGTAAGTGATGGCAAGAATAGTTGCGAATGACAAGAACTTTGTCGAGACCCAAAGAGCTCATCTTAAAGCGTCTCTTGATACCTATAAGGTATACTTTAATGACCTCCCGCTATTAGTGAATTACTACAGTAAGAGCCATGCCGAAAGTACTCATGATGTGAACCTCGGCACGGTTCAAGAGATTGTCGGTGATGATTCTCCGGTGGTCTTCAATCTTATTAAGGATCTTCCGCTTCACAAAGCAAGTAACCTTGATGTAGACCCAGAGGACTCTGACGAAGCGGGTACAGAAGCACAGGTGGAAGGTACTGCCATTGTATCTCCGGGTTCTCTAATGCCGAGAGAAGACGACTGTTTCACTATTCCTTGGTATGGTCATAAGAAGGCTATCTTCCGTGTGAACCATGTGAAGAGATCCAACATCAAGGGTCAATCCTTCTATGAGATCACTTATTACTTGTATCAGGTATACTCCGGTACTGGTGATATTGACAAGCAGGTTGCTCGTGTCTTCCGTGTGATTGCATCTTCCCATTCTGTAAACAAGACAGCCATTGTGGAAGATTCTAAAGCAGACATCTGTGCTGCTATTGAAGCTAAGCTTGACTTCCTTGTGGACGAAGTGGAAATGTTCTACGATCAGCGCACTGATTGCTACATGTTCCCTGTGATGGAAGGAACTTATCTCCTCTGGGATGAAGCTCTCCACTACTTTGCATCTAAGGAAAATGTCTTCTATCGTAACTTCAGCTTCCGTAGAGACCGTGTTCCTCTGAAGATTGATGTAAGAGACTACGATGAACTGTACAGGTTCTATACGCACAGTCTTTGGTGGGCATTAGAGCATCATAACTTCTGGCACATGGGGCCATATCTCGGTATCTACATGATTGTACCTTACCGTGAAGAAGTACCGGGCAGGCACTTGAGGGATGTCTTTGTCCGTGGAGCCAAGTATTGTGCTTCTGAGACTGTCAATCCTTGTATGTTCGGGTATCAGCGTGTATTCGGTAATCTTTGGGAGTATCTTAGAGACCAGACGGATACCATCAAGTTTGATGTCCTTGACGCATCCGGATACGGCGAGCTTATCAAGTTCTGGTTCAATGAGAAGAGAGATATCGACCAGATTGTTCCGCTATTGGAGAGAATCAACCCGTGTGGTCTGATTACGGACTACTACTATCTCCCGGCAGCTATCTTCATCCTGAAGAATCTGCGTGAAAATATTCTCGATACATTCGACTATAAGAGTTAAAATAAAAGTTGAAATTTCTCCAAATTGCACGGGGAAATTTCAACTTATTCTAGATTCATCCTAACTTCTCAATGAAGTAAAAATCTTACAAGGAGATTATTATGGCAGTCAACAGTATTGACGATATCTTCGCTTCTGAAGAACACAACGACCTCGACCTTATGCACCTCTTCAATGAAGAAGAAAATAAGGACAAGGATAAAGAAAAGGATCCGGAAAACGCTGAAGAATGTGGCAAGTCTTGCCAGTCTCTCGCTTTCGAAAACTTCAACTTCGACGAACAGGCTTTCCTCGCAGACGCTGACGATGACATCGAAGACGATGCCAAGAACGGTGCTAAGGCCGATATCTCTGATCTCGACAAGGGTGACGGGGATAAGGACGACAAGAAGAAAGATGACGACGACAAGGATGATAAGAAAGACGATGACGAAGACAAGAAGGGCGACGACGACAAGGATGATAAGAAAGATGATGACAAGAAGGATGACGATAAGGACGACAAGTCTGACAACGCTTCCAAGAATGTCAAGGACGGCGATGAATGCTTCAAGTTTGATGAAGTAGACGAAGCCTTTGCATCCTCTGAAGAATTCTACGATGTCTTCAATGATGAAATCGCTGCTGCTCCGGCTGCTGCCGATCCGGAAGATGATGCCAAGAATCCGGATGAAACGGGTGACGACGATGATGAAAACAAGAAGAAAGGCAAGGACAGCGACGAAGAAGTCGTGGGTCTCGGTGACGGCGACGGTGCTGATGACGACCTCAAGTACGAATCTGCCCTCTTCGGCTTCCTCGATGACTAATTCAGTATAACCAAAGGAGTATCTTATGAAAGTTGTATCTACAAATTACACTGGAGTGATTCCGGGTATTGGTAAAGGGCCATTCACCAATAAACAGATCAGTGACCAGTTGTACAAGACCGTCTGTGCCTTGGGTTATCCGGTGGTAATCACTGGTGTCAAGGTTAAGCCAAAGGTTGTTGTACAGAACGTCTCTCAGAAGGTTGAAAGGAAACCTGCTACGAAGGTAGAGGAATCCGTCATCGCTGCTGAAAAGATTGCCACTGAAACTGCTAAACCCGCAGAAACACCAGTAACACCAGTGCAAGTTGAAGCTACACCAGAACCTGTAGCCAATACTGAACCTGTCAAAGAACCTGAAGCTCCTGCTGAAGCTGTCGTTGATACCGTGACGACTCCGGAAAAGCTTGACAAAGCCACTCTGGAATCTAAGACGGTTGAAGAACTCGACGACTACCTTAAAGCCATTGCTCCTGATGTGAAGCGTCCGCTCCGCTATGGTAAGCCGTGGTTGATCAAGCAGATTCTTGCGTCTCAAGGTTAATTTTTTTGATCTCTCCATTCGTGGAGAGATCATTTTTATTGTGGAATATTCTGAACTAAAAATTGAAAGGAGTAGACCATGATAAAGAAACCCAAGATCCAAATCATCGACATTGACGATACAATTGTGTATATGGCCCCGAAGTGGATTCTGTCGGCTATGCAACACCCTGCTATCATGAAGCGTACTGAGAGACTCAACATCGCTCTTGAAAGCACCTATGACCACAATCTCTTCTTCTCCGAAGTCTTTTCCAGACCATTCTACGATCTTATCAAGTTCCTCGGTATCAGCGATACTGTAGCAGACCTCTTCTACAAGTCTTATACGGAGAACGGTCAGTTCTATGATGATCTTCCGTTGTCTAGCTTCGGTGCTTCGCTTATCTCCGGAGGTGTTGGTAATAAGCTCATCTTCCTTACCCATGTCATTGACGGTCTCTGCAACCAGTCCAAGGAGAAGTGGGTAAAAAAGAATTTTGGTATGCTCGATTACGAGTATGTTGAACTCCCTCTCAAGGAGTCCAAGGGTGCTTACATCGAGAAGAACTTCCCAGACTTCGATACATTTGTTGACGACAATCCAATGTGCTTGCTTGACGTGGCTGAACGCTTTAAGAATCAGTCCAAGTACATTGCCTTCCCTGAGTTTGGCTACAACAAAGCTATCATGGAAGGATATGCACAGAATCTTCAGGATTCCAAGCTTACTATAAAGAGCTTCCTCCCAAAGTGGTGAACTCTTCAATAGAAAAGAGGTAATTATGAAGATTGAAATAGCAGATATCGATGCCATCATCGAGAAGAATAAGCTTCCCGAAGTGTCTAATCCGGTATACATCAATGCCGATAAGACACCGACGGATGACGGTATCTTCTCTTATAAGATCTATGGCAGACCGGGTTCCAAGAGACGTAAGCTTCAGTACGCCTACATCGATCTCGGAAGACACTTTATGCACCCATTGGCGTATAAAGAATTCAGCCGAATTTGTTCTCAAGCTTCTGCTATTGTTACTGGAGCCAAAAACTTTTCCGTATCTTCAAGGGGTGAACTCCTTGAAGACGAAAAAGGTGGCACCGGAATTGAATGGCTCTATTCGAACTGGGATAAGATCAAGTTCGATGACCGTAACAACCGTTCTCGTTCTAACCGTATTGAGCTCCTGAAGCTCTATAAGCGCAATGAAATCTTCTGTACTAAGTGGATTACTGTTCCGGCTTTCTATTATGACATAAACTTCACCAAGGAACTCTCTCGTATCTCCATCGATGAGATTGGTGATATGTATGTTGGTTTGATCTCTAAATGCCAGTCACTCAAGAATGAAGGCGGATTCTTCACTACCTATGCTCTTGAAGGCAAGATCCAAGAACAGCTCGTTCAGATCATGGATTACTTCATCGGCAAGATCGCTAAGAAGAATGGCCTCATCCATGCTACAATGCTTGGTAAGAACATCGACTACACTACTCGTGCTGTTATCTCAGCTGAACACATTGCAGCAGCTCCGACATACAAAGATACGATGATCAAGTTCGAAGAAGTCGGTATTCCTCTATACCAGATGGCTGCTCTTGCTCTTCCGTTCGTTTCCTACGAGTTCAAGGCGCTCTTCAACGAGCTTGGAGAGGACTACTATCTGGTCGAAGAGAGCCACGGGAAGTACACTCAGGTTGCCTTTGAGTCGCTCTCCACGGACTACGCAGAGCGTTTTATAGCCAACTACGCCCGTACCAGAGAGTTCCGTACAGAGCCGTTCTTCATCCTCAAGAGCGATGGCAAACCGCTAGACTTCAAGGACTTCGGCTTCTTCGGTGAGCTCGGTAGACCTATCAACAATACCGACATCCTTTATTATATCACTAAGGAAGCAATCAAGGACAAGCATGTGCTGGTCACTCGTTATCCGCTTGAAGACTACCGTAACGTATCTTGCCATCGTCCGGTGATTATCACAACCGAGGCCACTACGAAGATCGGTGATGATCCGTTCTATCCGGATTTTTCTGTGACCCCGGTGAAATGGAATGATACAGCACAGCTTCATCCGGCTGTCCTTAAGGCTATGGATGCTGACTTCGATGGCGATACCGTCGTTATCAAGATGCTCTTCACGAAGGAAGCTAATGCCGAGATCGAGAAGTACATCTACTCACCAAAAAATATAACTGACCTTACTGGTGGCGTATCCAGAAAGATCGGTTCTGAGCCAGTACAAGCTCTGTACACGCTCACATACTAAAAAAATAAAAACCCCCTTGGATTACTCCAAGGGGATCTTTTAATCAAACTTAGAACGGCAAGTCTTGATCTTCGCCCTGCGGAACGTAGTCCTGCGGGTTAGAAGCTTCCTGCTGTGTCTCCTGAGAAGTTTGGTTAGAGTTGGACGGACGCTGCTTGAAATGATTTCCGGCTGCAGACGTTCTAGCACCCTGTCCAGTGGGCTGGCCCATACGAGCAAACGACATCTTATGAGGCTTGAACATTTCCGGGATGACGGCCTGAAGCCACTGCTTGAAGATTTCAAAATCTTGGATGAAAATGAATCCTTCCTGCTGTCCTTCGATGTTGTCCAAAGAAATCGGTTTGTTTTCGAACACGAACGCATCGCGCTGCTTTGTATCCGTGTTTTCAATGCTCATGAAGATAGCATTCTTGATCGGATGTTCAAGGTATTCGCCCTTGATGAATTCCAACTTCCAAATACCAAGCATGAACACTGCTCTCTGCGACTTTTCAGACGCTTCGAGATAGTTGATTTCGGCCTGAAGACGAATAGCCTGATTCACGCCCAATGCAATGAAGACTTCATTGTTATGGTCGTAGATCTTATCACCCTTCTTCGCTTCCGCCGGAGCATCCGGAAGACGGCGAGCAAGACGGAGGAATGCGGACATTTCACCGTACATGCTTGTCATAACCCCGATTGTAAGATTGGAGTCATGGCAGAAGAGAGCAGCAGAACGGAAGTATTCCTTTTCGCGTCCTGCGTTATTGCCATTGTTGTTGCTTTTGCCGAAATTGTTGTTGGGCTTGTTATTGTATGCCATTGTTGTGTTTTTCCTTCTTTATAAGTCTACGAACGAGGAGAAGTGTTTAGAGTTACCATTAGGCAACAGCACGAAGCCGATGCTTTCCATGATAGTATAAGCACTTTTCAAGTTCGCCTCCACTATTTTGTCCGTATCGATCAACGGTAGGAGGTATTCCGGGATCGATTTTTTCTTCTTAGGAAGTGCAATCGCCTTCACACCAGAAGACCGGAACATCTGAGCATTCTCTTCAAATATCCTGATGGCGTTTTCGTAAAGATGCTCATCTATTTCCTTAAGATATGCGAATCCTTCCGAGTTCTTCACTTCCCTTATCGGGATGAGATTCACTCTCGAGTAGTCTTGTATCTTGTCATTCGGATTGAGCGTGTTCCACATCGTTACAGCACGTACTGTAGAATTCTTGGTAGGATCCTTGTACGCACCCCACGAAGTGTACTTACCAGGAGTCAGATACACAGTGTCACGGCGTTCCTTCAAAGAAGTATACACTTCTCTTTCAAAACGCATGTAACCCTGAAGTACTTCCCTCGGACTGACTTCCTTCGGTTTGAGTATTTGGTTCTCGAGTAGGTCAGAGAAATAATTTCTCGCAATTCTGTTTGTCGAGCTTTTCTTAATCGGTAATCCCTTGACATCAAAAGCAGGTGGTGTAAGCACCTTTCCTTCTTGCACAAGAGTAATCGATGAATAGTTCTTCTTGTTGCGAGTAAGTGCCAATCTCTTCATGAGGAATTCACTCTTCATGTTGATTCTTGGCATCAATCTCTTATCCACCGACAGGCCTCCCGTCACAGCATCCAATATAGCCTGTAATTGCTGCCCAAGAATATTGTTGGCAATCATTGCTATAGAGATACGTGCTTCATCATCCTGTTCGACAGATTTGTAGAACTTATCCTCATAGAATAATATGAAATTATAAAGAAGGCAAAATACCGAGTCAGTGTCAGTTACGAGAATACTCTTTCTCTTGAGGTTCTTCACAATCTCGGCACGGTTCCAGTGAATATATGGATGAGCCACATACTGGCGGATTCTGTCATTGATCGTCGTCATCTGTTCCTTGATGTCATCCGGCGGTGTGTTAGGATCGCGGAATGACGTAGAGAAAGTGTTAGACAGCACAGCCATCTGAGCCTTCTGTTCAAGAAATCTGTAGATGTTGTTCGTATAGAAGATTCTGGTAAGCATTTCGGAATCGAGATTCTGTAATGCTGCCTTGAGAGTCAAGTGGGAGAAATCTGCGTCTTCTGCAATGTGCTTGCAGAGTTCGTCATAGACAATCTCCCAATTGTCGATCATTTCATCGACATAAGAAGCAATGGTTTCAGGGTACTTTTCAGTGTGAAGACGGACTTCCTCGATATAACGGAGAGCGTCGTCAGTAGAGAAGAACCAAAAGTTGCCTTCCATAAGGGATTCTACGAAGTAAATCGTAGATGTAATGATAGCAAAACCATTGTAAGTAGTACCCGGCCCGGTATTCGGAGATCCGAGAATGTAGTTGCGTTCACCTGCACCGCCGTACTCCGAGTTACCAACGAGCTTGAACAAGAGCTGCATCTTGTCATGGATAAGCATGATGAACTTGTCAACGTCGTTAATATGCTCGAACTTGAGCTTCTTTTCTTTCTTACGCATTTCCTGTAAGAAGATAAGGAAGTCAGATAATGGAGACGGATTACGAGCATAGGAGTCAACCAATACGCCGTAAGCGCTCATGGTATAATCACCGGAGTACACCATATCCAGCACTTCTTCGGTCTGGATTTCCTGCACAGTGTGCTTTTCAGGGTTGTGAATGATAAGCTCATTCTGGCTCTTGGTGTTCACAATGGCTGTATCATACAGAGCTTCCACTTCCTTGATAAACTCTGGTGGAGCCACTCTGTTCGTCAGAGTGTTGTACAGCTTGCAAACTGTTTGGATGTAAGATTCCTTAAATGTCATTAGAACACCTCAAGCTTGTATTCATGAATATGCTTTTCTTCGAGTATCAACTTTGCTTTTTCTTCAATTTCTTTCTTTGTACAGACTGTTTCAGCGTCCACTGTGGACTCGCCTACAAACTTCAGTCTCTTGTCTCCATCAAGTTCCCACACGAGAACGGTTGCAGACAACCCATGTCTCTCCATACGGGCGTAAACTCTCTTCTGCACTAGTGCTGCTCTAGTCTCTCTCACTAGATCTAACAATCGCATAAACATGTTGTCTCCTTTGCGAATTTGCAACTTTGCTTTCTCCGCAATCATAAGTTCGATGGATAACTCTATAATGAACAAGAGGTTTGCTATGGCTTGTGGATGCAAGAATTCTTTGAGTGCTAGCACTTCTACAGCACAGTCTGGATCCATTGCGGATATTGAGACTAGATACTGGGAAAGACGAAAAAGACAAATCGTAGGGAGCTTTCCATATAGAGGTGTGATTCGTCTGACTGAGCGAGAACTGAACTGCTTTGGTGCATTTCTTCTTCGGCGAAAGGGCTGTAAGGCTCTTTCATTTCCCAAACATTTCGATCGAACAAAGATCCCAGTTACCGCAGGAACATTCCATGATTCTACGGATATCGCTGGTCTGATTTATTTCGTCAACAAGGACGGAACGTGCTGTAAAGTTTTCAAAGATATTACTCGTGGCCCGGGTGAGCAATCCTCCTGCGAATGTTAACATTAAGGAGATATCTCTAATGAGCAGAATTTTGAAGCCCCTTGGAGCTACCGTTGATGATTTCAAGATGTATCTGCAAACTGGCGAAGGCAAGATTGCAGATATTATTAAAAGCGCAACGGCTCTTGCTTCCGAGAATAAGGGTCTCTCTGTAACTCTCGACTCTATCGACTCTACAGCTGCTGTTCAGGCTCTCGAAGAAGTCCAAGCTCAAATGGACAAACTCTGGAGTGCTGTTCCGGCTCAAGAGGCTGTTGATGCCAAGGCTAACGGCATCATTGATAAGTACTTGTACAGTGACCGTTCTAAGATGGTTGCATGGTACGCACAGCAGGTTGAACTTGCTACTACGCAAGACCGCATCGACAAGCTCGTTGATGACATCGCTGATGATATTGAACACATGGAAGACTTCGTTGATGGCGAAATGACTTTCGCTTCCTTCGTTCGCTTCATGGTGTCTTGGAAAGCCCTCTGGATTGCCATCGGTATCTCGGTTATGTGCGCTCCGGCTGCGATCGTGCTTATCGCTACCCAGTACCACAAAGTTGAAAAGATCCGTCAAAAGACTCAGCGTCTCATGCCCGTCATGTACGATGTTTTCCGTAAGGCTAAGAAGAAACAGAAAGACATGATGTATGGCAAGGTGAAGAACTCCGCAAACTATCGCGGTGATTCCAGTGCTGACAATGACGACGACGATGATGAATAAGGAGAACAAGTATGCAGAAACTCAATCCCGTTTGTGCTTCTAAGGCAGACTTTGCTGCTTTCATCACCGCTAACGAAGGCGTTGTTGCTGACGCTTTCGAAAAGAAACGCAAGTTCCTTGCAGCTAACTTTAACAACGATGAAGAGATCTTGCTCGATGAACTCGATGCTAAGACTGCTGCCGAAACTCTCATGGAAGTTCAAGATCGTTATGATACCATCATGAGCATGCTCCCTGCTAAGGAAGGTGCAGATGCCCGTGTTAATGGTTTCATCGACAAGTACCTCAACTCCGACCGTACTAAGATGATCGACTACTACCGTGATGAGATCAAGACAGCTTCGACTTCTCTTGAAGTCAATGCTCTCATCGACCAGATCGAAAATGATATTCGTAAGATGAAGGACTTTGTCGAAGGCAGACTCACGTTTGAAGCTTTCTTCAGATGGTTGCTCTCCTTCCAGTGGCTCGCCTTTATGGGTGTCGGTTTCGGTCTCATCGGTCTCATTGGCGGCGGACTCGTAGTTAGCGACCGCTATGACAATCTTGACCGTATCCGTAACAAAACTAAACAGCTTCTCCCCGGTATGGAGCAAGTGTTGAAGATGGCTAAATCCCGCTACAACGCTCTCGCTAACGGCAAGAAGTAATCCCCTAGGAGTCTCCTATGTATACACCTGAAAAAGTATATGCGTACGGAGACACAGAAAAAGCTGGCGCAATCTTTGCTAAAGCTCTCTCGAAGTGGTTTGATTATGGTGAACGCCTCGCTGTATCTTCTGATAATGAAACGATACTAAAGAAGATCAACGAACGCGTTCATACCATCAAGCAGGGTCTCGAAGAGAAGAGCCTTATGGCTACGGCTAACATCCTTGGTCAAGAAGGTTTCTTCTTTGAAGATATCCGCGATATGGATCACAAGCTCCTCGCTAGAGCTATAAGCAGAGAATTGTACATCAAGAAAGCTGAGAACTTGGAACAGTATCTTAGCGAAAAACTTAACCGATCAAAAGACCTTATAATCAGTAGAGAACCAGATGAAAAAAGTTTATGGAAAGTATTTGACTATCTTTGTAAGCTTGTAGAATCAAAGACTCTGTACAAGCGTATCTATGGTCGGGAGCTGTCTTTCATTTCAAGACTAGCCACTAAGTTGAATCTTGATACAGATAAGTTTTCTGTGTCTTCTAAGACCGCCATTGCCTTGTGCATTACACGCTCTTAAAATATAGAGTATCCCTCAAGGGGATACTCTATTTAATTTACTTAGCTTCAGCAGCGTTCGTAACCTTTGTGCCCATTTCCGCTTGGATCTTCTGTGCTTCTTCAACAGAGACAGTAGAATCCGTTGTGACAATCGGGCAATGGTACATCTTGCCAGTCATGATCTCAATAACCTTTGCTTCAATAGCATCACCGAGTTCCGGGTGTTGTGCAACCACTTCACGAACCGTCTTCTTAGTGAACTTGACGCTAGGCAGAGAGTTCAACACGCTGTACGGGCCAGCAGCTTTAATATCGCCTGTTTCATACAAGAACTGTACGTTAGACAAGAGATTATCATAGACACCACCGTGTGTACTGTCAAATACCAACGGGTACTTGCGACCAGCCACATTAGAGCGCGATTTCAAAATCTGGATATAGTTGACGAAACCGTCGAAGCCATAGTCCTTTTCCGCATGGAGAATTGTTCCTTTAAAGATTTTGGCACTGAAGTCGGCATCGAACACCGGGCCGGAACCACCCTTGATATTTTCGTTAGGCGGGAGGAACGGGATCTTAGAAACTTCAGGTGTACCCATAGTGGGTTTTGTGTTCAAGTGAGATACAAGCCCGATCATGATATTCGCAGAATAGAGCATGTTCAGAGACTTGTGCATGAAGTCATTGTTTTCAATGGCTTGCTGTGCGCCAGCTGTCTTATTCGACAATTCGCCGTCATCCTCAGCCTTGGAAGAAGAAGACTTGGAGAATGTAGCAGCCAACGAGTCAACCGCAATAATTGTCGGAGCAAGAACCTGATGTTTCTTGCCGTCGTAGCCCACAATTTCTTCGGTGAGTTCTTCAAGATGCTGCATTTTGAAATCGTGCGTTTCCTTGATGAACTCAGCAAGGTTGTCAAGATAAGTGTTTTCACTTTCTATGCGAACCTGTTCGTAGAACTTTTGGAGCAATTCCGGATTTTTGTCATGACCGCAGTAAAGCTGAATGAAGCGGGACTTACCGTTAGCAGCCTTTTCAGCGTCGAACCAGAAGACGTCAGCATTCTCGAATTGCTTCGCCATCGGGAATGTGAGCTGCGCAATAAGCGTAGACTTACCAGAACCGGAGAACCCGCAAACGGAGAAGATACGACCAGTACGAAGACCTGCTTCAAAGCAGTTATTTTCCTGATCGATACAACCGTTAGCAAGGTCGATGAGCGTGAAGCCAGTCGGGATGGCATGATCCTTGAAATACTCACCCTTGCGCTGAGCACCCATAGTCTTTTCACGGAATTTGGACATAAGAGACATAGTAACCTCTGTTAGTTAGATGTTTGTTGATTGTTGAGTAAGTGAACTGTAGCTGTCCGCAATACGTCGATGACGCAGTACTTCGGCCATTTTCTAGTTCTTTAGATTGGTTAATGTGTCTCTCAGAGCAAAAAATAAAAGCCCAGTGTTAGTGGGCTTAATAATTTATAGGATGCTACCTCACTGGATCTCGTAGTTTTACAATGTACGAGAATTCTAGGTTAGTACAGTCCGTGCCAAGTTCTACTTTGTCGCCAAGTGACTCTAGAAGGCTTAAAATTGCTTTCTTTAATTTCACGCTCACTTGTTGTTTTTCGTAGAAATTTATAACTTGTTTTAATGCCTTGCTTTTAATTATTAGATGCAGAATATTGTAAACCTGGTCACCACGAGAAACGGGAGCCGTCAACCGATACACTGATTCGTCTTCTGGAACCAGCTTAACAACAAGCTTCATGGTTCCATCATTAATGAAGACATCACAATAGTCTTCAAGGGTCTTCATGATCTGTTGTGGAAGCTTTGAAGTAAGGCTATCGATTATCTCGGTGACGTCTTTCTCTATTTCACCAAGTCTCTTCGCATGTTTTCGTTGGTAGGCATTCATACAGGAATCTGCTAGGAGTGCCATTCTTCCTTCTCCTGTTTCTTAAGAAGATAACCTTCAAGGTCATATCTCTCGGAAGCAATACCAAGGAAGAACATATAAGCTTGTTCCCACTGATTGTGTGGTGTAACCGCAAAGCAGTAGTGCTTGTCTAGGAACGAAAGCAGATAGATGTCTATCCACTTATGTTTTCTCCAGAACTTGCGCAAGCTTTTGCTCCTGATTTCTCTTCGAAGAATGTTATTGAGAACATAGCGTCTCTGTTTATGGCTTCTGTTCTCGTGTCTTTGCTTATCCATCTAGGTTCTCCAGTAATTCGTTGCTCATTTCTTTAATATAAGCCTTATACCATTTCTTAGAATGATGCGCGCGTCTATAATCCTTGCTTTGAATGAATTTTCTACTCAAAGAGTTAAAGATATGTCGCATCTTCTTGTGTTCTCTTATGGCTTTGCTGTCCAACATTAGGAAGCAATCTCCTTAGTCTTAGGTGCTTTACGTTCCGCTTCCAGTTCTTTGTACCACATGTCTACCGTAGCCATGACGATAGGTGTAACGAAGACATTGCCTACGTAGGAGTAGACCATGCCTTCTCTGTCCTTGCCAAGCTTAAGCGGCTTGATGAAAGCCTTGTAAAACGGAAGATTATCATCCAAGATAGCCGGGAGTTCCTTAATGATCTCCCAAGCAAACTTGAGAGCGTCGGCCAATGTATTAACTTCCGCCTTGTGTTCATTAAGAGCTGTCTGAATCGTGGCTTCGACAGTCTTAAAAATGTGGGTACCCTGCTTAAATACCTGTTCAAGCTGTTCGGGTGTCAGTTGCTTGTCAGCTGTAACTTTTACTTCTTTCATTTTGGTTTTTTCCATTTGTGTATCCTTGATGTTGAGGTTAATGCTTTATCCCATAGTCCCATGAGATAGTGTACGAGTTTGCCTGCTTCTTAGTATTGGCAGACCAGATAGTACCTTCGCCCATGATTCTATAACCCGCTTCTCGAAGTTTGTCAATAACATGAGAAACGGTAGTATCATTGACGGTGTCCTGTTCTATAGAAACCTTGATACTCTTAAAGCAAGAGTACTTCATTGTTTCAGAAATCAGTTCTTCAATGTTATCACAGACTTTCTTAACTCTTTTGTCTAGATTATCTGCTTCGACTTCTCTCCTAATCTCTTCAGCGTTTTTCATTTTCTCTCCTTGTTTTTAGGTTTTTATTTTTCTCTTTTTTATATACTATAAAAAAGAAACCCGGAGTTTCCTCTGGGTTGTTAACATCATTCTCTTATGCTACATTTGGGCATTTTTCCTCTTAAAGACTCATAAAGTTTTAATCCAGAAAGAAAAGGCTAGGTTTTACCCTAGCCATTGTTTAATCTTTCTTAGGTCTTACCTTGTCGTGCCTACGATCATAAATAGACAGAGCATTGAATTTCCCAATGTGAGCGAAAATCGCGTCAAGGTGGTTATCCAGACACTTCTGTTCTGCGAAGGTACCACGGGCAGCTTCTTCGATCTTATATTCGATAAGCTGTGTTACTTCATTGGCCTTATATGTTCTGGTAATCCTTACAGACGCCATACTATTAAGGATACCTGTAGCTATAAACTCTATGCTATCATCTACTGAGAGGATACGCTGTTCGAGTCCACGAATAGAGAAATTATATTTCTTGAGAGCATCAAGAAATTCGACTCTTCTTCGTGTAATTGTTCTAACAGCCGAACCCATCTCTTCGATTTTGTCTTTTTCTTCAGTCATTGTATGTCTCCTCGGTTATTGTTCTTCGCAGATCATTTCAACAGGATACGGGTATCCGTTCATCGGTACTGCTCTATAGGAACGATTGCTTTCGCTGTTGTAATAGTCTGTCTTGTTAATGATTTTGCACTTTGTCTTCTTAAGCGGGATATCCATCTTAACACACGAAGTAAACGTAGAGAAGTGTGGTCTACTTGTTACTGCAATCTGGTGTCTCGCATTTTCGCAAGAGGCAGCATCCTTGAATTGAAGGTCTGTGTTAATACCGCCAGTACTAAGACTAATGTACATTACAAATACTGTTTTAAACATAGTAATCATCATTCCCTGTTATTTCTTTGTATTCTTCCACGGTTGTTTGTCTATAGTCATCCTGACCATCAACCTTGATTACCCATCCTTCACTTTCTGCTATAGCAGTGGCAGGATCGAATGGCAAGATCTCGGCAGGAATATTACTGACATCGATATCGAACGGTCTGTTAAGAGCATCGAGAACTTCCTTAGTGCTCATTTCGCAGAAATAATTCTCAGAGATTTCATAACTAATCGTGTTATCATTAACGTATGTCTTTTGTCTGGTGAAGATGTCGATGAGCATTTTCCGTCTGTCTTCATCAATGAATCCGCAGAGTGGAAACGCAACATCGCTGAAGTTATAAATGATCATTAATTTTGGTTGCATTCTATAGTCTCCTGATATGGTTTCTTTTCTTTGATGAGGGCATTCCTTATGAGATCATATCTGATCTTACGATCAACAATGAGATCAAAGTTATACCCGTATTCTTGTATCATTGTATCATAGCTGTTGTTGGCAATACAGTATGTACAACCGATGTCGCAATGTTTATTCTCGCCCCATCCAAGCCAGCTACTTTCGACATTAGCTTGAACGAAGCCGAGCAGAGGTCTTGTCATGTAAGCTACTTTACGGAAAATCGCGTCATTTTCTACATTGAGACGAGTGAACATCTTGAAGAAGTTAGCATCGCCTTGTGTAAGATAACGAGTATTCTCTGCAATAGTAGTAATCTCGCCGTTAGTTGCACGGAAGACATCGGTGTATCTCATAGCTTCAATGAAGCTGTTAGCTTCATCATCGCCCATAGGTTCCAGTCTCTTCAGTGACGGGATGTTGAATGTTTCTGCAAGCCATTTACTATCACCGCCATTGATGGCTCCATACTTGTCACAGAGATTTTGGAGCTTATCAAGGTACGGTGTAGTAAACATTTCGTTACCTTCTCTGGGCTTGTAGCTACGGAAGAAGATAATCTTCTTTGCAGAATACTGGCTAGCAGTCTCAATGATCGGTTCAAGAATCCCGTTCTTAGTGTTCACCCCCGGAATGATAGGACGCATAAACATGATAGGTTTAACCTTGACGATCTTGGAAGCAAAGTTCTTAAAGTTGTCAAGGTTCTCTTCAAGCTTATACCTCTCCCAGAGTCCGGTGATGGAGAAGAACACGAATAGGTTAAGATTCGAAGTGAAACGGCTCAGCCAAGTGATCTGTTCATCATAGATCATTGATTTCGTTACCAGAATCACCGGGCCAGCGTGACCGCAAGCGTTGAGCTCCAACAGTCTGCGCATGGTTCCTTCCCACTGCGTCGGTTGGAAAGGATCGCCCATTCTGCAATTAATACCGATGGGTGCAAGGTGAAAGAGATGCGCTAGCTCTAATGTTGACATTTCCATTTTTATCTCCCTGAGTATGGTCTATTCGCCTCTTATTTCCGTATAGGTACAGACTTCCGTTGATGCTTCAATGATCTCACGTGTGGTTGCTATATCATTCGTGACGAGACCAACAATGAACTCCTGAAGATCACCAAAGGTAAAATTTCTAGATCTCCAGTCTGCGGATCCCTTGATTCTCTCTTTGGTACAACAGACTAGTACTCCTTCTTTCTTGTCTGGTTCTATCTTACCTTTGAAGTCCACGTCTGCTCTCTTCTTCATAAAATGTTTCATGAATTTCATGACGATGATTTTAGTGTCTATGGGGGCATAGTCACTGAAACAAAACTCGCAAATAATTTTGTGTTTAGGCATATTGTTTCCTTTATGATAGTTGCACTATAGGTTTATATGCTATACAAAAAAAGAAAAAGGCCTACCCGAAGGTAGACCTAAAATTTTAGAAGTTGCCATCAGCGGGCTGGATACAGAGATAACCCAGCTCTCTCCACTTTTGTACCATTGAATTACGGTCTTCAATGGTACAGAACACTTCTTCGTCAGGGTGTTCAGAGAGATACTTGTCAAGCATTTCAGGTTTCACGATGACATCATGTCTCGTGTCGCCATCCTTGCGGAACAAGAACGTAAATGGCTTGGTGTTATTGCCATACAGAAGGACATATTTGTCTATCCATGCCTCCGTGTCCGTACGACAGCTTTCTCTTCTTCCAGAACAGAACACAACCTTGTAGCCGAATGACAACGTTTCAACCAGTTCGATAACTGGTTTGATCGGTGCATCGCTACCACAAGCTTTGTAGAAACTATCCCAGTCGGGATTTTCTCCAAGATACTTGTTGGCTCTGTCTGTAGCATCCGAGAGCGTTCCGTCGATGTCTACTACAATGATTTTTGTTTTTGCCATTATTTCTCCTTTTGCTGCTAGTTTAGATTTTAATTCTCCAATAGTCTTCTCAAGATAGTCAAAGTATGCGTCAGCATGAGCCTTTACGTAGTACTGTGTATACTCTGCTTTATTACCGAAGTCATCGTCGCATTTCCCGGTAACATCAACATAAATATATGTCGATTCTGGTCTTTTGATCTCTTGATTATCCATTGTTACCTCCTTTTATATGCCAGATTGAGTGATTTCAATAAAGTTCTGTCTAAGCCTGACAAACACGTCAAGAGTGTCGAATGCAGCTATCCTTTTACGTGCAGGCTCAAAACATTTATCATTGAACGCCAACAGCTTTTTGATAAAGGTTCTGTCCATTTCAAGATTGAACTTGTAAAAAGCCGATTTGATAAAGTAAGGAAGATTATTTGCGTATTGCTTGAAGATGATCTTATAGATATCTAAGTCGGAATTCACGGCTATAATGCCATATTCATTTTCTTTGAGATCGTCAAGCTCCCAAAAGCTTGACGTATTAGCAAAATAGCAGTTTTCGTATGTATCGACTTCTTTAAGAATGGAAGAAAGCTGTTCAAAGTCGTCTGGAATAAAAATCGTAAGTCTATCGTTGACAGCGAGCATACTCCTGAAGACATCCAGTCTTATATTGGCGGGGTGAATGTAGTAATGCCTATCCTGAAGCTCGCCCTTAGCCAAGAATAATGGAACATAGATTTCGCCTGAGTTTGAAGCACCACGGAAGACTGCCTCAAGCTTAGTCCTGACAGCATTTTCGATCATTTTGTATCTCTCCCTTTCTCGAAATCGAATTTTGTTCTGTTCTTACAGTTCAGATCTGCAATGATACAATAATGATTCGGTTCGCTTATTGTCCGGAAGGCAATGTTGTACGTATAGGACAAGGCCAACTTTCCGAATTTCAGCATAGCACCATTCATGAATGATATTCGTTCTTCGTCGGTCACAGTAGACAGATCGTAGAAACCAGAATTAAAGGCTACTCCTGTAGTCTCGTCTTCAGGATGATTTCCGACAATCTCCTCTGCGGTCTTGATGGGCCAAGGCCCAGTAGCTATTTTGGAATCTGACACTGGAGCACAGATGATCCTAAGATTCTTCTTTCCCAGTATTATTCCCGCTTCTATGGCCTTAGTTACTTCATTGTATACGTTGCCGGGATTATCGGCTTTTGCAATATTCACGCCAAACATATAGAGATCTTTCATGATTACCTCAGTTCTTGTTAAATCAGTTTGGGTGATTCCCAGATCACTTCGAGGGTATCAAGATTGGTGGTCATACGATGGCTTAAACCACTCTCGTCTCCTTCGTTCGATTCTTCGTATCCAAAGGTATACATTACACGTTTATCGAAAGAGACTACATAGAAGAGATAAGCCTGTGTAGTGTTACCACCATAGTTATTCTCATAGAAGGTTATGATATTGTAGTCTTCTAAGAATAGCTTATCGTATTTTTTATGATACGCTTCTAGCTTGTCGTAATCGATATTTTTCTCGTCGAATATGCTACAGTCATCTCCAGGTGGATAGAAGATATCTCTTTCAGGTTTAGCCATTTCTTCCTTTCCGAGAATATCAAACAAGAGACCCTTCAGGTCTTCGTTGTAACCGCTTCCTGCCATATACAGCACGTCATCCTTGTCTTTATAGAAGTCGAACTGAGGATCACCGAAGGGATCCTTTATTGTACTCAAGAAGTCTTTTACTTCGCTCTCCGTAGAAAGCTTCTGTATCCATTCAGCTATGACTCTTGTATGCTTTACGGTCTTGTTGTCTTTCTTTGTCATTTGTTTTCTCCTTTGTGATTAAGGTCTATACTTTCTATAATATACAGTACAAAAAGAAAGGCATCCTAAGATGCCTTATTTCTATGTTTGCGTTGCTTACGCTTTCTCCAGAATTCTTCTTCTTCTTTGTACGCTTTCTTCACTATATCTCTAAATTCCAGAAATTGTTTATGATCAGTGAAGTCGTATGTCTTATTGCCCCAGTGATGCTTATAATGAATATAGCCATTGGTGCGCTTGCTTTCAATTCTTTCTGATCCGAGATCTGACAGAATATACGCTAAGCTAAAATGGAAGGAGACTTTATTAACTCCTCTAGCCATTCCGTTGACAAAGACTGTGCCGAAGAATTTTAAGATGGAATCTTTCATTATAGGATTGAAGTCTTTAGACATTATTTCTCCATGAGTTTCGCATAGTATTCCTTGACAGCACGAGTACATTGGAATTGGTCTTCCATTGTGATAACACCTTTGTCCTTAAGATGATTAGCCACCGTTCTCCAAGTAACGGCAACTTCCTTCTTTCCGGTAAAGGGATTAGTCGATTTCTGTCCTTCGTATATCTTGCAGCCCTCGTAGCTGTAACCAGCTGCCGTCAATACCTTTTCTGCTATCTCAGCAGGGCATACTAGGAAGTCCCATTCTTCTTTAGTCAGTTGTTTCTTTCTATCAGCCATAGCTTTAGGTGATCCTTCTGTTAAACGTAGATAATACTTTCGTAGATAGTTCTTTTCCTTCCTTGTGATATTAGGATTCGTGTCTATGTCAGAGCTGTGGAATTTATGGTCGTAGTACAGGATTTTCTTATTGCCATTCCCTTCAACCTTATGATCCATTCTCACAGAGAGGACAGTTGTATTGTTTACTGGCCCTTTTCTTTGGAACATTATAGCACAAGCTATACTGTCTTCGGTGAGCCATACGTAAGGCTCTGCCTTTAAGTTCAAGAGCCATGACCTTGGCTCATTATTAAAGTCATCAATGAATCTATTAATCTGATTAGGGGTCATCGTCTACTCCACAGTCCCAAACAAAGTCATGAACGGCTTTGTCGCGTTGACTATCATCACATTCCATGAAACCATTTCTAGTGTGCTCATAGTACGGAGCCCACATGTCATAGGCACCGGGAAATCTCTTTAACCATGAACGCCTCCATATAAAGCCGTCCTTCGTATGCTTGATCTTTATCTCGATCCCGCTACAGTCGGGCCATTCATTCCAGTATTCATGGCTGAGTTTTCCAGTGAAACGATTGTAGTATCTGTACCAGAGATGGTATCCGGCATCTGCCTTCACCCTCTTGTACATAAGCTTGTAGGACACAACAATCAACCAGATTATTGCCAGTCCTGCTAACGGTATTATGAACACCAGTTCTCCACCGCACATTGTTATTTCTCCTATATAAATTTGGCTGCCTCGCCGTTGATGATAGCATCGATTAGCTTCTCCGAGGTCTCCAGATTCCTCATTGTGAAACCTTCCGTCTCGTTCATGCCGCAATGCTGGTTAGAATGAAGAGATGGGAAGATGTTGATAAAGTTAAGTCTATCCTGCATATCTTCAACAACCTTCAGAGGACGGAGAGGTTTAACGATCTCCATCGTCTTTGTAAAGATCTGAGAATGAATAAGATAGCAGTCGCTAGACTTACGGTCAAGAATATTCTTTTCAAAGAATGAAGGATGCTGGCATACTTCAGGACAGTTCTTAAACAGAAAGTCAATAATGAACTCCATGAAGTTCTTTCCTTCCAGATGGGATTGCAACTGATACACGTTGTCGTATCTAAGGTCGCACGTAAAGTCGGTTCTGATATATTCTTTTTGGGGGTTGTCTTTGGCTATGATGTATGCTATGGCAGCATTTCCGTCATAGTGCCACGGGTATTTCTTGTAGAATGAGAAACCCGCTTTGAGACAGCTTTCCTCGCTTTCAAGGAAAGTGATAAATTTCGTGTATATCCTTTTCAGGACTTTGTGTTCTTCTTCTAATGAATTGCCAATCATGTTTTCTCCTTTGTGATTGCTATTTCTTTATATGTGATACAAAAAAGAAAAGGCATCTTGCGATGCCTTTGTTTATTCTATGGTAAGCCCAGACTTTGCTTTATCTGTCATTATAGACAGTTCGGTATTGAACTGATCTTTCGTAAGTTCGTGGTATATGGGATCTTCTGTAAGCCCGAAACCCAGTACACCATTCTTCATGAACCTAAAACTACGATGAGCGCCCAATGTCGAACCAAAGTCTTCACAGCAACGGAAGAACATTTCGCCTTCTATTGATATCTTGCTAGTATAACGATGATCGATACGCAGACATCTTATGTGCATGAAGAAACCGGAGTGCATCCTGTCAAAATCGAGAGGGCTATAGATACATCTGTCCTCCCAGAATTTCTTCAAGTCTTCTTCCAATTCCTCAATAGTCACTGTAACAAGATCGCTCTTGATACTAAGATCTTGGCACTTCTTGATCTTTTCTATAAGAGCCACAGCGTCTTTAAGGTCATTTTCCATATCCGTTATTTCTATATCTTCTTCGTCATTAGCGAAACGTGTCATATAGTCCGCGTGCTGAAGGAGATATTTTCTATACTCTGCTTCCGAAGAGAGACTTTCTTTGAATAGCTTAATCTTATTCTTCAAGTCTTCCGGATATTTGATCTCTGGATACTTCTTATCTCTGGTTATACTCATGGCATTTCTTCCATTTGGCGTCTGACAGTTTCACACAAGCTTTTGTACATTTCTTTAGCACTGAACATGGGGTCACCTGTCACTTCCTTGAAGTAAGGAGGAGGAACGAACTTATCCAGCTCATTCCCTGATACTTCGATGATGTTTGGAAACAGATTGTGCGCATAATAAATATCGGTGTCGATATTATACTCATGCTCGGAGTCCTGCTTATAGATCATAGAATTTCTTGTCTTTGACATGACAATATTTCCCGCTTTCTCCAATGCTCCTCTGTACTCCAGTTCGGTGATACGGGTTACTTCCGTTATATCACCCTTCTTGACATTCTTGGTATAACCCGTGTACTCATTTCCCCATCGGTCGGAGTGCTTAAGGTATTCGTTATCCATAAGCTCTTCTTCTTTGTCTGGGTCAACGAGACGCCGATACTTAACATCGTCGATATAGAATTGATCAATGATTAGTGTCTCTTTCTTCGGGCTGAAGATATGAACATTCTGCCAGTTTTCTCCAGCCTTCGCATCAACCTTCGATGGCACAATGATGAACTTGCGTTCAGTGTTTACTAAGTTACCTGTCTTGAGGTTCATACCCAACCGCCTCTTTCATAAAGATGGACAGCATTAATCACTTCCTGAACTTGTGTGTCCATGCTCATCCCAGTAACGTCTACCATCTTAAGACGACCACAAAGCATACCATTATCTCTCATGTATTCATAGGTTTCACGATAGAGCTTATTATAGAACGGAGCTTCGAGGTCAAAGTCAGAAATCGGCTTATTACGAGTCTTGACACGACGGAGCAGTTCTTCGCCGTCATTATTGATAAGCACGATAGTAAGGAAATTCTTTTTAGCATTGAGGAAGATCTCATACATCTCTGCTCTGTCCTTAAGCGGAGTGTCCTTAGTCATCTTGGCGGAGATAACTTCCTTGTTGCGATCATGGAATGTATAGTAAGGCAATTCTTTCTTGAGACGTTCGATAGTTTCGGTCTTGCCAACGCCATCAGTGCCTTCGATGATGATATCGGTAATTTCGATGTTTTCAGCCATTGTTTACTCCCTGAGGTTCATGATGAAGTCATAGATCTCTCTGTCAGACTTCACTTTGTGGATGGTTATATTGCTGCTGTAAAGCTGCAACGTGTAAATAGGAAACCAGTATTCGCCAGTTACGGCAAATGCGTCGTCCTTGTCTTCAATAAACGCATGGATAGCTTTGTTGTGCTTAGCAGCATGGAACAATTCAACCACACTCCCGATAGCAGCATGAGTTAACAAGTTTGCTACGAGAATGTCGCATCGCTCTATCTGTTCAAGCTCTGCAGCTACCACGTTTTCTGTTTCTGTTTTGTAGATACCTTTAGATTTCTCATAGTAGAAACCGCCTACGTATCTTACATTGGGATTCTTTGTCACTACCCCGTCGCTAGCATAGATCACGTCATCAATTCTTTCGACAAGCCGAGACCTAAAGTCGTCACGAAGCTTATCCCTAACATTGCTGGGATTAATGTAAGCGTGCCAAGTGCTGTAAGTCCCGGTATAGAACAGATTGATCATTTAGCCTCTTGAGCTTTGAGTTGTTTGCGCCACATAATGAAAGATCCTACTGCCATGAATGTCCAGATGACGTTCAGACCGAGCAAGTATAGAGCCTGATTCGGTAATAGCCAGTACTCGATAACATACAGGATATCGTTGATGAACCATATAACCCATGCTTCGATCTTGCGATCAATCATCAGGTATGTTGCCACAAACGATGTCGCTGTTGTGAAGGCATCTAGGAATGGAAGAGGGTCATCTGTCTTTCCAAGTAAGTACATGGTGGCACCTGCAAAGAACAATACATAGATAGCAAGGATAATATTCCCCTTAGCATCGTTACATTTCACATCCTTGCCAACGTTTTGCCCCCAGAATATCCATCCGACTATGCCGCAGATAACGTAGATGATGTTATTAACAAGATCGCCGTAGAGATGATTCTCCCATGCGAAGATAGCTAATAGTACCATCTGTATGACATAGAAGATCCAGTTGGATCTTTTATTGAACATTATCAGAGCACCTTGGATCAGTCCAAAGACAGCCGCAGCAATTTCGATCATTGTTTATTATTACCTTTTGGTTGAGATTAGTTGGATAAAATACTTCTAGAAGGATTAGAAGTATCAGTGAAACTACGAGACCGAAAATACACAAGAAGATTTTGGTTTCTCTTTCTTTTCGTTCCTTCACCTCACAAGAATAATTTTCATAGGTATCATCGTCTTTACCCATGTCAACTCCTCCGGAATTCATCCATGCCTGTACATTGTTCCTTATCCAGAAGCAAGTGCGGAGCATGGGTTGTGTAGATTAGCTGGATTTTGTATTTCTCGATAAGAGTAGGAATCAGCTTGCCCAATACCTCTTGCGAGGCTATGTGATAACCCATTTCCATATTGTCGATAAACAGTATACCAGTGCTCTGCTTGGTTCCTTCCATAGCCATGACAAGACGCATTATCTCTCGTTCACCATGAGAGAATGAGTCTAGCCACTTATCTAAGGAACTATACCAAGCATTTCTGCCCTTAAAGTCTTCTTCCTTGGGCATTGGACTGAAGTACTTCGGAGCTGCTCCTATATCCAGAACACCTGTACAAAACTTTTCCACCGTCTCTTTTGGAATGGATCCGCCGTTCTTGTGTAAAAGCTCTCCTAGAACTTGCCCTGAATAGCTTTCCCGGTCTGATCTCAGAAAGGTGATAGGAGACTCGTAGTCCTTCGGTATGGGTTCATCGGACAATGAGAGAGAATTTCCACGGTATTCGCAAAGAAATTCTCCATTGCTGCTATTAATGTTTTCAATAGAAGCTATGGAGTTATCATCGAATTCCACGGAAGCACTCTTGAAGAACCCATGCCATTGAACGTGTCTACAGTCGAAGGAGTCTATACGCACTTCTCTGAGAAGGTTTAACAGAGCATATGGTTTCGTGGTAACTGCAAACTCTGTCAGAGCATGGGTCATAGAAAGTAACAGAGTCTTTCCAGAACCGTTAGCTCCAACAATGCATCTGCACTTACCCGGATCGATGGAGATATCCAATCCCAAGTCTGGACAGAACATCCTCATTCGTCTTATCTCCACTATTTCTCCTCTTTAAAGTCAACCATTGCCATCTTTCTGTTCCTCCGTTTGTTGGATGCGTTGAACTTTGATAACATTGTCTTTCCCATACCACTTGATGAGACCTTCGATGAAAGATATGAGACCACTCTCGGTGTCTGTGTTTACTCTGATACTACGATCAACAAGAGGGAAAATGACACGCCGTCTATTTTCCAACGGCATTGGGAAATCTTCCGCATAGTGGATATCATCGAAGATTTCGCCAATCTTGTTTCTTCCACGAATCCACTTGATTACAGGCCCAAGACATGACCTGATGCAGCTCTTAAGGAAGAAAGGATGAATAGACTTCAGTTCCCCGTCAATGGTCTTTCTGGCATGAACGGTAACCAGGCCAGTATCGATGTCCATGAGAGCATTAGCAATTTCTTTGTGCTCCCAAATGAGGGATACTTTCTTGATGTCAGTAGAACCATGAAGTAATCCGCACTGGCACTTTTCTTCGTGCGTAACAATATCACCAATCTGGAAATGATAGAGAGCCTTGTCAAGATCGTCAAGGAATTTTTCGATAGTATAAGCCATTATTTATCCTTTTGGTTAATGGTTCTATAGTTTATATGCAAAAAAGAAAGCGGCATCCTTTCGGACACCGCTTGTTTGTTTGACTTAGGAGTTATACCTTATTGGACAAGTACCGGAACTTTGTCATCAGTTTCTTCTTCCTTCCAATCCATAACAGCAATATTGCCATTCTCGCCCCAACCAAGCTTGTATGCGAATCCAGGTTCACAATCGAATGTCATAATAAGACCGACGAAATCTTCTCGGCCACTTCCGCTAGCAATAGTGAAATAGAAAGCCGTATTTCCTTCGTAGATCTTAAAATGCGCAAACTTTATTGGAGACTCTTTGGAGCGATAGATTTTCGCTACCCTTTCCTTGAACTGTTTAGGGTAACTGCTCATGCACGCAGGAAGATTATCATTGATAGTCACATCTACAGACACCTCTCCTCCCTTTTTCAAGAGAGACAGAATATCTGTCTGGAATGTATAAGCGGCATCATTGATAAATTGCTTGTAAAGTTTATGCTGGAACATTATCGTCCCCCTGAGACGAATCTATAGCGGGATTGCCATAGAGACCTTGATTTTGCTATTTATAGGTCATAGTTTAATATACATTTCGCCATCAAAATTTTACGAAAAATATACTCGCATCCGAAGATACGAGTATAAGGTATTTGGAGATAGATCCTACAGTATGAATTTATACTGACCGCAATCGTAGATTCTGAAAAATCCACGTTGGCGCATAATCTCTTCTTCCGTCAAGTTTGGGTCAAAGCCTTCTTCCACAAGCTTATATTTCTGGAAAGCAAGGCGGTTCATTCTTCCTTCTCTTCTGCTCTTAAAGTAGGAATAAGAGGGTTTAGAGATTCCTTCTAGCTTGAAGCCCAGTTTCTTATACAAATTCCCATCGCTCCATCTGCGGTCAGCATAAGAGACAATAGTTTCATCAGGGTGCATTCGTCTGTAGGCAGCCAGAAGTTTCCCTGCTCCACCAACAACATTGGTATTAAGAGCATTGCAGAATCTCAAGAGTTCTGTATGTTCTCTTGCATATCTAGACCTGCCAAAAGTCATCAGGGCTACTAGCTCTTCGTTATAGTATAAACCTAATCTAACAGAGGACAGACAAATTCCTTGTATGTGTGATGTCTTTAAGAACTCGTTGGAAACAGATGAAGAGACCTCCTTAACTACGCACTTTCTAGCATAGATGACGCGATCGCTCTTATGCAGAAGAGACTTGAGTCTGGAGATAACTATATCATGCTTGAGCTCGTACTCGTCACTGAAGATATGGATGAGTCTTATTCCCTTCTCTATACAGTGTATTGTCTTGTCTAGGTGGAAGTTTCTTCCAACTTTATCCTCTCTATGGAAGAATAGACCATCAAATTCAATGGCTAGATTTTCTTCCGGGAAGAATATGTCAAGCTCTTTTCCATCTAGAATGGATCTGTCATTAAGGATAATCTTTGTTGGGTCATAGAAGGTCTCTATCTCTTTCACAAGCTGTTCTTCCTCTACGGAAGTAAAACCGTGCCTAGGCTTGCAAGTTAAGCATGGCGAAACACCTTTATCAGCACGGTCTGAGAACACGAAGATTCTAGAATCAGTAAACTTAGACCCACAAGACAGACACTCGAAAGACACCTCGTCAGTATTAACGATATCAAGAAGACGGCAGTTTACCGCTGACAATTTAGCTTCAAATGCTGGTCTAAACTGTTCTCGAAATCGCTTTATGAATGGGAGAGACTGCTTTGTCGCCTTGGCTTTAGCCTTAACTTCTGGGTTTTCTACGCTATACTTGAATCCTGTGCGTTTCTGCCTTTCTTCAGCCCATTCTTCTCGTTTGGCTTTATCTGAAAGGATACACTCAACACCAGTAGATGCTTTAGTTGATTCCTTAATCTTTTCCAAGGTTTCAGCAGAATGGAAAGCCCCGTATTTTTTCTCCCTTGTCTTATGGATTTTTTCCTGAACTGAAGGGATGGCGGAATACGCTTTGACACCGTTTTCTGTCATGCACTTATCCCGGAGCTTATCCCAGTATCCAGATTCTTTTCCTCTGTTAGCCTTGCTATTGCACTTTATTGAGCAGTATGCCCTATAACCTTGAGCTATACCCATAAACTTCGTCGGATTGTCGCATCCTGGGCATTTGCACTTTCCTTCTCCCGGCTGCTTAAGGTACTTGTCGTAGTAGTCTTTATAGTCTGTTCCCTTATGACAACATGCAATGTGCAGTGATAGTGATCTCGCATCATTGAATGTAGCACGTTGACAAATTTCGCACTTCATTGTGACCTCGTTTTTCTCCATTGACAAGTTATTTATATAAAATAATATCTACTTCTTTCGAAGTAGATATTATCAAAAAGATGAGGTCGCAATTATTCTGTCGCGAACGAGCCTTCATTTTCCGTATGGAGACAGTTGATGCTTGCGAAGGATTCAATCACGGAAGCGGCGTATTCGAGAACTCCTCCTCCAAACCATCTATCGCCAGTGAACGGCATATCGATGTTAACGCCTTCCTGAGAACCTGCGGTGAAGTTCCAGTGGCTTCTAGAGATCTTCGTCGGCATCACGTTCGTATAGAACGTTGCAGATTCGATATCCTTGTAGACGGCACGACCCTGTTCACCAGCACGGGCAACAGACGGCTTAAGCACAACGTACAAGAGTTCGCCCGTATGGTTACGAGCGGCATAGTCACATCCAGCAAAGCCCGGATAGGTAGCGATACCAGAATGCGGGTCACGGATAGAGGATGCCCAGAAGTCGTAGCATTCAGTAACCGGAGAGTCAGAGTATTCAAGATGAGTCATCGAGAAACCGACACCCTTAGAACCGATAGCACCAGCAAACTGAGATTCATTACCCGTAAAACCGAGCGATGCAGAGACAGTGCTGATTTCCACATCGTCGTTACCATTGAAGGACTTGAGGTTCTTTTCAGTAAGAGAAGCGAACCACGGATACTTCTTGGTAAGCCAATCCGGAAGTCTGATCCACTTGATGAACGAGTAACCCGTTACGAGCGGATCCATCGGCTGAGTACGTGTGTTAAATGCACCAGTATAGAAGGTATCTTTAGTAATGTTATCGACAGAGGGACTTTGGAACTTTACGTTCGCAGTTCCTCTCTCCAAACCGTAAGGATTTCCTTTATAGGCCATAATTTTCCTCCGAAAGTCGTTAGGTGACTTTCTGTTAGTTTTTCTTCGAAGAAAGAACTAGCGTTCTTCAATGAAAGAGTTTATTCTTTCATTTTTCCTATAAAGGTCAAAAAAGAAAAGCTCCCGAAGGAGCTTCAACTTTATTTCATGTGCACCATCTGACCTGGGTTGGTCGGATTATGCTTACCGTCTTTTGTAATGATCCATAGTACATTGAATCCCGGCGGTAATACACCTATTGGTTCGGCATAGCCATCCGTAAGTATCACTATGCTGCGGATATTATGTGCCACTGCATGGTCAGCGATAGGCTGGAATCTTGTACCGCCCCCGCCAGCTAACCCGAGTGTTACCCCCATGAAGTCCTTCTCCGTGAGAAGACGGAACTCTTCTGGGTTCTCCACCTCGGCATCAAACGTCCAAAGGTAGATCGGACAATACTCTGTCAGTCTCCGCATTTCTCCAAGGAACAAAGATTTATCTTCATCGTTCATAGAGCCGGAAACATCGAGATAACATCCAATAGGGCTATTGGTCTTATATTCTTCGCCAAGGAACGGTTTCCCGAACATCTTGTGCCATCTTCTTCGTGTGGGTTGCTTTTCCCAAGCTATAAGTCTCCCAGCATAGAATCTGAGATACTGACTCCAGGGAATCTGTCTACTTTGGGCTATCTTAATCTGGTTAAGAGCTTCAAGAGACATTTTACCCCACATATGGTTACGGTCGCAATGTTCGAAGAATGCCTTTGCTCTGGAATCTGCTGATGCGTCATCAGTGAATTCATCATGCTCGTCAAATCCATTCTTCTCTAAGAGAATCCTTAGAACTTCAATGGAAAGCTTGCCGTTCTTGATGTCTTCATTCATGCGATCGCGGTATTCTTCATAGGAGAGATAAGAAGGATACCCGAATTTCTCCGGAAACATTCCAATCTCTTCGCCGAATTGTCCGGTGGCAGGATCGAATTTTTTAGGTCTCTCTAGCAGGATATTATCACAGTTTATCAGCGAGTTTACCGCTAAGTCCATTGCGATATTGTCTATCTTCGCACTGTCAGGATTTGCTGGTCTACGATAGTCCGTGCAGTGATGCAACAATATATGCAAACACTCATGTACGAGCACGAAGCTTCGCATCGAGACTTTGAGAGGTCTTACGAATTCTTCGCTATATCTCAAGTCGAACAATCCGTGATTCACTCTTACTCCCATAGTACCGACATCTTCGCTGAGTTGCACGAAGATACGGATAAGCAAATTGAAAGCATAAGGACTTGACAAAGAGAGAATGTTGATATTCTTCTTTAGAAGTTTCTCAATGCTTACCGCCATTACGCCGCCTTGATGATGGGTTCATCCGAAGTGAGGTCGATACCCTTAGCTTTCTGGGTAGCAGACCATGACTTATATCCACCGTAAGTCTTGTAAATCATGTTCATTCTGGCACCGGAGTAGTTCATCCAGTTCATTGCTGTTGTAGCATCAGCATTGCTCCAGTCAGTCCAGCATGCAGTGATGGCTTCATCCGGAAGACAACCCATGAGTTCCAATAGGTTCCTTCCATATTCCGGTCTCGGAAGCTTCTTTTCGGCAAGTGTCCTAGACAAGTTATAGGCGAATACCGGGAACGACAATGGCTTCATTTCCTTAACACGTTCGAGAAGCTGTTTGCGTGTCGTTTCGGAAGAAGCTGAACCGCCGCCATAGAGAACTGCATTGATGTCAACCGTCATGCCCTTACGGTCTTGGCAGAAGAGCGAGAACGCAGAGCCTCTATCTCCAATATGGGATCTTGCGACTTCTTCAAGTTCATCTGCATTTTCAACACGAGCAGCTGCTTCTTCAACATAGTCATAACCATTGTGTCTAGCAGTATTGAGGCTATGACCAAGTTCTTCCCATGCTCTTGGAGATACGGTCTTTTCATGTTTGAGAGCACATGCGCGAATTGTCTCGCGTGGTGCAACAATATCCGCCCTGTAAGTCAGGAGATATTCGAGAACAGCCGGGTGGATCCAGTCTTCGGAGACACGCTGTTTGTAGATGGAGAGGAATTCTTCATCAGTGGGAGCGTACTGGAAGTTCTTAACACGGTCAATCTGCGCAGGGTCGATGCTAGTATTGCCGTTGTAGATAGAAAGGTCGTCATTGTCGGCCACAACCACGAAGCACTTTTCGTGAAGAGGAACACCGAAGATTCTTTGTGATGAAGTCAGTTCCATCAGTGCATTGGCAATCTGCGGAGTTCCACGACGCCATTCATCGATAAACAAGATGTAATAGTCGTCATAGTTAGTGACTGGTTTATACTTGTCTGCCCCGAAGATGCTGATCATTTCGTCATCGTAGGACTTTGCCACAGGGATCCAGATGGGAGGACAGTTATAGGTTCTTCCCATGTGTTCACGGAAGCCACCAATGAGGTCAGCAGGTTCGAGCTGTGAAGCACACTTATCGATGACATGAACACGACTCGGATCAACCTTGAAGCGTTCCGCAAGCAACAGAGGCATTGTAAATTTGGCATAGGAAGTTTTTCCTACGCCATGAAGACCTTCGAAACCCAAAGTAATATGGGGTGTGAGTGCATATCGGACGAACCTGTCGATAGTTGCGATAGATGACATTTATGCTGTTTCCTTTTTGTTGTGTAGTTTTCTCCGTAGATCCTCAAATCCGTCATAAGAAGAGGGGATATGAAGCCCATACGAGAATGGCTTCAAAGTATCAGGATCTACAGATACAGTTATTCTAAACAGTCGCCCAATAGCTTCCGGTAGCTTCTCTTTGCATACGAAGATACACTCCGTCTCGCAGATAGTCCACCGTCCGAGAATCTTCTTCTCGCCAACCCTTACCGAGATACTATTGAACCTATAAGGTTTCCTGTTCATAATAATCCTCTATTTATATACAGCTGTTTACACTCTATACAAAGTTAGGATCATAGAAAAATAAAAGCGGCTATTACCGCTAGTATTATCTAAGAACTTCGGGAAATACTTTCCCGAGTTCTGACTTGCTAACAAGATATTTCGCTCCAGAGGTCATTTCGACCTCGTAGAAAGGACGTGTACCAGGCGGATAGTCGTAGCTTTCAATATGCTCTGCGACAATCTGCTTTCCGTACCTTGCGGTTATTGTTGCCATTTTATTTTTCTCCTATTAAAATAAATGTAAAAAGAAAGCGGCAGCTCTTTCGAGCCACCGCTTGTTAGAAGGAAATTTCTTAAATGTTATTCAGAACCATGATGTCACGGTTCAAATAACCATTAATGTATTTCACAGCATCCTTGTCTTCATTGACGATTTCTTTGAGATTCTTCAAATCCTCGATGAACTGCGTGTAATTCTTATGATTTGAATCCCACATAGTTCCATTAAGGAGAAAGCAACGCATGCTTTCAGCTAAGTCGTCATTGCCTCTAAGAATAATATTTTCAAGACACCAGACAAAGTCAGACGTAAAGGAATTCTTCTTAGAGAGGATGATTGTTTTTGCTTGTTCCAGATTCATAGTAAGCCTCCTGAGCTATTGGTTTATTGTTCATGAATTATTAAACTGTCAAGCTGCAAAATTTTACGGATCTTAGAAAGACCGTCCTTCAATCCTATATTAAGAGATGCTGATAACTAATAATTAAACCGCAAAAGGACAAACATGAGACTAGAAATATACAACATAGACGAAGAGTTTGACCCTACACGAGTTATCACAAGCAGCGAAGCTCTGAACAAAGACGGAACTTTCGCTAATGACTCCATCTTCAGTCCGGCACTGTTTGGAACACTGGACGGATCTGAAAAGACTTTCAGCTGTGCTTGCGGCAATCTCAGAGGAAGAACCAATGATGGTCTTATCTGCGAAGATTGCCATACTGCATGTCACGAAAGCGGAAGTAAAATCGAAAATTTGGGATGGATCGATATCAGCAACGAATTCAAGATCATTCATCCTGCCATCTATCCTTTCATTGAAAGATACATCGGCAGTAAGCGCTTGAAGTCGATTCTGTATGCACAAATACCCATCGATATCGACGGTAATGTATGTGAGTCCAAGGAACCAAAAACACCAAACAATCCCTATCCGGAATTGACGGGTTTGGGTCTGCCGGACTTTGAAGCGAATTTTGATTCCATCATGGAGCTGTTTAAGCCCAATGCTGGAAAAGACCCTGAAAAGATGCGTCTCTATCAGTTTATCAGAGCTAACAGAGACAAAGTCTTCATTTCTAAATTGCCAGTAATTTCATCTAAACTTAGACCGTGTCTGGTGAAAGGTAAGCACGTGATTCAGGATGAACTGAACACCAAGTACCTGCAACTTACTAGGCTCGTATCTTGTTATAGAACGCTCGGATTTGACAATGAACCTCTGTCGGTCTTCCCACTGTTTGCTAAGATGCAACAGCTTGTGAATGAACTGTATGAGACCATCATCGAATCTCTGAATGGAAAGACTGGTATCATTAGAAACCTCATGTTGGCAGGTCGATTGAACTTCTCGGCTCGCTGTGTGATTATTCCTACTCCTCTTGAAGAAGCACCGGATGCAGTGTATGTCCCGTATGTGGCAGGACTGGAACTGATGAAGCTTCAGATTATGGGAAGACTCCATAGAGAGTACAAGATGCCTATCGAAGATGCCAAGGTGCGTGTAGAAAACGCACAGAGAGAATTTGACGAGACGGTGTATGACATCGCTTGCGAAGAGCTTGGAGAAAATGGCTTCCCGGCTATCTTGAACCGAAATCCGAGTATTGCACTTGGGTCTCTTCAGAAAGTTAGAGTTACCAAGATCAAACGCGATCCGAGAGATTGCACTATGAACATCAGCGTGATGATATTCACACCGCTTAATGCAGACCTTGACGGTGACGTCTTGAATCTGTTTGAATTACCAAATAACGGACAAAAAGCGTTTGCGAATATCAGACCGTTTGATCTCGTCTTTGATTTCAACAACGGAGAAGTCAGCAAGGACTTCCTCCCAAGAAAAGACTATCGAGTTGGACTTGACTTCCTTGTGTCCGGCTAGAAGGAGAAGAATGGCTAAAGAAGAAGGAATTAAGGTTGATGCTACCTGCCTTGAGTGTCTCAGTAATGGGCGCTACAGGGTGAAGCTTGACAATGACCATGAAGTAATCTGTACCATTAAGGGGAAACTCAGGAAGAACTTCATCAGAGTCTTGCCTGACGATCGTGTACAGATTGAGATATGTCCCTATGATCTTACGAGGGGATTTATCACATTCCGTTACAAATAGAGAGATAGCCGAAAGGCTACCTCTTTTTATTTTCTTTGAGTTTAAATAGAGAAGAAAAAATATATAAAGAAACAGCAACACCCACTTAAAACGGAGAATCTATGAACCCAATTCTTATTAAAGTCGCAGTCAATGTCGGTCAGAAAGCTCTTTGTGCAGCTGGACTTGCCGCAATGAAGATTCTTCAAGAGAAGTTAGCCGAAAGACAGAAGAAACTTGAAGCCGAATCCGATGAACAGCCTAAAGGCGCATCAGAGGATGACTCAGTAATTACTGTGGAAGCAGAAGTGCCGAAGCCTCAAGAAGAACATAAGTAGTGCTGTTTAGAGAATCCTCCTAACTTTAAATAAAGTAGCGAGGATTACTATGAAAAACTTAATCGTCTGTGGCCCATCAGGGTCAGGAAAATCAACGCTCGTGAAACTCTTGGTTCAAATGTTTCCCGATAAGTACGTGAAGGCGACTCAGTGTACTACTCGTCCTAGACGAGAGGGCGAGTCTCCCGATGAGTACAAGTTCGTTTCACATGACGAATTCAAGAAGCTAGCGAGTTCTCTCGTAGGAATTACTCACATTGGTGAGAACTCCTATGGGAGTATCATGGATGGAAAAGAGCAGAGAATTCAGATTTTTATTCTCAACGGTGACGGTATCAAAGATTTCAGATACATTGCTCAATGTCTGAAGAATTCTACTACCAAGTGTCTGGGTGTCTACAGAGATTTGGAAAAGTGCTGTGCTTCAAGACCAAGCCGTGACCCAGAGTATATCAAGTCTGAATTCAAGGTTCTGGAAATGGCAGACCAAACGTATGCCAACATCTATGCGTCACTCGATGACTCGATTATCAAGGATCTTGATAAAGCCATAGACATTCTGTTCGGAGACTAGATATGATGACCGAAAAGTTGGCTATGAAGTCATCCTACATAGACCCGACTATCGAATTTTTGTATGGATTCTCGCCCTATCTCATTCGTGAATACGACATGAGCAGTGCGGGTCTCTCTGTCATCAAGGATCGAAAGCTTCTCTCTCCAGAGGATATCTCCATGCTGTCGGCAATGCCTAAGCTTGAGAGGAACATCGTTGTAGGAAAGATTAGAGCAAAAGATCCAGAATTCTCTAAGGAACTCACTCGCGGGATTCGAGAATCTGTGAGGAACTTTCTTCAAGAAAATGACTATTCGGATGAAAATCTCTTAGCCATAAACAATGACTCCGTCACAGTGATGGAACATCGAACAATAGTGCCTAGATTAGATTTCGGCGAGGTTCACTTTAGAAGAGCTGAGGAGTATGCCGGATATCTACGGCTCAATCGATTCACTGTGTTCGTCAACAAAGACTTACGGAGTCTGAAAATCAAAGGAGTAGGGGAAAATGCTAGGCAAGCGTTCAATGACGGAATAGGTAAGCTCCTTCTCGGCTGGTTTAAACGGCTTGAGCGTGGTGAGAAATCCATAGCTCTGCTTCCAGACCTGAGAAAGTTAAAGTTAGAGCTCATGGAACGACGAGCACCAAAATCGTATTATGTCAGCCTGAAGACAGGATTCATTCCAATGACACTCCGTCTTCAACACACGGTATCTGGCATGGTTCAACACATCTATCGAGACTTCCCGGATGAATTCCGAGACGACATAGACCTGAACCCAGTTTTGGAAGAGATCGTTCTGCCTCTTTGCCGCATCCTTAAAAACGGGAAAAGGGCGTTCAACTAACCATTGGCTATGCCTCATGAGAGGATGGCTGAGGGCGTATGGTTCCACGTCCTGTTTACTCCTTTGGTTAGGTTAAGGGGCGGGAGACACTTCGGTGTCTCCCGTTTCATTTTTAAATCTTGGAGATTACATGATCAGAGAAATTCTTGACAAAATCAAGCAAACCCCCGGTTCTGAAAAACACAACATTCTCAGAGCTAATCTTGAAATACTGAAGCCCATCTTGGAAGACTGTTACACTACAGCGGTATACGGAGTACTGAAGTACAATGTAGACTCCGTCGGTACAAAGACTCTGGATGCGAACTATCCGGAATTCCATGATCTTCTGAGGAGGCTTGCAGCTAGAGAGATCACAGGAAATGAAGCTGTGTCGGCTGTTGAACAGCTTATCTCTCTGTTCAGAGAAGAAGACCAAGAATATCTTGACTGTGTCCTTCAACACAACATGAAGATCGGTATCACGGGTAAGACATACCGTGAGATCGCATACCCCAATGAAACCAAGTACGAAGTATCGCTAGCCAAGAACATCAAGGACGTCAAGGGTGTAGACCCAACGGACGGCACTTGGTTCGGAAGCCGTAAGCTTGATGGCGTAAGGTGTACAACACATTTTACTGTTGTCAACCGTGATGTTAGCGATGTTGATTTTATCTCTCGTACCAACCACAGATTTACTACTTTGGAAAACCTTAAGCCTTTCATCAGGGAAGTGGCTTCTCATATTGAAACCGATGGCAACTACGTCTTTGATGGCGAGTGCTGCATCGTGGATGAGAAAGGCGATGAAGACTTTAAGTCTATCATGAAGGTTATCTCTAAAAAGGATTTCCAGATTCCCAACCCGTCTTATCGCGTGTTCGATTTCCTGACAGAAGCTGAGTTTAACATGAAAGAAACCAGCCCGATCTTCAGCGAACGCTATGAGACGATGAAACAATTATTCAATGAAGCCATGTCTGACTCTCATGACCGTGATGCTCTGTATTGTGCTATTCATCCACTCGAACAAGAAAGAATCACCTCGGAAGCAGACTTCCTGATGTGGAAGAAACGAGTTGCAGAAGGCAACTGGGAAGGCTTCATGCTTCGTAAAGATGCACCGTATGAAAGCGGAAGAAAGAAGTCCTTATTGAAGGTTAAAGAATTTGAAGATGCTGAGTTCATCGTAGAAAGCATCGAAGTAGGTGAGAAGACCTACAGCATGGCAGGACGCGGTAACGTCAAGTTTGATAACTGCTGCACCGGACTGAACATAACGTTCAAAGGTAACAAGGTTACGGTCGGCAGCGGTATCTCTAGAGACGAATCCCTTAATTGGGCCGAACATCCTGGCCGCATCATAGGTAAAACCATCTGTGTCCAGTACTTTGAAGAGACTGTTGATGACAAGACAGGTTTACCGAGCTTAAGATTCCCTACACTGAAGTGCGTATATCCGAACGGTAGAAATGTTTAGCTGAACTTTCTATCGAGGTAGAATATGAATCCAATTTCTAAACATAAGGAGATTCTTGAAGAGATCAAAGCTTGTATCGAGAGGAAGAAAGAACTCCGTGCTGCTTATTCTGCTGAAAGCAAGCGTCTGGAGGAACTTCTGAACACAGAGAAAGAGCTTGATCAACAAATCAAGAAAGAATCCTTATTTGTATCGATGAATACGGACGAAACAGTATGACATACGAAGAGCGAACACAGGCAGAGGTTGATGCCCTGCTAAGCAAAGGAAAGACTGAGGATGCAAAGGATGCAGGGCCATCCTTCAAACTAGATCGTTCCCAAGTGTCCGCAATCAACAAAATCAAGGGGTGGTTCGATAAGAACGACTCCTTATTTTTTGTATTGTCTGGACGAGCTGGAACAGGAAAGTCAACCATCATCAGCGAAGTCATTAAGGAATTAGGTCTCGGCGAGAGCGAGGTAAAGTATCTGGCTCCTACTGGGAAGGCAGTATCGGTGCTGAAGAGTAAAGGTATCTCTAGGGCTTCTACGATACACAAGTTCATCTACAGATTCTGTGGATCTACACTGAAGAGCCAGAAGGTTCAGGGTAATGCAGAAGTAGCTGAACTCTGTGCAAGTGGTAACTATGAAGAAGCTAGAGAGATGCTTGACAGCATTGAGGAATCTAAGAGAAGCCGCAAGAGACCCAAGGTATTCTTTGCTTCTAGGAAGGTCAGTGGGCTGAATAAGCTTAGACTGATAGTGGTAGATGAAGCCTCTATGATTAACGATGAAGAGATAGCCGATATCACTAGCCTAGGGGTTAAGACTATCTTCGTAGGGGATAATGCACAGCTTCCTCCAGTGGAAGGTAAGAATTCCATTATGAAGAATCCTGATGCCGAGATCAAAACTATCCATAGACAAGGAAAGCATAGCCGGATCATAGATTTTGCTAACAAAATCATGGAAGACGAGAAGCTCTCTTTCTTAAATGAATGGGAGAATTCATCGGACGTAGCCGTAGTAGGCAGGGAGACCTATGAAGCTTTTAGAGAACACATTATCAAGGCTAGGAAGTACCAGTTTCTTACCGTGACCAATGCCGAGAAGGATTCTATAAACAAGCTCTCTAGAGAGCTGTTAGGATACTCCGAACACAAGTTCCCTATGAGCGGTGAGAAGCTCCTAGCTCTTGGAGGCCATAAGGATACTGGTATCGTTAATGGTATTCAGGGTCTGGTGGTTGATAGCTTCACAGAGACAGAAGTGGAACATGACTCCATCAGATACTGGGTTATAGAAGGCAAAGTGATGCTCCTTGATGGTACTAAACGTATAGTAAATGTCACTATGAGACGCAATGCTTTCATATCTGGTAATCTGTACGAGTTTGATGATGGCGAGAGTCTCTGGGAATACGGTTATGCTATGACTGTTCACAAGTCTCAGGGTTCGGCATGGGAGTATGTAGTATATGTCTATGATGACTGTCTCAACTGTCTCCAGAACCTGAACTACACCGCTGTGACCAGAGCTTCCAAAAGTCTGATATTCGTAAAAAAGAAGGGTCAGATTGTTTAATAAATAATGAACAATTAACAGACTCAGGAGGTCTTTATATGTCTGATTTCGAAATTCTAATCGCTCTTCTGGCACTCGTGTTCTCGTTCTTCTTCATCTTCGTGGCTGCGTCCAAGACAGGCAAGAAGTGCTATGGCTGGTTGATCTTGTCTTTTGCATTGAGCTTCATTACGAAGATCTTTGCCGAGGTTGGATCGGGTGCATGGTGGGCGTCGTGTGTCCCCATGATGGCAAGCTGCTTCGCCATCGTAGCAGTTTACCAACACGAGAAGATGGACAACAACAAGAAGTAAAACTATAAAATGTTTTACCTCATTGTTTGTTCAAGGGCTAGCGCAAGCTAGCCCTTTCTTTTTTGGCTCATTTGGGAACTTGAACTTCATATTGAAATTTTTAAGGAGGCTATATGGCTAAAGCACAAAAGATGCAGTTCAAGGCATCTCAGATTGCGTCATCCTCCGTTCTCTCCGCTGTTACAGGAGAGATCCGTAGACTGTTCATCGATCTGTTTCCCGTTGATTTTTTCAATAACATCCGTATCCTTAACGCTGCCGTTTCTGTTCAGGATAACGAAGGAGCCAAGGATAGGCTGAAACAGTATCGCAAGAACAATCCGTTGCTTGCCATTAGAACAAACATCAGTTACCAGAAGGATACTATTGGTCAGTATCCTTCTAATCCTATTCCGTTTTTGTATGACAACTGGGGGCCGGACGATCACCGTATGTCTGTCTGGCGTATTCCTGACAAGTTCCAAGAACTGAAGTGTGACCTTGCTTACTTCAAGGTAAATGCTGATATCGGTATCCGCGTGGAGTCTTTTGTCCAAGCTGCTGACATCATCGGCTACCTGAACTACAAGATCTATCCGGGTAACTACTTCCGTATTCCTAGAGCTCCGCTTCTGGTGGAAATCCCGTTGTCTATCTTGGTAAGGTCTGCTGCTCATCTGGGTCTCAATCTGAAGAGCAAAGCCGATCTCAAGCAATACATCGATACTCTGAAGCATTCTTCCATCCTTCCCCTTGATGTAAAGTGGAAGAAAGACAGCGGAAAGGCTATCCTCAGCTTCATGATGTATGCCAACATCCTGTGTAGAGTAGATGAACTCCCCGACCCAGAAGTCAACAAGGTTGGAAGAGTACAGGACAATGCCAAGATCGCTTTCTCAATGACAGCTCAGGTGGCATTCCCGAGATCGTTTACGCTCTATACTGAAGATACTCTTGACGGCGAGACTGTTAAGGATCTTGGTAAGATAGAGATTGACAATACTCTGGCGAACTCTGCCTTCTCTGGCAAGCCGGAAATCATGCTCAACTATGCTTTGAACACTACTCCGCCTCCATTATACAATACTGATTCTTCGGCTAGACTCATCTGGCTAAGATCGTTTGTTACGGAAAGAGACGAGGAGTTTGACGAGCTTGAGCTCAAGGATGTCATTCCGGATTATGTGTGCCTTTTCATTGATGAAATGCTTAAGCAGCATGAGATAGGCGATCTCAAGAAGCTTTGCATGTTCAGGCTATGGAGAGATGAGGTTGAAGTAGACGACCAAAAGTTTTACTTTGACTTTCGCAAGAAGAGGTTTGTGATTGAGAAACCTCTTAGAAACCAAATTTATCGTCTTGCTCTCTATGTAGAAGCGGATAAGCTACAGCCTTATTTCGCTAAACTGCACGGAACAGAGAACATGAACGAATACTTCGATAAGGATCTATTGGGATAACTATGGCCAACTTTAACTACTTCGCTCATAGACAGTTCTACATCAATGGTCTTACGCAATTCATGCAAGGAGAACCAGAGCTGCAAGATAAGGAAACAGCAGTGACCGAAGCTCTCCGTCAGCTCTCTCCAGTGTACAAGTTCGAAGGTATCAGGCCTCTTCCTATTTACTTTCGTGGCGTCGAAGAAGTACACGGACAAAGCGGTAATGTTATTGATACCGTTACTGTAACGAAATGCAATATCTTTGCATTTCGTAATGGCGAAGAGATTTACAAGAAAGCCAATGCCTACTTCAACAAGGTAGGTAATCCGCAATGGAGCCAAGGAAACTGTGCTCTTGTCTCTGTCTCCGATTGGGGTTTGAAGACTGACCGTCTTGAAGGTGATTACGAGTTCTTCATCTTCGACAACAACGGTTTCCTGCTCAACAACTCCTACAACACCTTTGTTGTATCTATCACTGGTGTGCTGTATTTTGTCATGTCTAACTGCGAAAGCTGGCATGGAATGTATGGTGTTGCGACAGACGAAACTCTGGACTTTACCAAGAGTATCTCTGAAGGCAACTTCTATGTCGATGTCGTGGCTATCCGTAAAGAGGCTGTTCCGTATGCTGTTGTTCCGAAGTGCAGCGCAGAAGAATTCTACGATGAATCTTGTACAACTACGGAACAGACAGATACCATTCCGGGATCTTTCGCTGCTGAATGGGATAAAACAAAGGAAACAGGATGGGGCGGTTGTGAGCTTGACAACTACGGTATTTTTGTAACCCTCGGTAATGATATCGAGATTACTGGTACAGATGTCCAGCTTGGCCTTGACCCTAACTGGGATACTTACTTCAATGGTCTCGCAACACAAGCAGAAAAAGATTCCTTCTTGGGCACTATTGCCGCTCGTATCAATACTCTTATGGAGAACTCTAAGGGTCTCAACTTTGAGATTTCCAATGAAGTCTACGATGTTGTGAGAGAAGGCGGTAGTCTGGTGTTTACTACTGAAGCCACCAAGAGAGTCAAGGATCTTGGAATCAAGATTACCGTTCCGGTTGATGCCGAAATCTTGGAAGCACAAAATGCCTATGAAGGTGGTTTCACCTTTACTCTTCAGAGTCTTCCGAAAGATTCCAGATTCTACGTATCCTCTCGTTCTGTTCAGTTTGATGACGAAATCAGAATGTGGAAGGACAATGGCGACATCAAGATTTCTAGTAAGGCTTATCCGGCTGGACTCGGACAACCATTCTTCGATAAGACTAACGGTCTTGCTTATATCCCGCTTGCTAAGTATACTGGTACGATAGCTGATTACAATGGTGGTATAGCTGCAGACTCTTCTCCCTCTGTGATGAAGGATTACGAGATGAACCAAGCTGTCTACCAAGCTCTTGGTGGATTTGCAGGTTCTCACGCTTATCCGTTGCTTACACCGAAGGCTGAAGATGTGATGATCTTCGTCGGTAATCGCAAGGGCATGATTAAACTTACTCCGTACGTTGATTACACCATCGAAAAGTCTGGTTCTCCGATTACTGGTAACATGCCCGCTATCATGCTTATGGGTAGAGTTCCGGCTAATGCTATGGAGAATGATGGCGACGATACTGTGGCTAACGGCCCGTTAACAGCTCTTCAGCTCCGCTTCCCGAAGCCAGAAGGATCTGACAATCCGCAACAGGAAAGCACAGAAGATAATGCTGATATCTTCATCCGTATCTTTGTAGGATATCGCCGTAATAAGATCTCTTCTTACTGGGGGCCATTGCCTAATCATCTTCCGGAAGTATCTGCAACGCCGACGGATGATGCTAACATTGCTGTTCACGGCTTCAGTGTTGAGAACACTGTGGAGAAAGCTAACGAGAATAAGTACGTCTTCGGTTCTTCTGATCTGAAGATGGTATCCGTTGCTGAAATGACGGATAGCGACTCGGAAGACAGGGCTATTCCGTGGAGTATTCTTCCTAGAGAGTGCTTCCTTGAGTTTGATGCTGGTCGTTACTCAAAATGCTGCAACAACTATACTAACCGTATCTTGCAGGACAGAGTATTTGCCTTAACAACGGATAGACCTCGTGACGTCGAGCTCCATGCTTTGATCAGCAACAAGTTTGGTATGGCTGATGCCCTTCGCAAGAGCACGGCAGACGAACTCCCATACTTTGATTCTATCTTGGAAAAAATCATCGGAACTGGACTTGAGACAGAATTCATCACAGCCACGGCTAATGCTCCTACACCATCGAGTAGGTCTTTTGACGTGGATGCTGCTCATACTCCGACTGGTGTCAATAACCATGAAGCATTCGCCTATGTCTCTGGAATTGCTCCGGCAACTCAGATAACAGAAGCAATCAATGCTGCTATGTGGCAGACTTGGTTTGCAACGGTGGATGACGATACAGATGAGGCTGTCTATGGGTCTAATTCATAATGTTCGTGTTCCATTAAAAGATATGCCGCTTGATGCCAACATCGATCTCAAGATGTTTGGTATCAACGGCGATGTCGTTATTCAAGGCTCTGGAGGTATCGACGATGGTGATATCGAAGCCGATCTCAACCGCAATCTTCAGACAAGATTTGTCGGTGTTAAGCCTATTGGTACATTTGTGTTTGTTGCTGAAGAGGCATCTGGCGGTCAACCATTTGCCGTAGAGGGTGCTACCACGCCTATTTTCTCTCCTGAACGTGCCACAATCACAGAAATTCTTTAGAGGTTTTTATGCCTGAATCTAATGAGTTCCAAACTATTGTCTTCTCGACTCTTCCTATTGCAACACAACAACAGATTTCTGGTCTAAGTTTTGTTGCTATTGGAAAGAACGATCTTAATCAAAATGTTAACATCCTTGCAACGATGTCTCAGGTTCTTTCCTACATCAATAACGGAAAGATAAAGATCAGTTCATCTGACAATACCTTCGGTTATCCTTATGCTGACGACGGTCATGGCGGTAACGCGGGAAAAATTCGTGGCAGAGCGAACAATCACGTTATAGTAGCCCCATCTCAGAATGGTGATTACCTTGAAATCTATCTTGATACAGAACAGCTTGGCGGAACGACAATCACCAACACAGCCCGTTTCCTCAAGGTAGAAGGAAGCGACAACAGCTATACTATTAGCGAAGCCGAAAGTAGCCGTATCTTCTTCTCGGATTCGCTATCAAGCAGTGCTGTGCATAACGACTATGTAGACAAGGATACTGCTAGTACTCTTGCTTTCAATCCGTTCGCTGGTCTTAATTCTGTTTCTGGTGACAATGTTACGATTGCTACCGTTAGCGGAAACAAGGTCTTGCAATTAGGAAGCAGCGACTGCAAGCCGGAAGTTCTCTGTTGTTCTGTTACTGTGAATGCAGAATTAGGAACACCAGTTTCTCCTGCCACGTTCCCGGCAGATGCTACCATCATCAACCGTAGCTCGCTCATTCACCGTGTTGTTCTCGAAGTTGTCATTGCCGGGGTTACAAGAACTGCTGTTCTATTCTGGGATACCGATACGTCCGGTTTTACTATCTCTCTTCCGTTTGCAGTTAAACCAAACTGGGAGAATGTGAATACGGTTGACATGAAGGTTACGCTCAGAATAGCTGACCTTGAACTTGGTGAGTACCTGAATTTCAGCGAGATTACTACCAACGTTTCAGTATTCAGTGAAAAGTATTATAAGGAGATCACAAATGGCTCTCAAGTCTAATCGTGTATCTGCACTGACCAACGATCTTCCGGAACTTGATGCTTCTTCGGAAGCCAGAGTTCCATCGAAAGAAGGAGCAAGGGGCAATATCAAAGCCTTGTCTCCTCTTCTTTCGGATCTTAACAAAGTCGTCGATGGCAATACTATTGAAGCATTTGACCCTCATGCTGGCGAGTCTGGTCATGATGACGATGATCCGCAGAATGAAGGAAAGCTACGTACCGTTACCATTCCCGTAAAAGCTGGTGACGGCATCAACATTACGACCGTTGAAGAGAACGGCGTTCTTAAAGTACAGATCTCTGCAACTGGCGGATCTGGTGATTCTGGTCTCTCTAACCGTGTCTCCGCGTTGGAAACATCCCAAGGTGTTCAGGACGGTCGTCTCGGAGATATCGAAACTAAGAATACAGCTCAGGATAATGCAATCACAGCTGCTCAAGCTGAAATCGAGCGTCTGAAGAAGCCTGTATACAAGATGTTCTCTAGTGCGAGTGCTCTTAGTGACTGGTTAGATAACTTGGAAGACGGTATTCCTGCTGAAGAAACAGCTAATCGCATAGAGGCAAGATCCGAATCTCTAAGATACATCTTCCTTATTCCTAGCGAAAACCCAGAGGAAGGAGATGCTTGTACAGAGTATCTGTTCAACTATGACCCGGAAAGTGATGATCTTTCTGAAGATCTTTCGGAAACTGGTACTCTCGAACAAGTTGGTTCGGTCGCTCTCGATTTGGATGATTACGTCCAAAAGACACAAGCAGGTCTTAATGCCATTGTTGACGGTACGACTATCGTGGTAGACAATACAGGAAGTAATCCTGTGCTTAAGAGTACCGCTGCTGGAAACGTTAGTGATGTGATTGACCCGGACGGTAACTCTCTTGTTGATTCTCAAACGGGAGAAGTTGCTATTCCTGATGTCGTGGATGCTACTAGCCATTCCTATTATGATCCTACAACCAAGAAGTTTGTTCTTCCGGTCGTGGATATTCATAACATGCTTGGGGAATCGCTTGTCGATAATAGAAATGGTGTTGCTACTATTCCGGGTGTTCCCAGTTTCTATTATAATTCCCAGATAGGCCCCGATATCGTGGCACAGGTTTATGAGCTCCTTGATGCCGGAGAAACAGTCGTATGCATCGATGGCGACAAATATGCCATGCCGATTCGTTACAATAGCGAGGAGATAGAAGGCACGGATGATTACACGTACGAAATCTTCTTCTGTTGTGTCGATGACCCTGAATCTTCCAATTACGGAACAACCAGAAACGGCCCTGCTTACACCATCTATTCTGTAAAGACTGTGTACAATGCAGGAACGACTTCCGTTGTGTGGAATACGCAACACATTTCTACGGACAAATTCGACGGTGAGTTCCTTTCTGACAAGATCTATGATGACACGAGCACTTTTGTTCGTGGTGACTTCGTGTATTACCCAGGAACGGGTAAGATGTATACACCGATTGTTGACAGTGTCACTGGTGTAAATCCTACTGCTGTTCCTCCGAAGTGGGGAAAAGTCACGCTGTCTAGGATTTTGTCTAATATCCAGACAGAAGTTACTCAGGATGTTGAACATGCTATCGATACGTTGCAGAGTAGAATCATATTCTCTCTTGACCCGTCTGCAGTTACTGGACAGCAGGAAATTAATTTCGATTCTCTAAGCAATGCTGGTGATGCAAATGTGAAAGGCACATTCTTCAATCCGAACATGAACTTTGACATTTCTACCAACACAAATATTCTGTTTGTTGTAACCCAGTCTTGTCAAGGGCCTGACCACGGTCTCACTGGTTTCGCCTATTTTGTCATCCTCAGATATGATGCTGCCACTATGAGCAGCCCAGCACAAAATACTTGTGTTGCAGTATCGGAAGACATCTCTGGTATGCTTAACCAAACAGGAATGCACGTTGCTAGAATAATTGACATTCTTCTCGGTGTTGATCAGCTTAAGTCCGACAAGCTTTATTATATCGCTCTTGTTACTAACTATACAAAAATCTACTTTATTGGCAACTCGATTGCGAATAATAACGTCTTATCTACAGCTGGTTTTACCTTTGCTTTCCTTACAAACAATATTAGCAATGCCGGATCAGCCGCTAACTTCTTAGCTAATCATGCGGTCTTGAATCCCACCAATGACTTCACGCAAAGATTCTTTGCAGCTATTACTAACCTTGGGTTTGGTAGTAACTGGAATGTAATCATGCGAACACTGAATGACGATCTAGGTATGAGTAATGACTGGCTATTGGGTATGGTATCTGGCGGATCTCTTTTCCAGGCATATACGCCATCGGCTAATGTCACCATGACGCATTTCGCCATCCTTGACAACCAGTCCAATGTTCCCGGCACTGGAACTACTAACAACTGTCTGAATAGCGTTCTTACAGGTAGTGGCAACGTCTACAATACGAACATTCTCGATGGTAAGACACTCAATATTAGTACCAGTATAATTGAATCTGGTAAGTATCTCCATACAGTCGCAATCACTGGTGGCGTTACACTGACTGCCGGAACAACATATTTCTTCCCAGTTGTTTCTTCTTTGCCGAACCCGCTCGTGTCTGGTGCAACTGCCGCCCTTGCAGCGGAATTAAGCGGAAGTGGAGTTCCAACCAGAAATGTTTATGGTTGTAAGAACATGTGGTACGTTGACATCTCGGATTCCAGTAATGTTCATAGCTGCGGTCTGCGTACTGGCTTCTATCTTAGAATAAACGACGCAGACGTATAGGAGTGAATATGAAAGACTTCTCAAGAGAAACTATCGGCAAATGCCAGACTCCGTTTGAGCAGAATCTTTGGGCTGCTGGAAATAACTTCACAAAGAGAGAATGGAATCGCTTTGTTGCTCCGTACATCATTGACGAATTCCTCGATCTGATGAAAGAGCAAGACCCCTCAGAGTTCATGCAGTACACAGGTTTGCTTACATGGGTGAACGTAGGTATGTTTGACAGTGCTGCGAAGTATCTGGAGTTTGTGGTTTATCCCACCCTTACAGACACAGCTTTGAAGTTCGCGGTATCTAAGTTTGCTCAGATGCTCAAACTGGCTGATGACTATCCGGACGAAACAAAAGAAAAGGAAGAGTCCTAAAGAGTATTTCCATATCCCTAATCCGGATATGGAAATTCTTTCATCGAAACTCAATAATGAACAAAAGGAGTTATTATATGATAGCTTTAGCTTTCGGTGGTACCATCCTCGCCTTTAATGGAAAACCTTTGGGATTCGAGCCTCCCGAACCGGATCCGGAGTATCCATTCTTGAGATTCAGATTCGACGATCCAGATTTTAATCCGGCTGAATATGAGGATTATAATGATGCTCATTACTGGAGCTATTGGAGACGTCGTGACGACTATGAAGGAAATGTATGGGACTTCATAGATGAGTCACGACGTATCGGATGGGAACTATCTTTCAGTGAATACAAACCAGAAGACGTAAATTTTGAAATTATAAAAGGCAGAACAAATGGTTTAAGCGTAAAGAGCAGTAATAGACTTCTGTTCTATGGCAACGATCATCTTACTGCCGTAAGGGGCCTAGTAATACGTGGCGATGGGAACGAACATCCTTCGTTATACTGTGCTTTTAGTAATTGCAGAAATCTTGTTAGTGTTGAACTTCTCGACTGTTCTGATATAGAAGAAGCCGACTTTATGTTTGAAGATAGCGAGAGCTTAACATCTGTTTCAATGCCGTCCATAGGCAATGCGACAGATCTAAAGAGCATGTTTGCTGGAACAAAGATAGTAGAAGCTCCTTTCTTCGATACGAGCAATGTTAGAAATGCCATCGGAATGTTTATGGGATGCGATGAGCTCGTATATGCGCCCAGTTATGATTTCTCCTCTCTGGTATACGGCGGGGGTATGTTTGCCTATTGCTATAAACTCGAGAGCGCGAATATTAAAACATCTAACATTCTTGGCACAGAAGACAGCCTTGTTCAAGCAGGTGCAAGGAAGATGTTTGAGGATTGCAGATCACTTATAGAAGCACCTAGCGAACTCGTTCTAGATAGTGCAACTGATATTTCGTGCATTTTCACTAATTGCAGCTCTCTAACGAGAATACCAGCATATAACCTGTCCAGTGTCGTAGATGCAAGCCAAGCTTTCTATGGTTGCTCTGGATTAGAGGCAATACCAGAATTTGACCTCCATTCAGCAGAAGATATGAATCTGATGTTCGGTGATTGCAGTAGCCTCACAGAAGTACCGAATTTCGACTTCTCCTCTGCCAAGAACACGAGTTCAATGTTCAGCGGATGTAGTGGTCTTACTAGAATTCCGGCATTTGTCTTTCCAAGTACATTGGAAGATGCTGGCATGATGTTCTATGAGTGCTCCTCCCTTCAGGAATTACCAAGTGGTTTAGATATTTCAATGATCGACGATGTCGACCGTATGTTCTCTTACTGCACGTCTCTAACGACCATTCCGACTTTTACATTCAAGAATGGTGCGAGTGTAAACGGGATATTCTCATATTGCACCAGCCTTCTGTCCTTCCCGTCGGACTATGACTTCTCTCATGTCTCCGAGGCGGATGCCATGTTCGCTGGCATGAGGAGTATCACCTCAGTTCCGGTAGAAGTCATAGAAACAGCTCTGCATCTGACATCACTCCCGTATATGTTCGATGACTGTGTGTCTTTAGCGTTAATTCCGTTGTTCGATACAAGCAGACTTGAAAACGTGACTAGAATGTTTAAAGGATGCCCTATCGAAAGTTTACCTAACTTTAATTTTACATCGGCAAAATACGCGTCTGATATGTTCTTTGAATGCCAATCTCTTAAGGATGTTAGTAACCTGACTTTCAGCTCTGCCCTCGAGTACATTCCTGGAATGTTTGCTTCCTGTTACGAGATAGACAGTTTGAGTAAGCTTCCATCCGGTTTGGATATCTCAAACGCCACGGATATTAATCATCTGTTCTATATGACTAAAATTCCAGAAATGCCTAATTGGGATTACAGCCATATAACCGATATGTCTTACACATTCCATAAGACTGAAATAACAAGCATTCGCGATATAAACGTATCCAGTGTTGTTAACGTTGCTCATACCTTTGAAGACTGTGATAAGGTTCAGAGCGGTATCCTGAATATGTACGAGAAACTGTCGAATCTTGGAAGCCAGATAGAAGACCATGAATGGTGCTTCAATAACTGCGGTGATACTAGCATCCAAAGCGTCGAGGATGAGCTTGCACAGATTCCGAGCGATTGGAAGTAAGGAGGCCATTATGGGATCAGGCATTTAATACAAGACCTACCAAAGTCTACTAGGAGGGTTAATGATAAAACTCATAGACTTCGACTCTACCTCGACGAAATTCGAGGAGAGACCGCTATCCTACGAAGCAACGGAGTACTTTGATATCAAGATACGGTACAAAAAAGATAATGAAGAGCTTACTAAGACCTTCATGATCCAGAAAGGATTTCAGACTTACGGGTATAGTATACCCCATAAGCTGTCCTTTCTTGCTCCGAGAATAGCGCAATCAAATCTTACATGGCAAGATAAAGAGTACAATACTCCAATTCTTGCTTTGCAAGCTATTTATGACTTAGGAGAGAAGTCCGGATTTACAGAGGAAGAGGCTCGATCACTTTTTTCACAGATGGTCGATGCCTCATATTCTCCCAGAATCAGGACTTTTATTGCCCGTGGCTTTACTCTTGTCCTAGACTGCAAATCACTGCACTGGGGAGAGGATACCCTCGGCAATTCGCCTTTGATCAAAATAGTCTAAAAAATATAGACTTACCCTTTATTGGGTAAGTCTTATTTTCTAACTGTGGAGAACACCGAAGATACAAAGACCAATGGAGAAACCAAAGATAAAAGTACCGACGTTCAAACCAATATTTCGCATAGTCTTTTCGAAATGAATCTTATGTCGTTTGTGCTGTAAGAATTGTGCAATGGTCATCATAAATACCTCAATATATTGTTCGGGTTTTAATATCCTGTCGATTTTTTTCTCTAGGTTATAATAAAAGAAAAAATAAAAGAGAAAGAAAACTGTATATAATTTCTATGAACCATTTAACACAACTCATGGAGAAATAATATAATGGATAACACAAGCGCAGTTGATAAGAAGATCGACGACCTCACTAATCAAATCATTGAGATCGGAAAGAAACATGACATCATCCAGATTCTCGAAAACCGTATTACGCGTGTAGTCTTCACTAACTACAATCTGTTTGACTATCTTGTGAAGAATAATTGGGTTGATCCCGAAGAAGCAAACGAACCCAAGCAGTTTGTCCTCTGCGGCATAGCAAAAGACCACAGCTGTCTTACAGTCCGCGACAGAAAGGCATTCAAGAATAAGCACTTTGGCAAGGCTTTCACAGAAGGCGGTACTGTTGCCTTCGATAAGGATGAGATCGTCAACGGTCTTTCGGATGTTGTCGACTTTTTGAATGATGTTCTTGTTGATGCCTACGACAAGGGCTTCATTAAGGATACTGAAGAAGATGACGACAAGAAGTCGTAACGAAGATTTCTATACTGACGAAGAATTCTTTGCCAACTATGGGAGTACTCTTGATCTCTTTGTTGAACAAAAGATTCTTGAGCTTGCTTCATTAGGGGATGCCTTCCGTGTGTACAAAGCCGGAAGGTATTTTCTTCATTATCATAAGTATTTCATCAACGAGCCTGCTAAGTATCTACTTGTTCTTGAGCACCATCGATCAAATAGCGGCGATTACTATATCACTACTGTTGTTCACTCAAAGGGAGACAAGACATTTAACTTCCAGAAGGGTGAAAGGATAGAGGGTATAAGATTCGTTTGGACTCTGAGGTCAAATGTAGATCGTGCTGTTCAAAGCCTGATCGAACACTGTCACGAGATACTGGAAGCAGTTCTTGAGGAGGGTTTAATACAATGATGGAAAGAGAGCACGTATTGACTCATACAGAAGAAAAGAGACTCGATAGCTATATCAGTACCATCAGAGACTACGCCAATGATGATATTATTACGCTAAACGAGAGCACTAGAGGTTCCGATACGGAACCATTCGACCTTGATTGTGAGTACAGTATAGAAATCGAAGCTAAGTTCTACAAACTCATTTGCGATAACAAGCTAGTGATACCAGGACGGATTACTAAATATCCGCAGTCTTCCTTTGGTGGGATATGGATAGCCAGCTTCAGAGTACTGAAAACCACAGAAGTTAGAGTGGAAGTTGAGTACTGGCAAGATAACAAGACAGGTCTCGCTACCATCAGCCTTGGGAGCAGCGACTCTGAACACGGGTTTAGTACTTGTCTTACGCCGGGATCAAAATGGGAAACGGCTTTCCGGAATGTCATTGATCTTCTAGCTGAACTAAAGGTAGTATTGCATGATGCTGGCTTACTGAAAGAAATCCAAGCTTTGCGTACAGAGAGAGGTTATTGACAGATGCCAATGATAGACAGACTTCATAAACTGACAGACCCTGAAATCAAAGCTTTTAAAGGCATAATTAAAGACTTTATAGAGCTTTCGCAAACTGGCATTATTGACGTCAATGTTACAAGCGGCTTCGAGGAATATGGTGCCGACACCCTTTATGGACGGCGTGCGAGGACTGGAGAATACTTCGATATCTATCATGTCAGAATTCCGAGAAACATGTACATTAAATTCCGTCGTAACTTCAAGGTATTTATGGGCGAGAGACTAGACACCCATAGCCCTTCCTGTGACTATACTTTCTGGGTTTGCAGTATCTTTCTCGGTAAAGAGAATGTAAATGAACACATTTTCACGAAAACAAACGTTTCTTATTGGGGAGTACAGCAAACCAAAGACTTTGCACTCTTCGTTACTGACGGATCAGATAGAGTGCGAACAGATGAGCTTGAAGGCGATCCTAGACTCTGGAGAGAGAACATGCTTAAGATCTTGAACGCTCTCTTGGAGTTAAGGATCATGATGCACGAAGGAGGTTTTCTTAATGACGACAAGTGAAAGACCATTTATGCCATCTACATCTGGATCGAACAGACCGGAGAAGTTTGAACAGATAGTCCTTGAGATTGCTACTAAAGCGTTGATGCTATGCAGCGCAGGACTGATGACACGCGATGACAGAGACGTTGTAAGGAACGGTCGCCATTTCAAGGCTATCGGCTTCCGTGTATCATGCGAGTTCCCTAATGATATCTTGTCGAAACATGTGAATATCGTATCAAGCCGTTACTTTGATTACAGGTTCTTTGCGATCATCCGTACGTTTCAAGATATTTACTTAGGACGATATTCTATAATGTTCTCTACAACGGGTGGACAGAAGTACTATCGATCCGAGGTTGCTGGCGAGGATACGTCAAAGGCATACTGGCCTTTAGCTGTCGGAGTATGTACGGACTGGTCTACTAGAACTGCTTCAATGTACGAGGTTTTAGATAATACCCTGACAGAAATGTTGGTTGAATGCGAAGGTAAGACACCACGTCCGTTTCCTGAATACGAAAAGATGGAAGACGAAGCTCGCAAGATTCTAACAGGCTTGGAGAACAGAATATGACCCGTTTAGAACGCATTCCGAAAGAGTGGCTGCTATCGGAAGATGTTATAGGAGGTACTAGGGGTAAGGCGACACATAACACGGATGCTTCTTATGACTTCTTTCGGAAACAGTTACAGAGCAAATACGACCAGTTATGTAGAGAGAAAATTCTAGACATTTACTATGCCGGAGATGGTCTCGAATATAGCTACAGGTTTTTGCCGACTGGGATTGCCAATCAATCTGTCAGTGATAACTTCTTCGCGCTATTCGGGTTTAGGCCAGAAGCCTCATTATACTACTTCCTCAAGGTCAAACCTAACGAACGGACAATATTGATGTGGGGTTGTAGACCAAAACCTGAAGAAACGACCATGTTGTTACCGCATGATGGTTTATGGTTCTTGGCAACTCCGCTTGATATATTGCGAGTAACAAACATGATTCTCGAATATGAAATTCTAGTTATGGATAGGAAGGAGTCCAGAACATATGTCAAAGATAAAAAATGACTTTCTTCTAAAATCGGCAAATTGCAGTAAATGCAAGTTTCCCGGCAATGAACAAGAAGCGTACGACTTGTATCATAAAGAAGTGGGGCCATTAATAGACCGTTTGATAAAAGAGAAAATCGTTTTCAAGACCTCCGGAAACGATGACTTTTCTCTGTCTCTTTATACTTACAGTGGCTCTAATGAGCTGCGGGAAGACGAGTGTGCTCGTATCATGGAAAGCGTTTGCGGTATTAGGCCGCGTATTATGACCTACAACTTTTTGCGTATTATCTCTGTGCCTGAAGTCAGAATAAGATTCTGGAGCAGGAGCCCGGATGCATACGAGAAATACTTTTTGAACTGTAGAGATGGAAATTGGTATGAAGCACGCCCGATTGACGTTTTAAGGATAAAGAACATCCTTATGGAATACGAAATCAAGATTCTGGAAGCACGGGAGAAACATGCTAGACCCTAAAGCCGGACTTTACTTAGTTTATGGACATATCTCAGGACAAGCTGATGCGATCATGAGCAGCTACCGTGCAGACAGTACCACGGAAGTTCTGTTGAACGAGGAACAATGCCCGTCGTTCCTCAATGAAGAGAAAAAGTTTCTGTCTTTGCTGAAGGAGTTTTCGTCGATATGTTTCCTGTATGATCTTGTAATAGATAATGCAGACCTTCATGTGGAAGCTCTCCGCAAAGAACTTGACAGTAATCCGTTAAAGTACACAGACAAGTACGTGTATGGAGACGCAGTATCCAATTACTGCAAGTCTATTTTAGCAAGAAGCGAGTAATCGCTTCTTTTTTCGGATCATAGAAAAAAGTAAACCCATAATGGGTTTACTTCTGAAAATGAACAGAACCTAGATATCTCTAGATTCGTTCATTCTTGGGATCTCGTGTCTGATATAGAATCCCGTTACGTGTGTATTTCCGTGCGGTTTAATAGCCACAAGGATCTCGTCATTCGGAACACGCCCTACAACATCGGCTTTGATATGGGCTACAACACCAGCAACGGTACGCTCTAAGGCGACTAACGTACCAGAGTTTTGACTGTCCATGAAACAAACGTCCTGTCCATTAATGAATGAAAGGACTAAGTCGTTTAAAGAGTAGATTTCTTCTCGTCTCATATTACCTCCTGTTAGATAGATTGAGACATGGTTTAATATACAAATAAAAGTAGGTATGGTGCGCCCATACCTACATCTTTATCTAACCTTTTGGAGAGTTCTATCCTCTAGCACGGTTGTCATGCTTATCTCTTTTTCGGATCGCTCAATGATCTCGAACAAGTCATTTAGACAGTGCGGATCAAGGATCTTGAAAACAGGGATATTAAATTCTTCGTGCTTGGTAATCTTGCTCATATAGAGAACGAGCCACCACAGATCGGAGTTACCATAATAGTCAGCAGCTACAACTTCCGGTCTATACTTGTACTTCTCGGTCATTTCCACACGGATGGTGTATCCTTCAAGAAGGTCATAGAACTTTACGAAACACGGGATCGGAGAATCAAGCGTGATATTTCCGAGCTTAAAGTCTTGGCTAAGCTTAGAGAGAATGACATCACTCTGTTTAGCAGCATTGATACTGTTAACGATAGTGCCTTTCGCTCCGGCATCGATATTAGATACAAGCGACATAAAACCCTCTAGTACTTCTTGTAGTATGGGAGCATACGTAAGAAGAATGTGTTATTCCAGAATGTGCTCTTCCTCAGATCATACTTTGTTTTATTTTCTCTAACAGCCTTGTCGTAAATCTCCCAATTCACGACGTCGTCAAAGAAGTGTATGTAGTTACGGTTCTTGCCAGTTCTTCTGAGCCAACCAGAGAAGATAGTATTCCAGAGCTTTCGCATCATGCGTTCTTCCGGGATATCTTCATAGAAGCAGTCTCCTATGGCTATCACCTTAGCGTTCACAAGCTGTTGCGGAAACCATCCTTCAACAACCCCGTCTTTAAGGAACCATGAACGATTGACATCAGCAAGACCAAGGTGAATATCCCATTCGTTAACCACTTTCTCAATGTAGTAATGGAACGGTACATCGATACCTGGTCTAGCTTCGGCTCTAAAGTAGTCATCCACCATGCTGTAAGTGTACTCGTTATTTCTCTTGAGCATGGCGGGATACTTGAACTGCGGATGCTTTAGAACCATGTTGTGAAGCGGAACCAAGACCCAGCCCACTTCGATCTGATCACTCGTAATCAGATCTACATAGTTAAAGATTTTTCTGGGTGTCTTAGTAAATTCTCTCATGGTATCCTACTTGAAAGAAAGGAAAGTAATCGGGCCAACGAAGGCATTGTAAGTACCTTGGGTTGGGGCTAGCTTGAAGTTGCTCTTTATCTGTGATACTATCTTATTGCAGTAGTCCTTCATGTAATCTATAGGCGAACTATTCTCTGTGTCATAGACAGGTGAGAAGAGGTTCATGAAGGCTCCGCCAACGAAGGCAGCAGGAGGAGCAACAAGGATGCTATCATCACTCTTATACAAGAATGTTCCGCCTAGAACGGCAGCAGAAAGCTGTGCATGGAAAGCTGCTCCGTTAATAGCAGGAAGAAACTTGAAGTCTGGATAGATAGCTGTGCCACTTACGCTGAGCGTCATAGTAGCACCGGATGTCGGGTTAGTTCCGACGAATGTTCCGGTAGCTTCCATGTTGTCTACCAAATACTTCTGTACTGTACGTTCAAAGGTTCCGGGAATATCACTTTCGCTCTTAAGCGGATCCAAGTCCTTCAGAGCATTGAAAAGTTTATTCGCCAATTCATCACCGTTAAGCATACATTACCTCATTTTAAAGTTAGGCATAACTTTTAAATGAAAATCGAGGTGCCAAATGAGAGAATTTACTTTTCTAGTCAATAACAAGGAAGAACCTCTTGTGATTGACGACATCCGTGCTTATGCCATACAGCTCTCCGCAATGGTCGCCAACTCCAACGTAGGTCTTCCGTCTAACGTCAATGACTTTCCGGCTCTGAACAGGTTTTATCAAGAGTACAATAACAGTAGCACCATTGAACAGATCCATAACGAGCTCAATGAAGCTATAAAGAAATTCTTTCCGAATCTCTATGTCTCGATCCAGATTGAAACTGTAGAACCGAAGGACAGAACAGATCTTCGTCCTTATATGGCTGTCACCTTTAAGATCTCAGATACCACTGGGAGAAATGGAACAGTCGTAATGGGTATCTCTGGTGGAGTGAATGGCATTAGCATCAAAGATATCGATGTGTTTTAAATAGAAGCGTATTCGTAAGAATACGCTTCATTTTTATGGAGTTCCTTTCTTGGCTTTAGCTTCCGCTTCAGCCTTCGCCTTGGCTTCTTCTTTTCGCTTGAATTTAGCTTCATTGAATCTAGCCTTGGCATCAGCAAGCCCAAAGAGGCGAGCCATATCGAGAGTAAGAATCTCTGTTAAAGAGACCTTACCCTCAAACAACTCTAGTAAGTTGATGATTGTATCATTCTCAGCAGCGAAGTTTGCACCGCGCTCCTGAGCTAGAGTCTTAGGCTTCGAGGACTTCTGCTTCTTGTCCGTCCCCTCGTCTGATGGCCCGAAACAAGAGTTTTTCTAGATCAACGGGTACTGCTGCAATGTGATGGCCACATTCTTCACCCGTGAGCTTACCTTCCTCGTCCTTCATCAAACCGTGGCAAACCGTTTCAGGAATCTGGAACTTGACGTCGTACTTGTCATTCATCTTGTTGAGAATTTCATCAAACTTGCCACCAGCATTGGAGTCAAGGTTAGAGATAATTTCAGCAATCTGAACCTTGTTCTTCACCTTAACGAAGCGTACCTTATTGCTACGCTTGTAGTAGGCGATATCCGGAACGAGTACGTAATCGACATACATCGTTCTTTCGAAGGAGTTTTCATACTTGTCATAGATAGATCTGTCAGATGCAACTTCGGAGAGCATGTCCAAGAAGTCTGCGATAGACGGTTCCTTGATGTAGATAAGAATCTTCTGATTCTTTACCGGAAGCTTGAAACGCTTAGACATCGGGGAGATACGGATGATATCTTCGCCGTTCGGAGTCTTGTTGATGATATCATGAACCTGCTTGTAAGCTTCGTCATTATAGACGGAGATAAGGTTTTCCGGATTAGCCAAGACTTCAAGGTTAGATCCGCAATGCGGGCAAGTCACATTGAACTTCTGGTCAGTCGGGAACGTTGCAGCATAGATACCGAAGAGGATAGGTTCGGTATCCAAGAAGGAAGTAATCTTGCTCCACTTTTCGAAGTTCGGCTTACGCTTGAAGCCAGAGATTTCTTCAACCTGATCATAAAGCGTCTTGTAGAAACGAAGACGGTTATTGTAAGTATCTTCCGGAAGGTTGACCAAACGGGACTTCGTAAGATAGCGAAGACCAGTAAAGCTGACCTTGAAACCAGAGTGGAGAAGCACAACGCTGTAGTAAGTAGCGATAGAGCTAATGACATTACGGCAGCAAGACTGTGCGTAGTTTTCGTCATCATCGTCAAGGATGCTCACGCCATCTTCGCCACGGATGAGCTTTTCGAATTCTTCATTATCCGTAATAAGGTTCACAGAGTCATCGCTCTGGAAGTTTTCGATCATGTCATTGCGGTGTTCGACACTTTCCTTATGACCTTCAGAGAAGAACTTGCTTTCAGTAAGCTTCTTGGACTGTACGGTATTTTCTCCTGCGATGGAGTGAGCAATACCATTGGCCTTCTGAGTAGTACCGAAAGATACGTGAATAGCTTCTGGCTTCTTCTGAGCTTCGATTTCTTCCTTAGTAGCAGGTTTCAATGTAGCACCCTGCATGAAAGACGGAAGGACAGGAAGACCGTCATCTTCAGGCTGTAAGGGAGCTTGAGCAGCAGGTGTTGGTGTCTGAGCAGTTTCTTCAGGAGTAATAGGTTTTTCTACCTGCAATACAGGTTCAGCCGTATCCATAGAGTCCTTACGGCGATTGATAACGATCTTTTTGGTTTTTGGTTCTTCTGCCATTGTATAATCTCCAATGAATGTTAGATTTCATTCTTTAGTTCGAAGTATTGAAAGAATACAAAATTTTATTTTTCTGCGTTAATAAAATAAAAAAAATAAAAGAGAAAAATAAGAGCCATGACACTAGGTCATGACTCTTAATGTTTTCAGTCCTGTTGGAAGGCCTTTATAGAACAAGTGAACAAAGGCAGACGTCGTTTACCGCACAGGACTGAACGAGGCTCGTACCCGCAACTCATGGTATCGAAACGCCCCGTGGGATTTTCTCATTCATAAGTTACTCAAGTTTACGAGCATACTTCTCAATATCGATTTCCGTGATCTTAATGGTAGAATCATGGAATTTCTTAAGAGAAGCATTAAGGAGGTTACTACCGATACGAGCCACTGCTAGGCCCATATAACGATTGTCCATTCGATAGTACAAGTCTCCGGCACACTTGTTACAGATTTTGTCACCCATACAGTACATCGGAGAACGAATGTAGACTTCTTTGCCCATCAGTTTATTGATGTTTTCAGTATCGAGAATGTACTCTTTACCCTGATACGTAGCATATCTCAAGTAGTAGTCCTTCATTGCATCTTTAGTGATGGTAATCTTCAGCTTATACTTAGTCTTACAATCAGAACCTGGTTCATCAAGCACAAGATGAGAGAAAGCTGCATTGAATTTCTTAGTAAGATAACCACCGTTACGGGTTTCAAGACCACGAGACTTAGCACCGAGGATACCAGTATCAGCATAGGCACATACTTCATCAGGCTTGATACCACCTTGAAGAGAGCTGGAAATGAACCTAAGACCATCACCAGTAGAGTCAGGCACAAGACCACGCATCACGGTAGTAACACCAACGAATTTCTTAGCCGTACCAGCTTTCACGAAGTCGATAGCAGTATTGTTCTCGTTCTCCTTCATGAAGACTTCATTGCACTTCTTATCAATGGCAGAACAAGCAGTAAGATCAAGATTATCGAGCTTCTCTTTATTCTCCTTAAGAAGAGCGTTTTTTGTTCTCAGAAGCTCCTTGGACTCATTGAAGATACCAGTATTAAGACCAGACAGAGCGAACGGTATAACAGAGAAAGACAGCCATACTTCTCTATTGAGGAATTCCACGTAATCTTCAGGCTTGATAACTTTCTCTAACACACCTTTAAGGAACGTGTTCTGGATACCCATCAGCTTATCAGAATCTACCGGTTCATTAAAGTATGAGAAAAGGTTGGCATAGTTGGAATTACCGAAGAGGAACAGATTGAAGATGTATCTTCCGGAAGTAGTCTTAAACTTTCCGGCTGGCATCTTAGGAAGCTGTACACCCTGAAGCCTAGAGGGATCCAGTACGAACTCGCCATCCCACGGCATGAACTGACCCTTGTCAGTGATAGCAAATGTATCCCTAAGCCACTGCTTAGTGATAGAATCAAACTTGGTGTTATACAGGTATTCTACCTGCTTTTCATTAAGTGTCTTACGGGGTTTTCTAGTTTCTGCTGGCATACATTACCTCAATTCTTAGTTTCCCATAAAAAGATCCATAGACCTTTCGATCTATGGATATATGGCTAAAGATAAAGTCTGTATTCAAAGTCAACGGAGAGATTACCGAAGAACGGAATAGCAGGGAAGTTCAGCTTAGAGAACAACAGAAGATTGTCGTTCTTCTTAATGAACAGTCCGATAGACTTGACGTAAGTCACAATAGACGGATCTGATGGACTTATTTCTCCGTTCGTCAAAGGAAGCTTGAAGCGGATGAATGTAAGATTTGCTCCATCTCTCGGAAGATAAAGAATCTTCGCGGCACCAGCGTCTTCCGGAATGTCGGCTACTTTATAGGATTCGTTTCCATTGAAGAATCCAGTGCGGTCTTTCTCAGCATCGACCAAAGGCAGAGGACTCGGAAATAGCCAACCATCACCAGCTTCTTCAGTTTTGTCAACCTTTTCTGGGTTAGGAGCCGGATTAGGAGAAGACACAAAGTTATAGTGAGAAATAGTTGTGCCATCAAGGAAGCCTTCTACGATGTCTCCATTGTAGATTTCTGTATGGTCTGTTACACCAATAAGCTTGGCAAGAGAGAACAAGCATCCACCCACCACGACAGTGTTATGGAGATTTTCGAAGAATACTTTGCCTGTCTTAGAATCACGAGCGCTTACCACACCTCGAATCATGTTACTATCTTTCATGGTAAAATCCTATGCAAAAATGTTGTAGATGAATGAAATGTTCTTTTCATTGCTATCAAAGACTTCTGTAGGGAAGGTAACTCTAGAGAACTGAATCGGAAGAGTAATCTTCGAAGAATCAGCTAACGGAGAATCATTTTCCTCTGTCGGCACACCCGGAGCATAGGAAAATAGTCTCTGTCTGCCGTCTGTTGCAGCATGTCTTGCGCCGATATAAAGAGAAAGTTCATTGATAGCTACAGAAGAGTTCTGTCCGCCAATAGTCAAGAGTTCACCGCCAACCACATCAAGACGGAATCTTGCAATGGCACACTTGATACCAATTTCACTTCCTGTCTTATATCTAGCAGAGGTACTCGGGTTAGAGAATGAGAATGCTGTGGGTTCAGATTCCTTAATGGTCTTCTTGAAGTACAGATAATCTTTCGTAGAAGGAATAGTGTTTTCAGCTTGGTCAGCTTGAATCTTGTATTCCTTGTTTCTGATTAAGTCATCTGTATCGACGTAGTGATCTTCGCCATCGAGCCATTTGCCATAGATATCCACAAAGTTACTGGCTTCATAGACCGTAGAACCAGAGTCAATGGCACTTTTATCAAGGATAGGAACGATCTGCGTGAGCGTTCTATCATCGAATCTTGCAGGAGCAGGAAGACCATTGTCGTTAGTCTGACCGCCAAAGCCGACAGCAAACATAGAGATAAAAGAGTTCTCTACATCGAAAGCCCACTTGGTCTTATTCAACCAGAGATCTCTAGATCCTTCAGGACTCCAGAAGAATTCTGTTCTTGCCATTGCTGACAGGAGTGCTACACGACCAAGCGTAGTAATTTTATTATTTCTTTCCCATTTCTTCACGCCATTCTCGTAACACTCGACAACACCGTGAAGATTATCGAACATACTATCAATCATTTTTAGCCTCTTTGTGAGCAGCGTGATTGACTACTCGTTCAATAGTTTGTGCTAAGAGCTTCGCCTTACTTTCCATAGACTTATACTCTTCTTCGGAATCCTTGATTTCTTTCTTGCGGAAATCTTCGGCTAGAATAAAGTCAATCTGGTCAAGCGTAGTAGTGATTTCGCTGTCAACCTTGGAAAGAATGTTACGGCTTTCGATAGACTGGATTCTCTTATTAGCGTCTTCGATAGTGTCGGAGAGCTTACCGAGAATATCCTTAAGTCTTCTATACTGGCGGAATACCACAAGCTTCTTGGTAATATCTTCAGAATCTTCACCCGGAAGAGGGTCTACATCAGTTTCGGGTTGACCGAAGGCATTACCACCTTGCTGATTGTCACCACCCATTCCACCAAAGCCGCCCATATCTCCCATGTCGCCCATATCACCAAGATCACCTAAGCCCATGTCATCATTCTGATTGCCGCCCGGCCCATTTACATTAATCTTGGTTTCGGTTTTAGTGGTAGTACTTGTATTCGAAGCACCGCCCATAGGAGCAGCAGGTGCAGCCGGAGCTGCTGGAGCACCACCCGCAGCATCACCTTCTGCGTATAAGGTTTCATCCAAACCGTCATCATGAGCGATACCTCTAAAGATTACAGCTTCTTGTGCGCTGTAATCCCTATTCAAAATCTCGTCAATTTCCTTCTCGACTTCGAACTTCATATTTTCAAGCTCCTTTCATTGAAAAGTTAAGGTGCAAAATCGAGTGGCAATTTAGAACTAAATAGTGAGGACGGAAGATGCTCCAGATAAAAATGGAGGAATCTTCTTAACATATAAAATGAAAGTCGAAGCAATTCAGCTTCACTAACCAAAGGATAAATTATGGCACTCGTCACAAGTACCAACATCGCAAAGGCCGTCGCCGAAGCTAACAAGATCACCATCAACGCTGCAGAAGCCGTAGTGAAGTCCGTTGTGGACAATATCACGGAATCTCTCAAGGCTGGTAACGAAGTTCGCATCAACGGTCTTGGTACCCTTAAGACATCCGTACGTCCGGCTCATCCGGGCATCAATCCGAAGACCCAGGAAAAGCTCACGATTCCTGAAATGAAGGTCGCAACGTTTACGTCTGCTAAGGCTTTGAAGGAAGCCTTGAATCCGTCTCAGGCTGCTGCTGTTGCAGCTGATGCCGCTCCGACGGACACTGCTGCTCCGGCTGAAGCAGCTAAGTAAGAGATACTGAACCTCTTTGTTAGAGACTGTCTACGGACAGTCTCATTTTTTTTCTATAAAAAGATCTATAGCACAATCATGCTATAGATCTTAATTTTATCTGAACACCATAGGAGCATATCCAGACTGCTCGGATACCATACCTGCTCTACTGAGCTGTTGGTCAGGGAACAGAGCTTGGTTACTGGACAGAGCTGCACTAAGGTTGTCCACTGCGCTTGCTACAACAGGGTCAACTGTCACAGCAGGAGAAGCAGGAGCACTGCCACCAGACGGAGCCGTTGTCTTCGGAGCCGTAGAAGTCGTAGGAGCTGTAGACTGACCCCAAGCACTAGAAGAACCACCAACCGGAGAAGGAGATTCCATAGGCGTGGTATCGATCTTACCTCTTTCAGCCCAAGATTCATTCTTAGCGATCATGTCAGCGACACCACCGCCAATCGGAGCCGTAGTTACCTTGATGTCATTCTTGTTGCGTCCATTGTTGTAGACAAACATGCCGTCATCAATGTGTCTTCCCGGATGTGCCGTATCTCTTGCAAGGTCTCTGTTGAGCTGCTCTCTGAGATTAACCCATGCCGGACGGATTTCGCTTTCATACAAAGCCTTGGGAGACTTGCCAGCATTACCGTTGACACCAGCTGCTTCCATGTGCCACGTTTCAATGAGCTTACCAGATCTTCCCTTAGCGATGTGCGGACGGATGAGACCATACTTTTCAGCAATGGAACCTCTTGCACCGATCTTTCCTTCTTCACCAGAAGTACCAAAGAGCCTATCAAGCTGCTTCGTATCGATGTCAACAGCAGTACCGTATTCATGGTTAGATCTGCCAATGCCTGCTGCACCGTTGTCAGCCTTTTCACCCGGAATGTTGAACTTGTTTCTCAAGTACTTTCCGAATTCATTAGCTTGTTCATCGTGAGATCTAAAGGAAGCTGTAACACGGAGCTTCTCGTTGAATCTGTCGTAGTATTCCTTACCAGCTGCAAGGAGTCTTGTCTTGAATTCAGGATCAAGCTTGTACAATCCCTGAACATTGCCAGAGAAGTACTTCCTGATGGCTTCATCACCTGCGCTGACCGTAGTATCGAGTTCTCTGCCTTGACCAGTGTAACCGCCAAAGGCATTGAAGGCATAAGCCGTGCGACCCTGATTTCTAACGGAGTTCGGGTTAGTAGGATCTTCAGACTCGTTTCCGAATCTGTCGAGCCACTTTCCTGCCATCACGCTATACTCAGCGCCGCGCATTTCTGCAAGCTTGGCGTTAAGCTTCTGGAGTCTGTCCTTCTTTCTTTCGATACGTTCAGTCTGTACTGCCTTATCTTCTTCAGACTTGTTACCGAAGGTATTGGCTTCTCTAAAGCGTTTCTCAATATCACTGTAGCTCAGGAATCGAGTCTGCTTGAAGAATACCCAGAAGGCAACCTTAGCGAAGAACATTATAGCACCCTTGTACATGTCAGTGCCATATTCAAGCTGCAATGCAGATGTTACTGCCGCATTGAACTCACCGAGCGTAGAAGCTTCATATCTTCTCTTCTCAGCAAGAATCTTCAGAGTCGGAGCACCGATAGCTTCAAACACAAGATGAGACATCTTAACGAACGGCTGAAGACCAGCAAACGAGCTATCTTCCTCCTCAAGTTGGATTATCCTATCCTGCATCTTTTGAGCAATCTTATATCTCCAGTAGTCCGGAGAAGCTCTGAGAGCATCGTTCGGCATATCACCATCAGCTTCCTTCACAAAGTCTGTACCCAGACTGCAACGGAAACCAGTTTGCAGTATCGTAACGTGTTCACTAATGTCGAATTCGTTTTCTTTTGCAAGGAAGTCAAGGTGAGAGAGGATCTCGACAGCCGAGTTAAGGATATCGATATACTTCTTCTCGAAGTTGATTCCCGGATACTTTCCGCTTTCGAGAGGTTCAAAGTCCTTTCTTGTTCTAAGGAGCGTTGCACCGCTGTTGAGAGGAGTATCGCTAGCACGGATCTTGAGATTCTTCTTTGCTCTTTCTTCCGCATATTCCTTGAGCACAGAAGCTCTAGCGTCAACACGGAGCTTGTCAAGGTCATTCTGAGACATTTGTCTGCGCTTAGAGACTTCAGTCTTGTACATGTCGTCATAGCGTTCTTTAACACGCTGTTCGAACTCAATCTTCTCAACCCTAGAGAGTTCGCTTTCCTTGAATTCCTTAAGGTCAGCTGCATACAATACTTCAGGATTAGCTATGAGAGCCTTCTGTTCAGCCTTAACGACAGACTGGAGGTCAGCGTTAGACTGCGGGTCATCTCTGAATGACTTGAAGTTGTTGCAGAGGAAATTGGTAAGATGGTTAGCAAACCAGTCGATGATACCAGTACGGTCATTGAGCTGTTTGATAAACATTTCAGACGCAGTCGGGAATCCGAGCATCGAAATAAAGATATCAAAGACAAGACCGATAATCCAACCGAAACCGGGGAAGATAACAGTAAGGACACCATAGATGGCGAAATCAACCAATATTTCAAAGAAGCCAAAGACAAAAGCTCTAACGCTATCGCTGAATTCAGCCTTTTTCTGTTCGGCTGTCAACGGAGAACCATCGCTGCCTGGGCCAAAGAGCTTAACGAACAGTGCAGAGAGCATTGCCGCTTGCGTAATGACCTTTCCAACTTTAGGAATCTTCTTGGCGACAGGATTGTTTCCGATCTTAGTAAGGAGCTTCGTAAGTCTGCTCTGAGAGCTGAGATGCTTCATGAGATGCGGGAATACCTTGCTCTTAAAGATCTTGCCAACAGAACCAATCGGATCAATAATGAAACCAATACCAAACTTGGCGTAAGCCTTAGCCTTGGCAAGCTTGGAAAGTGTATTAGCCTTCTTAGCATTGGAAGCAGCTACTTCAGCCGTTTCGCCAGTAAACACCTTGCCAGCCTTTTCGTCGACAACATGTTCCTTTCCGAGCATCTTGTCTTGAAGCTTGGCAAGTCTGCCTTCCTTAGCCTTGATAGATTCGAGATATTCTTTTTTGTCCTTTATCTCAATATTATTAGTATTTCTGTATTTCTTCCACTGTTTGTTAGACATGCCATTAACAGAAGTGAACTCTTGGCGCATCTTCTGTGTCATGACATTGAACTGCTTGGTACGTCTTTCGTACTTCTCGATAGCCATTCCGATAGGTTTAAGCTTCGGATGCTTCTTGAAGAAGCGGCTAAGGATACCACCAGCAGCACCTGCACCACCACCGCCAAGCAATGTGCTGACGAGAGAAGATTCAGATGTTCCTTCAATAGCCTTTCTCTGCTTTTCGGCATCATTATGTCTTGTGATAGATTCAAGAGACATGAAGGACATGACTTCATTCAACTGTCCGGAGATACCTGCAAGAATCTTGTCTCCTATAGAGGAATTCGGATCCTTGTTAACAGCTTCGATAAGCTTCTGCCCTTGGAGTAATCTCGGATCACCAGAGAAGGTGGTGAGAATACCCTTAGCAGCAGCCCACGGAAGTCCAGTGATTACCCTAGCGACATTGCCAACCTTCTTGATGGCTCTAAGACCAAGATCACCAATCTTCGCAACAGCACTAGTGACAGCACCACCAACCTTCTTGCCAAGATCAGACTTAGCAAAGCGGTATGCACCATAACCGAGAGCACCTGCACCTGCAACGGCACCGAGAGCCGGAAGACCCGCATCAAGAAGCGGACTAATAGCATACTTCCCAAGACCATAACCGCCTAAGCCAGCTGCACCAACAGCGCCAAGCTTCAACATCGGTTTAGCAATCTTCTTAGCGAGAAGCGGAGTGGAAATAAGACCACCAAGAGCAGCACCGCCAAGACCAGCTACAGCACTCAATGCCGGAATACCAGTCATGCTTCCAATAGCGTTACCAAGGAAACCACCGACACCAAGACCTACGCCCATCTTCATGACGTTCTTATAGAACTCGCCACGGACTTTCTTCGGGTCATACTTCTGGAAACCATCTTCACCGTCCACAAGATACTTCTTATGGTCAGTACCAAAGAGGAATGTGTTCATCGGGCCAGCTACGCCAAGCGTAAATGCGCCCTGAAGCATATGGAGCAATCCGCCCTCATACTTGTCACCATGTCTCTTGCCGTACAAGAATCTATCAATGATACCGCCTTGACGACCAAATACACGACCTGCCACAGAACCAACGAGAGCACCTTCGACACCGCCCATCGTAAGACCAGCAAGACCGAGAACACCCATTGTAGCAGCAGTAGACTTACCGCCAAGAATGTACTTCATCGGATGATTCATGAATTCAAGACCGTGACGTTCGAAAGCATCACCTGCCTTGTCACCGAAGAATCCGCCAATGATACCCTTAGAGAGCTCACCAACAAGACCAAGCTTCTTGTACAAGCCATCAGTATCTCTTTCACCGAAGAGAACTCTACGGAGCTTTTCGTTCTGTTCCGTAAGACCGATACCACCGCCAATGAGTGCGCCGAGAATCGGGTTACCCATGAAGAGAGCGCCAGCCATTGCACCAGTAGCACCACCAGCTGCCGTACCCTTGACATTACGGTGCATGAACGTCTTCCAACGAACTGCCGTGTCGGTACTGTCACCAAAGAGAGCATCATTGATAGCATCCTTACCGACAAGAGCATCCTGCTTCACACCAAGCATACTGGTATGAATCTGGTCAGCCTTGTCCATAGCTCTCTGGCTATATCGCTTAAACGGATTGAAAGATTTTCTCCATCTGTCCTTACGGTCGGCTTCCTTAGCTTCAAGCTGTTCGGACATCATTGTTTCGAGGTCTTCATAGCTGTAGCCAGCAAGTTTTTCGATATCGAGAGATCTATTAAGATGACCCTGATGAATACCGTTCTTAGTAAGAATTTCCGGATCCTTCATCACGAGCTGCTTGAGAGTCCAGATAGCAACAGAACGGTCTAATTCATCAATCTTTCCGAGGTTAACCTGTCTTCCAACGTAGGAGTAAATGAGGCCAAGCTGCGGAACATTCTTTGCCATTCTTCCGCCGAAGATCGTGCCATTAACACCGAGTCTCGGGAGATGGCTCGGATACGGTTCAGACTGAACACTGGTCATTTCTTCGGCTTGCTTCAAGATAGCTTCGCGGTCGATCGGCTTATCAAGATCACCAGGATCAATGATGGAAAGCAACCACTGCGGGCTAATATTGGCAATACGGCGAAGATGGTCAACAACGGTGGATCTTTCTTTCTTGGAAATCTGTCCAAGCTTGACCTGTCTGTCAGCATATCTGTTAATCAAAGCGATACAGCTATTTTTGCTAGGCCTCCAACCCTTGTGAGAGAGGATTCCCCAATCACCGTCTTCATCAAAACCAAAGGCTTCATAAGCCTTCTTACCCTGAGCACCATAACCACCCTGAGCGAAGCCACGAACACGCAAGTTCTCGAGCTTGCCCACAAGTTCACTACCCTTCTTAGAAGCTAGAACTTCAGACGGAACAACGTATTCACCACGATGGACAATACCAGCGGGTTGATACTTTCCGCCAATTCCAGTGAAACCGCCATCAGCATAAGCACCAGTGTATCTGCCTTCGAGACCCTGATACATCATTGTGAAGGCACTCGGAGGAGCCGACATGGTTGCAGAGCCGCCCATACGGTCTTCGTACCAGACATCGCCATTGCCGTACGGCTTGTATCCCTGAAGGTGTTCAGCGGAACTCTGATACTTATTGCCTCTATAAGACTTAGACCTTACAGTATTAACAGATGTGAGATCGTTGTTGATACCGCCAGTAAAGTTTCTAGAACCTTCTCTGCCTTCAAGTTGGGCAGAAAGGTCGCTAGCAATCTTGCCAGAATGACGGCTTGCATTATTGAAGCTACGGGAGAGCTGCCTGCCCATGATATTGAAAATTTCACCAAGGCTTCTGGATCTCTTAACGCCTCTGTCATGAGTAACAGTTCCCTGATTAGAGAATACCAAGTCGAATTCATTGACAAGCACCTTCATCTGCTTGAAGAATTCGCGCTGGTCATTACCAAAATTCTTGAAAATGGAAGCCAATACAATTCTTCCCTTCTCAGGAAGAATCTGTATAAGTCTTCTGTAAGCGGCTGCTGCGGTCGGAACCTTGTGAGAGGAGTCCTTCATGGCCTTTCCACGAAGGATCAAACCAACTTCATTCGTCCAGTTGTTGATGAGAAGATACATCAACATCTTGTAAGGTCTCGGGAGAGACGAGAAGAACTCAGTGTTCTGCTGTTCCGAGATATGATGAATAAGGTCAGCCTTTGTAAATCTGCCTTCATCAATGGCTTTCTTCAAAGCAGCACGTTCTCTTTGCTTCTGTGTCTTCCAGAGCTTCTGCCACTTGCGGTCTTCCTTACGACCTTTGGGAATCTTATTAGGATCACCGCATACGAGATCCAAAGCGAGAGCAGCCCACTGTTCATCGTTCATGTTAAGGATCTTCGTCACACTATAATTTATAGTGTAGGTATCACCCTTTATAGCTTCGAGACCAGTGCTTACACCTCTAGCAATATCATCCACGAGGACATCGCCAGATCTTCCAAGAGTATCCCAGAAGGATGTTCCAGTAGCTCTCTGGATGGCTTCCAGCATTTCGGGATTTTCCAAATCAACGCCAGCAAATCTATCGTCGATCTCTGCACCCTTGAATCTGGCATTAAGCATACCACCCTTAGTGATGAAGTCACCACTACGGAGCATACTAAGAGCACTACCTTCATCGGTACCAGATTCGTATCTTCTGAATGTCTTTTGTGCCTTGATGACGGCATCAGACTGTTTAGCACCCTTCATGACATCCATCATGAGCTTGCCATAGTCCTTACGACCAGGCTTCATGCTAGCATTCAGTTTTCTGATCTGATCCTGTAATTCAAGATAGAGACCAGCCTTGCTGAGCTCCTGTCTGTTTTCCTCAAGGAATCTACGAGCTTCTTCGTAGTTAGTACCGATCTTACGACCAGCTACAACACGGTCACCAGCTTGAGCATGACGAAGATACTGCAAATCTTCCGCTGCCATTGGCTTGGCAGTGTTCTTGATGTATGTATTGGCGTCAGCCTTTAAGGACATCTTAACCGAGGCTATAGTGCCTTCTGTATAGCTTCTGGAAACCACATGGGCAGCAGCGATAAGAATATCGTCGCCCTTTGCGGTAGCGATATCAAAGTTAAATCCCTTGTTCGCAGCTTCGGAAAGATACTTTGCAGTATCAATCACCATTTCTCTCTTCCTGAGAGGAGAAGCTTCGCGGTATTCCGGAACAACAGCAAGGACGCTTTCGGCAACATGAACAAGGTTGTTAAGACCTACAAGATGTTTACTTGCGATGTTCAGCTTTTCTTCGAGCTGATTAACAAATCTACCCTTACCATAGTCAAACTGTTCTCTGTGTTCAGATTTGAGAATGTTCTTGATAGACTTACCAGTACGGGCAGAAACATCTTCTCCGACGAGTAGCTTAATGTCTTCAAGAAGCTTAGGAATAGCTACAGTGAGAGCAAGCTTGCTTTCATTGTCCCAGCTAGTGACCTTTTCCTTCTTGTAATCAGCAGCAGAAACATTCAAGTATGACTTGCTGGACTTCTTACCAAAGAATCTGAGAAGGTCACTGACTCTACCGGAACCACCCGCATTAGCCATGCTGTTGAGAGTGATTTCAATAAAATCACCAAGATTGTCATCAATCTTCTTGAGAGTCTGGATTATAGGAATCTTCTGGATGAGAGATCCCATACCCATCTTCATCAACCCGGTCGGGTTAGCCATCATCTTGGCGAGATCTTTATACTCATCTACAGCGCCAAGAATAGGATTATCAGATGCGAACTTGCGGTCAAGTTCTCTAGCATACATCTTGATATTGAACTTACCATCTTCGAACATGTGCTCGATACGGTCAGCGTTCCAGTCCGTAGTCTGGGCTGCTTGCATTTCAGCCGTATTCTTGGTAAGCTGTTTAATTTCTCCGAGAAGTTCAAGAGAACTTGCGTAGTACTTGTTCTGTGCTTCAGCAATAGAAGCAAGACGCTTATCCAATGCCGCAATAGCATTGAAGTTCAGTTCAGCGGATTTAGCGATAGCACCAGTGGTTCTAGCTCCGCTCTGAGAAACAGTACCAGCAATAAAGCTTGCGTTGTCTCTATTAGTCTTAGCAATGTCTGTGACTACTTCTTCGGCAACAGTCTCAACGACGTTACCGAGTTTTTCGTAATCAACAGAACCTTCTTCTTCAGTGGAAACATCTCCAAAGAGGTCTTTATCCTCATCGGATCCACTGTCGAAGTCCTTCATTGCACTTTCGAATTCTGCGTTAGCTTCTTCATCTTCAAAGAGAGAAGCCATATCAGCCTTAGACTCGTCATAGAACTTACCAGTCTTAAGCTGCTTTCCCCATTCAGCAAAGGATTTTGCAGAGTCCTTAAAGACATCCTTGAGCTCGCCTGTGGCTTTACCCGTAGCTGTCTCTTCAAACTTTATTTCCTTTAAGCCGCTGCGGATATCACCAGCGACATTCGAGATATTAGGAAAGACGTCAGAAGTGATGGCATCTTTTGCCAAGTTAGTGAAGCTAGTCACGAGGTTCTTAAGAAAGCCAAGTTTCATAGTAGCTCCTATATAAAAATCCATTATCAAGTTCCACTTTTCCAAGTTTTATATTTTTTTCTTTATAATAAACCTAGAAAAAATAAAACTTTCGTCTTCTCGTATCAAGTGAACTCTATGATGAAAGGAATCAATTATGTCAAAGCTTATAGATATGAAACTGGCTTATCTGGAGACAGATATCCGCCAAAACTTGTCTACTGTTATACAGAACTATGCAGCTTTTGTCTACGATGTGAATGATGCCGATAAGAGGGCATTCACTAATTTCGAATTCAAGCTTCTGTTAGAAAGACTTGAGCAGATTCGGAAGAATGGCACAACAAAAATTGCAAAGACAGATGCAGCCGAACCGAAACTCGGTCACAGAACAGCTATACCGTACCCTGAAGGCGGTATAGAACAAGGTATCGAAGTTGGGATTTATGAAGACCAGACTCTCGGAGGATTACTAGAAGAGCACATCGAGGAAGATGTAAGAAACTTCTATATCTATAAAGCAAGGTCTTCTACATTCGTCAGTACTTTACAGCTTGTTGATGATCTCCAATCTGCTACATTGGAAGACTTCGAAAAGCTCAACTGTAGCAAGGAAATCACAAAAATGATGAAACCATTATCTAAAGTCGGGTCTAACCTAGTCTTCTACATTGAGAACTACCTTAAGGATGATGACGCTATCTTCATTAACACCAAGGTTAGAAGTAATGTTGAAGACCACATTCATACTCCGGTCATCACGCCTCTCTATGAGGAATTTAACAGCGAAACTGAAACATTCAGGATAGCTAACGGTGTACAGCCATTCGCTTCTACTCTTCCGGTTGGTGATAAGCTAGAAAGTATGCAAGCTGGTAACGGAGTAGAGATCGAACTATCCAGCTCACAGTCCTATCGTGCCATTACCGATGATATTATCGCTGATATTCGCGAGAAGTTTGAAATCGAAAAAGCTACTATCGAAAAAGCTTTTGCTGGAGTAGAGTGGCTTAAGAAGTATCTAAGAAACAGGCACAATGAGTCCGTTACTGGGGACAAGATAAGTACGCTGGCTTCATCCTTAACGGAACCTACGGAGCCTTCTGGTACTCCTGAAACCAATCCGCAAGCATGGGCTAATTATAACAGTGTTATGGCAGCATACAGACAAGGTTTAACAGATCTTTCTGATTTGTGCAATAGCTTCGAAGCTTATGTGCAAGCTGTTCCAGAAGAAGAAATCAACGAAAACCGCGAATACCTCATGGCAGTAAAGGCTTCTTACGAAGGAAGCTCTCCAACGAGTGATGCTGATTCCTTCCCGGAAAATCGTCAGACTCGTATCTCCGCTGATTTCAGTAAGGCACAATCCGGTCAGTATGGAACACTCTCCTTGAAAAATGTCTTCCCATCGACGGCTCCGTCTGATTATGCTGATGTTACAATCGCCAAGACAGCAGCCGAGTATAACTATTGCACCAAATTTAAGAATGTTGCTGATGTCAATACATTCTTGTCTTATGCACTTAGGCATATTTCTGCTCATCCATTCAAGGATATCATAGACATTCTGGAACCAGCCTCCACTGGAAAGCAGTATGAGAAATTCATTGATGGTCTCGAAGCGAAAGTCTCGGCTATAAAGACAGCTGCTGCTGCCATTACAAGTGTAGAAGCAACTATACAGGCAGAAGTGGCGGCTCTTACGATGGACAACACTGGCGAAGCCTACAATCAGAGATACATTGACTCTTTTAGAGAGAGTTTCGATGCTCTCATCGAACAGGTTTCGGAAATGATCGAATCGCTTCCGGTTACTCCGATCACTCTTAATGATATCTATGTCTACTGTGTGAAGACGTTCTCTAACTACGATGTAGCCCTATTCGAAGATCGTGGTGTCGTGAACATAATCTACAATGAGACGAACTAAATCATTGAGAACCAATGGAGTAACTATGAGAATGAAACGGGAAAGCTTTAGATCTGGCGTTCTCCGTGACATCTTCAAGCAAGACAAAGAATTCTTGAAGCAGTTGCAGGAAGCCAGAACTAATCTTGTTACATACATAGACATCAAGAAACTTTTCTCGCTCTTTGTAGAATGTATCGACAACTGTGCATACGTGGACTTTAATGACAAGAGAGACCGTCGTGTCAATAAGTCTAATCCGGTGTTCAAGGTGAAGATCAAGTGGGAAGCCGTTCCGAAGGACGTTATGGAAATGGCCCGAAGCAAGAAGAGCGTTGCGGATGCTAAGACAAACATCATCCGTGTCGGCGTAGTATCCGTATTCGTCGACAAGATTCATGCCATCCTTCAGGATCCGAACAGCGAATACCTGAAAGAGAAGCTTCCGCCGGAAGAGGTTCGTGAGTCCATCAAGGACTTTATCTTTACTCTCTTCATGTTGGATGCTTCTGATGATGCCATGAGGCCAGTCTACATCCGTTATATCATGTAAAAAATATCCTGTATCTTGCGATACAGGATTATTTAATCCACGAGGTTCATTAAAAGGCTTTGGACTTGAGGAAAGCAGCAGAACCGAAGGTATTGAGCTTAAAGTTAGCTCTGTCCACCAGCTTGAGGGTGTTGAGGGCTTCGAGAGCACCATAGACACCAACGGCTTTCATGAACTGATACATTTTGTCTTCATTTGGCATTTCCTTGATCGTGTTATCGAGGATCTGCTTGAAGAATGTGTTGAAGCGACCAGCCTGTGCTTTCATGTACTGTTCAGGGAACTGCACATTCTTAGAAAGCTTGATTTCTTCCTTACGGGCTGCTTCAATCTTCTGTTCGTTAGAGAGCATTGCGAGAACCTTACGGTTAATGACATCAGCGACATCATTTTCGAAGGTTTCCTTGAGCACCATAGCGTTAGAGACTTCTTCATTTCCGGCGACGGTATCACGGGCAACATCAGCTACGCTCGTAAGATACACACGGAAGTGCGGGTTAGCTTTAGCAGCATCTTCAAGGTTGAAGTAGTGCTTAACAGTAAGAAGATCACGGAAGGTGTCAGCAGCAGTCTTAGCGATTTCATCGTTAAGGTGAACATGCGGGTTGACATCACAAGCCGTAGCAACAATCTTACCAAACCCGCCAGACAAAAGATCGATAAATGCAGAGTCAATGCGCTGATTCTGGAGCATAGAATTTCTCTTTTCGAGATTCTTAGCAGTGCTGTGCTTCACAGCTTCAGCAGTCTTAAACTTGTTGCGGTCGATAGTTTTCTGGAACTGCTCTTCGGCGAATTCTCTGTTGAACTGAAGAGCGTCTTGGAGCTTAGCACGCTGGAGGCGACGCTTTTCGCCATGAAGAGACTTGTGGATAGAGAGAGTTGGATCCATGATAAACCTCGTTTAAAGTATTCAATCATTAGTTTACTCTTTACTTCATTTTGAGCATTATATAAAAAACAGACCTTAACCATAAAGGAATGGAAAAATGGAAAACATACGAAACATCTTTGACCGCACACGCTTGTGTGAAGGGCTGAGGATTCCGGGGACAGTCGCTCTCCTCGTTAGTAATAATTCTGACTTTGGGAAAGATCTTGAAAAGGAAATCTTCAAATTCCTTATGCGCAGTGGTGTTCAGACCATATTTACTTCTAACACTGCTACTGGCATTCATTATCATGACGTGAATCCATTTATCAAGGAATTTGCGTATTCTACCTCGTCTTCGCAAAGACAGAGTTACAAGACGTACATCCATAATGAACGCCCGGAAGTGTTTATCTGGGTAGATCCGATTGTCGATGCTGGTGTCTATAACGACATCGAAAGTTCGTTCCAGTATATGCCGGATTACAAAGTCCTTAACATCTACTGTGGGAAGAACTCCTACGGATTCTTCTATGGGTCTCCGACGGCACCGTCGAATGAAGTGTTCAACAAGTTTAAGGTTCCTCGCTTTGACCACTGGGGTACTAGCTTCGCCAACGGTCATGGTCAGGGAGGTGAGCATCTGTTCATGTTCGCTTTGTTGGCTGTCTATCTTACGGTCAGTGAAAAGATTTTTGACATGGCTTCCGAAAAGGAAGGTAAAGGTTTCATTCTTAGCAACGGAGAAAACTTCGATGAAATCATTTGATAATCTCACTCTGCCTAAGTCTATGATGACGATAGAGACAAGAGAAAAGTCTCTGTGCAATATTGACCTGAAACAACCGCCATTGCCGACTGCTAACGTTTCGGTTTCCTCTAACGTTCGTATTACTGAATTCGTATCTGCTTTGTTGGCAACGGATCTGTCGCACAATCCGTACGTCAAGGAAATCAAGCTTAGTCCGTCTGATAAGCGTATCATCTTCTATCTGCATAAGCCCATTGTTCCGTGCATGGCTATCAAGTCTCGTCGTAAGTATATCTTCGATGCCGCCACGATGGAAAAGCTTAAGGCAGCAGATAGCAGTCTTGAAATCCACTCGTTCGCAATGAAGATTCCGGATAACTACACGGACAGACTCAAGATCCGTGCTCAGGATGCTAACGGAAACCCGAGCACACATCCGAATTCCAACGATGACAGGATGTGTTATGGCACTTACGAAAACCGTGTCTTCATCGGAACGGTTCAGATTAGCAAGCTCTATGACCTCATGCAGATTGCTAACTTGGATTCTGCATATCGTGAATTTCGTGCTGAAGTTAACTGGGATGAAATCCCAAGCGAGGATTACTAATGCGCAATTTCGTTATTCTCGGAGCTGGCGGAATCGGCTCTAATGTGAAGATGGTTTTGTCTAAGACATTTGATGGCAAAATCATTACTATTGACGATGACACTGTTGAAGCTTCTAACCTTAACAGAAGCGACTTCTTCGTTCGTGGGATCGGTGGTCTCAAAGCAGATCGCAATTACAGAATCTCCACCAGAGAAGATTTCTTCGAAAAGTCCAAGGACTTCCTCAAGGACATCATCGAAGCTGAAGGTGGTTCGATGTCTAACGTCACTCTGGAAACAGAAGTGTACAATGAAGAAGTGTGGAAGAGATTGAGAGAATCTCTCTATGTCACGGTTATTGACTGTCGTGACACCATCGACCCGAAGTGCATTTTCCCGGAGATTGACTTCAAGCTCACGTACAATGGAGCGTATGGAGCCAGAATGGAAGTCAATCCGTTCCACAGTAATGATTCTGTCTTCGGTACTGAACTTGAAGCAGTCCGCTATGGAACCACTCCGAGCTTCTGTCTTCCGCCGATTTGGTTGTCCGTCCATCTGGCAAGACACATCCGCATGGATACTCGCTATACGAACAAGGAAGTTCACGACATCGAAGTCTTCAATATCGAAGAAAAGATTACTTCGTTGATTAAGGAGGTTGCAGATGCCTAATTATCAGCTGGTAGACAACAATCCGAATGTTAAGACCATCTACCGAATTTTGGCAAAGCGCAACATTGCTGCTTTCAAATCGTATGACTCCGAACACTATTATTTCTATGACCTCGAACCCGATGAGAATATTCCAATCTATGTCGGACTGTTGCTTAACGAAACCGAAGTGATTCGTGAATTGTTCAGGCTCGAACGTGGCATGTATGGCGTGGCCGCAAGAAAGGTTATTGTCATGCTTATCGATGCCATGCGTGAATCCCCAGAATACATCTATTACGTGAATGAAATCGCTGTAGATGACCTTGGCGGAGCTGTAGGAAAGCTCTACCTGAAGTTCATTCTGTGGATGCTTACGAGTAAACTTCGTGCAATTCTGGCACAGGAAAATCCTGAAAGCAGAAACGTTAAGTTGTGCTGTTCTAAGATCCGTCAGACTCTGTCGTTTCTTAGAATCAACGAGATGGAAACGGCAATCATCAATGAAAATGGATTGTCAGATTACCATCAAGAAAACTGGTTTAGACTCGGTGACATCTTCAAGTCATTGGTAGATGATCCGACATCGAACATGCCTCCTCCTACGGAAGACTTCGCTGATGTCGAACTCTCCAAGGACTTTGATAGCAGTCCTGTTGCCGTGTTGTTAAGCTAAAAAATCAACATTATATAAACAACAGTCTTGATTAATATAATTGAGACTGTTGTTAACAATCACAAAAAACAAAAGGAAAAAAGATGGCTAAAAGTGCATCCCAACTCGACGTTAAAACCGTCGCAAAAGAATGGAATAAGTCCAGCTCCAGCATTAAGAAGATCGTGACAGCTCTTGACACGACCGAATCTGCTCTCAAGACCAAGATTAAGAGCAACAAGGAACTCCGTTCCATGTTGAAGAATCTCCGTCCGGACTGGCTCGACATCGATAGCCTCAACAACAAGGACAAGGCAGCTGCAAGGACTCCGGCAGCTGCTCCGGCTAAGAAGGCTGCTGCCGCTCCGAAGGCTGCAACAGTTGTGGAAAAGAAAGAATCTGCAAACCATGTTACCGTAAAGATCAGCCACCCGCACAATCCGAGCGCATCGGCTGAGGAAACAATCGACTTTGATGATGTTAGCGAATTGAAGGCAGGTCTTGAAGCTTTCGCTAGCAAGAACGCTACCTACAAGGTGGAACCGTATGTGAACGGTCGTCCGGTGCTTCTCTCTGGTATTCACAACGGCGACGTTGTCGAATTGAAGCAGAAGGACTCTGGCGCTGCTTGCTAATAAAGCAAAGCAGAAAGTTTGCGGTAGGAATTTCTCCTACCGCTTTATTTTTAACGAGGCAACATTATGGAAATTGACGTTCGACCCCAAATTCTTGAGGGCAAACTAATTATCCCACCAAAAGTCTTGAAGCGTCTTGAAGACATGAAGACGCTCTATGCAGGTTATAACGAATATGCTATGTTCCTTCACGCCGAAGTGGACATGGATAACCTCGAAGTCTTCATTGACGAAGACGAATACAGCATCCCATACCAGACAGTCTCGGGTGCTCATGTCACCATCGAAGACACGACCTTTGAAATCGACCCGGAAACTGGTTACGGAAAGAAGCCGCTTGACAGAACGCTTAACACAGCGGTGCATCGCCATCCTGACGGTTGCTCTGCCTTCTCGTCTGAAGACCAAGAGTACATCAACAGTGTTAACGGTATTTCGTTCCTCTATCAGCAAGGCTATGTTGTGCCGGATGCTGTGATCAACGTTCCGTGGGGCGATAAGATTCTTCCTCTCAAGCTTACGGCGTACGCTGATGTTGACGGTGAACTCATTCCAATTAGCAGAAGACTCCACAAAGTTGTTTACAATTCTTCCATCTATACCGGATCTTCTTATGCCACTGGTACCTATGTGAATGGCAAGTGGATTGCCAAGTATATCTGGGATCAGAAAACCTATCGTATGGTTGCAAACCCGGATTACGAAATGGCTATGAAGGCTAAAGAAGCGGAAGCAGAAGCTAAGAAAGCCGAAGAAGAAAAGCCGACGGAAAAGACCGATTACGATAAGTTGCATGAAGCATGTGACAATATCGAAACGGATCTCGATGTTAATGTCCTTAAGGAACGCATCAAGATTAACGGTTGTGCCATCAGTGCATGGGGCGAAGAAGATATATTCGGAGACGCTCAGGGTTTTCTGTCCCGCCATCAACGGAAGCACAACAAGAAAAACAAGAAGTTGCGAATCAGGGATCGCGGTTTCGCTGGATTCAGAAACTCCTTGGGAGACTCTGTTGGTGGCGTAAGAAAGGGTAAACCTTTCCAAGTTATTCCTAGAGATAATGTCGTCGAGTTTCCGTCCATCACGGCTGATGAATTCGATGAAGAAGTCGCAAGACAAGAAGCCATAGAACGAGAGATCTTTGGCGACATCGATGAAGAACCACTGGACTCCCTCGATTTCATGAGGAAATAGTATGGCAGCAGCTAAATTTGACGAGACAACAGATATTAAGAATCAGATGATTACAAGGTATTACAACCGTAGTACTCTTCTGTTCTCCGAAAACCTGTACATGGTCTCTGCTAAGGACTTGGCTAAAGACCAGACGTTCGAAAATTTTAAGATCAAGCCATTGTTCGTGGGTAAGCTTGATGGCGCAAAGTATGTGATCATCAACTTCGCTGACTTTTCTAAGATCCTTGACAAAGAAGGGTTCAAGAAAGATCTCATGAACAAGGCTCTTCAGAGTGTTAGAGAAGATCCATCTGAAGATGACTATTTCAAGATGCTTTACAGTAACACGTTAAGGCATCTGGCTTATATCGTAATGAACTTCGATATCTCGGTTAGCATCGTTACGAGAGAGTTTATCGAACGCAACATCAATGTGTTCGAACCCGAAGATCGCAAGAAGATCCTTACCAAGATAGGAGGCGACATCTTTGCACAAAGTAATTGATGCCTGGAGACAGGAATTCGGTATTGAAACTCCGTCTGAGGAAATCATCCAGCTGGCAAAAAATAAAATCCAGTTGGCTGAATCTCTCAGCACGGACAAGCTAGTACAAGTAGGTTCAGCTCTCATCAAGCCTGACCTTTCCTGTATTGTCTCTGCGAATCTTTCCAAGTACGCTGATACGTCCTATCCTAAAGGATTCTGGGAAAAGCATGACAGCGATCCCGAGATCTCTAAGACAGGTCTTCGTAAAGGCGACGTGGTGATTCATTCAGAGATCCGCCTTATCATTAACGCAATGAAAAGCGGATTCGTCCATACGGCTGAAGAATGGCGTGAATGCCTTCTCGTTCTCAGTACTTTTCCTTGTGCAAACTGCGTAAGTGCGCTCATGGAATTCACTGATATCGAGTATATGTTCGTTCTGGACAATACCGTAATAGCTTCTCCCGCCAAGCAAGAAAAGGCTAGAGAACTCCTGTCATGGTTCAATACTGCTAAGCAGAGAATCATGCGATTCTAAAAAAAGAAGACCCAGTTGAGAGGGTCTTCTTATTTTTTTTTGTTTACTTGCAGATCGAGTTAAGCTGCCAGTCGATTAGGCAATTCGGATCGACCGTACCCGTCCAGTATAAGCCATCACAGGCAAACATAAATGTTGGTTTGAGGGTACTCATATGGATCTGCATCCAATCGTACTGTTCGTTTCTAAGGAAGCGAGCAATGTCGTTGAGGGTAAATACCGGGAGATTCTTCAATGCCACGAGAGCAATCGTAGTATCTGCGTATTTGCCATCACGAGCCAAGACTTGATGCCAATCTTGAGAAGCAAACTGGCAGAATTCTTCTGCCTGTCCTTTTGCGATGAGAACATATGTGCTCGATCTCTCTGTGCGTATATTCATAGTAGCCTCCTGAGCTTTTATTTGTTAACGCATAGTTTAATATGCAATCGGAACATAGAAAACTACATACAAAAAAAAGTGATGGGATTCGAACCCATGACTGCCGCCCAATGAGGGCGGCTGTTTTACCGCTAAACTACATTAAATAATATACTAACGGAAATAAAAATAATACGTACGGAAGTCGTACGTATTATCATGAGACAACAAGAGTATGGCGGGGGTGAGACTCGAACTCACGACCTCCAGATTATGAGACTGGCAAGCTACCAACTGCGATACCCCGCAGAAACTTTCATTATAAAGTTAGTTCTATTAAGCCATCTTTACACGAATTTCGTATACGATCTGCCGTTGTCAAGGCTCATCAAGTACTTAGTTCTTGATACCACAATGCCTTCCTTAAAGATTTGGTTCCAGTCGTTTCCTACATGAATCCAGCAAGCTTCTGTAGCCGGGTTGAATTCATAGATGACTTGTCCGAAGTGAACCTTACCCGCTTTATCCCATTCGATAATGAGCTTGGCAATATCCTTCAGAGAGAGTGTACAGTTGCTAACCTTGATATCGGCAGCTCCGAGAGTAGGCTTCGTTCCCGGCTGATATCCGCAGAAGTGGTCAGAGTTTGCTGAAGGGTTGTGTCCTGCCTTCTTCAGTCTTTCATAGTCCGCCATTGTGCGAACGCCAGATGAGACAGTGATGGATACAGGTTTGCTGTTCCTTGAGTACTTCTGAAGTCTGTCTCTGACGATCTGAAGATTGTTTGCCAAAAGTTGTAAAAGACTCTTCTGGTAGTCGTTCACTTCTGCTCCCTTAGTGAATTCGCTAAGGTCAAAGTTAGCTGTAAGTTTTGCCATTGTATAATCCTTTCCTATGAACTTCATTCTTTAGTTGGAAAAAATAAACGGCTTCTCACTTGAGAAGCCGTCTGTGTAAACTCTGTTAGAGTTCCTGCTTGCTTTCCTTGAATTCGTAAGTGAACTCAAGAGTCTGACCGAAGCTAGAGTCGATCTTGTCAGTATTATCATCAAAGCTTTCGCAGTCAAAGAACCACTTCTTAGCGACGAGCATAGCAAACTTCATCGTAGAGAGTTTCTGGGCGACAGCCTTTTTCTTGATGGTAATAGCGTTAAAGGCAGATTCAACAGCAGCCTTGTATGCGTCTCCCTTTGCCTTGGAGAGATACTTGCGGTCGATAAATGCCATTACTTCCTGAAGGAATGTTTCAGCAGCAGTCAAAGATTGTTTCTTTTTGAGCTTCTTGTCGATATCTTCGACAGCCGGAATCTTGGAGAATCCAGCGATCTTGGTAACAAACTCTGTGCACATGTAGAAGTCTTCGCTCTTCACAGCTTCCTTAGCCGGGTTATAACCCTTAGCCGTGATACCGAGCGTTGCCAAGTATTCCTTGGCCTTTTCAGAGAGCTTGCTATCCTTGATAAGTTCCTTGTCAATAATGCCGAGCTTCTTCTTGAGGTATCCGAGATACTTCAATTCGAACTTGTATTCTTCGAGTTCGAGAGAGAGCTTGGTCATGGTAGTCTTCTTGCTTGCATAGACCTTGTTGCGGTTCAAAACCGGAACAGATCTGAAGTCGATCTTGCAGAGCATACGATTATCTTCTGTCTTCTTGACGGCTTCCATCTTCACAGCGGAGTCGGAAATCTTCTTGAAAGTTGCTTCGTCGAGAATGACAGGTACGATATCCACATTCACAATACCATCTTTAATAAGCGTATAGTTACGCCATACAGAGGATTCGACTTCTTTAATCTTAAATTCGTTTTGCGGGAGTTCAAGCTTGACGTCAATCTGGAAACGTGCCGAGAGATTTGCTCTGGTTTCGTTCCAAGTGAAGTTATCGATAGAATAACCCTTATCGACCATCGTCATCTTGACCTTGCGTTCTTCAGCAGCCTTAGTGATCTTTTCAATCTGGGCTGCGGTCTTAGCCTTTGCCAAGAGCTCCTTTTCTTCTTCCGTCAATTCGATCTTATCAACGGTCTTGGCAGATGTGCGCTTGTAGGTAAAGTCAGGGCTGCATACACAGATTTCGTTGTTACCGTTCTTGAGATCATCCACAAGGTCAACGATACAGTAAGTATTATCGGGTGCCTGATAGTTGGGATCGATCTCACCACGGGATTCTGCGTGGAATGTAGCAATTGTCACTTCCTGTTGGAAGGAGAAGAGACGAGACTTACCGAAGGCGACAGAGTACATCTGGATGAACTTCTTGTCACCGATTGTAGCAAGGATCTTTTCCACCATACCGTACTGAAGACGGTCGGCACAGATGCTTGCTGCTCCATAGAGCGCACTAGTATCATCCATCGGCTTCTTGGAATTGTCACCGACAACCTTGGAGGAGATGCTGTAGAATGTCTTAATTTCTTCCGGAAGATAGACCTTGTTCTTGTTATCCGGAATGAGGACATGGATTGTTTCACTTGCAGGATCAAGGTAGAAGAGCTGCGGGAGCTTGCGATTGTCAAGGACTTCCTTGTCGAGTTCATAAGCAATGTTCTTGCTCATGTTACGACGCTTGAGAGCCTTTTCAAAGACAGGCACATAGCTATCAAAGTCTTCGGCCTGAATCTTCGTGCCACCGAGGATTGCAGCCATCTGGCTGAGTCTGTCGGAGTCCGCATAGAGACCGTATTCAATGATAGAAGCACTTCCAACCTGAGACTTAATTTCTTCAAGAGCATCGATCACATTGTCAAAGGAAGATTCATTATGACCACCGTCAGAGAGGAACACCCAGTTCCATAGGTTCTTGGTATCGGACGCAAAGATCTTCTTCGTTTCAACAATCGGGTTAACGAAGTCAGTGCAACCCATCGGCTTGAGGAACTTGTCGATTGCGTCATGGAGCATCTTCAGTTCAGTCGGGGTATTGCAATGAACCATTTCCTTAAGCACGAAGCACTGATTTCTTCCTGCGAAAGCGATAATGGTGATGGTGTCCTGATCACCAATGACCGAAGAGATACGATTCTTGAGTTGCTTACGCATAGGCGGAAGCGAATCGTACATGGAGCCGGAAATGTCGCAACAGTAAACGTGGTTTACTGGTGTCGGCTTAGCGACTACTTTCTTCTTGGTGGTATTGTTAACGACATGCTCGGTCAGGTAGAAACGAGTGTCGATCTTAAAGCTTCTGCTAGATAATGCTTTAGACATAATGTATTCCATCGGCTGTTGAATGTGGATCCTGTGTCTCCGCCGATCGAGAGACACTAGGGTATTGCCTTATGGCAAACTTTTGGTTCTCTTCAGTATTTAGTTCGGAACATAGAAGAACAACTTTGAAATGAAAAGGAGTTCTTTATGGAAGGTACTGAAGAACATAGCTACAAAAACTTTGACGCACTTCGTGACCTCGTCAATCTGCTTGAAGATGTACAGCAGCAGTTTAGAATCTGGCACTGGAACACGAAGGACTGGAACCATCTAGCTACCGAAGAGGTGTACACTAGTCTTACGAAGCCGATGGATGGTTTGGCGGAATCTTATAGGGTTCTCTCTGCTAAGGTAATGACACATGAGGGAAAATCCAGTTTCATTCCGGAATTTGATGTAACGAAAGCTAGGCTCGTCATCAATACAACGATCGCCCAGCTTAACAAAACTGCACAAGAGTTCAAGGATGAAGGAATCAATGGCTACATTGGTGACGTCATTCAAACTCTCCGTACTTGTGCTTACAAGCTTATGTAAAGAATATAGTCTGATCAAACGATCAGACTATAATTTTCTTCCGTGTATTCGTATTCTTTCTTGAACAGGATACATCTGGGGTCTTGGTCAGGATGTTCAGACATGAATCCTAGCACTCGTTTAGCTTCATGCTTATGATCATCATCCCCACACGTAAAGTGCATGAGAGGATTGTTATCATTTAGAACATCCGATAGAGCAATGGCTCTCTCCCAGTCGTATCTTTCTACCATACACTTAGGGCAAACCTCATTGAAAGGAATGAAACCTCTTTGTGCGAGCTTAGACCATATTTTCGGTATGGTATAATCACGCTTACAGAACTTGCATTTCCGTATCATGCGAGTTTGAACTCCTTAAGCACAGGCACGACTTTAAGCTTATAACCTTGTTTGATAAGAGCCTGTTCATAGTTGCCATTTTGGATCATTCCATTAGCAAGATCCTTTTCGGCGTACAGATTAGCTTTACGAAGATCATGGGTGAATGTGATTCGCTCTCCTTCTTGGGTAGTGAAGAGCTTGCCACTTTCATCAGCGATAGCGTAAAGATGGTCTGGCAGTTCGATGACGCCATCCATCGCGCCCATATAAATTTTGTTTGTCATTTTTACTCCTTTATGGTTATGAATTTATATCTAATTCATATAGCACCATCTGGTTGGAGTGACTGTTTGTGCAGTAGACATCTGCATGGGCTCATGAATCTTGAATTCCTTGAAAGCTTCGGAGTAATAACCCGGCGCGATTAGAGTTTGTCCACGGGTATTCTTATCATCAGAGACGTATTCAATGATAAGCCAGCGCCCAGCTTGCGGAATGTGGTCAGGACAATTTTTAAACCAGATTTCCTGTTTAGTCCATACGTTCTGTATATTCGGAATTGTTAATGTTTCCATAAAAGCTCCTTTGTGGTTCACATCTGTAAGTTAGCTCGATGAAAAAATAAAGGGCGTGTACATGCCCTTCGTATTAATCTTCATAGTCGTCGCCATCGTCCATGTCAGATTCATCGATTTGAATGTCATGACCAAGGAACATTTTGGCGGCGATCGCAATATCTTCGCTTGCCTTGAGACCAAAGATTCTTCCATCTTTTTCATACTTCAATGGGTTACTACGAACTTCGTCCATAATGAGCTCTTTAATAAACTCTTTGAAGTTCTTGTTCTCATTGCAGTTATCTTTTACTAACTGTGCAAGCGAATTAGCGAATCTCTTTATAGCATTACAGTCGTAAACAATATTTCTGAGCCCTTCAAGAAGATCATTGTCGCCCGAATACGGAGAATGAAGATTCAAGATTACACCGAAGTTCGTTATGAAACCTCTGATGTTATCGCTATGCTCTTCATTGTAATCAACATTTCGCTTTAAGAACTTGAAGTCTCTATGGTCTGTCAGACAAGCGAACAAGGTAGCAAGTCTTCCTATAGTTGGTTCCTTGTCGCCATCAATGGTTATCTCATTAACCGCTGTTCTCAGAGCCTTTTCGGGATCCGTAATCGTTCCAGTGAACTGAATGTACTCATGTACACTATTCTTTACGTATTCGTACTTAATGAATTCTTTATTTTCATTATAGTACTTTAGAAAAGAAATCAGAGAAGTATCGGGGAATGTATCCCAGTGTTTAGGATCCCATGATGACACTACTCTATTGATCTTGACCTTTTCACCACGTTTTGAACCAATGCGAGCATAGATCTCATCCATAGAACTTGTAGTCCACGGATTGATATCGAAGTACGTAATGGTACAATAAACGTTGACGAAGAAAGATTCCACCATGATTCTTCCACACTGTATTTCTATGGAACAATCAACGTCGGTGCTAAAGAATGTCTTAATTCTTGGAACGTTTAGGATAACACTCTTAGCCGTCTGTCTGATAGCTTCATCCTGGCTCTGGTCATACTCGTAACAACCAGCTGGAAGAATCATACTTACAGAGCAATCGATATTGCATTTGCCTTTAGAGAAGAACATATCTACAAGGCACTGCGAGTGTTCTTCGATCAGTTTCTTGAAATCCACTGGAGAGAAAGACGCATTAACCTGTCCTTTGATGTCGGGGATGTTCAGCCAGTCGAAAGTCTTTCCCGGAGAATTCTGAGATAACTCAAGAGAGAAGTCATGGCTGACATTGAGAGTCAGCCCAAGGTTTTCTATTTCAGTGTTTGGGAGCATAGAATCTCATTCCTGTTCCGATTATAGGTTCTTCACTTTCTGAATCATCTTCATCGCCTTCGCCATCACCTTCATCTTCAATATCCTCTGGTTGCAAGTTGCTGAGAAGCATCTTAGCAAGCATACGGATATCGTCAACGCCGTTCATGTCGGCAATGTTATTGACTTCAAGAGCGTATTCATAGGGATTAGCCTTAATACGCTTCTTGAATTCATCGAGAACAAAAGTCTGAAGGTCTGTATGACCAGCTGCTTTCGCTTCCGTGAGCTTCTTGACGAGAGATTCGAAGATGGCCTTAATATCTTCGGTTTGTCTTATCAATGTAAGAGCCATGACTATTGTTTTATCAATAGTGTAAGCATCGCTATGAAGGAAGATGGCAATATTTTCATCGTAGCATGACCTTCCACTTTCAATAAAGTAATCCTTATCAGATCTTTTGTATGCAAGAAGCTTAGAGAACGGGTCTGCCGGACTAACCGTAGCAGCCAAAACCTTCAAAGCACGTTCCAGAGATGGGTCATCCCTAAACAGTGTAGAAGATGTAGCTTCGATGGCGGAATCGATAGACATTTCCGTTTTCTTCTTTAATACAAGAATGAAGCGATTTCTGGATGGTGTACAGATGAAAGTAAAGTTATCCTTGTTCTGCGCATAAAGGTAAGCAACAAACCATACGTGAGCCTTGGGGAAGTTATCCCAGTATGTTATATCGCCGTCATAGTAACTAAACGGATTGGTGTCACTGGAATAGACGATTTCGTCTTCGTATACTTCATTGCGTCTCAGGCTGCTCCTATAATCCTGCTTGCTTAGTTTATTCACAAATTCAGCGAGCGTGCCGTGTTCAAAGAAGTGGCTCACAGATTCCGGATGAGAGAATCCCTTATAAACGTATGTTGCTTTGAGGACAACATATGTCGGCTTGAATTCTATTCCATCTACACGGATAAAGTGAGCAGTCTTGTAATCTTCTTTTTTAACGCCATACGCATTGTTCATGCGAATATTAAAGAATTCCTGAAGAGAATCGTCATAAATGTGATCATTTGTAATACGATTCAAGACAGTTTCGATAGACGTTTGTTTCTCTTGTGGATCACCGGAGACATCAATGTTAATATAGAAGCCCTCCAAGAAAGCATCCTTCGAGTAGCCATCGGGAAAGATGATATTGAGAACGATATCAAATTCGATAATGGGACATTCGCCCTTCTCGGAAGTAACACGAATCTGCTCAAGAAAGTTTGCCATCTTGAGCACATTTTCTTCCGTGAGTTCCGTAACGGTCTTATGTGTGGGAATGGAGCGAGTAATAGAGCTACGCACAGCTGTAACGATATCCTGAGATTTTGTCATGTCAAGCTTGTTCATGTCGGTCTGAAGCTTGCAGTCTAGATAGTAAGTCAATGTAAAGTCATACTTCATATCTGTTACCTTTGGTTAAGTTTAATGAGCATTGTTTTATATATAAGAATAAAGCCATTAACTGTGTTGTGTAAAATAAGCCGTAGAGGACACACCTCTACGGCCTATTAACCACAAAGCGAGAAGGAAACGAACTCGCTCATTTTTAAGTTCGCAACATTCCACGAGGGAAATCATGAATATTATGAACGACTTGGTCTTCAAGTTCTCTGTTTCGCTTCCGTACGAGAATCGTAACAGCAGGAAGCTTACATTCGCCGAAAAGTTAGCTTTTGCGAAGGCCGTCTGGCATAATGACCAACAGCACTACATCAAATTCCAGACTTTTACACAAATCAATCACTCCTTCTCTATCGCAGAAACTATAAGTATGCTGTCTTCCAAGAGTTTCTATGAACCGTTTCAGCGTATCATGCGAGGTGAGGAGTCCGAAATGCCTGTGAAAATTGTCATTTACCTCAACTACGGTTCTGTCGAAAATATCAATGAACCTGACTTTCCAGTAGTTAAAGACTACTCTTATCTGATTCCGGAATTAGAGGAATTCTTTGACACCGAATTTTTCAAGCCAACCGTCTTCGGTAGACCCGTTGAAATTATAGATCGCGACGAGATAAGTTACGGAACAAAGACCAACAATTCGATTCTGTCATTTAAGACAAAGATACGCTTCAAGATAAAGCCAATACCGAAATACAACCAGAATAACGCAAAGAAACGCTTTAGTAAACCGACATTCTTTAATCTTTCCTTTGACTTGAGCAATGATACTCTCCAGAAGATTATGGACAGTATCGAGAATGTCGATATATTCTTCAGAGATTACAGGTATATGGCGCTCCTCAAATCCTGTGATAGAAAGGTTGAGGAGTTCTCTTCTATCAAACATTGGATCGAGCGTGCTGGATACTTCAAGCCAGCTTTAATCGGTGTTGTCTACCATTACGCCAAGCACGATGATCCGTTCCCATTAAAGGTCTATCAAGGAGCGCTCAGCTTTAACGAAGAACTCTCAAACGACCGTGAAAAGAATAGAGAGGCATTCAGTAGATTCTACGATAAAGTAGAAACTGTTAATGCTATGAAAAGCTGTGCTGATGAGTTCTTCGCTGACTATGAAGAAGCGAACGAGAACAAAGAGAAACCACAAACTCTCAAGGACTTCCTTGTCGAATTTCTTGTTAAAAAATTCGATGAGAATCCATTAATGTTCGTAGAGAAATTCGAATCTACGGATCTCAGTGCATATAACGCTTTTCAGCTCGTTCATGACATAAAAAACAAACGCTTAGCTATGTTGGAGGAAGAGGATGGCACTGAAGCTGAATCCTGAAGATATTAGAACACAAATAAACTGCGACTTGAACTATGACAAAGAAACTGGGTTCGTAATCACGAAAAAACCGAAGTCTACTCTCTGGGGTAACAAAGCCAGCTCATATGAAAAGATCCAAGGTGCTCTCAAAAACAACGGTGAGCTTCTTCCTATCTGCAACGCCATACTAAAAGGCGAGGAGATAGTTATAGAAGCCAGAATAAAATTCCTGCTTAGATCTCCAGTAAACATGGAGAAGGAAGATTATTCTAAAATCATCAACGAAAGGAGGAAAACTATCGTCTATTCCATAATGGATGCCGTTACAGTTACTCTGTTCGGAACGAGGGCTACCAATGCTTACTTTGAGGACGTTCCGGAATTTGTTGCTACGGATGGCGCGATCTACTGGTACTGGGAGACGACGATTACCCTGTCTCTATGGTTCAAAGCCAGAGTTATTCCGACCGATGAACAAATAATGAGACGCTATATAACTAAGGTTATAAACATCAGAAATGCCAGCAGAGAAGAAATAGAAGGATACATACTAAGACAAGACAAGCTGAAAGCCGAAACGTTTAACTTCGGTAACTCCAACACGGTTCAATCTACAACAGAAACAGTCATAGTATACAGATATGGCGACAAGAGGCGAGAAGACTTCGATCTTATCGTCGAATACGTAAAGAAGAATCTAGATCCTGCCAAGGCTACTTCCATCGCTTCGTTTGTTTCTATGCTCCGTGGCGAACCTAAGACTTACAGACAAGCCGACTATGCCCATGTTAGTAAGGAAGACGACGATAATTTTCTTCAGGTCTTTACCGACGTCTGTACCTTCAATAAGACAGAGAATGAGGGTATGATACGAGAATTTGAGTATCTGAAGAAATACACAGATGACTACAAGAAACGAAATCCAAAGTTTTCTTCCTATGTCTCAGTTCTTTGGGGAACGGCTGCAAAAATGCTGCTCGACTTGGTATACAGCAATCCCCTCTATGTCAAGTCTCTTATTCCTCCTAATGAAAAGATAAGCTGTATTCAAACGGCTATGCTTCGCAAGGTTGTTCTAGAACGTCTGTCAGACGTAGAAGACGAATAGAAAAAAAAAAGAAACGGTTGTATAGACCGTTTCCTTTTTTTTGTTAGATTTCTGAAGTCAAGAAGCTATTAATAACTTCATCAAGATCATTACGAACCCTTCTATACGCAAGGGGATTGGGTTTGACGAATTTCTCAATGAATCTATCGCCCTTCGCCTTGTGTACATGATTGTGATTGCCGAATACATATTCGGAGTTCTGCCAGAAGAGGGATGCTATCTTGAGGGAATCTAGCACTTCGGAAGGCAGTGATCTCGCCATGTCTTCAAGTATCAGATCATTAACATCCACAGAAGCAACTGCAACTTCTAGAGGAGAAGCATCCCATATTCTCTTATCTAGGTTATCTTTGAGAAAATTAATGGGCGCTCTGTCTCTTATATCTTTGAATACATAACAGATATCCATGCCTATGGAAGCCGAAACAAGATTGAAATCCGGAAAGAGCTTGCATGTCTCTCTAACCTTGGCTCTCATGTTGTAGAAGTCACGAAGCGTTATTGCCAAGCTTATTGCGTTAGTCATTTCTTGTTGTTTGTCTAATCCGAGTTCCTTGGACTTCTTGGTGTAATAGTCAATGGTAGCAAGACAGCTAAGACCGGGGCTACTGTTGAGGATAGAGCGAATGATATAGGTCTTCTTGCCATCTGGTGTTCTGCCGTTTTCTTCCATACGGATACAGAAACCGCATTCAGTCTCGAATTCGAGGAGGTCAATGATCTTCTCATTATCCGGAGCGAACACACGGTCTTCGTATTCTTCTACCGGGATAAAGTCATACAGTTTACCGGGATTGTCCTCATCTTCAAGGACAAACGTTCTTGCCATATACGAGTATCTTTGAGAATACTTGTTAGCGGCAGGAAAATAGACGCACCTGTCCTTTTTATTCGGCGGTCTCTTAGTTACTGCCGTTCTGATCATCGTCTTCCTCATTGTGAACGTTGATGAGTTCCTGTATGGTGTAGTCTTCGTTACCCTTCAACTCGATGGTTCGATAGTCCGTTCCGTCAGTATAGGTATGTCTAGATATAGTGACCTTCCCTACAAACTTCTTGAGGATGAACCAATCTTCGCATCTTGTCTTACGGAACTTCTTAGACTTCTTGTTATCAATATCAACGGCATCGGAGTTCATAGCAAGAACACCCATGATACCGCCGTCAAAGAACAAGCTTCCTCGGAAGACTCTATCTAGGCCTTGGCAGACCATTGCGTTATACTCATTCACGATAGTACCAAAGACTGCAAAGTCCTTTCCAACCAGAGACATCCCGACGGACTCATCAAGGACGTTGATGATTTCGCTTCTAAGGATATCGCACTGAATCGGATCACAGATCATCACGTCCGTCGGTTCTGTGAATTCAAGAACGATCGGATTGTCAATTTCGCTCTTGCGGATGACCATTTCGAGAACTCTAGCCCAGTACGCACGAACATTGCGCCAGAAGTAGAATTCCTTTGTGTCATTTCTCCAGTTGTCAAAGTAATCGCACATGAACTCAAGAGCTGTGTTCTCTCTTTCACGGATAGAAAGAGGATCCATTGTAAGATGGTATTCCTGAAGGATACCATCTTTTCTGTCCATGATTTCTTGTCGTCTCTTTTCGTATGCCAGAGCCTTCTCAGGCGGGCATGACGGTATTGTTCCTTCCATACTTTCTCCGGGAATAAAATGAAGGAGTAGACCGAAGTCTACTCCTGTTTTACGAGGTATACATTAAAGAATCAAGAATGTACGAAGCAAGTGTCCAAAGCGTTCTGCCTGTGTTCTCTTTTCTTCGGCTCTTTGGCGAGCAGCAAGAATGAAACGCTTTTCTTCATCGGTCAATTTGATTTCCTGTGGTTCCATCTGATGCACGAACAGCTTTCCTGCAAGCTTGTCCGGCACATCGAAGAATACACGGAACGGCTGACCGCCAGTAGTCATAAATTCCAAGGGTTTCTTTTCCTTGTTGAGAGCTTCCTTTTCGGCTTTCTTCTTAGCCAAAGCAGCTTCTCGTTCATCTTTGTCCTTTCTGAACTTATCGCAGAGCTTGGAAACAAGCTGTTCATCAGACAAACCGTCAGGGCACTTCGTTCCGAAGATCTTGAAGCGGTGTCTGAGAGTACTCAGAACATTCTCAGCAAAGTTGAGTTTCTCAGTATGTTCGTCGTCATTTGTGTAACGAAGATAGACAAGCGGAATACACTTGGTTGTTCCGTTATATTCTACGTTCTTTACTACGATAAGAGCAGGAGTACCTTCGAGGGTACCGTTAGCCAAATCATAAATCATCATCTGCTTCCTTGTTTTTGATGTTGTATCTTAAATCCGGTAAATCTTTGTTTAGGTGCTTCTTGACACATTCGACACAGCATGGCTTGTATCTCAATGGACTGCGGTTGCAACGCCAACATGTGCTCAGCATCTCATTTACTATTTTGTTGTAACGAGTGGTCTTGTAATAGTCCACGGTCTTCTCATGAACCTTACCATCGTTAGCACCATAGTATAATGGATCGAGGGGCATTGCTCTTTTTAAATCACTTACTGTCTCGTTGTTCATAGCACCTCTTCTACACTTTGTATAATGTAGTCCTCTGTCTCAACTTCGGACATAGCTTCTCTAATCGCGTCTATGGTTAGAGTTTCAGTCCATCCTTCATAAGCCAGAGTATAATCTTCGGCATGAAAAATCTTAAGGGTGAATGTTTCGTGCTCGACATTCCAGTCAACGGCGTAAAAATATTTTCTCATATGTATACCTCGAAATATTTGCGCCATTTCTTTATATGTTGTTCTGATTTTCCTTAGAGACTTTCTGCTTCTCTAGGAAATCAGCCCTGTAACCCTTGATGGCATTCTTGCGCTCATCTGTCCACCAAGTAGCTTTACTATTGTTTAATGCTTCAATGAACTTAGGATCTCTCCTTCGTACACGCATCCTTTCAGAATTTGCCTTAGCAAAGGATGGATCCTGATGTTGGGCAATCATTTTGCATGTCATAGAGCAATAGATGGTGTACCCGGTTCCGATAGACTTGAACTGTGCAGGTTTGCCACAGACAGGGCAGATTCCTTCCGATCTACGGATAAGGAACTTGTCATAGTATTCCTTTGGAGTCATTCCATGGGAGTGGCAGTGATTAGCCAATGACCGAGCACTTTTAAATATCTTTTTGCAGATTTGACACTGAAATGCTGCCATGATGTAATGTCCTCTTTTCAAAAGTTTCTAGAATGTACGCTGTGGTAGTGTAGATGCCTTCACAAGATGCTGAAGCAGAGAAGATTGGCTTGAAGATAGTCCACTTTGCGGACTTCTCCGTACCGACGTGACAAAGGAAGATATTTCCATCCGGTGTCTTTATCTTGACAAGTGTATTAGACATAAGACACTTGAGGGTGTTTTCGATAGAAGGATCTTCGAGTTTCTCGTATGCACTAAGAAGACCAAGATGATCTCCGAATTGCATTTTCTCTGTGTTGAGGAATTCGTAACCATTCATCGACAGAGCGAAGTTGCGAAGGAGCGATCCATTTTCCTTTACACCGAACTTGTACTCAAGCTTCAGCTTACTGCCAAAGTTGGCATAGTAGGTGTTGATATTGTTCACGAGATTGAAGAGCTTAGTCTCATTGTCTCTAACAAAGGCTTGAGCACCGATGAGTTTCTTCTTCAAGTTGTTGTTCTTGTAATACCCGGTGAAAGTCTTAGTCTCGTAGCCAAGCCTATACTCCACCTTGTATTCATCGTTCTCAATCCAAAAATTCTGAATGAAGTCCTGGAATCTCTGCTTGATGTTCATTGCTTTTACTAGGATAGATTTACCCTCAAAGACACTAATGCGCTTAAGATCTTTGGGAGCTTCGAAAGCGCATTCCGTAATAGCCATAGCGTATGGCTTATCCTCACCGTATCTTATCCACAGATGAACATAGAATCGGTATGGGTCATAGTGCTGGTAAAGCCTCATGACAACATGAGCTTCGCGAATATCCCCGCTGTACATGACGCCTTCTGTAGCATCGTTGGAGCTAAAATAGCAGAGAAGATTGTCAAGGTTGTCCTGATCACGGAAAGCGTTAACAATCTTTCGCACATTCGTTTGGAAATACTTCCATCGGCGATGAGGCCCAAAGACTGACCAGTCCAAGAGCCAAGCAATCCATTTAAGCAATCTTTTCATAGTCATACTCCTCAGTTTCGTCAACGAGAGGTTCATTCAGCCCTATGAGTTCGCTTTCGGAAAGACCATACTGCAAAAGACGATCTTCAAGCTTACGATAGCGAACATTGTCAGCAATATCATTACTGCCACGACCGTTCCTATAGTTTTCATGTACTTCTCGAATGATTTGGTTGTTAAGGGTGTTCAGTTCAGCTGCGACGCTTTCGTCGACACTATTGTAGAAGCAAGCTCTGAAGTAGTTCTTGTAATGACCCTTACCCGGTTCCTCGGAGAGTCTGGATACAAGATCCGCTATTCCAGAATTGACATCATTGAGCACTTCCTTAGAGTCACCTCTAAGCTTGAAGTTGTGTTGAGCAGCAGTGAAGTAATTGGCTCCCTGTGTTTCAACATTGGTAAGGAAGAAGCTCTTTTCTGTCTGTGCTTTCTTCAAGTCACGCATAGTATGAACTTTGTGTTCTTTGCAGATTGCTTGTATACGGTTTACACCGATCTTTGCAGTATTCTTGCCGTTCGCAAGTTCTATCTTAGCTTCCTTGAGTTCAGTGATGATATCCTTCTCAGACTTCGTTCTATACAGAAGCTTGTTAGAACCCTGACGAATGATTCCGCGATCGCAGAGTTCGGCAAATAACATTCCGTTATAGACTCCATTGTTGAGAGAAAGATCAATCTCTTTATTCACGAATGTCTTTCTAGTCACCATCTTGGGAGAAGCATCTTTCTCCACATTTTTTAGTTCTAAAATTTCTTCGTGTTGTTCTCTCTCGGCAATTTCTCTATTAAATCTGTAGAAATTTAGTTCTTCTACATTTCCTTTGAGCAGACCGAAGACGAACTCAGGTACAACAAGCCTACGGAAGCCTTCATAGGCACGATAGACATTGTTGATAAAAGCAACAGTAAGGAAAAAGAGATTCTTGTTAGAGATCTCGGCTCCTTCAGCTTCAATAGCAAAACTGATATTCTTCACCATGAGCTTAAGCGAAGTACGGATTTCCTTAAGAATGTAAGTGTAATCCGTCTTGTAGATGGTTGTATAACCGAACTTCGTTGAAGCAATATCCAGTCTCTCAGAGAGTCTGTCATAGAGGGCCTTACAACGGCGAAGAGTATCAAAGCGACCCTGCTCGTCATCGTAGGTTACAAACTTGGTGGACAGGTTGAGAGCGAACTGGTTGGTGGTCTTGTAGCGAGCCAAAGCTGCACAAAGCTGAATAAGTGGATCATCACGGTCAATGATAATATCGGAATTGACCATATCGTAATCCGGAATTTCGTTCATGACCTTGAGCTGAATTCTTCTGTCATAGACAACTGGCGTGAAAGTATCATCATATCTCTTTTCACCTGCAATTTCACGCATGATTTCACGGTCATTGGTTTCAATCTTCTTTACGAATTCACGGAAGAAAGTGTTTCCTCTAGTGTCATGTCTCTTCTTGGCAAATTCAATACGCATGTTTACTCCGGGTGTGGTTCATTTTTAAGTTCGCAAATATAGGCCAATGAAGAGGAAAGAGAATCCGTTGAGACGATTCTCAACGGATATAAAATTACAAGTGATTCGTAGGACGCTGTGGATGGATCTGATTAGAAACAGCTTCTCTAGCCACCTTTCTAACATGAGCTTTTCTTGTGCTCTTGGCTAGTTGCCCACGAATCTTGACAGTCATTTTCCCTGTCTTTCTGTCTTTGCTCACCCTGAAGCCGGTCTTCTTCTGAAGCTCCTTCACTTGCTTCATGGCTTCATCGTACTCCGCTTTCTTTTTCGTAAAGGGAGCGAATTTGGAGATAAGCACAGGTAGTCTCGCCTTTCCCTTAGACAGCTCTTTCAATGCTTTCTTAAAGTGATACTTGTTCTCCTGAAGCCAGTAGGCTACAAACATGATAGACTTTTCAAAACCGAACAAGGCATCTGGGTTCCTAACTTCAGGTGCCTTCTGCCAGAATATAGCAGGGAATCTCTGCTCTAACCAAGGGATTGTCATCCCTTTCTGCTTGGCTACATATGCGTATGTAAAAGCGAATGAAGGAATGTTAGACATCACTCTCACTTCGCTTTCCAAGATAGAGTTCGAGTTGTCTTCCGGGCCGGGGATGATTTCTAAGACAGTATCGTAGTATAACTTTACCTTTTGATAGAACTTCTCAGACATCACTCTGAAGAAGAGGATCCAGCCATCACCGCTAGGCCTGTCATAGACAGTTAACTCGAATCCGCCGATACCCTGCTGAAGAGCCATTCTACGCTTCAGGTCGTTGATGATTGTATAACGAGCTGCGACGTTTCCTGATCCCTTTCCGACAGGGTTGTTGAGTAAGTCTTTGAAGTTCATGGTAAAATCTCCTAGTACGCTTTCTGTAAGGTGAGAGCCAGATAGACGGCGATAGCACGTTCTATGTTGAGTTTCGTTGCTGCTCTCGTAGATGTTCTATACGTATCAGAAGATGAGTTTGCCATTCTTCCAATACTGTCGAACAGTTTCTTAAACACAATATCTTTGTTCGTCTTCTTCACCAATGTCTTCGATACGAGAATACCGAAACCCTTAGCCTTGATGAACCTAAGCTCAAAGTCCTTCAGACTTCTAGAGAAGTAGTCGAGACAGCAGATAACGAACTCCTTGGCATCCTGAACATTGTTCATCTTGATGCGCTCCATCATCCCATGAACACCCTTGTCAGATATACCGATAATCATAGAAGCCGTTAGCTTACAAAGAACTGGGTCAATCTCATTACGAATGAAGAACATTTCAAACTTGGAAGCAGCCTTCTGGATAGTACCGGAGGATGTCTCAATGTCCTTTGTGTACTCTTCGCCTTCTTCATCAACAGCGTTAGAGCTGACAGCATTGAAGTAGTTACCTGCCTCGAAGTTATCGTAGTATACATGAGCGATGTTCTGGATAGAGAGGTTCAGCTTGTTTCTAGAAGCAGACGGGTATAACCAGATATCCGGATCCTTAGACTTCACAAGGAAACTGCCGTTCTTCTTCATCATAGCATCAGAGCAATAGATAAGAAGCTTGAAAACACTGCCAAGCTTTCGGAGAAGGAACTTCTCGGAAATGTTGTTGACGGTATACACCATCACTTCTTCCTTAATGCCATTCTCGAAGTACTTGCTGATCATCTTCTCATAGAGCCAGCAAAAATAAAAGACAGATACAAGGTTAGCTGTCTTCAAGTCCTTAGCTAGAAGCAACTGGCGGATAATCATTGTACAACCGAGATACATAGGGGCCTTGTACATAGCCATACCAGCTTTCACGTTCTTCTCGGTAGTATTCTGGATAGCTACAGCGATATCGTCCTTGTTGGTTCCGCAAAGCTCAAAGAACTCATCTTGGTCTTTCACTGTGATGAGAGCTTTCGGATACTCCATGTACGGCTTAGAGAGAATTTCACTATTAAGCGAAATTCTGTTCTTGATAAACGCTTGGATCTTAGAAATCTGACCGGGCTTCTTGATTGCTCTTGTAATAGACGGGGCAAGCTTGATAAATTCTGCACTATCAGCCATAGCTGTATCTCCTTATTCATAGAGGAGTTTTGTATGATTTATTTTCTGTTTCTTTATAAGAAAAGAAAAAATAAAGCGGATTTCTCCGCTTTACATCTGTCTGTTGCTTATACGCCGACTCTTGATGCTTATCTGGTCAGCTGGTACTCCGAAGTCATGGCCCTTAGAATTTCGTACTATCGTCACTCTGTAATTCAGAATCTTAGGATACTCAAGTTCACGAATGTCCTTAAGTATATAACTATCTTCCACATCGTTATCTGCAAAGATTGCGATGCTTTGATCCAAGTATCCGAGTTCAGTGAAGAAGTCGATAATTTTAGCCGGACTCTTTCCCAAGCACGCTGCAAGCAGATGGCCTTCGCGGATAGAAGGAAACTTGTTCCATATCCCGATCAGGTCAAAGATACCTTCAGCGATGACCAAATTTATTTTTGTTTCTTTTAAGTCTAGTTTCTTTTTGAAACAGTAGAGACGTTCCTTGTTCTTCCGAAATCGAACCTCTTGATATCTTCCAAGCAATTCTTCGTCTCTAATATTCCTGCAGATTAGTCCATTACAACCGGAATCAGAGAATGCCACATAGTCATCAGCGATAACTGATAGGTCTTCCTTCTTCCTAGGTAAAGACGAGATACGGTTCGCCTTCCAGAACCTTCTGAGATCGGGTACAACCGCAAATCTCTTCAGGTCTTCATCAGTGAATTCCGTATTGAAACGTCTAAAGACATACTGGATCTGTTCGGAACTTTTGTCGGTATCATTCAAAGGAGGCACAGTCAACTGGGATGACAATCCTCGTACAATACTCTGAATGTTCTTAGCGCGGTTGGCAGCATGTTCTCCAGCCGTTGCCTTGACAGCTTGTCTGTTCTCCTGTAAAGCCGATTCAAGCTCCGGTGTGATTTCCACTCCGAAGGTCTTTAAGAAATCGGCATTCACTGCTCCAGACCAGTTGCACCTGAAACACTTGTAAAGGAACGGATAACTTCTTGTGATGGAAAGATGTCCGTGATCAAGTTTTTCAGAGTCGCCACATTCAGGGCATCGTATGAGACGGTTTCGCTCGCCGTTTGAGAGCTGAGTCCAACCGTCGTACGCATCGAGCAAAGCTTTCTCGATTATGTGCATAGTTCTCCTTAGACGAGGAGTTTGATAAACAACAAGAGGTTCTGTTCGAGAATCTCAAGATTGATTTCTACTTCTTCCCCGTCCGAATCAACATAAGATGATCTAAACGCCAGCTCGAAGGTTCTAATAATAGGATTCGCTGTATCTGCTCTATCCCCGATGATCTTCCCAACCTGAGAGACTACTTCCTTATAACGCTTTTCTTCCTTGATGGTCGTAAGGCGTTTCTCCAGAGCTTTCTCTCTTGATACAGTAAGCGGCAGCCTATCTTCCAACGGTTCTGCATACATCAACTTCGACAATTCCGTCAGATGATACTTTTCCAGAATGGTGATAATCAAGCTCATGATATAGGAGTACTTCTCCGTAGTCAACGAGCTAATAATTTCCATTGATGAAATGAACTTCGACAGAATAGAGAACAGAATGATGTTTCTCTCGTCAGACGGCTTGAATTCCTGAATCGGCTCTGCCAGATCCACCTTGTAAGTATTCTTGATACGGACGATGGCATCATCGATCGCGAAATCTTGAATCGCAAGGAGGAACTCATCATGCTCACTATAGTTGCCGTTCTTATCGAAGACAGATGCACTGTCTGCTTCAAGCAAGCTGTTAAAGGAACTGTATTCCTTCGGAAGCTTACTACGGAAGCTGAACGAGAGCTGTCTCTTCAAGACGACATACAAGAATGTAAGCACGTTTTCTGTCAGTTTCAATTTCGGAATGATATCCGTGATGACCCTACTGTAAATGGCGTGAATCTGCTGAGACTGACTCAGACCGACATTACTAAGATAGCTCCAGATGAGCATATCCGTGTATTCAGTCGAAGACACTCTAGCGGATACAAGCCTGTGCAACTTGTTTTCAAGTTTCACTGGGCGATCGTAGCATTCTACGCTAATCCTCTTTAAAATCTTCAAGAAGAACTCTGCAAGACATTCTCCGCAATCTCCGAGTTTTTCATTCTCGCCGTAAATCCCCAGAATAATGGGTGAGATAAAGCGATACAGATATGCGGCTGTCAATAGACCGATGATATGGTCTCTATGCCAGATGAGTTCTTCATTAGGCGTTGTGATACGAGTTTCAATCTCGTAATGTTCATCGCAATACTTGTACACCACCTTAATGAGTGGATCTATGATAAGCCCTAGAGATTCTTCTAGGGATACAAGCGAGATGATTTGATGGTTGACACTTTGGTTAAGCAAGTTTCCGATAGTCAAGAGAACTTCGACGTCGTCTACTTCGTCAATACTCAGGATCTCAGACCATGTTTCCGCAATATCGGCACATTGGTTACTGTAAACCCTTTTCTTGTTGAAAGTTAGAGTCTCAATCTCCTTATTCTCGATTCCGGTGATCGCACACAATCCAGACAGCTTTAGCCCAGACGATGTACCATTGATAACCAGACTAACTTGTTCTTGGTCTTCCATGTTTTCTCCTTATGAGGTTCCAACCTTAATATACAATTCTCAATGGTTCTTTCTTTAGTTTAGAAAATTGCAATTATAAGTTATTATAATAAACTTATAGAAAAAAAAATGAAGATACTTAAAGACAGTTTAAGAGATAACTTTTAAAATGAGAAGAAAAATCTTTTAATAGATTTTTCTTTTCTTCTTTGCTTCTTTCTTCTTTTCTTTTATAAACCTACAAAAAAGAAAAGAGCAGACAATCACACCATTCGGCAATGATCATCTGCTCCCCTCTTAACGGAAGAAGTTTATTTTGCAATTGCGAAATTGCCGTTTACTTCCCAACGACGATTCCACATTCCTGCAACCCTCTTCAACTCGTTCACTGCAGCAACGAAATAATCCGGCTTGGTATAAATAACGGCGCGGATCACTCCATCAACTTCGCGTTCCTCATAACGAAGAACGGAAGCATTCTCGTCTTTGAGAATCTTCACTTGACGGACACCAGCGGACTGGCTGAAGAGAGAAACGAACACGGCTTCACGAATTTCTTCACGAATAGCATTGGCGTGTGCGACGATTTCTTCAAGGGTGTTAAACTGTGCCATAATATAGCCTCCTGAGCTTGGCAAGGTTAAGATAGAACTATACACTCGTATCAGTCCTATTGATTTTGTCATGAATTATTAAACTATCAAGTCTCAGAATTTTACGGTACTTAGAAATTCCGAAATGTACAGAACTGAAAAATGTCAACAACCACAAAGGAGACAACATGATTATTTCTATCTTCGGTTCCACAGAGTTTGGAAAAATCCTTAAGGATGTCCAAATCGGTATCTTTAGACTCTTAGGCGACGGTTATGTTTCCAGTGAAGAAGCGGACTGGCTCAACAGAACATCCTTCCAGAAGGTGTCTGAACGCTGTAGAGAATTTTTGAACAATCTATCCGAAAGCGACTTTATCCCGAAAGGAAATGGTAGTTACGACTTCCCGCCATGCCGATTGCCAAAGATTGACAAGTACGTCATGTACGCCAAGGCAGAAATCTGCATGGGTCTTGCCATGATGAATGTTCTTTTCCAGTCCAAGTTTGACCAGAACCTTATCGTCGGTTCTGAAATCAAGGATTACAACGTAAGCACAAAGGCTGTCATTGACAAGGTAACAGATGAAAAGTGGCTTGAAGAACATCTTAAGGGTGCTTATCGCCGTTATCAGGATGAACGCTTAGAAAAGGCGAGATACTATAGAGACATGCACTATGCTTACACAGCTGCTTCCGAGTATCTTGCTGATATCGTAGAAACAGTTGAATCTCCAGAAGTATCCAAACCCGGTAAGCTCTTTGACCGTATCTTTAAGAAGAGCGAACACTGGAGATACATCCGTCTTCACGGTGTCCTTAAGCTTGCCGAAGATGCTGTTGAGAAACTCTGTCTTGGTGCGTTTATCCATGACTCGGAATTTCGTTGGAATCTTAGAGCAAAGACTTTTAGAAAGCTCGGTAAGAGGAAGAAAGTGGAGCTTGACAGCTATGCAGGAATGACACTTCTTCTTGTTGAACGTATGCTTGGAGCGAATGATGGTTTTCATTGTTCTGAAATAGGATACTTCGATCTCTTTGATGTAGACAACAGGAAGGAAGTATTAAAGAAGCTTGACTTCCTCTCTTCAACCGTTGATGTACCGGGATTCGAAGGTCTTATCACCAAGGAAAAGAACTAAATTTTGATACCTAACTAAAGGAGTAAATATGACGAATGAACGTGATCCGTGGGAAGGAATTCGCGGAGAAAGCAAAGAATACAAGCCGATGTTTAACTCATACCAGAATCTTCCGCTTACGGAAATCCTGTCTGAAATCGCTAATATCATTGGCAAATCCTTTGGCCCGAAGGGTTCTACCACTATCATTGAAGATGTCCAGCTTCGCCATAAGGTAAGCAAGGACGGTTACACCATTCTCAGATCTCTCACTTCTCCGAATGACCTTGAACGAGTGGTCTTGGAATTCGTTAAGCGTTCTAGCTTGCGTCTCGTCCGTACTGTCGGTGATGGTTCTACCTCTGCCGTAATCTGCGCATCCGAAATTGCTAACAATCTCAAGAAGTTCCTTGAAGAATTCCCATACCTTTATCGTGGCGATATCGTCCGTATGCTTGAAGCTATCTCCAAGCAAATTCAGGGCGAAATCAAGAAGGAAACATACTTCGTTGATGAAGCTAAGGAAGAAGACTGGAACAAGATTCGTAATGTCGCTATCACTTCTACGAACAACAATGTGGAAGCTGCTGATCTCATTACGGAAGTCTACAAGAAAGTGGGCAAGTTCGGTGTTGTGAATATTCAGCGTGGCGACCGTCCGAACACTGTTGTTGACTACAAGAGTGGTTTCGAAATGTATCGTGGATACGTCGATGACTGCTTCTGCAATGTTAAGAATGATGACAAGAAGTACGTTGAACTGACGAATACCTATATTCTCATGTATGACGGTGTTCTTGGAACGACGGAAATCAAGAACCTTGCAGATATCATTAATGCTATCGTTGGCGACATTGGCGGTTCTCTTCTCGTCATTGCTAACAACTATACGCCGGATGTTATCCAGTTCGCTAAGGAAAACATCATCCGTTCGAAGAACAAGATGCCCATTTGCTTATGCTCTCATGCTACAAGCTCTTCTCAGGGTAAGCTCCATTTCAGCGACATTGCGACATACACCGATTCTCATCCGATTGAATACTTGACCAAGGTGGAAAACCTTGACAAGACTGTGTTTGATCGCGGAATGATCGATACGACTCGTCTCATGTATCGTCTTGGGTTCGCAAAGCGTGTCGTTGTAACGGACATGTCTGCTACGTTCTTTGAAGGTCGTGGCGTTGGTACGAAGGAATACTCTGAACTCAAGCAGATGCTCCTTGAAAAGATCGAAAAGCTCTCTAACGAATCTGGCCATATCGACTTTGATTCTGAGCTTGGCGCTCTCAAGGTTCGCTTCGGTCGTCTCTGTGCTTACTCTGCTGTGATTACCGTTGGTGGCCCGTCTCAAGCTGCTATCGGCTCGTTCGCAGATCTCATGGAAGACGCTGTGTTGTCCTGCAAGTCTGCTCTCCAGTTCGGTGTAGTAGCAGCAGGTAACTCCATTGTTCCGATTATTCTGTCGGACGAAGCTCGTAAGAAGGCTATCGCAGAAGCAGCTCTTGATTCTGTCGAAGGCTCTCCGCTTATCTTGGATGTGGTGGAAAAGCTTGTCGAAATCATCCGTACGGCTTTCGTCAAAGTATTTGCACGTTGCTCTATGCTTGATACGAAGCAAGTAGAAGATCTATTCAAGAATCGTCAGATTATGAATATCCGCAAGGGCAACATTGACAGTATCGAAACTACAGAAGTTCTGAACTCCGCAAGAACGGATAAGGAAATCATTTCCGAAGCTCTGTCTATGGTGTCTATTATCGTTACATCCAATGGCTTCCTCTTCTGTCCTAGACTCAGCTAGGCAAAAAGATGATAGTATATAAAGCCATGTAATTATGATTATAAAACAATCATAATGATGTATACCTGATGTTGTGTAGGAGGGAAGCACCGCTTCCCTCCTTTCAACAGTTTCTATGATCCTTTTAGGCGGTCTGCACAGTTTCATTTGTTCTGTGCCTGGTACAGTCATACCAGTCTCCTTGACTGCCAAAGGAGTTCCCGATGTGGATCTTGGCTCATGTCGGGAATTCCTTAAGTTTAACACTTTGCTACAACACGGCAAAGATCACACGAGGTTGGCTCCACACACCAACCTTTCCTGCTACTTGCCTCCCTGCCTGTAGCGGGAAGAATTTTACCTCCTGAGACAATATTCTTCGCTGGTCGTAATTTACATTCCGTAATTCGCACGGCTGTGAAGAATGTTGATGGTTAAGGCTCTCTCCCCTTGATTAGCCATTGGGGGAGAGAGTTGAATTTGGGGCCATCGGCTGATCTGACGTCTACAGTGATGTCGTAAAAAGAAAAGCGATGTCTCGTTGCGGCCTAGGAAACGCTTCGAGAGGGACGGCAAAATGCCTGATCTTCGGATTGGGAAGTACGTACTATGGCAGTCCTGCCCAGAATTTTGCTCATCCGACTTGTTTACTAGGGTAAATCCTACATCCGAGTGCATAACTTGGTCAATCTTCTAAGCTGCTAGGTTCCTAAGTAAACAGCGGTCTTATTAGCAGGTAAATCCTACAACGCTTTGTGCTTTTAGCAAGCCGTAGACATACGCAAAGCCCTAGGTTCTGCTAATAGGATTTTTCGGCTGGCGATCTAATTGATCTTGTTCGTTCAGAACAACAACTCCATACCGCCCTGTCAAAGTACGCTGACAGGGCATTTTTGAATTTCTGTGCCTCACTGGACGGTTGCTCATACGTCCGGTAGTTTATAGGTTCTCTCCCCTAATGTACGCTAGGGGAGTTTTTTGAGTTTACCCATATTACTGTATGAAAATACTAGATACGGCAATGTACGCTGCCGTATTCCTTTATCCTCTTAACTTAAAGATGAGACTGGCCCTGATAGCTCAGATGGATAGAGCAACTGCCTTTTATTTTTGGAGCCTTTATGTGGAATATTAGGAAGAAAATATCGAAGGGAGAATACGATTATGCCCTTGTCCCGGAACATCCTTTCGCAACAAAGCTTGGATATGTTTTCATGCACCGAGTTGTGATGGAGAATTTTCTAGGACGTCTTCTTGATAAGAATGAAGTTGTACACCACAAGAACGAGAACAAAAAGGATAACAGAATAGAGAACCTTCAGGTAATGACAAACGAGGAACATGTTAGGTACCATATGCAAAAGCGTGGTATCACTATGGTTGATTTGATTTGTCCTTGCTGTAATAAAAGATTTACCAGAAGAAAAAGAGAAACTTTCTTGGTAAAGAAGGGAAAATTCTCGTATACCTGCTGTTCAAGATCATGCAATGGAAAATTTGCAAGAGAAATACAGCTTCATGGTTTAACACAGAAAGTGCAGGATGCTATATCGGTGAACATCGTAAGAATATACCAAAAGTCTATTCTCGACAACGCCGAGGTAACTGTCGATATACAGGAACCGTAGAGACCATACGCATCCAGCCTGAAATGGCTAAGACATGGCCCAGACTGCAACAGCAATGGCTATAGAAATATAGTGCAGCAAGCTAAGCAGTAGGTCGAAGGTTCGAATCCTTCTCAGGGTACTCATTTTTTTCTAACCAAAGAGGATCAATATGGCACTTACAGCAACCCAAAAGCCGATCACCATTGAATGCGTCAAGTGGAATGGAACCAACTTCGACGAAATCAAAGCTTTCTGCCCGACAGCCTTTATGGACGGCGAAATTCTTACGATCCCGACTCTCGAAGGGAACCATCAGGCCATCCTTGGCAGCTACATCATCAAGGGTGCGAAGGGCGAATTCTACCCGTGCGAAGGCAATATCTTCTGTCAGTCCTACGATATCGTAAGCGCAGAAGCGGATACTATGGAAAGCCTCGAAGCCATGCACGGTTTTGATTGGGCTATTCAGCAACTCAAGGCAGGACGTAAGGTTCAACGTAAGGGCTGGAACGGTAAGGGTATGTTCATTACGCTTCAAGAAGGTTCCACTGTTCATGGTGAACTCATGCGTAACGCTCCGGCTAAGGAATTCTATACCGGAAAGCTCTGCAACATCAATGCCCATATCGACATGAAAGCAGCTGACGATTCTTATACCGTTGGTTGGGCTCCTTCGCAGCCGGATATGATGGCTATGGACTGGCAAATTGCCAAGTGAGGTATCTCATGATTATCAAATTCAAAGATCAGTCTTTTCTTGTCTCTTTTAAGCGAGACAACCAGAATCACGTCTCCGAATACAAGGATCAGTATGGACGCGAATTCCGTGTAGAATGGTGGGAAACCGACATCACCTGTACGGTTCAGCTTGCCTACGAAAAGTCCTTCAAGTCTGCTATCGTCTATACTGGCGTAGCACACTGCGGTTACAAGGACAAGTTCAACCTCCATTATGGACGTGCATTGGCTCTTCGCCGTGCTCTCACTGGTTCAGGCTTGTTCACTGCTGACGAAGTTGACGAGTTTGTGCGTAAGACCAACGAAATTGTTCGTGTGACGGACAATCTTCTTCCTCCGCAGAAGCCTCGTCTGTATCCCAAAGTTGAACCTTTCAAGGGTGTTCGTCATGGCGGTAAACCTGTTGTTCCGCAAGATAAGCTTCGTATCAAAGTCAAGAGCGGTGGCGATGATACTATCGAACCCGAAGTGGTTTAATATGAAGATGGACACGAGCTTTCGTGTCCGTTTTCTTTTATAAAGGAGATTAACAATGGTTGTCTTAGTAATTTTTCTCGCTTGTGTAGTGTATGTTTTCGGCTTCTTCATGGGTCTCATTTGTGCTTCTCGAAAGCGCAGAGATGAAACAAAACCATGCGAAACATTGCAGGATGTTATCGATAGAGAAGGCTAGCACGGCTGAACTTATTATAACATATAAAGATATAGCACAAATACTTTTCAAGGAGAAAAAGTATGTACTATGAGGAATGGTACGCTCAGTACCAAAAGACGAATCCAGAAAAGTTCTCGGATTCGTTCAAGACCGTAAGAGAAGAAGAATCTCTCGAAGGAATCTTGAGATCCATAGCTATGGCAACAACTTCGACAGGTCATGTTGAAGTGATTGACGTATCTGTGGAAGATGACGAAACAAAGATTCCGCATTTGCACACCATTGAAGAAAGCCGTCACTCGATGGCAAGAATTACACTGAGGCTTAAAGCTCCGGATGAAGGCTCAACAAAGATTGTTGAAAGAGATGTTACGATCGAAGCCATGTTGCCAAGACTGGTTGAGAAGTACTTCTTCTTGCTGGATGGATCCAGATACTTCAGCATCCTGCAACTTGTCGATGCAGGTGTATATCCGGTAAGACCGGGTGTAGTTGGATTGAAGACTATGCTCATGCCGTTTACAATGACAAGACATCGTGAAGTGTTCGTGAACTCTGATGACCAAGAAGTAGAGTTCGTGAGCCACACTATCCGTGCGTTCCGTAAGGAAATTCCGATCACTCTATACTACTTCAGTATCTTAGGATTCGATGAGACCATCAAGTTCTTGGCGGCTGAAGACAAGATAGATTTCACAAGTGCAAAAGAACCTGTGGAAGCTACTGGGGCAATGAAGTTCCTGTTTGGAAAAGACATTGCGGTATGGGTTGATACTGAATTTGCTAAGCAAGAACCGTGGGTGATTGGCAACATTCTCTCGGCAATTCTGTCATCCAAGGCGAACACTGTTGAAGAACTTAAGAACGTTGGATTCTGGAATCTGCAGCTTGGCAAACAGTTTACAAGTGGCAATGATGCAGCACTCCGTAAGGCAGAGAAGGTGTCTGTAAGCTTCCAGAGAATCTTGGATAGCTCTACAAGAGCGAATCTTGCCAAGATCCCGGAAAGAGACAAGAAAAATATCTTTACATTGACTCGTTGGATCTGTAGCGAGTTCGATATCCTGAATGGAATCGACTCTACAGAGATTCAGAATAAGAGAATCAGATTGTGGGAGTATGTCCTTTATCCTCTCATTAAGAAACTCTCTTCTGAGACTTATCGTATCATCAACTGCAGACAGGTGACGATAAAGACACTTGAGAGTGCGTTCGGCGGTATCAAGAAGAACATCTGCACGAAGGCACTCATCACTTCTGAGCTTCTCAGATACTCTACGGTGGTCAACACTCTTGACCTCTTTGGAGCAGCTCTCTGTGGAACTCAAGGTGGCCCTCAAGGTATTTCTTCAGACTCTGTTCCGACTCGTCTCAGAGGTATTAACCCATCTTACAAGGGTAATATCGGGTTCTCCAAGGCTTCTGCTAGTGATCCGGGTATCACGTTCGGCTTCACTCCGTTCTTCAAGACGGATGGGCTGTTCTTTGATAAGACCCAGTATCCGGGAACCGAAGAGTTCTTCCCAGACAATGTTGAAACAGACAAGTCTGAGATTCTGCAATTCTAGTATCGAGGGCTAATGCCCTCTTTACTTTTTCATAGGAGAATTATGGTTATCTATAGAACAATCGACGGCGTTTATCACGTAGGAACACAGAAAAAACCTATCACTGACATTGAAATAAACAAGATTGAGAGATCGTGGGTTATGCCTAACGAGAAGGTTAAGAATATCGTTAACGTTCCGGACAAGTGGAAAAGCAAGTGGCTGTTGTCCTTCATCTACTGGTTCTGCCACTGGTTTGCAGTCCAGTGTGTCGCTATCAAACATTACAAGACTATCTTCCCATTCCACGATATAGAAAAGCCATTCAAGCTTTTGATCTTCTATCCGTACAAGTACGTAGTGGAAGAACACTTAGAAAAGCCTCATCATAAGCCTAAGACAGAACGTGATATTATAGAATCTATCTGCGACTGGCAAGCATCAGGGTATACCAAGAAGGATTCTCCTCTCAATGCCGTAGCTACGCTCTTTACTTATCATACGGAGAGAGCAGACAAGTATATGCCTCTCCTTGAGAAAGGTAAGTTCATCTAACAAAAAAAGAAGTGGGTCTAATGACTCACTCCTTTTATTTTTTCATTAAGGAAATACTAGAAGTATTCCTCGATGATTTCCTGCAATTCTGCGTCATTACGAGCCAGAGCTGCCATAGGGCCGAGATTCCCATGACGGAATGCCTCGCGTGCTGCGTGCATTTCCTCTTTCTGTACCGTGCGCCCGGTGAGACGCAGATAAGTATTGAGGATGTCAAGTTTCATAAGGAATTCAGCATCATGGCTGAGATCCTTGGCTTCGACAGCTTCGAGGGATGCCTTGAGAGACCTCCTCATCTTGATGAGCTGGCCTTGTCTCTCAAGAGACTTGTAGGACTTCTGAAGCCTTGAAGTAGCGCAGCTGATATCGTTGAGAGCGCAAGAAACACGAGCAGCACCGATGCTGCCAAGAAGAATGTTGGAAAGAATTCCCATAGTATTGACCTCCTGAGTCAATGTGCTTATAAGCATTTCAAGAATATGCACTCGCATTATTCAGGTCTTATAGCACTAATTATTAAACTATCAAGCCACAAAATTTTACGGTTCATAGAAAAAAAAATATATCCGCTATGCTTAGGCATTAGAGGATATTTCTTCATGGGATATAGCTTTCACTTCGCTTTACCCACTACCGTTAGCGGTGCTAAAACCTCTTCAACGGAATCCCTTATCGGAGGAAAGACCTATACCGGGTCTTTTTTGTTTCTTGAGGGCTGTTAAGTTTGCCCAAACTCGTGGCGACTTCCGTCACTAGTGAATACCCTGCCGAAGCAGTGGTCTAAGGCTTTCATAATTGGAATTTCTTCACTTCGATGAAATTCCCTATTTTGTGATAAAATAGATAGAAGCGATAAAGGCAAGACCGAGCGTAATCATAGGGCCGTATCTTGATATCTTCTGTTTCATGTTGTCTCCAAGAAATAATTAGGTAACACGTACCACATCTTTATATACAGTCATGAATTCTGTTACCTTGAACTTCAAAATGAAAAATACGAGGTTTGAAATGGAAAAAATCGCAACACAAGAAGACTCGTTGTTCAGAGCTGTAGGGATGCTTCCTAATAACTTCATGAGACGTTTAGAGAAGTACCAAGAAGTTATTGCCTATACTTCTGAAAAGGGTATCTCTGCCGAAGTCAGAAAGAGAAGTAAGGACGATACATTTGGTGTCGGTCTCAAGAGAGCTCAGAAGAGAATGGTCGTTATCGACATCGATAGCTCGATCGAAAGCTTCTCTAAATTCCAAGATAACTTCGGCGCTAACCTCTCTGACAGATTCTGGCCTAAAGAAAAAGATAGTATCATGAGCCAGTTCTTCAATGATAGCTTGAAGATTGCTACGGGCTATGCTGCTGATACTCTTACGCAACAGGTCTCCAAGACCACCTCCCAGCTTAACAAGTTCCGTGGAGAGGTTCTCGGAACTGTTGGTAAAGCTGTCAACACCAAGCTTCAATGGATCTCTGATGCTTGGGGATGGGGTCTTAAGAAGATTGATGAAGGTGTTCAGTGGTCTATCGAATTGGCAGCCAAGGCTACTGTCAAGAGCGATTGGTACAAGTACTTGGTTGAATACAATGCTGCCAATACACCCGGCAAAAAGTTTGATCCGAACGAGCTCAAGACACGCCATGTAGGTTCTAAGGATCCTAATCAGGTTACCTATAATATCTACGAAGACCTCAAAAACAGATTGGCTTTCAGCGATAACAATTTCAAGCTTCGCAACCCTAAAGCCGATACTGCGTTCGACGAAAGTCGAGAAGGTCGTATAGCTGAAGCTGCTTCGATGGATAAAGACCTAGAAGAGCTTTATGAATGGATGAAAGAAGCTCTCGGAGAACGCAAGGAAGATCTCTCTGTTGCGACTACCAAGAACTACGGAACTTCTAAAGAAGAACGTAATGCAGATGCAGATAAGTCCTTCGGTGATTCCGAAATGAGCCGGATGCCTTCACCGTCCGGAGCTGGCTTTGGAGAATCCTCTGCTCATGCTCCCGCAACTGACACTGTAAACTTCAAGCCAAGCGAAGCTTCCAAGATGGCGAAGATCAATGCAGAACTGAAGACCAAGCTTGAGAAAGGCGCTATCAAGGTCTTTACAGCAACAGTGAATGACAAGATCAAAGCTTTGGCTTCTAAGGCAAGAAGTCTCGGTGATCTAGCTAAGGCTGAAGCCTTTGAAGAAGCTATCACCTATCTTGCCGATACACTCGAACTATTGTCTCATGCTAAGGACGAAGAAGTTAAGGATTACGATCAGCTGATCAATGTCAATGAGATTAAGGGTATTGATGATACGGCTGACGTGGAATCTATGGATGCCAATCAGGTTGCGGTTGATGACCCTAACGGTTATGTCGGTAGCAGTCCTTCCTTAGTCCAGAGACTTGTCTATGACAAGACCACGGGAAGACTTGTGGGCATGGATAAAGTTATCGATACTGATGGAACCTACTACGCTGCATTGACTGGCATAGAATCAATGGTCTACTTCGACAAAGGCGAGATGATCGTTCCATTAGAGACCGAGACCAAAGGTTCGTATACTGGCAATGAGGAAAGTCTTGCTGCTGGCGATATGAATAGCGGTTCGACTGGGTTCAATCCCAACCTTATTAGTATCGTCAGACGTCTTAAGCTCAACTCTCAGGGAAAGCTGGAAGAGACTGGTAGAAGGCTTGCACAAGTCCGTGGAGAGTATACTCCGGGTCTTGATAGCATCATCGGCTTCAAGAAATTCGTCAAGGGAAAAGGCTTCGAGACCGTCTACGTAAGTAAGGACGAGTACGAAGACTTAAAAGAAGAACAAGCCGTCAATAAGATCATCTCTCTTCTCTATCAGGAAAGAAGCAACTCGGAAGAGTCTTCCGGAGAGGATACACAGGCACAGAGCGAGAGTATGCTCAAAGGCGAACAAGGAGCCATTCCTGCAATCTCTGATGAAGTGAAGGCAGCATATCTTCAGCAAGAAAGGGGCAAGCTTGGAAACAAGCTTCTTACCATCGCAGAAGAACTCTTTGCACGCGAAACATACGTCAAGGATAATGACGTTGTATCATTGATTGATGCTAATGAGATTGGTTGTGATGTATTGAACACAGCAGCCAACTTGTTCGCTCAGACTTCACTTGGACAAAAGTCTCTGGCAACAATCGACAAATACACGAATACCTCTTTCATTACGCAAGCCTATCTCAGCGGTGTTAGCAAGCTTACTGGTAAACTCGTTGGCCCAAAGGATCTTGAGACGCCTAAATTTGAGGGGAGTTTGATAGACCTTGAGCGTAGTATTAGCAAGGATGGCGAGGGCGATAATGTGATTGCCAATGAAGACAGTATACTTGGATCCATACAGCCAGTATTCCGTAATTTCAACTATCATGGTCTTCTCATGACCAGAAAGCTTACGCCAGCCGTTATTCTTGAACAGAACGATGTTGCATTAAGGCTGACTGGTTCTGAAGTACATGAAGCTACAGACGACGGAAGCAAATATGACACATTCGGCGATCTTTCTTACTTTGAGAGAATGGACTCACGTTCTGAAGACGGATCTAAGAATGTTGCCAACAGTGACTACGGTATAGCTGATCTTGCTACTAACTTCAGAGTCAACAAGACTTTCGTTGGCGGTGAAATCGAATACTTTAAGTCCGGTTACTATCACTTCTTCTTTGTAAAGCCTGACCTTAACCTGACAGAAAACCATATTCATGTCATGGAATGCGAAGGCTATCCGAGAATGTGTGATGTGATTCCAGAATTGTCCTATGACCTGAGAGCACTTGAACAGACATGGCAGAAAGGTTTATTCCCGCCTATCATGTCCAAGATAGATAGAAGTATGGCTCATCCGTTCTTCAGCTATCTCCTCTCCAATGCTATCAAGAGTCTCAGTATTCCTGACTATGCGCTTGAAAGTAAGGAAGGATTCGAAAATATGTTTGGGCATAGATTCTCGTTCGGTACTACTGGACGAAAGTCTGGATACCAGAATGACTTCTCGATCAACTTCTACGACACCTCCGACTTGCTGCTTCTCAATATTTTCAAGACATGGGTGAAGTATATCGAAATCATGTATGAAGGACAGGCAGACTTGCTTGTTAATCCGATGCAAACTGGTAATCTTGATTACCTTGGCGCATTGTATTACTTCGTACTTGAACCTGACAATCAGACCATCGTTCACTGGGGAAGATATACTGGCATCTATCCTACGAGTGTGCCATTCAGTACCATTAACATGAGCGTCGGATCTTCTGATCTTCCGGAGTTTAGTGTTAACTTCAAGAGCCAGTGGCATGAATGGAACAGTCTCGCTGTCCTCCAAGACTTCAATTTCGTCATGAGAGGAGCAGGAATGTATGGCAGACCAAGAAGCAGCGAAAACAGTGATTCTTCTGTCGGCAACTACTTTGCTCTTGGAAGTATTACTGAATGCAAGAACCCGTCTATCAACGCTGACGTAAACCTCTTGGGAGGTGCTACTGTATCTGAAAACAGAGCTCTTGTCCAGTATGTTGATCTGACTCTTACTAAGGGTGTTAAGAACGGTAATTCATTCAATCACAATACACCGTTACTTAGACCATACAAGTATGTCCTCACATTCGATTCTGCTAAGGACTTTGCTACGTTCAACTCTTCGGATGACCCGATCGGTGCTAATACCTACAGCACATTTATGAAGGGCTACGCCTCAGATATTTCTGTGGGTAATATAATAGAAAAAGAAAAAGAAGCAAAATTCCAATCTACTAGCGTGGGAACACGAGCATTCGAGTATAAGAGTAGTGGCACGGATAACTCTGGTGATGATCTTGACCAACAAGAAGCAAACCTCAACCGTGACATTGCAGCGAAAGAAGCAGAAATCCGTAATGAAGGTGGAACGCCTTAGTCTTATTAGAAATACAACTTCGCAAGAGGTTGTATTTCTTATATGGCAAAAACTTTAGATTGAAATTTATAGGAGCTACTATGTCCGTACCTAAATGCCCTTGTCCTATTTGTAAGAAAGCTTTTATCTCTTGGGATAGCTGTGCAGAACACTTTGAGAAGGTTCATAGTGCGGTACTGGCAGGAAAGCACATCACCGCAAAGCAGTATATCTTCAATATTCGTAATCGTCTTGATCCGTTCCGTAGATTCGGTAAGTCTATTTTGTCCGGCAAGCCGACTAAGTGGAACGAAACAACTGGAAAATATGAGCGTCTCGCTGACAACACAGAGAGACAGCAGTATAGAAAGATGTTCGTCGATCGTATGATGAAGACTTACGGCAGAGCTACTTTGCTCGATGATCCTGAAGTCCAAAAGAAGATGCTAGCCAATCGAAAGATATCTGGCAAGTATGTCTGGTCTGACGGAAGCAGAGAGTTCACCTATACAGGAAGCTACGAAGAAGACTGCCTGAGATTCCTCGATGAACTTGGAATTCCATCAGCAGAAGTCTTTGCTCCTGCACCGTTTGTAGTGAGTTATAAGTCTCCTAGAGACGACAAAGAGCATTTCTATATCCCTGATGTCTACATCGGCAATCTGAAGATCGTTATCGAAGTAAAGAGCGCCGAGAATAAGCATTACCGTGCTAGGGATCTTGACATCGAAAAGGCGAAGGATTTTGCCATGAGCAAGAGAAATCTTGCCTTCGTTAAGGTTTATGACAAAGATTACACAGAGCTTGGCGAAACTATTAAGCAAGCTATTAACCAATAGGAGTAAAAATGGAAACCATCACTCAAATCGCAACCCTCTACAAGATTCGTCACGAAGACTTGTTCAACCTCACAAGGGAAGCCCGTATCGGCGGTACTGTCCGTGTGGTGCTTAACTTCTACCGAATGATTGCCAACATTGAAGAGCAATATCCGGATAAGGTTGAATTGAGGGAAAACGAACTCTGTTCCGCATATCTCGGGTTCGCTTCTTACTATAAGCGTTTTCTCCAGAGATACTACAATATCACACCTGAGATCATCCTCGTCGGTTTTAAGGGCGATGTATGCGAGATTCCTGAAGTCGAAGAATACGTGAATAAGGAAGCAGAGAAACTCAAAGAGATCTGTAAATACATCAATGGCGTTTATGCTATCGACCTTGGAGACATGCACCCGAGATTTGCTCTCCAGACCTTGATGACTTCTGTGAAGTTTGGTCAGGATGATTGCTTCATCTTGGGTCTTGCCAATATTGCCGATATGCTTTCTATCTGCAAGTCTATGGCGAATATCATCGGTATCTCCATGCACGGGAAGCATACGCACATCATGGACAGAGACTCTCTTGCGAATGTGATGGAAGTATTCTCCAAACCGGAAGAGTATCTTGCTCTCGTTGGGTGCAATGAGCTTGAAGGAATTAAGGGTCTTGGCCCAGTTAAGATTCGCCAGATCGGTGAGACTGCCTTCAACAGAAATGAACCTCTTGAAGTATACTTGAAGGAATACTTCCCCGAAGAAAAGTATGACATCTTCAAGAAGAATCTTCAGGCTCTGTCTTTCCGTAACTTCTACAAGCCGAATCCGGAATACAAGGTTAACATCTGTTCGCAGTTTGTCAACCTCTTTGATACGGAAAGTCTCGAACGCTTAAACCATGAGTACTTCTTCCTGTTCCCAATCGACACGAGGGTACTCGGATAGGGTAAAATATGGGTAACTACTTTGAAAAGAAAAACTCGACTTCAATAAAGAACGCTTCTCTTAGAGGAATCTCCGAAGAGCAGAAGAGAAATCCAATCCCAGAGAAGATAGCTAACTGTAAGGAGTATCTCTTTTCAGTTCAGGTGGAATACGAGTCATCTCTTGATGATGCGAAGAAACCGAATCTCTCTAAGGGATTTATGAAGCTGAGTATCTTTTCAAAGTTTGATACCGCAATGTTCCCTGATATTATTCTTGAATGCTTTGTATCTGATGTTGACTTTAAGAATATGCAGGATGACTACCGCAAGGCGACTATTCGTATTACCATTACAAGATCCTACAGAAAAGAACTGAAGAAATTTGGAAAGATTGAAGAGATCTGGAGCAAAAAGGCTTTCAAGATTTCTGATATCAGCTCCGGCATTATTCCGAAAGATACTATTGACAAGAATCCCGCTGATGAAGACATGAACAGAGCTGCCATCCCGGTAAGGCTCACTCTGATTTCCACTGCCACGCTAGAGGTATACAAGACAATCAATAATTTCATCTTTAATGATGCAAAGATGGCTGATGTGCTTGAATTCCTTGTTGGCAAGGTCTGTCCGAAGGGAAAGGTAAGTGCTCAGTTGCCAGATAACACAGATACTTATGAGCAGGTATTTGTCCCGGCTTCTAACATCTTCTCCACAATCGAGTACCTCGATGACACCTATGGAATCTATTCTCATGGTGTTACTGTATTCTCGAATGTTGATGATCTTATCATTCTGAGTAAGATTAAACCAAATGTCAATCCTAAGTCAGCAATGACAGAGATAGATGTTTGTCTATTCCAGAATAATGAGCCTACCGAGAAGGGGTCTTTGGGCTGTACATACGTGAATGAAGAGGAAAAGAAGCTAGAAATCTTTTATGGCTTGAATCCTGCCATTCATATCAATGATATCTTCAACAAGCTCAATACTGGTAAAGATATCACTATAGCTTCTAGAGATGCTTCCTTTAGTCCGGCAGGTGGAGCAGGAATTGAGAGCGACAAGCTCTTTGACAGACAGTCTTATTGCTGGTTGAATTCTAGCTCAAAGTTTGCTGATAAAAAAATTGAGCTTAGCATTAGTGAAAGTAGTGAAGTCATAGAAATGGTTATACCAGGAACCATCTTTGAAGAATTCACCCCGAAGCTCTTGGTCAATCTTAGAGCCGTAAACGAGACTGCTCTTGACTATAAAGGACAGTATCGCATAGCAAGAAATTTAACTGTCTTCCAAGCTTCAGAAAAGGATATCGGAACAGATCCTGAAACAGAATCCAATTCCGATGAAAAGACCTTTAGAAGCTTCATGGCAGCATGTTCTACTACTGTGGTACTCTACAAGATTAGATAAAAAAAAAAGAAGCCCCCTGACACTCGTCAGGGGGTTCTTATTATTCCCAGGAGGCGGAATTCAGCTGTTATTCCGCCGTCCGCTTCCTAAAGGAAGAACAAATAGAAGATGTCTTTCCAAGAAAACATAATTATCTCCTTATGATTAGTCTAATTGTATTATTAGATCATCAATTCATATACTATCAGGAGTATAAAATTTACGCTATGTTTCCATAGCGTATAATTTTACAGGTTGATGTAGAACCCAATTTCCTGATTAGATTCGTTAATGCTATTAACACAGCGGTTGACTGTATCAGCATATGCCGAAATCATCTTAGGAGCGTGTTCCAATACCTTAATGGTACGGTCAAAAGCTTCTCTTGCTGTGATAGACAATGAAGTGTAATCAGAGGTAGCAGCAAGCTTTTCAAGCATCTTGCCAAGGAAGTCAAGTGTAGAAGCGTTCTTGGCATTGGACATGGCAAACTGGACACCGAATTTGACCATGTTATCGGAAGATGCTAGGGCATTGCCCTTGGTAGTATTTTGCTGAGTGAGCTTGAAGGAGTTATTACCGAATCCGTAGTTTTCGCTAGCGATACGGCTTTCCAGAGACTTCAAAGCACGATGGCAGTTAGCAGCCTTAGCTTCGGTCATAGCACCGATCGGAGCCACGAATTCCTTTACGATAGCGAGATCGGAACGGATCTGGGCAATTTCGGCTTCGGCTTTCTGAAGAGTTTCTCTTGCAGCTTTCGGGTTGAAGATAAAGAAGGCGGATTCCTGTGCCAAGTCAACATTAGCGTCAACCTTAACCCTTTCAAGGTTTCTGAGGGTCTTATAGGCATCGGCAACAGTTTCGGAAATGCCGTCTAACTGCATAGCACTGTAATGTGCAATGGCATTTGCATAGAGTTTCTTTTTTGCATTGAGGAATGGTTCTACTTCTCTAGATTCCATCGGGTTAGTCTGTACTCTCAATGCCTTCCAAGTCTTTTCTGTTTCGGCAACTTCGTTTTTAAGATCAGACAAAATCTTTTCAGCGAATTTAGACAGCATATGCACACCTTCTAGTAAGTTTATTCAATGGTAAGTTTGCAAATAAAATAACATCTAGGGTATGGCCTAGATGTTATTCTTAAGTTAGAACAAGAGATCGTTGCTGGAAGTTTCGATCTTGGAAGCGGAAACATCATTGGTTTCTCTTTCCATATCGTTAGAAGTCTTGACTTCCTTTTCGACCTGCTTACGCATACTCTCGCTCTGCTTCGTCACTTTCTTTTCCAGTGCGTCATAGTCTTCGCCAATGGTGAAGGCGATGTTCTGAACCTTCTTAGAGATTTCAGAGAGGTTGGAAGCTACGGACTTAGAATCCGAAGCACCGCTTTCCGCCTGAAGATACTCGCTCTGCAGCTCAATGAATTCACTGAGTTCCATGCGAATATGACGGAAGGTAAAGTAGACGAACTGAATGAGCTCGTAGATACCGTAAATGATCACAGGTGTAGCAATGACAGCTGCAATCGCTACCGGAATGATGGCTTCATTAGCAGCAGAGCCATTGAGCATCTTATCGATAGCATTAGCCTTGACGATCTTATTATCGAATTCTCTGATTCGTGCTTCAACGAACTTGGAGAACTTCGCAGATTTCTCAAGGTTGTTGGCTTCCCAAAGGAAGTGCATTGTCTTCTTATTGGCAGCCCAACAGACTTTCTTGTTGGAGTCAAAGCGAAGACCGGATGCTGCAACCATACCGACGAGCCATACCCAAATACCAATCATGGAATTAAAGATATCTGTCGTTTCGGCACTGCCAACACAGGCTTTCTTGATAGCTGTTGCATTGGAATCAATCTTGTTACGGAAATTGATCAACGGAACGAGAAGCTTTCTGTCTTGACCAGAGACTTTCTTTTCCATTGTCTTAAGGAGATTGTAGGAAACCATGAAGTTCTTGGCTTTCTTGAAGTCTCCATCGCCCATTCCACCGCCCCAGATTGCCGAGGACATTCTCTGTTGCATACGGACGTATTCAACATCGGTCTTCATAATCTTGGCGATGATACAGAAGCTGTTGCTACGGATCTTAGAAGCTGTCTTATCGATCGCGTTCTTAGCAAGATCCGAGGTAGCCTTCAAACCTTTCTTAAACGAACCATAAAAACTTTGCATGATTATCTCCTTAAAGCTCCAAAGATGTTCTTGATAACATCATCAGTGCCCTTGGCACCCTTTTCCTTGAAGCTGATATGTTCAAACTTGTCGCTGAAGTTGGTGATGATCATCTTACCGGATTCGGAGATTTCATCGTAAATCATAAGACCAAAGAGCTTCTGATTCTTGCAGAATCTGACAGCCGTAGCCGGAGAGTCGAGCAAGTTCTTGCCAGTGCGTCTTTCGACTTCACGAACTTCTTCGTCAGTGATAACAAGGATGTTGGCTCCTTCCTTTTCGTTGCCGTATACCTTTTCACGGTAATACTTGTCTTCCTGAAGAATCTCTTTCACATTCTTTGCACGACCCTTGAAGGACTTATGATTTGCAACGATGGAAAGATCAACCTTTGCTTTATTGAGGAAGGCATCGAGGAAGCCAATTTCACCAGCTCGCCACTTCATCAAGCGGATAAAGAGGTTGTTTTCAGAGAAGCCACTAATGATGGTATTGATGAATTCTTCAGACGGGAAGATGTGAATCGGGCACTTGACACCGACAGAGATATCAGTAGTACCGCTGATCTTGCCATCGCAGTCGAGAATTGTAAGAGTACCAGTCACAATTACTGGTTCAGATTCATCAGACTTCTTTTCAATTAAAGCAGCCTTGCGTTCGGAAATGAAATCAGAACCTTCCTTACGCGCTGTCAAGCTTTCCTGAGCCGTCTTATCACCCTTGGAGGCTTTACGAGCAGCTACACACTTAGAGCAAGTACAGTTGGCTGCATGAGTCTTGGTATCTTCGTAGTGAAGCGGATTGAGAACCGGAGTTCCCTGAACTGGGCCAGACACAGGAGCCACAGAACCAGTAGCACCTTCTTCAAGGACGGAGTTATCGAAGAGGTTGTGCATATTGAGGAATGCAGTAACATCTTCTTCTTCAACCATGAAGAGATCCTGAATATCCTTGGGATTCATTTCGACGGATTCACGTCCGGCGACATTCATGATACTGTTAGCGAAGTCGGCAAGCTTTCCGAGGATGCCAGATACCTTGCCAGCACCTGCTCCAGAACGGTCACCAGTGATGTCGGCAAGAACGTCGATCTTAGCCGTACCGTCATCGTCAATGAAGGAACGGATGTTCGTAATGTAGAGTCGAATGAACGAGCCTACAATGTATTCCATCTTGTTCTGAGCTTTAAAGATGCCTGATTCAGAAATGCTAGCAGAGGTCAACAGAGGAAATCTTGCGATACTCTGTTTGGCGGCGATGGAAAGATTAATAGAAGCCGGAGCTGGCCCCTTCTTCTTTGTCACTAAATTGATCTGTCTCGTGATGTTACCGATCGCCGAAGTAGCGACCCCATAGAGAAAGTCGATAATCAAGGTATACCCCCGACGTGAGTTAAAGTTTAATCAATCTTTAGTTTTGAATAAAAATAGGGAGAACGATGTTCTCCCTATTCGGCTATTTGCCATTCCAGATCTCCTCAACACGTTCCTTGAGGCCAATTAGTGCTTTATTCGTATAGCCAAGATAGAACACGTCAGGAACCTTACGGTTGACGATACCATACGGGCTAGTGCAAGCATCAATCGGCTTGTCCGGTCTGTATTCGGAAATTGGAGTTTCATTCTGTGGAATGATTCGGCTCACGATGCTCTTAAGTGCAACGTCATAAGTGATCTTATCACCGCAAGAGTAGTCAAGAAGATGCGAGATATAGAAGTTAATCATAACGCCCTCAAACGGAACGCCCTTTGCCTTGCTGTATTTTGCAATCTCTGTATCCTTGCGTCTGACAAGTTGGTCAGACCTTACTTCAGAGTAAGCCTTGTTCGTGGCTTCCACATCCTTAATGTAGGACTTAATGAGCTTCTGGAGGCTCTCACTGTACTCTTCGATCGGCTTATCGTAGAATACTTCAATGTCAACGATTGTACCTTCGTACTTAGAAAGCTTGGAGTTTCTAGCGTTAGCTTCCAATGCTGACTTGGTATCCGTATCAAGTTTGGAGAGCAACGAAGAGATTTCCTTGCTTTCAAGGCTGCTTTCAAAGATAGCAAGCGGTTCGCCAACCTTCACCTTGTCGCCCACTTTCTTGATGGAGATAAGGTTACTGTCAGCCGTCAAACCAAGAGCAGATTGTTCGATCACTTCAGAAGCGAGCTTTTCAGACAGGTTCTGGCTAATGACAGAAGCATCTTCGTATGTCTGGTCAAGACCACATGCTGCTACTCTAGCGAGCACACCCTTGTACATTTCGATACCTTCAGCCGGGTCGTCCTTGAAGAAGTGCTTGTCAAAGGCTAACACTTCATTCTCAGTAAACTTGTATCCAGCCTTTACTCCATGCTTCAATGCGTATTCAATATGGACAAAGAAGCCAGATGGAGTACGGCAGTATCTCGGAGTCATGTCAATGATGCCCTTAGTGCCATCGGTGTATTCGAGCTTCAAGAGATTCTTGAGCTTGGAATCAAAACCCTTGACTACACCTGCACACGGAGCCTTAAAGCAGTAGTCCTGCGATACAATGTTCGGAATAGCCTTGAACACGCCGGAAGATACAAGCGGTTGGCTCATACCTACAGACGGAATCATATGGCCAGTCTGAAGCACGCACATCATAGAACGAGCCGGGTCGGCATGACGACAAGTGAAGGATGCAGCAAGTTCACCAGTACTGTAGATCGCCGTAGCATCAATCTTGTTCGGGTCAACCTGCTTCAAGTAACCACGCTTAGACACGATGGAGGAATTCATGGACAGCTTCTTGTTCATGCCAGCATTACCGTCATAAGAAGAAGAGTAGCCATAAATACCAGTCATGCTGATATCGAAGAAACGGTGTTCTTCAGTGCCTTGGGCATGTTGATAGTCTGGAGCACCGGGGCCTTTGAAGATGGACTTTGCCATGTTCTCACAGTCCTTAATCGGATTGATCAAGGTAGAGTCTTCAAAGTTAGCAGTCTCATTGATTTCTTCCATCAAAGCATTGCGCTTAATCTTGAAAGCACCGCCAGTACCCGTTCCCGTTCTACGGTAGGATTCGATTTCTCTAGCCACAATCTTGTAGAGCATGGCATTGATACATTCGGTGTTACGGATACGGTAGATATTAATGTCATAGCGTCTAGAGAACGCAGAGTCGATAAGAAGATCGTTACAATACAGGAAGCTTCCAACGAGGTTATTGGGGATTCCCTTATCACGGAGGATGTCCTTCGTAATTGGGTCGATGAAGAGCACATAGAAGTTATCCAAGGCTCTGCCATATCTCGGTGTGAGCTTGTCTGCAAAGTAATCAACGAATCCTTGTCCACCTGCCTTATAGTCTTCAAGGTTATGCTTCTGGGTCTCAAGCTGATGGAGACCGTTATAAAGCAATCCGTGAACCGGATTATCATCCTTGAACACGAGATAACCATTACGGAATTTAATGGCTTCGGGATAATCTTCGCTTGCAGCGGGTCTGTCCATTCCCTTTTCAATCGGAAGGAACTTGTAGTCTACTCCGTATGTATCAAAGATCTTTTCAATGCCTTCCTTATAGCCCAAGAACACAATAAGCGGAATGTAAGCATTAGCCACTTCCAGCTTCGTAAACATGAGGCTATTACCCGTGTACTTGTTGTTCTCAAGGGTTTCAGAAATAGTCTTGGAGACCTTCGAGCATTCATTGATCAATGCGCAGATAGATTTAGCAACTTCAGTGATACCGTCTTTATCAAGCGTAACAACTTCGCCAGTAACAGCTGCAAAGAGAGGTTTACCCTTCAGCTTACCGATATAGTTAAACTTGCCTTCAGGAGCGTATTCTGCAATGAGTTCCTTGTCGAGCTTCTCAACAGTTTCAAAACAACGCTTCGGGTCAAAGTCGATATCAAGATCGCCAATCTTGTAAGCTGAGAGGAACTTGCCCAATTCTTCGTATTCAAGATTGAGTCTCTTCGGGAACTTCTTACGATAGCCCCTACCCGGAACGATTACTGCTCCGTCCTTATTCAGATTACGGTCTTCCTTCAGCTTACCGATACCCTTTCTCAGAGAAGCTAGCCTACGGTTGAATGTCTGCGTAGATCTAGAGATAAAGATCTTGTTGTAGGATGTAGAGTATTGTACAACCGGATCACCAGATTGCCATACCTTAACGATCGGCATAAGAGTAATCTGGTTGGTGATCTGTCTACGGTTACCCTGAAGATAGAGGAATCCGTCTTGGTCAACCTTCGGAACATCCACGATAAGAGACTTCGGAGCACCACCTGCAATGCTAAATTTGATGTTGAGGGTCTCCTTAGCATTGTAAGCATCGGAGGAGTCTTCCTTAGTGATGGAGTTAACGAAGATCGGGAATTCAGAAGAATCAGAGAAAGATGTAAAGATACGATACTGGTCGTAATCGTACAAGTCCTTGCGGTATGCCTTACGGAGAGCCGGAACGACAGCACTGTTCACTTCTTTGTTTACAGCTGTGGTTTCAAAATGCTCCGGTTCAAGATTAGAGTCTTCGAGTTCCTTCAGCTTTTCTTTCAAAGGAATAGACTTACCATTGATGACGAGTACAGCTTCTTCCTGCTTTTCTTCAAGCTGAGTTACAGCTTCGGATTTACGAATGTTCTGGACTTCCTGAAGACGGTTAGCCTTCAATTCTGTTTTCAGATTGTTAAGCTTCTCATCTTCATTAACCATCTTCATCAGTTCATCGAAAGTCTTGCCCTTGGCTTCGGCACTGATTTCGTCAACACGGTCTTTAATGGTATAAACGAGTTCCTTCTGTTCGCTCGTAAGCGGAACAGAGTTATTCATACCCGGAATACTCTTGATCACTTCATCTTTCTTTTCGGCGATAGCCGGATTCTCAGATGAAAGGTCAATGTAAATCTTAACACCGTTGACAGTATCACCACTCTTCTTGATGGCGATATTCTTATACTGTTCGAGCTGGATACTAGACTTGCTCTTATAGTAGCCAGAGAGCTTCGTGATTGTCTTCATCGTCTCATCTGTAGCTTTGATACGGTAGAGAGACAATGACTTGTTCATCATAGCCTTGATAGCATCAGCAGACTGAGTGTCGCCAGTAAAGACGATAGCATCTTCGACCGGGTTACAAGCGGCATCCGGGTATGTAGCCTTGATGTATGCTTCAATGGCTTCGGCTGTAGTCGTATAGAGCTTTGCTCCAGAAGGGAAAGTATTATTCTTTCCGCTAACAGCTCTTTCGACCAAGAAGAGATCCGTTACTGCCTTCGGAGCTTTCAGCGGTTCTCCTTCTGTCGGTTCTGCCATGTCTTCTTCGGTAATCTTCTGAGCAGTTGCACCCTTGTGACAGAGGTTAAGCATCCATCTGAATCTGGCTAGAGTAAGCTTCTCCAAAGATGGCGGAATGATAAACATCAACCCAGTATTCGGTTCAACAAGGATACACTTCTTTCCATGAAGAGGCCAGAGAGCCGGATTGTTCTTAGTGATTGCTTCCTTGGCAGCCAGATAGAAGAGAGAACCCACGCAGAGACCTCTGATATTGACAGATTCGTTGTCACCGAATTCCTTGCCAAAGATACTACCATCAAGAATCACATACTGATCCTTGTATATAGCTTCAGAGCCACGTCTCATAACCACTGCGTTTGCAGCGGCGAAGTTATGGATGTATGCCATTTTGTTCTTAGCAGATCCCGGAATCTCAAACAAACGGTTGAGTTCCTGATATGCAGAGAAGTAGGTATTCTTCAATCTGAGTACACCAGTGTTTAGCGGTGTCAGGGCTACGCCAGTCTTTTCTTTAACTTGGTCGTAGATAGACAGTCTTTCCGTCTGAATGGTTTTCTTGAAGACAATCTTATCAATAAATTTGTCCATGTAGAAAGCCCAGATGTGCTGAGGATCAAAGATACGGCGGTTCATCAGCTGTATCATATTCTCAAGGCTTTCCGTGTACACAATCACACTGTTCTCATACTGTTTACGCTTCGTGGCGAATTCGATAGTGAGATTCTTGTAGGATTTGTACGGCTTCAGGAAATCATACTTTGCTCTCATGTTAGATCCTTGTTTAGTTCTAATAGGGAGTTCCATAAAATAAAAGGTGGATCTTGGATCCACCTTTATAAAATACTCCCCCTTGCACCATTAGATGCAAGAGGTTGTATTTATACTCTAAGAGAACGGATATGCTGTTCCGGCACTAGGCAGGTTCATCAACACACTGCGGGATACTCCAGTAGGCGTAGCACCATAGAAGAATATATCGCCATTCAGGACTACACCGATATTCTGTGAGACACGATTCTGTACAGCAATGTGCATACGCATATTGTAGCTGTAGATAGCTTGATAAGCATTATCGTTGAGAGCGACAAGAGGCAGAATTCTAGCATCATTGAAATAATGCCATGTACTTCTGTTCAACTGTACTTCTCCCGGCTGATTATCCACATGAGTATCGTTCAGGCCAAAGACAACGCTAACCGGAACTGACCAAGAAACTATTTCCATCTCGAGGTTATATTCTGGCGACATGCCGATATAGGTCATATTGGAATCCAGAGTCGGGAACCACAGAACCGTCCAAGGCATAAGAGCAGTACCGTAGCAGTACACCTTAAGTCTTGAGCCAAGGCGAGCTAGCTTGTAGAACATATCCTTATAGTTACCTATAGGATTGTCTCCAGAGCCGTCAAGCTGTGTTAAGCCAGCAGGACACTTAGCTCCCGAAGGATAGTAGCGCAACTTGTTAGCGTTATCACCATTGAAGCTCGGGATACGGCATTTGCCCATAGAAATACCATTGTAGAAGATCTCGGCATCGAGAAGATAGCAAGACCCGTAGGTAGTTTGGGACGAATCTCTAGGATCATACAATGGCATTTCAACGGCAGAACTACGGTCTAGATTCACAGAAACGACAACGTCGACAGACGTTTCATTAGTGGCAAATTCTCCGTTAGAGTTGATGTGCATGGAGCCACTATACTCATTTCCTATCTTGCCTGTATGAGCCTTGAGCTCATGACCTTCAACATAGACAAATTTCGTATTGCTACCGCAATTGCCTTGTGCATCACAGCCCTTGACAAGTTTCGAGGAGTTAATCACATCACTCCATTCTCCCTTGTCGACGACGCTTAAGCTAGGATCATCGAAGTCTGTCTTCGTGAAGTCACTATGACCAGCAGCGATGATATTCTTAAACGGATGCGATTGGTCTACATTGTACTTTACGATACCGTTGCTTGTAATTGCGACACGTTCTCTTACTTCCGTACCAGAGTCTTTTCTCGTCATCAAGAACAGACCGCTAGGTAAGAGCATTGAAGCAAGAATATCGTGTCTGGTATTTCCGAGATTAGTACCATCGAAGCTGTAGGTGGCAAAACCTTCGTCATTGAAACCGGAATAACGGTCAGCGAATTTGTCATATAAGCTGAGGTTCTGTTTGCTTATGTAAGCAACAAAGTCGTTATCGCTATGATAGAAACTTTCGCTGTTATTGGTGATAATCATTGGTCTTCTTTCAACACCAAAGTCGTAGTTTCTATAGGTTCTATTACTAGCAGATCCAGAATCAAGGAAGCGTCTCGTAAGGATTAACGGATCGTAATTCGTCTCACCGGAAGAGTACTCTTCATTGTTCTCCACTATCAAGAGCGTTCCGCTTCTGGAGTAAGACGTATTTACCGCATTCAATCCTTTCTTGTAAAGAACCGTGCGGAAGTCATAACTATCCTTGGAGTCCTGAATGACTGTCTTGTCCGCTCCGATGTTCGTATAGCCGATAGTTCCAAGAGGACTTGTTGTGCCATATGCTTCGAGCTCGATATTCGCATAGGCGTAATCATGCAGACTATCGGTTTTGTTTCTCGTCTCGATATTGACGTAAGCACCGCTAGTATTACCGATGGTTCTTGTTCTGAAGCGGGATCTTTCTGTGTCATACTCATTTCCAGTAAAGTCAATGCGCATATCCACAGCATGAGAGTCTGTGTTGCCTTCTCTAAGAGAGGTATCAACAAATCCGCCATTTTCCGTAGCGTTGACATCAGACTTAAAGGATAACGAAGCATCGCCGTCGGTATTTCTGCATCTCTGCCAGAACAAGCTCTTGCCAGATTCGACTTGGAGAATGCTCTTATCGAAGTTATCAGCAGAAGTGCCAGTCTCGTTAGGAATAATCTCCATTACACCAAGATTATTGGTGCTTCTCATTCTTGCTACTGGTATTCTGGTATTTCCACTATAGGTGTAGACATGACGTGTTTCTACAACGGATTCTGTCGCCTTAACTTCTTCTTTTACAGTGGATACCTCTACGTTCGAGGTATTAATAAGAGAATGCTTTGTTGCAGCGGTATTGCCCGTTCCGGTGGCTTCATTAGTAATGATACTCTCGTAGCCGTTGGCAACTTTAGTCCTGACAGTATTCTTTGCATAGAAATTACTGCCAGTACCACCGCTAGCATCGATAGAAACCACACTTTCGTTATTCGGATTTCCAGATCCGACAGCGTTATAAACAGCCCCGGCTTTTCGCTTATTGCTGCTTACCACAGCTGTTTGTTCTACGTAAACTGGATCGCTTCTATGCTTATACGAGAAACTCGTGTCATCATACGTGTAAGACTGCGTACCAGAATCAGCACCGGAACCAAGATAGCTCTTAGCTTCCTCTGTAGTAGCAACAGAACCAAACACGGTATCCCAACCATTGCCGACAGCTTCGATAATAGAAGAGTCTTGTCTTTCTTCTCTAAGATGAATTTCGGTACTGCCGTTTACCATCTTAGCATTCTGGCCATTAGCATCGCTCTTCACCTCAAAGTACTTGCTGTTTCCAGTACCTTCGCGGATGGATGCACTGTTCGTGTCTACTACGGACGTGACTTTGCTGCTCTCGCCCCTTTTGATTTCATGCTTGGCATAAGGACTCGACGACGAAGAGTCTACGATAGATTCAATAGACGACGTGCCATTTTCATTGCTATGCAGGTAAGACTTAGCAGAGTTAGCACGAACTTCTTCTCCCACTTCCGTGTTACTGAAAGTAGACTTGTTATCAATGAATTTTCCGTCTCCAGCATCATTGGCAGATGGATTCATTACCGTTTTGCGCGCTTTATCCGTAGATACAACACTCGTAAAACGGCTAGAGACTTCTGCTGCTTCAATGTGCTTGAATGCCTCAATGAAGCCGATATTGAAAGAATAAGCCTTAGCGTCATTGACAGATGCTACGAAACCATGACCAAGATAGATGATATCTTTGGTAAGCCCGGTCAAACTAGCAACATGCTCAATATAAGCATTTTTGTCTTCGTTTCCCGGTACGTTGCTAAGATCATTGAAGAAAGAAGCAAACACACAGTCGGTATTAGCGGTGCCAATACTTCTGATAGCAGTAAACGAAGCATTGTTTTCTATTTCGCCATCACGCTTGTTAGAAGCCTGATAGTCAATATCATCAATGACGGTTCCAAGGTTAACATTAAAACCAAGAGCTTTACTTTCATTGCCATCAAACAGAGCTACATTACTAGCTGTCTTATGGACAAAGAACTTGGTTCCGACTTCAAAACCGTCATCAAAGTCGATATTACTAACTGGAACCAGAGAGACAAGTGTGCCGTTGCTATAAACAATCTTCAGCAGTGAGCCGTTCGCATCCTTTGCGTAATAGAAGACCTTTTCATTCTCCTTAACAAAAGGACAGAAGCTTTGCTTCACTTTAGAGATTGTCTTTGCGAAGGTTACATTACCAGTAATACGAGTCTCGGTAAAGATATTGTCGGGGTTGCTAAGATCAACCAAGAATACATACGGACTCGTGAGACCACATGCAGCAAGGAAATGACCTTCTTCAGAGATCTGAAGAATACTAGTAAATGTGACACCGCTCGGAAGATCGATGCTCTTCTCGATATAACGCTCGCCAGTAGCACCAGCCGCAGAATTAAGCGCATAAAGCTTCAGTCCACTTGTAGCACCGAAAACGAGAATAACAATACCAAAGGCAGATCTCGTAATGAAGACACGTGTTGCATCACTTTCAACCGTACATGCTTCAATGAAGACATCAGAACGATTATTAAGAACATCATTGAAGTCGCCGAGAAGAACCTTCTTCGTACCACTTTCGGAGATAAGAGCCGCTACATACACGTTATCAAGGGAAGTAACATCGACGATAGTGGAATCGCTCTTAATCTGTCCATTGCGGTTGAGAGGTGTTCTTGCCTTCAGTACTTCTCCGTCCAAGGAAGCACCATTACCGGAACCACCACATTTAACATATTCGTGGTTTAGGTTTTTGATAACATGCGTATAAAGAACACCCTGCTTGTCCATAAAGATTTCTCCGACACGCGGGAGAGCAGGATCCAAGATTCTCGCGGTATTGCCATTAACCGGAGGGTCATACGGAGTACCAACTTCGTCCGTCCAGATCCACTTCAAGGGCTTTAATATAAAGCGACTCATAAGGTCTCCTTTTCTAAAATATTCAATGATAGAGTTTTGATAAAATTCCAGTATGGTTTCCCATACTGGATATCAATTATTCGGCAATCTCGAACACACCCTTCTCAATGAGCTCAGGGTAGATGTCTACAAGTTTCTGTTCCGGAATGAAGAACCCAAGATAATGCCCATAGGGAACTTCGATTCTAGCGATAACAGAAGGTTCGAGAGAAGCATTAGCGATAGGATCGTATGCTCTTCCTGTATAAGAGTCATTCTGATACTCCTGAAGAAGCGTGAGCATCCCTTCCTTGTCCACTTCAAATTTCTTTTTGTCGTTCTCGTCAACGATACGAATGATCTTGCATCTGTAGATGAATCCCATTTGACAGTCTGCCATGATACGGATATCAGCTTCTCTAGCAGCAAGATACTCGTTAACGGCATTTACAAATCTAGGAACGTAAAACTTGTTAAGCTTTTTACGATCGTTAGCGATACATTTGATAGCAATGAAGTGTGGTGTATCATCTACTGCGGGAGTAGGAACATCAGAACTAGAGCTTCCATCAGTACTACCACTAACGGGAACAGGTATGACAGAACTAAAGCTTTCAGGAGTCTCCCCATAAAAATAAATGTCTTTAACAGCTTCTGCCGGAAGTCTTTCATAAGGAAACACATCCTTTTGTTTCGTATACTGGATCCTGCGATCAGTATCTATAATTCCTGCACTTCTGCGTTCACCAAGCATAGAATCTCCATTGTTCAATTTACAATTTCGAGTTTTATTTTTTCTCTTTTTATAAAAATAAAAAAAAAATAAAGGAGAGAAACCTCTCCCTTATCTAATGGATTCTTTCCAGCCTACCGCTGATGTAGAATCCGCCATGACGAGCATGGTCGAAGTACTGACGGACATCTGTCCACTCAGTAATGCTGTTAGCCAGAACTGGGGCAGCATCTTTCACCGCAATCGTAATATGCGGGAACTTGCTACTAGTAACGAAATCCTCGCCTTTTCTAAGGATCGGTTCTACCCTTACAGCGAGAACTCCCTGTCTCATCCCGATATCGGTAATCTCGAATATCATTTTGAATTTGGTATTGCGGATAAAATCAATCATGGCGATCGACATATCCTTGAGATTTCCATAATATACGGTGATATGAGAACATTTTATCTCCCAGTCCTTGAGATTCTTGATAACCTCGCGGATATCCTCCGGAAGATTTGAAGCGATCTCTTTCAGTCTATTCAGAATTTTAGTCTGCATAGGCTTGAACGGCGGTCTTGGATCTAAGACCATAGCGTAAAATGCCATTGTTTAACCTCCTGTTGGTGTGTATGGCATAATTTAATATACATTCCACGATGCAGAATCTGCGAAAACTCCATAATGGAAAAATCGTAAGGAGTAATTATGAATTCAGGTCTTTGTTTATCAGTATCCGGAGGCGGAATCCTCGGAGTAGGCCCGGCTCATTATCTCGCCAGATTGGAAGGCGATTTGAAGTGTCCTCTGCATGAGAGACTTATAGCACAATCCGGGACATCAACTGGATCAATTCTGGCCGGTGGAATGGCAGAAGGGATTTCAGCTGTAGAGATGGAAAATCTCTATATAGAAGAAGGCAAGAAGATATTTACCAAGTATCCTTGGTATAAGCGTTTACTTCCCACTTGTCCGCCTTTTGACAATTCTAACTTGAAGAAGATTCTTCAAGACAAGTTTAAGGGAAAGGTTAGCGAGTGGAGTAAACCTACTTTCATTCCTTGCGTTTACATGAACGGATCTTCCGATGAGAAGATCTGGGATAACCATGATGCCGAGGACAAGTGGTTCGCTATCCTTACATCTTGCGCTGCTCCTACATACTTCGATGTCATTGTCGATACCCTTGGTAGAAGCTTCTGTGATGGCGGTCTATGGGCTAACTCTTGTCCGGATGACCTCATGGCTGGCATGTATGCTAAGGGACAAAGAAATATCCGTATCCTTAACCTCGAAACGGGTATGACTACTCCTCCGCTTAACATTAAGGGTAATCAGACCATGCTTGGATGGGCTAAGTATATCCTTAAGCACTGGGTAGCCCGTTCTTCTAAGGCTGCTGCGTTCAGATGCAAGGCTGTGATGGGAGAAAAGAATTTCTTCAATGTGGCTCCGGTTGTTCATAACTCGTTCGATATGGATGACGTAAGCTGTATCGAGTCTATCATCGAAATCTGGGATAAGCAGTACGATGAAGATAGAGAAAAGCTCTTAAAGTTTGTTAACCCGTGAGGCAATTATGACGTACTCGGCTAGAATGACAAACGTCCGTCGTGGGCCATTCGACCAAGTGAGCGCAGAACTCTCCAACTTCTTCAGAGTTGGAGATTCTCTTGCCATTCACTATACGGACACTTACTTTGCACTGTTTGGCAACGGACAACAGTACAGCCAACAGATAACCATAGAACAAGGCGACGAAGGCGGCTACTATCTTATTAACACTATCAGGGGGACTTACTTCCTTGAGAGAAACAATAAGGATTATTGGATCATGCCAGCTCGTACTTACAAGGATGAGAACGGCGAGACACAGTATTGCCCTGATACGGAAGAAAGACTCCATCTGAAGAAGGTTATGAAGCCGTTTATAAATAAGGCTAACTGCATGTGCATGACACCTTACGGCAAGCGGTGTAACAAAAAGATGGGAGTACGTCCGCTTAATGCAGGTCTCTAATGGAAAAACTTAAGATTGAAAACTGAGGATAGATTATGAATAAAGACTCTATGAAAAAGTATGACGAACTGATGGAAGCCGCTAAGAAAATTAAGACGAAGCTCATCGACTGTGACAAGCAGATCGACCAGTTCGCTCAATTACTGGCTCCTTGGTACTGTGCTCCAGAGCTACTGACCAAGCCTCTGGTTATCAATCTTGTCGGTATGACTGGTGTCGGTAAGACGCAGATGTTCCGTCTCTTCTGTGATGAACTCGGCTTAAACGAAGTATCTCAGATGATGACATGCGCTAATAACAATTCTGTCTCTCCGGCACAGGTTGCTTACCGTATGAAGGAAGAAGACGGTCTTGATAAGGGTATCATTTTCATCGATGAATTCCAGAACTTCTCCTGTAAGGGTGCGCTTGGTACTAGAACCAATAATTCCAACACACAGGAATTCTGGGATATTCTTTCTGATGGCAAGATCCCAATGAATCTGTCTAAGGAAGAACTCGAAAGAACGATGCGCAATATCGCCTACATGATTAACGATACTAAAACAGAAGACGGTGTCATGAAACGTAGAGCCGAATGTCCGGCTTTCTTTGGAACGATGGCTTACCGTCTCTTCGTTCTCTGCAAGAAAAAGAAACCGCTTGCTGAAATCAAGAAACTCTGTGGCAAAGCCGCCTTCGACTTTATCAAGGATCTCTATGATCACTATGATAATAAGCCGATCTATTCTGACTTTACCCGTTTCCTCTTCGTCACTTCTTGTAACCTTGACTGCGTATTCTCTGATGCTAATGATGTAGCATCTTGCGAACTTGATGCAGATGAAGTCTACGAATCCTCTAAGGATGTGAATGTCTTTGATGTGAAGGCTGGTCTCACTGGTTGGTTCTTCCCTGAACAGATTGCCCGTCTTGGAAACAATTTTGTGATCTTCCATTCACTCTCGAAGAAGAGCTTTGAGACGATCATTGACCAGAATCTCCAGATTCTTGCAGACCACACTAAGGAAGCTGTAGGCATCGAAGTCACGTTCGATAAGACTGTGAAGCAGATGGTATACCGCAATGGTGTCTTCCCAACCCAAGGTGTTCGTCCGCTTATTTCCACTATCAACGGTGTTCTGGCTTCGGCTGTTCCGTTCCTTGTGTTCAAACAGAAAGAAGCTGATAAGAAGATCACTGTGAAGTACAACGATGATACTATGGAGCTTGAAGCTAACGGTATCAAGGTTAGCTGCATCGGCCCGTATGACGAAAGTGCTAAGCGTATCAAGGCTCATGTCAACGAAAGACGTTGCACATCTGTTCATGAAGCTGGGCATGCTATCGTCTATGCGGAATCCTTTGGTGCTATTCCTCGCAAGATGGTAAGCATTGTTGCGGACTCCAGAGTCGCAGCTGGCTTCATTACCACGCACTTGATCCGCCATACCGCCATCACTCTTAAGTCCTACATCTGTGTCGCTCTTGCTGGCATGGTGGCTGAAGAGCTTGTCTTCGGTAAGGATTTCCGTACTGTGGGTTGTAGCTCAGACTTGGCTAAGGCTACCGCAATGGCAGCAGCCTATGTTCGTAAGTTCGCATTCACGGATAAGATCAAGGCTGTGGTTGGCCCAAATACTAACGAATATAATAAGATGTCTGATACATCCGAAGAAATCAATACGATGATTAAGGAATGTATTGTGGCTACGAGAAAGATACTCGCCGATAACGTCAAGCTCTTGAAGAATATTTCAGAAATCATGTTCGACAAGACAAGATGTACTCCGGAAGAGTTCAAAGATGCTTCTGAAAAGTTTGGTAAGAAGTACGCCATTGTCAGTGCATCTAAGAAGATCACACCGAACTTCGAAGAACGATACAAGATCTTCAATGAGTCCGATGTAAAGGATATGAAAGAAATCAAGAACGCTGACGAGTGCGTCTCATTCTTTGATGACGTCTATCTTGATGCTACTGGGTTCACCCCGGTTGCGGACATCGATCTCCCGTTCTAACAAAAAATATACCCAGAGAGAAATCTCTGGGTACATTTTCTATCTATCTCAATTAGGCGGATGTAGCCGTTGCTTCAGGTTTCTTTTCTTCTGCCTTAATCTTCGAAGACTCGTATTCAGCTCTAGCTGTTGCACGAATCTCCTGCCACAGTTGTTCAGGAATGATGTCATTAATGTTTGTCTCAGCGGGGACTATTTCGTAATTACCCGGCGTGAAGTTGAACATGACGTTATGGAAATTCCATGTTATGCTACAACCGAATCTTGTAAGCTCAAGCGGTGTCTCTGCTTCAGCAATGTATTTGTGCATGTCTGTTCTGCGGACAGTGAGATAACTTCCCTGACAGAAGATAATAGTGCGGTCTTTAAGTTTCTTAGAGGACTTAGGGATCTTAGAAAGTCGTTCGTATTCTCCCATCACGCTCTTGTACAGCTTGACGAAAGGCTGACCAATGATTTCGATGATATCACGGTCGCCTGGGCAGATGTTAAGAGTAGTACCGGGAATACGCGAAATCTCAAGTCTCCATTCGCGAGTGTCTAGCTTTACTTCGAGAGTCTTATCTCTTTCTTTTGCAGATGCCTTAATGTAAATTGGGATAACAGAATCATAAGATACCGTTACGCCATTCTTGTTTGTTGTACCCATGTTTTATCCTTTATGGTTAAGGTCAAGTCTTTATATACAGTCTAAAAAATGATTGTATATAAAGTTCGGCTATGTAGATAATGATGTCTGCATAATAAAGGAAACACTATGAAGATCGTGCGCAAAGTGCCTATGTCTGCGTCTGCTGCCGATACCGCTAAAACTCCTGCGGTAGAAGCTGCTGATGCTCCTATTGAAGTTCACGCTGCTAATGAACAGGATACCACACCTGCTCAGGTTGCACAACCTGCCCCTGCTCCGGCTCCCGCCCCAGTAGCACCTGCTCCGGCACCTGCTGCTCCGGTTGCTCCGACCCCGGCACCTGCACCAGTAGCTGAACCAGTTACGCCTGTCGCACCGATTCCGGCAGCACCTATCGCTGAAACTAAGACTGAAGCTCCGGTTACTACCGAAGCAGCTCCAGCAGCTACAGCGAAGTCTGCTCCCAAGAAGAAGGTCAAGACGACTATCTCGCAAGCTCTCGCTGCAAAGAAAGAAGCAGTTAAGAGATCTTGGTCTGAAGACGAAGTTGACGAAGATTTTACTAAGATCCTTCAGGAATCCTTCGGTGATGATGCCAAGGACGCTCTTGAAATTTTCAAGGGTTTGTTGATGGGTCGAATTGATGGTTTGAAGAATCGCGAAAGCTTTACATTCTGTGGACTTAAGTTCACTAAGGACATCACCCCGGCGAAGTTCAATAGCTTCAACCGTGGTAACAATATCGTTTACTACACTACCGCATACGTCGCTATCGATGCAAAGTGCAACGGTGAACGTACTACTATCTCCGCTATCGGGGATAAGGAATCTAAGACTTTGAAAGGCCCGTTCATGATCAAGGACGAAAAGGGCGAATGGATCGCTTACGATGGCGATCTCATCAAGGAAGCCTCGGACGCTTATCCGGATTTCTGCAAGAGATCCGAGGAAGTTAATAAGAAGAATTTGGACGACGCACAACGCCGTCTTGCCTAATATGCCATAATGTCCGGCTAAAATGAGACCCATGACTTCATAGTCATGGGCCTTATTTTTATTTCCCTTCCTATGGCTGCATAGCACTAGGATGGTGGTTGACCTCGGCGGCGACCAGAGAAGCTTCTTTGATTCTCTGATGAGGACGAGACGTAAAGTTGGAAGCAGCACGTTCTTGCTGAATGAGTTGTTCTCTGTCTTTGCGATATTGTGTCTTACCAAGAGCAAAGAATTGCATATCGTTGATATCAGCCAGAGTGACGTAGGTATGGATCCAATAGCGTTGAGTATAAGTATCGTCAGCAGGCTCGAACGCAAGAAGACCTGTATCAGCATCATAGCTCATACAATGAAGAATCGGGCCGACAGACTTGTCTTCTTTGTAGTTGAAATCTGTGTTGATTTCAAGCTGATTAGTCTTACACAAGAATGAGACACCATACTTGTTGATGAAATCAGGTACGCTACCAGAAAAACCATAAGCGGACATTATCTTTTGAAGAGCAGCATCGGTCATATTATACCTCTAGTAAATTCATTTTAAAGTTAAAGAGTAGAGGAATTCAGTGATAAACACTCTGAAGAGATTGCGTGTAGCATCCGAAAAAGGCCATTGCACATCAGAGATGATTGCACCTGAACTGGCAAATACCGTCTTCACGGATGCTTTATTTGACAAGAAGACTGACACGATTCTGTTCGGCAGTTGGTTCATCATAATCTTCCAAGGTAAGCTAAGGAAGATTGTGAAGTTCTCTTCCCTCAAGATTAAACATCTCAAGCTAGACCGAGAAAAGGCGGAAAGCTTCTCGGAAATATATGGAATTGAAGAAAGCTTTGAGAAAGTTATGGCTTTGGGATCAGATAATATTTTCCTGAGTGTAACTAGAAAGCTCTCGCTAAGAGACATATTCAGAAAACCAAGCGAATGGGTTCATGTGTCTACAGATGCCTGTGAGAGCTTCAATATATCAACTTTCCGGAATAACAATACTGACGAAATAGAAATTGTTATTAATAAATTTACTAAGGGAGAATAGTCACTCTCCCTTTTCTTTTTTGTAGGTTTTAATTAAAAATAAAAATTTCTTTCGGATAATAGCCTTTTAGGATAGCCTGAACTTTTGATTGAAATTTTCAAAGGGTTATTATGGCTGAAACAAATAACTTAGAACGACAGCTGAAACAGGCTAACGCCAAGATTGAACGCAACTTGTACGGCTTCAATCTTGCTGACTTCTCATCCAACCTTGACAACATCAATGAATTGGCTCAGAAGTCGCTGAAGTCTATTAACAGCATGAAGGTCACTGGTGACCAACCCGACTTGATAGAATTTATTGATAGGGAATTCTACAATAGTAAGGCAGCTCGTAAGCGTGGCGGATTCGGTATCCAAACTGGTACCAATAACGGTAAAGTCCGTAACTATGAGTCTTCTTTCCTGACAGATTTGGAAAATGGAAAGATCGACCTTGCAGGTGAAGACGCTGACTCTGTATCCAGACAAGCTAGATTCAGATCTATCGATAGCGTTTGTTCCCTTATCCCGCAGCTTATGCGAATCCTTCATCTCTACAAGGATTCCATCATGTCTCCGAATGCTTTCTCTGAACTCTCGGACACTGATGGTCTTACCTTTGATGTGAAGAAGGAAGGAGCCGATGATACCGAAAACTTCCAAGTACTCGACAAGCTTCTCACTTTGAACAAGGACTATAAGATTTCCTCTGAAATCGCTCCAAAGGCTTGTTCTGACTTGTTGAAGTATGGTGATGGTTACATCTGTGCTCTTGACTATGCTAAAGAAATTGACCGATTGCTTGCTATGGACGATAGTAACGTGGCTCATGAAGGCTTCTGTGACTTCTCGTCTGAAGCTGCCATTGCAGCATCCGAAGCAGCGTCGCTTAACAATATTGCTAAATCCCTCATTGCAGAAGAATACGATATATTCAAGAATCTCAATCCGTCCTCTAAAGAAAAGAAGCCAGAGTTTAAGGACTTGTCGGCAGGAGAGTGGGAAAAAGAGATCGACAGCTTCTTGAATGTGGAATACCACACAGACCTTCTTAGCATGTTCCCTAAAGAGAGAGAAATACTTAAGGAAATGCAAAGTAACGGCACTCTGAAGTCTGCCAAGGATCAGTTGATCCTCGGAGCTGAAGCTGCTTCTACTGATGAGGAACGAAAGAGTTTTGTCATTGAAGGATCTATTGTTAAGGTGCTTGACCCGAAGAAGGTCGTTGTAGTGGAAGTTGGCGGTAAGGAACTTGGTTTCTACTTCCTGTCTGCTGACTTCGATGATGCTCGTATCGACGCATTGGACTATGATCCGAAGGGATGCCCAGCTTGCGATCTTACCTATACAAGCGACCGTATGTATTCCTTCATCACCCACATGGGCAACAGCCCGGTGAATAAGGAAACCCGTGCCAGTATTCTTGCTGACCTCTTCTTGAAGCGTATTGCTAAGAAGATTGACAAGAAGTTCATTGCCAAGAACAAGGAATTCAAGGACTTCATCTTCTCCATTCTCAGATCCAGAAAACGTCTGGGAAGAGTGAATGTGACCTTCATTCCGGCTGCTAATCTCGTTCACCTTAAGCGTGGTAGCGGAACTTACGGCGAGTCTATTCTTGATAGCGTCTTGTACTTTGCTAAACTGTACGTGCTGTCTATGCTCTCTGCCCTTATGCAGCAGATTATCTCCGGTAAGGATAAGCAGATCTTCTATGTGGACACTGGTCTTGATGAAGACTCTGAAGGATCGATCCAGAAATTCATCATGGACTATCACTCCAAGGAAGTGACGGTAGACGACTTCTCTGATCTTACCAACATCATGAGCCGTGTTACCAAGAGTAACTCGATGTTCATCCCGGTGGTGGATGGCAAGAAGGCTGTCGAGTTTGACAACTTTGCAGGACAGCAAGCAGAATTCAACAATGAATTCCTGCAGGACTTGCTTAAGTCTATCATTAGCGGTACTGGCATTCCGACATCATGGCTTGATAGCGGCATGAGCGATATCGAATTTGCTACACAGCTTGTGCAGCAGAACGGTAACGTTCGTCGCTCGGTTTCTATGTACCAGCGTATCATGAACAATGGTATTACCAAATTGTTCAAGATACTGTACAAGAATGAGAAGACAGAAGACAAGAATGAGATTGTTCCTGAATTCTACATTCACTATCCGGAACCAGTTACGCTTGACAGCAAGGTGGCTGAAGAGTCTATCTCTAGAGCACAGTCTATCGCTGACTTCATTACCAATACGCTCATCGGTGAGAATCCGAACGAACGTGATGCTCTTGCCAAGGAAGTTCTGAAGAGGGAGCTTACTAAGAAGTACTCCTCCGGAATTGACTGGGAAGAAGCCGAAGAGTTGCTCAAGACAGCTAGAGAAGAAACACAGGAAACTGCCCTCCGTGATGAAGCTCTCGACAAGAAGGCTGAAGAAACTCACGATGAGGAAGCTGAAAAGCATCCTGAAGAAGCTAAGAAGCAGGAAGAAGAAAACAATCCTGAAGGTCTTGGCGGAAATCCAGAAGAAGGTGGCGCTCAGAACCCTGAAGAGGAAAACCCTGAAGGCGAAGAGAAGAACCCGAAACAGGAAAAGAATCCTAACGAACCTGAAGAGGAAGAGGAAGAACCTCAGACTGGTAACAGCCCTGAAGAAGACTTCTTTAACTCGTAAGATTCTAGAATATGGAAAGCTGAAAGGCTTTCCATATTTTTATTATGAAAACTTCATAATGAGGCCACGATTAACCTTAACGCCAAAACATCCAAACACCTTCGTGGCCTCAAATTTTTTCGAGGTCGTATGAGAAAGACAGCTAATGAGATGATGCAGCTTGAGAGCCGTGCCGAACAGCTCTTTGGTATGCTTCCAGCAAATGAGATAGCTGAAGCGAACTCTGCTCTTGATAAGCTCATCAGTCTGGATTTTAGCAAGATGCCTAAGCACTTCAAGAGCCGTCTAGCTGAAGCTGACGACAAGTCCAAGCTCAATAGTCTGAAGAAAGACATTGAGGAATACATTAAGGACAGCAAGGCTATTACGAAAGGCAGTATGACCAACTCCTACGTAGCATTCCGCAAGATTATCGATATCCTTGTTAGCGCGGGGTTATTTTTGATCCCATTCGCAGGTATAGCATCAATGACAGCCTTCCTCATGAAGAGATCTAAGGATCTCGACAAGATAAAGGAAAAGCTAACGAAGACTCTACCGGAAGTGGAAGGGATCTTGAACGAAGTTAAACAAAAACTTGAGAGGATGAAATGAGACAAGACTACTACGCTGGCAAAGATTTCTACAATGGTATCTTTGCTAATGAAGCTATCCAATCCAATGACCCGTCTCCGAATGAAAAAGATGAGAGCAAGACTTCCAAATCTGTTCCTAAGCTCGATGTTCGCTACAAGCTAGAGAACTATGAGAAGATGATTAAGGAAGCCAACACGGAAAGTGTACTCAAGAAGATTATCTACAGTCTTGAAAAGGATGTCAAGAGTCTTCAGAAGACTGGCGATGAATTCGGCGAAGACGAGAAGGATGAATCTAATGATAACTGGAAGAAGAACGAGGAACAGGAAGTAAAGTCTTTCTGGCCTAAGACAACCAGTAACAACAAGGTTAAGGAACTCATGCCGAAGACTGACAAGGCTGGTCATGACATTGAGAATAAGGATACGGACAATCGTGACGAGAAGTCCGTGAAGACCTTTGACTTCCTCCCTGAGTACGAAGCTCTGCTCTCCAAGGCACGGGCTAAGCTCAAAGAGATGAATTCGTAAATCAAGTTTTCCTGCTTTCGGGCAGGAAAATTTCTTCGAACTTTTTATTGTACGAATTTCTCGTCAGAGATCTTCCTCTATTAAAGGCTGGATATGCTAATACGGAGACTCAGTTTGAATTGCTAAAATACTTCAGAGTGAGTTGGAGTATTAGCGATTCTTTTCTGTTCTGATGGGAGAACCGTTCGAACTTTACTTTGGAAACAGGCCCAAGAAGCCGCATAGTAAAATTTAAAATGGAGCGAAACAATGATCACTGAGATCGAAAAAAGAGACGGCAGAGTAGTTCCGTTCGAGGAACGCAAGGTATTCAACGCAGTATACAAGTCATTCGCAGAAGTGGCAGCACGTCATAACACGACGGTTGACCCGCAGAATGTACAGATTGTTGTTGACGAAGTAATCCATGACATTCACGACCTTCAGTCGGAAAGACTCCAGATCGATGAAATGCAGTCCATCGTGATTTGTGCGATTAAGGACAAGGGATTCACCGAAGAATTCGAAGCTTATCGTAACTTCCGTAACCGTCGTAACCGCGCTCGCAATCGTAAGATGCCGCTTTACTCTAAGCTCGCTGAAATCACATTCTCCGATCTTAGCGAATCTGCTATCAAGCGCGAAAATGGCAACATTGATGGCGAATCTGCTATGGGCAAGATGCTTCGCTATGGTTCTGAAGCAGCTAAGGAATTCTTCCTTGATCGCATCATCGCAGAACGTTCTACCAATGCTCACCGTGAAGGATTCATCCATATTCATGACATGGACTTTTACGGCATCACAACCACCTGTACACAGATCGACCTTCAGCAGATGCTCGAAACAGGTTTCAATACTGGTCACGGCTTTGTCCGTCCTCCTCAGTCTATCCGTACAGCTGCTGCTCAGACTGCTATCCTTATTCAGTCTAACCAGAACGACCAGCACGGCGGTCAGTCTATCCCGAACTTTGACTTGGCTCTCGCAAAGTACGTCAAGCTCTCGTTCAATAAGGCTCTCAAGCACAGTGTCGAAGACGCTCTCTTCCTTACTGATATGGACGAAGCTGCTATCAAGGCTACATCCAAGTCTATCTTCAAGACTGACTATGAATTCGGTATGGACGATGAAAAGAAGTTCGTCGATCGTTTCATGGCAGCTGGCTTTGAAGAATGTGAAGCAAAGCGTGTCTTTAAGCTTGGTTTGAAGACTATCAAAGAAAAGACCTATCAGGCAATGGAAGCACTTCTGTTCAACCTCAACACTATGCACAGCCGTGCAGGTGCTCAGGTTCCGTTCTCCTCTATCAACTATGGTACGGAAACCTCCACGGAAGCTCGTCTTGTTATCCGTTGTATGCTTGAAGTGACAGACGCAGGTCTTGGTCATGGTGAAACCCCTATCTTCCCGATTCAGATCTTCCGTGTGATGGATGGTGTAAACTACAAGGAAGGCGATCCTAACTATGATCTTTTTAAGCTTGCCATTAAGGTATCCGCTAAGAGGTTCTTCCCGAACTGGGAATTCCAGGATTCTCCGTTCAATATGCAGTATTACGTGCCTGGTCATCCGGAAACGATGATTTCCACAATGGGATGTCGGACGCGCGTTATGGCAGATATCAACTCCGTCAGACCACAGGCTTGGAGACGTGGTAATCTCTCCTTCACAACTATCAACCTCCCTCGTCTGGCTCTTCTTAATAAGGGTAACTGGGAAGGATTCTACGCCGATCTCGATAAGTACATGGAACTTGTCAAGGATCAGCTCTTGGAACGCTATCAACTCCAGTGCAAACAGCGTGTTAAGAATTTCAAATTCCTCATGGGACAACATGTATGGTTAGATTCTGAAAAGCTTAGCAAGAACGACACGCTCGAATCTGTATTGAAGCATGGTTCCCTCTCTATCGGCTTCATCGGTCTGGCAGAAACCCTTAAGGTCATGACCGGATTCCATCATGGCGAATCTGAAGAAGCACAGAAGAAGGGTCTCGAAATCGTCAAATACATGCGTGACTATTGCGACAAGATGACGGAACAGTATAAGCTCAACTTCACTCTTCTCGCTACTCCGGCTGAAGGACTTTCTGGACGCTTTACAAAGCTTGATAGAGCTAAGTTTGGTGACATTCCGGGTATCACAGATAAAGGCTTCTACACGAACTCTTGCCATGTTCCTGTTGAATATCCTTGCTCGGCTTTCCACAAGATTCAGGTCGAAGCTCCGTACCACGCATTGTGCAATGCTGGTCATATCCTCTATGTCCACATGGACGGTGATGCTACCAAGAACCTTGAAGCCTATGAAAAGATCGTCCGCTGTATGCACGACAACAATGTCGGCTATGGAGCTGTTAACATTGATGTTGACTACTGCCGTAACTGCCATAAGACAGGTATCTTCAACGAGGACAAGTGTCCGTTCTGCGGAAGCACTGAGATCGACCGTATCCGTCGTATCACTGGCTATCTCGTTGGTAGTCTCGAAGGATGGAACCCGGGTAAGAAGGCTGAATATACATGGCGTCTCAAAGGCCATAACACTTAATACAAAAAAGAAACAGCACTACGCTGTTTCTTTTTATTTTCTCTTAGACTTCTTGCTATCCGGTTCAAACTCTTCCTTCAGCTTCAAGTACTGCTTGCGTCGTTCAGCCTTCTCTGCTCTTTCCTTGGCTTTCTGTTCCTTTTCTCTCGTCCTCTTGTACTCGTCAAGAGTATCAATAAAGAATGGAAGAACAGCGTCAAGAACTGGAATAGAAGCTCCATAGAAGTCCTCTTCGTATTCTTCGTTGCAATCTCTTCTAGCTTGAATGGAGATACGCACGGAGTTGATGGCCTTTACTTGATTGAGGGGGTCATTCGGTCTCTTGGCGTATATCTCTGTAGGATAGTGCTTGTAGTAATCGATATGGAAAGTCACAGTAGCATATGGCATCTTTGCCTCATGTGACTCGCCGGTAATATAGCTATTGTAGTCAGTATTCGCATAAGCTCTATGCTCGGCTTTTCTGGTACTACAGAAGTTGTCAATGTATTCTGCAATGCGACCATACGGAATGAATTGTCTTGGCATGTTTTCTCCTTTAAGAATTGTTGCTATGGTATAATATACAAACAAAAAAAGAAGCAGCTGAAATTCAGCTGCTTCCATCACTTCCAAGGAATACTGACGCAGGCCATGCTGGTCAGATCAAATTCCAAGGAAGCTTTTACAGAAGAGATCTTAAGCTCTCTTCCGGTCTTCTACCATGAACGCTCGTTCGTTCATGACGTGGCTATTCGGCACATCGTCTCCACAGGCTATCCGAGTCACCCTGCTTAAACTTTGTGTCTTACCCATCTGCGCATATGGGGGCATGAACTATTACTAGTCCTTCAGATGTTGTCGACATCCTTACCGCACTCTCTTCAGACATTGAGAAATGCGGCTACGACGAATTCCCTCTTTCCTAGCTAGAAAGTTCGGGACGCTCTCAGGATGCTAAACCCTTGAGCCACGAAGACCGTCGCTATCTTATCGCCATCTTGCGGTTGTTTCAGCCACTTCTATACCGTACACTCTAACGGCATACCGCTCAGGCTATCAAGACTACCATATATACCAAAGTATTTCCAATGTATCTTGAATAAGGCTATAATATTTCTACTACAGCACAAAATAATATACTATCAGGATCATAGAATTTACAAAAAATAACGGGTGACTTTCGCCACCCGTTACCATTGCAACTATCCTTTTCGGGACATTCTAGAAGCGCTTGCCAAGAGCGTGGAACGTAGCCTTGAAAAGCTTGTTGTTCTTTTCCTTGCTAGCATCCACTGCGGCATAGTCGCTAAACATACGACGAATGATGGAAGGCTGCGCACTGAGCCACTTCATCGCCTTCTTCATCACTTCATCGTTATCGCCATGTTTGTAGATCTTGAAGATACGTTCAACTGTATCCTTCATTTCTTCGGTCTGCTTATTAATGACCTTCATGGCAATGGTATCAAGAGTCTTCTTTTCGCCAGTAGCCTTATCAGTATAGAACGTATTTTCAAACTTCAGTTCGAAGTCATTGAAACGATCGTTGCTCCTGAAGAGTTCTTCAGCCTTCTTCTGAATGGCATCAATGTCAACTGTCTTAAGAGGCTTACGGTTCTTCTTGAAGAACGGCTTTTTGCCATCCTTCTTTACAAAATTCATCTTCTTGGGCTTCTGGGCTTCGGCCTTAACAGGCTTGATAGACTTATCAGTCATTTCTTACTCCTTAAGTTAATGAGTTAAAAGGGTCTATACTTTATATATAGTTCAAATTATCTTTCAATAGCATATAAATCTATGAACCATTTATAGATAAAGGAGACTAATGCACAGATATCCAGTATTTACAAATGACTCACACAAAAACCATACGCTGACACATCCCCGTGTCTGGCGTAAGAAAGACCAAACAGAAAACCTATCTCAAGAGGAAAATAACAATATGTCTGAAGAACAGAAAATGTCTGCCGTTGAAACCCCTTACGAAACTGTTTCGAAGGAACCCAAGGCTGAACCCCAAGAACAGACTGCACAAAAGCCAGAAGAAAAGAAGATTCATAATTACAGCTTCTCTATCCCGGTGATCAACTTTGATACATCGAAACTTTTCAAAGCCTTTGCACTTGTTCCTATCTTTGCGTTCATTGCTGTCATGAACATCTTCCCTGTCGTCATTAATGCACATAAGGGCGAATGGTTGCTTATGGCTATCTACGCTATCGTTGATATTGTAGCTATTTATCTCTTCATCTACCATGCGGTCAAGACCATGAAGGAATTTATCATGTTGCTGACTGTTGCGCAGACAGAAGTATACTTGGCTATCTCTGCTTCCAACAGAGCACTGATCAGACAAATTGAAGCCGACAATGCCAATAGCAATAGATAACCCATGTGACTTGTTTATTGCTATGATGGCTATAGTGGTTGTTCTTGCTGTTGCAGCCGGAGCAGCCGCTGGCTTCATTGTTAGATGTGTAGAAAGACGAAATGTAAAGAAACTTAAGGCTCTATTTGCACCTAAGAAAGTATTGCTGATTGAATCCAAATTCTTTGTAGCTCGTGTATTACTTTATGATAACTCCATAGGCATCTACGAAGTTCATGCTAAGCTACACGGACAGTGGAAGAGGATAGCTTCATCCTACAATAAGCAGTGCCTTGATGGATACTTTTATAGAAGAAAGGTATGACAGGCAACTATATAGTGATAACCGAAAGGAGTCACTATGTTTCATGCCATCATCACATACAAACCAAGATGTTTGAGCCTGAAGTCTAGAACTCGTAAATTCGACTTGGATTTTGATCCTACGTTGAACGAAAATTACGATAGGCTTCAGGACGTGCTTAGAACCGCCTACTGGGAAGGAATACCTGATCCTGTCAAGGATTCATTCGACAATGCTGACAAGATCGATATCCTTAACCTCACTCCGCTGAAATAAAGTAGGCGGTTTTCTTTTTTACCTTTAACTAACGGAGGCTGCTATGGCTGCTGAAGACGAATACCAAGGATACACGGCTTCTAATGAAGCTATCACTGCTGCGACTAACATCAAGGCAGAAGAATCTGACAAGAAAGATTCCGAAAAGAAGTAATCCAAAATGAATTTAAATACCTCTAGGGTTTTCCCTAGAGGTATATTTTATCTAACCGGGCCAGCTGTGAAGAACGACCATGCCTTCTTAGAAACCAGGTTTTCAGTAGCACCACGAGCCGAGTTGGGCATGAGCTTAGCGAAGTTAGCCATCGTCTTGAACTTAGAAGCAGCGTTACCGCCACTGTAGATTTCCTGATAGCCGACACCGCAGAGTGAATCCAGCCATGTTGCCATGTTAATGTTGGAAGCAAAGCTAGCCGGGCCAATCGGAAGAGCCAAATATGGGTCAATATCCGTAATGGACAGGTTAACTTCAATAGCTGTAGCCAGACCACTTGCGTTATAAGTATTCTGGTCAGGAGCTCTACGGAAGTCGATGGAAGACACGTATCCTTCGCTGATGGAGAACATACCCGGACAGTCACAACGAATTACGAACGGAGTAGTAGCTCCATAGAACGATGTCTGAATCGGGAGAGACATAGCCAGAAGTGCCAAGAACGGCTTATACACGTATTCTATCAAGGACTGGTAGTTTCCATATGGAGACTCAAGTCTGAAAGACAGTGTATAGGATCTGGACATGTCAGAAGTTTCCCAGAATTTTGGCCAGTGCATTGTAGCATTACTAGCAACAGCCGAAATCGGGCTATCGGCACCGAAAGCTCTGTTAATAGCTTTCTTGGCTTTATCACCAAATGCCGTTCCAACACCGCTAGAGAACTGTTTGTAGAGTTCATTAGCAGATTGCTTCAAGCCTTCCACAGCAGATTCAAGCTTGCCAGAACCGAAGGAGTTACTAGCTGTTTCAGTGATAGTACAGTTCGGGCCAAGAGCGATAGAGAAATGTCCCCATCCGCCCATGTAAAGACCTTCGGACGGTTTTGTAACATCTTGTAATGTCATAGCCATTACAGGTTTGTTACTGATTCGCCCAAGAACCTTAGCCATGAGGGAAGAATAGACACGCTGGAACTGCATCGGAGCCGGATCGAACCATCCCATACGCTTATTCTCATCACCGGAGTATTTGATCATCTTATAGATAGCGGAATCAGTATCAAAGACGAAAGTGCCAGTTCTTCCAGCTTCAAAGTCCTGAAGTTCCTTTTCGATCTGATAGGACGATGTCTTGGCTTCTCTAGCGGTGAAACCACCATACCAAAGGTTGCCCGGAATGATGTTAAGTACATGAGTTGTGGCAATCACATGATTGTTGTACATACGGTGCATCGGGTCAATCACCATACTTGCCGTAGGCGGTACATTCATCACATACTGCCTGTACATAGCAGATGGAGAGCCATTGGCAATATCCTGTTCGTTAATATCAAAGACACGTCTGAACAAGCTGACAGCCTTATTGAGAACTGTTCCAGTAGCATGGATAAGAGCATCAGCAACACTCTTGCCCATACTCATATCGATAGAGAAGCCTTCCTTCAAACTGTCAAAGAAAGCTTCGCCAGAATCGGCTATCCCGGTTACTTTATCCTTGATCTTCTCGAAACGTTCCTTCGCTGCATCCCAGATATCATTAGCAGCCTTTCCGAAGATAGCAGAAGCAAGGTTAGTGTCATTCTTCTCGGCATAGTCATAGACACCGTTGGCGAGTTTTTTGATGGTCTCAACAGCACCGCTGCCTTTCTCTAAGAGAGCCTTAGTCTCGGCTCCAAGACCGCCAGCTTGGTCTGTAGCACCAAGAACCAATCTTAGAATACCGCCGATAGAGTTAACATTGACCGCGCCCCAGTCATGCTTAAGAGCCATGTCTCTTTCTATGGCGGAAAAGACGTCGTAGTTAGCTATCTGTCCATAGCCAGCATTCATAGCGGCATAGAACTTCCAGTTATCAGCGGATCTTAGATTTCTCGCAAAATCCATGACACCTTGGTTCGTATCGGCCTTCCACTGAAGGTTCAGTGCGTAATTGACTTCGCTTGCCTGAACAGGAGTTTCTTGCGTGAATGTAGATCTTCCGTGCAGATATTCCGATAAGCTTCGGTACGGAGAAGACCCGGCAGCATAAGTTTCTTGAGGGGCGCTTGTGGATCTATCCATAGAACCAGCAAGGGAAGCCCAGCTATTGTTGTAGACGGGTGTAGAGCTAGTTTCAGTTGCAGTAGCCATTCTATACCTCTTTATTTCATTACAAAGTTTCGATGCTTCGATAGTATATAAACTGATGAACCATTTTATCAAAAGGAGAAATATAATGGCTAATTTATTCAGAAGATTTTTCCGGCGTGTTCCGGCTAGACAGTCTGTCGTGGCTGCTACTGGCAAGATAGCAATCTTCATCGACTTTGAAGAGACTAAGACAGAAATGAAGTTCCACACCTTTGCCTTCTATGGGGGTTAGTATGAAGATTCATCTCATCAGACATGCACCGACAAAAGCAAACATTGACGGATCCATGATTAGGAATTATAAGAACAGCGAAATCCTGAAATTCCCCGATGAAACCTACAAAAGATGGCACGAGACAATGGACGAGTTTTTGCCAAGCGAAACAGAACCCTTTACATTGCTTACCGGAAGTGCTCTCAGGTGCAAACAGACAGCTGATTGTCTCTTCCCGCACTTGCACGATAAGCTCCAAGAGCTTGAATTCCTCAATGAGTTCGACTGCTCGGGTCTTGGGAAACGCAAGTTTTGGGAAGTCAATGCAAAGACATTCGAGAAGCTCGTTCCAATTACAAGTGAACAGATGGGTTTCCAAACTACTAAGTTCCTTGAGCATTGCATGATGGGCAAACAGAGCGTTGTGGCTATCAGCCACGGTATGTTCATCCGTTACATGTTTCACTTCATGACAGGTAACAGAGACATTTCTGCGTATGACATCATCAACAGCTACGGGTTCAAGTTCCAGAACCTCGACATGCTCACTATTGACATGGCTAGCAGAGAATTGGACGTGAGGAGATTCAACTTCTAGACCTATTAGCCGATGGAAGCATTAATTCATTGCTTGAGCCAACTTGCATAGTACCGCTTCCGGAGGCTTCTTTCTTATGGAGACAATATATGCTTTTCAAATCAATGAAGATATTCACAGGTTTCGACAAACCAAGAATCTTTTGCTTTAGTGATGTAACATCGTTCGAAATGCAGTCAAAATCTTGCACAATTCATTCGGCAAACGGAGTAAATAATTTCGCTGCTGGATTCTGCAATTATGTAAGAAAGGTTATCATAGACGGGCATGTTTACACTCTTGCCGAAGATGCAGTGCCAAGATGCAAGCGCGAAGAAGACGAAATATCAACTGTCGTCACACACTGGTTTGAAGAAATACTGGAAAACACGCCTTGCGTAAATGATAATGTTATGTAACTTAACCACAGGAGAAAAATGATATACAGAGAAATAAGAATCGTCTCATCCAACGGACGACTCGCTGTACTGGAAAATATTGACTCAGTTATGATAATTAACAATGAGTTGGTAATTTACAGTGTTTCGTTCGCTGGAGCTACTCAGGTTCGAGAGACCAAGATTGCAGCAAAGACTTGTAACTGCATTGTTGCTATTATCATCGACGGTAGGTTCCACAAGAATGTCTTTGCAAAAGCTCCATCAGAAGCATGTGACAGTAGCATCGAACCTGATGTTTTGGCTTGGCTGCAAGCTGTGTTTACAAATATGCCGACGAAGAACTATGCAAAGATTGAAGACTTCTCCGATCCTAGTTCTCCGAAGGATGTTGTTGTAGATCAGGATGCCCTTAACTCAACGAGGTAAGCTTGCTGTATAAAGAAGTAAGGTTCGTGACATTTGACGGTTACTTGTCCTTGCTGGAAAGTGTGTATAATGTTTGGCTGGAACCAGACAAACTGCACTTTTACTATGGAGAAAATCCAAATGTAAAGGTTACGCATACATTCTATACGGCACGGAGCATTAACCGCATAGCTGCTATTGCCATCGATGGTCGTAGCCATAAAAATCCATTCTTTAATCCTCAAAACGCTAACAATGTTCCTGATGACAAAATCTTGCCGGAAGTACGTGCATGGCTGCAGTCCATATTCTACAACATGCCAACGCAGCACTTCCCGAGGATGGAATCTTGGAATACCAGCGTTATAACAAACCCTAACCCAGCTGCTGATCCTGCAATCAGCCAAGAGGAGTTAAACAGTAATGTTATTCAAGGAAGTGAGAGTTCTTGCTAAAGGCTTCATGTTCTGCCTTAGTAACGTGACGTTTATGTCTGCTAATAATTACATTGTAAAATTCCACTTTGATAGCGGCACAGCGATGAAACAGGAAGTGAGCGCCCGCGATTGTAACTCTATTGTTGCCATTGAAATAGACGGAAGAGTGGCAAAGAATCCATTTTTAAAGGATTCCGGTTATAAGATAGCGAAAGACCAAAACGGTAACGCTCTCATAGATCCAGATATCCGAGACTGGATAAAGTCAATATTCTTCAATGCTGCATCTGCAAATGTGTCGAAAATGGAGGGTATGCCCATTAAGGGCGGAACCTTTCAAGGAACCACCGAAGTTTCGAACGGAGCCGGAAACGAATCTGGCGCACCCATGTTTGGCACTTTCGGAGGGAATCCGAGCGGCGGAAGCTTTTATGGAAGCATCTCAGTATGCAAGAAGCAAGAATCTCCCCCTCCCATCTTTCCCTTCCTCGCTGAAGCAGACTCCACAATGGAAGATGCTGAATACTCTTACGGGGATTTTGCAGGAAGGAGATGACAAATAACATATGAATGAAGAGAAACTTACAGCCTCACAGCTGCAAGACGAGATAAACAAATATACGTCGGCTTTCGGTGTATCCGTAGGCTTTGCGTTTATGATGTCTATCGCCTTGTTCTGCCGGAACTTTATGGCTCTTGGCTGTATTGTTCTTGCGGTAGCTATCTGCGTCGGCATTATAGACATGATTCTATGTTCCGTTGGTGATGATCTCGGTAAACAAAAGGCCGATATCTACAACATAACGGAGTCGAATGAAGACCTTAAGGCCAGAGCGATATGCGTAAATCGTATATTTGTTGTCAAGGATCCGCCTAAAGCTGTTATCATAGACATTAAAGAAGAACCGGAGAAGCCAAAGTCAGAGGCTCCTCCACCGCCTAAACCTCCTCCTCAACCTAAGCCGAAACCAAAGCCGACAGAAGAGGAGTTCCCTCTATTAAATCCTAATGAATACATATTTAGGAAGACTCTCCAGAATCTGACTGGATTGAGAACAGAGGATCTACAACCCCAAGGTTCCAGTAAAGCTCTAGCTATGAATGCTCCTATACCTAAGATTGTGATGGGAATCGCAGCAGGGATTTCTGGTACTACTAAAGAAGCGAAAGAGTATCGAGCGAATGTCGCCATGACGTTCCTTGAACTAAGGAGGCTCAGTGGTTCTTAATCTCATGTTACTTGTTCTAGCTGGCGTGATGTTAATAATGGCATTAGCCTTGTCATGCGCATTAGCCAAGCTGAAATTCAGATATAGGGTTCAAGCTGCAAAGGAAACCTACGATTGTGATGACAAGATCACAAGACTTCACAAAGCGATAATGGATAAGATGATTGCCATTTATCTCTTTGAAGAAGTTTACGAAGGTCATAATCCTATAAGCTACAGGCCCTATATTGTTCATCTGAAGGCAGGAACGAAAATCCATACCATTCTCTTTGACGATGTCTCAAAAGGCATAAACGAAATCGTCTTTGCAAGACTCAACATTAGAGAATGCCATATCGATGGATTCTTCCTTAACACTTCAGACTTCACTCTTATTAAGGAAAATGGACAAGTCATCTGCAAGGATGAGCTCAACACTTTCCTCAATAAACCGCGTGAAAGCGTCGCTTTCTACGCAATTGTTCAACCAAACACTGTTAACGAAATTAGCAGTATCTTAACCAAACACTCACAGGAGAAATAATAAAATGCTTAAAGCAATCATCAAATGGATAAAGATTAACGTGTTCCACTTCTCTTCCAAACTTGAAGAAACGATCGACTTGGAAAAGCGTCTCAAGTATTCCAAGCAAGAATATCAGAACCAGTTCGACAAGTATAAGAAGGATTCTGAAAGAATCTTCGCTAATTTCGATGAAGTTGATGAAAAGCTCAAAGACGCAAAGAAGAATCGCGACATGTACAAGGAAAAGGCTAAGGCTCTCTTGAAGGAAGATGAAGACAAGTCCAAGAAGTTCTTCAAGAAGTACAAAGACTGGGAAAGCCAGGTCAAGACATACGAAGAACAGTATAATACAGCTCTTGGATTCAAGACCGAAGCCGAGCGCAATCTTCGTATCATGAATGAAAAGAAGAACAGCCTCGAAAGCCGTACAGAACAGCTCAAGTTCATCATTGATAACCTCAAGGCTAATAAGACTCTTGAACAGCTCATCAGCCCGTCTGACAATGCTACGCTCAAGGCTATTGAAGAAGAAATCGCCGGATATGAACATAGCGTTAAGGCTAAACAACACGTTCAGGAAATTCTTCGCGAAGACGATATCGATGAAGTTGAAACAAAGGATGCTTCCATCGATGACGAATTCGCTAAGTTCCGCGACGAGGCATAATATTGTTGCCATAAGAAGAGAGGGGGTGGGAAGCAATTCCCGCCTCTTTTTATTGTAGAGGTTTTATGCTAGACGTATTCTTGTTTATAGTAGCGGTAGCCCTAACTCTTGTAGCGGTCTTCTCGTTTTCCGCACTTTTCTCCATCATTACTGCCATGATCGTTGGATGGTGGCATGGATGGTCTGTGACTTTTAATATTTATCACGGTTGGATGGTATATGAACCTAAGAAGAAGAAAGACGCATGGTCTCTTGTCTATGTTACAGACGAGTTCCATGATCTGATAATGTGGCTTCAATTCAAATCCAAACGGAGAAAAGACAAATGATGACATTCGAACAGTTGACGCTTATTCATAACAAAGACGCTGTTACGACTATAGAAGAATTTAAGAAAAGATACTTGAATAAAGCTTGCGAAGTCATACAAGCTAACGGCTGTGTTCAATTAATGTTCCACAAGTTCTTATACGAGTTTTCCAAATCTCCCTTAAGAACGGAGATTCATATCTTGCTAGGAACGTCCTTTAAGGATTATACAGACACAAGTAATTTCTTAAATTCTATAATGCGCATTTTTACAAAAGAAATGAAATTTCCATTCAATAATGTAGAACTACGAGATCGAACCATTCTTATATGGCTCTAACGACTTTTTTCTGAAGTATTATTAAAAATAAAAAATAAAAAGGAGAAAAATGCTCTTAGAGGAAACCCTAACTGGACTTGACGAATTTAACAAAGACTGTAGTCATGCTAGATACGAAGAAGCATTGAAGATGACAATGAAGAATGAAGACTACTTAAAAAGTCTCAAGATAGAAGACCTGATGGATTTCTTCGGAAAACCTAATATCTTCAATAATACGTATTTCCTTCATGCCAATTTCAGTAAGGAAATGCCTACAACCTTATGCATCAATTACCAGAAGGAAGATGATGACATTGGTCGTATAACTATCACCCAGTATGCGCATGATCTATATCTCCTTATCTCTTTCTATGACTCCATTGAAGTAAGAATAGACAGGTATAACTTCAGCGGCGGTGCAAAAGAATATCAGGAATATGTTTCAAAGATAGCACAGCTAGGAAGTCGTCTCATTAGCGCAGGACGCTACGACTAAAGAATTGCTCATGGATTCGTCCATGAGCTTTATTTTTTCATAGTATATAATAAAGAGTATACAAGGAGAAATGTATGGCAGAAGAATCAAGATACTCACCTTTGATAACTATAACCGAAGCAGCCAAGGTTTTGGATTCTTTGTGTTTCGTCAACACAAGACAAGGCGATTACAGCTGTAGAACATACAGTTTAGACTTTAGAAGGAGTCTTGGTGATACTCTAATCAGGCTTAACACAACGGGAAGAAATCCGTATCCGTTGTATAGGATTCATGTTTATGGAAGATATGGTTGTAAACCAAAGTGCGGTGACTATGCGCACTCGTCCTATCCGATCGGAGGGTTTGTACAGTGCGACTTCTCGACTTTGGCTATCGGATGTTTAGAAACAGCTTATAAGTACAAAAAGGATTATATTATATGACGTTTATGCCTAACTTAAGACCAGACAGAGAGAGGCGTGGAGTAGAGCTAATGTCCGCCGAGGGCATAGCTCTTTGCGCAGCTTCTTTTGGTCTGACCTCGGCTTTCAAAAGATACTTCTTCCTATTTAAGTTTGAATTTGGAAGTGTGGAAATGAGGTTCGACTTTTCTGATAATGATGTAGGAATGCTCTATAGGTACAATGGCGAACTCAAACGAGAGCTGTATTCATATGATCCTAGAGAGAATTTTGTTGCGAATTTATTTGGCACTATGGAACGTGCCGTACAAATTCTAATAGAGAAGGACTCTTATGCTCTTTTATCGATGGACGCTTAAATCTCTCGGCTATGAAGTTGGAGCCGACGCTGCCTTCATAAACACGCCGCTTATTATACCAAGAATAAACTTTCACTTCGCATATACAAATAGTATACGTATAACATCATGTACACAAGTTGCCTTATGTTCACCCGGCACATTTACTTTTAGAAGAGGTGATCATGACATCGACACAGATTCTTTTATATTAAAAGAGGATTTTCTGAAGATTGTTTTTGGTCATCTGGAAAAGATAAGTGCTACACAATACTATATGGGCTATGACTGGAGTAAGAAATGGGACGAATAAATGGAGCTGACTTTGTTTCTATGTTCCACTCGATGGGATACATGACAGCTATGACACCAGGAAACGATGATCTTCGCTTGAAAGTGCTTGAAGAATACTCCAGTGACCGTCTAGTGGAGTTTATATTCAGCAATCAGTCCGGAAAGTATAGACCGGATTTTGGCGAAGGCGCTAAGGAAGCCTTTAAGCTTCATGGCAACGTAACACAGTTCGTAGGAACTAATGAAGAAGAGATAGTCTTTATCTTCTTCAGCTTGCTCGAAGTGCGAATGAACAAGCCGTTCAGGAGAGACCTATGATTATAATGAGCGCTCATGGGCCAGCAGACATAATAAAGATCTTTGCGGCTATGGGTTTTGTGCCAGTAGCAGGTAGTGGCCTTCTCTTTGCGGGTGATGCGTTACAGTTTCGTCCGCCAGTAGACGGCATGTATGAATTTAATTATTACTTTACTGGCATTAGCAAAGATTTATTTAAGCATACTGTATGGCTCAATGAAGAATTTGGAAAACAAGAAAAGTATAAGCCGTATTACAAGATAAAAGGAACGGAAGAACTCCGATCTCTGGCTATTGCTATCTATGGAGTGATAGAAAAGAGACAGGAAGAACGAATAAGGAGGAATCCTTGACAGGAAGCGACGCAGAAAAATTTGGGTTCAGAGCCTTGTTGTCACTTGGCTTTGAACTAGTCAGATTTGATAACTCGTTCGCTGCATTTGGAAGTCTTCGTGACGAGTTTAATGCAGAATTACGACTTAATGTTGGCATGGATATATACTGCAAGACAATGCACTTCTATTACAACGTCAATGTTCTTCCGGAGAAGTATACTTGTGTAGATGACTCTCCGAGAAGCATTATACGAAAGAAGCGTATAGAAGAATGTACACCGGCTATGTTCGGAATTCTCGAAAAGAGACTGAAAAGATACTTCGAGTTGTTAAGGACTTTTGGTGGAGTTTATCTTCCCGTGAGGGTAGAATGAGTTTTAGCAGAGAGTCCGTACAAGAGAAGTCAACTGACTTCAGACCGTATGAAATACTAAAGATAATGGGATTTGAAGATAATGGCATCACAGACGACTATATGTTCTTTATGGACGAGCGTCGTGACGTGATAAATGAAGACTTCGGCCTGTCTGACGGCTTGGGTGGTTTGCGCATTGTTACAAGTTCGCATGTTATAAGAGATAAAAGGACAGCTCAAGCTTTCTGCTGCGCCATTAGTAATGATGTTTTAATAGCATACCTGTTTGGTATTGCAGAAGTTGTGAAAGCTGTTGCAACTAACTGGAGGAGTAATGACTAGAAATGAAAGGGGCGTTTGCTATGCCTTCCTAAGAAGTATTGGATATGACGACGATAGTTGGAGCGATCTTACATTCTTCGGAGACGATGAAAGCGGTCTTCGCGCTAGTGGCGAAGACCCCAATACTCTCAATGATGGAAGCTTCTTTGACTTTACATTTACCGATTGGTCTGATGACTCGTTCATTCTTCAAACCAATTCCATATGGAGATCTGTGTTTGGATTGAAGATACCGGACTATTGCGTTCCAGATAACATTGACGATATGCTCTGGTATGTATATGGCATGATGGAAACCGTGAGAAACATACGCTCACAATGGAGAATTCTCTGATGGAATTTTACAATTTTGATTCAACCGTTAAATCACTTCTCTTTGACGAGAGAACCTTTAACAGAGACGAAGACGAATATTCTGAGGTGGCGATATCATACGGCATACAGCTCAATACTACCTTTCCCGGTGATATTGTCTTCATAGAGGATCAGGACTATCTCTGGTCTTTTACAGAACTAAACTTCAAGAAAGTAGAAACGACACAGCCAGAGGTACGTCTCGGCTTGTATAGACCTAGGTATGAAACAGCATCTCAAATCGACGACTATGACTGCTTCGAAATGGAATCCGTAGAACCGAGCGAACTTCTAGCTACAGCCTTTGGCGCGTTAGAAGAAGTCTTTAAACACGAATTCAACAAGATAGACAGGAACCTATGGATTTCACCACATACTTAACGCAGTACGAATATGTGCATGAGCCACTCGCAGAGGAGACTGATTTCTGTGACGCCGAAGATATGTCTAGAGTCTGTATTCGTCTATGCGAGTCTATGGGTCTTACTAACGTAATGGGACAAATCATTCCCTTTTTGCCTACTAGGGGATATCTGGAACTGAGGAATCCTGCGTTTCTTATAAGTGGCCCATACCTCAATTCGTATACTGACTTTGCAGATAACATTGATGAAAGATACCCGAGTCTGCTTTTTCATCTGGAAAAGGGCCAAGGCGACTTTCTCAATGCTCATTACTCTGAACTTACGATAGAGAAAATAAGCAAGCGACTGTTTGGCTTCATGGAAAGATTAGCTGAGATAGACCGCCTAAAAGACATTAACTGGAATGGGAATATTCCAGAGGGGGATATACCGTTTTGAATACCGAAGATGCTATGAGAAATGGTGCTCTTTGTGTAGCGAATTATCAATACATAGAGAGCGCTGCTCAGTCTATGGGATTAAAAAGCAGCGGTCATCTTACCTTTTTCGTAGACCGTGACTACATCTTTAACAATACAGTAATAACTGTATCCAATCTTGCCTTTTGCACAGCAACGCAAATTGAGGCAAAAGCGTGTATGCCACAGCTTGACCACGGCACTGTTCTTTATCAGATGTACAATTTTATACAAGGAACACAGGACATACGCTATCAGCAGCTTGAGCATCTCGATAAGAGAAGGATAGTGATGCTTATCATTGGGCTAATGGAAGGCATAGCAAAGTTGGACAGAAAGAACGGTTTTCTTTGGGATATTATATCTTAGATGCAAAGGAGGATTATGACTGAATATCTTAAAGGAAAGCTGGAGGCATGTAAAGCTCTCTTTGCTATGGGTATGACTACTGCCCCTGAAGAGAGCATCAGACTCGAAGTCTTGGCAAGTACACGCTGCATTAACTTCGTAGTTCTTCCGGAAGAGCCATTCTTCATGGATTACTATGCTTTCATGATTGATGATCATAAGATCAGCACTTATACTGCCCTTGTTGCATGTGGCCAGTTTATGAAGCTCAATCACAGTACGGAACACGATGACTACGTTGAACGTAGAATCACTGTCATGAAAAAGACAGATCTAGCCAAGCTGTGCATAGGGCTATTAGAAGATGTAGCCCTAGAGTACAGAAAACGAGGTCTCACACCCCAAATTATCGAGGTTTATGATGAGCTTTAAAATAGCTGTAACAGTCATGCATCATGCCTATATTATAGCCAAGACGATGGCAGCATTTGCATGTGAAACTGACTCTCATCCCATTCGGCAATGCGCCAATAATTTCCGTAATAATATAGCTGTTAACAGACATTGTAGCTATGACGTTACGCTTCTCTTTGGAAATCCTTTGGACTTGTATAGGAGCGAAGACGATTGTGTAATCTCTATACGAAGGCTTATCTATGTAGACGGAGTGAGACACTACAAACCGCGCATAGTAGCCAACAATATCAATGACCAAAAAAGTATCAATGAAACCCTAAACATGGTTATCACAACCATGATTGGAGCATTGGAGCAAGAGATGGGAGATATGAAGATACACTGGGCTCATGCAGCGAGAGATCCGGAAATCGTTCCATTAGTTCTTCCAGAAGATGTTTACTTGTCAGGAGGTTAAAATGACAAACGACGGTATATTTGACCATATTTACTACTCTTCCGCTGTTCTCGGTATCGATGTTGATGATGAAACCATCTTAGAGTATGTTGACAGTGGTGATGAAGTTGATCTTAACAAATTTGTGGATCGTGCTTCAGCGGTCGTGAATAGGATCATGGAGGATGAGTCTAATGTTGATCTTTGCGGAAGTCTGTATGGCTTCCCAAGTTCGACGCTCGTAAACTACTACGAACCGGAAGAGTACGAAGTAGGCGATGCTGTTTCTACATATTCGCGATTCGAAATTCTAAATGGCGTTCTTGTTAACAGCAGTGGTAACGAGGACTTTGGTTTCGATGATGACTTTGTTTTCGGAGATCATGGCGAGAACTTCAACGTAAGAGAACGGGATAAGTTTTCTAAGATCCTCTTTGGACAAGTTGAGGAGCTTTTGAAATACAGCCGTAAGCTGGGGATGTTACCAAATGTTGCAGCCTGAAACAGCATTTAAGATTTTGTTAACAAGCGGATTCGGTTTCCCGTATACCGCTGGAGAAGTCGGTGAAACAGCCACCGGAGCCTTCGATTTTGTGATGAACTGGTTTAACAGTGACTCTCAAGGATACTTTTCCGCTGTGATGTTTGACCTTTGTATAAGATCAGTTTTGTCATTGTACTATGACAGCAAAAAGTGCGATTTCTTCATGGAGATCGACGACGGCAGTCTAGGCAGAGAAGTGGACGATGCTCATCGTGTCACCAGCTTTTCCAGAATTGATGAAACGGATTTTGTAAGGCTCATATTCGCGTTTGATGAATACCTTTTAGATAAACACAGGAGAACGACTTATGGCTTTATTTAAAACATTTTGTTGGAAAGTATTATTGACTAATGGAGCAGGATTCCCTCTTGGCGGTGAAGAGATTGGGCCTACGGTCTCCGCTGCTGATGAGAGGGTTCAGCAATGGTTTGACGATAACCACACTGGATATTTCTCATCTGAGCTGCTTTTAGACGGCAGACACTATGATGAAGTCTTCATGTTCGAAAGGGACGGTGATTCTTTCTATGTATCTGCCGACAGAGACTTGATCGGCAACAGGAAGATTCCTAGAGATTTCTTTAGGCACAAGTTGCTGAATGGCATTGAAAGCTATGAATACTGCAAGTTTGTCTTCGGCTATATTGAACGGCTTTGGCAAAACCATCGGGGAAACTTTAATGCGGCTGCTCGATAGCATAAGCACGATGCTCTCTCTGGGGCTAGACAATGGTGCAGGACACATATTGATCAATACTAGCGGTGTTAATTCTATCGCTAGTGGCTTAATCACATGGTTCAATGACTTCACATGCCTTGGGTTTTCGCCTAACATATACGGGGTGAGCGATATAACCGCTTACATCATCAGAGAAAGGATTAAAGACTACCGACATGAGGGCTTCCTTTTAAAGACCTTTTCGAGATTCACTACTAGTGGAGCTTATTTCATGCTCTCTTGTAAAGATGATGCCAAAGGCGTTAATATATACTACATGACGAAAGAGGATTTCACTAGATACATGTTTGGAAATATAGAATGCACCTTGTCCGTAGGGAGAAGAATAGCCCATGCAGCTTCTCGATAGCGTAATTATTCTCCTCACTCTAGGACAGGAGCATCGCTTAGGTCTGCCAGCGAACAGTATCAGTAGTGTTATGGATACTGCCAGAGTCGTGTCATTATTGGCAATGAAGCGTACGATCTTTGGATTCAAGTTTATCGCCTATCATGACGACACGGCAGTTTTCATCACTAAGCACAAAGAATACGGATACCGGATAGAGACATTTTCTAGACGTTCTACATCTGGTTCTACGACTTTGCTCTCCCGTGATGGGGATGCTAGAGAAGAACCGATAAAGGACATGCAAGAAGTTGATCTCGTACGGTGCTTATTCGGAAATCTAGAATCTCTTATGATAATAAGGAGAGGATTAGACAATGATGCCTCTTAGATGTTACAGAATGATGCTGCTGATGGGCCTTCACAATACATATGAAGGCACCGTCACAGAAGCAAGTATGGAAGAAAGCTTGAGGCGAGTCGCAAGAAGCATGTTGGACTGTAAGCGTTGCCACTTCAACGGTAGGATCTTCGGGGTTACGGATACAGTCGTCATAGCCTATGTTCCAAGCGGTACCCATAAGCTGAACACATATTCGCGTGAATTCAGCACCAACAATTTTGTAAAGAACAATTATGACTTCAATAATGAAACCGTTATGGAAATACGCATTGAGAAATTGATGAGGGTATTGTTCGGGCAAGCTGAAACATTACTGTATTACGGGAGGAAGTACCATGAGACACACCAAGTACATTAGCATGATACTCCTATCTCTCGGGTATGACTTTGAATCTATGGGTTACGTAAGAACGAGAATCGGTATAACCGAAGACGAGGATGCTGTGGAGATCATAGCGGGACAGATAGAGAATCATGTGAAGACACATACCGCTTCTTTTATGAGAGGAATGTTGTATGGTTTCATAGACTCTGCTTTCTTGTTTGATACGTCGAATAAAGTTATTGCCGACGGGACACACCATACCGTAATCACTCTTTCTTCTTATTCACGCATGAGCAGACTCGGTAATCTTATGTCTGGAGATCACGATATCTGTGACCACAACATCGCTGAATTGTCCGACGAAAAGCTCATGAATCTTGTACTAGGCAATGCTGAGATGCTTATGTACTTCTCAAAGAACGAAGGAGAAGACGATGACGACTGAGTTTGTATCTCACGTTCTTTTGACTTTAGGATTATTCTTAGATAGCTATGATACCGTCGGAGAAGGTGTTCGTGACGTGGAATCTTCACTTAACAGATTGAATTTCATTGACTTTGATTTCACTTTTGTTGGAGGGTTAGGATCCGCAGCTGTAAATCTCTGGAAGAGCAAGGACGGCATTAAGATAAGCACTTACACCAATTTTACTTGGAACGGTGGCGAAGACGAGGGCTGCTGTCTATGGTGTAATCGAAGCCGTGATCTAAAACTTGAGCCGTTACATTTGGTCTGCGGAAGTAAATTGATTGTCCTTGTGCAAGGCTTAATGGAGAATCGTACAAATGGGGGCAGTAGATTAACGAATGAAGGATATGAACTTTTATAAACTAACAGGGAGGTTTAATGAGTCCATCAGGATTTGGAACACTAGTAGCAACTATGGGCGCTGAGTTGTTGCATAGAAGATTCAATAATGCTATAAGCGCTGAAGATATAGGGCGGCATACTAGATTTATAATGAACGATAGAGTTTGCTTCGAGAGAAAGGAAGATGCGGCTTTCGCCTTCTCTGGTTTCGGGCCTGGCACCAATACTGCTATGCTCTTAGTTCGGGAAAGTAGCGAGGGTATGCTCCGTCTGTATTCGTATTCGGAGATAGTAAAAGAACCGGACTTTATTCATTTAAACACAGACTGGAAATATGATTTTGTTCGCAAGAGTCTAAATGACGAAACACCCAATAGTATAATGAAGTGGAACATCGGATTTCTAGAGAAGCTTGCGAAAGAAGTTGGTATAGGCCATGAGCGAGCTTGATGACAGCGTAGTTAACCTCAAAGAGGACATGGAGCGTTGTAGAAGACAAGAAGACCGTATGGCAACAAAAGAAGAGCATTTCGAAATCTTGCGTATGCTAGATTTGCTTGCTCTAGAGATGTGGGGAATACCCGGTCTTGATTGCTATACGGTTGATGTCCATACCAACAACGCCACATTTGTCTTCTCAGAGGTGTCCAGAAAAGATAAGAGCATGTACGAGCCTACTATCTGGTCTGTAACTTCTATGTCTATCTATGATCCGGCAACACGAAGATGGAGCAATACGAAAGAAGATCGCCATAGACTTTTAACTCGTAATCGTGTTGAGGCACTAAAGAAACAAGCCTTTGGCGCAATCGAAATAGCTAGAAAATACAAGGTAGGAGTAATGGAATGACTGGTCTAACAATTCTTAATACTATCGGGTTTGTCTCTTGTTTCATAGATAGACCCAGTAATAAGTCCTTTGCATGTCTTATACCCGAGTTTGATCAGATTAGCGGAAACATATTAAACGTTTCCGGTGAACACCATTATCCCATCGAGTTTCAAAGATTCACGAATGATTGCTATATCTACAACCGTGTGTTATTAACTGACATGGGTTCTGTTGTCTTCTATCCAGAATCTGATAATGGCCCCATTAAAACTAAGAGCGAGAATGCTTATGCAAAGCATTTCGCGGATGGTGATATAAGTAAATACGCTTTCGGAATTCTGGAAGAGACTCTGAAGAAGGTGATTTTAGCTCCATGTGCAAATCAGGTGGCGGATATAACCGAAGAAGAAGACCGCCATAACGTTACTGCTGAATGGCAAGACTTGCGTGATGAAGATCCGGACATTCGAGCAACAGAAGAAAGTCTGCAACAAATCACCGTTCCTGTAACTGACTTAACTGAATCTAGAAACGGACGTACTCTCAGCCCGGAAGTGTCTTACGATTACGCAACGGCATATTCTCTTATGAACAACTGGGTGAGTTTAAGCAATAACATCTTGCGGAATACTACGCTGGATACTGCAAACAACGAGCATACCTTCAGGACAGCCAATCAAACCCTTAGTTCTGATCTTGTTTTCAGAGAAGCTGAGAGCGTTATTAGAGACAATGCTCTTAACCGAGTCCATACTGAACGTCTTGTGAGAGAAATCCACGATCGGCTTGATACAATGTTTAGCAGACACATGCCACAATCTGTTTCTGATGCGATTCGTGTGATAGCCACAGTAGCGCCAAGATCTGAAGAGGATCCGTCTAACATGACATTTGCCTTGGATTCTCTTGGAGCATTGGAGCATGCTCATAGCGATGGCGAAACCACTCAGCGTGTGTCTACTCCGGCATCGTCCGATCCGCAACCGCCTCAAGTTAACGAAGACGGCTCAATCCAAGCAATCCCGTACTAACTTTAAAATGAAACATACTTCTTCTCTTTGGTGGTTGCTATATGAATCAAATCATTCTTCTCGCTTCTTCTTCCGCTTTACTCTCTGGGTAAAGCTGGGCGTGAATAGTTTTATTCATAAATCATACGGCTTTACTCTAAGTAAAGCCGTATATTATTTTTTACAGTATATGGCTAAATGGTCATATACTTATTTCTTTTGCAAAAGGAAACAACATGGAAAAACAAACAACCTCTGAAGGCAAGAGCTGTATTGGCTGTCTAGCTTTCATTGGAATCATTGCCGTGGTGGTGTATATGGTCATCACCGGAGGCGGTGGATGATTCTGATAACATGGACTATTCTAGCTACATTCTTTATAGTATTGTTTATGCTATTGGTAAATCCTAAGAGACATTTACCAATGTGGAAGATTATACTCATTGCAGTAATAATCTATCTGGGAACACCTGTGATACTGTTCCTAATGGTTCTCTATACACTCCTAAAACTCTCAACGAGGTAAAACATGGGTCACTATAAGTGCATCGTCAATCACCTTACCGACACGGATGCTTACAAGTATTCGATGGGTCAGGTACTTCATCACCAGTTCCCGAACGAACGTTCGCAGTGGAAGTTGACAATCCGTTCGCAAGGTAAGAAGACTGCTTACCTGAAAGATGAACTTGAGTATCAGCTCAATCATCTCTGTGAACTTAAGCACGGAGAAGATGAACTCTCCTTTATCGCAAGTCACAATTGGTACAGCGAAGACTACATTCGTTGGCTCCGTGACTTCCGTCTCCCTCGTGAAGACATCCATGTCGCCCGTGATGGTGATGTCCTTGGAGTATGGACTAATGGTCTTGAAGAACGTGACCATTGGTTTGAAATCTACGTCCTTGAGATCATTCAGGAACTGTGGATGATTGACCAGCCTACCGATTATGAATTCGGCAAGAAGCGTTTGAAGGAAGCCGTAGACAAGTATAACAAGATCTACGACGAGGGCTACAAGTTTACTCTCAGCGACTTCGGTACTCGTCGCCGTGCAAGCTTTGATTGGCAGATGTTCGTTGTCAAGTACCTTATCGAAAACTGCAAGGCTTTCGTTGGTACAAGTAATGTCTATATGGCAATGATCAACGGCGTGAAGGACATGGGTACAATGGCCCATCAGATGTTCATGCTTCTCCAGACGATTTCTAAGTTCCGTCTCTCGGAATCGCAGCGTGCAACCTTCGATGCATGGCTTCGTGAATATCGTGGCAATCTCGGTATCTTCCTCAGCGACACCTATGGTTTCAAGGCCTTCCTCGAAGACTTCGACTTGCTCTATGCCAAGCTCGCCGACGGTGTTCGCCATGACAGTGGCGATCCAGTACTCTGGTGCCAGATCCTTATCGAATTCTACAAGCAGCTCAAGATCAATCCTCTTACTAAGACCGCTTGCTTTAGCGACAGTTTGAAGGATGATGATGTGGTAATGCTCGTTAAGATGTTTGCTCATGTTATCAATGTTGCCATCGGACAAGGCACATTCCTCACCAATACCGTTGGTGGTGATCCTCTCAATATGGTCATGAAGCTCTATAGCGGTAACGGTATCTCGGCTATCAAGCTGAGCGATGTTGCTGGCAAGTGCAACCATGACGACGAAGAACAGATCATCAGAGTCAAGAATGACTTTAACTATCAGCCTCTGAGCGAGCTTGCTTATCTTAAGGATAATCCGGAAGCAATCACGGAATTCGTTAAGACTATCATTGAGAAACATAACTCGCAACGCTTGTGGAGGGCTTATTAATGAGGACATTGATCTATGGCGGGGCATTTGACCCTGTCACTATCGGTCACAGAGCCGTATTTGAAAAAGCATTGGACTATGCCTTCAAGAACTTTACTGATGGCTTTGAAGCCATCGTTCTCATTTCCTGCAATGACGAAAAGGTATATAATTCCTCTTACGAAGACCGCATGGAAATGGTAAGAAGAGCTTTTGCTCCGCTTCATAAGTCCTTCAGAATTGCGGAACAAGATGCCCGTATGTATGACTATATTACGGAAACGCTTAAGCTCAACATCGAAGATGCTTATATCGTTGTCGGGATGGATCAGGCAATGAACATCGCCAATGGAAAATGGCGTAACAGCAATGCTCTCATGCACTACGCTAACTTTATCGTAGCAGAACGTGGATTTAGAAAATACGATACTCTTGAAGCACTCTGGAAGAAAGTTCCGCAATCCAAGCCGTTTATCAGGCTTGAGCTCGGTGACGACTCCCTGCTTACAAAGAAGGTTTCCTCTACTAAAATCCGTGAATTGCTTGAACTGCATCCATTCATCCTTGAAAATCATCCGGAGAAGTTCAAGGCACTCGGATTGCCTGATGCAGCAGCTAACTACATTCTTTCCAGATCTCTGTATCATCAGCACCGTCTTCAGGAATACAGACGAGGCGAAGAAATCTTCCTTGAAAAGTATAAGAAGAATACTGTCAAGTATATCCGCGAACACTTTGACGAAATCTACAACGATGCTGGTAATCAAGCACTGGCTTTATACAAGGATAATTGTATAAAGGTCAATGAACCTGCCAATGAACAGACTGGCTCAGCTGTCTTTGCTACGGCTGGTATGGCTATGCTCAAAGATTCTATCATGAAGGCATATGGCGAGCCTTCTGCGACTGTTGACATCGTGGCTGTGAACCAGTCCGAAGAAGTCCTCCTTGTCCGCCGTAAGGATTACCCTTATAAAGACTACTGGGCTCTTCCGGGTGGATTCTTTGATGTCGAAAACGATCCAAGCCTTGAATCTACCGCAGCTAGAGAATTCTCTGAAGAAGTTGGATTGCATTTCTGCTCTAACAACTTCCATCAGATCAAGACATACAGCTGCAAGTTCGATCCTCGTATGCGGATTGTCGATACTGCCTTCTTTGTAAAGATTGATCCTGACGAAGAAGATATGATTACAGCTGGCGATGATGCGGCTGAAGCTAGATGGTTCCCCATCTACGATCTGCCAGTCCTCGCTTTCCACCATACAAAGATTATTGATGATTTCATCAAATCTGATCTCAACCCCCACAAGAAGTAGGTATACAATGAATACACTTATTGGTATTGACTTTGACAAAGACTTCATCAACGGAAGACTCGCTAATCCGTTGGCACAAGCGGTATTGGAAAAGGCCGTTAAGAAAATCGAAAACCATCAGGGGCCTGTCATCCTGACCGAAGACTTGCACGATGGTCGTTACTACAAGTTCTCGCTCGAAGGCCAGCATATCCCGGAACATTGTGATGTCTATGCTAAGGATCAGGGCTACGAAATCGAACCGAGCATCTATAGAGCTGCAAAGCCGAAGCTCATTCAGATTGTAGAAAAGCACACTTTCGGCTGCCTTAATTGGGGACTTGAAAAAGATGACCAAAACTATCTCCCAGAAATGCGTAGAGTTCTTGAGCAAGCGGAAACTATTACCGTCATCGGGTTCGTTTCTGAAATCTGTGTTATTGCCAACCTTATTATCCTCAGAGCTATGTTCCCAGACAAGCGAATCATTTGGGACAGCACCTGCTCGGCAGGATTACCTAACGAACATGGTGAACAACCGGGTCATGAAGCAGCTAAGGCTGTTGCCCGTGCACAACAAATTGAAGTGATCGAATAACCAAAGGTATACAAAAATGAAAAAGATTCACGACATTAACATCGTCAAAAAAGAAATCGTAGACTGGACGGCACAGGTCGTTGCAGATGCCGGAATGAAGAACCTCGTTCTCGGTATCAGTGGCGGTGCCGACTCCACCGTTCTTGCTAAGGTTGCTACCTTGGCTGTCGGCCCGGAACATGTTTACGGTATCTTCATGCCTAACGGTGTTCAAGTTGACCTCGATGACGCAAAGCGTGCTGCCAAGGCTGCTGGCGTTGTCAACACTATCGAAGCTAACCTTGCTATGGCTGTGCTTGCGGCTAAGGCGACTGTAAGGCTTGCTCTTCCGGCTAAGCAAGATCTCAGCGTCCAAGCTAATACCAATATCACTCCGCATGTAAGAACGGCTGTTGAAACTGCTATCGCACAGACTATTGGCGATTCTCTGATCATCTGTACTGCAAATCTCTCTGAGCTCATGATAGGATATTTCACCATGTGGGCTGACATGGGAAGCATCGCTCCGATGGCTAATTTGACCAAGACCGAAGTCCGTGAACTCGGTATCGCTCTTGGGTTGCCTGAAGACCTTGTTCTCAAGACTCCGTCTGATGGCTTGACTGGCCAGTCTGATGAAGAGAAAATGGGGTTCACCTACAAACAGATTGATACGTTCATCCGTGGTGGCATTAACGAATTGTCCGAAGGTGTTCGTACTGCTCTGGCAGATCGCATGAAGCGTATGGAATACAAGCGCAAGATGCTTAATATTCCGGCATATCTTCCTGCCTTCTCTGGTTGAAACATCAAAGCACGAGTAAAGAGGGCTACCAAATGGTAGCCCTTTTATTTTGTGATTCCCATAAGAAGGAGAGAAAATGCTAAGCCCAAAAGATCTGCGCTCCATTGAGAAAATGAGAGCTGTTAAAGACGATTATCCGTTCTACAGCGAATACTACTCTAGACTGAAAGATAAGCTTGAGAAGTTCATCATTATGGCTATAAAGATGGGTCTGACCCATACTTCCATAGAAGTGAGATCTTCTTCTAGCCTAAAGTTCAAGGCAGAGATGGAAGAAGCTGGTTATAAGCTTACTAAGATCACGTCATTCGTCAGTCCTCGCTTGGAGGGAAAGGAGTGGGTAGACGAAGTGACAGATACTTGGCTTTTAGAATGGAATTTCTAAGATCCGAAAAAAAAAGAAGACTACCTTGCGGTAGCCTTCCTTTTTTTTATAAAACACTGTTAGGAATTAACCTTGACGAGATCTTCGTCCAGTCCGAGCGTGGTGGTAAAGATAGCACGCGGGTCAGGTGCAACTTCGAGATTGTCCGTATCGCTAGAGACCTTGAGAAGATCCCTGAATGCAGAACGTATACAGACATAACTGAGAAGTCCTTCCCTATCACGGCGAAGAAGTCTATCATTCGCTGTTTCTTCTTCGAGGCTTAAGCCAGAGGGAGACCTGCCGAGGTTGTAGCAGAGAGCCTTGAGGACACTTTCACAGCGTTCAATGCAGACAGCATTTCTGTCGAAATGGCTGTCAAACGTGGAACCATTACCTTCAACGAACGGAGCATTGAAAATTTGCTTCAGTTCGCTCCAAGTAATTTCTGTCTTGACTTCATCCTTGTGACCGCGAACAGACTGAACATCACGGATAGCGAATGCCGGAGCGTCAGAATACAACGGATGTTCGCCGAACTTAGAGAAGAGATAGTCAAGCTGGCTATACTCATCTTCCGTCATATAGATGCTATAGAAGACATGGTGGCTTGCTGCCTTAATAGCGAAAGCGATAAGGAACATATTGCAATTAGGAATTTCCCTTGGAGTGCTGACGGCTTCTACGGGTTCTTCCTTTACTTCAACAGGCGTATCTTTAGGAGCAGATTTCTTCCTAGAGGTGCGCTTTGCCTTCTTTGCAATGATATCATCGAGGCCGATGTGGTGCGGCTCTTTAGCAGGTTCATTTCTGCATTGGTCACATACACCGAAAGGGTCTTTGGGAGTGTCTTCTTTTGTTTCTCCCTTGTCGAGAAAGGGAAGGCTCATGTCTTCCGACATGTCTCCCAAACTCATATCACCGCCCGATTCTTTCTTGTCTGGGAAGGAAAGATCAAGGTCTCCCTTTGTTTCTCCCAGACTTTCGCTTTCAATACGAGCAAAGATGCTCATATGATTGTTAAGCATATCTTCGAATTCCGAGACGGTGAATTCGATCTTAGCTCTTCTGAAAATAATGAACATTATTTCTCCTTTGGTTGGTTAAGTTAAGCTTTTCTTTCGTCGGCAATGTTAAGCAAGACTTCCATAGGAATAACTTCCCATGTATGTCTTTCATTTCCGAACTCGATTACTGCCTTAAGGCATTTATAACTGTTTGTATCATAGACTGGTTCGGCTCCAATGGCTTTAGTCACGCAATTACAAGCCCTCTTGACGCTGTTTACAGCTTCGTCATACTTGAAATTGCCTTCGCCGACAACACCGATTTTGTTGCCAGAAAATGACAGAATTCCGTAGAGACCTTTCCATTCTTTAGGGCCACGAACCTCATTTTGAGGTGGATTAACCCATCGTTCAACATTATTGATGAACGCTTCGGATTTGAAAGAGTAGTAAAGATTGTCGCACTCGTAAATCATGTCGGCAATGGTTCCGGACATAACACGTCTAAAGAGATCGCTATTAATAATGCTTTCCCATTGTTCAGTGTTGTTGAATTTGCCAACCTTACCGAGTTGAACCTTAAGCTTTTCTCCCCTGCGGTTATAGAGGAGAATAAGGTCTTCGCCTTCTTTCAAGACTTTGATTCCGAACAAACGCCTTGTCTCAGTTTCGACAGTATCACCCACTTGCACACTGTAACCCTTACCTTTGTAGATAAGGTGTCCATCAGCAGTGAATATCCCATCAACGTATACAGAGAAGGGCAGTTCTTCGTATTCGACTGGCTTTTTCTTTCCATCAAATGTTTCGTTGCAATAGACGCGATTCACAAATTTCGTACAAACAGCAAATGGCAGGTCTTTGAATTCTTTAGTGACTTCGTCAATGATTTGATGGGTCTTTGTTTCAAGCAATTCGGGTATAGACATTATTCTTCCTCTTCGATTTTGGAAAGTAGACTGTTAGCTAATTTCTTGATGGTTTCGTTATTTGATTGTACACTGTAAGTCATCGGATCGTTCTTTATCTTTTCGTAGATAACTGCCGATACATCATAACGATACTTTTCGAGCGTCTCTCGATTCATACTCTGGGCCATCTTCAATGTGACCATAGTCTTCTCAAGAGCTTCTATTGTTGTATCAATACCATCGATGATCGCAGCATCCCTGTCGACATTTAACTCTGTCTGATTGTATTCTGGATTATAGATAGCATTAAATACACCCATCTCTTCTTCAGAGATACCCGGAAAGTTCACTTCATGCAAGACATTGGTCAGACTCTTGAAGGAGTTACCAACGGTTTGTATCATGACTTCGTCCTTTGTCATCTTGGCCTCCAGACGCCTGTTATGTACTGTAAAGTAGTGAGAGCCGTCTCCGGTTATATAGAAGTTATTGGGATCCTGCAATATCCAATACAGTACTTGAAGTTGCCAAGCCGTAAACTTAATGTCATCGCGATATGCGTTTTCGGTCTGGAATCCAGCAGGAAACATAGCCATCTTCTCTAAACATGAAGGCGGCTTTTCCAGACAGTATCTTATATGTCTGAGGGTTACTATAGCTCTATCGTAACCCACTTTTTTCATTCTGTTAACGAACTTGATGTTCGACAAAACAGCTTCGTAATAAGATTCTGCATCGAAGCTCCCATTGATAGTGCTTCTTAAGCCTATACTGCTCTTGAAGTATACTTTGATGCCGAAATCCATCTCTCTATAGTGACATGCCTTGAGTACTCTGTCGAAGGCTTCTTCTCTGCCACTTCTGTCAATTTCAATGGTTCCATCAAATTCCTTGTGTCCGAATTCTTTGGTAGCCTCTCTGACAGCTTCGCTAGTCATATCGATTCTGTCAAATTGCCATAGACAACCAGAGGCACCGGATTCTCTAACGAACTGTCCGAACATTGAGGTATAGATAGTCCCATGCTGGCGTATCATACTATCAAAACGAGTATGATCTTGATTGCCAAACACAGAGAGATTCTCCACATTAAAATGTGGAACCCTAAAGTCGATTTCTTGAAGTTCAAAGCTCAGGTCTCCCCTGATATTCGTACTACTTTCAATGAAATCGACTATGGTCTTATCGAGATCACTTAGAGCTAGTCTTTTCACGGATCTTTCGGTCAATAATTTCAACAGCGTTTCCAACAGTCTTGTTCTCCTTGGTTTTTAAGGTTTATTTTTCTTTTTTATAATATACTAGAAAAAAGAAAGCCCACTGTCACTGGGCTTATTCTTTAATCATCGTCTTCGAGACGACGTTCGTAGTCCTTCCTGTAACCTTCCGGAATGGTCACAGGCTCGAACTCTTCGTCTTTCTTCAATTCGCTTCTAAGGATGTCACCGCGAGTCTTGGAATGAACCCAATAGGACTCGATGGCACCCAGATTATAAAACGATGATCCCCATAGCTTGGGAAGACCTACAGCAGATCCATTTTCCGTCAGAGTTGTAGTGTAGACTTTACCACTGGCGTTTTCTGCCCAGTCATCTGCGCATGAAATGTTGTCAGCTCTTCCACACCAGCCGTCACGATTGTAGAGATCTATTTTCAAAGACATGATGGTACCTCTATCCTTGGAAGAGGTTCTAGTCCGTAATACTTTCTTAAAATCTCGATATTTTTCCATATCGAAATCCTGTCTTCGACATGCGGAATGTCTTTTGGAATACGTCCGGAATCTATACGGATTTCATCGAAGAGAAAGAATGGGAGCCAGCCTTTAAAACGAAGCATAATATCCGTCTTTTCCTTCTGTTTATCGTAGTACTCATCGAGCACTCCGACAGGTGGAGTAAAGTTGTCCTGCATCCATAACTGCAAGATATTTTTGTTCATTTTGTACCTCCTTATGGTTAATATGAACATACTTTAATATACAATTCGTCATACAAAATTCGCAAAAAAAGAAATGGTATCCTTTCAGATACCATTATTACTTAGAGACACAAAGTCTTTTCTATTTTTGCGCCTTTATAGAAGGCATCTTCTTCATCTAGAATATCGTCTCTGTGAGCATGTTCTAAAATGGCTCTTACAACAGCATCCTTGGCGTCCATCCCGAGCCCATTAAAATTGCATCCATCGATGAATTCAAAGATATTGCTATAGCAAATAGTATCGGCAGGGCCATAAGGAGATAATAGTCTCGCGGTATAATGACCATCATCGTTCCTTATATTTGAAAAACCGCTGATACGCCCATAACCAGCCATGATTTTTAAGGCTTCATTAACGAGATCCTGAAGACTATCAAGGTTAAGCTTTATTCTTATCTCCATGAGTAACCTCGCTCTTTTCCGCTTCTTTTACTGTTGTAGCCAACAGTCCTATTACTTCTGTTACAAGCTCAAAACCATCAGAGTATTTCGTCATGTCATTATACGCTTCGGCAAAGTTCCGAGCAAAGTCTTCTACATTAGAGTACTCTACAGTGACAGGGCCTTCTCCACGGTCGATATCCTCGAATTCGAGAATATAACCTCCGTTCGGATTTGGCTTGTTAGAAAAGTACTTGAGATTGATCATATGGTCATGCGATATCTTCTGCATGATCTCCGTAACCAAACCGAAGACATTAGCAGCACTTACGCTGATAATTAGATTCATGAGCAACCTAACCAAAGAAGTCTTCTGGGCCAAGTTTCAGGATTCTTTCATCCGTAAGCTTCTCGAACTTAAGCTGAGCAAGCCATGCCTTCATCTGGTCATCAGTAGGCTCATCCCTTTCGGAGAATCCAAAATCGCTGAAGTTATATCTCCCATCACCGGGAGTATATTCTCCATCGCGAATTGCTCTATACTGTTCGAAGACAGAATCAACGGTAATAGCCGGATTGATCTTAGTCATATCGTCGATAGTCATGAATTCGCCTTCAAGTTCCTCGGGCTTAGTATCCTTGGAACTCGGGTCGATAAACCCAAACGGGAAGAATTCTTGATTAGCACAAATGTAGCCAAAGTCACCGCCACGGTCGAAGTCTTCTCCTGCGAGTTCATATGCTCTCTTAGAGTAGCATCCTTCCCAAGCGAAGAATCTGTCACCCACTGGAACGGCAGCGGCTTTCTTCAAGTCTTTCTTATACAGATTAATGCAGAATTCGTTGCACTCCTCTGATAAGCCTTTCATATCAATGAATCTTGAAAGACGTTCTACTGTAAGAACTTCTTCCATGTCAAGTTCTTCTGCCATGATTTACTCCTCTTCTTCAAGGTAAAATGGTTTTTTAGCTGTACCGTACTTCTTGCCGATGTATCGCATGAGATCTTTGTCTCTCTTTATCTTCTCTGCAACATCAGCCATGAATATACCGTAATCACCGCCGTCATAAACTGTTTCCGAAGCCAAATAAATCATCACCTTAAAGATGACTTCTCTATCATAAAGTATGACGTCAATGTCTTCTTTAATATGTTGACACCATTCATACGGCTTCAATTCTTCTTCGAGTCTACAAGCTAAGAGGCACGGGATAGTGATTTCCTCATCAAAGTTACGCTCGTCAAAGGTAAGGGTTGTCGTAACCCTTCCAATCTCTCGGCATGACCTTGGGCTCTTAGGCTCGGGTGCAAGACATTCTTCAGGGAATCCCTTATCGCACTCGAAGAAGCTTCCAGTAACGGAACGTCTATGACAACAGTTCTGGCAATCTGCTCTAACAGTCCTTGTGGTAAAGTAGTCGGTCTTTACTCTTGGCTCAAAGGCTGTTTTCTTTGGTTCTTCTTTAGTCTTTGGTTTACCGAATATAAAAGAGAATAGCCCCATAGTTATCTTCCTCTGTGAATCATGTAATGATCTAATGAGTAAAAGCTTCCATTCTCCTGTCCTTCAAACATGGATTCCCGTCTTTCGCCGCATTTAGAACATCGGTAATGTATACCTAGCTCTGGTTTGTACGGATCATGACAGGCAACCCACTTATGACGGCATGGAGAATTCTTCTTAGTAAAAAGCTGTCTTAACCTTTCAAACATTGTTCCCTAAGCTTCCAAAGAGTCTTAAACATTTCCGGCGAAATAATCTTATTCAGCCGTAGTTCTATCGGAGCATTGAATGTTTCTATATAGGCTTCGAGCTTATGTTTTACCGTAAGCCAGATATGAACCCATGCACTTGGCCTGAGTTTATTCCGTGAAGTTGAAACTCTACGGTTTCTCACATCGTAATAGATATCCGTCTCTTTAGTAGACAATAGAGACCAGTATCTCACTTGCCATTCTGCCGCTTCTAATCTCTTCCTGAAGAGAGCCTGTCTTTGCTTGTCAATCTGGAAAAGATAGTTTGTCATCGCCATATCCATCGTCATACGATAACAATCATGAACGGTCTTCTGTCCAGCAATTGTATCTTGGAGTTTTGTAATGTAGTCGTCCACTTCCTTAGCATCATAACAGCGTCTCTGTTCAAGACCCATGATGAAGCCATGAAGCGGGTGTTGTGTAAAAGGAGGTCTATTAATTTCGTCAGACATAGCTTTCCATCGATCTTCTTTCGCGATCAGTTTCATTGATAATACTGGTGAGCGTACGGATATCCGGATCATAGAAACCACCGCCAATCTTGTCAAGCTGTGTGATTACGAGTTCAGGACACAGGAGCTTCATATTGTACAGTCTGTCGCGGACAACCATTGCGTACCTGTACAAGAAGTTCCATACCATATATTCTTCGGATGTCTTCAGCGGATCCATGCTAATCTTGCTACGGATGCAACGGAAGCTTGTTTCTACAGCACGCTTATACTGGTAGCTATCTGTAACTTCCTTCCATGCTTCGGTCTTGGCGAGTTCACACGTGTATTCGTCGAGGAGCTTCTTGACTTCCTTGCTAGATTCGGATACTTTAATAACCTGCAACCCGGTGGACTTTGAGTCGCACTTCTCAATTTCCCTTCTGACAGCTTCTTGCTTATTAGTATACGTAAAGTCTTCGTATTTCTTAGCCATTGTTGTCTCCTATTGTTAAAGATGGCCTTCTTTAATATACAAAAAAGAAAGTGCCAGATTGCTCTGACACTTGATGTTTAGGTGGTGAATGAATTATTCTTTCTTATCGGCAGTGATCTGGGCAGCCTTGGCTCCGAGGAAGCTGTTGAGGAAGTTTCCTACATTGAGACCAGTTGCGTCCTGAACACCGTCGATGACTTTCATCATAGACTTCGTGATATCGCCAGTCATCTGAGAAATGTTGCCCTCGCCGTAGAGCTTCATTTCCTTCACGCCAGCGAGCGGCTTTGCTACATTGCCAGCGATATCCGGCAATACGTGAATGAGTTCCTTGACAGCTGCAAGGTTCATATCTTGCAATGCTGCCTCGCCATATTTCTTGAGGGCATCTGCCAACTTGTCCTTGGCTTCTGCTTCTGCAAGACCCTTAGCAGCAATAGCAGCACCTTCAGCCGTACCCTTGGCTTCGATACCCTTAGCTTCAGCTTGGGCAGATTCCAAATTAGCAGCTGCAAGAGCTTTGATACCTTCGGCTTGGCAAGTCTGATCGTATTGTTTAGCTTCAGATTCCTTCTGTTGTTTGACAAGTTCGGCAGCAGCAGTAGCCTTAAGAGCTTCTGCTTCTTGTTCCTTGTTATAGCGTTCAGCATCTGCGGTCTTCTGCTTCTGTGTAAGTTCAGCAGCAGCAGCGGTTTCAGCCTTGTACTTTTCGGCATCGGCATATTTCTGTTTAGCAATCAAGTCAGCTTCGGCGTTGATAGTTGCAGTCTTCTTATTGGCTTCGGCTTCGATGATCCGAGCCTGTGCAATACCTTCAGCCTTGATGATATTGGCCTTCTTAGCTGCATCGGCAGGTTTCGTAACCTTAGCTTCGAGTTCCTGTTCCGTAACATCTACTTCTTTCTTACGGACGTCGATGAGTTTTTCCTGCTTTGCAGTTTCTGCTTCAGCGTTGATAATGTTAATCGTCTTCTGCTGTTTGGCAATTTCGATTTCGTATGCTTTAGCAGCAACTGCCTTCTGGGTATCAGCAGCTTTCTTAAGGTCAGATTGCTTGATTTCGAGAGCGTTGTTGCGTTCGGCGATAATGGTATTTGCTTTAACTTCAGCTTCGTTGGCTTCATTCGTTGCAGCAGCTTTTGCAATAGCGATATCGCGAGTAGCATTTGCGCGTGCAATCTGAGCAGTCTTACGGATAGCTTCAGTATTATCAGCACCGAGATCATCAATGATACTTGTACCGTTTCCCTTCACGTCGTCGCGGAAATTCTGAACATTGAAAGATACGAGCTTCAGACCCATGTTATGAAGATCTGGAGCAACATTGTCGGATACGAGCTTAGCGAACTGTTGGCGATCTCCAATCATATCCTTAAGCTTCATCTTACCAACAATTTCGCGGATGTTACCTTCGAGGACAGGTTGAACGATCTTGATAATGTCATCGTTACTAAGATCTAGGAAGTTCTTAGCAGCAAGTTTCATGTATCCCTTGCGTTTGTCTTCTTCAACATCTTCTTCTGTGTCAAC